>Ga0209913_1000029_pt1 | contig 192001 bp, 167 predicted proteins | sample PersoiDNA2013203_FD_185805 | JGI IMG/M metagenome (GOLD analysis project Ga0209913, IMG submission 185805) | Permafrost soil microbial communities from the Arctic, to analyse light accelerated degradation of dissolved organic matter (DOM) -... | ecosystem: Environmental > Terrestrial > Soil >... | reverse complement strand
CGATTGGAGCGCTTTTTTATCTCTGCCTCAAAACCCACCCGGCAACAGGATTGCATCCACCGAATGAATCGACTACCGTTCCTGCAATGCCTTGATTTTTTGCTTTAACTCCGGTATCGCAGCCATTGCAGCACGCTCACCTGCCAGTATTGCAAGATTTCTACCCGCAAAATCACTTCCCTTCATACCGGCTAGTTCAGGCCGAATCACGACATCGGCCCGTTTTAATTCGTATTGGTTTATGCTTTGCCCCATGATCGTGACAGTTTGCAGAAGAATATCAATCGTACTTCCGCCATTCTGCCCTTCAGGTTGCTGCGAGATATTGACAGCGATCACCAAATCAGCACCCATGTCGCGCGCAAATTGCACAGGAACCGGCGCCACAAGGCCACCATCAACATATTGCCTGCCACTAATGGTCACAGGCTGAAAAATAGCCGGAACCGCAGATGACGCCCTGACCGCTGCCCCTGTATTCCCACGCTGAAATAGAACAGCTTTACCAGAAGACAAATCAGTTGCCACCGCACCAAAAGGTTTCTTTAATTTCTCAATAGATACCTGACCAACCATACGATTGACATAAGCCTGCAATGCATCTCCCTTTAATACGCCACTGGACTTAGCAAATAACGGCAGCGACCAGTCTGAGATCGTCGCCTCATCCATATCCAGCGCCATTTTTTGCAATGCATAACCGTTATTCCCTGCAGCGTACATCGCACCGACGACACTACCGGCACTGGTACCTACTACAATATCTGGAAATACCCCCTGAGACTCCAGTGCTTTGATGACGCCAATATGCGCAAACCCACGCGCAGCACCGCCACCGAGCGCTAATCCAATCTTTATTTGCTTTGGTGTTTTTTGTGCAGCAACACCCACTGGCACAACAGGCGCAGACGACTGCTCCGGTATGCTTGCACAGGCAGCAAGAGTGGCCGTTAAAACTGCTGTAACTACGCGATTATTGAGCATACTTGTTGAAACTATTGCAAGACATGTTGCTAATCGCAGGCGATTTTGTTTAAGTGAACAAGTTATCGCCCGGGTATAACACTGGGTATTAAGCATGAGAAATCCGTAAAAAGAAAAAATTAAAGCCGCCACTAGCACCAAAGAAGCGACACCGGATTATAAATAGAATAAATCACGGCGTCAGACGATAGGGCAACAAAACAAAAACTTTTACATGTAAATTTTTTAATCATTTTTTATTTATTTAGAAATAATATAAATCATTAATTATTTTTTTAGCATTTCATTTTATTATCTTAAATAGTCAAATTGTCATCAACTTGACATATTTCGTCCAGATAATTGCGCAGTCTATTCCTGCATGTCAAAGACAATTAATTTTCAAATAAATTATTTTTTTAAATCCGCAAACGATTGCGCACCAACTTTAAGAGAACATATGAAGAACTCAACATGGATCCCATCGCTAACAGTGGTAGCGCTAACCGCGTGCGGAAGTAGCACCACCGTGCCATCAATTCCAGAAGGAACGACACTGAAAGTAGCCTTACTTGAAACAACTGACTTGCACCAAAATGTACTTAGTTACGATTATTACGGATTGAAACCAGATACCACGCTTGGACTGGAAAGGACTTCCACCCTCATCAGCGGCGCACGTACAGAAAATCCAAACAACGTGTTGCTCGACGATGGCGACGTCATTCAGGGAACGCTACTAGGCGACTACCAAGCAGTTGCATCACCTGTTCCCTGCAGCGGAACAATGGCGATACACAAAGTGATGAACGCAATAAAGTATGATGGAGGTAGCGTCGGAAACCATGAGTTTAATTATGGCTTAAACTTTCTCGGCCAGATCACCAATACAAATTTTGGCATCACTGGCGTCACAGCCCCTAGCAATTGCGGCGCACCAACCTTCCCTATCGTTCTGGCGAACGTCGTTAACGCAACGACACAATCTCCAATCTTCAATCCTTATTCCATCATTCCGAAGAAATTTACAGGAACAGCGCCTGACGGCTCAGCAATCAATGTCACATTAAATGTTGGCATTATGGGCTTTGTTCCACCGCAGATTATGGACTGGGATCAGAAGAATTTGGCCGGTAAAGTGGTCGTCAACGGCGTCGTAGAAACAGCCAATAAATATGTTCCAGAGATGCGCTCCAAAGGTGCAGACCTTATTGTTGCGCTATCACATGGCGGACTAGATGCTTCTACCTATAGCCCAAAAATGGAAAATGGAAGTTTATATCTAAGCACGACAGGGATCGATGCATTGATGTTGGGTCACTCACACCTGATCTTCCCGCAAGCAAAGGAACCTGGCGCCGCAGCCATCGATGCGTCATTGAAAAACTTACCGGGCGTAGACAATATTAAAGGCACCATCAACGGCATCCCAGCAGTCATGGCGCAAAGTTGGGGACGTCGTCTCGGCATCATCCAGATGACCTTAAAATACCAAAGCGGCAAATGGGTCGTGCAACCAGCTCTGACTAACGTTGAAGCACGTGGCTTCACCTATACCGATGGTAAAACAGCAATCGCTGCGGATCCAAGTGTTGCGCCGCTGGTAGACACGGAACATAAAGCCACGTTGGCCTATGCATCACAACCCTTAGGCACGACTACTGATTTTGAAATGTCTGCCTACTTTGCGTTAGTTGGTGATGTCAGTGCCATTCAGATAGTCAATCAGGCACAAATTAACTACGTACAAAATTTTATTGCCAATTCCACTAACGCAACGATTGCTAGCTACAAATCCATCCCTGTGATCTCATGCAGCGCCCCGTTCAAGGCAGGACGCAACGGTGCAACTGACTTTACCGATGTAGCGCCAAACGCCACCCCAGCCAATCCATTCACGCTACAGGTTCGAAATCCAGGCGACTTGTACTTGTACGGCAATAACAATTTACAAGCCGTAAAGATTCAGGGATCAGACCTGAAAAACTGGCTGGAGAAATCCGCAAGCCAATTTGCACAGATCAACCCTGCTTTAACGACAGAGCAAGACTTAGTGCCGTCTTATTCAACAATCTACAACTACGATGTCTTCTATGCTGCCAATAATGCCCTCAAATATCAAATCGACGTGACGCAACCAGCTGGTAGTCGCATTGTTAATCTAACCTATGCTGGCAACCCAGTAGCGCCAACAGATAATTTTATCGTGGCGACGAATGATTATCGCGCAAGTGGCGGCGGCAACTTCCCTGGCATTGACGGCAGCAAGACGATTATTAAATCGCCGGATGCCAATCAAGCAGTAGTGAGCAAATATCTCAGCAGCTTGAGTAAAGTCACTGCAGCACTCAATGGCACAGGCCAAAGCTGGAGTTTCGTCAAAACAGTAACGCAAGGGCCGGTGATTTTGCGCTCAGTCACTGGCAAACTGCCGGTCGCAAAAGCAGCAGGGCTCAATCGCGTTATCGCTGAAGGCGCAATTGATCCTAACGGCTACGCAAAGTATCAAATTGATCTGAGCAAATAACTTCCCAAAGACGATGAAGTAAGTTCACTTAATTCACTCTTACAGCGTGTTCTCGTTATTGTTGCGAGAGCACGCCTATTCTGACAAAGATGATAATGCCTTCAATTTTCCGATTTTTTACATACAACTTAATATTGCTAGCTTTTTGTGCCTGTAGCCAGGAAGTATCTGAACATCCAAGTACGGCAGAAATTGAGTCGATGGGACTGCAAGCCCTGCATGGGCAAAACAAAGAAGCCCTCCACACATTAAGAGCGTGGGCAAAACGGGGTAATACAGTGGCCCAAAGAGAATTAGCCTTTGCTCTAGCCGTTCATAACGACCAATATGTTGATGCAGCAAATTGGCTCAAAAAAGCAGCACAAGGCGGAGACGCAGAAGCAGAATTTAACTTCGCAGAAGCAAATTACAAAGCACGACTGGGATTGAAGCAAAATTATGTCGAGGCGTGGACATGGTACATGGCTGCATCACAACAAAAAAACGACAAGGCAACATTTATGTTGTCACGCATGTGTAAATACGGCGAAGGCGTACCTCAAGACCTCAAGCAATCAGTTTATTGGCTACAGATAGCCAGCGAACAAGGTAATGCGCAAGCAATGTTCTTGCTCTCGAATGCCTATGCAGACGGAGACGGCCTCGCAAAAAACCCCGTTCTCGCTCGCCAATGGCTTGAAAATTCCGCCGAAGGCGACTTTCCTGTTGCAATTCAGGCCCTCGCAATGGAACTAGAGGGTAACGTTGACGCTCAAGAGAAAGATAAACAACGGGCGCACCACTTACTCAAAGAGGCAAATGACGAGAGAAGAATGCGTTGGAACCAATACCAATAAGCATGCGACCCGGTTTCAATTTCTGTCATTAAACTAAAGACCTCGTTGACGATCGATGAAGTCGTCAAATAAGATTCCTATCTTGGGGGGTAATGTCGAGGTTATCGCTAGCGACATTTATTCACTATTCACTATTCACTATTCAGGATAGGTAACGTCTAAAATTGTCAGTTCATCAATGCCAGACGGCGTCTTTAAGATGATCGTGTCACCAATACGGTTTTTAGTTAATGCACGTGCAACTGGTGATACCCAGCTAATTTTGCCTTTTAACGGGTCAAACTCATCAACGCCAACGATGGTGATTGTTACCTCTTCACCTTGCAAGTTCTCATAGACGATAGTGGCGCCAAAAAATATCTGATCAGAGCCATGATGCACCCTTGGGTCAACGATCTCCGCAATATCCAGACGTTTACTCAAAAAACGAATCCGCCGATCAATCTCACGCAAACGGCGCTTACCATATATATAATCACCATTTTCAGAACGATCGCCGTTTGAGGCGGCCCAATAGACAATATTTACCACTTCGGGGCGATCGACATCGATTAAACGAAGAAATTCGTCCTTCATACTTTGATGCCCTTCTGGGGTCATATAGTTTTTTGCGCCAGCGGGTATTGCCGGGGCGGCGACTTCGTCGTCGTCATCTGAGTCAGTTTCTTTTACAAACGCTTTATTCATTTTATTTTCTGAAGAACTACATCAAATTAATTTCTATCTTCTCACCGCAGATCAGCTAACCCTTATAAAATAACAAGCAATTTAGCTAACATCTTTTGTATCCATAAAATAATTCAACCAATTCAATAACGGACACATCAGGCGAGCTTGGCAACAGAGGAACATAACCATTAAACAAAGGTCAATGCCAAGCCCTTAAAAAGTGGCGTAAAAAGGGATCTCAAGAATACTAGTATTGAACGCACATTGTATGCGACAGTATTGATATGACATAGAAATGGAATTTTGCATGACTGAATTTGCGTCGATTAAGCTCATGGTGGTGGACGATCATACCGTAGTGAGAGAAGGTATTAGAAGTATCGTTGGCGCCACAACAGATATCGCCGTTGTCGCTGAAGCCACCTCCGGCATTGAAGCCATCCGCCAGTCCCGTCAACATGATTATAAGGTGATGTTGCTTGACATCGCGCTGTCTGACAAAAATGGTATTGAAGTATTAAAACAAATTAAAGCCGAAAAGCCGGACGTACAAATATTAATGTTCTCGATGTATCGTGAGGACCAATATGCAATACGCTCACTCAAAGCTGGCGCCTCTGGGTATCTTAGCAAGCAATGCAGTAAAGAAGAGATCATCGCAGCAATCCGCCAGGTAGCAGGTGGCTTAAAATACATCAGCCCACAGTTGGCGCAAGAATTGGCGAACAACCTCAATCAAGAACATGAGGACGAACTACATAAAACGTTATCTGACCGCGAGTTCCAGACACTGACAATGATCGCCTCTGGAAAATCAGTGAGCGACATTGCCAAAGACTTATCACTATCAGTAAAAACGATCAGCGAATACCGTTCTCGCATCCTGTTAAAAATGAAATTGCGACACAACGCAGAATTAACCCATTACGCAATCAAGAATCAACTGGTAGACTAAATAGGAATCCTTAAGCTGGCAAAGAATTATGTCAAATAACTCAAATAACTCACAATTCAAAAGTCCAACTGACATTGCTCGCGAAGCGTTTCGACAACTTGCTATACAAAGAATTGCGCCGACACCTGAAGCCTATCAGAAACTGTACAATGAAATTGCGGGAATCTTTGTTCAGCAAGAGGAAGCTGTGCCCTCAAAAGAGGTTTCTGAAACACCAACAGCGCCGTCGATTGCTGAAAATCTACTCGCTAGCTTTGCCACGAGCTTAATAAATTCAAAAGGTGACCTTGCTAATTTTGGCCACCGATTTAATCGGGCTATTAGAAACAGCAACTGGGAAGAGTACAGTAAGGCGCTCGATGAGCTCACTGAGCATATGACAGCGCCCTCCGCGGCAATACCTGCCACACCAAAAGGAATCAGCCTGGTTGATCCCCTTCCATCTGTAACAATACCGAGTACTGCCCTACCTCTGGTTGATATTCCCACTGCCGAAGATCCTCGGCCACGCCTACTCAGAGATTTACTGCACCGAACACTATCATTGGCCCTCAGTTCTATTTTAAAGCCAAGCTTACCGTCTCTGGCAATCGAGTCTGAAGCCATCGGCATTGCTGTCAAAGAAGCAGAGTCAGAAACCGCACTGAACCAAGTAGCAACGCGCTTAAAACAACTATGCTTCCAAATTGAATTGCAGAGTGGCGACAGCGCTGAGCAACAAGAGTTATTACTACGTCTTTTTGATCTACTGTTGAGTAATATTCATGATCTTCTCGATAACGACAATTGGTTACGTGGTCAGATTGAAGTTGTACAGACTCTGATCTCTGGGCCGATAGATCATCGCTCTTTACAGGAAGCGACGCGCAGCCTCAAGGAAGTGATCTATAAACAAGGAACACTGAAAAACAGTATCGCTGAGTCCAAAAACTCAGTAAAAAAAATGATGACTGCATTTGTCGACCGTCTCAACACGATGGTCGATACCACAGACACGTATCAGCACAAGATGGATAGCTACGCCACCGAGATCAGCAAAGCCAATGATGTAGCACAGGTAGGAAAACTTATCAGCGGCATCATCAACGAAACGCGCACCGTTCAATTTGAGGCAGTCAAATCCAGAGACATCATTGTTGCCGCACAAAAAGAAGTAATCGAGGCAGAAAACAAAATTAAAGAATTAGAAACAAAACTAGCACACATGAGTGAATTGGTTCGCGAAGATCAATTGACTGGCAGTCTAAATCGGCGTGGCATGGATGACATCTTTGAACGAGAGGCGGACCGTGCCGATCGTCGTAATAGTCCGCTGTGCGTCGCTATGCTGGATCTGGATAACTTTAAAAGACTCAACGACACCCATGGCCATGCAGCTGGCGACGAAGCATTAGTGCATCTGGTACGGATCGTCAAGCAGACGTTACGCTCTATCGACGTCATTGCTCGTTTTGGCGGTGAAGAATTTGTCATCATCATGCCAGAAACCGAAATCGAAGAGGCCGCCCAGGCAATGACACGCGTGCAACGCGAACTAACGAAGCACTTCTTTACCTCTGACGACAAACGTTTATTCATTACCTTTAGCGCCGGCGTCGCTCTGCGCGCACCCCGGGAAACACAAGAGGCACTGATCAAACGTGCAGACCACGCCATGTACACAGCGAAGAAAGCAGGGAAAAATCGGGTAGTCAAGGCGGACTAGCTTATCAATCAACCATGTAGCCCAAAAAACCATCAAAGCGAAAAAAATCTGATGGGTCTATTGATCTTTTTTATTACTCGCTATCCGCCCTCCCCTTACTACATCAACTACGCCGACGAGTCCGATTAGGCATCATGAGGAATAGCTCCCACACCTTGTGAGCACGCTCTGCAACAGATCAACGCTTCTCGTCGTATCGATTCAATCTACTTCAAACGTAATTCAAGCAGTTGATCCTGTACTTATGGCCTGTCCGTCATGGTTTCTGAAACTACTCCAACCCAAGAGCTGAAGCAAGAACTAAGCTGTCCCTCATAAGAAAGCAGAAACGACCACTTAGACAACGTGCTTGATTTACAAATTAATTAACTGATAAACATTTAAAACGGTACAAAGAAACATCCTATTGAACATTTTATTGCTATAAAAGTAACTTTAAAAAATAAAACTTTGCTCTTTTTAGTGTTAAAGATTTTTTGAAACCTGCCGTCAAGCGGAGGAATCTTAAAAACTTAAGCAAAAAAATTAATATTTATTTAGAGAAATATCCTAAAACTTTTCCAGAGTTGACCGTAACCCTTAACAACGGCGGTGCAACAGTCATCAGGACAGACCAAAGTTTGAGGCTAAACCCCGATTTAAATAACTTAGGCAAGGAGAATCAAAATGTCTTCATTCATCAATACCAATATCGCGTCGATGATTGCGCAAAACAACCTGACAACGTCTCAATCGTCGTTACAAACTTCGATGCAACGTCTGTCTTCCGGTTTGCGTATTAACTCCGCAAAAGACGACGCTGCTGGCTTGGCGATTTCCCAACGTATGACTGCACAGCTCGACGGTCAAAACCAAGCTGCACGTAATGCGAACGACGGTATCTCGTTAGCGCAAACAGCTGAGGGCGATTTATCTCAAATCGGCTCCAACTTGCAACGTATCCGTGACTTATCAGTACAAGCAGCCAACGGCACCAACAGCGCATCTGATCGTGCGGCGTTGAATAATGAAGCTAGCCAATTGATTTCTGAAATTAACCGCGTAGCCAGCACATCAAACTTTAACGGCGTTAATTTGCTCGACGGTTCATTCGCAAACCAAACATTCCAAGTTGGCGCAAACGGTACTAGCAACGATCAAATCACGATTGGTGCCATCACAAGTGCAAAATCTAGCGCGTTAGGCGTTGGATCAGGCTCCAGCTATTCATCCTCCCTGGCTAGCACAGCAACTGGAACAGATGCAGTTGGTGCAGGCGCGTTGGTACTCAACGGCGTCAGTATTGGTGCTACTGCCAATGATGGTGTTTCATACAAAAACGGCGCCGGTAGTGCAATCGCTAAAGCTGCCGCTATCAATCTGTCGAGTGGCAGCACTGGTGTCACTGCGACAGCTCAGGCTAACGTTGTTGGCGGCACAACAGCTACGACGCAAAATGCGATTGCTGCTGGCGATATCAAAATTAATGGTGTTGATATTGGTGCAGTAGCAGGCGGCACAACTGCGGGCGAGCATGGCTCATCCGTAGCAGCGGCAATTAACGCGAAGTCCACACAAACAGGTGTAACAGCATCCTACGACAGTACGACCGGTGCTGTCAGTTTGGCAGCAGCAGATGGCAGAAATATTACTGTCGAAAAAGCGGCTACTGCAACGTCAGATGATACCAATACAGGCCTCACCACCGGCATTACTGCTGGCGCAGCTGGTGTTGTTACAACAGCCGCGAAGTTGACTCTTACTTCAACAAACGCTAATGGTATTCAAGTTGCGAACGGCGCGGAGACACAAGCGACTGGTGCAGCAGCAGCTACCGTTTCAACTTCACTTGTTGCAGGTGACGTTACAATCAACGGTTACGATATTGGTGCCGTGAAAGGTGCAGCGACAGCAGATGCCCAGGCACAGAACGTTGTTGACGCAATCAATAAAATCTCATCTAAAAGCGGTGTAACAGCAACACAGACAGCTGGAACAATCACGCTTACTTCCTTGACAGGCGCAACCATCAATGCCGTTGTTAATACTAACGGCGCAGCAGGCTCTGGCCTTAAAGCCGCAGCTGGCACATTGACAGGAACATCGGCTGTTAGTACTGCAGCAACACAAGTTGGCTTAAGTACAACTGTTGTTAATGCAACAGCAACAGTTGGTGCTGGCTTGTCATCTCTCGACTTAACAAGTGCATCAGGTGCAACTTCCGCATTGGCGACGATTGATGCTGCTCTGGCTTCAGTCAATAGCTCACGCGCTTCGTTGGGTGCATTCCAAAACCGCTTTACTTCCGCTGTGACAAGCTTGCAGACTTCACAAACAAACTTAGCCTCTTCTCGTAGCCGTATTCAAGATGCTGACTTTGCTTCAGAAACTGCGAACATGACACGTGCTCAAGTATTGCAACAAGCTGGTACAGCAATTCTGGCGCAGGCTAACCAACAACCTAACGGCGTTCTCGCTCTGTTACGTTAATCAATAGGTTAAGTAGGCCATTGACGTAGAACATTCCCCTGACCAGCAATTGGTCGGGGGAATATCACATTGAAGGACAAGATCATGGACATCCCTTCTGTCGGACGCACACTGCCTCCTGGGTCGCCCCCTCCAGATAAAAATGTAATGCCATCAGGTACGACGACGAGTATGAGCAATGCTGTCCAGAGTCCCGCTCCAGCAGACACAACCTCCGCTGAGACAAAAAAAAGCACTGATCCAAGCCAGTTAAAAAAAGCCGTTGATGACATCAATAAAACGCTGCAAGACCGCGGACAAGATGTCCGTTTTAGCATCGATGAAAGTAGTAAGCGCGTTGTTGTTAAAATTATCGATCAGAACACCGATAAGGTGCTACGCCAGATACCAACGGAACAAGCACTTGAAATCTCTCAATCTTTAGATAAATTACAGGGATTATTGATTAAACAGGAAGCCTGAAAAGGTTTAAAGTAAGATAAAGTCATTGTTGCGTCATAAGCGCTGGTGTTTTAAATCTTATTTTTAAAATAGCGGGGAAATACCCCTCTGTCATGCAAATTGGAACCCCGCCAGATTTGATACAGTTAGGGCTAGCAAAGGAGAACTATTGTGTCCGTATCATCAATCGGCGTCGCCTCAGGGTTACCCCTCGATAGCATTATCAGTAAATTAATGGCTATTGAGAGTCAACCTCTTACCGCGATCCAACAAAAGCAAACCAGTTACAATGCTGATGTGACAGCCTATGGCGCATTGAGTAGTGTCATGAGTGCTTTTCAAAGTTCACTGACGACCTTAAGTAACCCTGCGACTTTTAACAACTTGACGGCAACTTCTGGCGATAGCACCATTGCCAGTGCAACCACGACGAGCGTCGCCACAGCGGGCACATATAGCGTCAACGTAACACAGTTAGCACAAGGGCAATCCATCTCCAGTGCAGGTCAGACGTCGGCAACTAATACTATCGGCTCCGGCCAAAGCAGCACAGTCACCTTTCAGTTTGGCACCATCAGCGGTGGAACATCCAGCAATGGGGTGTATACGGGCTCCAGTTTTACCCAGGATGCAACGCAAGCGACTGGCTCGATTACGATAGACAGCAGCAATAATTCTCTGCAAGGTATTAGAGACGCCATTAATAATGCGAGTATTGGCGTCAAAGCATCCATTATTGGCGATGGTAGTGCAACGCCTTACCATCTGGTTCTTGCATCAACCAGCACTGGTGCAACATCAAGTATGAAAATCAGTGTTAGCGGTGATTCTGCTTTGCAAAATTTGCTCTCGAACGACCCGTCTGGAACGCAAAATTTCAAAGAGGTCAATACCGGTCAAAGCGCAAATCTGACTATTAACGGTATCGCCGTCACAAGTAACACGAACAACCTCAGCTCCTCCATTCAAGGGGTGACGTTACAACTAGGCAAAGTTGGTACCACGTCTGTCAGTATTGCTGCCAATACAACTGCGGTCACCACTGCGGTGAGTTCTTTTGTGACCGCCTATAACAATATTAACAGCACCATTTCGCAACTTACCTCGTATAACTCAACCACCAAAGCTGCGGGCGCCTTGCTGGGAGACCCAACTGTTGCCACAGTACAAGATCAATTGCGTAGCTCCTTGAGCAACGCCGTCAATGGTCTTGGCGGCAAATTCACCTACTTGGCGCAAATTGGCATTACATTTCAAAAAGATGGCTCTCTCGCGTCGGACTCAACCAAACTACAGACTGCACTAACAAATAACTTTACAGATGTTGGTGGCCTGTTTGCAGCGGTTGGTCAATCGACAGATAGCTTGACAAGGCAAGTGGGCTCCACAGCAAATACCCAAGCAGGTAATTATGCGTTAAATGTGACCCAAGTCGCGACCCAAGGTTCGTTAGTTGGCAATACTAACCTCAACAGTGCCTCAACCACGATTGCTGCCAATACAGCGATCAACGTCACACTGGATGGCATTACTGGATCTGTGAATTTACCAGCAGGTACTTATAATGCAACACAATTAGCGTCTCTAGTACAGTCGTCGATCAATGGAACTTCTATTTTTTCGACGGGTGGTTTATCCGTAGCAGCATCGATCGACACTAACGGCTTTCTCAATTTAAGCTCCGGTAACTACGGTAGCAAATCTATCGTTAGTCTGACAAATGGAACGGGAACCAGCATTTCAGCATTAACAGGTACTTCATCTGCGGGTTTCGTTGGCAAAGACGTTGCAGGAACACTTAATGGCGTAGTAGCAACCGGCAATGGGCAAATTCTTACCGGCGCAAGTGGATCTCCCTCCGATGGCTTACAAGTGATTGTTAACGGCGGCGCAGTTGGCGACCGTGGGACTGTTTATTTCTCTCAAGGTTTTGCTTACAAGCTCAATAGCGTTCTTAACAATATCATCGGTACCGGTGGCTTAATCCCCAATGCAATTACCGGATTTAATAGCACGCTAAAAGATCTACAAAAACAGACCGATGCACTGAATGTTCAACTTACCGCTAAACAAGCCGCCTTACAGGCGCAATACAGTGCGCTTGATACGCTAGTTGCCAGCATGCAATCGCAGTCAAGCTTTTTGACATCACAACTTGGCATCCTTAACGGCACTACCAATAAATAAGTAATTTACCAGTCACTCGTGAAGGACTACATATGTTTGGATCATCAAAACTATACGGCGCCAATGCCTACACCAAAATAGGTCAAGAGACCGGTGTCATGGCGGCCGATCCGCACAAACTGATCGTCATGCTGTTTGATGGCGCAATAATTGCGATTGGAAATGCCATACAGCAAATGAAAAACAAAGAAATTGCCAGCAAAGGGAAATCTATTTCTCATGCAATTTCGATCATTGATAATGGCCTGCGTGCCAGTTTAGACAAAGAAGCTGGCGGTGATATCGCAAAAAATCTTGACGCACTGTATGAATACATGAGTCGCGAGTTGTTACTCGCCAATGCTGGCAACAAAGAAGAAAAACTAATTGAAGTGCAAACATTATTACGTGACTTAAAAGAAACTTGGGAGGCAATTAATCCAGCGCCAGGAATTGCGGCAGCCGCTGCAAATAAAGTCCCTTCTACAGCAAGCTACGACCCATTACAACCAAAACAAATTCACGCATTTGAGGCCTGATTAAGCATGGAAAGCATAGAACTTATCTCATTATATGAAAACGTGGCTGTAATTACAGACCAAATGCTTGATGCCGCACGGAAACGCGATTGGGAGTTGCTATGTCAACTAGAATCTAACTGTAGCTCGACCGTTGCCATCATTCAAAAAAATGAAGTGCCAGTTCCACTCACACCCGAGTTAAAGGAGCGTAAAATCAAAATGATCAAAAAGATCCTTGCGGATGATAAGGAAATCCGTGATATCACGGAGCCTTGGATGGCCGAACTGGCCAATCTTATGCATAGCAACCACACTTCTCGCAAGTTGAACCAGGCTTACGGAGCCGCACGAGTGTAAACATTCATGTCCAATCGCCTCGATAGTGCAACAACACAACCTGCCGCTATTGGGGCGAGCTCAAATACAACATCAACTACCTCGAGTAGCTCGAAGAATACCGGTGTATTTGAAGCTAAAGTGTTGGCAAAAATAGACGACACGACCTATTCAGTCAACGTCAACAACAAAACGATAATCGTTTCTTTGCCCCAAGATACAAAAATCGGGGACATGATCTCGGTTGACATCAAAGCTCTTGGCTCTAGTCAGCAACGTCTCGATCTAGAAACAAACGTACCTGCACAATTAAAGTCATCGACGAACTTACTTAAGGCCACTGAAATACAGCAGCGTCCGCTTCAAGACGCGGACTCATTCAATTCAACAGGCCAACAGAGCAGCGTTATACAGTTGAGCGATTTTAGTCGATTAATTGATACTATTCTGCGCGCCGATACTAGCCCTGAGTCGCCTATTGTCGCACCATCTCCGATCTTGACAGAGACCTCCGCAATGAGTGATACGCACACGCTCGCGACCGAATTACAAAAACAACTCTCAAACAGTGGCGTATTTTACGAATCACATCTGGCAGATTGGGTAAGTGGAAAGAGGGATCTAAAGGCAATTCAATCAGAACCTCAAGCAAGACTCCCCTCTTTAGACGAAAAAGGAATACCAACCAACGTCAATGACGTTGCGGGATATAAAGAACTTACTCATCTGATTCAACAGCAGCTACATACATTGGAAAATGACAACCTGAAATGGCAAGGAAACCTGCTTCCAGGACAACCACTCGAATTTGAAATTCGCAGGCAGCAATCTGAAAAAAAGAAAAATGCTTACCCCGAAGAAGCAGGAGACTATTGGAATAGCATTGTGCGTTTTACACTCCCCACGCTAGGGACCGTATCAGCTACAATCAACTTGCATTCTTCACATTTAAGTGTATCCGTTCATACCACTGACGAATTGAGTGCTCAGGTTCTTCGGGCTTATGCCCATCAATTCACTACAACACTGAGCTCTTTAGGCACAGATCTTGACCAATTCAGCATAAAATACGATGGCGACAAAGAATGATATAACTAAAAATGCAGTCGCCATTGCTTACGAAAGCGGGTCAAGCGCCCCAAAAGTAGTGGCTAAAGGCAAGGGGCTCATTGCAGAAACCATCATTGCACGGGCAAAAGAACACGGTATTCATGTGCATGAATCCAAAGAGTTGGTATCATTACTAATGAAAGTCGAATTAGACAAAGAAATTCCGCCTACACTCTACCGTGTAGTTGCAGAACTCCTTGCATGGCTTTACCATATTGACGCTGATGAATCACGGAATGGAGCGGGGACATCTTCAATAAATACCATTCCCCCAGACAATTTTGACAAAAATAATTAACACAACATATGCAAATATCTCCAACACTTGGGACTGAAAACCAGAGTCCCTATCAGATTGACTCTCGCAGAGAAATCGTTTCCTTGCTTAAAGGCTTGCGCGACAGTAATCAGCTGATCAGCATGGTGATACATAATGGTAGTGAAGTATTTATCACCTCGATTCTCGATATCGATGACGCCAACAACCACATCATCGTTGATGCCGCGCCAGGAAACTTGGCTAATCAACGCATTGTTGAAGCCCCGCGCGTTTCGTTTGAAGGTTTGCTCGATAAAATCGGCATCCAATTCTCAAGCTCAGAAGTAGTGCAGATCACCTTTGAAGATCGGCCTGCCTTGCAATTTGGCATCCCAATCAACATGATCCGATTGCAACGCAGAGAGTATTACCGCATCAATACACCGCTATCTACACCGATTAAAGCGAGCATCCCAGCTGAAATTGATGGCAAGGTTGATGTCCTCAAATTAAGCCTCGTTGACATCAGTTGTGGTGGTATCGCAATACTGGATGAGAAAAAGATTTTGGACTGCACGATTGGCAAATCCTACGAGCATTGCAAACTCGACTTACCAGGCGTTGGCTTGGTTGAAATTGTGCTTCAAGTCAGAAATCATCAAGAGTTGGTTTTACTTAACGGCAAGTCGAACCGCCGCATCGGCTGCCAATTTATCAATCTGTCCAATGCCGTTCTCTCTCATATTCAACGCTACATCATGAAATTAGAACGAGAACGGAACGCCAAGATGACGGGCATAGGCTAATTCAGCTAATTTCGTCAGCCAAATGGACTAACGCTGGTACATCAAGCCATCTCAAAAGGATGGCCTTTATAACCAGATAGCGTTAGTCCCAAGTTATACTTGCATATTCATAATGTCGTTATATGAGGCGACTAGTTTGTTTCTAACCTGCACTGTCGTTTGAAACGAAATACTCGCCTTCTGCATTGATATCATCACATCCGCCAAACTCACCTTATCGTCCCCCATCGCGAATTGCTCGCCCAATTTCTGGGAGTCCGTCTGAACCTGGTTCACATGATCTAACGAAGCTTTGAATGCGTCAGCAAAATTGACCTTAGAGGCTGCTGGTTCTGCCGCTGCGCCAGGTTTCGTTATAACAGGTGAGGAATGTTCCATTTTTGCAGCAGCAGCACGCAACTGAGCAACCATCGCATCAATCTGGCTGCGGTCTATACCAGCAATACCCATAAAATCCTCCGCACAAGTGTAAGTTTTTCACAAGCATCACATTAGCATTGATAATTTTTTGCATTCGCTTGATAAGAACAACTAAACTGGCCTTTATCGACAGATTGAATTTGCAAAAAAGGCCCAAAATTGGGACAAGGAAAAAACCACGATGGCTTAGATATATGCAACAACAATTCCACAGATCAGCAACAGACAAGGTGATGTATGGCAACTGCTGAAAACACTGTTCTCGAAAACATGCCAACTGAGGAAGCCCCTAGATTTTTAGGATTACCTCAGACTCCCGGTGTGCGCACTGCCCTACTCTCTGCAGGTGCTGCGCTGATACTGGCGATCATGGTTGGCGTCTGGCTGTGGAGTCAGCAACCAGAATATCGCGTCTTGTTCTCCAACTTCAATGACAAAGATGGCGGCGCCATCGTTGCATCCCTGCAACAAATGAATATTCCCTATAAATATTCAGACTCAGGAACAGCAATTTTAGTACCTGCAAGCCAAGTTCACGACGCACGCCTGAAATTGGCCACCCAAGGATTACCCAAGGGAGGTAACGTTGGTTTTGAATTAATGGAAAATCAAAAATTAGGTATTTCACAATTTTTGGAACAAGTCAATTTCCAACGCGCTCTCGAAGGTGAGTTAGCACGGACGATTCAGTCTGTCGCTTCTATTCAGACAGCACGCGTCCATTTAGCAATGCCCAAGGCCTCTGTTTTCGTCAGAGAGCAACAAAGTCCGACCGCATCCGTGCTTGTCAGCGTCTACCCTGGTCGTGTGCTGGATCAATCTCAAGTTAACGCGATCCTCCACCTTGTGGCCAGTAGCGTCCCTGAATTATCAACAAAAAACGTCTCTATTGTGGATCAAAACGGCAATTTGCTGTCTGACCCCAATAAACAAGCAGGAAGCAATAATTTAGACCCTGCACAAATCAAATACGTGCAAGATTTCCAAGAAAACATCGTCAAACGCGTTGAATCGATTATTAGTCCGATCGTCGGCAAAAATAACGTGCATGCGGAAGCAACTGCAGATATCGATTTTTCCAGAAGTGAGCAAGCAGCAGAGAGCTACCGTCCAAATTCACCACCAGAAGCGTCGACCATACGTAGTCAACAGACCAGCGAAAGCTACAACAAAAACAACAATGCCTCAGGCATTCCCGGTGCTTTAACCAACCAACCGCCTGCACCAGCAACAGCACCTATTGTTGCTAATGGCACTAATGCCGCTAATGCTTCCCAATCGGCAGCATCGAGCGCAGCAATACTCCAAAAAGATTCAACAACTAACTATGAAGTTGATAAAACCATCCGTTACACCCAGCAAAATATGGGCGGCGTTAAACGTATTTCTGTGGCGATTGTTCTCAACTACAAGTCGGAAACCGATAAATCTGGCAAGGTAATTACTCGGCCATTAACGGACGTCGAGAAAACTGAAATTACCGATCTAGCAAAAGAAGCAATGGGTTTCAATAAGGAACGCGGCGACACATTGAACGTTGTCAACAGTGCATTCGCCGGCCCAGAGAAACAAGTGATCGAAGAGTTACCGCTTTGGAAACAGCCTGAAACGATCGCACTGGCAAAGGAAATTGGTAAGTACCTGTTAGTCGGCGGTGTGTTAGCCTATCTGTTCTTTGGCTACCTCAAACCTATCTTGTATAAAATCATGGGTAAAGATGTTAAGGCAGAGAAAGCTAAGAAAGAACAGGAAGAAAAAGAAAGGCTCGAGGCAGAAGAGCAAGAGGCCGAAGCAGCCGCTACAGCAGAAGGTGACGAAGATGGCGCAGTCGTCAAACTCTCCAGTGAAGAAGAAATACAAGCAGCAAAACAAACACAAAGCTACGAACAAAACTTAGAAATGGCGAGAGCACTGGCAAAAGATGATCCTCGCATCGTGGCGAACGTGATTAAAACATGGGTGAATAATGAGTGATGAAGGCGTACAAAAGGCAGCGACTTTTTTACTAGCTCTGGGCGAAGATGGCGCAGCTGAAGTAATGAAGTTTCTCGGGCCACGTGAAGTACAAAAAATCGGCGCTGCCATGGCAACGATCGGTGCTATTCCACATGAACGCATAGCCAAAGTCATGGAAGATTTTAAGGCCGCGGCCGACGTCAACTCATCGGTTGGCCTTGATTCTGACGAATACATCCGCAATGTATTGACGAAAGCATTGGGCGACGACAAAGCATCATCCTTACTCAACCGCATTCTTGGTGGCAAGGACGCCAGCGGTATTGAAAGTCTCAAGTGGATGGATTCCCCCTCCGTTGCTGACCTGATTAAAAATGAGCATCCACAAATTGTCGCAACCATCCTAGTTCACCTTGAAAGTGATCAGGCCTGTGAGATTTTAAATAACTTCACGGAGCGCCTTCGGAATGACGTAGTTCTGCGTATCGCGACTCTGGATGGTATTCAGCCAACAGCGTTACGTGAACTCAATGATGTCCTGACAAAACTACTGACTGGCAATGAAAGTCTGAAGAAAAAATCTATCGGTGGCGTGCGTGCTGCGGCAGAAATTCTCAACTTCATGAGCGGCGAAAATGAAGCATCCGTGATGGACAATCTGCGCAAATACGATGGTGATATGGCAGAAAAAATCATGGATGAAATGTTTGTCTTCGATAACATTCTTGAAATTGATGACAAAGGTATTCAATTATTGCTTCGAGAAGTGCAATCTGATTCCCTCATTGTCGCGCTTAAAGGTGCTAATCAAGATATGCGCGAGAAAATCTTCAAAAATATGTCTCAACGGGCAGCTGAGATGATGCGCGAAGATCTAGAATCAAAAGGTCCTGTTCGGCTTTCTGAAGTTGAGGCGCAACAAAAGCAAATTTTGTTAGTGGTTCGACGTCTGGCTGACGAAGGCCAGATCATGCTAGGCTCCAAAGGCGACGACTCTTATGTCTAGTGCTACACTCCAAAAGGATGTTTCAGCGTATCAGCGATGGGAAATGGCATCGTTTGGCGAAACTCGGCCTAGCCATATTGCTGTTGCTAGCATTGAAATTCCTGAAGTACCAACCATACTGTCAATCAGCGCTAAAGAAGTTGATCAAATTAAAACCAAGGCGCACAACGAAGGTTACTCCGCAGGTTATCAGGAAGCTTACGAAAAGGGATTGCATGAAGGACAGACCGCCGGCATGCAACTCGCTGAAGAAAGTATGAAGGTACATATTCAGGCAATGGAAAATCTTGCTAAAAATTTTATTGGCGAAATCGACCGCGCAGGAAAAAATACAGGCCAGGAATTACTGGACTTGGCAATAAGTCTCGCAGAGAACATTCTAAAAACTAAACTTGAGTTAGACGTCAGTGCTATTCTGCCCATCGTAGAAGAAACTATTGCACATATTCCCACCGTCCAACAGCCAGCAAATATTCTGCTCAATCCAGAGGATGCAGCTACTGTCAAACATATAATGGGAGAAGCATTGAACTCCGATGGCTGGAAAATTATCAGCGATGCGCAATTGGAGAGGGGCGACTGCAAAATAGAAACTGCCTACAACATTGTTGATGCCAGCATAGAAACGCGTTGGAACGCGCTCAAAGCCTTGATTCATCCCCCTGTGAAAAGTACGAGCTAGCGGCTATGGAATCAACGATCACTGATCAATGGAAAAATTTACTCAGTGAGAGCCAAGTTCTCGCTAGTAGAGCAAGCGAGCCTCTGGTCGCAGGCAGAGTCACCAAGGTCACGGGCTTAGTGATGGAAGCAGTTGGGCTGCGCCTCCCCGTTGGAAGCGCCTGTACCATCCATTTAATGACTGGCGCTACGGTGGATGCCGAAGTCGTTGGATTTGACGGTGATCGTTTGTTTTTAATGCCGCACAGTGACTTAGAAGGCGTTACTCCTGGCGCGGCTGTGTTCCCAGCAACACCCGCCCCGCAAGTAGGAAATCAGACGAGGCGAAGTGTAGATCGTAGTCGAAAATTACCCGTCGGATACCAACTACTTGGTCGAGTACTCGACGGTAATGGACGCCCGCTAGACACACTTGGGCCACTAGACACAACAACCTCTGCATCACTCAGTGCTCGCATCTACAACCCTCTTGAACGCGCCCCGATTGTCGAGACACTCGATGTCGGTGTGAGAGCAATTAATAGCATGCTAAGCGTTGGTCGCGGTCAACGACTGGGGCTCTTTGCAGGCTCAGGCGTTGGTAAAAGTGTACTCCTAGGTATGATGGCAAGATATACCACTGCTGACGTGATTGTCGTCGGCCTCATCGGTGAACGGGGACGCGAGGTAAAAGAGTTTATTGAACAGATTCTAGGCAAAGAAGGACTGGCACGTTCAGCAGTGGTGGCGGCACCTGCCGACGCACCACCTTTGATGCGCTTACAGGGCGCAGCTTACGCAACAACTATCGCAGAATATTTCCGCGATCAAGGACATAGTGTCTTGCTCATTATGGACTCACTGACACGATATGCGATGGCGCAACGCGAGATCGCTTTGGCAATCGGCGAACCGCCAGCAACAAAAGGTTACCCTCCTTCCGTTTTCGCAAAATTACCGATCTTGGTTGAGCGCGCTGGTAATGGCAAAGAAGGCGGTGGCTCAATTACCGCCTTTTACACAGTCTTAACAGAAGGTGATGATCAGCAAGATCCGATCGCAGATTCTGCGCGGGCTATCCTTGACGGACATATTGTTCTTAATCGTACTTTGGCTGAGAGCGGCCATTACCCTGCTATTGATATAGAACAATCGATCAGTCGCGCAATGCATAGCATTACGACACCTGAACATCAACAGCTATCCAGAAAACTCAAACAGTTATATTCACGTTACGAACGAAGTAGAGATCTCATTAGCGTTGGCGCGTATGCACCAGGATCAGACCCTCTTCTGGATGAGGCAATTCGCCTGCAACCTCGTATCGCCGCATATTTGCAACAAGATATTTTGCAAAAGGTAAGCATAAGCGAGAGCATGGATGAACTTCGTGCTCTATTCCAAGGATAGACGTGGCAAGAATAACCTATACTTAGGAAGCTATGGCAACACAGTCCGCGATCGCTACTCTCATCGAAATTGCCGAAAAAGATACAGATGAAGCAGCGAAAAAATTAGGCAAGGCAATTCGGTACCACGAGGAAACCATCGCCAAATTAAATTTATTAGCTCAATATCGAGACGATTACGATATGAAATTTCGTGACAACGCAGCAAGAGGGATCAGTGCGAGCCAATACGCAAATTTCACGAGTTTTCTTGACAAACTTGATAGCGCTGTCGAAGGTCAAAAGTTGGTCGTAGCTGAAGCGGCAAGACGAATAGAAATAGCAAAAAATAATTGGCAAGGGTGCGAAAAAAAACGACTGTCCTACAACACGCTGGATCAAAGAACGAAGATAGGGCAGCAACTTAAAGAAACAAAACGCGACCAAAAGCAGACGGATGATTTTGCAGCCAGGGCATATTTTTACAAGTCATAACCTTCTAATTCTAATGAGCGGTAAATATCATGAAAACGGCGAATGTTGTCAATACGATGCTTAATCAGAATGGGGCAAGTAGCGCTCCGAAAAATAACCCAATGTCGCTTGAGGAAAACTCATTCAGCGCTCATTTTAATCGTGAACTGAACACCACCAGTAACAACAAGATTTCGGTCAATAGCAACAGCAATAACAACATCAACAGCGCCAAAAGTGCAAAAAATGCAAAAAATGCTGAGCAGAACAGCAAAGCGACTGATAGCACAACAATAGAAAATAATAAGAGTGCATCAAGCCAGACTAGCGCCCCAGAGACTGGCACATCAGCGACGTCACCATCAACTGAGACAAATGACGACAAAGACAAGAATAATAGTCACCTTGATGACAATAGCCCGCTAATGCTTTTATTTGGTGCGATGTCCACCGTGCCGAAAATTGATCTACCCATTACCGCAAAATCAACAGACGACAGTGGCAAAACCATCAATGCAACAACGGTCGACTTGACTGCAACTTCGACCACGAATTCATTACCACTCACCGCGACCATTGAGAGCGATGCGTCACCTTTCAATGAACCTACCGGCACGTTTAATAGCGCGTTCTCTCAAAAACTAATTGACGCCAAGGATGTCATTGCGGAAGAGAGTAAGACGTTAACAACAGACGAAAGTAAAGCATTACCAGCAAACCTCGCGGCATCCGAGAAAATTGGATTAACTACGACGAATAACGAAGAGGTGCTCACGGCATCGCTCCAGAACAAGCTTGAAAAACTAACTGCAGCAATAACACCACAGGCACCCAATTCTCAGGCAGTCATTGCTAATATTGCAGCAGCAGTTGCACCCGCAGGTACATCAAATACACAAATCACCCAACCATTTGGAAGTACTGGTTGGGACAAAGCGGTTGGTCAAAAAGTATTATGGATGGTTGGCGAAAGTATTCATTCGGCAGAATTAAGCCTGAACCCACCTGACTTAGGGCCGCTACAAATCGTTTTAAAAGTAACTAACGAGCACGCCAGCGCATCGTTTATGTGCTCCCAACCCGAGGTCAGAGAAGCGTTGGAATCCTCTATGCCTAAATTACGCCAAATGATGAGCGACGCTGGAATTGAGCTATCAAGTTTTTCCGTTAATACACAAGCATCGAATCAGGGGCAACAAGGGAGCGGGTACCGACCAAACTCGCAAGAGTGGGGGCAAACTAGCTCGATAAGTTCAAACACACAACAAATTGATCCGACATTGGCTGTTTCAAACGCGTCATCAAGAGTGTTTACATCAAGAATCGGTGAAGTTGACACCTTTGCTTAGATGCCAGACTGGAAAAACTTCCACTCAACCATGTAGAATAAGAAAAGAAGGTAGTTAGCAGAGGAGATTCTGGGCATCGTTGGCTGCACACGTATAACATGACTGAAGCATAGAAGTTTGAACTAAAGAAGAATACCCCTTCTTTTCCTCGCTTATAAACCACCTTCCTTCGTAGATAATATGGAAAACCGTGACGAATAAAGCACGTCGAGAGGATTAAAATGGCGAAAGCACCTGCGAAAGCAGCTCCAGCGCACGGCGAAGCCGCCCCTGCTGGAAAATCGAAGAAAAAACTCATCATCATTATCGCTGCAGCCGTACTCGTGCTTGCTGGCGTTGGCGGTGGTGCAGCATTTTTTCTGTCTAAGAAGCACTCTGGATCGAAAGAAAAAGAAGAGAAAGTAGAAGCACCAAAGGTGTCTGCTTTTCTTCCTATGGAGCCGTTTACGGTCAACCTTCAGTCGGATGCCGGCGACAAATATCTACAGGTAACGATGACCTTAGAGGTTGAGGGTGAAGAGCAGGCCAACCTGATTAAAGCGAACATGCCACAAGTTCGTAGTCGCCTTCTTTTACTTCTTTCAAGTAAAGATGCAAGTGAAATCATTACTGCCGACGGCAAGGAAAAATTGGTACAAGAAATTATTGAAAAAGTGAGCCAACCATTTGCGTCAAAAGGTGAGTCGCAAAAGGTGAGTGGCGTTTATTTTACTTCTTTCGTCGTTCAGTAAACCCATGTCAGATAACTTCCTCTCCCAAGAAGAAGTCGACGCCCTTCTCAAAGGCGTTACGGGAGACCAGGATGATTCTCAGTCTCAAGAGGATACTTCTGGGGTACGCACCTACAATCTCGCGACACAGGAGCGGATTGTACGTGGGCGTATGCCTACACTGGAAATCATCAATGAGAGGTTTGCCCGTCTTTTACGGATCGGCTTATTCAACTTTTTACGCCGTAGTGCTGAAGTATCCGTTGGGACGGTAAGGGTATCAAAATATAGCGAATTTATTCGTAATTTGGTTGTTCCAACCAATCTTAACCTCGTTCACATGAAGCCACTACGAGGCACCTCACTGATCGTACTAGATCCAGGCTTGGTGTTTTTACTCGTCGATAACTTATTTGGAGGAGATGGGCGGTTTCATACTCGAGTTGAAGGACGGGATTTTACGCAAACCGAACAACGTATCATTCATCGTATCCTTGATATTATTTTTGAGACCTACGCGAAATCTTGGGAGCCCGTTTACCCCATCGAGTTCGAGTATATACGTTCAGAGATGAACACCCAGTTCGCTAATATTGCAACGCCAAATGAAGTCGTCGTCTCAACAACCTTCACGGTCGAACTTGGCCCTGTTAGTGGTGAAATGCATTTCTGTATGCCCTATTCCATGATCGAACCAATCAGGGATGTACTGACAAGTAGCCTGCAAGGTGAAACCCTCGAGATTGATAAGCGCTGGGTGCGACTAATGACGCAACAAATTCAGATCGCTGAAGTCGAAATTGTGGCTGATCTGGGCACAACCAAAGTAACGCTTGAAGATATATTGAATATGAAAGCAGGAGACATTATCCCGCTTCACGTCCCTGAGATCGTATCAGCAAAGGTTGACGGCACACCCATTATGGAATGTAAATACGGCGTATTTAACGGTCAATATGCATTACGCGTGGAAAAACTACTTAATTCCAGCGTGCAAGAAGTAGTACAAGGAGAAAATCATGGATGAAAACGCAGATACCCCGATTAGTGAAGATGATTGGGGCGCGGCGATTGCTGAACAAGAAAAAGCGGAAGCCGCTGCAAGTCAGAAAACTGAACCAGCTATAAGCGCAGCGATTTTTAATGATTTCAGTGCAAAAAGTACCCCGAGTGAAACACACAATGACATCGACTTCATTCTCGATATCCCCGTACAACTCACTGTAGAGTTAGGCCGCACAAAAATTGCGATTAAAAATCTACTACAACTGGCACAAGGATCCGTTGTAGAGCTTGATGGGATGGCGGGTGAGCCAATGGACGTCTTGGTCAACGGCTGCCTGATAGCGCAAGGTGAGGTGGTGGTGGTCAACGATAAATTTGGTATCCGCTTAACAGATATTATCACGCCAGCAGAACGCATTCGTAAGCTCAACAAATGATGATCGCGCCATGTAGATTTTACGTAGGGTTATTACTCTGTTTTTTCTCTCAACAAGTATTGGCCGACGACATGAAAGCAGTCAGCCCGGGTATTGGATTTTTACAAATCGCTGGAGCACTTCTTTTTGTATTATTACTGATGTTTGCAGCAGCTTGGCTATTGAAGCGTATCGGACCAGTTGCTTCGGGCAATAAAATACTTGTCAAAGTCGTCGGTGGCGTTAGTGTTGGCAATCGAGAACGGGTTTTAGTTGTCGAAGTAGATGACCAATGGTTAATACTCGGCGTCACCTCGAACAATATCAGCAACCTTGGCAGTATGCCGAAGAAAGATGTCCCTGTTTCTATCAATCAAACAGGAAATGGCATATTCCAGGATTGGCTAAAACGCACTATAGAAAAGCGCAGTGATGCGCACAACGATATCAAATAAGTTCTGCATGAAAACACTGCGCCTTTCACCTTCTGTGCTTCTCCGACTGCTCAGCTTTTTGTGCTTATGCTTACCTGTATTTGCCTTTGCCGAATCGACAGGGGGATTACAAGCAATTACCTCGACTCCGGCTGCCGGCGGTGGTCAGAATTATTCACTGAGCATTCAGACCCTGCTATTTCTGTCAGCGATTAGTTTCTTGCCATCCGTTTTGCTAATGATGACAAGTTTTACTCGCATCATCATTGTTCTATCGATGTTAAGACAGGCACTCGGAACCCAATCCTCCCCTCCCAATCAGGTATTGATTGGCCTGGCGCTCTTTCTGACCTTATTCGTTATGGGACCAGTATTCGATAAAATATATACCGATGCTTATGTACCGTTTTCGGAAAATAAGATCAGCATGGTAGATGCACTTGAAAAAGGTGGCGCACCGCTGAAGCAATTCATGATGAAGCAAACCAGGCAGTCTGACCTTGCATTGTATGTAAAGATGTCAAACTCACCGAAGTTGCAAGGCCCTGAAGACGTTACTTTCCGCATCTTGATTCCTGCTTTTATTACAAGCGAACTCAAGACAGCGTTTCAAATCAGTTTTGCTATTTTTGTTCCATTCTTGATTATCGACATGGTCGTAGCCAGCGTATTAATGTCGATGGGTATGATGATGGTGTCTCCATCCATTGTGTCATTACCATTTAAGTTGATGTTATTTGTATTAGTCGATGGCTGGCAATTGATTATTGGCTCCTTGGCACAAAGTTTCTATTGAGGTAAAAATGGCTCCAGAATATGTAATGACCCTTGGGCGTCAAGCAGTAGAAGTAACTTTGATGCTGGCTGCACCGTTATTGCTTGTCTCTTTGGTTATCGGTTTGCTTGTTAGTATTTTTCAGGCTGCAACCCAGATCAACGAATCAACGCTCTCTTTTATTCCTAAACTAGTCGGTATTTTTACGACGCTGATTATTGCGGGTCCGTGGATGATTGGTGTACTGACCGATTATATGAGACAGATGTTTACCAGCATCGCCACAATGGCTAGTTAAGCTAGATTTCAGCGGCCCATGATTTCATTGTCATCCAAAGAACTGGTTGGGCTAATTATGGCCTTTATCTGGCCACTGACCAGAATTTTAGGGCTGATTGCAATCGCGCCACCATTTGGCAACAGCAGCATCCCTCGCCGCATCAAAATTGCGTTTGGAATCGTTCTAGCGCTGATCATCACACCTGGAATTCCCCCCTTTATCAACGCAGATCCCGTCTCCTTATCCGGCGTCATGATACTGACGCAGCAGCTCATTATTGGCCTCGGAATGGGCTTTGTAATGCGTCTCGTATTTGCCGCCATTGAACTAGCAGGCTCCATGATAGGGATGACAATGGGCTTAGGGTTCGCGTCTTTTTTCGACCCTCAGTCCAGAGGCAATACCTCAGCCTTAGCACAACTTTTAGTCCTGATAGCAACGGTACTATTTTTTTCACTCAACGTGCATCACGCCATGCTGATTGCACTGATGGACAGCTTTAAAACAATACCTGTTTCAATGACGTTACAAAATGGTTTTGATTTCCACCGATTAGCGATTTGGGGCGAACAGATTTTTATTTACGGTCTTAAGCTCTCTCTCCCTCTAATTGCGGCACTACTGCTTACTAACGTGGCGCTCGGGATACTCACAAGGGCTGCGCCCCAATTAAATGTATTTGGTATTGGATTTACGATTACCATTAGCGTTGGGTTCTTAATACTGGGAATGATCCTGCCTTATCTGACACTACCAATAGAAAATTTGTTTCAATATGGAGTGGAAACCATGCAATCTCTTGGAAAAGTAATTCAACATCCACTTCCACCTGTTGTTAAACCTATTCCATCGTGATGATACTTATATGAAGCTGGCTGATTTAACACTGTTTAATTCACAAGCAATACGTGATATCGAAGCTAGGGTTGCGGTTGAACACCCGGGCAAAAATCTGATGAAAAAAGCAGGAAGAGCAACGGCGATACTGGCAAAACAACTTATTAAAAAAAATAGTCATCCTATTTTAATGATCGCTGGGCCAGGCAATAATGGGGGCGACGCATGTGCAACTGCGGCAGACCTAGCTAAGGAAGGGTTTCAGGTCATTGTAATTCTTTGCGCTGATACCGATAAATATACGGAAAATAGCAAAAAATTCTTTGAAAAAGCACTTTCCCGGAAAGTTATTTTTAAGAGCTGCGACACCTTAAAATCACTTTTAAAACAAGAGTTCTCACTGATTATCGATGGCATGTTTGGCATTGGATTAACACGTCCAATCAATGGCATAAACAAAGAAGTCATTATCACCATTAATCAGTACGCAAAAATAAGGCAAGTACCGATTCTATCCATTGATATTCCCAGCGGATTGCACCCTGACACTGGCACTATCATCGCGACAGAAGCCGAAGAAGGCGCATGCATAGAAGCGACATGCACGCTGACATTTCTTGGTAACAAACCAGGCTTATATACAGCCGATGGAAAAGACTATGCAGGCCAGGTACTCATATCGGATCTAGACGTCGATGCCACTCAACGACCGGATAGCAATATCATACTGAATGATCCCACAGCTTTCACGTTTCAGCTTCCACGACGAAAGCAAAATAGCCACAAGGGAGATTTTGGTCAAGTACTAGTGATTGGAGGCGCAAAGGGCATGGTGGGTGCGAGCATCCTCGCGGGACGTACTGCGCTTTATGCAGGTGCGGGTAAGACGACGCTCGGCTTCCTGTCACCGACAGTGAGCTATGACCCCCTTCATCCTGAAATCATGTGTCATGATCTTGCCGATATAAAGCTAGGAAGTGAAGTAATTGTTATTGGCCCCGGACTCGGAAAAACAGATGCTGCAAGACATAGTCTGACAAGAATGTTGCAATCTGACTCCCGTTTGGTTATTGATGCCGATGCACTCAATTTGATTTCAGCAGATCAGGAATTACAAGAGTATCTCAAAATCAGAAACGCGCAGAGTATTTTGACGCCACATCCATTGGAAGCTGCGCGACTCCTGCAACAAACCACGAAAGACATTCAATCAGATCGACTCAGCAGCGCCTTGTCGCTGGCAGAACAATTTAAGTGCACCATCATTCTCAAGGGCACAGGAAGCATTATCTGCAACCAACTATGTGACTTGCGTATCAATACGACAGGAAATGCTGGCCTCGCTACAGGCGGCACTGGTGACGTGCTAGCAGGACTTTGCGGCGCACTGATGGCTCAAGGCTTGACTAGCTTCGATGCCGCACAACTAGCTACATGGTTGCACGGCGCAGCAGCAGACTACTTATCCAAAAATGGAACCGGTCCTATAGGTATGAATCCAAGCGAGCTACCAGAAGCAATCCGCCATTGCCTCAATGTTTTTGCCGCTAGTCAAAAAGAAATAAGTTAGTCAACCAGACTATTTATCTGGTCAGAATTAAATTTATCTTTTTCAATGTTCACGTCACAGACAATGCCAGCGCAAGCAATAGCAGCTGTTAGCTTTTCGATTTGCTCTTGCTGCGCTACTGCATGATCAATGAGCTTGTGTAGTACTTTAGAAACAGGATCGTCGCTGTTTTGCGTAACACCGTATGCCGAAAATAATTGCACGCCAGCCATCTCAGCCGAAGGGGCTTCCTTCTTGATGACGTGAGCGGGATTACCAACTGCTGTCGCACCAGCGGGAACTGGCTTGACCACAACCGAATTTGAACCAATTTTAGCGCCTGCACCGACAGTAAAACTACCGAGAACCTTGGCACCGGCACCAACAATAACACCTTGCTCCAACGTTGGATGACGTTTAGTACCACGCGACAGCGAGGTCCCCCCGAGCGTCACTCCTTGATAAATCGTGCAATCATCGCCAATCTCAGCAGTTTCCCCAATGACAACGCCAAAGCCATGATCAATAAATACCCGACGCCCAATGGTAGAACCAGGATGAATCTCAATGCCAGTAAACACCCGCGCAACGTGTGAAATAAAGCGACCTAGCCACTTAAATCCACGGACCCAACACCACTTCGCCCATCCATGCATCACGATCGCCTGGAAGCCTGGATAACACGTGATAACCTCCCACGCATTACGGGCAGCTGGATCTTTGGCGATAATACTCGCGATGTCTTCGCGGAAACGACTAAACATGGTGATAGCTAAGAAAATGATAATAAAGAGATAGTAGCTTAACTAAAAAAAATGCGCCGAAGCGCATTTTTTGCAAGTTTTTCAAATGGTAACATTTCGTTAGTCTATGAGAGCTTACCTTACACGGATTTAGGCAATCGTTGGCGGCGCGCCTCATACAAACAAACGCCCGATGCCACAGAAACGTTCAAACTCTCAACAGTCCCATACATCGGGACACTCACCAGCACATCGCAAGTCTCACGTGTCAGGCGACGCATGCCCTCGCCTTCTGAGCCCATAACAATAGCGCAGCCACCTGTAAAATCAACGTCGTAAATAGTTTTACCATCAACATCGTCAGATGTACCGACCAGCAAAATATCACGGTCCTTCAGCTCTCTTAACGTGCGAGCAAGATTCGTGACGGTGATATATGGCACCGTTTCTGCCGCACCACTAGCAACTTTTGCTGCCGTTGCATTCAAACCAACTGCGCGGTCTTTAGGTGCAATGACCGCATGCGCACCAACGCCATCGGCGACACGTAAACACGCACCTAAATTATGAGGATCTGTAATCCCATCAAGTACTAACAGCAATGGTGGCCCGTCAATGGCATCAAGCAATTCATCAAGATTACGCGCAAGAGATAACTCACCCGCTTTAGCAACGACACCCTGATGACGACGCGTACCAACAATATTTGACAACCGTTGATCATCAGCATGAATAATGCGGACACCAGCCGCTTTTGCTGCAGATAACAGATCTTGCATACGGCGATCGTTTCGCTCTGCATCCACGTATATCTCCTCAACGGATGACGCCTCGTGACGAATCCTTGAAGTGACAGCGTGGAAACCAAAAATCATTTTACTTTTCATATTACTCTTTATTAATTTAATTCAACTTCAGGGCAAGTACAAAGCCATCCCAGGACTACTCTGCTAACCAGACTACAGCGAGCGACTATTCGTCGAAAAGTCGCAGCAAAGCCTGTACCAGCCCACAACCTTACGTCTTTAACGTCTCTTTCTTGCAGGCTTTCCTGCTGCTTTAGCAGCGATAGCAGCGGGTTTCTTGCCACCGTCTGAACTCTTTTGTCTGGCACCACCTGCCCTGCCTTCAGAATTCGAGCCTTTGTACTTTTCTTGTCTCTCAGGCGCAAAAGATTTTTTCACACCAGAAGTAGGCTTAGATGCATTCTTGACTGCTTTAGCACTCTTATTGGTAGGTGTCGCTGGGATTTGCTTTTTCGCCTTATCCGCAACACCACCACGCACCGGAGCAACACCGCCGCCCGGCTGGACAATACTAAGATCTATTTTACGGGCATCGAGATCAACACGGCTCACCTGAACATTCACTTTATCAGTCAGTTGATAACGCTTGCCTGTGCGCTCTCCACGTAATTCATGCCGCGCTTCATCAAACTGAAAATAATCTGCACCAAGGTCAGTGATGTGGACCAGACCTTCAATGTAAATATCATCGAGTTGTACAAAAATACCGAATTGAGTCACACCAGAAATCGTTCCAACAAACTCTTCACCCAATTTATTTTTGATGAAATAACATTTCAACCAAGCTTCCACATCGCGCGATGCCTCATCTGCACGACGCTCATTTGCCGAACAGTGCGTTCCCAAAGCATCCCAGATCGTAGGATCTTTCTCTACTTTTTTCTTTCCCGCTGCCTTATCGGCAATCAATTGTTTGCGCGCAGAATTTGAAATCGTAGTATTTAGCAAGCTTAAATCAATGCCTTTAGGCTCGTACACTTTACCTGCCAGAATCGCTTTAATCGCTCTATGGGTCAACAAGTCGGGATAGCGACGGATTGGGCTTGTAAAATGGGCATAGGCTTCATAGGACAAACCAAAATGACCGATATTGTCCGGACTATAGACCGCCTGCTGCATTGAACGAAGCAACATGGTTTGCAATAAAGGTGAGTCGGGACGACCTTTGATTTTTTGCATCAATGCCGCATAATCAGAAGCGGACGGTGTGTCACCACCGCCCAATGACAAACCGACTTGTTTAAGGAAGTTACGAACCTGCGTCAGTTTTTCCTTAGTTGGTCCGGCGTGAATCCGATACGTGCCTGGGTGCTTATAAGTTTCAAGCAAATTGGCTGCACAGACGTTGGCCGCCAACATACATTCTTCGATCAGCTTATGTGCATCGTTGCGTGTGCGCGGGATAATTTTTTCAATCTTGCCAGCCGCATTACAAACAATATACGTTTCTGTTGTCTCAAAATCGATTGCGCCACGTACATGCCGCGCTTTAAGTAATGCCTGAAATACTTCATACAAATGCGTCAAATGTGGAACCAGCGATAAACGCTTTGCCGCTTCAGGACCCTTTGTATTACCAAGAATTGCAGCGACTTCAGTATAGGTAAATCGGGCAGCAGAGTGAATCACTGCCGGATAAAATTGGTAGGCATTAACTACGCCGTCTTGTGTGATGACCATATCACAAACCAGCGTCAAACGATCAACGTCCGGATTTAACGAGCACAAGCCGTTTGATAGCTTTTCCGGCAGCATTGGAATTACTCTGCGCGGGAAATAAACCGAGGTACTTCTTAATAACGCATCCTCGTCCAGCGCATCATTTGGCGTCACGTAGTGACTGACGTCAGCAATAGCAACCAACAGACGATATCCCTTGGTACGACCAATTTTTACTGGCTCACAGTAAACAGCATCATCAAAATCTCGGGCATCTTCACCATCAATGGTCACCAACGGAATATCCCGCAAATCGACTCTATCATCGAGATCTTTAGGACGAATTTCTGATGGTAACTTTGTAGCAGCTTTTTTGGCTGCTTCAGAAAACTCATGAGGCACACCAAATTTTCTTACGGCAATCTCAATCTCCATCCCTGGATCATCAATGTCACCCAAGACTTCAACGATCCTACCTACAGCTTGGGAATAGCGTGTCGGTTGCTCTATCAGCTCAACACTGACTACTTGCCCAGCCTTCGCCTTTCCTGGCGATCCAGCCAGCAAGATATCCTGACTGAAGCGATTATCCTCAGGGGCGATGACCCAGACCCCATTTTCGTTGAGCAGACGACCAATCACGTGCGTATTAGCGCGCTCTACAATTTCAATGATGCTACCTTCTAAACGACCGCGGCGATCAGTACCGACAACGCGTGCAGTTACTCGATCACCATGCAGTACTTTCTGCATTTCCCGCTCAGGGAGATATAGGTCGTCGGTACCATCATCAGGGATTAAAAATCCATAACCGTCACGGTGACTGCTGACTTTCCCTGAGATAAAGTTCTCTTGATTAGCGAGCGTATAACTTCCAGTACGATCTGGCTTAATTTGCCCGTCGCGTTCCATCGCGTTCAATCTTCGCGTCATGCCATCAAACTCCTCGGGTTTCACGCCTAACATTTCCGCAATGTCATTTGCAGTCAGTTTGACCTTATTCGTACGAAGGACGCCCAGAATCTCTTCACGGCTGGGAATGGGATATAAATGCTTATTCAAATGATGTAAATTTCTTTAAAAGTTATTTCACGTCCTGACTATACAAGACATATGCCTAGTTTACCGGAGCAAACGTCAATTGCCTAACAATTCTTCAACATGATCCTCAGCAGCCCTTGACACTATTGATAAACACTCTATAATTCTGGCTTCCGTTGCCCACGTGGCGGAATTGGTAGACGCGCATGGTTCAGGTCCATGTGCCGCAAGGTGTGGGGGTTCGAGTCCCTCCGTGGGCACCACAGCATTCAAAGGCTCGTTGATTATTCAACGGGCCTTTTTGCTGCGCACTTCCAGACAGTAATTACTCCCTTTAGAATTACTCGTTTTAGAGTAAATATCTAAATATTTTAATTATCCCCCCAAGCGACCTCAATTCATCTATAATAACGCCTTCCGTTGCCCACGTGGCGGAATTGGTAGACGCGCATGGTTCAGGTCCATGTGCCGCAAGGTGTGGGGGTTCGAGTCCCTCCGTGGGCACCACAGCATTTAAAGGCCCGTTGATTATTCAACGGGCCTTTTTGCATTGATAACCAGCCAAAATCCAAACACAGCATTAAATAACATTATCAGAGCAAGACAGCATCAATCAGATTAAAATTCAAAAAATTACACGGACAGAATAAAAAAACGGAAGCATTATCGCTTCCGTTTTTCCTTACGCAGTCTCGCCTTTTTTCAACCAAGCATTTAGTTGATGAGGACGGATACTATCGTACTCTTCAAAAGGTTGATGAATCCATGGATTCGTAGATAAATAGTCGAGATAATAATCTGGCGCAACGGAAGAACATGCCTTATACCAGATCACAGCTGATTTAACATCCGTAACGGAAGGGAAGTTTTCGCGCAAATGATGCAAGACACGCTCAAGAGTAACACCAGAATCAACTAGGTCATCGACCACGAGAACACGCCCTTGCAAAGTACCTTTCGTCATTGAAATGTACTTGCCAATATCCAGAGATCCCTGAACAGTGCCAGCATCTTCACGATAAGAACTAGTCGACAAAATTGCCAACGGCACATCGAAAATTCTGGAAAAAATGTCACCTGGGCGCAAGCCGCCACGCGCCAAGCAAAGCACCTGATCAAACTTCCATCCAGACTCGTGCACCTTCAGCGCCAACTGCTCAACCGAGCGATGGTAAGCATCCCAAGAGACCCACAAATCTTTATCTGTAGAGGCAGGTGTATTCATATTTCTATTTTTCCTTCTTTAAACAAACGGGTGACGCAGAACAATAGTTTCCTCGCGGTCAGGGCCAGTCGAAACCATGTCAATCGGCACGCCAACCAGCTCCTCAATGCGCTTGATATAGTTACGAGCATTCACTGGCAACGACTCCATCGATTTCGCGCCAACCGTTGACTCGGACCATCCTGGCATTTCTTCGTAAATCGCTTCGCACAATGACGCTTCTTCTGCGCCGACTGGGAAGATGTCAACAACTTTATCGCCCAGCTTATAGCCAGTGCACAGCTTCAGTGTCTCAATACCGTCCAACACATCCAGCTTTGTCAGACACATACCAGACACGCCGTTGATCTGAACGGAGCGCTTTAACAACGCTGCATCGAACCAACCGCAACGACGAGCACGACCAGTCACCGTACCAAACTCATGACCAATGCTGGCCAGATGTTTACCGACACCTTGATCCGTCGGCAACTCAGATGGAAATGGACCAGAACCAACGCGCGTAGTGTACGCCTTCGTGATACCAAGGATATAGTGCAGCATATTTGGACCCACACCAGCACCTGCTGCCGCATTACCAGCAACACAGTTGCTAGAGGTTACGAATGGGTACGTTCCATGATCAACGTCCAGCAAACTACCCTGCGCGCCTTCAAACAACAAATTAGCACCTGCTTTATGGGCAGCATACAACGCACTGGAAACATCAGCCACCATCGGACGAATACGCGGCACCAATGCTAGGGCATCATCAAGCGTCTTCTGATAGTCAACCGCAGGAGCCTTCAGGTAATTCGTTAATACGAAATTATGGTAATCCAGATTTTCTTTTAATTTTTCAGCAAATCGTTCTGCATTAAGCAAGTCAGCGACACGAATTGCGCGACGCGCAACTTTGTCTTCGTAAGCTGGGCCAATACCTTTACCCGTAGTGCCGATTTTAGCTGCACCACGTGCAACTTCACGCGCCGCATCAAGTGCAGTGTGATAAGGCAAAATTACTGGACATGCTTCAGAGATTTTCAGGCGGGACACCACTTCAACGCCATTTGCCTGCAATTTATCAATTTCACGCAACAAATCAGGTACAGACAACACAACACCGTTGCCGATGTAGCAAGCAGTACCTTCGCGCATAATGCCAGAAGGAATCAATTGCAAGGCGGTCTTTTGCCCACCAATAACCAAGGTATGACCAGCGTTATGACCACCCTGAAAACGCACAACACCTTGTGCATGATCGGTCAACCAATCAACGATCTTACCTTTACCTTCGTCACCCCACTGGGTTCCGATTACAACGACATTTTTTGGAGTTTTATTGTTTGACATCACTCAACCTACATTTTGAAGAATCCATTGATCACCATCGAATACGACCACTCTGTTGCAGTCGAATTCGTCTTGTTCGTTTTCATGCCCCGGGAAGTTTTGAATAACGACCTCCCCTTGCTGACGTAATTCAGAAATTTTTTGCAGCAATGCTGCATCGCGACTCCACGGTGCACGGATCGCATCCTTGCGTTCCGCGATAGGCATCAATCGAGCCAATTCCCGCAAATCGAGAGAGAATCCGGTTGCCGGACGCGCACGACCAAAAGCCTCACCTACATGATCATAGCGACCACCTCTGGCCACTGCATTCGGCAAACCAGGAACAAACGCACTGAACATCACACCGCTGTGATAGTGGTAACCACGCAAATCAGCCAGATCAATAGTGAGCTGTGCAGGCCCAACAAGACCAGCAAGGTATTCTAATTCCGACAACGCATCAACAATACCGCTTACAGCCGGCAGCTTTTCGCGCGCTATTTTTAAAACTGAAACATCCCCATACAAGGTTGGCAGCAGCATTAATGCAGAGCGCACCTCAGGAGAAAAGTTTCGAGTCAGCTTGTCTATACTAGGTAAATCTTTGGACTCCAGCAAAGAAAAAAGCACATCCTCTTGCTTTTTTGCGTCCGCATCCAGATCAAGGATTGCCCGCAATACACCTACATGGCATAGATCGAGCCGAACTTCGTTGATACCAGCTAAGGCGAGGCAACCAAGTACCAGTTCTTGAATTTCCGCATCCGCTTCCAAACCAGCATGACCATAAATCTCCACACCGATTTGAATCGGCTCGCGGGTCGCATGCAGACCAGAAGGTTTGGTCTGCAACACGTTACCTGCGTAGCATAGTCTCGTTACCGATGCCCTGTTGAGCAAATGTGCATCAATCCTGGCCACTTGCGTGGTCATGTCCGCACGCAAACCCATGGTGCGACCAGATACTTGATCAATCAGTTTAAAGGTACGCAAATCCATATCCTGACCTGCGCCAGTCAATAAGGACTCAATGTACTCTAGCATCGGCGGCATAACCAACTCATAGCCGTATGATCTGAAATGGTCAAGAAAAACTCGGCGCAAGTCTTCAATCTTACGCGCCTCGGACGGCAAGACGTCAGCTATATTCTCAGGAAGGAGCCAATTCGGCATGAAAAACAATCAAAAAAATTAAAGAAGAAATATATTTTTTACAGCATTCGACCAGCAAACAGCGATCTGTACCGCAATTGGCACAGATCGCTGTTTGCTGGAGATATTTTTAAATTACTTGGATTTTACCGCATTCACCCCACCACTTGATACTCCAGGGGTTTTAAAATATTTAAAAAAGTCTGAACTTGGATCAACCACTACGTAGTCACTCTTATTCTTAAAGCTCGCACGATAAGCTTCAAGACTACGGTAAAACTTATAAAATTCGGGATTCTGACCAAAAGCTTTAGCATAAATTTGCGAAGCTTCAGCATCGCCAGCACCACGCATTTCTTCTGACTCACGATATGCTTCAGCAAGCACTACAACGCGCTGACGATCTGCATCCGCTCTAATTTGCTCAGACTCAGCAGCTCCTGTAGAACGCAATTCGTTTGCAACACGCAGACGCTCCGCTTTCATTCTGTCATAGACAGAATTATTAATTTGTTCAACATAGTCAACCCGCTTTAACCGGACGTCGACGATAGCCACACCGATTTGCTTGGCTTCTTCACTAACCTTGCCACGAATCGCCTCCATCACTTTACCGCGCTCACCAGAAATAACATCACGTACAGTGCGTTTTGTTATTTCATCATTCAACGCAGCCTTCACGATCTGTGACAATCTATCTTTAGCTCCACGCTCGTCGCCAGCAAAACTAACGTAATACAATTTAGGATCAGAAATACGCCACTTTACATAGGAATCCACTAGGATATTTTTCTTTTCCGCAGTGATGAAACGATCAGCCTCATCAGTGTCGATCGTCAAAATTCGTTTATCCAAGAACAACACATTTTGAAACGGCGGGGGCAGCTTGAAATGCAACCCTGGCTCCTGGATCACAGATTTCACCTCACCAAATGCAAAAACTATTGCAAAACTTTTTTGATCCACAACAAAAATTGTCGAATAAGCAACCAACAAGATACCGACAAATAAGGCGAGAAACGATATGATCTTATTCATTTTAGCGCACCTCTCTATCGCGTGAATCACGGCTATCTCTCGATCTACTATCATCTTTGTGACTGCGTAACTCGGTTGCTGGTGCCTGCTCTACAATTTGAACGGATGGCAAAGCGACTGACTGCGTCGCATTTGCACTATTTGGTTTAGCAGAAACTTCAGCTTGTGAGATCATTTTATCGAGAGGCAGATACACCATATTGTTACCGGCCTTGGTATCCATCATCACTTTACTGGTGCTTGCAAAAATTTGCTGCATAGTCTCCAGATACATACGATCACGCGTAACAACAGGCGCTTTCTGGTATTCACTCAAAACCTGCTTAAATCGTGACGCATTACCTTCGGCATTGGCAACAACCCGCGACTTGTAACCTTCGGCTTCTTGCAGTAAACGAGAGGCTTCACCACGCGCTTTAGGAATGACATCATTGGCGTACGCCTGACCTTCATTTTTTTGACGCTCTTTATCCTGCCCCGCCTTAACAGCATCATCAAATGCCGCCTGCACCTGCTCTGGGGGCTGAACACCCTGCATTGTTACATTAGCGATCTGAACGCCTGCTTTGTAGCGATTCAGAATTTGCTCCATGAGTGCGCCAACGTCTGCAGCCACCTTCTCACGTCCCTCATAAAGCACAAAGTCCATCTTATTTTTACCAACAATTTCACGAATCGCTGTCTCGGCAACTTGACGGATCATTTCATCAGGTTCGCGATTGTTGTAGAGCCACTCAACTGGATTTTTCAATTTATATTGAACTGCGAACTGAATATCGATAATATTTTCATCATCGGTCAACATTAAAGACTCACGCGCTTGCTTGTTTCTGATGTTAGAACGATATCCAACCTCAACCGTACGCACTTGCGACACATCAACAATTTCGTGATTTTGTATAGGATAAGGCCAACGCCAGTTCATTCCGGCACCGGTCACATGCGTGTACTTACCAAAGGTAGTAATGACAGCTGTTTGTCCTTCCTGAACGATAAAGACGCCACTGATAAGCCACACAAAACAAAACACAATGACAATCACGCCAACACCGAGTTTGGCGTTCACAGAGTCAGGATTAAAATTGCCGCCTTTATCACCATTACTATCACCATTCTGGCCGAGGAATTTGGACAGACGTTGATTCAGGTCTTTCCATATCTGCTCAAGATCAGGAGGTGAATCTGGAGATTTTTTATCATCCTGATTACTATTTTTAGAGCCGCGGCCCCATTGAGGATCGTTTAATGACACTGTCACACCAATTCTTTTTAGAAATGAACCAATCATTCTCTTGATTTCCAATGAATAGAAGGTTGAGCTACTAAATATTAAATCGAGCATCATCTTCGTCGGGAGCAACTTTCGGCCCCTCTGTTTCCGACGCCTTCTTGATGGCAAAATCTGCAATAGATTGCCGCAACAAATCGAGTCCTGCACTTGTTTTAGCGCTGACGAATATTCTGTCGATATTACCACACTCATTTAACTGAATTAATGGCTCAAGAGAAGCGAGATCTATTTTATTAAAGACCATTAACTGTGGAATGTGATCAGCGCCAATCTCTTTCAAGACATCATTCACCTGCTCTATCTGGTCAGATCTAACAGGACTATTTGCATCGACAACATGCAGCAATAAATCTGCATGAATCGTTTCCTCTAGGGTTGCTCTGAATGCAGCAACCAGTTGATGCGGCAAATCACGAATAAATCCGACAGTATCAGAAATTACTACACTACCCGCCTCACCAAGATATAAACGCCTTGATGTGGTGTCGAGCGTCGCAAATAACTGGTTAGCAGCATATGCACCAGCCTTGGTCAACGTATTAAACAGCGTTGACTTCCCAGCATTTGTGTATCCAACCAACGAGATCGAGAACGTTTTACTTCTATCACGAGATCGGCGTTGCGTTTCTCTCTGTTTCTGCAATTTCTCAAGACGTGCTTTAAGCATCTTGACGCGCTCACCAAGGAGGCGCCGATCCGTTTCTAACTGCGTCTCACCAGGTCCACGAAGTCCGATACCGCCCTTTTGACGTTCAAGGTGAGTCCAACCACGGATCAATCGCGTTGCCAGATGCTGCAATTGTGCAAGCTCTACCTGCACTTTACCCTCGTGACTTTTAGCACGCTGGGCAAAAATATCCAGAATCAAACTCGTACGATCAACAACCCTCACTTTCAGGTGGCGCTCAAGATTTCGCTGCTGCGCCGGAGAAAGAGCGTGGTTAAATATAACTAAATCGAGTTGATCATCAACAATCAGGTCTGCTAACTCTGTCGCTTTTCCAGAGCCTATAAACAAAGCTGCATCTGGCCTAGAGCGCTTGCAGGTAATTATTGCAATGGGTTCCGCTCCAGCCGATTGCGAAAGTAAAGAAAGTTCTTCTAAACCTGATGCAAAATCGCCCTTACCAAAATCAACGCCAACCAGGGCGGCCCGCATACTCAAAGACATTTGTAGGTAATATTAAAAGCCAAGAATTTACTCGGCTTCAGATTCAGTATTAATGCTGACTGCACGTGCCGGAACAACCGTTGAGATCGCGTGCTTGTACACCATTTGCGTAACGGTATTTCTTAGCAGAACAACGTATTGATCAAACGATTCGATGTGCCCCTGCAATTTAATACCGTTGACCAAGTATATGGAAACGGGGATATGCTCTTTACGAAGTGCATTTAAAAATGGGTCTTGTAAAAGTTGCCCTTTATTACTCATAACGGCTCCGTTGTGTTGTTGTGATCAGGAGTTGGGGATCGTTTGAAAAAAATCAAGCAATCCGTTAATAATTACAAAAAACTGTAACCAATTTTATTACCAAACGTCTAATGATGATGCCGTCACCTTCACTGCAAACAGCATCAACTCTTTACTTAGACTTATCAAACGGGTTTTTACCCGAGCGCATCTCAATTCTCAACGGTGTTCCCGTGAGAGAAAAAGTCTCCCTGAAATGCTTTTCAAGGTAGCGCTTATACACATCACCAACGGCATCCAGTGCATTACCGTGAATAACGATGATAGGTGGATTTTGGCCACCCTGATGAGCATAACGCAACTTCGGCCTAATGGAACCTTTACGCTTAGGCTGCTGATGCTCAACCGCCTCTATTAAAGCACGCGTCAGTTTTGGCGTCGATAAATTTGCCATCGCTGCCTCGTAAGCAGCATCAATTGACTTCATCAACGGACCAATACCGGTCGATTTTAGTGCCGAAATGAAATGGAACTTTGCAAAAGTAAGGAAATTTAGCTTACGTTCGATATCAAATTTAATCTCATCTCTGCGATCGCTCTGCAGTCCATCCCATTTATTAACGCCGACGACCAAAGCGCGACCAGATTCCAGAATAAATCCTGCAATATGAGCGTCTTGCTCAGAAATATCTTGTTGCGCATCTAACAGCAATAAAACAACGTTCGCCTCTGAAATCGACTGCAAGGTTTTAACAACAGAAAACTTCTCAATCGCTTCAAACACCTTACCCCGACGACGGATACCAGCGGTATCAATCAACGAATAATGCTTACCATCACGCTCAAATGGAATCTCAATGGAGTCGCGGGTTGTCCCCGGCATATCAAACGCAATTACACGATCTTCACCCAGAAGTGTATTAACCAGCGTGGACTTACCAACATTCGGACGCCCAACAATCGCTATTTTAATACCACGAACCTTATCGACGGGTTCCTCCATTTCAGGAGGACGTTGAGCAAAAGCAATGTTCAGCGATTCTTCGACCAAATCGACCACGCCATCACCGTGCGCAGCAGAAATAACATAAGGATCACCCATTCCAAGCTCATAGAAGTCAGCGGTGACGGCTGAATATCTCATTCCTTCTGCTTTGTTGACAACTAACATCACAGAACGACCAGATTTTCTCAAAAAGTCGGTAATCGTTTTGTCATGCGGCGTTAAGCCTTGGCGACCATCAACGATAAAAATAACCACATCAGCTTCAGCAACCGCTTGTTTGGTTTGCTTGGCCATTTCATGCAATATCCCTTCTTTTGCTACCGGCTCAAAACCGCCAGTATCAATTACAAGAAAGGGTCTCTCCCCAATGCGACCTTCACCATAGTGGCGATCACGAGTCAGACCTGGAAGGTCTGCCACAAGCGCGTCGCGTGAACGGGTAAGCCGATTGAACAGCGTGGATTTGCCGACGTTAGGTCGGCCGATAAGTGCGATAACCGGCTTCATTTGTATTACTCGATTGCGAACGCAATCACTAATCCTGATTTTGTTTGAACAATCAAATTAGAGCCAACCAAAATAGGTGCAGCTAAAATCTGACTACCATCGGTAGCATGTCTACCAATGAAAGAACCATCTTCTCTTGAGAGAAAATGAACGTAACCTTCAAAGTCGCCAACCGCAACGGAGCGACCGAAAGAAATAGGCGCAGATAAGTGCCGTCTAGCGAGCTTATCATTACGCCACGCGCTTGATCCGCCATCGCGGTTAAACGCATTAACTACACCAGCATTATCGGCAGCAAAGACAAAGCGCTCATCAACACTAACGCCGACTTCACTGGAAATATTTTTCAACCAGCGAGGTGAGCCTGTATTTAAATCAAAACAGCCAACACGTCCTTGATAGGATGTCGCGCAGACATCCTTACCATACACCACTGGAAAACCCGAGACATCAGCTACACGCTCGAGTTCAGTGTTACCTTTTGGTTCACCAACAACAGCCTCCCAGCGCAATCCGCCATTTTTAACGGACAGACTCGCCATGCGGCCGCCTGGCAAAGCAACCAATACCTGATCGCCATCAATAACCAATCCTGGCACTGCTCGCAAAATCAAGGATGGCAGTGGGCGCTCCACAGACCACTTCTTGCCACCATTTTGTTGATCATAGGCAGTAATTTTATTGTCATTACTACGCACAATGACCAACCCTCTCGCGATTGCGGGGGCAGACAATACCTCTGAAGATTGCTGGATTTTCCAAAGAACCTTGCCATCAGCATCAAAAGCAAGCAAATTACCTTTTTCACCAGCAACCACCACAGACCCAGAGCCAGCACCAACTCCGCCAGTTAAACCAACACCAGCATTGATTCTCCATTGAATACGGCCCGTCTGAGCATCAACTTTGATCACTGTACCATCTGCAGCAGCTGCATACAAATCATTACCGTCTGCAGCTGGTGCAAACACATACTTAGCTGAAGCTCCTACAGGAGCCGACCAGACCTGTTTAACAGAAAGCGCTTGCTTAATCTCTACCAGTGGCGCTGGTAATTTTTTTGGGTCAGGCTTCGATGCGAATGGGTTTAAAGATGCGCATCCTGACAACAAACAAAACACAGCCACCGAAATTAGTTTGGCGGAAAATTGCATGAACAACTCCTGTTATTTACCAACAACAACTGCATCAGTCACGGAACCACCAATAGCATCTAATTTAATCTGAACCAACTGGCGAGCTGGGCTTTTCTCGGACATTTTATTGATAGAAGACTGATAAGCCTTACGCGCGGCATCAATGTTTGCCTGAGCTACATAAATATCACCCTTACGATCAAATACCTGAGCCTGCAGATCATCAGGAAAATCACCCGAAAGTTGAGATAACGCAGCATCGTAATCTTTCTCATCTAAGGCAATCGCAGCCAGACGAATTTTTGCAAGTGCTTTGTAGTCGTCGCTCTTACCCGAATCGATCAACCACTGCAATTGCGACTTTGCTACTTTCAGATCATTTGCATCAAAGGCGCTTTTCGCGGCAACTAAAGCTGACATAGACGCATAAGAAGTTGAAGGAAATTTTTGCTCCAAATCATTTGCTGCACGCTGGACTTTTGCATCATCTTTGGAAACAACTGACTTTTGCATTTCCTCATACAACTGAGAGGCCTGTCCAGACTGATTATTCTGATAGTTACTCCATTGCGTCCATCCAGCATAAGCTAAAAGCGCAACAATTAGAATCCAGGTAATCAAATTACCATATTGCTTCCAAACTGCTTTAAGGGTTGCCAGTTGTTCTTGCTCTTCAAGATCGTAAGCCATGTTCTTATATGTATTTTAATGGTGAATATGAATATGATTTGGGTCATCGCAACATTCTGCTCCATCCCCAACACCGGCGATCTGATCAACCAGATAATCAACAACTGTATCGAAAGGAACGCTTTGTTGATTACTTTCTTGACTATCTGACCGCATGGATTTGATAGTGACGGCGTTTTTACTCAGCTCATCCTCGCCAATGATTACTGCGTAGGCGGCGCCACTGGCATCCGCCTTCTTCATTTGCGATTTAAAGTTGCCGACACCTGTCGCAGTTGCGCAATGTAACACAACATCCAGCCCTGCATCACGCAATCTCTCACCAATCACAAAAGCCTGCATCTGCGCTTCTGCACTCTGATGAACAAGGTAGACATCACAAAGAGACGCATCATTAACGTCGCCAGCGACTTTCATCAACTCGACCAAACGCTCGATACCCATCCCAAAGCCACATGCAGGCGTCGCTTTACCGCCAAATGTGGAGAATAAAGAATCATAACGTCCACCGCCACAAACTGTGCCTTGCGAACCTAGTTCGTCAGTAATCCATTCAAATACCGTCAAATTGTAATAATCCATACCACGAACCAAGCGTGGATTAATCGTAAATGGAATACTGTTTGTTCTCAGGATCTTCTGCACACCGTCAAAATGTGCTAACGACTCTTCACCCAAATAATCTAGGAGCTTAGGAGCCGCGTTCACCAAATCCTGCATCGCTGGATTTTTAGTATCCAAAATACGCAACGGATTCGCGTGAAGCCTGCGCTGTGCTTCTGCATCAAGCAATTCTAGGTGAGCCTCAAAATAGGAAATCAATGCTGCGCGGTGGGCATTACGTTCAATAGCATTACCAATTGAATTTAATTCAAGACGGATATTTTGCAACCCTAGGTCATCCCATAGGCGCTGACACAACATAATCAGTTCCGCATCAATATCCGGCCCGCTAAAGCCCAGCGCTTCTGCACCAACCTGATGGAACTGGCGATAGCGACCACGCTGAGGACGCTCATGGCGAAACATAGGACCGGTGTACCACAGGCGCTTAGGACCATCATAAACGAGATTGTGCTCAATAGCCGCGCGCACGATACCAGCCGTACCCTCAGGCCTTAGAGTTAACTTATCACCATTCATCGAATCTTCGAAAGAGTACATCTCTTTTTCGACAATATCGGTTACCTCACCGAGACCACGCGAGAACAGCGGCGTTGCTTCAACGATAGGAGTACGGATTTGCTGAAAGCCATAGCTTTTCAAGACGGACTGGACTGTATTCTCAAACAACTCCCACAAAGGAGAATCGGATGGAAGAAGGTCATTCATCCCTTTTACACCAACAATTTTTTCTATTTTTTTATTTTCCGACATGACCAGCCTAATTTAATTACCTACTACATCAACTGAACTCGTATAGCGCTTTTGGACATAATCCAATACGATAGCCTGGAATTCCTCAGCGATCTTATCACCACGCAGCGTCATTGCTTTAACCCCATCGATAAATACCGGTGCTGCAGGGGATTCCCCAGTACCAGGCAAACTAATTCCGATATTGGCATGCTTAGATTCACCTGGACCATTAACAATACAGCCCATAACAGCGACATTCATATTTTCTACGCCGGGATATTGTTTTTTCCAAACTGGCATCTGGTCGCGCAAATAAGTCTGAATATCGTCAGCTAACTCTTGAAATACCGTTGACGTTGTTCTACCACAACCTGGGCACGCTATAACCATTGGAGTGAATTTACGCAACCCCATTGTTTGTAAAATCTCCTGCCCGACAATCACCTCACGGCAACGATCACCGCCAGGTTCAGGGGTAAGCGAAATGCGGATTGTATCGCCAATACCCTCCTGCAGCAAAACACCAAGCGCAGCAGTCGACGCAACAATACCTTTACTCCCCATCCCAGCCTCTGTTAACCCGAGATGTAATGGATAATCACAGCGAGCAGAAAGTTCCCGATAAACAGCGATCAAATCCTGCACGCCAGATACCTTACAAGATAGAATAATTTTGTCGCCAGCGAGACCCAATTCCTCAGCACGTTGCGCGTTTTCAATTGCGGACGTAATCAATGCCTGATACATCACCGATTGCGCACTCCACGGATTAGACGACTTGGCATTCTCATCCATAATACGGGCCAACAATGCCTGATCAAGGCTACCCCAGTTAACACCAATGCGTACTGGCTTATCGTAGCGACATGCCATTTCTATCATTTGTGCGAATTGAGAGTCTCGCTTCGCACCCTGCCCAACATTCCCTGGATTTATCCTGTACTTGGATAATGCCTGAGCGCAGTCCGGAAAGTCCTTCAGCAATGTATGTCCGTTATAGTGAAAATCACCGACCAACGGCACATCAACACCCATCTTATCAAGTTGCTCGCGAATTGCAGGCACAGCAGCGGCAGCTTCAGTGTTATTAACTGTAATACGAACAAGCTCAGAACCTGCACGTGCCAGCTCTTTAATTTGAATCGCTGTTCCGATTGCGTCAGCGGTGTCGGTGTTCGTCATCGACTGCACAACAACAGGAGAATTACCGCCGATCAATACCTCGCGCTTACCGTACACTACTTTTGCTATCCGGCTTGAACGCCGCGCAACAGGCCCAGAAGCGATTTCAGACAAAAATGGTTTCATGCTTACTTCACGTTTAAATTAACAACATTCGTATCTTTTGGAGGTACGATATCCATTACTGCACCACGCAGCCACGCATCGACACCATGCGCATTTCCAAGCCGGAGTTGCAGTCCCTCTTTCACTTCAAAGAACTCTTCCGAACCAGCTTTGGCGAGATGCGAAGTCACAACCTCCCCCGTTTCCTTCTTCACTTGTAACCATGAGTCCTGACGGAATTTCAAATGCAATTGATTGTTACCGGGCTTAGCAGAGGAAGTCGCAGCCGTTGCCGCGACAGCCATTGCCGCAGCTTCCAAGGACTGCACCGATTGAACGGGTTGTACCTGCTTTACTTCAACAACTGTCGATGCGGCAGACTGCGTTGCAATTATTTCTGATGTCGATGCTGCAGATCGCTCAACCACCGTTGGCGTTTGCTGAGGGGAGTCTGGCGGAAAAGCATCGTGTGAAGCATCAACCATCGATGCTACACCGAGCTGCGGCAAGGACGTAGAATCTACCACCTCAGATTTAGCTTGATCAGCATGAGCAAAAATTTCTTTAAATAACTCCGACCGTTCAAAATGCTGAGCAACAACAAAAAGTAAAGCAGCAATCGCTAATAATCCAGCACCAAGCAGGTATTTTTTATTACTATCAGCTCTCCCCAAAAATGGGGACTTAGACTCCATAAATGGTGTCGCAAGCGTCGGGCGTAAATCTGCATCTAGATTAGCCTCTGCATGTTCAGCTGGAAGACGCGCAATGATAGGGGCAGGATCGATTTTCAACAATTTAGCGTAGGAACGAACAAACCCACGCACGATCACCATCTGAGGCAACTTATCGTACTCATTACCTTCAAGTGCAGTAATCTGCCTGTAAGACAGTTTAAGTTGTTCAGCGACCTGATCAATACTCAACCCTAAGGCTTGACGAGCATCTGATAGACGCGCCCCAGCAGAATCATCAGTTGCGACCAAATTAACATCATCGTTACCGGGCACCAAAGGCTCAGGCGAAAGATTAATACCCACCTCACTCATCAAAAGAACCTCTCTGCAGGAGACTATATTCAGTAGAATCTGGATAACGCTTGCGTAATTGGGCAGATAAACTATTCAACGCAGCATCATTTCCGATTTTGCGCTCAATTTTTATCGCCAACCACAATACTTCAGCAGTAAGTAAATCCTGCTGTATAACACGAGTCATATAAAATCGGGCATTAAGGTAGTCACCTCGTTGATACAATGTCCGCGCCAGATTTTTATTTAAGTCACCATTTGAAGGATCAACTTTGAATCCTTGGGTGAAATATTTTTCTGCTGCAGCGTTATCTTTCATCTTCAGGCTACAAACACCAGCAGCATTGTATGCTTTCGATAATGCAGCGTAACTCTGATTTTGCAATACTTTATTGAGATACACCAGGCCTTGTTTTTCTCGCTTATTCAGACACAAAAACCAACCATAATTATTCTCAACAACCAAATCATCCGGCGCTAGTTTCAGCGCATACTGAAAGTTATCTTCAGCAGCCTGCAACTCTCCCATATCCATGAAAATGAGCGCCCTTACACTGTAAGCGTCAACCAATTCGGGAGAAATAGAAATGGCGTGCTTAACCTCATCAAGCGCCACTTTATATTGGCCTTGCTGATAGTAACCGATTGCGAGTTGCATACGGATCGATGCACGCTTTTGCGCATCCAATTTTTCAGCTGATAATTTTGAATCATCCGATGGTCCCTCCAGATGTTTTGAGGCACAGGCAGACAAAACAAACACAAGAGAAAGGAGAATCACTCTCCTCAACCAACGATTAGATCCAAAAATTTTCACTGAGTGATCTCCACGATCTTTCCAAAATTTTCGCCAAATTTTTTCTGATACTCCGCCATCTTCTGCATACGCTCCTGCACGCGGGTTCTATCTTTTACTTCACCAGCTAACTGGCCACACGCAGCATCAATATCATCACCGCGTGTTTTTCGCGTAGTCGTCACAATTCCAGCATCCAATAAAACCTGCGCAAAGGCTTTAATTCTAGGATTCGCAGATCGCTTCAATCCTGATTCAGGAAACGGATTGAATGGAATCAAATTAAATTTACAAGGAACATCTTTTACCAACTGAATCAATTCCCTTGCATGGGCATCTGTATCATTGACACCATCAAGCATGCAATATTCAAAAGTCACAAAGTCACGTGGCGCAAATTCCAGATACCGCTTGCATGCTGCCATCAATTCTGACAACGGGTGCTTCTTGTTCAAAGGAATCAAACCATCTCTCAACGTATCGTTCGACGCATGCAATGAGACCGCCAGCGCCACCGGACATTCCTGAGACAATTTATCCATCATGGGCACAACACCGCTCGTTGATAATGTCACACGACGGCGAGACAAACCGTACGCATTATCATCCAACATCAGACGCAAGGCAGTTACTGTGGGTTCAAAATTGAGTAACGGCTCACCCATACCCATCATCACCACGTTAGTAATCTGACGATCCCCCTTAGGGCCCATCGGAACACCTTTCGTACGACGCAATTCAAACTCAGCCATCCATAACTGACCGATGATCTCTGCCACGGTCAGATTACGATTAAATCCTTGCTTACCGGTAGAACAAAAGCGGCAATTTACCGCGCATCCAGCTTGGGTTGAGATACATAAGGTACCCCGATTTTCTTCAGGAATAAACACTGTCTCAACAGCATTCCCCTGTCCAACATCCACCAACCACTTACGGGTACCGTCAAGTGAAGTATGATCACTTATTACTGCGGGAGCAGTTATCACCGCTCTGGTAGCCAGTTTTTCTCGTAAAGACTTTGCGAGATCCGTCATTTCATCAAAGGTGCTTGCACCAAATTGATGTATCCAACGTTGCAATTGCTTCGCACGAAACGGCTTCTCACCCAATTCGCCACAATACGCAACGAGCTGTTCAGGATCTAAATCCAATAAATTTATGAGTGCCGTCATGTGTTTCTTTCTTACACCCCGCTTCACAACAGTGCGAAACGGGGTAACAATTACTTTAGTACTTTAAATACAACCCAGAATAAATTAACGTGAATAAACGTTCAAGGCTGGGAAGAAGTAAGCGATTTCAACTGCAGCTGTTTCAGCAGCATCAGAGCCGTGAACTGCGTTTGCATCGATAGATTCAGCGAAATCTGCACGGATTGTGCCTTTTTCTGCTTTCTTAGGATCGGTTGCACCCATCAGGTCGCGGTTTTTCAAAATCGCGCCTTCGCCTTCCAATGCTTGAACAAATACTGGACCGGAGATCATGAAGTCAACCAGATCTTTGAAGAATGGACGAGCTGCGTGAACAGCATAGAAGCCTTCAGCTTCAGCGCGGGATAATTGCGTCAAACGAGCAGCAACAACTTTCAAACCAGCAGTTTCAAAACGGCTGACAATTTGACCAATCACGTTTTTTGCAACTGCGTCAGGTTTAATAATAGATAATGTACGTTCGATAGCCATCTAAAAACTCCAATAAAAAGAAAGGGTTAAGACAAAAACTCAAGAATTCATCTAACCCTAGATTTTAGCATGAAACACTTGGGACAACATGTCTTTAAAGAAAGACATCAAAAATACCAAGAATTTTTCCGCCAAGCAATGAAATCAAATTAAGTCAAATACCGCCATTGACTCAACATGAGAGGTATGTGGAAACATATTAACGACACCTGCGTAACTTAAACGGTAACCCGCATGATGAATCAAAATACCGGCATCACGGGCCAGTGTTGATGGACTGCAAGAAACATAGACCAGACGTTTCGGCTTCAAGTCAGGCGCAACCTGCGTCAGATCAGCCAATGCCTGACACACCGCCATTGCACCATCACGCGGTGGATCGATCAAAAAGCGATCAAATTTACCCAGTTTAACAAAATCGTCAGCAGCTACCTCAAACAAATTACGCGTACTAAAGGACGTTTTTTCAGACAATCCATTGTGAACTGCATTTTCCAGCGCACGATCAGTCAACGTAGAACTTCCTTCGATCCCAACCACCTCTTTTGCCATCGTAGCGATTGGCAGCGTAAAGTTACCCAGACCGCAGAATAGATCAGCAATGCGCTCATTCTTTTTCGCGCCCAGCAAACGCAGTGCTTTGGCTACCAATACACGATTAATATGATGATTCACCTGCGTGAAGTCCGTTGGCTTGAAAGGCATTTTCACCCCAAACTCTGGCAACAGGTAATGCAGATCACTCGTTGCTGGGTAATATGGTTCAGCGGTTTCCGGCCCTTTAGTTTGCAACCACCACTGAACCTGATGTTTATCAGCAAACATTTTTAGTTTAACTTCATCATCAGCACTTAACGGCGCCATGATACGCAAGACCATTGCAGTCACACTCTCACCAATCGCCAGCTCGATTTGAGGCAACTGCTCAATAATGGACAAGGAGGCAATCAGCTCACGCAAAGGCATTAACATTGCTGACACATGTGGCGGCAATATTTTGCAAGTTTCCATATTCGCGACATAACGCGACTTTTTTTCATGAAAACCAACCAGTACCACGCCTTTTTTGATCACATGACGCACCGATAAGCGCGCACGGTAACGATATCCCCAGGTTGGACCATAGATGGGACGCATCATCGTCTCAGCTTTCACCTTGCCGATATGCCATAAATTATCTTCAAGCACGCGCTGTTTCATAGCAACCTGTGCATCCGGCTCAAGATGCTGCATGGAGCAACCACCACAAGTACCAAAGAATTCACATTTTGGCTCTACGCGTTGCGATGACTTACGGTGAACTTCAGACAAAGTTGCAACTTCCCAACTCGGCTTTTTCTTGTAGGAACTAAAGGTGACGAGTTCACCTGGCAACGCGCCCTCAACAAAAACTACTTTTCCTTGAGTGCCATCTTCATTTTGCAAATGACCAACACCGCGTGCGTCCATATCAAAAGAACGTATTTCTATTTTATTCATGGGAATTTCGGCGGCAAGCGAGGTTGCGCCATCTAAAAGAAAAAATTCAAAAACGGAATTATAAAAGAATTGAAGCGTCGACCCGAGCTATTCTCGAAAAAGTGGAAACTTAATCAGATAAGCGCGTCTCTGCCGACGCCGCGCGACAAGAAAGAACGCTTCAGCTTGATCAGTGCTTCTTGCTGAATCTGGCGGACGCGCTCTCGGGTTATCCCCATTTCATCAGCCAGCGCCTCTAAAGTTGCAGGATCATCATTATCCAACCCAAACCTGCGGGTCACCACAATACGTTGCTTATCAGGCAATTTAGAAAGCCAATCCCTGACCAGCACCGTCATTTCATGATGCTCTGCACGTACATCGGGACCGTCTTCATTATCACCTGGCAACATATCCATTAAACTTGATTGCGGATCGTTATCCAACGGCGTATCCAACGACGTGGCATGCTCAGACAGGGCTAGAATATCTTGCACCTCATCAACAGGCCTATCCACTAACAGTGCAATATCTTCTAGATTTGCGTCCCTACCATCACGACGTTGAGACTCAAGGTGATATTTTGCTCGGAGTATCTGATTCAATTCACGCACCATGTGTACAGGAAGACGGATGGTACGCGCCTGATTCATGATTGCACGCTCAATACTTTGCCTAATCCACCATGTAGCATAAGTTGAAAATCGAAAGCCACGCTCAGGTTCAAATTTATCAATTGCGTGCATTAAACCAAGATTCCCCTCTTCAATCATATCTAAGAGGGCCACACCACGATTGATATAATGCTTTGCAATAGAGACGACAAGGCGCAAATTATGCTCAATCATTTTTTGCCTGGCTTCAAAGTTACCTTGCTTGGCCAACGTAGCAAAGTGCAACTCTTCTTTTGAATCAAAGAGCGGTCGAGTACCGATTTGATTGAGATAATATTGCGTCGTATCTGTCGATAACTCTGCTGCAAGAACGTTTTTTAGCTCGTCGATAGGTGCAACAATTAACGAAACAGGATCTACTGCTTGAGCATCTCCACCATCGACATCAATATCTACAGTATCGGTGACGCCCTCAGCATCAATGCCATCATCAACACCCTCGACACCCTCCAACGATGAGGGCTCAGCATTGCCGAATGTGGGAACGTCTAACTTTTGGTTGAACGCATTTTTTTGCATAGCTCTGTCTGGTGTGAATACTCAATATGTTTAAACCCCGAAGCGCATCAACGACTATTATTCACCTACACCTACATCTACACTTACGTAACTTCATCTTACAACCATTACCAAATTATTACGAACATTTTGTAAATTCAGTTCGTCCTAAAAAATAGGATCGAGCGCAAACTAACGTGGCGGCAGATACTTCATGGGATCAACTGGCTTTCCCTGCAAACGTATTTCAAAGTGCAACTTCACAGTATCACTATCAGAGTTCCCCATCTCAGCAATTTTTTGACCTTTGGCAATTGTCTGACCTTCTTTTACAAGTATCGTCTTATTATGAGCATAAGCAGAAAGTAAGCTAGCACTGTGTTTAATGATGACCAAATTCCCATAGCCACGAATTCCGCTACCGGCGTACATAACTTTACCTGCACCTGCTGCTTGGACGTCCTGCCCTGATTTGCCGGCCAAATCCAATCCTTTGTTTTTAGCATCATCAAAGCCTGCTAGTACCTTACCATCACTTGGCCACATCCAATCCACGGTTTCTGTGTCACTCACATTCTTGTCAGCCACCTTCTCCGGCATTTTGACTGCGGTAACAGCATCGCTTTTAGCTAAAGCAGGGACACCACTATCAGACTTCTGCAGCTCTGCTAGGATACCTTCAGAATATGGGCGCTTATCCCCTTTGGGTCCGTTTTTATTGACAGATAACGTATTTGCCAATGGTTTTACTTCGACCGCCGAAGCTGGCACAACTGCCAACGTTTGCGCCCCTTGCAAAGTTTGCGTAGTACCAACATCCGGCGCAGCAACTCGTAAAACCTGGTCTACCTTGATATCGTTGGGATTTTTTAAATTATTCCATACAACAAGATCACTGTAACTCTGACCGTGATCCAGCGCGATCCGGTACAACGTATCACCACGTTTTACGACATAATTCCCTTTGGTATTTTCTGGCAACTTAGCTACGGGCTTCGCGACAGGGATCACTTTATTCCCTTCTGTTGAGACTGGCAGTGGGCCACGCTCAACAACTGGCGCTTTATTTGGTGTCGTACTACAGGCGGACAAAATCAGGCCAACACAACCAAGACCAATTAAGTTCTTTACGTCATTTATTTTTTTCATTCTCATTACAAGATCGCCAGTAAATTCTGGTCTCAATTTTTTTCCATATAAAACACGCACAATTACCTCAATATTTAGACAATACCGGGGTGCAAAGGCACAAAATGACAACTCTCAACAACCACACTCTTCCAATCGGCATCTGAAATACGCTCGATCAATTGTAAAACTTGATGCCGACCGCCTACTGGCGCAATCAATCTTCCACCTACTTTAAGTTGCGTCAGCAATGTGTGTGGTACTTCCATTCCTGCAGCAGCTAGTATGATACCGTCAAATGGTGCCGCCTGAGGCATTCCTAACATGCCATCTCCGTAATGCAAGCGGATATTACCGATACGCATAGGACGCAGGTTATTTTTAGCAAGATCATGCAGCGCTTTTATACGCTCAATTGAATACACTTCGTTCGCGATCAAAGACAACACCGCAGCCTGATATCCACAACCGGTGCCAATTTCCAGTATTTTATCTAGCTTCACCTGATTACGAAGAATTTCTAGCATCCGACCTACGATATAGGGTTGAGAAATGGTCTGATGGTGCCCAATGGGCAATGACGCATCAATATACGCTTGACTCTCAAGTCCGGAATCTAAAAATAAGTGTCTAGGCACTACCCTCATCGCTTCGAGAACAACTTGGTCTTTCACTCCCTGCTGAGCGATCCTGGCAACCATGGCACGACGTACCGCCTCAGAAACCAGAGGACTCTGGGAGGTATTAATAATGGCAGTTTTTTGCTCTTTAGCAGGACTCCATCCAGAAACCTGATGAGATCTTGCTTGCGCGCTCGCGTCACGGCCGAGATTTTGCATCGCAGTCTGCGTGGAAACACTGGCCGCAATACGATTTCTACCGACATTCTCTTTTCTTTCGACGACCGAGGATAAAGTGAGCGGAAACCGCTTCTCTTTTGGCTCTGTCATTTGAAAGTCATGTCTAGCATGCCTAATTGTTTGTGGTTGGTTAAATCTACTTGCAATGGGGTCACAGAAACATATCCTTTCGCTGTGACATCAAAGTCAGTTCCTTCCCCGCCATCGCGAACAGCACCTGGCGGTCCAATCCAGAATATTTCACGATCATGTGGATCACGCATCGAAATCACTGGTTCAGACGCATGCCGCTTCCCTAAGCGCGCTTTTCGCACCCCTTTAATCTCATTAACGGGTAGATTAGGGATATTCACATTGAGTAGAAAAGGTCTTGGCAACTCAGGAAAGCCATACCTAACCAGATCGGCAGCAAATTTTGCTGCCGCATCTAGATGATCCCATCCTTTATTAACCTGTGAGAATGCAATCGCTGGAACGCCAAATAAAAAACCTTCGGTAGCCGCAGCAACAGTGCCGGAATACAACGTATCATCCCCCATGTTCTGCCCCTGATTAATACCTGAAACAACGAGATCGGGGGCTTCCTTCAAGATTGAAGTGAGCGCAACATGCACGCAGTCAGATGGCGTGCCATTCACAAAATAAAATCCGTTCTCTGCACGCTGGACTGACAATGGACGATCCAAGGTCAAGGCATTCGAAGCACCAGACCGATTGCTATCCGGGGCCACTACCGTCACATCAGCAAATGCAGCAAGAGCTTGCGCCAGAGCCACAATTCCGGGAGCGAGGTAACCGTCATCATTACTAATTAAGATTTTCATAATCCACATTCTAACCGAAGCACAAAAACAAATTTCTACCGATGTGACTTTTTTACGGCATAATAAAAATAAACGATCGTACTATTTTTAAAACGGAGACCAAAAAAAATGAAAGCTGCTGTATGTAAAGCATGGGGCATACCAGATACACTCGAGATCATGGAATTGCCGGATTTAGTTCCTGGAGCGGGGCAAGTTGGCATCCAGGTAAAAGCTGCAGGGGTCAACTTCCCCGATGTTTTAATCATACAAAACAAGTATCAGTTTAAACCTGAGCTTCCCTTTTCTCCGGGCAGTGAACTTTCGGGCGAGATATACGCCGTTGGCGAAGGCGTTACACACCTGAAAAAAGGCGATAGAGTCATTGCGTTCATTGGTCACGGCGCCTTTGCGCAACAAGTGATCGCGCCCGCTGCTGCCGTCATGCCAATGCCACCCGGAATGGATTTTGACACAGCAGCAGCCATCACACTGACCTATGGCACTTCACATCATGCTATCGCAGATCGCGCTCAACTTAAAGCAGGCGAAACCATGCTGGTACTTGGCGCAGCAGGAGGTGTTGGTCTAGCAGCGATCGAGATAGGTAAAGCACTAGGCGCCAGAGTTATTGCCGCCGCCTCTACTGACGAAAAACTGGAAATATGCCGCCAGCATGGCGCCGATATCTTAATTAATTACACCACAGCTGATTTGCGGGAAGCCATAAAAACAGCAACGGAAGGCAAAGGTCCTGATGTAATTTATGACCCTGTGGGTGGTATCTACGCTGAACCAGCATTTCGTTCGATTGCTTGGCGCGGTCGCTATCTCGTTGTTGGCTTCGCGAATGGAGAAATACCCAAGTTGCCACTCAATCTGACATTGCTTAAAGGTGCATCATTAGTCGGTGTTTTTTGGGGCGAATTTGCCAAGCGAGAGCCAAAACATAATTTGGAGGCAATGAGAGAGCTAATGGGCTGGCTCAATGATGGCAAAATTAAACCTCATATTTCCAAAACCTATGCGCTGAAAGAAACAGCATCCGCACTCAATGATCTGGCCGCTCGAAAAGTGACTGGAAAAATTGTTATTCACCCAGACAGATAACAAAACATCGCCTATAGAGACACCACCTAAACGAGGTGGAGTTTCTATTAAGACTTAGGGCATGGTGACAAACGCTTTGGTGCGATTGTGTAGCTTGTCAGAATGGGGCAGCGTCACCTAACCAATACTGATTGATATCTTTAATACCCCATTTACCTGGGTCTTCGCGATTGGCAATTCTATCTTGCAAACCGGGGCCAGCGAGATCCAACAATTCTGGCACAATATACGCCATCGATTTGACCGAGAAAAATACTCTGACTTTTGGCGCTAAAAGAGACTTTCCAATTTGCTGCTCAATAACCACACCTAAGCGACCTGACTCAAGACGAACCAGCGTCCCGACTGGATAAATACCGATACTTTTAACAAAAGCCTGAAATATTTTTTCATCAAAATGCCCCTTGCTCCATTCAGCCATTTTACGAATCGACTGAGCAGGACACCAACCTTGTTTGTATGGACGATTTGACGTAATTGCATCATATACGTCACAAACCGCTCCCATTCTCGAAAGCAGACTAATCTGCTCACTCTTAAGACCCTTAGGATAACCGGTGCCATCCATCTTTTCATGATGATGCAAACATACATCCAGCGCAACTTGACTTACGTCATCTGACTCTAGCAGCATTTTATACCCGGCGGTCGGATGCAGTTTTACAGATGCGAACTCATCATCTGTCAATTTTCCGGGCTTATTGAGAATGTCACTTGAGATCATCATTTTACCGATATCGTGCAGCAAGCCTGCGAGCCCAGCCTCGCGGGTATCCTCCTCACCCAAACCTAACTGTTTAGCAAGCGACACCATCAGCGCACATACCGCTACGGAGTGCATGTACGTGTAGTCATCTTTTGTTTTGAGTCGAGCTAACCCAATTAAGGCACCGGGATTTCGCATGACTGAATCAGCAATTTCTTCCACTATCTCTTTTGCATTCCCCACGTCAACGGCTTTTCCCATCCTAGCCTCGGAGAACATGGAAAACACGGCTTCTTTCGACTTGCTAACGATTCGCGATGCGCGCCCGAGTTCGTCGCCCATGGAGACCGGTCCTATGTCAGAAACAACGACTGTTTTCACAAACTGAACTTCAGGCTCCTCCGGTGCAAGCGGCGAACTCTCAGTAGCTTGATAGACGTCCAGCCCCTTACTGCTATCAATCCAAGCTTCCTTTATTTTTGTTTTTTGAATTTCTGCCAACTCATTTTGTTCAGTGAGAAGAAACGACTTCTTCCAAAATGGACTATCCATCCACGACCCACAAAGCTCGTGGACGTACATACCAAGTATTAGTTGCGAAATATCAATTTTTTTTAGCATAAACTACTTAGGAAATATACTGTTAGGCGACGTTACTCAAACGCTACACATGAATTATTCAGCAAAGCCGTCAACTACGCCATCAAAAACACATGCACTCTAACAATTTTTTTCTATCTCGCTCTTCAGCAATAGCTTCATCGGCCTGAAAAGCTCTTGCATTTGGCGGTTTTTAATGAAACTCAGGTTATAGGGATGTTCGGAGGAAATTTGCGGAAATAATGCAACTTCTGGAACTTTTTTTAATGATTCTGCAATCTTCCCCCACAAAATCAAAGCTGGCATGCATCCGGACACCACCGAGTGGTGGTTATGCAATGCAATACAAACATGGCGAAAAAACACCTGCCACGAACGTCCGTCTTTTACCGGAGCAACATGCTTTCTGAAAACCAACGACGCATTCAATAAAAGGAAGCCATGATCAAGCAATTTTTGCTGCATCTCAGGCAATGTCTGTAAATATTCAGATCCAGGCTCAATAGCTCTTGATGCTATATTTTCCAGCGCTGTACCAGACGTGTTTTCCTCTTCTATTTGACCATCCGCCACTAACAACATTTTAACGAAATTTCGCAGAGACGTTGCACGATTAACCCGCTTGGACAAACCACGACCATCGTTCGCCCATATTTCTTGGACTGCGCCATCCATAAAGCACACACCAGTCGCACTTTCCGCTCTGGGGTAAGGCCCCTCTCCCACCAAGATAAATCTTACCTCATCCATTGGAAGACTAAAGGCTGCAAATAAGCGACCTTCTGAGGGCAAAAATTCTTCAACACATAATTGAGAAAAATACGATGGATCCGCCTGATGCATTGCTGCCAGTCCAGTCACTATCGTATCGCACCAAGACGGATGGACGAGATCCAGCCCTCTATAGATCTCAGTAGGCAAGAAGGAAACTGCACTACTCATTTTTCAGCAACCGATCCCGTTTGTGGATTTGATGGCCCAGGAAAACCCGGCAAAACAATTGGCGCAGTCGGTACAATTGGCGGATTGGATGAGGGGGGAATTCCTTGGCTAGCACGTGGTGGAAACCCGACTGGCGCCACCGGTGACACCTGAGGTAACTCATTACTTGGATTACGAGCAGTCGTGGAAGAAATTTTAGCTATCGTATTTTCTGGCAAAGAAGCCCTGCGCATTACTCCAGACTCAGAAATCATTACGTAACCCTCATGGATTTCCTTAAGAATAATCCCTGGCGCAATTTCGGAGTTGAGTGCAACGGTCTGCGCTGGCTTTCCGTTGGCGGAGATGATGGCGAGGCTTTCTTCATTTTTCCTGGCAATAATAATACCCTTGAGATCATAGTTGGCTGCGTTGATCTGTGCTGTCTGTGTGCCACCGAATATGCCACCCCATTGACCTGAACCAGGCTCAATACGCCCCTTTAACGGAACATCGGCGACGCTACGATTCATGGGTTTAAATACACGCACTCCCCAAAAACTCAGCGACATACAAAGTAATATAAACGCCATAAAACCACATAATAAAGGTAATCGCTTCATCTTCTTCCCTGTCAGCGTACCAGCTGATTAATTTCAATAATTGGCATTAATACCGCCAGCACGATCAAAAGCACAACACCACCCATGGCTAAAATCAACACCGGCTCAAGCAAACCGGCAATCGTTAAAGCTCGGCGCTCCAGATCCTGTTCTTGTGCACTTGACGCACGTTCCAACATCGTTGGCAACTCACCAGTCACTTCGCCAGCTCTGATCATGTGTATTAGCATAGGCGGGAAATGCTTATGAGCAGCCAAGGCGCGAGCCAAGCCTACACCTTCGCGGACGCTTGCTGTCGCTTCCTCAACCTGCTCACGCATTGCGACATTGGACAAGGTTTCGCGACTGGTCTGCAATGCACGTAAAATCGGAACCCCTGAGCCGGTTGTGATCGCCAATGTACTTGCGAAACGGGCGGTATTGAGACTACGCTCAAATTTTCCGTAGACTGGCGCAGTTAACAACCATTTATGCCAGCGCATTTTCACATCGGGGTTTTTCAACGCCGAACGCCAAGCAGCGAAAGCGACAACGAAGATCAGTGCAACCAGCCAGCCGTAGCTTCGCACAAAATCGGAAATCGCCAGCATCATGACCGTCAAAAAAGGTAATTTCTGTTTCGTGTTCGCGAACACAGAAACAATTTGCGGCACAACATAAGTCAGAAGAAAAATCACAATCGCAAATGCCACTACCGTGACAATGGCAGGATAAGTGAAAGCTAGCTTCACCTTCTGCACCAATGCATTCCGACGTTCGATGTAATCAGCCAAGCGAGATAAAACACGAGAAAGATGACCAATTTGCTCGCCTGACGCAACAAGCGCACAGTAAATCTCAGCAAAATCATTCGGATGCTGCTTTAATGCATCAGATAATGCCGCACCAGCAATAACCTCCGACCTGATCGAGGCGATAATATCGCGAATAAAAGTCCGCTCAGATTGTTCTAATAGTGCAGACAAAGACTGCTCCAACGGCAACCCTGCCTCTAGCAAACTTGCGAGCTGACGCGTGAATAATGCCAGTTCCACACTAGACAATCGTTCTGCGAACAGAGGTCGTTTTTTTCCACCATCCGCATCATACTGGTTACGGATAGATTCAACACTCAGCGGCACAAGTCCTTGTGAACGCAATTCACTACGAGCCGCTCGCGCACTATCTGCGTTGAGTACGCCTTTACTGCTTACACCCTCGGCGCTAATCGCCTCATATCGAAATGCTGGCACGGCTTTATTCCTTAGTTACGCGCAAAACTTCTTCTTGCGTCGTGACACCGCTTCTGATCCAACGATCTCCATCTTCTCGCATGGTGAACATTCCATTTTTTTGCGCCGCAATACGAATATCAGCTTCAGAAGACTGCTGGTGAATCTGCGCCCGAATTTCATCGGTTGTCTGCAACAACTCATATACGCCAAGTCGTCCCTGATATCCCGTATGTCCACAATGTTCGCATCCAACAGCATGCCAACGCCCTGCCTCTTGCACGCGGCAATGTGTGCACAACTTGCGCACTAAGCGCTGCGCAACTACACCTAGCAATGAAGAAGACAACAGGAATGGCTCAATCCCCATATCAAGCAGACGCGTGACGGCGGCGGCTGAATCATTGGTATGCAACGTCGCGAGAACCAAATGACCCGTTAACGAAGCCTGTACCGCAATTTGTGCGGTTTCCAGATCACGAATTTCACCGATCATAATGACATCCGGATCTTGACGCAAAATCGCACGCAATGCTTTAGCAAACGTCATATCTATCCGTGCGTTCACCTGAGTCTGCCCAATGCCGGCAAGCTCATATTCAATCGGATCTTCAACCGTCAGAATATTAGTGGTGCCTGCGTTCAATCTGGACAACGCAGCGTATAGCGTAGTGGTTTTGCCTGAGCCAGTTGGGCCAGTCACCAGCACAATACCGTGCGGCTGTGAAATGAGCTTATCAAAACTATGCAGCACATCGTCACTCATTCCTAGGTTACTCAGATTCAGATGTCCCGCCTCTTTATCGAGCAACCTGAGTACAGCCCGCTCTCCATGCCCAGTAGGTAATGTAGATACACGCACATCCACGGGCTTTCCACCAATACGCAATGTAATGCGGCCATCTTGTGGCAGACGTTTTTCTGCAATATCAAGCTGGGACATGATCTTGATACGCGAGATTAACGATGCATGAATCGCCTTCCGTGGTCTCACCACATCTCGCAATGCACCATCAACGCGAAAACGCACCACTGAAATTTGTTCAAATGGCTCAATATGAATATCCGATGCACCATCACGCAATGCCTGCGTCAAGAGTGCGTTAATCATCCGAATCACAGGAGCATCATCTGCAGACTCTAGTAAATCTTCTATCGCTGGCATATCCATCAATAGTTTTGCCAGATCAAGATCAGATTCAACTTCCCCAACAACATCAGCCGCATCGCCGCCTGAGCCAGCATAAGCCTTGGCAATCAATTCATCGAGCGCATCTGGTGAAATGACATTAAGTTTAATTTTTCCAAATTTTCGACCAACTTCAGCTATTGCAGAAGGTGTCGTTTTTTGAGATACAGATATTTCCACTGGTGCACCAGGAATCGAGGTATCCCGACTCGCAAGCACCAGAAAGTCACGCGCAAACCCATAAGGTAACAAGCGGTTTTCTAACATAACTTACTTACCTTCAACAGGAACTGTCTTGGATGCTGGAGCAGAAATTGTCATCGGTGTCGTCATCAACTTGCCCTTTTCCATTTCAGGCAACAACGCAGCGGCACTACCACCTTTTGGAACTGGCATTTGCGTCCTCATGTAATCGTAACGATCAACTGAAACGTTGTTACTATCCAATGCAGTACGAATCACCGTTGGACGCAAAAATACCATCAAGTTCGTCTTATTTCTTGTGGCAGTCTGGTACTTAAACAAGTTGCCGATAATTGGAATATCAGCGAGACCTGTGACTTTCTCTGTCGTATCAGCAACTGTGTCAGAAATTAATCCGCCGAGCGCTAAGATTTCGCCATCTTCGACAAGGACATTCGTAGAAATAGATCGTTGCGTTGTGGTCGGTCCAGAAGAGTTCGTCGCAGAGCTTGCAACCACAGCCGAACTCTCTTGGTAGATGGCAAGTTTTACTGTACCCCCCTCTGAAATCTGCGGCTTAATGGTTAATTTCAAACCAACGTCTTTGCGTTCGATGGTTTGGAACGGATTAACACCAGCGGTACTTGTCGACGCGGATGTTGCGTACGAACCAGTAATAAACGGTACGTTCTGACCAACAACAATTTTCGCTTCTTCGTTGTCGAGGGTGACCAGATTCGGCATCGACAAAATATTTGTTCCGTTGCCGCTATCTACCAGATGTGCCAATGCACCTAATCCGAGTTTTCCACCAATTTGTTTAAACACGCCGATGGAGAGGCCATTACTTGGCAAGCTCGTTGAACTCGTAGCGAGCGTGGCCAAATTATTAGCGCCGGAAGAGAAAATGGTACCCCCGCCAATTCGGTAATCACTATTTGAGTTGCCTGACAAACCAGCCCACTGCACACCAAAATCATTTTCTTTATCAGCATTTACTTCAATAATTAATGCCTCAATATAGACCTGAGCACGACGTGCATCCAATTGGTCAATAACGGTCCTTAAATTTTTATATACAGCTTCACTTGCAGTAATAATCAGCGTGTTAGTTGCCGCGTCAGCCTGAATAAAGCCAGCCGCACCACCACCAGAACTACTTGTTTTCGCATTCGCGCCCGATGAGGACGTATTACCTCCTAAAGCGGAACTATTTGAGCCAATGCTAAACCCATTCTGAGAAGAACCATTTGCAGTAGAACCTGTCGTCGAGCTTGTGTTAGACAATCCACTACTAGCGGGCTGCTCAGAAGTATCTCCATTGACGATGGATCGCAGCGTCTGCGCCAACTTTACCGCCTCAGCGTTACGTAGATACACGACATGTACGTTTCCAGGTAAGCTTGTTTGTTGATCAAGTTTTGAAATCAACGATTTGATCAAATTTGCACGCGCCTGCGATGGGGCTCGCAACAGCAATGAGTTTGTCCGCGGGTCAGCCATAAGAACGGCGTGACCAGCATCGTTTGCGCCAGCAACGTTATTTTCGGTGAGTTTAATGACCATCGCAGCAATGTCTGATGCCATCGCATATTTCAGAGGTATGACATCTAGATCGACATTCGCTGGAACGTCAAGACCCGCAATGATTTTATCCAGACGTTTTAAATTATCTGCGTAATCAGTAATGACTACCGAATTATTACCAGGGTTCGCATTGATCGTATTATTCGGCGAAATCAACGGACGTAAAACCGTCACAATATTCGCCGCAGACTCATAATTTAAGCGATATATCTGCGTCGCAACCTGATCGCCTTTGACTGTTTCGCCTTTATCATTTTGCAGCGTCTTGGTCGGGCCTGGTTGTAATTTTGCATCGGCCTCTGGCACAACTTTGTAATAACCATCGGCAGAAACAACCGCATAGCCCTGCAAGCGCAGCGTGGATGTCAGCAGCTTGAATGCCTGCTCTTTTGTAAGAGGCTTTTCAGAGACAAGATTCACCTGCCCCTTTACCCTTGGGTCGATAATAAATGTTGTCCCAGTATAATGTCCAATTGCCTTCACTACAGATTCAATATCCGCACCGACAAAGTTTAAATCAGCTGTATTTTTATCTGGTGATTGCGCCACCGCGACGTTACTGATAAAACAGCCGGTACTCAACATGACCGCCCCTGCGATGACGGAAAAGTAAAACCTTGGTTTGCCTAAGGAATTGCGGATCATAGCTGCCCTGCTTTTTAATGGAAATGTTTTCATTTGAACTCTAACGCGATTACATCCTTATCGCCATCTTTACGGCGTTGCCCTAGCAAATTCAACAAATTTGCCAACTTTGTTTCTTGCCCCTCTTGTGCCCATGCTTTTCCAGAAAACTGGAAACGTCCACTATTCAATGCCCCCGTCCCACTCAACATCATTGGTCCCGTTTGAGTAATGAGGTTGACATCAGCGCTTGTACCATGCAAATCGAACGACATCTTATAACTTCCCAACGGACGAACAGGAGAAAGGCGCGAAGCCATTTCCGCCAAGTCTAACTGCAATTGCCCTTGCGCACTCAATAAAGTACCTTCACGAGTGAACTGCAAGTTATTCCATGATAAATGTAAATTACCGGATGGCCCAATCGTGTTTAATGGCGCCCCCAAACCTTCCAGACGCTCTGTTGGCAAAACAATGGAAGCGGGACTCACATGCCACTCAGAAAAATTACCTGAGACCTTAAGGGGAGCAGACAACGATTCACTATTCTGCAATTCAAGATCTATCTGCGTCAACAAAATCAATGGCGAAATTTCCCAAGAGAAACGACCAGGAAACAACGGCGTCACGGGATCATTAGCAGTTGCAGCCACACCGACAAACGCTGACCCGCTCCAGAACGAACCTTGCACATCCCCCAAACACAAACGACCATGAGTCTGACGCTCTATTAAAACGCCCATCCAACTTGCTGGCAGTAAAAAAAGTATCGTCAATATCAGGCTCAGTATCGCGGTACCTATCCATAATAATTTCCGAGAAAACCCCTCCAGCAACATATTAAAGCCCGCCACGTTGCTGCTTCAGCATTAACGTCACAGAAACCTGCCCATTTTCAGGCAATGCAACCAGACGCGCCTCTTCTACTGTAAGGCGAGAAGCCCGCTGAGACTCGAGCAGCCAATCCATGATATTTGAATAAGCGACTGTCTGAATCTGGATTCTCACGATATCATCCGTGACACTCAGGCTTTGGGACTTGATCCCTCGTGTTGATAAACTTGTCTCTATTGATTCTTTCGTGACAGGATCGATAATTTGATTAAGACTTGAAGCAAGTCTAGCCTGCTGGCTACTCAATGCGGAAATCTCCGCAACCTGTTGGTGCAATTCAGGAATCTGTTTCTCTAATTTTGCTCGCCCAGAGATGGCTGGATCGAGAAAAATAATGTAAAGCAGAGCAGCAATAACCACTAGCGTCGCAGAAACGAGCATTTTCTTCTCGCGCGTGTCACGCTCATTCCAAAACAATCCAAATTGCTGCATTAATTGTTGTTTCATCACTTCACCTCTGATTGCGTAATGTGAAGAACACCATCGGATGTCGTCGTTAAGCGCAATGATCGCTCCGATAATGCCAACTTGAGTTGATCCATCGGAATGGTACTTAATGACTTCACTCTCACCTCTAATCCGTGATCTTTATAATCGACCGACATGACTGACGCAGCTCTACCAACAACAACTCGATCCCATACCTGAGCAAACTCAGACGCCAAAACCACAAAGTCATCAGGAGCAAACTGTCCCGCCATTTTTTTCGTCAAATTAACTTTTTGCCTCATCTGCGCCAACGGATTAAGGATGGTAGTTTCTTTTGGGAAACTAGTCTTATAAGTCGCCACCAAGACATCGTTAAGGCTCTTAGCTGTTCTTTTCAAATTAAACCATTCGAGATTTAATGCAATGATATTGACTAGTAAAATCATCGCAACAAGACGCAAAGGCCAACGCCATAAGTTCCAGTCAATCGCAGGCTTATGAATTGCTGAAACTTCCGACATCAGATCCGGGGTTTGCGCATTCACACCACCGATTCTTTCAAGCCACGAAAGTGGCAGAATCGTAATTTCAACGTCTTTCTTTTGCGCGCTGATCAACGCCTCATAACGATCCTTCTCATTATTGGCGACGTATAAAACAATTTGTTTTTCGGGCGCGAGTAAAGTGATCGTACGGATAACATCCTCATGATCTGCCGATGCAAGATCAAACCCAAGCCCCTGAGATACTCCTTGCCTCAGTGTCAGGCTGGCGCACTCATCGCGATTCTCAACAATGGCGGATACATGTTCATTGTCAACGGTCATCTGCAATGCGAGTTGCGCTGGATAGGCGGCTATTTTTCTAACCGGCCAATCCTTCACGATCACCGCAAGTTGCTCCACCCATTCACGATCAGCAACGGCAACAGTTGACTCCCCCCCAACAACCGGACTTGCCACCAGCACTACGCTTGATGGATCACCAGTAATTTGCTCTTCGAGTAAATTGGGTAAAGCGGCCTTGAATTTAGAAGGCGACATTGGGGGCACTTTTGTTGTTAGCAAGCTCACATCACTGGCTGCTATAAGCAGACTCAGTTGTCGTACGTCGATCGCTAACTTTTTCAAATCGGCAAGTGTCTTTTCCCCCTGCTCAAGCAATTGCCCCTCAATAGAAAACAACGCAAAAGGCAGTGCTTCCGATACCCAGTCCGGTTTCGTGTGAATCATTCCCCTTGCGGGCATAGAAATAAAAAGTGTGCTTGCCATTTTCGTTTAATTTTCTCTTACCCAAAGTAACGCTGTTGCACCATCACTCGTTCTCGCCACAAGAGCACTCACGTCCAGCGCCGAACGATTCATTTTCACCTTTCCATTGACAATAAAATATCCTGTTTTAATATCAACGTAAGGAAGCATCTGATTACTAATCTTATTAGAAAATCGCTGTTGAAGATCCTGAACACTATTAAAATATGCCGTCTTTCTGCTAGCAATAATTAGTGCCGCATCGCCCATACTAATACCATCGATCCGCGCAGCAATCACTTCGGCAGGGGCGGTATTGAAATTCACTGGCGTCACGCTACCATTTCGCGGCAAAACAACAACATAAGGATGTAAACTTGCGACCATATCTGGCGTAAAGCCGGGTACCGCAAGCAAATCGTCAACTTGAGTAAATCGCAAAAATTGCACTTTAGCACTATTTTCAGAAGACACTGAATTTGTTTCTGCACCGCTACTCGCTGGGACGCTGGGGTTTGTGGAAGCGGAAGAGCTCGCCACTTTTGCCTGTGTCTGCGCGATAACCGTCGCTGTCGCTTCCGCAAGACTTGAAGACATCTGTAAATTGGTAAGTAAGCGCGAAAATACAGCAACCTCGCGTGGGTCTGCAATACCATTTGTCGCCAAATTATTCAAATTATAGGAAGCCTGTGCATCCACAATTTGTCCTGAAAGTGTCGCATCATTGTTCTCAGCGTCCTGCTTATCTTCTTCAACGTACTGATCGAGCTTCGTATTTTCGAGTTTCACGGCCCACGGCTCATCAAGATAATCAGCAGTGGAATGCCTTGCATCCTCGCGCAGAATCAACCTCGCCCAATCGATTGCACCACGTAAAATCCATTTTTTTTGCAATTGCATCCGTTGATTTTCAATCGAACGCACCTGCACTTGTTGCTGCCAGAATAAACTAGCGACAATCGTAATTGCCAACGTGGTTAATAACAGCGCGGTGACCACTGCCACTCCGCGCTCTCTTTTCATTTTATTTACTGGCAAGATCAATTCGCCCCCAGTAGAAAAATCTTTGTCATCAAGCCTTCCCGACCTTGTATTTGCATAGAAACTTCTAAGCCGGCAAGGGTCGGTGTTTTTTGCGATAACGCCGTTGGATTATTAACGGCTTGCCCGCTGGTATCAGACGTATTTAACGTATCATCACCATTCATTCGCCAACCCGTCTCACCTTGCTTCCATGTTCGAAAAGTGAATGCCTTGGTCGACTTTTGAAGTGGGATGACAGGCGTACCATCCGTATCCTGAGCGGCGCTCTGCCACTCAGCTAGCAGTACAGATCTCTCTCGAGTTGGTGTCAATTCGCGGCGAGCAAGCACACCATCGATTACGTTATACACAACAACCTGAAATAACACTGGTTGAGTTTCATCAAAAAATGATCGGATCAACATTAATTTACTACCTGCAGCGGTCAAGACGCTCTGACCAGACAGCATTGTTGGATCCATCAAATGCGCACAATCGTTTTCGATTTGAGCAAAGGCTAATTGCACTCCGCGCGTCTGCAACATTTCCTCATTGAGTGTTTCGCGCGCACGTACAATAGCGTCAAGACCGCGCCAACCGAGCACAGCCACGATACCAAGAATACTAATGGCTACCAGCAGTTCAATTAAAGTGAACCCCAACTGACGAACTGTTCGACGAGATTTAAAGAGCATTCGGCACAACCTGCGTCAGCTTGATAATCCGCCGCTCCGACTTGTCATTTTCGTACACTTCAACTTCAACTCGTCTAAAAGAGGGATTTGGCGTGGCAATAACATGCTGAAGACACTGCAAATGCAAATCTGTCTGAGGGCACTCAAAGTTACTGTCACCTAGCGACGGCCATTCACGAGAAAGACGAATTTGCGCCAATCGGTTTTCGGCAGACCAAGTAGCCATTAGAGAGACGCGAAGGTCATTACTGTTTTGAGTCAGGCTTCCCACCGCACGCAAACTGGCACTCAATGCAGTACCCACAATGACTAGTGCAACCAGCACTTCAAGAAGGGTAAAGCCAGATTGATAAGAAAATTGATAACGCATCTCATTCGACGGAGTAATGCCCAACACCATCTGCCATGACTTTTATACTAGCGTCTGGAACTTTGAGAGTAAGGACAAAGGGTTTATCAACAGGCTCTCGACCAAAAACAATGTGCACTCCAGCCTGATTCTGAGGTGGGTCAATACCAAGCTCAAGGGGAGAAAACTCAAAACTACGCTCCCGCAACATATCATCTTTCAAGGGGGTCCAGACGCGATCCTCCCGAACCATAAAACGATATCCAAACTGATCAGAATCAAAAGACACCGGCATATTACGTAGAATCGCCTCATCCCTTGCCAATTGAAATAACAGAGCAAGGCGCTTTGCATCATTCTCAAGCCGCTGCCTAGAATTTGGCAATGCATTGAAGCTGACAACACCAAGCATCACGCCCGCAATTACCATTACTATCAGTAATTCAAGAAGTGTAAATCCGCGTTGACTTTGTTGATTTTTCATTCAACTGACTTTATAGATCCCATGAACCTATGTCTGTATCGTTTCCAACACCACCAGGTTGCCCATCTGCGCCATATGAAAATACATCAACCTCTCCCTTAATACCTGGAGACAAATACTGATAAGGATTACCCCAAGGATCCTTTGGCAACTTATCAATATAGCCGCCAGATTTCCAGCCATTTGCAACTGGTCCAGAGGTTGGTTTAGCGATCAAGGCCTGCAAACCTTGCTCAGTTGTGGGGTAACGTTGATTATCCAACCGGTATAACTTGAGTGCTTGCATGACGGTAGAAATATCCTGCTTAGCTGCAGCAATGCGCGCATCATCAGTACGCCCCATCAATTTCGGAACAACTAAGGCGGCCAGAATACCCATAATTACCACCACTACCATAATCTCGATCAACGTAAAACCACGAGAGCGGTAGCGTTTTAACATCGAGTGGGGAGCACAGACAGTGATAGATTCAGAGTTCAACATAAATACTTTTAATAAAATGAAATTCGATTAAAGGACACCGACCTAGGACCGATGCGCTTCGCAGTATAAAGCGTGAATATAGCGTTAGTCGTATTTGTAACTTAAAAATAACAAAAAAAAACCATTACCTGAAGTTAAACGTTAAAACTAGAATACGCCGTCTAAGTATCGACATCAGCGGCACCAGCGCATATTACTGATCTCAATGCGATCAAGACAAGAAACTTTTACTCAACCAATAAGTTTCATCAGGTTAAGTTAATTTTAATGGCAAACTCCGCAAGCGCCGACCAGTTAATACAAACACTGCATTTGCTACGGCCGGAGCAATTGGTGGCACACCAGGCTCACCAACTCCCTCAGGTGGCTCTGCACTCTTAATAATCTCAACCTCGATGCCTGGCGCCTCATTCATACGCAGAACAGCATAGTCATGAAAATTACTCTGCATCACACGACCCTCTTTGATCGTGATTTCGCCATATAACGCCGCGCTGAGTCCAAAAATAATGGCCGACTCCATTTGCTGTTTGATGATATTTGGATTAACGGCAATACCACAGTCGATCGCGCAAACGACCTTATGCACCCGAATCTGCCCGTTTTCAACAGAAACCTCTGCCACTTGGGCGACAATGCTACCAAATGAACGGTGCAATGCAAGACCATGGGCGCGTCCCTCGGGCGCTTTACCCGCCATGTTCAGCGCGGTATCTAATACCGTCAAATGGCGGCGATTCGTACCTAGTAACTGACGCCTAAAATCTGCGGGTGTTTTATGAGCAGCATACGCCAATTCATCGATAAAGCTTTCTTTGAAAAATGCATTATGCGAGTGACCAACGGACCTCCAATAGCCCAGCGGCACTGGAGTGGGAACGATGACATGAGAAATTTTCTGATTCGCGAACTGGTAGGACGTATCGAACTCGCCCTCCGCTGTCGTTTTATCAGGTCCCGCACCAGGAACACCAAAAGTACGTTTTAATACCTGATGCGTGACGGAGCCAGAAGCAGATTTATTCAGGTAACCCAAAACCTGCCCTTTTTCATCCACGGTCGCACGGAAACGAGCCATGGCAGCAGGGCGATACATGTCATGCCCCATATCTTCCTCGCGACTCCAGACCAATTTAACCGGCGCACCACTGGTTTTCATTGCAATCACAACTGCCTGCAACACCATATCCACCTCAAGACGGCGCCCAAAGCCGCCACCCAAAAAGCACATATGCAAATGGACGTTCTCTCGGGCAATACCTGCTTGCTTAGCAGCGACGTCAACGGCAATACTCGGTACTTGCGTCGACACCCACAAATCCAGTTGTCCATTCTTAAATTGTGCCGTGCAATTCATGGGCTCCATCGTGGCATGAGCAAGGAAAGGCGCACGATATTCAGCGGCAATTGTTTTGCCGCCGTTTTTTTCAGACAATCCAGCCTCTGCATCACCACGCTGGTAGTACGTAAAACCGTCTTCCGTGTCGAGCTTCTCTGCCAATTCTTTAAAAACTACATCACTGGATAATTGGCTATGCGGACCGGCGTCCCATTCAACCGCCAAAACGCCAATAGCTTTTTTTGCTGTCCAATATGAGTTAGCGACAACAGCGGCACCAGCAACCGCGCTCTCACTCAGATCCTTCGACAAGTCAACTACATGCAAAACACCTGGCATCGCAGATACCGACTTATCATCAATACTTTTGATTTTTCCGCCGATGGTTGGACTCAACTTAAGTGCAGCATAAAGCAGGCCTTCGGGACGAGCATCAATCCCAAATTGCGCACTTCCATTCACTTTTGCTAAGGCATCGGTACGCAATTGGTAACTACCAATAACACGGAAGTCTTTAGGATCTTTTAATGTGACAGTACCGGGCCGAGAATCGAGCGCTTTTGCAGCAATCTCACCGTAGGAAACCCGTTTGCCATTTACATGAAAGACGTAGCCATTTTCCGTTTTGCATTCACTTGCAGGGACTGACCATTCGCTCGCAGCCGCTGCGACCAACATTGCGCGCGCAGTGGCCCCTGCTTCACGCATCGGCAACCAGGCGTCTTTTACACTGGATGAACCGCCAGTCACTTGCAGGCCAAGCTCACGTGCGGTCTTCGATGTCAGCCATTGAGCAACATGTTTGATCGTTCCCTGATCATCAGGATGAAATGGAAGACCATCAGCCAACATTGCCACGTTACCGTATATCTTATCGATGGGGGCTGGTATTGTTTTTACCTGAGCCATTGGCACATCTAACTCTTCTGCAACCAACATTTGCAATGCGGTGTGAATACCCTGCCCCATTTCACTTTTGTGCATTGCGACCGTCACCATGCCATCTTTTGCAATTTTTATCCAGCCATTTAACGCGACTTCATCCCCCTCGATTGGCAAGCCGCTCGCACTATTCAGTCGCTGCCGAGGCGGCATAACGCCCCATCCTACAATGAGGGCTCCGGCAACACCAAGGCCGCCCAAAATAAAGCGCCGTCTTGCTGGTTTTTTCACTTCAGTCATTTCTGGTCTCCGCTTTGCGTATTATTTTTGTCTGAATCGGGTCAGAACTTATTTTCAAACCAAACTAAGGCTGACGATAAGATCTGCTATGTGTTTCTACGAGGATATCCCTGAGCAAGTATGCGCTCCCAAACGATTTCTTTCTGATCGGGGCTCATAAACACCCACTCTGCGACCTCAGCCACAGTTCTGCCACAACCACGGCAAATATCATCAAATGTCGTCGAACAGACCGCGACACATGGTGTATCTGGACGTTCGCTTACCTTATCCATTTTGCAATACCATAAATTTCCAATCAACATCAAAAGAGACGAACGTTCGCATCTTTAAAAACGAGATCATACCGCTAATTCTTTGATCTGCGTTTGCATAAGGCGTTTCAATTCTCAGCACTGATTGCACTATAATTGACAATAATTAGCTTTAAGCACGAAAATTGGACATTTTTTGCTGCAATATGCTTTTTTTTTGCGAAGTTGACTATTGATGAATAGTTTGTTTTTCCGCCATCATCGCAAAATCGCTTTCCAATCATACTAAATATTGATGAAGTGTCGACGCACAACCCATAAGGATGGGGCGTAAAGCGCATCAATAGCAGTTACTCAACCTCTTTTAGAAAACTGAATTCATGGCCAAAGACTTTTTACAAACGTTGATTTTATTGATTTTAGTGACCGATCCCTTCGGCAACGTCCCTATTTTCGTCAGCGCACTATCCCACGTTTCTCCAGAGCGCCGTTGGCGCGTGATCGTCCGAGAATGTGCGATAGCGTTTATTTTGCTGCTCCTGTTCATGTTCTTCGGTAAAAGCTTTTTAACTGCTCTGCAACTATCTGAAGTATCAATTCGTATTGGTGGCGGTGTGATTCTGTTTCTGATTGCTTTGAGGATGGTATTTCCGCAAGAAGGTGGCGTGTTTGGCGACACAGAAGAAAATCATGAACCGTTTATCGTTCCGCTTGCGATTCCGGCACTGGCCGGCCCTTCAGCACTGGCCACGGTACTTTTATTTTCATCAGATAACAATATGGAAATTATGGTGCATCTTGGCGCGCTGACTGCTGTTGCGATTGTCTGGCTGGTGGTATTGCTGGGGGCCGAGCGCATGCAACGGGTGCTGGGTGCGCATGTCATGACAGCTTTCGAACGACTGATGGGACTGATTCTTGCGGCGATGTCAATCGAAATGCTGCTGGCAGGTATCAGGGAATACCTAAAAACACTTAACTGATCTGTTGCTGCTGCGGTAAAACATGATGTTTTTCCGCAGCAAACAACTTATTATTGAAAGTGAAATAGCCCAATAAAAATAATGCTATGGCCAACAAAAATTGTTTAAGAAATTGGCGGTTCATTTTCTACCTTCCCGGTTTTACTTCGTGATTTTCATCATGTTAAAGCGTTGAGAGAGTGAATTGGCTGTCTCTCAAGCAAATTTCAAATAATCTTCTTATCAGCAAACTGTGCGATCTCTTCTTCAGAATAACCCAGTTGCTGCAAAATCTCTTGATTGTGCTGTCCTAACTTCGGCCCGAGCCATTGAGTAGCACCAGGAGTTTCGGACATTTTAGGGGTAATCGCAGGCACCTTGACAGAAGTACCATCATCAAAAGCATGCTGCTCAAACATATTACGCGCCAAAAATTGCGGGTCATGCAACATGTCGCGAACGGAGTAAATTTTACCCACTGGTACATCTGCTTTCTGTAGGATAGACAAAGCAGAATCAATCGTTTGCGTACTACACCATGCCTGAATCGCAGCGTCGATCTCCAGAGTCCGCGGAACACGCCCGTCGTTACGCATTAATTGCGCATCATTCGCCAAGTCTTTACGTTCAATGGCGATCATTAAGCGATGGAAAATAGCATCGCCATTTCCAGCAATGACAATATTTTCACCATCGCCAGTCGTGTAGGTATTAGATGGCACAATACCCGGCAATGCGCCACCTGTTCGCTCGCGCACAACACCAGCGACATCGAATTCAGGCACTAAAGATTCCATCAAATTAAAGACAGACTCATACAAAGCCACATCCGCCATTTGCCCTTGACCTGAAACACACTCTGCGCCTAACTTGCCGTTCCATCGACCACCAGTAACGTCACGATGGCGCAAGGCCATCATGGCACCAATAACGCCATGCAAGGCAGCGACAGAGTCGCCGATAGAAATACCAACACGCACGGGAGGTCTGTCTGGATGACCCGAAACATAGCGCAATCCCCCCATTGACTCACCGATGGCGCCAAATCCTGGCTGATCGCGCATAGGACCTGTTTGTCCGTAACCCGACAGACGCACCATGATCGTCGCCGGATTAATTAACTTCAACGCGTCGTATCCGAGATGCCACTTTTCCAGAACACCTGGGCGATAGTTTTCAATAATGATGTCCGCCTCTAAGGCGAGTTGTTGAGCGATTTCCTGTGCCTCAGCGGTTTTCATGTTGAGCGTTAAGCTCTTTTTATTTCGCGCCTGCACACTCCACCATAAAGAGGTACCGTCCTTAAGTATCCGCCACTGTCGAAGCGGATCGCCACTCTCTGGAGATTCAATCTTTATTACTTCAGCACCAAATTCGGCCAGCATTCGCGAACAAAATGGCCCAGCAATCAGGGTACCCAACTCCAGAACTTTAATACCCGCCAATGGGCCATGTTTATGTGCTGTCATCGTTTTTTGAGAAAATTGACGTCAAAAAGTAAACCAAGCGATGTTCGACTTAATATTGCTACCGTGGGGAACCGAGCGACAGGATGGTGTGATGGGATAGTCCACGCAGCAGCATGCTCAAGTCGTCCGACGATCTAACATTGCGCGGGCAATTGTTCCAGCATCGACATACTCAAGCTCACCGCCAACAGGCACACCACGCGCCAGACGGCTCACTCTGAGTCCACGTGACTTGAGGGTTTCACTGATGTAATGCGCTGTTGCTTCACCTTCGTTTGTAAAATTAGTTGCAAGCACAACCTCCTCCACCAAGCCATTGGTCGCACGGGTAATCAATTTATCGAGATAAATATCTTTAGGACCAATCCCATCCAACGGCGACAAGCGTCCCATCAATACGAAGTAAAGACCCTTAAAGGTCAGCGTTTGCTCGATCATCATCTGATCAGCGGGTGTTTCTACCACACACAGCAAACGCGGATCACGCTCTGCATCCTGACAGGTTTCACAGACGTCGATTTCAGTGAAGGTGTTACATGAAGCGCAGTGCTGGATGCGATCAACAGCATTTAACAACGCATATCCCAATTCAGAGGCCGCAGCACGGTCGTGCTGTAAGAGATGATAGGCCATACGTTGAGCCGATTTCGGACCAACGCCAGGCAGACGCTTCAACGCGTCTGCCAACTGTTCAAGACTACCCGTTTTTTTCACACTCAGAATGGCATTTTAAAGCCAGGTGGCAATGGCATACCTGCAGTCAATCCAGCCATTTTTTCTTGTGATGTGGCTTCTGCTTTACGCACTGCATCGTTAAATGCTGCAGCGACCAGATCTTCGAGCATATCTTTATCATCTGCCAACAAGGAGGGATCAATAGTCACACGTTTTACGTCGTTCTTACATGTCATGACCACCTTCACTAGACCAGCACCCGCCTGACCCTCCACTTCGATCAAGGCCAATTGATCCTGGGCTTTTTTCATATTGTCTTGCATGGCCTGCGCTTGTTTCATTAGGCCTGCGAGTTGGTTTTTCATCATAAAAATATCTCCTAAAAAGAAAGGAATAAGTTAAAAATTAGTTAAATTTGCAAAAAGGGATTTGGATTATGCTGGACGTACACTACCAGTCACAATCACTGCACCAAACTCCCGCATGAGGGTTTGAACGAACGAGTCATGTTGAATCGCCTGTTCTGCATGTTTCTGGCGCACTTCACGATCAGCAATTGCTTTGGCATTAGCCGTTTGCTCAACTGCACCGATTTTGGTTTCAATGCGAATGTTTTTAGCAAATCGCTCATTGAGAGCAGCACATAATTTATCGACGCTTCCGGAAGACAATAATGTCGACAGGGGAACGCGTAAATCAAAAATAAATTGATTACCTTCTTGCTTACAGTGAATTAACTCACTCTGTTGCGCCAATTGCTGAGCCACGCCACGTAGCGGCAAGCTCGCTGCGAGATCAGGCCAGTTTCCATCCCATTCAAGTTCGGGGACTGGACCACGCCACAACGTCCGATCAGCAACAGCGACTTCCGTGACTTTGACTTCATCAACCTGTGCGATGGGCTCAGGCATCCTTACCTCCGCCATCGTTGTCCGCGCCGGAGCAACATTAACTGAGGAAGTCTCAAACATCTCTTCATCCCACGGCGGTGGCATATCATCCATGCCAACAGGCTGCATCTCTGGCACGGCAGTCGCAGGACGCTGTTCACGCTCAACTCGTGCTACTGGCGCCGATGGAGTTGCAGGTAGAGATGGGGCGACATCTATTGCTGCCCTCTCCATTACTTGCTGCGCCGATGTTTCAGTATTTACTTTTGGCAAGACATTCGTCACAACAGGTATAACTGGCTCGGACGGCGATTTGCTTTCGACAACCGGTATTGATACAGCGGGTTTGCCCCCCGTATTTTTTCCGCTTGCGGCGCTGGCTGCGCGCGCAGCAGCTAATGCCGCCATCGCTGGACTCATCGGCTTCGATGCTGCTACAGACGCAACTGGAGCAACTTGTGCAACGGGGCTCACTGAGGCAACTGTCGTTTTGGCTACGTTCGTGGCTGATAACGCAGCTGATGCAGGTGTATTTACAGTTCGCGCCGTCGCCGCTGCGGGCATTGGTGCAGCTACTGGTGTTCGTGGCAATTGCTGACTCGGGGCACCATTTCCTGGTCCACCCACTGAAGACAACGCACCACCTTCGATTGGACGGAACGCCAGCATACGCAACAAGGTCATGCTAAAACCAGCATACTCGTCTGGCGCTAACGCCAGCTCATTGCGACCATGCACAGCAATCTGATAAAAGAGCTGCACTTCTTCTTTGGCAAATACCGTGGCCAGTCGCACAACGTGTTCACGCTCAGGCAAATCATCGCCTACTGCTACTGGTACCATTTGCGCAATGGCAATCTGGTGCAGCAAAGTACCTAAGTCCTGCAATGCGGCTTTGTATGACAAACTGCGGGCTGCCATTTCATCAGCGACATCGAGCAAACTTTTACCATCGTTACCTGCCAACGCATCGAGCAGACGAATTAAATAGGATTGATCCAGTGCGCCCAACATACCCTGCACTGCCTCAAGGCTGACTTTTCCAGCAGCATAAGCAATTGCCTGATCGGTCAGAGACAAAGCGTCGCGCATAGATCCGTGTGCGCCCTGCGCTAATAAACGTAAGGCAGGCTGTTCAAAATCGATCTGTTCCTGACCAAGAATATTTTCTAGATGACCGACGATGTGCCCCGGAGGCATTTGCTTGAGATTAAACTGGAGACAACGCGATAACACCGTGACCGGAATCTTCTGTGGATCGGTCGTCGCCAGAATAAATTTAACATGCTCCGGCGGCTCTTCCAGCGTTTTAAGCATCGCATTGAAAGCATGATTGGTCAGCATATGCACCTCATCGATCATATACACTTTGAATCGTGCATTTGATGGTGCATAAATTGCCTGCTCTAACAGAGAAGCCATTTCATCGACGCCCCGGTTAGACGCGGCATCCATTTCAATATAGTCAACGAAACGCCCAGCATCAATGGAGGTACAGGCATCGCACACACCACATGGGGTCGCAGTAATACCTTTTTCGCAATTAAAAGATTTAGCCAGAATACGTGACAACGTGGTTTTACCCACCCCACGTGTTCCAGTGAATAGATAGGCGTGATGCAGCCGCTGCTGTTCGAGCGCATGAGTTAAAGCACGGACGACGTGCTCTTGCCCCACCAGCGTTTCAAAGCTTTTGGGACGATATTTTCGGGCGAGGACTTGATAAGACATTCTGAGATTTTACCCTATTCAGAAAGCGGAAAAGTGCTTAGCTCGATGGAATTTGCAAATATCCCATCACCAAAGCCTTTAACTGCATGGAAAACGCCGGATACATCAACTTTTCCGGAGACAACATTAACGTCTGGTAAAGCACGCCGTACACAGCAGCGTGAACCACCTCAGGTAATTTATCGGAATAAGCGGCAGAATCCGAACTGACGATAAATGCCTGCTGCCAGATTTGCGCTATTTTATGATACAACACTTCAAAAGACTGCTTATCTGAAACTAGACGCTCCAAATAAATTAACGCAGACCATTCGTTGCTATGAAGGCTGTGCATCTTAATCAATTGATCAAGCAAATATTCCACAACAACCTGCAATGGCAGACCGTCAACATCGCGGACCCAATCCTCCATACGCTTTCCGACATCACTAAATCGCTGCTCAATACAATGAGCAGCAATGGATTTTTTACCGGGAAAATACTCATACAGCGTACCGATTCCTACTCCGGCAACCAAGGCAATATCCCTGATTGTTAAGCGCACATAACCCTTCTCGACCAAAAGCCGAACAAAAGCGTCAAGAATAGCTCCCTGAGTTATCCGAGAACGCTGCTGCACCGGCTTACGCCTTGATTTCAACGGTTCAGACTCTGTATTCATCACAAATTTTCATTCCCCAAACACGAACACCCCAGAAAGCGTTAGCAGCTACACTCTTAGGCAGCAGTACTAACACAAGCAAAAAAAAATTACTCACGGAGACAACATGGAATGGCGCACCCACGACGTAGTCAATCAGACCCCAGAGCTGCAAGACTACAATATTTTTAGTCAGGACGAAGCATTAGTTCATGCCACGGGTCACTTTGGCGCGGATTGGCAACTAGATACCTTGAGCGACGCCGGCGCTAATTTGGGCCGCGCTAGCATCTTGCAATTAGGTGAACTCGCTAATAAACATTTACCCGAGTTAAAAACCCATGACAGGATTGGCCAACGAATTGATCTGGTCGAGTTCCATCCAAGTTGGCATGAGCTGCTAGGGCTATTGCGACAGCAAGGCCTTCACGCCGCCGCTTGGCAAACACCCCGAACTGGCGCACACGTCGCCAGAGCTGCTGGCTACTTCTTACAATCTCAAGTTGAATCAGGCTCCCTGTGTCCAACGACCATGACATTCGCCTCGATCCCTCTATTACAAAACGAGCCCAAGCTGTTTGAGCGTATTAAAGATCAGTTATTTAGTCGTGAACATGATCCCAGAGACCTTCCAATTGCAGAAAAGAAATCGATACTCATCGGTATGGGTATGACAGAAAAACAAGGTGGCTCAGACGTTCGTACGAACACGACTATCGCCTGCCCCATTGACGCGGAAGGTCGTGGCGAGGGCTATCTCCTGACCGGCCATAAATGGTTTTTTTCTGCGCCGATGTGCGACGCTCACTTAGTCTTAGCTAAAACTGAAAAAGGTTTATCGTGTTTCTTTGTGCCTCGTTGGAAATTCGATGGAAGTAAAAATACGATCCATATCCAAAGGCTAAAAGACAAACTCGGCAACAAGTCCAACTCCAGTAGCGAAGTCGAACTCATGGACGCATTCGGCATTCTGGTTGGAATTGAGGGACGAGGGATTCAGACAATTATCGAAATGGCAAATCTTACCCGCCTTGATTGCGTGATAGGTAGTGCTGCATTAATGCGTCAGGCGCTGACACAAGCAATTCATCACGCACGACACCGACAGGCTTTCGGAAAACGCTTGATTGAGCAGCCTTTAATGCGCAATGTTCTATGCGATCTGGCATTGGAAAGTGAAGCTGCGACCTATTTGACGCTAAGACTGGCAAGTGCACTGGACTATCCTGATGATCCGCTACAGCGCGCTTGGAAGCGCATTCTGACGCCAGCAGCAAAATTCTGGATTTGCAAACGTGCCGTGACATTTACCGGTGAATGCATGGAAGTCTGGGGTGGAAATGGCTACGTAGAAACTGGACCAATGGCGAGAATGTATAGAGAGTCTCCAGTCAATTCGATCTGGGAAGGCTCAGGTAATGTTATGTGCCTTGACGTGTGGCGCGCCATCGAGAGGGATCCTGAAGGAATGCAACTCTTAATTGACGGACTCACCAGTTCTTCATCACCAAGTGTCAGACAAATGGCAAGCGATCTGGAAACCGAACTCACTGCACCAGCGGAACAAAAAGAAGTGAATGCACGGAGATTCACGCAAAAATTAGTTCTAGCAACACAAAGCCATCTGATGCATGAACTCGCACCGCCAACGATTGCCGAAGCCTTTGCCCGCAGTAGATCAGATATGCACAACGGCAAAGTCTACGGCACATTAAGCAGCGCAGTGAGCAGTGAACTACAAGAAAACATTATTCACAGAGCCTTTCCGACCCAAGAAAAAGCTAACTAGTAAAATACGCCCTAACACACCATCACTAGGCAAGCAGGATGAACATCAAAGATGGCCCTCCTGCTTAATCCCTTGAGCCAACCCAACTTGCCGAGCGAGATGGGCAACAATGGCATCGCGGGCTTTTAATTCCTCCCTCAGCGCTGCAACCTCACGGGCAAGGGCTCGGATATCATGATGCAATTCGTGCTCAAGTTCAGCCTCATCCTCACCCAGAAACAACGCAGCAATATTGGCTGTCACAATGGAAAACATCGCATAACCAAATAGCACAATGAAAACGGCAAAGATTTTTGACGCAGGCGTTGAAGGTACGATATCACCATATCCGACCGTCGCAACGGTGGTAAAGGCTAGCCATACGCCATTAGCATAACTATCAACATTCGGCTCCAACCAATAAAACCCTGCCCCAGCTGTCGTTAGCATCAGTAATGCCAACACCACCATTTGTGCGAGGTGACCCGGCGTAATGTGCTGCAAAACCAAGGTTGCAAGCCGCAAGAGAATAGCGACGCAAAGAGATAAACGGAGGACCCACTCAAATAGATTCCATTCTACAAAAGACAGCCAACCGCTCCCTATACAACCAATAATAATTCCCACGTCGAGTAATAATTTACCACTACGATGTTGTCCAACACGATTTTTATACCATTGGATTACCGTATCAATGGCCATCAGAATCGAGGCTCCCCAATAGCAGTATCTACCAAGGCGAAGGAGTAAGTCAGAGCCCCCTTCCAAAAGCAAATAAAACCCTGGAATGGACAGCACGAGCCCCGCCAACAAAAGTGGACGAGAAAAAAACGAAAAAAATTGCCGCGTCATTAGAGAAACATCCATTCCCAGTGAATTACGTTTGCGTTTTCTTTTCACACTACCCCCTTCAAAATTGCTTTCGGTAATTATTTTCAGTACGTTGAGCACTTACAGCGCAGACATCTACAATCACGCAGCCATAAAAAGCCCCAAAACTAGCCTGCGGAGGATCACGATATAACGCTTAGCCAACATCAGGTTTGTATTTTTATACCAAAGTATAAGCGGCTGCATTGTGGTGTGACGCACCTAGTCTTTACATCGTTGATGTAAACATGCTTTTGAGATCTTAATGATCGCTTATTGTTGATTGTTGATTGTTGATTGTTGATTGTTGATTGTTGATTGTTGATTGCTTATTGTTGTTTGCACAACCAACAGAACAAATAAACAGGAGCGCTATATTGATCGCTACTGACGATAGCAATTTTTTAAATAAACGAATGACTAGAGGGTGAAATATTGAATGAAGTGGGTGATGCGAAGAAGTGAAGGTTGGCGAGCCTGATCTGCGGCACTTGCGGTAAATGACTGTGGCTGCTTCGTTCCCGACCTGACCAGATTGGCCATGCCGCAATGCGCAGGGGCCCGCCAGACACAATTATAGCGTAAAAGCACCGTGATCGTGCAGTCATTTCGCGATTGAAATAACTTTCTAGACGCATGTTGACCGCATTAAATTGAATTTCAACACTAATTTTTGGGGGTTAAGCGGTTGAAACATGAGTTTGATCTGAATTTGATAGTTAATTTTATTGCTTTATATTAAATTATCAATATCTCAACAAGCTTTATAGGCTACTGGGACTCCTCTTCCAACTATTAATGATGGGACGCGACATGGAACTTTGTATTGAACATTTATCTAAACGATATAGTAATGGCGTACAGGCTTTAGACGATATTAACTTAACTATTCCTGCGGGAATGTTTGGTCTATTAGGACCCAATGGCGCTGGAAAATCAACGCTGATGCGCACACTTGCGACCTTACAGGACGCCGACTCAGGAACAGCGCATCTCGACACTATCGATATTCGCACACATAAAGACGACGTAAGACGCTCATTAGGCTACCTCCCACAAGATTTTGGTCTCTATCCGAAAGTCAGTGCGTATGACTTACTTGAACATTTCGCCGTACTTAAGGGAATCGACAATAACAAGGAAAGAAAGCAGGTTGTTGAGGCATTGCTTCACCAAACAAATTTATACAACGTCAAAAATAAACATGTTGGTGGCTTTTCCGGCGGGATGCGCCAACGCTTTGGTATTGCGCAGGCATTAATTGGCAATCCAAAATTAATTATCGTTGATGAGCCGACCGCAGGCCTAGATCCAGAAGAACGTGTACGATTCCATAATCTGCTTTCCGACATTGGTAGCGATAAAATCGTTATTTTGTCGACACATATCGTGGAAGACGTTGCAGACCTGTGCAATAACATGGCGGTCATTAATCAAGGAAAAGTCATCCTAAAAGGACAACCATTAGCATTAATCGAGGCGATCCAAGGAAAAATCTGGAAACGATTTATCGAAAAAAACGATCTCTCACAATTCCAACAAGATTACCGTGTCATTTCTAGTCGATTGACCTCTGGACGTACACTAATCCATATCTACGCTGATCAACAGCCAACCGACGGGTTCTTGCCGGCGCATGGCAACCTTGAAGACGTCTATTTTTCTGCCATGGCAGGACTATTCGATGCTCCGGAAACAAAGATAGCAAGAGAACATAACATCAACGCTCGCGTCGCATAAGGAGCCACCATGTTGACGATTATGTTTTTTGAGCTACGGCAAAAATTCCGCAGCATCTCTACTTATGTTTACTTTTTAATGTTTTTCGCACTCGCAATGTTGTGGATGGCAGCGGCTGGTGGCGCTTTTGCAGGAGCGACAATCAGCTTTGGCGGAAAGACACATATCAACGCCCCCTCCTCTGTTTCACAAACCATTACTTTCCTCGGTTATTTGGGCATAGTCATCGTCGCCGCGATGATGGGACGTGCGATACAACAAGATACTGAGCATAATATCTGGCATTTTTTCTACACTTCGCCGATCAATAAATTTCAATATCTTGCGGGACGATTTTTAGGCGCTTTTTTCACACTGCTATTCATCTTCTCCAGTGTCGGACTTGGTGCATGGCTAGGATGTTATCTGCCTGGGATAGAACCGGTGCATCTCGGGCCCATCATGCCCCTCTCTTACATTTTGCCTTATCTATTCTCTCTGATTCCCAATCTTCTTATCTTTGGCGCATTATTTTTCACCATGGGCGCATTATTCAGACGCATGCTACCCGTCTATGTTGCCAGTGTCGTTTTACTGATCGGTTATCTAGCATCAGGACCATTGCTACATGATCTGGACAACAAAACGCTCGCGGCACTCATGGATCCATTCGGATCCAGAGCAATCAGCCTACTGACTGAATATTGGTCTGTCGCTGATAAAAATACGAAACTGGTTCCATTGAGCGGCATTTATTTAACGAACCGACTAATTTGGAGTGCGTTTGGTTTCATCATGATACTAACGTGCTTCTGGCGTTTCAATTTTGCCGCAATCAGTAGCACCGGTAGGCAAAAAAAAGAGCGTCAAGCCCCAGCAATAACGTCAAAACGAGTAACGACCGCGCATACCAACTTCTCGACCAGTGGTTTGCTGCGCATGTTTATTGCGCAAACAAACTTAAATCTACGCGAAACCATTAAGAATATTTACTTTATAGCGATTGCACTCTGCGGCGTGTTATTCATGGCGTCAACTGCGCCCGTAATCACCAAAATGTTCGGCACATCGACCTACCCCGTCACGTATGCCGTATTAGAAGTATTGAGTGGTACCTTCTCTCTCTTTATGCTGATCATCACTACCTTCTATGCTGGCGAGTTAGTCTGGCGTGAGCGTGACGCGAGAATGTCGCAATTATTTGATACCTTACCAATTCCCAACTCCCTGCCCTTTCTATCTAAATTATTGTCGCTCATTTTGTTACAGGGTTTATTACTATTCGTTTTGATGATTTTTGGGATTCTCTTTCAGACGATAAAGGGATATCACCACTACGAGCTAGCGGAGTATAGCTACCAGTTATTTCTGGTCCAGTGGCCCGATTACATGCTAATCGCCGTATTGGCAATGGCGATACAAATCATCATCAACAATAAATATGTTGGTTATTTTTTGATGATTGCGTATTACATTGCTCAAGTCTCGTTACCAGGGCTCGGCTTTGAGCATCCAATGCTGGTCTATGGCGACGTTCCTCGTCTGACCTACTCCGCAATCAATGGATATGGTCACTTCTTACCTGAAATACGCTGGACGCAAACCTATTGGTCTGGCATAGCTTTGATACTTGTTTCTGCGTCCATGTTGTTTTGGGTACGCGGCACCACGAGTGACTGGCGGGGTAGATTGAGGCTGGCGAAATTAAATACCAGCCGCTCCATCACAATCATCGCAGCTATGGGTCTACTCTGTTTTGCAAGTGCAGGTTGCGCGTTGTTTTACTTTAACAATATTCTCAACACCTACAAAAATACCTTTGACAAGCAAAGCGAACAAGCAACTTACGAAACGAAATATAAGCAGTTCGAGAGAGCACCTCAACCACGTATCACTGATGTTAAATTAAACGTCGATATTTTTCCCAATGTCCGCCGCGCCAACATTTCAGGAGAGTACGTCCTGACCAATCGCAGCAGTACATCAATACAAAAAATATTTATCACCGAAGACACTGATATGGGGATTAATCACTTCATTTTTGATCGTGAGAGTAATGCCGACATACAGGACAAGCAACTAGGCTTCTACAGCTTTACGCTAAAACAAGCATTACAGTCAGGAGAAACACTAAAACTCCACTTCGATCTCAGTGTGGATCCAAAAACGTTTTTAGGTATGAGCAAAAACGGGACAGTGCTATTCAATGGAACTTTCTTTAATAGTGGCCTGATGCCACACATCGGTTACCAATCCCATATCGAAATCACAGAGGATAAAGATAGACGCAAGCACGGCCTGAAAGAAAAAGAACGGATGGCAAGCCGCGACGACATCAAAGCACTACAAAATAATTACATTTCAAACGATGCCGATTTAATTAACTTTGACGCAACCGTTTCTACTTCTGCAGATCAGATGGCGATCGCGCCGGGTAAATTTGATCGTGAATGGAGTAAAGATGGACGTCGCTATTTCCACTACACACTGGACAAACCAATCTGGAATTTTTACTCATTCCAATCTGGAAAATTTGATGTAAAGACAGCAAAGTGGAATGACGTTGATATCGAAATTGACTATCAGCATGGCCATGAATACAACCTCGATCGAATGATCAAAGGCGTGCAGGAATCGCTTGATTACTACACAAAAAATTTCAGCCCATATCAGCACAAAATGGTCAGGATTATTGAATTCCCTCGCTATCAGAGCTTTGCACAAGCGTTTCCGAATACGATTCCATTTTCAGAATCAATCGGTTTTATTGCCAAAGTAGATGATAAAGATCCGAAAGATATTGACTACCCATTTTACGTCACGGCACATGAAGTAGCACACCAATGGTGGGCGCATCAGGTACTTGCTGGGAACTCTCAAGGAGAAACCGTTCTTTCTGAAACGCTGGCACAATACTCCGCCCTGATGGTCATGAAACATCATTATGGTGAAGCTAAAATGCGTCGTTTTTTGAAGTTCGAGCTCGATCGTTATTTAATGGGACGCGGCCAAGAACGCAAAAAGGAATTGCCATTAGCGCTCAATGAAAACCAGCAATACCTGCATTATGCAAAAGGCAGTTTGGTCATGTATCTATTGCAGGATCAGATCGGTGAAGACAAGATCAATCAGGCCTTACATGAAGTGGTGATGCAATATGCCTATAAAGGACCACCTTATCCAACTAGCCGCGTATTGGTCGATGCTATTCGTAAGGTGACTCCTGCTGACAAACAAGGTTTAATTGATGATTTATTTAACTCCATCATTCTGTTTGAAAACAGAGCATTGTCCGCATCAGCAAAACCATTAGGTAAAGGCACATACGAAGTCAACGTTGAGGTAGCGGCAGCGAAGTTCAAAGCAGATGAGCTTGGTGCCGAAAAAGAAGTTTTGTTGCATGAATGGATTGACATTGGGGTTGACGACAAAGATGGCAATTCTCTCATTCGCGAACGGCATTATATCGATCGTAAAATAATGACGTTCAAATTACTTGTTCATGGCGAGCCTGCAAAAGCAGGCATCGATCCAGATAACAAATACATTGACAGAACACCGGACGACAATCTAATCAAAGTGGATATGAACGACGCGAAATCATAAATTTTATCGATCAACGTAAAAAGAAGTGGCGTCGTACCTCTTCTTTTTACATCGATAAAAATCATTACAGAAATAAAAAAAGCTCTCAGAATGAGAGCTTTTTTTACCCCGAACATACACAGGGACGTTCAGATTACCCCACCCACTTACGTGCGTTACGGAACACGCGCATCCAAGGTGAATCCTCTGCCCAATCATCTGGGTGCCAAGATTGAATTGCCGTACGGAAGACGCGTTCCGCATGCGGCATCATCACAGTAAAGCGGCCATCCGCATTGGTGACGGAAGTAATACCTTGTGGCGATCCATTTGGATTAAACGGATAAGCCTCAGTTGCCTGACCACGATTATCAACAAAGCGCATCGCAACGTTCGCCTTACTGATATCACCAGTGGTTGAAAAGTCAGCAAAACCTTCGCCATGCGCCACCGCGATTGGTGTTTGTGTACCAGCCATACCATCAAACAAGATCGATGCCGACTCAAGTACTTCTACCATTGCAAAGCGAGCTTCAAATTGTTCAGATTTATTACGTGTGAACTTAGGCCATGCTTCTGCACCTGGGATAATCGACTTCAGGTTACTCATCATCTGGCAACCATTACAGATACCGAGACCGAACGTATCAGTGCGATGAAAGAATGCTGAGAACTGCTCAGACATCATGGCGTTGAACAGAATTGTTTTTGCCCATCCCTCACCTGCACCCAAGACGTCGCCATAAGAGAAGCCACCCACCGCGATCAGACCTTTGAAATCAGCCAAATTAACGCGACCTGCGATCAAGTCACTCATATGTACGTCCACAGATTCAAAGCCGGATTTGTGCATCACATACGCTGACTCGATGTGCGAGTTAACACCCTGCTCGCGCAGAATAGCCACTTTAGGACGAACACCTGTTGCAATAAATGGTGCAGCAATATCCGCCTGCAAATCAAAACTGATTTTTGGTTGCATGCCTGGATCTTGCACATCCAGAATGCGGGCGTATTCAGCATCGGCGCAGGCTGGGTTATCACGCATGCGGGCGATTTGCCAGCTGGTTTTGCTCCAGATCTGATGCAATGCTGCGCGAGATTCAGTAAAGATCTCTTTTGCGTCGCGCATAAATCCGATGGTTTCACCTTGATGTGCTTTGCCGATAATATGGCTGCAAGCACCCAGATGATGAGCACGCAAGACATCCATGACTTCAGAACGTTGTTCTGTGCGAACCTGAATGACAGCACCTAATTCTTCATTAAATAAAGCGCGCAGGGTCAAATCATTTCTACGCTCAGCAACCTGACCAGCCCAATTTTTGGCATCACCCTGATCGGCAGCATGTTCTGCTTCCATCGTGAGGATATCAAGGTTAATCGACAAACCAGCACGACCAGCAAACGCCATTTCACACAAGGTCGCAAACAAACCACCGTCGGAACGATCATGGTAAGCCAGTACTTTATTTTCACGGTTTAACTGCTGAATGGCCCCGAAAAAAGCCTTCAAATCTTCAGCACTATCGACATCAGGTGTCTGATCACCAATTGTCTGCATCACCTGCGTAAAGCAAGAAGCGCCAAGGCGGTTTTTACCACGACCCAAATCAATCAGAATCAGGCTAGTGTCGCCCTGATCGAGACGGAGTTGCGGCGTCAATGTTTTGCGTACATCGTAGACTGGTGCAAAACCAGAAATAATCAAAGAAATCGGCGAAGTAACGGATTTACTTTCGTTGCCCTCTTTCCATGTTGTACGCATTGAAAGAGAATCTTTTCCCACTGGAATACTGATTCCCAATGCTGGACAGAGGTCCATACCAATCGCTTTGACGGTGTCAAACAAAGCAGCATCCTGACCTGGTTGACCGCAAGCTGCCATCCAGTTAGCAGACAATTTGATGTCAGAAATCAGATTAATCGGTGCTGCGGCAATATTGGTAATCGCCTCACCCACGGCCATACGTCCAGACGCTGGCGCGTCGATCACCGCCAGCGGTGTACGCTCGCCCATGGACATTGCTTCGCCAAGGTAACCTTCAAAACTCATGGTGGTCACTGCACAGTCAGCGACCGGAACTTGCCAAGGGCCGACCATCTGATCACGCACAGTCGTCGCACCGACTGAACGGTCGCCAATAGTAATCAGGAACGATTTATCAGCTACTGTAGGCAAGCTTAATATCCGCTGTGCAGCATCGCGCAAATCGATTCCTGTCAGATCAAGCGGGGCAAAAGTTTTTTGTACATGTTCAACGATGCGGTGCATTTTTGGCGGTTTGCCAAGCAATACATTCATCGGCATATCGACCGGAGAATTATTATGCTCAGGATCAATCACCTTCAATTGACGCTCTTCGGTTGCTGTACCGACCACGGCAAACGGGCAACGTTCACGCTCACAGAAACTGCGAAAGAGTTCAAGACTCTCTGGTGAAATCGCTAATACATAGCGCTCTTGAGACTCGTTACTCCAGATCTCTTTAGGCGCCATGCCACTTTCTTCTAAGTGGATTTTGCGCAAATCGAAAATAGCGCCGCGTTTTGCGTCATTCGTAATCTCAGGGAACGCATTCGACAAGCCACCAGCACCGACGTCATGGATGGATAAAATCGGATTGAGGTCACCCATCTGCCAGCATGAGTTAATGACCTCTTGCGCACGTCGTTCCATTTCTGGATTACCACGTTGTACGGAATCAAAATCGAGGTCCGCTGTATTCGTACCGGTTGCCATCGACGATGCAGCACTGCCGCCCATACCAATGCGCATGCCTGGACCGCCGAGTTGAATCAACAGACTACCGACTGGCAAATCATTTTTGAACGTGTGTTTAGCAGAAATATTTCCAATACCACCAGCAATCATGATTGGCTTATGATATCCATACACAGTACCGTCAACATTTTGCTCGTAAGTACGGAAGTAACCACCTAGGTTAGGACGGCCAAATTCGTTATTAAACGCTGCACCACCGAGTGGTCCATCAACCATGATTTGCAATGCCGATGCGATACGGTCTGGTTTGCCGTACGCTGCTGTCGTTTTTTCGCCGGAGTTACCATCGCTGGCATTTTCCCACGCCTGAACATGACCAGGAATCTGTAGATTAGAAACGGTAAAGCCACACAAGCCAGCTTTTGGCTTCGCGCCGCGTCCTGTCGCACCTTCATCACGGATTTCACCACCAGCACCGGTAGAAGCACCCGGGAATGGAGAAATCGCGGTCGGATGGTTATGCGTCTCAACTTTCATCAAAATGTGCGTCAACTCTTCAGATGCCTGATACACATTTCCTTCTTCACTACCCCTTGGATAAAATCGCTGAACGGATGCACCTTCAATGATCGAGGAATTGTCGCTGTACGCTACAACTGTTCCTTGCGGATGCAGTTCATGCGTATTTTTAATCATTTTGAACAGCGACTTATCCTGCACGACGCCATCAATTGTCCAGTCAGCATTGAAAATTTTGTGACGACAATGTTCACTGTTTGCCTGAGCAAACATCATCAGTTCAACGTCAGTCGGGTTACGTTTTACAGTACTAAAGGCGTCGACCAAATAGTCGATTTCGTCTTCGGATAAAGCAAGTCCAAGCTCCGTATTCGCGTCAAGTAATGCATTCTTGCCACCAGCCAGAATATCAACAAATGCCAGCGGCTTTGCTTCGAGAGTACTAAACAATGCCTGCGCCTCATTGGTATTGGCCAAAACGATTTCAGTCATTCGATCGTGCAATAATGCAGCAACTGCATCACGTTGTTCTTTTTTGAGCTCTTTGGCACCGCCAAGAAAACCTGTTTTCATTTGTACGAAGTAGCTGATACCACGCTCAATTCGACGAATTTGTGGCATACCGCAATTGAGAGCAATTTCGGTCGCTTTACTCGCCCATGGTGAAATAGTGCCAAGACGAGGAATCACGACGAAGGTTTCACCTTCTTCAGATGCATTAAATGACTCACCATAAACAAGTAGCGCTCTTAAGCGATCAATTTCGCTATCGTGGAGCGCGGCACTAACATCAACAAAATGTTGATACCTAGCAGTGACGGCAACAATATTGGCATCAACCTCTTGCAGACGATTAAGAAGATTGGTAGTACGAAAAGCAGACAGGGCGTTAGAGCCTGGCAATATCAACATGGCGTGAGAGGTATTGGGCAATAGCACGAGACAGTTTCTCTCTAACTATCGCAGGTTGGACGAGAAAACCGTGATTATACCTTGATGCCTAAGCGCACTCCAGAACAGCGCGAATTAAATCGCCCGAAAAAAGCGACTTAATTGGAAAAAATGGAAGTATTACCGCGCTGGGTAACGAGTTTGAATTTATCGGCGTAGATTTTTTGTTTGAATTCTGACAAATCTTGCTTAACAACTAACAGGGATACTTTTTGCTGATTTGCCATCAATATGAATGCAGCATCGTCGATAACAATATTGTTTTTATGTAACTTATTACCCCAAAACAAATCGCTGCTGTGACTTTCGACAATTTTCACAGGCCTCTTCAAATAAAACGGCAAAGAAGATTGCTGCTCAAATACGTGGAATAACACAATCTCTTGTGCTGGATATTCTCGCTGAATCAGACTAACGGTCGCCCTCGTAGAATTGAAGTCGTCTAGAGCTATCAGCGTTTGAAGCAATATTGGCAAGCTAATTACAGGCAATAAAACATAGGCAAAAACGCCAACCTTTTTTGAGCGCCAAGCCAAGACTGCACTAAGTAATGCTATAAGTATTAACGCGATCAGGCTGTAAAAACAAAACTGAGCTGCAGAAATGCTCGCAATCACTATCCCATCAAGACCCGCATGCGTTGATTTCGTTAGCCACCATGCACCCGCCCCCATAAGGCCAGCCACAATCACACCAGGAATAATCAGGCGACCAGTCCCTGGATTGAGCTTATCTTCAACCAGAAAAGCCAGTTGCATCGCCGCCAACGGCATGATAGCAACCAGATAATAATTTGCTTTCGCACTCGACACGGAGAAAAACAACAGCGGCATCAACCACGACATCAAAAAAAACAGATGTAGACTTTTATCTCTCAATTTTTGCGTTTTTGAAAAAAATAAAGCGGGCAACAACAAAGACCAAGGAAATAAAAACAAGATGACGCGCGGAATGTAGTACCACCATGCACCAGCATAATAATCATGAGGCTCGCGCTTCCCCAAGAAACGCAATATATGCTCATTGATAAAGTAAAACCAAGCAAAAATAGGCTCAGTAAGGATGGCAGCGATATGCCATGGAGCCGATATAACAAAGAACACAGCAATTCCGCGCCAGTCCAACCACATTGCCAGACGCTTAAAAAAATCAGATACAGAGGAAGAACTGCAAAGGATATAACCACCAGTGATAGCAAAGAAAAGTATCAGAGAAACAAATCCCTTCGCCAATAGTGCCAGAGCTAACATTGCCATCGATCGGTACAAAAAAGATCGTCTTTTGGTATCGAGATACAAATAGCCATTCATCACCGCACCAGTGAGAAAAACCGTCAATAGCATATCGAACATCAACGTTCGTGACATCGCGGTAACGCCGAGGCCAGAAACAAAAACGATAGCAGCGAACCGACCACCAGACTCACGATTAAGTTTTTTGGAAAACCATAAAATTAGTCCCACACACCCTAAACAAGAGAGCGCAGGAACAAGACGGACGACCCACTCTGCTTCTCCAAACACAGCAAAGGAGAAAGCGGTCAGCCAATATAGGAGTGGCGGCTTCTCCATGTAGGAGAGTCCATTAAGATGCGGAATAATCCATTGCGTCCAATCTCCCGAACGTAGCATCTCCCTTGAAATTTCAGCGTAGAGGCCTTCATTATTGTCTAGAACAGCATACCCACCAAGCCCAAAACCAACGAAATAGACAGCAACAATCCATACCAGCCATTGCGGGATGTAAGGAAGTCGTATTGTCTTATCTATCTGCATTCAACAAAAATTCCGAAGAGTTTTACAAAAAGGGCCCAGAATAAAGGTCAAGAGTATAAACCACTCCCGCATTGACGACCAGAAAACGCTGATCTAGCGGCAGTAAGTTTCACAACAAAACAATAAAAAAAGGCAAGCACAAAGGCTTGCCGTCATTGAGCTTAAAGGAAATTACGCAGCGATAACATTTTTCGACCACACCAATGCGGCCAAATGGGCGGCGTTGACATCCTCCGCAGATATCTTCAAAGACTCAGCAAGTGAACCAACGAGCATGCTACTCAGTTCACACGCCTCCGCCAGCGCGAGGTAAGGACCATATACCCCGCCCCGTGAAATCAGCGCCTCAGTAACAACCTCCGGCAACTGAATAGAGGAAAGAACCTCTTGCATCGGTAGACCTAGTAATCGGTCTAACAGTGAAAACATACCCGCTACAAACAAATTCTCTGCTTCAGCCTTGGACATCTTCATTTGCCCAAGGATTTCAGCAAATCGTCCGCGAACAATCGCAGTCTCAAGCAACACTGGGGAATACCCACTCGTACTTGCTGTCGCAAGCAATACAGTAAGCCACCTATATAACGGACTGTAACCAAGCATTTGAACTGCATGCTTTAACGACTGGACTTCCGTACGCAGACCAAATCCCGCAGAATTAATGTAACGCAGCAACTTATATGCCAAGGTCGGATCGCGCTTGACAACTAGTTCTAATTGCTGAATATCTGCATTTTTTCTTACCATCTCCATCAACTGGAGAATCGTCGTTTGCGACGAATTCAAGGATTTTGGACCAGAGCTAGGCCGAGGCGTCAGATGTAACTTACCAACAAAACTATCAAGACCCAAGGCTGAACACGCATCAAAATCCTGCCACGTCGACACATTACGAGCAACCATTTTCACAGAAGATTGCTTCAAGGCAGCATAAACTTTGGCCTGAGAAGCAAAGTTTGATGCATTCAAACTAACTTCAATGTGCGTGACATGAGAAAAAAAAGATCTCTCTAGGGTTGTCACTTCTGCACCGCGTAGACAAACCCCAAATCCTAACTCGCGAAGATTTTTAACTGCATCCAGCACCCCTTCGACTGCAAAATGCTTTTTGTGCAATATCAAAACAGTTTTATTCGCAGGGAATAGTTTCAATCCCTCTGCCGCCAACAACTCTGGCGCAGCTTCAAGAAACAGCAAGCTGTCGCCAAGCAAAAAACCGTTAGCTTCATCATTAAGATGGCCTGCAACAAACTCTAATAGATAATCCAGATCTGACACGCTTGTGTCAGCGACCGGATTTTTTTGCAACCAAGAAAACTGGAAACCAATTACCCGTTGTTTAGGATCAAGCAACGGTTCACGTAAGATGAAATTATCTTCAATCATGTCGACTTTGCTATTATATTTTGTGTCGCTATCGAATTATTTTAGAAACCAAGACTATCGAGGAGATCATCAACTTGGCTTTGGTTCGCAACAACTTCCGTTTTACCTTCGGGATTAATTTGTGGGCCATTCAGCAAACCGTCCTCGACCTCTTTCTTTTTCTCGTTTGGAGAATAATCGATTAACAACTGGACTAACTGTTGTTCTAGGTTTTGAGCAAGACTTGTTACTTTTTTAATCACCTGACCAGTCAGATCCTGAAAATCTTGTGCCATCATAATATCCATCAGATGGGCTTTCGTTTCAGCACTACGACTACTAACTACACTCAGGTATTGCAAAACATCCTTAGTCGCCGCTTGATATTGCTCCGGCGACGCAGAGTGAAGCAACAGCGCCTCCAAAGTGACGCTGATTTTTTTTGCTTCTTCGTCTAACTGCTCTTGCAATGGAATAGCAATGTCTGTCGCGTTCAACACTCGTTGCGCAGCCTGTTCAGACATTCGCGCAACATAATCTAATCGGTCACGGGCATCGGGAATATCCTCTGCAGCCTTTTCCAGCAACTTATCAAGGCCTAGACCACGCAAATTATCGTGCAACAGGCGAGTCATTTGCCCGACTTTGGAAAGCAAATCCTCTTGTTGAGTGTGTTGATTACTGTCTTGACTCATATTGCCTCCAATACATTGCAGTTCTTCTTATGCAGTTTTACCAAGCTTTTCAAAGATTTTGGACAACTTCTCATCAAGTGTGGCAGCTGTAAAAGGCTTAACAACATAGCCATTAGCACCAGCCTGCGCAGCGGCAATAATATTTTCTTTCTTTGCTTCAGCAGTTACCATTAATACAGGCAACTTGCACAAAGCCGGATCCGCACGAATATGCTGCAACATCGTCAAACCATCCATATTTGGCATATTCCAGTCAGAAATCACAAAATCGAAATCACCATTTTTCAATTTCGCAAGACCCATTGCACCATCTTCTGCCTCATCGACATTGGAATAACCCAGTTCTTTGAGCAAATTTCTAACAATGCGACGCATGGTAGAAAAGTCATCTACAACTAAAAATTTCAGATTTTGATCAGCCATGAATTACTCCACTATTTCTTTAAATACAGTTATTAGTATTATCGGTCAAATTAAGTTTAAAAGGTGTTGAAATTGCAGTAAAGCATCATTTCTTATAATTTAAACCCTTAATGCACGGCTTCCTTGTGACGTAAGGTAACTTAAAACCTTTGATGGCAGCTCATTTAATGCAGCTACTTCGTGGGTCGCACCAATTGCGATGGCTTCTCGGGGCATACCAAACACAACGCAACTCGCCTCATCTTGCGCAAAATTATAGGCACCGGCATTTTTCATTTCCAGCATCCCTACCGCACCATCCTTACCCATCCCAGTCATAATTACCCCAACAGCATTTTTACCGGCAAAAGTTGCAGCAGACTTAAATAACACATCCACTGATGGCCGATGCCTATTCACTGGCTCGCCATCATCAAGTTGTGTCACATAATTTGCACCACTACGACCTAAAAGCAAATGAGAATGCCCAGGGGCAATATATGCATGCCCTGGTAAAACACGTTCTCCACCTGCTGCTTCTGACACAGAGATTTTACAGAGTCCGTCCAAACGCTTCGCAAATGAACGAGTGAACCCCTCAGGCATATGCTGCGTAATAAGAATACCGGGGCAATCAGAAGGCATTTGAACCAAAAAATTTTTAATTGCTTCAGTACCACCAGTTGATGCTCCAATAATGATGAGTTTCTCACTACTGGTCAAAGGATTTCTCACCATAGGCAATGAATCTTGCGTTGTTTTAGTCTGTCCTGCAACGCTAGTGATCCTTGGACGAATCCTTGCCTTTGAAGCGACGCGAATTTTATCTGCGATAAGCTCTGCGTACTCAAGCATTCCGCTCTGTATTGACAACTTCGGTTTAGTGACAAAATCCACCGCGCCTAATTCCAACGCCCGCATTGTGATTTCTGAACCGCGTTCAGTCAAGGACGATACCATAATGACTGGCATTGGTCGCAAGCGCATCAAGCGTTCAAGAAAATCTAATCCATCCATTTTTGGCATTTCAACGTCAAGCGTCAAAACATCAGGATTTGTTTGCTTAATCAGCTCACGTGCAACCAACGGATCCGGAGCAACCCCTACTACTTCCATATCTGGTTGACTACCAATAATCTCACTCATGACACTGCGAATCAACGCAGAATCATCGACAATTAATACTTTTATCTTCATTATCAAAACCTCATAACCCCGAGCAACATTTCCATTCCATCCGATGCAACAGTATCAAAACAAATCAACATCACCGCCAACTGATGTCGTTTTCAAACGGCTCGCATAATCTTGTTCACGTCGTTTCAACGTATCGTTGTGTTCTACTTTAAGTTTTTTCACCAACACTTTGCCGGTTTTAGGAAAGAAATATACTTTACGTGGATAAATATCATTGAGATCTTCTGCAATAACGCGCATACGCTCGGCTTTGAGATAGTCAAGCACAAATTTTGCGTTACGTTCACCAACATTAATTGCAGTAAAACCTCGCAAAACATTACCTCCACCAAATACCTTCGCCTCTAAATTTTCGCGCTTTGCTCCCGCCTTTAGTAACTCGTTGATTAACACTTCCATCGCATAAGTACCATAGCGCATTGATGCTGACACTGGATTATCGGCATCACCGCCAGTATCCGGAAGCATAAAATGATTCATGCCACCAACACCGGAAATGCGATCGCGAATACATGCTGATACACACGAACCTAAGACTGTAACGATTAACATGTCTTTACGCGTGAAGTAAAACTCTCCCGGCAAAATTTTGGCAGCGTCACAATCGAATGTCCGGTCATAATAAACATTCGTTGCAAAGTGCTCTTCACTTAATTGGCTCATAGGCTACCTTTGTGCGAATGATTTCCGGTTGTTGCCCGCAAACTGGAAAGCTCATACACAGTTTTTCCGCGCAACTTAAAATCGTCTGATACGTAAAGAAAATTCTCAGAATGACCTGCAAATAAAAGACCGTCAGGTTTAATCAAAGGTACAAATTTTTTCAGAATTGCACCCTGAGTTGGCTTATCAAAGTAAATCATCACATTACGACAAAAAATCGCATCAAACGGCCCCTTCAGAGACCAGCTATGATCAAGCAGATTTAGTTGCTTAAAAGCAATCATATCACGCAACTCTTGGCGCACACGCACCAAACCTTCCTGAGCCCCCTTACCTTTCAGAAAAAATTTCTTTACGCGTTCAGCCGATAATTTTTCTATTCGATCAATGTTATACACACCTTTGGATGCGGTATTTAGTACATTCGTATCAATGTCTGTCGCAATAATCTGTGCAGGTGGATGCATCGTACCAAATGCCTCGCAGAGCGTCATGGCGATCGAGTACGGTTCCTCACCAGTAGAACTCGCTGAGCACCAAACCTGAATTGGCTCTTTTTTCTTTTGCACATGTTCTGCAAGAATAGGAAAATGATGCTCTTCACGAAAAAAAGATGTCAGATTAGTGGTGAGCGCATTAGTAAACGCTTCCCACTCCTGACTATCAGGCTCACGCTCGAGACTATTTAGATAGTCCGAGAAAGAGTTAAGCCCAGTAGCGCGCAACCGTCTTGCAAGGCGGCTATAGACCATTTCTTGTTTGCTATCGGCAAGCGAAATTCCAGCACGCTTATAGATAAGATCTCTAACACGATCAAAATCCCGCGCATGAAAATCAAACTCTTTCGATCCCTCAAGTCTCTCTTTTGCCGCCATTTTAATCCTTAAGCATCGTTCAAAACTAATCTTTAAGTAAGCAAACGAGTCGACTACTCGCTCGCCTTGATGTTAGGCGTTAAAACTCCTCCCACGCATCCTCATCCTCTCCAGATTTACTCACTGGCGCCTTGGCTGGTTTTGCGGGTGTCGCATTCGGAATTAATGCCTTCGTTAAAGATTTGGTTGCTGCTCTTACATTCGCTTTGACTGGTGCTGGTTTGGCAGGAGTCATGGCAACACGTTGCTGTGAATTTTCGGACAATTTAAATACGCTCACAGCTTGCGCGAGAACAACTGCCTGCTCTTCCATACTCTCGGCAGCGGCAGCGGCTTGCTCAACCAACGCCGCATTTTGCTGCGTCATCTCATCCATTTGCGTGATAGCCAGATTGACTTGTTCAATGCCAGCACTTTGCTCTTGGCTAGCCGCAGTAATCTCGCTCATAATATCTGCAACATGTTGAACACTAGTGACAATTTCGTCCATGGTTTTACCAGCTTCATCAACTAGCTTCCCACCTTGATCGACTTTATCAACAGAATCATCAATCAACGCTTTGATTTCCTTAGCAGCACCGGCGCTTCGCTGGGCTAGGTTACGCACCTCGGCAGCAACAACTGCAAAGCCGCGACCTTGCTCACCAGCCCTGGCTGCCTCTACCGCAGCATTTAAAGCCAAAATATTGGTCTGAAATGCAATACCATCAATAACACCGATGATATCAACAATTTTGCGAGAGCTTTCTTTGATTGAACCCATGGTAGCGACAACCTGACCAACGACAGCGCCACCTTTTACCGCCACGCCAGAAGCGGAGACAACAAGTTGATTTGCTTGACGCGCGTTATCCGCATTTTGACGAACAGTACTAGTCAATTCCTCCATGGAACTTGCCGTTTCCTCCAGAGAACTTGCCTGAGATTCAGTACGATTGGACAAATCTGCATTACCCGAAGCAATTTCCTGTGATGCAATGGTAATCGTCTCAGTACCAGTACGAACCTGTCCTACTGTAGCTGCGAGGTTATCATTCATATTTTTCAAAGCCAATAAGAGCGATGCGACCTCATCCGAACCCTCGATCACAACCTGACTTCTTAAATCACCGCGCGCAACAGTCTCAGCCAAATTTAAAGCTTCCGCCAATGGCTTCGTAATGCTATTCGTCAAAATCCAAGCGAAGAATGCACCAAGACCAAGTGCGCACAACAAAATAAAATATAAACTATATGTTAACTTTGCACCAGTTTTTGCCGAGGACTCAAAAATAGATTTGGCTTTTGCATCCTGAAGTTCAACTAGTTTATTGATTTCCGCAATCGACTTAACACTAAGCGGTTCAAGCGTTGATGTAATGATTTTTACTGCCCCCTCACCATTAAATGCTAATGCCTGACCGACAGCATTTTTAAATGGTTGTTCAGTTTCTTTATCTAACTTTGCGACTTCGTCTAAGATCGTTTTTTCTTCGTCAGTCAGTCCAAGCAAAGAAATTTTTTCTCTCGCATTGTCATACACTTTACGCTCAGCGCGAACTTTCCCTTCTTCCTTTTGCATCTCACCGACATCCGACTGGATGCCGATATTACGCATCGCTATGCCCGCCTCGAACAGCGAACTTTTCATCGTGTTGGCCAATGCTTGCTTCTGGCTCGCGAGACTTAGATTCTCTTCAACATTTTGGCGATTGGAAGAATTCATCGCATTGACAACCAGCATAACAATGACAATGCCAAGAAGAATTAGTGCGAAGCCAACTCCCAATCGTGTGCCAATTTTAAGTTTGCGTAAATTCATACACATTTCCTCCTATAGTGAAGACAATCCAAGTCCATCAAATCTAATAAAAAAGTAGCCGATACTTAGCTATTTACTGTGCAGCATGGTCAACTAAACCCATCTCTGGGCTCGACATCAATTTATCGATATCAACTAGAATCAACATTCTGTCATCCAACGTCCCTAATCCGATCAGGAATTCAGTATTAAACGTCGTTCCCATCTCCGGCGCAGGGCGAACCTGCTCAGGCAATAACGTCGTCACATCAGACACACTGTCAACGACCATACCAACAATACGGCCTTCGATATTGAGAATAATGACCACCGTAAACTGATCATAAGTAGGGCTACCAAGATTAAATTTGATTCTCATATCAACGACTGGCACGATAATTCCGCGCAAGTTAATTACGCCTTTTAAGAAATCAGGCGCATTGGCAATGCGAGTAACAGCCTCGTAACCACGGATCTCCTGCACCTTTAGGATATCGATGCCATACTCTTCATTTCCTAATGTGAATGCGAGGAATTCATGTCCAGATATATCTGTCACCACATGATTACCTTGCGAATTTTGATCATTAAGAGATTCTGAAGCTTGCGCCATTTCTTGTCCTTCGTATTAATTAGTTTTCTATTTCAATGCTATTTAACTGATCTGATGAGTGCAGAGACATCAAGAATAAAAGCAACACCACCGTCACCCAAAATCGTTGCTCCGGAAATTCCTGGTATTTTTTTATAATTTGATTCAATATTTTTAACTACGACTTGTTGCTGACCAACGAGATCATCGACAAACAGCGCAGCCTTCTTTCCGTCGACTTCAACAATAACGACAATGCCGTCAGATGGATCAAGGAATTTTGGCGCAATATCAAAACGCTGATAAAGTGGAACGAGTGGCAAATATTCGTCACGAACTTTAATAACCTGCCCTTTACCATTCACATCTTTCACGTCTTCTTTTGCAGGCTGCATCGATTCAACAACGAATCCCAAAGGCAATATGTAGATTTCTTCACCAAGCTTAATGGACATGCCGTCAAGAATAGCAAGCGTCAGTGGAAGTGAAATAACAATAGTTGTTCCAAATCCTTTCGCAGAACGGATGTCGACGACACCCCCCATTGCGGCAATATTTCGCTTAACCACATCCATGCCAACGCCGCGTCCAGAAACGTCGGTCACAATCTCCGCGGTCGAAAAACCTGGCGCAAAAATAAGCTGCCATACATCGGCATCGGTCATAGAATCGGGCGCTGTCAATCCATTCTGGCGCGCTTTAGCGAGAATCTTATCTCGATGCAAACCGCCGCCGTCATCACTGACTTCGATAACAATATTTCCACCCTGATGGACCGCAGATAGCGAGAGCTGACCAGCCTCATTCTTTCCAGCTTGCTTGCGGACAGCGGGCATTTCAATTCCATGATCGATACTATTACGAACTAGGTGCGTCAATGGATCAACGATGCGCTCAATCAAGCCCTTATCGAGTTCAGTTGATGCGCCGTAAGTAATGAATTCAACTTTTTTACCAAGCTTGGTTGCGAGATCGCGAACCATACGTGGAAAACGAGAGAACACATAATCCATCGGCATCATGCGAATCGACATGACTGCTTCTTGTAAATCACGGGTATTCCGTGTGAGATGCGCAACGCTATTTAATAAACGCTCGTTGGCAATCGGATCAAGGTCCTTTGTTCGTTGCTCAAGCATTGCCTGAGTAATGACCAATTCACCAATCAAGTTAATCAACTGATCAACCTTCTCGATACCCACACGAATGGTGGACGACTCTTGAGAGGAAGAAGTTTTTTCTTGTTCTTTTTTAACAGCGGTTTTTTTCTCAAAAGGTGAACCTGAACTGACGTTAGCAACGACTTGTGGCGGCGTAACGGGAGTTTTGTTTTCTTCGGGCTCCCCCTCGATTGGAGGAAACATTGATTCCAGTGGTTCGAAAAAACCATAACCTAAGTCATCGTCGGTCTGGGTGCTCTGGCTAGCAATACTTTGTTCAGGCAACGCCTCTTCCGTAATCGTTAAGCAATCAGGGTTCAAAATAAACGAACAAATCGAGACGATATCGTCTTTGCCCTCGTTTGTTTGCAGATGAAAAACCACCTTATCTGAATGCATCTCACCACGTGAAATTTTCCCCAACAAGCCCAACTCAGCCATTAACGCATTTGCATCGTCTTCATTCAGATTAGGAAACTCAATCTTGTATGCAGATTTAAAAACGATCGCACCATGATCGATGACCTCAACGTAGACAGGCGGCGGTGGCATTGAAGGCGCATCTTGTGACAATGATTGCAACAACATTCGCACATCAGCCACAGCATCCTGATCGACGGTCGATCCCAGACGATGACCATCCAACTGCATTTTAAGAATATCTTTGGCAATCAGAAATGCATCGACATGTTCTGCTGTGAGAGCCATTTCGCCTTTCCTGATCTTATCCAACAATGACTCCAACACATGCGTCACCTCGGTCATATCATTGAGGCCAAAAGTTGACGCACCGCCCTTTATTGAATGTGCCGCGCGGAAAATAGCATTTAAATCTTCGGGATCAGGAGAGGAAACATCGACGGCAAGCAACAATTTTTCCTTCTCAGCAAGAAGCTCATCCGCCTCATCGAAGAAGACCTGGAAAAACTGACTCATGTCAATCGTCATTATTAACTCCGAGATTTACATTAGTAATGCAAGAATGCAAAAACACAATCTTTAACCAATTACTTTTTTTACGACTTCTGTTAGTTTTTGTGGATCAAATGGTTTAACGAGCCATCCATTTGCTCCGGCAGCGCGCCCTTTTGCTTTCATGTCATCGCTGGACTCTGTCGTCAGCATCAGAATTGGTACTCGCTGATAAGTGGGCAGGCCTCTTAAGGATTTAATTAGCGTCAGTCCATCCATACGTGGCATATTCTGGTCGGTCAACACCAAATCAACGACCTGATTTCGTGCTTTTTCAAGTCCATCTTGTCCATCTACCGCTTCAATAACCTGGTAGCCCGCAGCCTTCAAACTAAAAGCGACCATCTGTCTCAATGAACCAGAATCATCCACTGCTAAAATTGTCTTGGCCATAATTACTCCGTTTTATAATTAAAGGCAAAGTGCCTTGAGAGTTCTTTGCAAATCAAAATAATTCTATATCGCCACTATCGAGCTGTTTCTGATGCACAGCTTTTCTTAAAAGCCCCTGTAAATCAGCGCTTTGCTTCTCCAGTCGCAACGTCGTTTCTTTTAAAAGAGATGCGATATCATCGCTATTGGTATCCGATGAAATATCATTCCCCATCACACCAAGCGTCATCAGCACTTCCCGCAAGCCCTCACAACGTTGCATAGTGCGAGAAATGAGTTGACTTGTAAGATCTTGGAATTGCAGGCAAGTGACTGCCGAATTTACGTGCTGAGCAATTTCACCTTGTATCTCTTTAAGTCGACCAACGCTGTCTTCAGAGACGGTACCTGAATCGATGATAATGTTAATTTCATCCTGCTCTTTTGATACGGCAGAATGTAACGCGAGAAAACTTATTCCAAGCTTTTCTATCGCTTCACCGAGCAACAATGCTGTCTGCGCCAAATCTGTCTCAACCTCAGAAAGGTGAGCACTTCCGTGGTCTGAAACCCCAGACAATAATTCTTTTACTTGAGATCCCAACATTTTCTTTTTGGACATCTTCAGCATCCTATCTGCATAATTTAAGTTATTGATATAACTTAAAAGATTATTTCCCCGGATTCGCAGAGACTTCCGCACTCGAATCTGCTTGACTCGTAACCTCGACAGAACCACCATCCTGTGAAGCAGACTCTTCGGCTTTTTTATTCATTACGATAATACTTATACGACGATTAATTGGATTCAAAGGATCATCTTTATCAAACAATACAGAAGAAGATAAGCCAACGATACGTAGCACTTTAGACTCATCCATACCACCGTAAACTAATTCCCTCCGTGAAGCATTTGCGCGATCAGCGGACAACTCCCAGTTGCTATAGCCTTTTTCCCCCATCCCATAAGGGGCTGAATCGGTATGACCTGACAAACTGATCTTGTTAGGCACGTCATTAAGCGCCTTACCAATTTCATGCAAAATTTCTTTTGTGTATGGCTGCAAATCCGCTTTCGCTGATGCAAACATTGGGCGATTTAACTCATCAACCATCTGAATCCTGAGTCCCTCAGTAGTGATGTCCAACAACAGCTGTTTTTTATACTGCTTCAGCACAGGATTAGACTCGATCACTGCTTCAATCCGCGCTTTTAATCCCTTTAAACGCTCCGCATCAGCTTTCGCCAACGCTGCCTCGGCAGCCTGCAGGTTGTAGGATTTTTTTTGCGCTTCAATATCACCTCTGCGATTTTGCCCTTCACGCAAACTAAGATCTTTACCGCCGCCCTTAATTACACTAGAACTATCACCGCTACCGTCCCCGCCGGCCATTGCCACTTTCAGGGGGGTCTGGAAATACTCCGCGATACCCTGGAGATTACCTTTTGCCGTCGACCCCAAAAGCCACATCAACAAGAAAAAAGCCATCATCGCCGTCACAAAGTCAGCATAGGCAATTTTCCATGCGCCGCCGTGGTGTCCGCCACCAGCCTTTTTGATTCTCTTTACGATAATCGGGCGTAACTCTTCGTTTGCCATGTTTAACTCTCAACCGCCACGTTATTTAGACTTAGATTGCTTGATATGCTCTTCAAGCTCACTAAAAGTTGGTCGCTCTGTTGAATATAAAACCTTACGACCAAACTCAACTGCTAATGCAGGCGCATAACCATTCAAACTCGCGAGCAATGTCACCTTGATGCATTGAAATGTTTTAGAAGATTCATCGAGTTGTTGCTCCATCAAGCCAGCAAGTGGCCCAACGAAACCGTACGCCAGCAAAATACCGAGGAACGTACCAACCAGAGCATGCGCAATCAAAATACCCAGTTCAGCAGGTGGAATACCCACAGATTCCATGGTGTGTACCACGCCCATTACCGCCGCAACAATACCAAACGCTGGCAAACCGTCACCTAACTTCGCAATAAAATGCGCTGGCACCGCACCTTCGTGATGATGTGTCTCCAATTCATTATCCATGAGGTTTTCGATCTGAAAGGCATCCATATTTCCAGACACCATCAGACGCAAATAGTCACCAATAAACTCCATCATATGGTGATCATGGACAATTGCAGGATACTTACTAAACAAAGGACTATCCTCAGGCTTCTCGATATCCCCTTCGATAGACATCAGACCTTCTTTTCGCACCTTAGTTAGCACATCAAACAACATGGTCATCAGCTCCATGTACAGGGCTTTGTTATATATCGACCCTTTAAAGAGACTTGGGAAAGCCTTTAAAGTAGCCTTCAAGCTTTTGGCATTATTACCAACCAGCGAAGCACCTACCGCAGCGCCACCGATCATCAACAGTTCCAATGGCTGAAACAAAACGGCCAGGTGCCCGCCTGCCATAGCAAAACCGCCAAACACTGAACCCATTACGACAATATAGCCAACAATGACTAACACGGAATTTACTCCTTGAAGGAAAAACGATACTTAAATAACTTTCTCCTATCATAGCAGCCCATTTGATAGGTAACAGTTGGTTTGACGCAAATAAACGTGAAAAAAACGTTTATTTCAGGAAATAAAAAAGAAAATTACATTAAATTTTCCATACATACAACATCGGTGCATTTTCAGCAGTCAAAATCTCTGCAGCCGGAGAAACTCCAGGAACCATAAATTCATAACTTAAGAAAATAGTTCCTGGCACCATCTCATTTTGCACCTTACTCCATATTTCTGTCATGACAACAGGGGACAAATAAGAGAAAACAACATTAAATTTTGAAAAATCGAGGCTTTCGTAACGCCCAAACGCAAATTCAAGATTGTCGTGCCTCAAAAAACGTTGTTTTAGATTACTAAACAACCACGGCAACCATGAAATTTCTATACCAGCAAGTTGCCAGTTAGGGCGTGTATTGGATAAATCGAACAACAAACCTCCAAAACCACTCCCGACATCCAGAAACCGAATATCCGTCTCATCGGGCAACAATTCAACAATTGCAGCAGGTAGCGTCGATTGAGATGGGTAGTAAGGAACACGGGTACGAAATGTCGTTCCAAAAACAAGAAATAAGAGAAGAAACAGCAAGAGACTTGCTGCTGGGGGAAGTTGCACATACAAAGCAAGTACAACGGCAACAGGAAAAAAGAATTCGATGACTAACCACCACCAGTCAACCCTGAGAAGAGAGGCTAGTCCAACAGAAGTGATTGACTGAAATGCGATAAGTACAAAAAAAGGGACTGCTTTACCTAAGAGGTGTTTCCCGGCGATAGCAAAAAGGAGGCATAAAGCAAACGCTGCAAACTGGGCAAAAAACGCGCGTAGCACTGGAGAATTGATTAACTTAGTTCCCAGAGGGGCATGGCTTTCGCGACGATTAGTTGACGCTATATCCAAGTTTCCTCCTCAATATTATTAAGCCACCATCTCCAATGAAGAGTCAGCGTCTTTAGTCTTTTTGGTCTTCCCAGCCCGTGAAGGCACATGACAAAGGCCGCACTTGTAATGATCATGCAAATCCAAGGAATGCGCAACAAAATGCCCGCCACATTCGCAACATTTTGCAAATGTTAGCATTTTTCCCTCGAAAAATCTTACCAAAGTCCAAGCGCGCGTCAAAGAAAGAACTGCATCATCCGCAGAAACACAACCAACCTGCTCTAAGTACAAGCGATACGCTTTTACGATCGCTTCTACACCCGTAACCTCGGCATGCTCTTGGAGATACTTGTAAATATTCATAAACAGCGAAGAATGAATGTTTGGCTGCCACGTCACAAACCAATCTGTCGAAAATGGCAACATACCTTTTGGCGGCGATACACCTTTTAATTCTTTGTAAATCTTCAGCAAACGTTCGCGAGACAGCGAAGTTTCAGATTCAAGGAGTTGCAACCTCGCTCCCAAGTTAACAAGATCAACTGCCAATTGAATTTCATGCGCTTCATTCACAACACTTTTCGTAGCCATTATCATCTCCGTCGATTAGTTCAAAAAGACAGCTTAGTGAATTTCTTCAACAGGTTGCCCAGCCATCAAAATGGCTGCGTGAGAGTGAGCCAGTGCGCGTTCTTTGTTATAGTTTGTCAACATGCAAAGGATGGAGCTATCCTCAAATCTGAAGCGGGCGAGCATCATGTTTGAGCCAGCTAATTTCAAAATTTGCGAATTATTCAGACCTTCGATTAAATCAGCAATTTCTTTACCGATACCGAGACGGAAAATGGCAGTTGCCTTATCAGCTCGAATCATTTGCTGCGCCAGCATTAAGTAACTAAGATTTGCGTCGCGAATTTCAGCCATCATATCGTTCTGTGTCATGTTCCCACCCTCCGTTCCATTTTTCAAAGGCTACATTCCGTTGCCAGTGAGACAGATTGTGAGCGCGCACGAAAACGCCGTGTATAGGCAATACACGGGATTTAATTCCAGAAAAATAGGAATATTCCTGTAAGAAAAAATCCTACAAGAAAAATTTGATAACGATCGCAAAAAAACGTCGTTTTATATGAATTTTATTTTTTCCAATGTTACGAAAAAATTTCCAGCAAAATCAAAGAGTTACAGAAAATTTACAAAAACCTTTTTCTCTTCTCATACCATTAACGGCAGTAAATCCGAGAACTTTAGGGTTTTTTAAAAAAAATTTAAAATATTTTTTCTTACTTTTTTTAACGGCTGAGATCTAAAAAACTTTAATTTTTTTTTGATTTTTTTCGCAAAAAAACGTTTTGCTGCAAAAGAGCAACATTTAAGCGTGCCATAAAAACAAAATCCTCCTTGATCTAAGGAGGATTTTGTTAATAAAAAAACTTGAAAGTGATTTTCTAATTGACACTAACCATTCAAATTGGCGTTCGCCATATACATGATTGACGCAATTGTTTATCCAGTCCGGACAATAAAACATCGTGCTCCCCGAGCTCAGCCTCACTTGCAAGCCTTACCTGCACATCATCGAGGGGCATATCAATAACCTGGGTCTGATGGACGACAGCGACCTCCTCTTCCGGCAAATCTATGGCAAAACTATTTTGCCCCCGCGACATTGCAAGATACACATCAGCAAGCAGTTCGGAATCCAGCAAAGCGCCGTGCAATTTACGATGCGCATTAGAAATCTCATAACGATCACACAGCGCATCCAGAGAGTTGCGCTTACCCGGGTGCAACTCCTTCGCCTGCACCAGTGTATCAATGATGCTTTCGGCATAATCAGCAAAAGAACCCAGCCCAACACGAGCGAATTCAGCATTCAAGAAACCAACGTCAAAGGGGGCGTTATGAATAATGATTTCAGCACCACGAATAAAATCACAGAATTCTTGTGAAATTTCGGCAAATTTAGGTTTATCACTAAGAAATTCGGTCGTTAGTCCGTGCACGGCCAACGCACCCTCTTCTGATTCGCGCTCAGGGTTAATGTATTGATGGTAGTTATTACCAGTCAACTTACGATCAATGAGTTCCACACAACCAATTTCAATTATACGATTACCGTCCCGCGCATTCAAACCCGTGGTTTCCGTATCTAGAACAACTTGCCGTATATTTTTTTTCATCTATATTACCTTTCAATTCTGTACTTAAGTCGGGCACAACATCAGACTAGTCTGCGACCCACTCAAAAACAATGCGGCCAGATCCAGCGTCATCACAATACTTCGACTGCATTCCCACGCCAGCAGCAAACAGCAATTGATCGCCTATCGATATAAATGGTAATTGCTGCCGGAGCCAGAATGGCACACGCAAGGCCTGATAATGGCTTTTCATGTCTCTTGTTGATCGATTTTCTGCTAATTTGAGGCGCTCGCCGCCCTTCCTCAAGTGCATACGAAGCGACTGTTGCTCTAGCCATGCAGGATTTAGCCCTCGCGACTCTCTCCGGCAATACAAGGTGCCATGAAACTCAGGGAATACCATCGATTCTTGACCTGACCATATAAAGTCGACATGCAATTCTCCGTCAGCATGCTCAAGACGCCGATCCGCAGCGTAAATACGGTCTTTGTAACGATGAATCGCCAAGGTCTCATGATAAATGGTGATGCGCGCATCACCTTTTGCCTCAAACAATTGTTTGCGAATTTCATTCAGACGTGAAGTCGAAGGCATGCGCGTGCCAATTTTGTGCAACCATAATCGGAACAGATTACCTACCCGGTCGGCACTGAGATGACGAATTGCATCAAGGTTAAGACTTAGGTCCTCTTCCGACAGACATGACGACAAATCCTGTCCCGCCAGCTCTTCAATCAGTTGCAGCGTTGACTGCATATGTTTTGAAGTTCGCGACATCCGCGTGGCAAATCCCGGCGAAATCTGTTCTAGTGCTGGCATGACCTGATGACGAAGGGCGTTCCTCAAAAAGCGCACATCGTCATTAGACTCATCTTCAATATGTGCAATCTGATGTTCGCTGGCAAAGCACTCCAGTTCTGCGCGCGACACGTCGAGCAATGGACGCATCATCATGACATCCGGCGTTCCAAATAATGACGGCGCAAGGTTAAATTTATCCATGCCAGAAAGGCCAGCAATACCAGAACCTCGCAACATTTGCATTAGCAAGGTTTCTGCCTGATCATCCTGATGATGAGCTGCAAGAACGATCCCGATATTACACTCGAGACTCATTCGACCAAGTGCAAGGTATCGTCCTTTGCGCGCACTCCCCTCCACACCTTCACCATCAGTAGATGAAACGATAATTTTTTCAAATGAGAACTGAACGCCGAGTTGATCGCACACAGATTGACAATGCGCCAACCAGACGTCTGCATTCGAACTTAAACCATGGTGAACATGAAGCGCAGTGAGAGGTATCCCTCGCGACTCACAATAGTGAGCGCTGAGAGTGAGCAAAACAGACGAATCAAGACCGCCGCTGTAAGCAACTGCGAGACCCGTTGCAGAAGGAACTTTTCCAGAATCCGAAAAATAAGTATTTAAGGTCTCGGAAAAATGGTGCAGCAAGGCACCACTTAAACGACGTCCACTCATTCGGCCAGCTTAGTTTCCTTAAACTTACCATAACTCATCAATTTTTCATGGCGAGCAGTTAGTAAGTCTTTTGTTTTTATGCCCTGGAATTGACGCAGCGTGTCAGCCAGCGCACGTTTCACCAAAGCGCACATTTGCTTCGGATCTCGGTGTGCGCCACCCAATGGCTCATTAATAATCTTATCGATTAAACCCATCGCCTTTAAACGATGTGCAGTCAAGCCCAGCGCTTCCGCCGCATCCGATGCACGGTCAGAGGTTTTCCATAAAATAGAAGCACAACCCTCTGGGGAAATAACAGAATAAGTCGCATATTGCAACATCAACACTGCATCACCAACCGCGAGAGCCAGTGCGCCCCCCGAACCACCTTCACCAATGATCGTTGCAATCAGTGGCACTTTCAGTTCCGCCATCACATACAGGTTATGGCCGATAGCCTCAGACTGACCGCGCTCTTCAGCATCGATACCTGGCCAAGCACCTGTTGTATCAACAAAAGTGAAGACAGGAATATCGAATTTTTCGGCCAATTTCATCAGCCGCATTGCCTTACGATAGCCTTCTGGCTTAGGCATCCCGAAATTGCGCAACGCACGTTCTTTCGTGTCACGTCCCTTTTGATGACCAATTACCATGCAGGCCTGACCATTAAACCGTGCCAACCCACCGACGATCGACAAATCATCAGCAAAGCTACGATCACCGTGAAGCTCATGGAAGTCGGTAAAAATCTGGTTAATATAGTCCAGCGTGTATGGGCGCTGTGGATGACGGGAAATTTGCGATACTTGCCAAGGCGTTAGTTTTGCATAGATATCTTTGGTCAACATCTGACTTTTTTTCGATAATCTATCAATTTCTTCAGAGATATCTACAGCTGAGTCGTCCTGAACAAATCGCAATTCCTCGATTTTCGTTTCGAGCTCTGCAATAGATTGCTCAAAACTTAGAAATGTCGTTTTAGTCATCGTGCCTCCTTAAATCCACACGAGTTAAAAAAAGCTTTATCAGGCAAAATGAGGTCTAGAAACCATCAAAATGAAGTTAGCGTGCGCCATAACTTCTTAACCTAGAACCTGACCAAAATTATTTGTTAGTCCGGCAAGTTTGCCAATAAGAATAATCCCGAATTACTATTTGCAATTACAAGAAAATATTTGAACGGGACAGATTAAATATCAAAAGCAGTCATTCTGTCCAGCTTCGCATGCTTGAAAATTTCATCGTGCATTAAATATGGCGTACTCCGCGCATTTTCGCGTATTTTGTTAAAAATAGATTGAGGATACTTACGCAGCAAATCAGATGGATTTTTAACTATTTAACAATTAACCGTCATGTCGCTGTTTAAACTTGATAACAAGCAGAATACACATTGATCATCACAATAGGGACACAATACTACAACGCAACGCCATGTTTCTAGTCGCAAATACCCAATGTGTGCCACTTATTTGATAATATGGCACTTTCGTGCAATTCGAGTATAACATTACTGCCTTCATGTTCAGTCAACCTCTGATAAATCTAAGCCAGAACACCATGCGCCAAAAAATAAGAAGCCTCTTCGTTATTTCTCAACTTTCTATTGCACTGATCGCACTACCGTCGTTCGCCGACGACGTAGGTGATATCGGCAAAATGCTCCGTGCTGGACAAACCGCTGAAGCGCTTCAAAAAACAGATAATGCGCTGATGGCAAAACCTAAAGACGCTCAATTGCGTTTTCTAAAAGGCTTAATCCTGACGGAACAAAATAAATCACCGGAAGCAATTGCCGTTTTCAGCAAGCTCACGGATGATTACCCTGAATTACCAGAACCATATAACAACCTAGCTGTGCTCTACGCAGCGTCTGGTCAATACGACAAAGCCCGTGCAGCGTTGGAGATGGCGATACGCACCAACCCGACCTATGGTACTGCGCATGAAAATTTAGGGGATGTTTACGCGAAACTGGCGAGTCAGGCGTATGACAAAGCATTACAACTAGACTCGGGGAATGCCACAGCGAAATTAAAACTAACGCTGGTTCGCAATTTGGTTGGCACTTCAGGTGGAGTAAATCCAAAAATCAATCCAGCTCCCGCGACTGTTGTAGCGCAGGCGCAATCGAGTAAGGGCACCAGCCCTGCACCAGTAAAGGCTGAACCAACACCAGTCGTACCGTCAAAAACAGAAGTTACCTCGGCGAAGAGCGAGCCTGCCCCAAGTAAGTCGAAAGCTGTTCCTACTCAAGATAAAGAGGAAGAAGAGATCGTCAGAACTATTGAAAACTGGGCAAAAGCATGGAGCAATAAAGATACGAGTGCTTACCTAGCACACTATGCAAAAGATTTTCAGACGCCTAAAGGTGAATCCCGCAAATCTTGGGCCGAAGAGCGTCGCAACAGAATTGAAGGCAAAGGTCACATTAACGTGAAGATTGAAGGCATTAAAGTAAGTGTTGACGATAACATATCGACCGTTAAATTCCGCCAGGTATACACGTCAGACCAATTGACTGCAAACAGCCGTAAAACGCTGGTATTGGCGAAGCAAGACGGCAAATGGCAAATCAAGCAGGAGCGCGCGGGTAGCTGATGTTTTTTTCTGCTTTTAAAGACACTTCGACCAGAATTTTGGTTTCGAAGACGTGCCGTCTCGCCTCAATCGTTATCTCCGGTGTACTTTGCTTCACACCTTTAGCACATGCCAAGGTAAAAGAGCGCGTAGCTCGATCTAACGCGGTCGAATCAAGTGGCGAGCAACCGAATCCAGATACATTATTGATTGAGGTCTATCAAAATCTAGCCAACAATAAACTTCAAGCGGCACAGGAGAAGGTCGACGCACTGATTGAGGCATATCCGCATTTTCAGTTAGCCTACCTAATCCGCGGCGACTTGCTCATGATGCACACGAGGCCAGTTACGTCCTTCGGTGCAGCGCCAAATATTCAGCCTGACAAGCTCAAAGAAATGCGCGATGAAGCGGCAATGCGCATCAGATCGTATCGTGAACGTCCTTCGCCAAATTTGATTCCGCGCGCGATCATTCAATTAAGAGACGATCAAAAGCAGGTGCTAGTTGTCGACGCAAATAAATCACGGCTATATTTCTATGAAAACGTCGGTGGACAGCCCAAACTAATCAGCGACCATTACATCAGTCATGGCAAATTTGGCATCAACAAGACCAAAGAAGGTGATCAGAAGACACCACTCGGCGTGTACTACATCACCAGCAGGTTATCGGGAGGCAAGCTTCCTGACTTTTACGGTCCTGGAGCGCTACCACTCAATTACCCTAATGAGTGGGATAAAATTAATGGCCGCAGCGGGTCCGGTATTTGGTTACATGGAATGCCCTCAACCAGTTTTAGCCGCCCCCCGCTAGCCTCTGACGGCTGCGTCGTCCTGACCAATCCAGATTTCCTGAAAATTTCTGCGCTGGTTGACATTGGAAAAACACCTATCATCATCAGTGACAAAGTCGAATTTGAAAATCAGACAAAGTGGCTCGCTGACAGGCAAGCAAGCAATAAGTTGCTGGACGATTGGCGAATTGACCTTGAAAGTAAGAATGCAAATCGTATTTTTGCCAACTATTCTCGCAATTTTAAGTCGGCGCAAGGCGATGATTTGAACACATGGTTTGCGAAACAACGGCAAAATTGGGAGTCATGGGTTGCACCTCATATACAATTGAAAGAAGTAACCCACTTTCGCTATCCGGGTAAAGATGAAATGCTGGTCAGTACATTCACCCAAGAAACACAATCAGGCAGAACAAAAACAAGCGTCAGAAAACGCCAGTACTGGATTAAAGAAGCGGCAACATGGCGCATTATTTACGAAACCACGGTCTAACCGAAGGACTTAAAATGAAATCTACTTACACAAAAATAATTGGCCTTCTTTTTAGTGCAACGTTAAGCATCAGCGCAACTTTTGCAATGGCAGAAGATCTACCAAAAGTCTCAATCAAAACCAATGCTGGAGAGATTATCGTTGAACTCTACCCGGAGGCAGCGCCTAAAACCGTAGATAATTTTCTGAAATATGTCAAAGCCGGCCAGTACAAAGGCACTATATTCCATCGTGTTATTAATAACTTTATGATTCAGGGCGGAGGTTACGACCGCACGATGAAAGAGAAGCCAACTCGCAAATCTATCCCATCAGAAGCCGCTCTGGCACTGGAAAAAGGCTTGAAAAACGATCTGGGTACGATTGCCATGGCGCGTACGGAAGATCCAAATTCTGCGACTGCGCAGTTTTTCATCAACGTTAGAGATAATGACTTTTTGAACCATCAGCCCTTACCAGCGGGCGATCCGGTAGAATTTAACTACCGTGGCTCAATGACCAAAGCTCCGCGTAATCAGGCGCTACTTGCCACTGCTGGATACACCCCGTTTGGCAAAGTAATCAAGGGCATGGATGTCGTTGATAAGATTAAAAGCGTCGAAACGGGTGACGCCCACATGATGCAAAATGTTCCAAAAAAGGACATCGTCATCGAATCGGTAACTGTTATAAAATAATTTTATTTACTCCCCTTATTTTCACCTCATTACCAAGGATTATTATGGCTATTCTCATGACTACCAACCACGGTGCTTTCACGATTGAACTCGACGAAGCAAAAGCACCGAAAACCGTTGCCAACTTTCTGGCTTACGTCGCTTCCGGCCATTATGCTGGCACGATTTTCCACCGTGTTATCGACGGCTTTATGATTCAGGGTGGCGGCTTTGAACCAGGTATGAAGCAAAAAGAAACATTGGATGCAATCGAAAATGAAGCAAGCAATGGCTTGAAAAACGAACGCTACTCCATCGCGATGGCTCGCACTGGCGCACCTCACTCTGCGACAGCACAATTCTTTATTAATACGGCGAGCAACAGTTTCCTTGATTATCCAGGCCAGGATGGCTGGGGTTACTGTGTATTCGGCAAAGTTACTGAAGGTAAAGAAATTGTTGATAAAATTAAAGCAGTAAAAACTTCCCGTTCTGGCATGTTCCAGGACGTACCAGTAGAAGACGTTATCATCGAAAAAGTTGAAGTGATTTAACTTGCCAATTGCTCTTTCAGAACAGATTTCGACATAGCGTGAACAATTCCGAAAAGCAAACAACAGCGCAACCCAAAATGGTTGCGCTGTTTGTTTCAGATGTACATCTCAATCCCGGGTTACCAAAAACAACGACGGCGTTTTTGCAATTTCTCAAGACATATGGAACACAAACAGAGCAGCTTTATCTGCTAGGAGACCTTTTTGAGTATTGGGTTGGAGATGACGACCTTAACGATCCTTACAACCATTTTATAGTGGAAGCATTGCGCGAACTCAGCCAACTCGGTGTTAAGTTATTCTGGATCGCTGGTAACCGCGACTTTCTGATAGGGGCTCAATTTGCCAATGCGACCGGCGCTCGCTTAATTGACGACCCAAGCATCATCTATGCTGGTGGGAAAAAAATTGTGCTTTGCCATGGCGATGCACAATGCACGGATGATATCTCCTATATGCAATTCCGAAAGCAAGTCAGAGATAAAAACTGGCAATCGCATTTCTTGGCAATGCCACTAGCCCAAAGAAAAACGATTGTTCAAGGAATGCGTGAGAGCAGCAAATCAGAACAAATCCAAAAAGAAACGAGCATCATGGACGTCAATCCTGATGCAATCGATGCCTTGTTCTTGTCTACAAAATGCGACTACATTATTCACGGCCACACCCATCGGCCGGCACGACATATCACCCAAGGTAAGTGTCGTTATGTCTTGCCTGACTGGGACTGCGATGGTCAGCAGGCACGTGGTGGCTGGATAGCCATCACCTCACAAGGGAACATTGAGCGAATCGATGTTGATGGCAAGATCATTCATCCCTAATCGCTAGGGCCGCTTGACTCATCTCCGACGAGATGCCCAGCAGTAATGGTCAAGGTCCGTCCACATCTCGCCGCAATCGATAAATCATGCGTTACCAATACCAGTGTTGAATTAAACTCATGATTTAACGCAAACATTAACTGCATCACGGCTTCTCCTGTCGTCGCATCCAGGCTTCCTGTTGGCTCATCCGCAAATAGCAAAGGTGGCTCGGTGACAAACGCCCTGGCAAGTGCAACCCGTTGCTGCTCACCGCCAGATAGAAACTTAGGGTAATGCTTGAGGCGGGATGACAGCCCTACCCGTTCCAGCATTTTTTCAGCTTTTTGTTTGGCATTTCTATCACCGCGGAGCTCTAATGGCAGCATCACGTTTTCCAGTGCATTTAAATGCATAAGAAGCTGAAATGACTGAAAAACAAAACCAACATTTTCTTTCCGAAATTGCGCGCGTCCATCTTCACTCAGGGCAAACATATCTACGCCTGCAAGATGTACTGAGCCAGTGCTGGGCATGTCCAATCCGGCTAGAATACCCAACAAGGTTGATTTGCCAGATCCCGAGGCGCCAACAATTGCAAGCGTTTCTCCGGCTTGCACGGTAAAATCAATGCCATTCAGAATAGTTAGCTGCCCACTCGCATCCTCTACCTGCTTGACTAGATTACTGACCCGTATTGCCACTTGATTTGATTTTTTAGGATGTATCATGCTGTCTTTTTTACCCAATCGTCGATTGATGTTCCGTGCCGCAATGTCTATATTGTTAGTGCTAGGATTTTTACCACAAGCCTATGCACATTCTGCATCAAAATCCATCCTAGTGCTTGGGGATAGCTTATCCGCTGAATACGGTCTTAGTCGAGGACAAGGCTGGGTAAGTTTATTGGAAAAAAAATTAGCTGACTCCTCCATGAATACGACCGTCATCAATGCCAGCATTAGTGGCGAAACCACGAGTGGTGGCAGAGTTCGCTTGCCAGCCCTCGTTAATCGCATCAAGCCGGACATCGTTATTATCGAACTCGGGGGCAATGATGCTCTCAGAGGCCTGTCCGTCGCCGCATCCGAAGAAAATTTTCGAACGATGATCACTGCCGCAAAAAAAGCCAATGCCGAAGTGCTGCTGATCGGCATGAAAATTCCGCCCAATTATGGAAAAGAATATACACAGCGTTTTTTCGCGCTTTATGCAACCCTCGCAAAAGAACAAAAAATTAGACTCGTACCGTTTTTATTGGAAGGCATCGCAGACAGAGATGATTTGTTCCAAGCAGATAAAATTCATCCCATCGCCAGCGCCCATCCGCTTATCTTAAATAATGTCTGGCCACAACTTACTCCCTTATTAAAGAAGTGAAATGATGAGATATCCAGAAATTATTAGCTTCGACAGCATCGCAGATCACTTGTCTCAGTTTGATTGCGTTATCGACGTACGTAGTCCCGCTGAGTTTGCGGAAGACCATATACCAGGCGCCATCAACTGTCCAGTTCTGGATAACGAAGAGAGGATACTTGTAGGCACCACCTACAAACAAGTGGATTCATTTGAAGCAAAGCGACTAGGCGCGAGCTTTATCGCCACCAATATCGGCAAACATCTCGCCACCCAATTCAAGGATAAACCCAAAAATTGGCGACCATTACTTTACTGCTGGCGCGGCGGCAACCGTAGTGGCGCAATGGCACATATTTTCGCAAAGATCGGCTGGCCCGTCGCACTATTGGAGGGAGGATATAAAGCTTACCGTCAGCACATTAATCAGACAATCCCTGAATTGACCAAGAATATTCAATGGGAAGTGCTGTGCGGCACCACGGGTTGCGGTAAGAGTCGCCTATTACGTACGCTGGCGTCTAAGGGTGAGCAAATCCTCGATCTCGAAGCACTAGCATGCCACCGAGGTTCCGTTTTAGGTGATATACCGACAGAAAAGCAACCATCTCAGAAGATGTTTGAAAGCCATATTTGGGCGATATTAAAAGTCACCGACAAGCAACGCCCTATTTATGTAGAAGCAGAAAGTAAAAAAGTGGGGAACCTGCGAGTTCCTGATGCAATCATGAATAGCATGCGCGAATCGTCATGCATTTCTATCGAAATGCCAGTTGCAGTCAGGGTTCAGCTATTGATGGAAGAATACTGTCATTTTATCGAACACCCCGAGCTATTAAACCATCAGCTCGATTTTCTTTGCCATTTGCATGGAAAGGAAAAGATACTTCTATGGAAAAACCAGGTGCTCAAAGGTGAAATCGCCCAAGTCGTACAAAGTCTGCTTGAAGAGCATTATGACCCCGCGTACAACAAGTCCATCAACCGTAATTTTTCTCGATTCCAAGAAGCCAAACACATTTTACAAGCGAGTTTGGAAACGATAGATTTTGAATCAAGTGCGCAGCAGATTTTATCGAAAGATTAAAAATATCAGCCATCGACATCATCAAGGATACGCTGCCCTTGATGATCAAGCTCATCAAATTGGCGGTTGTTTATTGCCCACCAGAACAGCCCGCCAATAGCAAATACAAGGACCAAACTGAGTGGTATCAAGAGATACAATATATCCATCACATATCCAAAACTAAGCCAGTTGATCGGTCACTACATACGATGGCTGCGGCAGCAAATACAATCGAAGTGCATTCAAGACGACAATTACCGAACTCAAAGACATCCCCAACGCCGCATGCCATGGCTCTAGCCAGCCTAAGGTGGCAGCAGGAATAGCGAACATGTTATAAGCGATCGCCCAAATCAGATTTTCACGAATCAAGCGAAATGCTTTATTTGCGACGGTAAATCCAAAATCAAGATCACTTAAGCGATTCGACATCAGTAACACATCACTACGCGTCTGGGAGATCGGTGCACCCTGTCCCATGGCAACAGCAACATTCGCCAGCGACAATGCAGGGCCATCGTTCATCCCATCACCAACCACCACAACAATAGCTCCCTGCTTCTGCAAGGACTGTACCACATCGAATTTATCAGCAGGACTAAGACCAGCACGCGCGTCTACTATCCCACATTCACGTGCGACTTTGTGAACAACCTCCTCCCGGTCGCCGGACAAGAGCATGACGTGCTTGTGTTGTAACTGCAATTTACTCACGGTCGCAACTGCATCATCCCTCAGTGCATCGGACAAGCCAAATAGCAGAATCACACCCGCATTATCTGCCAAAACGGATACAGTCTGACTCGCCATCTCAGCCGGTACAATGATAGTTTGCTGCGACAATTCAGCAGCAAACGAAACACTTCCCAGACGGTACAAATTACCATCAATTCGCGCTTCAATCCCTCCGCCCGCAACTTCATGCATTGCGTCGACACCCATTATCAACGATGACTGATACTGCATTGCTAATGCATCAGCAATCGCTTTGGAGGCAGGATGCGTGGAGCCTGATGCTAGCAAAAAAGCAATTGTTTCTGCAGCTAGAACATGCCGCGACGCTTTCTGTTCAATCAGACTCAGCTTGCCAACAGTGAGTGTTCCCGTTTTATCAAATACAAAATGCGTTGCCTGCGCCATGCTCTGAATTGCTTTACCATTTTTAATCAGAACGCCATTTTTGGCTAACAACCCAATCGCAGCAGACATCACCCCTGGCGTTGCAAGTGACAACGCGCATGGGCAAGTCACAACAATCACACTAATTGCAATCCATAACGCACGAGCGGGAGCAATATAAAACCATACGATACCAGTCACCACTGCAACCACCAAAATCAGGCTTAAAAACCGACTCGCATGCTTATCAGCGAGTAGCACAATTGGTGGTTTCTCTGTCGCCGCTACCTCCATCATGCTAATCAAAGATGACAAATGCGTCTCCATCCCGACTTTTTCTGTCTTAACAATAAGCGTGCCACTGGCATTCACTGCGCCTGCAATAACCTGATCCCCGACCTGCTTAAGTACAGGTACAGATTCACCCGTCATGAGGGACTCATCACACTCACTCCGTCCCTCTAGCACAACACCATCCGCGGGAATATGCTCACCCGGCGCAACCAGTACGAAGTCACCAATCTGCAATAACGTTGCATCCAGAGATTCAACGTCTCGACTCGCAGGATAATTTTTTAGTTTCTGAGCAGAAACTGGCACTAACTGAGTCAAAACACGAAGTGCCACGCTCGTCTTTTTCTGTACTTTACTTTCAATTAAACGCGCAGCAAGCAAGAGAAAGACAAACATAATTACCGAGTCGTAATAAACGACCCCACCGGCAAACGTCGCCCAGACGCTAGCAAAAAAAGTCAACAAAATACCCAGAGATACTGGTACATCCATGCCGATATGGCGATTACGCATATCCCGCCAAGCGGCTCTAAAAAAAGGCAACGCAGAAAATCCAATCACAGGAACCGTGATCAACATACTTGCAATTTTAAGTAACTTATCCAGATCTGGAGTCAGATCACCATCTACTTGCGGGACAGGCACGAGGTAAGCCGGAAACGCATACATCATGATTTGCATCATTGCAAACCCAGCAATAAATAAACGCCACAATGCTAATTTATTTTCTTTTTTCTCAAATTCATCGGGTGACTGGGATGAAGGTAAAGCACCATAGCCAAGATGAATGATGGCAGCGATAATATTTTTTAAATTATTTTCTCCTGCTTTCCAGATCACATCCGCTTTATGCGTCGCTGTATTAATTCGGAACAACTCAATTCCTGGCAATTGCCTTAGACGGAACTCAATCAATTGAACGCAGGCGGCACAATGCATCCCTGACAGGGTCAGCCTTTCAGATTGAACCAGTTGGTCTTCAGTTTGAGATGTAGCCATTGGGAATTTTCTTTTATTATTAACACCCGACAGCTGCGTCATCGGACACCCATTTGTGCTGATTTTGCATCTAAGTAATCGTCAACCATATCATTTCGCTCAATGGTCTGCAAAATTGCCAGGCAACCATGGCAACAGACTGCACGCTGTTGCCCATTAAATTTAACGTAAAGTGCTTTGGTCTCACGCATTTTTTCGTCGCAATGATAGCAATTAATCCTCTCTACGCGGTTCGAGAGAAAAGGCAGTATGTCTAATAAATGAGAGAACGTGATTGCCATAAGACTGTGGGGCACCAAAATCGGCAGAATGCGCAATGCTACTATGTTACTCGAACAGCAAATCCTGATGTTTGATCTGCCTCAACCCCAACTCTAGCATTGCGTTTGACGTAGCATCTAGAAAAAGAAAAGAGACAGCAGCATTGCACCACCGTCTCTTCATGTTTCGTTTTTCTTACTCTTTGAGGAATCTGAGAAACCTCTACTCCGCTTCATTCCACGGAAAAATACTACACGAATTGTCTTCCATCCACTTCACACATAACCGGCAAAACAACCTACGACCGGAGCTAAGAATGCATACCCCATTGGAAACGAAATAATACCTATATCGACCTCCCGTTTTGAACCAGTTACGAGTTCAATATAGAACAACAAGCTTTTGAGTGGAAGAAAAATAAAACTATGCAAGTCGGCTGTGAGATTTAAAAAATTAACTAAACCAATTCACATAATCAATGTAAAGTCAGCTTGCTGGGTTTGAGCATCGCAGAAATCGCCGCACTGCCCACCGACGCACCGAACTTTTTTAAGACACGTTCAGGTAAATCTTCTTTCTGTGTGTAGTCAACAATGTCTTCTGCTTTAATGACGTCTCTTGCAACAGAATCAACCGTACCGAAACCGTCCGCAAGACCCATATCAACAGCCTTACTACCTACCCAGAACAAGCCAGAAAATGTCTCAGGTGTTTCTTTTAAACGCTGACCGCGACCTTTGCGGACAACATCGATAAACTGCTGATGAATCTCATTAAGCATCGCTTGCGAGTAGGCTTTTTGCTTGTCACTCATTGGCGAATAAGGATCCATGAGTCCCTTGTTTTCACCTGCAGTCATCAAGCGACGTTCAACACCAACTTTATTCATCAATCCGGTAAAGCCAAAGCCATCCATCAGCACGCCAATAGAACCAACCACACTCGCCTTATTAACAAAGATCTTGTCTGCGGCGGCAGCAATGTAATAACCACCTGAAGCACACATTTCATCTACCACGACGTAGAGCTTTTTATCTGGGTACTGCGAACGCAAACGGACAATTTCATCATTGATCATCCCTGCCTGCACCGGACTTCCACCTGGGCTATTAATACGCAAAATGACCGCAACTGCACCCGATTCGGAAAAAGCGCGGTCAAGCGCTGGAATGACTGCGCTTGCACTGCCGCTACCTTCACTATCAATCTCACCGTCAATATCTACTAGTGCTGTATGCGGCGCACTATTATCTACCTCATGTTGAAATAAACCACCAAAGTGGTAGAACCCAAACAAAATGAGCGACACAAATGAAAATTTAAAGAAAATCCCCCATCGGCGCTGGCGTCGTTGCTCCTCTAGGGTGGCAAACACTAAACGCTCCAGGGTTTCACGCTCCCATGGCTGATTACTATGCGAACCATAATCAACCCGATCTTTACTCTGATCTTCCATACTTTCTCTCAACTATTACGCAATCACTGGCTGAATGTAATCATCCGGATGCCAAAAAACCGTTCCATCAACCTCACTAACCTGAATTTTTCTAAGACGACTTCCGCGGCAAGGACCACCTGAGCAATGACCGGTTTCGGGTTCGTAGATAGCCCCATGCGTCGCACACATAATATATAAGCCACTGGACTCTAGAAACTCCCCCGGATTCCAGTCGAGTTCAACTGGTACATGGGCGCACCGATTCAAATAAGCGTGGACAGCGCCTGCATAACGAATAACAAAACCGGTTGCATCATCGCTTCCGGCAGTGACTGAAAATCGGATGCCCATTCCTCCCTCCACCAACTCATCGGAGCTACACACTGATATTGATGTCATCTCTCCCTCCCCTTAAGCGTTATCATTGAGCCACTGATGCAATTCTGGCACACTTTTAGCCGCGTATAACGGGTTCAGCGTGGCCAGTAACGACGGGGCATGGGCGCCATATTCAACGGCTACAGCGCCAGCACCGGCATTAGCGGCCATTTGCAGATCATGCGTAGTATCCCCAATCATCAGCGTACGTTGCATGTCCTGCCCCAGCTCTCTAGTCAACTCCTGTAGCATCGCTGGATGCGGCTTGGAGAATGTCTCATCAGAACAACGCGTAGAGTCGAACACTGAAGTTAATTTTGCTGTGTGCAAAGCACGGCTCAGTCCAACGCGGCTTTTACCAGTTGCAACGCCAAGAAAGTAACCCTGTTGCGCGAGATCATCCAACATCTCACGCACCCCCTTAAAGAGCGGCAGCTCATGGTCTTTCGCCAGATAATGATAGCGGTAGCGTTCGACCATACGTGGATAGTACTTTGGGTCAATACCAGGTATTGCCGCTGCCATCGCATCCGCCAGTGACAACCCAATCACATAAGCTGCCGCGTTATCATCAGGTACCGGAAGACCAAGATCTCTGGCCGCCGACTGTATACATTTAACTATCGTGGCTGTGCTATCCATGAGCGTGCCATCCCAGTCAAACACAATGAAATCAAATTGCTTTTTTGCCATAGTTAAAAGTACAACACCTATTTATAGATATTTAAACAACCATTTACGGTTTCATTTGAACTGACTTGTTCTCGACTAGTGCATACATTGTCTGTTGTTATTTATCACTTATACGATGTGCCTGACAAAAGCCAAGACACAAGACGTTGCGAGAGCAATTTAGTTACTATTCAACAAGATCATATCATTAATAAACTAGTCAGTTTTTTACCCTACTGAAAGAGTACGCAAGAAACCCTCACACTCTGTTGGTAGCGGTGCATTGACCGTCGTTAATTTGCCGGACTCAGGATGCGTAAAACTGATCTGATGAGCGTGCAAAAACATCCTCTTGAGCGCCCCTCGTTCAGACGTCGCCTTTTGCAAGGCTCTATTTAAAGGAAAATCGCCGTATTTGTCATCGCCAGCAATTGGGAAGCCACTTGCTGATAAATGGACCCGAATCTGGTGAGTTCGCCCCGTTTTCAGCTCTGCCTCCAGAAACGCGAAATCTCTAAACTTCCTCTTGAGCGTAAATACAGTATGCGACGCCATACCGTCAGCCTGCACCCTGACCCGCCGCTCGCCATCAGCCGTCGTATATTTATGCAACGGCAGCTTAATATGCTGACGTGCATTCTTCCAATCGCCAGATACGAGCGTGAAATAACGTTTATCAGTTAAACCATCACGCATCTGCTCATGCAAATTAGTCAATGCAGTCCGTTTTTTTGCGATCAGCAACAAACCCGAAGTTTCGCGGTCAAGCCTGTGAACCAATTCCAGAAATTTTGCTTCAGGACGGGACGAACGCAATTGTTCAATCACACCATAACTCACGCCAGATCCACCATGGACCGCGACGCCAGCAGGCTTATCAATGATTAATAAATGACTATCTTCGAACACAATTGGAAATTCCAGCTTGGGAACAACCTGCGTTGACGCTTCTGCCATCCGTATCGGTGGAATTCTTACAACATCACCTTCTACCAGACGATATAACTGGTCGATGCGGCCTTTGTTAACCCTGACCTCACCAGAACGTAATACCCGGTAAACATGGCTTTTCGGTACCCCTTTACATATACGTAAAAGGAAATTATCAATGCGCTGTCCCGCCTCTTCTTCAGAGATCGTCAGCATCTGGACTTTCGGCTGTGAGGCTGAAGGCTGCTCGTGGGAAACATTTTGCACCTGTTTTTGATGCACTTCCCTATTAATTATCGCTAAGTCCTTCATTTTGAATATATAATCAGTTTCGCTTCAGCATTTACGCTTTAGCAGTGTAAGAGAAATAAACAGCTATTTTACACAGGGGTCAGTCTATCAGCCTCGCCAGTTTGCAAATATGATGGAAAAGATGTGTATGCACCCTCGTTTTCGTGCCAAGGTAGAGACCAATTGTTACTATCGGGCACTAGTTTAACAAGGTTGTATCAGAGAGTTTGAAATGTAAGGATAAGTTGGACAAGAGATGCTGGTTTAATTATTAATAAGCATGCTTGTCTATGCTGATTTTGGCGTTAAGGCGATTCCGTCAGACACAACACAATAAGATGGTCTGACACCAAAGTTGCTCATCGCCTGGCGTTATGCTTAGTTATTGCACAAATATAACTAAGATTGATAATGCGGGGGACATGTGCACTCGAACTTTTTACCAAAATCACACGCGCCCGGCGCGAAGCAGGATTAGATTGATGTTCATTGCAAAGCAGCCTTGCTGCACATTATATTGCTGAATGCAAAGCTATTCTGTTGCGCCACAGGCATTTCCCACCCTCTTCAAACCCTCCGTTCTGGCATACATCCCGGCACCAGTAAAGTTGTTGCTTCATCCAATGAGACAGCAGCAAAAGATGACCATCAGGTCACGGAGTAAAAAATGAAACGTATGTTGTTCAATGCCACGCAGCAAGAAGAATTGCGCGTCGCTATCGTCAATGGGCAAAAACTCATTGACATTGATATCGAGACCGCTGGTCGCGAATTACGTAAGTCAAACATCTACAAGGGCGTCATCACCCGTATCGAACCATCGCTTGAAGCATGCTTCGTTAACTATGGTGAAGAACGTCATGGTTTCCTGCCATTCAAAGAAGTGGCTCGCAGCTACTTTAAAGAAGGGATCGATGTTCGTAATACTTCTATCAAAGAAGCATTACGCGAAGGTCAGGAAATCGTTGTTCAGGTAGAAAAGGAAGAACGCGGCAACAAGGGCGCAGCCCTGACCTCGTTTATCTCTCTTGCTGGACGTTACTTGGTTTTGATGCCAAACAATCCTCGCGGCGGCGGTGTTTCACGTCGCGTTGAGGGCGAAGATCGCCAAGAGTTACGTGAGACAATGGACAAACTCGACTTGCCAACCGGCATGTCAGTCATTGCGCGTACAGCGGGTATTGGTCGTAACGTTGATGAATTGCAATGGGATTTAAATTACCTGATGCAACTCTGGCGTGCGATTGAAGGCGCTGGCAAGTCTTCACCTGGCGCATTCCTGATTTATCAAGAATCATCATTGGTTATCCGTGCGATTCGCGATTATTTCCAACCTGATATCGGTGAAATTCTGATCGATACAGACGAAATCTACGAACAAGCGCAGCAGTTCATGAGCCACGTGATGCCGGACATGGTCCATCGCGTAAAACGCTACAGCGACGACGTGCCACTGTTCTCCCGTTTCCAGATCGAACATCAGATCGAAACAGCGTACAGCCGTACTGTCCCATTGCCTTCTGGCGGCGCCATCGTCATTGACCACACCGAAGCCTTAGTTTCCGTTGACGTCAACTCCGCGCGCTCCACCCGTGGTGGCGATATTGAAACCACAGCGTTTAACACCAATCTTGAGGCAGCTGAAGAAGTTGCTCGTCAGTTACGTCTACGTGACTTAGGCGGTTTGATCGTGATCGATTTTATCGACATGGAAAACGCTAAAAATCAGCGTGAAGTAGAAACCCGCCTTAAAGATGCACTGCGCTATGACCGCGCACGCGTACAAATGGGTAAAATTTCCCGCTTCGGTCTGATGGAACTCTCCCGTCAGCGCCTGCGTCCATCGTTATCAGAAGGCAGCCATGTTACCTGCCCTCGTTGTAACGGTACTGGTCACATCCGCGACACAGAATCTTCTGCATTGCAGGTCCTGCGCATCATCCAGGAAGAAGCAATGAAAGAAAATTCGGCGGCGATCCACGTCCAAGTACCTGTTGACGTTGCTGCATTCCTGCTCAACGAAAAACGTGGCGAAATTCTGAAAATCGAAACGCGCCATCGTGTAACAGTGATCCTGATTCCAAATACCCATCTGGAAACACCGCATTACAAGCTCGATCGTCTGAAACACGACGATCCACGCTTAGAAGATCACCACGCCAGCTATGCTATGGCAGAGCAAGTAGATACAGATATCGGCTACAGCAAACGTCAGAAAGAAGATGTCAAACCACGTCAAGAAGCGATGGTAAAGAGCATCACTCCAGAGACAGCGCCAATTGTTGAGCGTAAAGAAACTCCTGCACCTGTCGCGGTGGCACCAGCACCGTCAAGTGAACCAGGCTTCTTTGCTAAGTTAATGGGTTTCTTCTTCGGTAAGTCAGAAGCAACGACAGCGACAGTGTCAACACCTACCGCAACAGAAGAAAAGGCGGCGGATCGCGATCGCAATGGACGTAACCAACGTAACAACCAGCGTAATCGCAATCGCAATCGTAGCAACCGTGATCGCGATCAAAGCGAAGACCGCCCTGCAACGACAACTGCCGAAAAAGTAGATGTAGCTCCGAAAACGCAGGCTACTGAAACACCGCGCCCAGCAAAAGCACCAAAACAAGCGCGTGAGCCACGTGAGCCTAAAGAGACGCAGGAAGGTCGTCGCGAACGTCAGCAACGTCAACGCGACGAACGCAAAGAAGCCCTGCTGACTGACGCAAAGCCAGAAGAAGCGATTCAGAAGCTCGCGGATCCAGTGGCGGTAGATGCAGTTCCCGTTCTAGCACCAGTGCAAAATACTGAGCCAACTCTGGAAGAAAATGCAGAGCAAAGCGAAGAGCGTCGTCGCCGTCGTCGCCGTGGTGGTCGCAACCGCAATCGTCGCGAACGTGAGCCAGGTGAAGTGAATGAGCAAGGCGAATTGGCAATAGAGGCAGGTGAAAACGCTTCTGCTACCACGACTGGCACTGAAGAAGGCATCGGATTCAAATCGAACGAAGTCTCTGAAGTGACGGGTAACTTCAATGCAGCCCCAGTACCACATGAGCATGTTACAACACAAGTACCCGTGTTTGTTCCTGTTGCAGCCATGACCCCTGCACCCGTTATGGTAGCAAGCAACCCAGAGGCAGTGATACCTGCAGTACATGCAGAACCAACAGCATTAGACGCTACAACGATCACCACCACGACAACATCACCAGTGGAAACAAACGTTATAGCTGCTCTGGAAGTTGCACCTGCGGTGCCTGTAGTTGTGCCTGTCATTACGCCTATTATTGAGACAATCGCATCAAGCAACCATGTCACCGCTAGCACTACGGCGATGACAGAGGTCGCAACAGCGCCAGCTGAGACACCGATTGTAATGCCTACTGCAATCGTAGAACCAGTCTCAACACCTGCAGCAAGCAGGGCAGCAAAAAATGGAGCAGCGCCGATGCCACTCGAACAATTAAACGAGATGCTCAGCGCCGCAGGACTGCAATTAGCAAACACTGATCCTGAAAAACTTCGTATTGCACAAGAAAGTGCAAGCAAAGCAACCCAAGTTCAGCGCGTACCACGCGAACGCAAGCCATTGCCACTTGTTTCTACCGAACCATTAGTTCTGATTGAAACTCGCCGCTAAATCTAAGCGCAAATGTAAATAAAAGTTAAACCGGTAAAGCCTTTGCTTTACCGGTTTTTTTATCTCCCGCGAAAAGGTACACGCTACAGACGCCTCACCCCAAATAGATAAAACTTACAGAGTTTCCCACCAACACGAAAATTTTTTTACCCTTATAATCAATAGGCTAGATAGTTCAAACATTCATATACATTATCATTTTAATATCACAACAAACCACTCTTCACCTCCTTCGATAAATCTCCATAGAAAGACGCGATGGCAGGCCTCATTTTCCTTTAGCCCAACCTACTCGCAATTTTTATTATCGTGGTATTGTGCTGAATTAAATCGAATTGATTCCAAGTTGCTCCCATGACGGAAAAATTTATTCCGCTGATTGATGTCCGTCAGCGCCAGACATCTCTCGCTATACCAACAAAACTCAACGCACCACAAGGTAGCCTGACCGATAGCTTGTCTCGGCCCCTACATGATCTGCGAATCTCTGTCATTGATCGCTGTAACTTTCGCTGCGTCTATTGCATGCCGAAAGAAATTTTCGATAAAAACTACCAGTATCTTCCGCACGATTCGTTACTAAGCTTTGAGGAAATTACACGTGTTGCTGGGATTTTTTTAAGCCATGGCGTAAAGAAGATCCGTCTAACAGGTGGCGAGCCCCTCTTGCGTAAAAATATCGAGAGTCTGATCGCGATGCTATCTGACTTACGCACAGTCAACGATTTACCACCTGACCTGACCTTGACCACCAATGGTTCACTGCTATCAAAGAAAGCAACTTTATTAAAGGCGGCAGGACTAAATCGCCTGACAGTATCGCTCGACTCTCTGGATGACGCGATCTTCAAGCGCATGAACGACGTTGATTTTGCAGTATCAGATGTACTGCACGGCATCGACGCCGCGCATGCCGCAGGACTAGGACCAATAAAAATCAACATGGTCGTGAAAGCTGGTGTCAACGACCATGAAGTTGTGACCATGGCGCGCTACTTCAAAGATACGCCGCATATCCTTCGCTTCATCGAGTACATGGATGTCGGCGCATCCAACCACTGGAAGCGAGATGAGGTGGTCACTTCAGATGAAATTATTTCTCGTCTTCAAGAGGCAGGAATGCCACTTGTGGCACTACCCGCCAACTATTCAGGTGAAACTGCCGAGCGCTGGCAACATCAAAATGCGACTGGCGAAATTGGATTTATCTCCAGCGTCAGTAAAGCATTCTGTCAAGACTGTAGCAGAGCAAGATTATCCACCGAAGGAAAACTCTATACCTGCCTCTTCGCCAATACAGGGCATGATCTTCGCGCCCTGTTACGAAGCGATCAACAACATTCTGACTTAACGATCGCCAACGTAATCGCTTCTATATGGCAGCGTCGCACTGATCGTTATTCCGAATTACGTACGGTCCACGGAGAAAATAAGACAGTAACCGAAAAGAAAATAGAAATGTCTTATATTGGCGGATAATCCATACCACCCCGCATTCAGTAGAGAGTACGTACCCATTAGCATGATTGAAAAACCCCAAATTACTGGCTTAATACTAGCGGGTGGACGCGGCACGCGAATGGGGCAGGTCAATAAAGGCTTGCAACATTTTCAGGGGCGTCCAATGGCGTTACATGTGCTCGAAAGATTAATGCCGCAGGTCAGCAAGGTAATCATCAATGCGAATCAAGACATACAGGACTATGAAAAGTTTGGCGTCGACGTCTATCCGGATGTCATCGCGGGGTTCGCTGGCCCATTAGCAGGAATAGAAACAGGCCTTATTCAATGCAAAACGCCTTTTTTATTGTCAGTGCCATGTGATTCTCCTTTCCTTCCCATGGATTTAGCAGCGCGTTTATTAGAAAAACTATCAATAAATAATGCCGACGTGGCCATAGCGACAACAATAGAGAACCGACAAGGGGAGAAATTTTTGCAACGACACCCTGTGTTTGCATTGATCCGGACATCAAGCATCAAGGACTTAAGCGTTTTTATTGCGCACGGTGGGCGAAAAGTTGATGGGTGGCTTGAGCAACGCCAGACCGTAGAGGTATTATTCCCTGATAATAGTAACTTTGCGAACCTTAATACTCTGCAAGATTTGCAGCGATTTTCATCTTGATATGAACCAGCGATCCTCATCACCAACTATGCGCTTAGAAGAAATTTCAAGCCAACTACCTGATTACAATCCGAATGCATTATCGGTAGCGATGGCCACTGAAGTAATTAGTCAATTCGTGAGCGTCACGAACGTAAGTGAAACAGTTGACATCAGGAATGCTCTCGGGCGCCATTTAGCTGAAGATATTATTTCTCCAATTAATGTGCCATCGCATGACAATTCAGCAATGGATGGCTACGCGTTCGGCTACCCCCATCCTGCCGAACATCCGAACAATGATTTCCGCATCATAGGCGCCACGTTTGCAGGTCATCCATTTGTCGGTGACATTCAGTCGGGTGAATGCGTACGGATAATGACGGGTGCAATGATCCCAATGGGATGCGACACCATCGTTCCACAAGAATTGACTAAAAGTGTCACCGATTCAACCGTCAGCATTCCCTTATCGCACCTTAGAAAAGGAGATAATCTCCGCTGTGCGGGTGAAGATCTGAGCGAGGGGAAAATTGCGCTAGCTCAAGGAAAGATGTTGCGCCCCGCAGATCTTGGCCTACTAGCATCACTGGGAATTAGCAAGGTTTTGGTACGACGGCGGTTACGTGTCGCCTATTTTTCAACGGGTGATGAATTACGAGGTCTTGACGAAACGCTGGACGCAGGATGCATCTACGACAGCAACAATTACACCCTACAAGCAATGCTGACAAGATTAGGTTGTGACGCTGTCGACATGGGTATTATCAAAGATGATCCAGCCATTTTAGAAGCTAGTTTCCGCCAAGCCTGCGAATCTACTGATATCGTCATCACCTCCGGTGGCGTATCAGTTGGTATGGCGGACTATACAAAGCAAGTGATGGCGCACCTAGGGGACGTGGCATTTTGGTCGATAGATATGCGCCCCGGAAAACCGATGGCGTTTGGAAAAATCTTTTCTGATGACCATAGTGCATATTTATTTGGACTTCCAGGAAATCCCGTTGCGGTCATGGTGACATTTTATTTTTTTGTCAGACCAGCGATACTCCGGATGATGGGCGCAGTCAATACGCAGCCACTCATGATTCCAGCGATCAGTAAATACACAATCAAAAAACGCCCAGGACGTACAGAGTTCCAGCGTGGAATAGCGAGTTTAAACGAAGGTGGCGAATTGGAAGTTGTCTTAACTGGGGCGCAAGGATCAGGAATGTTACGGTCGATGGCCGAAGCGAATTGCATCATTGTCCTTCCTCATGAGCAGCAACACATCAACGCAGGAAATAAAGTGATGCTGGTATTATTTGAAGGTTTGATATAAGTTCTTACATTGCAAAAATGAATGAAACAGCTTCATTTAGCGCTATGTTGAAGGGCAAATGATGATGGATTGAAACATTCGCTACTAAATGCAACAAGAAATACACAGATAAATACAGCAATACACATGCCAAGGGCAGTACAATTCGTTTTTTAGTTATGGAGATTAGATTGAAAGCTTCAACGTGGTTATTGGGTGCATTCGCATCCCTCGCATTTCTGAGCGGCTGCGGCGGTTCGGGTTCATCTTCTTCTACTTTGGCGACTGTCAGTAGTGTCAGTATCTCTCCAACACTCAATACGTCACCAACAGTCTTGGGATACCGTAAAACTATCACTATGACGGTGAATGGTCAGAATCTGCAGCAAGGCATCACAATTAACAACCCGGGTTGTAGCAACCTGACAGAAGTCTCTGGCGGAAGTAATACGCAAAGAACATATACGTGCAAAATTATCCGTGTCGGACCATTTAATATGACCGTTACTGACGCTAACAACAATCGGGTCTATTATGCCGCACTCAGCGTCTCCCTCGCCGCCAGACCACAGGTCACGCTCGCGACAACTCTGGGCAACCTCGTTGTCGAGCTCAATCCTGGCGTAGCACCGATTTCTGTCGATAACTTTTTGGATTATGTAGAAACCAATTTCTACAACAACACTTTATTCCATCGTGTCGATGGAAACGTTGCACAAGCAGGTGGTTATAGCGCCACCCTCACTGCACTGACCCCAACATATTCTGCAATTTTACTTGAGACCACCACAACAACCGGACTGAGCAATACATACGGCACGATAGGCATGGCAAGCACAAGCACACTCAATTCGGCCACGTCCCAGTTCTATTTCAACCTTGTTGACAATAGCACCATCTATAACGCCAATACCACCACGGGTGCGACAGGCTATGCTGTATTTGGTACGATTGTTGGTGGTTTTGATGTTCTCACAAAAATCGGCAGCGCCCAGACTTCTGCGCAAAGCAACTTACCAACAGTGCCAGTAACTCCAATTATCATCAATACCGCTATCAGAACTCAGTAAGCGGTAGTCAGCAGTCGAAAAAAATCAAACCGCCAGGTAAAAAATACCTGGCGGTTTTGCATTTTCAAATCAAGAATACGGTTTATATTCAACGAACCAAGCACACTACATTTATTCGTCAAGATCATTTTCACCAGACGCCGCCACACCGCCTAACAAGGATTTAGCCGCATCCACAGGCAAGGCCTCCACATCCTTGAGTTTGCGGGTCATCTGACGGGTACGGACTTCGGCTTGATCAATATTTTTGGCTGCGCGTTCCAGGGCTACCTTGGTCGCAGCTAGCACATCACCAAACTTTCCGAATTCAGTTTTGACTGCTCCCAACACTTGCCAGACTTCAGAGGAGCGTTTTTCCAGCACCAAGGTTCGGAAGCCCATTTGCAAGCTATTAAGTAACGCAGATAAGGTAGACGGACCAGCAATCGACACGCGGCAAGTCCGTTGTAACTCGTCCGCCAAACCGGGACGGCGCATCACTTCGGCGTACAACCCTTCTGTTGGCAAAAATAGAATTGCAAAATCAGTCGTCAATGGCGGTGAGATATATTTTTCTGAGATCGTTTTTGCTTCACTTCGAATTGCCCTCTCCAACTCTTTCCCGTAAGTAGCGACCCCTTCTGCATCCGCACGGTCTGCGGCATCCAAAAGTCGTTCGTACTGCTCTTTCGGAAACTTCGCGTCAATTGGCATCCATACCGGCGTCGTACCATCGTCCTTGCCCGGTAATTTAATCGCAAATTCGACCCGTTCACCAGTACCAGGAATCGTTTCCACATTTTTAGCATATTGATCGGGTGTCAGCATTTGTTCCAACACCATTTCCAACTGCACCTCACCCCAAGTTCCGCGGGTTTTAACGTTGGTCAGGACACGTTTCAAATCCCCTACCCCAATCGCCAGTTGCTGCATCTCACCCAGTCCCTGATGCACTTTCTCAAGACGATCAGAAACCAATTTAAACGACTCGCCCAGACGATGCTCTAAAGTCGCATGCAATTTCTCATCGACCGTTTTACGCATCTCTTCTAGCTTGCTAGCATTTTCAGCTTGGAGTTGTTGAATTTTCTGTTCTAATGTCGCCCTGATTTCACCCATGCGTTGCGCATTCGATTCCGTAAGGCTAACTAAGGTCTGATTAAGCGTATCTGCAAAGAGTTTGAGGCTATTCCCCTGCTCTTCACGCGCATTCTGACTTTGCTGGATTAATGCCAAGCGCATTTGCTCAAGTTGCTGCGCATTGCTCTCACTAAGCTTCGTCAATTGCTGGGAAAAACTATCAATCTGCCCTTTTTGTAACGTAGCGACACTCGTTAACTGACTAGCCAAGCCTTGTTGCAAACGCGAAAAATTAGTGCCCAACTCTTGCCGTGTCGCTAACGCAGTCGATTGCACTTGCTCTCGCAATGAACGTTCAGTGCGCTCATCACTCAACATTTGTTGTTGCTGTGAAGTTTGCAGAAAATGTTGTAACGCCTGCACATCAATACCCTGCTGACCTTTATTGGCGTTCATTGAACGCATCAATAGGATCAGGTTCAACACCACTAACATCAACAAAACAGCCAACAATACAATTTCAAATGTCGTCATGGATCAAAAAAAGAAAAAAAGAAACAGTTAAACACACCAAAACAAGAACAGCCTAACCAGGTGTATTGCGCATCCAGTCGGCGGTCTGGTAAAAGGATTGCATCAGGTGTTGCTGCAAGCTCTCTTCGATACCAACATCTTGCATCGCCCACGCCATGCAACGCAGCCATTGATCACGCTCGGCGCTTGCAATGGCGAACGGCAAATGCCGCGCGCGCAACCGTGGATGCCCAAACTGACTGATGTACAGATCTGGCCCACCCATCCACCCAGATAAAAACCAAAATAACTTATCACGTGAGCCCTCTGTCGGGGTTGGATGCATTGCGCGGATGCCAGCAAATTCTGGCTCAAGCTCCATGAGGTCATAAAACCGGTCGACCATGTGACGCAGATTATTTGCACCACCGATCAGCGCGTATAAATTCGATTTTTCTTCTTCAGCATCTGTTGAAGACGTATTTGGCTGATTTAACTCTTGACTCATTACTTCCCACCATAAAATACCTGATTCATCTCACGATCAGGTGAATAACAAACAATCCAGAAGCCACTCATCAAGCCGCTAACACAGGCCTGTTTTGATTTAGCCATAATTGCACCGACGGACGCTGAAACTGCTCTCTGGCATAATCAGCCAAACGTTGCGGCACTTCGTCACCATGCATCACCAAGCGATTGAGCATCAATGCCAGATCTGTATCGGCAATACTCCACTCACCAAACAAATGATGCTCACCAACCGGTAATAAAGTCTCTACCACCTCATACAGATGCCGTGCCGCTGCCAACGCCTCCGAAGATAACGGAGCAAAGCGCTGACCATAAAAAAGCACCTGTGTATTGCGCTCCACACGGATCGGCATTAAATCACTGCGCAACCAAGCTTGCACCTGACGTGCTCTAGCGCGCCACTGGAGGTCTTTCGGATAAAGACTCACCTCTGGAAATGTCTCATCCAGATATTCAACGATCGCGGAAGACTCGGACAAACTAAACCCGTCATGCACCAGCGTCGGCACCCGTTGCGTTAATGATTTACGTACAAAATCTTGCTCTTGGATTTTCTTGGCAGCCAGATTGATCATCTTGAGTTCGAATGGTAATTTTTTTTCATGCAATGCGACAAATACGGACATTGCGTAGGGACTACAACATTGATCATCAACGTATAAAGTGAGCTTCTGTTCTAATTTCTGGGACATAAAGATCCTTACGATGTTTCAGGTTAAATAAGCTTAAATAAAAATTAAATCCATTGGCGCGATGCGTCAACTATCACGCAAACTCAATAAAGGAGGCTGATTAAGAATATTGCGCAAACCAACCCAGCCACCGAATAACGCGCATACAGCACCAATAGCAATGCCTGCTACCCACACCAGCGGTGAAAAAGTCCATTCAAAATTAAAACTAAAACGCGCCAATGCCCAACCCACCGCCGTTGCACCACTTGCTGCCAGCAAACCTGCAACGCTGCCGATCAATAAAAATTCTATCCACTGGGAATAAGATAACTGTTTTCGCGTCGCCCCTAATGCACGTAATAGCGCGGCCTCTTTCTGCCGCACATCTTGCGATCCCGCCAATGCGGCGTACAAAACCAATACACCAGAGGCTAGCGTAAATAAAAATAAAAATTCGACGGCTGTGATGACCTGATCTAACACGGTCTGTAATTGTTTGATAATGGCACCGACATCCACCACGGTCAGGTTTGGAAAATCCAACGTCAACTGATTGACAAAACGCTGATCATTCACAGGTAAGCGAAAGGCCGTGATCCAGGTCGCTGGCAGATCGACGATCGCCTTTGGATTGAGGACCACAAAAAAATTGACCCGCATTGAGCCCCAATCTAGCTTACGTAAACTGGTCACTCTAGCGACGACCTGCTGACCAGCGACATCAAAGGTCAGCTTATCACCAAGCTTCAACTTTAGCGTTTTCGCAATACCCACTTCAACTGATGCCTCTGGTTCGATAGCGCGTCGGTCATCAAACCACTGTCCTGCGGTGATTTTATTGAGCGTCGGAATATCGTTCATGGCAGATAAATTAAACTCACGATCAACCATGCGCTTCGCCTGATCTTCTTCGTAGCTATCCGGTGTGACAGAGTGTGCATTCACAGCAATCAACCGACCGCGTATCATTGGATACATCCGAGGGTGCTCAAATTGCGCGAGCCTTGCTGTAATCTCTTCAATCTGATCAGGTTGGATATTAATCACAAATTGATTCGGCGCATCTGCAGGTGTTGATTGTTTCCAAGCGCTAATCAGATCTCCACGCACTACCGTCAGCAATAACAACGCCATCAATCCCAGCGCCAATGCAACGATCTGGATCACGGTTGCACCAGGACGTCGTTGTAACGCAGTAATCGCAAATCGCCAAGCGGTCACTTGTGAGAAATTGCGCATCTGCTTCAATGAGGCGACGCCTAACCAGGCAATCAAAGCGAAAACAGCAATCCCGACCAAGAAACTCCCCGCGGTGATCAGTCCTAATTTGACATCGCCAGTCTGCCACAGCAACAATCCAACAAACATCACCAGACCTAACACATAGGTTGCAATGGTCGTTGCCTGCGGTGGGTCTTGCTCCCGCCGCATAACACGGTTGTGCGGTACGTTTCTCAACTGCAAAACAGGTGGCAAGGCAAAACCGACCAACAGCAACAAGCCCGTGGCGACCCCATGTACCGCTGGCATCCAACTAGCGGCAGGCAGATCTTTCGCCAACAGGCTACCTAACCATTCTAACAATACGTAATGCGATGCATAACCAAGTACGACACCGGCAGTACTGCCAAGTAGACCGAGAATAAAAAACTCAACCAGATACATCACAGTAACCTGATTCTGCGTCAAGCCAAGGCAGCGCAACATGGCGCAGGCATCCAAATGTCTTAACATAAAACGACGTGCCGCCATGGCGATAGCAACGGCAGCTAACAGCGCGGATAATAGGCTGACCAGTGACAAAAACTGCTCTGATCGGTCTAAGGTAGCCCGCATCTCAGGACGACCAGATTCCAGTGATTCAAGCCTCACCCCTTTGAGCTTATTCTGCTCGATCTGCGCCTGGAGTTGATTCTGAAACGAAGCGACTGCTTTCACAGGTCCCGCCATGAGTAAGCGGTAGGTCACACGCGACCCATTCTGTATGAGATTCGTCGCCGGCAGATCTGAGGCAGCAATCATCGCACGTGGCGCAAAATTCATGAAGCCCGCGCCGCGGTCAGGCTCATCAGTAATCGTATGGGTAAAAATAAACGAAAGATCGCCTAAGCGTACTTGATCACCAAGCTTTAAGTTCAAAGCGACCTGTAGAGCGGGATCAATCCAGACTGTACCAGGAGCTGGTATATCGTTAGCCTCAACTTCACGATTAGCAGTCTCACCACTTCCGCTCACGCTCTGATTCAATTTCAATTTACCGCGCAGCGGATAATGTGGGCTCACTGCTTTGAGTGAGACTAACTTTGCTAAACCATGATCGCCTTCACCAGCAAGCCCCATACTGGAAAAAACAACGGTATCGGCAATCTGCAAACCACGTTTCTGTGCTTCTGAGCGCCACTCTGGGTTAATCGGCTGATCTGCGCTGACAAGCAGATCAGCCCCCAGCAACTGATGGGCATCCCTTTGCAAGCCACTACGCAGCCGATCAGCAAAAAAACCTACCGATGACAGTGATGCCACAGCAATCATGAGCGCCACCAGCAAAAACCGTAATTCTCCGGCACGCCAATCACGCATCATCATGCGCCAAGATAGTCGAAACATTATTGCCTTTCGTCCCAGAGTAACGAGGTCTCTGAGTCAGTGAACATTCGCTGCACTAACATCAAAACGCTTGCTTTAACCTCTTTAGCTAGACGCTCAACGCTGCAGAAAAATCTGCCAACAAATCCTGCGTATCTTCGATACCAACCGAAATCCGGATTAACGAATCTGCAATGCCCATCTCAGCGCGCTGCGTAGGACCCATTTCAAAGAAAATCGTATGCGCAACAGGAATAACTAATGTACGCGTATCACCGAGGTGGGTCGCATTAATAGCCAATTTGAGGCGATTCAAATAATCAAAACAATCAATTTCGGGGGCCAATTCGATACTCAGCAATGCGCCGTAAGCACGGAATAACTCTGTTGCAAGCGCGTGCTGGGGATGGGAAGCTAAGCCTGGGTAATAAACAGCAGCAACACGAGGATCTGCTTCCAGCATCGTGGCCAATGCCATTGCATTCGCACATTCCCGCTCCATGCGTAACGCAATGGTTTCAGCCCCGACTGCAATCTGATGCGCAGCATCAGGAGATAACGTCGCACCGAAATCGCGCAAACCCTTAGCTCGGACTTGTGACATCCCCTGTTGCGCGGGTGCCTGTTTACGGAAATTATCAGCAATATTCGGAAACTTACTCCAGTCAAACAACCCTGTATCTGTCAAAGCCCCACCCAATACATTGCCATGCCCTGCGATCGATTTGGTTAAGGAATTCACCACCAAGCCTGCGTGTACTGCTTTTGGACGGAATAAAAACGGTGAGGTCATGGTGTTATCCACCACAAACAAGATCCCACGCGCCAGACACAACTCGCCAATACGTTTCAAATCTGCAATTTGCGTACGCGGGTTTGCAATCGTTTCAACGAAGACGACGCGGGTCTCCGGCGTCAAGACGGCCTCGACATGCGCAACATCGGTCGCATCCACCAGACTCAAACTAATACCCTGCGCTTTGGTCGTTTGCCACAGGCTATTTGTATTGCCAAATAGAAATTTAGAGGAAACGACATGATCACCATGACGTAATAACGCCTGAAATACAGCACCAATAGCCGCCATCCCCGTTGCAAACGTGATGGTTGATGCACCATCTTCCATTTTAGTGATTTTATCTTCGAGAGCAGAAACGGTCGGGTTACCCTGACGGCCGTAGCGGTAGCCGGATTGCTTACCCTGAAACACTTGTGCCAGATCACGTGCATCTTTATAACCAAATAACACAGAATTATGGATTGGCTTGTGCACAGAACCATGCTCAATGTCTTTTTGGCGGTCACTATGCAAGATAGTCGTGGTAAAGCCGTAGGAAGTTTTATCGTTCATCGTTCAATCGCTGGAATGGAATTATCAGAAAGCTGCGTTGCAAGTGCATAAGTGTAACGCAGAAGCAGCAATTGCAATGCAATCGAGTCCAATACAATCGAGCCAAGTGAACCGAAATAACAGGAGGCCAGAGAAACTCAACGCACCGTTTCAGCGTCGAATGCCAGCATTGCTTTTTGATAGCCATAACGCCATTGTAGATGGATCATTTCCACAAAATCCTCATGACGCTCGGGTATTTTTAACGCAAGACGGTTTCGCAACCAGAATAATTGCTTGCCAATCTGATGTTTAACCAGCGCTTTTTCCATATCGGCAGTATCTACCCAGTAATCTGCCTGTTGTTGAAAGACTTTATGCAAACGCTGGTTGCCATGGATTCCAAGCACAAGCCGTAAGGCGGGTAAATCAATGAATTTATTGTACAAACCTTTCCGCTCCATAATCACTTCACGCCCTAACTTTCTGGCGATTTCGATCGGGAATAAATCTAACACACCACCTAGATAATGGTGATTGCCAATCTGATGGCAACGGAAGTAATACATATCAGCAATAGACGCACGCACTGCATCAGCAACAGGCGTCTGTGTCTCAAAAATCAACTCTTTTGCCACTGCGCTGTGCGACCATTCGCTACCAGCGAGAGGTGATGTCATACCATCAAGCAATCCGGCGACACGTTGATTTGCAAAAATCGTTTCCGCATACAACTTACGACCTGCACGCAATTGCCCCACGTCGGAAGATGAAAACAATAAGCGCCCTGCCACAATCGCTAAATCAGGCGCACCTTTATAAAAAGTGTTTTCGGGCAAAGGCAGGACAGCTGGAATGTCAAACAAGTAATCTTTAAAAAGATCTGGAATACGTTTTACATCATTTGCAAACAAGGCGCGTCGCGCAACATCACCAATGGCCTTAAATAAACTTTTTTCGGGATTCGCTTCCAAACCACGCCAAAACGTATGCATTGGTGGTGAAGTCAGCCAAGCTAGTCGCTGCGCATTATCAGGCAAATGATGAATGATCGTCCCAGCGATAGATGCCCCACAACTCGCAAGAATCACGTCCGGTGTCCGGCCCCGCTCCTGACAAGCCGCATAAATACCGAGGTAATAACCAAAACGGAACCCTCCACCCGCCATGACTAGACAGCGCTGATAGTGCTGCTCGGATTGTGAACCGGTAGAAATGAGACCAACGCTGCTAGATTGACTACTGCGCTCTACTGACAAATCCTATCCTTTTTTTTATTGGTTAAACGAAATAAACTCTCAAACTAGCACCACAAAACAAGAAGAACACCAGCATCTCTCAGCGATTTGCTGTGGTCGGGATTGCAGAAGGTTCAACAACGATACAAAACAACTATTTTAATAAAAAATCTTCAATCAACTGGGCTAACAGCATAGGCTGGTCGTGGTGCAACATGTGCCCAGCGTCCGCAATCATTTCTTTCTGCAGATGAGGGATATGCGCCAATCGACGATCAATTTCCTTTTGCGCTTGGTCTTTTGCGCCCATCCAATGCCAGACATTGGTGTCGTCGGCCTGCATCCACAATACAGGCGCCGTAATTTGCTGCCAGCACGCCATCACTTCTTCGACATGAAAAAGCAAAGGACTAGTTTGTTTGTGCGCAGGATCACCAAGGATCTCCCAACGTCCTTGCGCATTTTCTTTAGCCCAAAAGCTAGATAAAAAAGCGGCACGCTCATGCGATAAGCGCGGATTCGTTTTTTGCAACCGTGCAGCCACTTCCGCTTGTGATCCGTACGTGCGCAAAGCAGGCTTCTGCCGTAGCTCATCGAGCCATTGGCGATAGCGTCCCGGGGCCTGTTCTGGAGAGGTTGTCGGCATTCCAAACCCTTCCAGATTAACCAGTCGCCTTACTCGTTCTGGCCTAGTGCCTGCGTAGAGACCAACAACATTGGCCCCCATGCTATGCCCGAGCAAATTAATAGGTCCTTGTGGTGCGTAATGATCGAGCAACGCATCTACGTCCCCCAGATAATCAGGAAACCAATAGGTGTCCGTACCTGGTGTTTCCGTGAGACCAAAACCACGCAAATCTGGAGCAATCACATGCCAATCGTGTTGCAGATGATCGACGACAAATTGAAATGAGGCCGACACATCCATCCAACCATGCAACATAACGATCAACGGTGCGCCCTCTTTTCCCCAATGGCGCACGTGATACTGCAGACCACGAATAGTAACAAATTCTGAACGGGATTCAGAAGTAACAAGTGAATGAGATGATGTCATGGCAAATAAGAATTTCTTCAGAAAATGACTGAGCGCTCTACGAGAATAGGCCAATATGCAGTAGCATATGATGATCGCAATGGTCACATCAAGGATATGTCCGAACAGCCAACAATACCGCACCCCGCGATGACCAACAATAATAACAATAGAACGACCGTTCGATAATTATAACGGAGACCGGATGAAACTGCAGGAATTAACCTCAAGCCAAGTAGCAAACAACCAGTACCACGCTTTGTTTAATGATTTTCAATGGGATGTACCAGAACGCTTCAATATCGCTGATGTTTGTTGCCGGCGCTGGTCTCACGAACAAAAGCAGATCGCCATTTTTTATGAAGACAGTACAGGAAATTGTCGCAAACTGACTTACCGCCATCTATATCAGCAAGCGAATCAGCTTTCTAACCTATTGCGCCAACAGGGCGTACAACGCGGTGACGTGGTCGCCTGCATCATGCCGCAACGACCAGAAATGGCCGTAACGATGATGGCTTGCCTCCAAATGGGTGCCATCGTCATGCCTTTATCGCACCTGTTTGGTCCAGAAGCGTTGGAATATCGCCTACGACATAGTGATGCCACAACGCTGATCCTTGATCAAACCGGCGTTGATGCCTACATGCAAATTGCCCAACATTGTTCGCAGTTAAAAACAATCATTGGAGTTGATTGCCAGCAAGTACCAAAGAACTTTGCAGCACTAGAATGGGAAACCTATGTCGGCGAGATGCCGAAAAAATTCGAGTCAGAAAAAACCAGAGCGACAGACCCAGCTATTTTAATTTATACGAGCGGCACCACCGGTGATCCCAAGGGTGCATTAATTCCTCACTCTGCAATACTCGGCAATTTGCCAGGATTTGTGGCATCGCAAAACTGGTTTCCGCAAGCAAAAGATGTGTTCTGGTCACCGGCAGATTGGGCCTGGACTGGTGGCCTGATGGATGCATTACTTCCTACGCTGTATTTCGGAAAACCAATTGTGGCCTATCAAGGACGTTTCACCGCTGAAAAAGCCTTTTACCTCTTACAAAAATACAAAATCACGAACACATTTCTCTTTCCGACAGCCCTGAAAATGATGATGAAAGCCTGTCCGAAACCACGCCAGAGTTATAAACTCAGATTACGCGCCATCATGAGTGCTGGCGAATCTGTCGGGGATACCGTCTTCAACTGGTGCAAAGATGCATTACGTGTCACACCAAATGAAATGTTCGGACAGACGGAAATGAACTATATCGTTGGCAATAGTTATCAACGTTGGCCAGCAAAGCCCGGCAGTATGGGGCGTCCCTACCCCGGTCATCGTGTCGCCGTCATCAATGACGCTGGCGTGGAAGTCGCTCCCGGGAAAGTCGGTGAGGTCGCAGTCAACCGCAACGATATCCACGGCCACCCAGACCCAGTTTTTTTTCTGGGCTACTGGAAAAATGATGCAGCAACGCGGAATAAATACAGCGGTGAATGGTGTCGCACGGGTGACCTCGCCATTGTGGATACGGATGGTTACCTGTGGTACCAAGGTCGCGCTGACGACATGTTCAAAGCTGCAGGCTATAGGATAGGACCATCAGAAATTGAAAACTGCCTCATTCAACATCCCGCTGTTGCCAATGCAGCGGTCGTCCCTAAACCAGATAAAGAGCGTGGGAATCTAGTCAAAGCTTATATCGTCTTGCGTGCTGGCATCGAATCTGACGACCAGCTCATCAAGGAATTACAAGCATACGTAAAGGGCAAACTTGCCCCCTATGAGTACCCAAAAGAGATTGAATTCATCGATGCACTCCCTATGACAACAACGGGAAAAATTCAACGACGCGTATTGAAATTACGCGAAATTGAACGCGCAGAGACCACTTCCAGTGAACTAAAACGCAGAACTAAGGAGATATAACTAAGACACTATAGCAGCTCAGGGACGAGTGATCAGGCGGGTTCTGATCGTATTGCCAGCCTGTTCTATCAGCGTATCAATTGCTTTACCGAACGGCGTCACTCGAAAAGCCTCGCCATCGAAACTGCGGTCTTTTCCGACAACTACGTCGCCGGCCGCCGTCCCAGTGAACTTAAATTTGTCAATTAACATCCCCGCACGGGCGTCGTAGATTGAAATTTCAACGTCGATTTCACGGTATTTTTTTTCCCATAAGCCAAACATGCTGGGAACGGTATGGATACCCGCGCCGATGATGTCTCCAGAAATTACGTAACGGGAGTCATAGGTCGCTGCAACTTGCGCCAGCATTTTGGTCGTAGGTGGTGTCAAAACCCAGTCATACGAGAGCAGTTCAGGGGTCATACGAACATAAAATTGCTGATCCCGCTCCAGCCTCCGCGCCAGCTCTCTTGGAAATCCCAAAGCAATGTCATTAATATCAGTCAGTTGTCCCGGATGACTTACCGCAAACCCCGTCATCAAAATGCTCCGGCCAGGATCGCGGGCAGGGATCAGCACCTGTGCGACGCAAACGGTAGAAAGCAATCCCAGAAGCAGAGTCAGAAATAATGTCGTCCAACGCCAGTGAATTAAGCGCATAAGTTACTCCTTGTCAAAATGGAAGATACTTCGATAGCAGGCATAAACAAGCTGGCACAACAATTCTCGACCTCGCTCGTCTCGCACAGGGGACGCTAAACTCAATACAGCAAAAGGAAACCAAAATTCACCAAGAGCATGAACCAACACTTTATCGGCAGCAATTATCATTTCATTAGCAACCGAAAAAGTAAATATATATTACATTTAAAGCATCATTTAAATTAAGATTGAATGCACATCTGACAGTCTTAGTAGGCCATGCCCCTCATCAATCAAATTCAAATCACGCCAGCGCTCCCGAGTCACTCCCATGCAGTGTTGGCATTTGAACTGGAGAATCGTCTCCATTTTGAGCAATGGATTGCAAGTCGCGGCGATCACTTTTACTCAACGCAGGCGGTTCAAAGCAGTCTTGAACAAGCACAATGGTCTGCACATGCACAGCGTGAATATCATTATCTGGCGTGGCTGGGAGATGAAATTATTGGCAGAATTACGCTGCGTGGCATCGAACGAGAACACTATTTCAAGGCATCACTTGGCTACCGATTCAGCGTGAAACATGGAGGCAAAGGGTATGCGACAACGGCTGTGAATGCGGTGCTTGCCTATGCATTTAATGAACTCAAGCTATGGCGTGTTGAAGCCATGATCATCTCAGATAACTTGCCCTCCATTGCGGTGATCAAAAAGTGTGGATTCACCCAATTTGGACATTCTCGATCCGCTGTTCTGCGAAGTGGTGTTTGGAGGGATTTATTGCTGTTCGAAAAGCATGCAGACAGTGCCACTAATGACATCAAACCCAGTTAAAATGCATTCCATACAGGTGTTTTTGTAATTCGTCACATGTTGATGGTACCGCAAATCGAAAGTCTTCATAATGGTGTCAAGCTTAAAAAACAGGACTGAATAAGTCTTCAATCATGATCGTTTTCCAATATGACGGATTCGAACGCTATTAAGAACGAGGAATATCCTATGCGCACCATTCTGACAGCTGCCACATTAGGTTTAACAGTCTACCTGATCAGCAGCTCGGCATTTGCTGATGAACAAACCCGTCATGTGTCAGCTTTTAATAGTATCAACACGCAAAGTGCATGCAAAATCACAATTGAAGTTGGAAAAACCCAATCGATCACACTCAAAGGTGATAGTAAATTCATAGAGAAGTTTTCGACGACGGTCACAGGCAACGAATTGATCATCGCAGAAAAAAACAAAATGAGTCTCAAGTACAGCAGCACCGATGAGATCGTGGTTACCGTTCCTGATTTGAAACGATTGACATTCCAAGGAGCAGGCTCCATCAAAATCAATCATCTCAATACCGATGATTTTGACCTTTCCTACGAAGGTGCCGGTAGCCTGACCGCCAATGGCAAGGTCAGGCACTTAAGAATCCGCTCAGAAGGTGTCGGCTCAATCGACATGAAAGATGTTGCCGCAAATGATGTTGAAGTAAAGGGCGAAGGCGTTGGCACCATCAACGTTACGGCACTAGATAAACTGAATGCTTCTCTACAAGGGATTGGTAGTCTGACCTATTTTGGGCATCCAAAAACGATCAGTAAAGCAGTACAAGGGATTGGCAGCATTAAAGCGGGCGACTAAACTACACCGCTCATTGAACTCTGATTGTATTATCTGATCAACACACGCAGAACTGCATAAGTACACAACATACTGTGCAAGATAACCGGCCAGTGGCAAGGCTTGAGTGATCTACATCATGAACGATTAAGTAGAGTGCGGCTCTGAAGTACCGGCTTCAGAGCCTTTTTTTATGCAGCTTCGGTGCGATGACTTTCTTGTTGTTGTAACGCATCCAACTCAGCGTCACTGAAACCAGCTTTTTTACGGCCATCCAAATTAAACGGCCCTCTGAGTTTTGGTGCTTGATAGAGTGCCGCCAGATAGGCATATGTTTCTATGGTATCGCGCCCCTGTGCATCGCATAAATTCTTGTACCAATCATTACCAATCGCGACGTGGCCGATTTCATCACGATAAATAATCCCCATAATATCAGCCCCGGCCTGATCCCCTGCCTGCGCCAGCTTCGCGGCTAATCCGGGAGTCACATCCAGACCGCGCGCCTCTAACGTGCGCGGCACTAACGCCAATCTGGCAAGTAGGTCATTATTTGTTTTTTCAGCCATTTCCCACAAACTGTTGTGCGCAGGAAACGACCCGTACTGATAACCCATCGTTTGTAAATGCGCTTCCAGCAACTGAAAATGATAAGCCTCTTCTTTTGCCACCTTTAACCAGTCACGGTAAAACTGCTCAGGCATACCTGCGAATCGCCATAAAATATCAGCCGCTAGGTTAATTGCATTCATCTCAATATGCGCGAGGGCATGTACCAGAATGGCGCGCCCTTCGAGCGTGACCATAGAGCGCCGTCCGACTTTACCAGGTGCAATTAAGTCAGGTTTTGCTGGGCGCCCTGGAATTCCAGCGGGCACATCAAACTGATGTTCAGAATTGATTTCGACGTCATCAGAAATTGCACTCAGTATGGCGCATTTGTGATTTGTATCGGTTGCAAGTAAAGCCTGCAACACTGCAGCGCGTAATTCCATTAAAAATCCGTTTTCAAAATACTCATTTTCTGGTTATTTCAACGCAAGCCTCGTTGCGGCGTTAAAATAGCGTCTTCGTGCGGCCAAAAACAGTATGAATTCCTATGTTTATTCTTTATTAACAAGAAATTTCATTCATGTCTTGGATCCAATTATTCTTATTAGCCTCTATTTTACGGAAAAATCATGCCCATCTACCAATTAGGTGACATCGCCCCGGACATCGATCCGTCAGCTTACATTACCGACACGGCTAAAATTATTGGCAAAGTAAAAATAGAAGCGAAAGCCAGTATTTGGTTTGACGCAACACTTCGCGGTGATAACGAACTCATTACCATCAGCGAAAACAGTAATGTTCAGGAAGGCTGTATTTTACACACCGATCCGGGCTTTCCTTTGGTAGTGGGCAAAAATGTCACCATCGGCCACCAGGCGATGCTGCATGGATGCACGATTGGCGAAGGGTCGCTAATTGGCATTCAGGCTGTCATTTTGAATGGTGCAAAAATTGGTAAAAACTGCTTAGTTGGCGCTGGCGCATTGATCACCGAAGGCAAAGAGTTCCCTGACAACTCACTGATCATTGGCTCACCAGCGAAAGCGGTACGTCAACTGACTGAACAAGATGTGCGTGGCATGCACCGCAACACTGATAACTACGCTCTGCGTGGTCAACTATACAAAACTGAACTCAAGCGTATCGATTAAAGATAATGCCGATGCAATGGCATTAAGCGTTGCGTGAGTTCTAACTGCTTTAGAAAACTGTAAAAGATATGACTGACACCTTACAAAAATTCATGTTCGAAAATGCCGGCGTCCGCGGTGAACTGGTTGAACTTGAATCGGCATGGCAACAAATGTTGTCTCACAAAGACTACCCCAAAGCAGTACAAACAATACTGGGCGAACTGATGGCGGCCTCCGCTCTTCTGTCAGCCAATTTAAAATTTAATGGCACCATGATCATGCAGATTCATGGGGATGGCCCAGTGAAACTGATGGTCGTCGAATGTGATGCCGATCTGCGTCTGCGAGCTACTGCAAAATTAGCTGATGATGCTGTAATAAATGATCACGAAACAATTAAAGAACTCGTCCACGCACACGGTCAGGGGCGGTTTGTGATTACACTCGACCCGAACGATAAAATGCCAGGACAGCAAGCCTATCAAGGAATCGTTCCGTTAGATGGCGACAGTATTGCTACCATCATTGAAAACTACATGCTTCGCTCAGAGCAGCTTGATACAAAACTCTGGTTGGCTGCGGATGACAAAGTTGCCCGTGGCATGTTATTGCAAAAATTACCAGAAATCGGCGGCTCCGGCGCACAAGCGGAAGACGGCGAGGATATGTGGGCGCATGCGGTAATGTTAGGCGACACTCTGAAACAGGAAGAGCTGTTGAGCACAGATATTGAAACACTGATGCGACGCCTGTTCTGGGAACAAACCTTGCGGGTATTCGATCCTTTGCATCCGGTATTCCATTGCAGCTGCACTCGTGAAAAAGTGGGCGATATGCTCAAAATGTTAGGCCAAGCTGAAGTTGATGATGCCATCACTGAAATTGGCCGTCTGGATATCAACTGCGACTTCTGCGGCAAGCACTATGGGTTCGATCAGGTTGACTGCGCTCAGTTATTTGCAGCCAAAACGCTGACTGAAGGAACGATTCCGGCAACGGAAGTGAAACACTAAGACGGTAGAAATACCCATTTTAAAAAAGGCTGACGCTGCGTCAGCCTTTTTTATTTGAGTCGTAACACCTGTTTACGTTCCTCTGTATATGCCCACCACGCCTGAGCTGACTCGCCATCCATGAACCGGGTCACCGATATAAACACATCAATCACACAAGGATCATGACGCACACCCGTGACCTCACATAAACGCTCATACATCTCATAAGGACAACGACCGACAAGTTGATCTGGCGTATGAATGCCGAGCAAGCGCAGATCCTCTGCACCAGCTTTACCGATATTGGGCAAGTCGGTTAATTTATTTAAGTGGAGTCGGTCGACTTTTTCAGGATGCATATTTATTAAAAGTTTGTTATACGTTATTGCAAAGGACATGAAAAAAGCCAATCACCTGCATGGTCATTGGCTTTTTTCATTGACAGCAAGCAATCAGAACGCAGCGATCCCTGTTTGTGCACGTCCCAAGATCAACGCATGAATATCATGCGTGCCTTCGTAGGTGTTTACCACTTCTAAGTTCACCAGATGACGGGCGATGCCGAACTCATCAGAGATACCATTACCACCCAGCATATCGCGCGCCATACGGGCGATGTCCAATGATTTTCCGCAGGAGTTACGCTTCATGATGGAGGTAATTTCTACCGCTGCAGTGCCTTCATCTTTCATACGTCCCAGACGCAGGCAGCCTTGTAACGCCAGCGTAATCTCAGTTTGCATATCTGCCAGTTTTTTCTGTATCAACTGGTTGGCTGCCAGTGGACGTCCAAACTGTTGACGATCCATAGTGTACTGACGAGCGGTATGCCAGCAGAACTCGGCTGCACCGAGTGCACCCCATGCAATACCGTAACGGGCTGAATTGAGGCAGGTAAATGGTCCTTTCAGACCTTCAACGTGCGGCATCAGGTTTTCTTCTGGAACAAAAACTTCGTCCATCACGATTTCACCAGTGATAGATGCGCGCAGACCAACTTTGCCGTGAATTGCCGGTGCAGATAAACCTTTCCAGCCTTTTTCCAGGATAAAGCCACGAATACGGCCATCATCTGTTTTTGCCCACACAACAAACACATCGGCGATGGGACTATTGGTGATCCACATTTTAGCGCCAGAGAGCGAATAACCACCTGGTACCGTTTTGGCGCGTGTGACCATGCTACCAGGATCAGAACCATGATTCGGCTCCGTCAGACCAAAGCAACCGATCCACTCACCTGTTGCTAATTTAGGCAGGTATTTTTGTTTTTGTGCTTCGCTACCGAACTCATTAATTGGCACCATGACCAGTGAACTCTGGACACTCATCATGGAGCGATAACCGGAATCAATCCGTTCAACTTCACGTGCGACTAGTCCATAGCACACATAGTTCAGGCCAGCACCGCCGTATTGGCTCGGAATCATTGAACCTAACAAGCCAAGTTCACCCATCTCACGGAAGATGGCTGGATCTGTTCTCTCGTGACGGAAAGCTTCCAACACACGTGGTGCGAGTCTTTCTTCACAGTATGTGCGCGCTGCGTCCTGCACCATGCGCTCTTCGTCCGTCAACTGCGACGACAATAACAATGGGTCTTCCCAACTAAATACTGCCTTGGCCATCTAATTCTCCTGATTATTTTTTTATATCAATTTTCTACCTAAATCCTGACAAGATTACACCACTCGTCGTTACTGTGCTTGCTGCTATTTTATGACGCTTCTGACATCAACAAATAATTGCAATTAAAACAAATTTTTATTCATTTTTGCATACCAGTAATGGGCTACGACGATAACGCGGGTCGCTCGCGCTGTCCAGTATATTCCGTCTACACCTATCTGATACCGGTACAATAGTGTCACATTGATGCACAGCATTTTGCATACTATCAGGCACAACACCACTTCATTCTGGGACAATCGCGGTAACTTCAATTTCCACTTTAGCACGATCTTCAATAAGGGCTGAAATCTGCACCGCCGTCATGGTCGGATAGTGTTTGCCAATAATGTCGCGATAGGCGCCACCTATTTCTTTATAGGCAGCGATATATTCTTTTTTATCGGTGATATACCAGGTCATACGTACGATATGTTCTGGCCTGGCGTTGGCTTCTGCCAACACATCGACGATATTTTGCAACGCTTGTCGCACCTGCCCGGCAAAATCATCGGTATGAAACTGCCCTTGCGCGTCCCAGCCTATCATGCCGCTGACGCAGACTGTGCGCCCCGACGCTGCCATGCCATTGGAATAACCACGCGGTCTCACCCACCCTGCTGGCTGAAGTATCTCTATCACAGTTATTCCTCCGCTCTGGTAGCAGCAAACTCTTTGAGTAATTCTCTGCCGATAATCAATTGCTGGACTTCACTGGCTCCTTCATAGATGCGCAGGGCACGTATTTCACGATAAAGGCGCTCAACCGGCACATCGCACACAACGCCAAGTCCACCGAACATCTGCAATGCAGCGTCAATGACCTGCTGCGCACTCTCTGTCGCGGACAGTTTTGCCATGGCCGCTTCTTTAGTGACTTTTCTCCCTTGATCTCGTTGCCATGCGGCACGATAAATCAATAAGGCCGAGCTATCGATCGCTGTTGCCATCTGCGCAAATTTCGCCTGCGTCAACTGAAAATCTGCGAGTGTCTGATTAAACATTTTACGGGTCGTCGCCCGATGCAGTGCCTCATCCAGTGCACGGCGGGCAAACCCCAGCGACGCTGCAGCAACCGATGTCCGGAACACATCCAATGTCGCCATTGCCACCTTAAATCCCTGACCCGATTCACCAATGCGTTGGGATGCAGAGATACGGCAATCAGTGAACTTCAGGCGCGCCAACGGGTGTGGGGCAATCACATTTATCCGCTCTGCGATCTCCAACCCTATAGAGTCCGCATCAACGATAAAAGCGGAGATACCACGCGCCCCCTGCGCCTCACCCGTGCGGGCAAAAACGACATACATATCGGCGATACCACCATTCGAAATCCAGGTTTTCTCGCCGTTCAATACGTAGTGATCGCCATCCAACGTTGCCGCACATTGCATCGAAGCGACATCAGAACCCGCATCTGGCTCTGATAAAGCGAAGGCGGCAATTTTTTTTCCGGATGCGACAGCAGGTAAATACGCTTGCTTTTGCGCGTGCGTACCAAACAGACTAATCGCACCAGACCCCAGTCCTTGCATTGCAAAAGAAAAATCAGCAAGTCCGGAATGGCGGGCCAGTGTTTCACGCAGCAAGCAGATAGCGCGGGTATCGATCACCTCATTGATACCACCATATTCCTGCCCAGCAATCGCGTGCCGTAGCCAGCCGCCTTCACCAAGTTGCGTGACCAGATCGCGGCAAGCCTGATCGACATCATGACCATGCGTGTCTGCAATCTGCACTGCAGCCCACGTGTCGAGTTGCTGTTGCAGGTCACGGTGCCTCTCATCAAAAAATGGCCAATCCAGATAACTACGGTCTACAAGTATTTGCGTCATACTCAATCTCCTTCAAAGACAGGCTTTTGTTTCGCCACAAAGGCATGATAAGCACGATGAAAATCATTGGTCATCATGCAAATCGCTTGCGCCTGTGCTTCAGCCTCGATGGCTTCATCCACACCCATATTCCATTCTTGCTGCAACATTTTTTTTGTCATCGCATGAGCGAAGGTCGGCCCTTCAGCGAGGGTTTTAGCATAATGATGAGCATCAGAAAGCACATCATCCGGCGAACTTAAGCGATTAAAAAATCCCCAGCGTTCTCCCTCTTCACCAGACATAGAGCGTCCGGAATAAAGCAAATCAGAGGCACGTCCCTGACCAATAAGGCGAGGCAGAATAGAACAGGCTCCCATATCGCACCCCGCCAATCCTACACGTGTAAACAAAAAGGCTGTCTTGCTGCGCGCAGTACCAAAACGAATATCCGATGACAACGCCAGAATCGCACCAGCGCCCGCACAGACGCCATCCACGGCTGCGACGATCGGTTGTGGGCAAGCACGCATCGCTTTGACCAGATCGCCCGTCATACGCGTAAAACTTAGTAAACCCGGCATGTCCAATTGGGTCAATGGACCGATAATTTCGTGCACATCGCCGCCTGAACAGAAATTTTCTCCGGCCCCTGAAATCACGATCGCTTTCACATCGTCGGCATACGCCAATGCGCGGAACAAATCACGTAACTCGACATAGGATTCAAAGGTCAGTGGATTTTTACGCTCCGGACGATTCAGAATGATCGTCGCCACGGCATCAGCCACTTCAAAATAAAAGTGACGCGCCTCATAGGCTGCAAGATATTGGCGGCCACCAGGTAATTGATGGGTCTGCCCTGGAAGATATTTCATTGTTTATTCCTGTTCTGACTTATTTTTTGATGTGTTCAAATGTGTTTTCACTTGCGACAGTAATGTCGATAAATGAGTTTTATCTTTGGCTGGCATGCCTGCAAACAGCTCGACGATCCATGCCTCGTGGACTGCCGCCATCCGCTTAAACGCAGTGCGTCCTGCTGGCGTCAGCATGACACTATAGGCTCGGCGATCTTTCGGGTCGGGAACGCGTATGACCAGATTTTCTTGTTCTAACTGATCTGTGATGCCCGTGATATTGCCTCCGGTGACCATCATTCGCTTTGATAACTCCCCCATACGCAAGCCCTCAGGATAGCGCTCGAGTTGTGCCATCAGGTCAAAACGCGGCAAGGTAATGCCAAACTCATTTCTTAAGCGCGAACGGATCTCTGCCTCCACCATGACGGTGCACGACAACATGCGCAACCACAAACGAAGAGAATCATGATGCTCTTCAGTGAGGCGCGTTTCCAGATCCGAGCCAGAATCAAGTTCATTAACATGGAAGTCGGCACTCATTGCATCACCTCACCACCGGCAACAGCAATCGCCTGACCAGTCATTGCACTCGCTTGCATCTGGCATAACCAGGCAACGGTATTGGCCACTTCGTCAGGCTGCACAAGACGTTGCATAGGATTGCCCGCTGCCAGCGCAGAGCGCGCCTGTTCTTCCGAACGTCCAGTCTTGTCCATAATGTTTGTCACCGCGTCTTTCACGATATCTGTTTCGGTATATCCTGGGCAAACGGCGTTGACTGTCACGCCCTTGTTCGCCACTTCTAAAGCTAAAGAACGCGTCAGTCCGACAACGGCATGCTTCGCTGCGCAATAGGCGCTCACGTAAGGGTAACCGACGCGACCAGCCGTGCTCGCCACATTGATAATCCGCCCCCAGCCGTTGACCAACATCGAAGGTAACACCTCCCGCGTACAGTGTACTGTGCCCATCAGATTGACATTAAGCATATCTTGCCATTGTTGTGGATCGGTTTTTAAGAACGGGGCTGAACTTGCTTGACCAGCATTATTAACTAAAATATTAACCGATCCAAAACGCGCAGTCGCGACTGCTATTGCATCCCGCACCGACGCAGCATTGGCAACATCCATAATTACATAGGCAACCATGGACGCAGCAGCTTCATCGGTCACTGGAACCATCGCCGAAAGCTGACCCGCAGCCATGCGCAGCACCTCTTCGTTTCGTCCGGCAATCGTTACCCGATAATCTCCCGTCAACAGAGTTTGGGCAATCGCATAACCAATTCCCTTGCCTCCGCCGGTAATGAAGGCGTGTTTTTTTGTTGTAGGCTGCATAGTTATTCCTATCCTTCCAATAACTTGGCAGCGATCTGCTGTGGCGTCAACCCAGAACTTGCGGCAGCGATCTGACGTTCGCGTTCTAAATTACGCTCTAACTGGAATTTACCTGCCAAGTATTGCTTAGGCCAACCAATCTCAGTCACACCCAACTTAGCTGCCTCATGCAGCGTCCATGCAGGATCAGCGAGATGCGGCCGTGCCACAGCGCACAAATCAGCACGGCCCGAGGCAATAATACTGTTGGCATGGTCGGCTTCGAAAATAGAACCCACCGCCATCGTCGGAATCTGTGCTTCATTGCGGATACGATCAGAAAACGGTGTCTGGAACATCCGTCCAAATATAGGCTTCTCCGCTTTACTGACCTGCCCTGATGAACAATCAATCAGGTCTGCACCCGCCGCTTTGAATAACTTGGCAATTTCAACAGCGTCATCTGGCGTGATACCACCCTCTACCCAATCATGCGCCGAGATACGGACGGAAATTGGCTTACTCTCCGGCCACACGGCACGGATCGCCGAAAAGACTTCCAAAGGAAAGCGGCAACGGTTTTCTAATGTGCCGCCATATTCATCCTGACGTTGATTCGTCAATGGAGAAATAAAACTCGACAACAAATAGCCATGCGCACAATGCAATTCCAGCCAATCAAATCCAGCATGGGAAGTCGCTTTAGTTGCTTTCACAAAATCATTAATAACACGATCCATATCAGCACGAGTCGCTGCGCGAGCGAGTTGTGAAACACTTGGCAAATACTGCTGTTCTGAAGCGGAGATCAGTGGCCAGTTATCGCTATCCAATGGATGATCGATGCCTTCCCACCCAACTTTTGTCGACCCCTTTGCACCAGCATGTCCCAGTTGCATCGCAATCTTCGCGTCTGTATTGGAATGAACAAAATCAACAATCCGTTTCCAGGCGATGGTTTGTTCTTCCGTGTACAAGCCCGGACACGCAGGCGTGATGCGCGCGTCTGCGGATACACAAGTCATCTCAGCAAAAACCAACCCAGCCCCCCCCATCGCACGACTACCGAGATGCACCAGATGATAATCACCAGCAACACCATCGACCGCTGAATATTGCGCCATTGGCGACACAACGATACGGTTTTTAAGAACGACATCACGCAATTTATACGGTGTCAGCATGGGTGGAATGGTCTGCGCAGCAGGCGGTATCGGCAAGCCAGCTTTGCTAAATGCTTGTTCAGCAATCCATCGTTCAAAACTACGTACATAGCTGGCATCTCTGACCCGCAGATTTTCATGCGACAAACGCTGACTTCGCGTAAGCATCGAATACGCAAATTGGGGTGCTTCTAATGCGGTATAGCGCGCGACATTTTCAAACCACTCCATCGAATTACGCGCCGCACTTTGAATCTTCAAGACTTCTATTGATCGTCGTAGCTGATAATGCGCCAGCACCGCTGCCATTCCTTCGTGCCCCAACTGCGCAAAACTGTTCGTTAACTCGATGGCGTCTTCGAGTGCCAGTTTGGTACCTGAACCGATCGAAAAATGCGCGGTATGTGCTGCATCGCCCATCAATACTACAGGAACTTGCTTATCAACAATCGTGTTCCAATGAACCCAATTTTTGCAAATGATACGCGGGAACTTAATCCAGTTTACTGAACCGCGTAAATGCGCTGCATTGGCCATCAATGCGTTGCCGTCCAAGTATTTAGCAAAAATACGTTCGCAAAACTGGATGGCTTCTTCTTGCGACATTTTGTCGATGCCGGCTTTCAGCCAGACTTCTTCTGGTGTCTCAACAATAAATGTCGCGGTATCACCATCGTACTGGTAAGCATGTGCCTGAAACCAGCCAAACTCGGTTTCTTCAAAAGCAAACGTAAACGCTGAGAAGAGTTTTTTCGTTCCGAGCCAAACAAAGCGGCATTTGCGCGTATCTACATCAGGTTGATACGTTGCTTCGTAGCGTGTTCTGACGCGGCTATTTAAGCCATCGGAGGCAATCACTAGGTCAGCATTGTATTGTGCCGCCAAGGTCTGATCGTCAATCACATCTGTTTCAAATACCAGTTTAACGCCCAAGGATTCGCAACGTTCTTGCAGAATATTCAGAAGACGTTTTCTGCCGATGCCACAAAATCCATGCCCGCCCGATGTAACAACCTGCCCTTTAAAATGGGTATCAATATCATCCCAATGGTTAAATGCCTGCAAGATGGAACGTGCTGTTTCTTCATCGGCTTTGACCAGATTTCCTAGCGTCTGATCAGAAAACACCACACCCCAACCAAAGGTATCGTAAGGGCGATTTCTTTCTACCACGGTAATCTGATGTGCCGGATTCTGCTTCTTCATCAACAACGCAAAATACAATCCGGCTGGGCCACCGCCGATGCAAAGAATATTCATATCTTGTCCCAAAAATGAGTTTCAATGATGTACAAGGACCTCGGCAATGAGATCAGACATCGTAATAACAACTAAGTCGTCCGTAATTTAAAACGTTGCAATTTCCCTGTCTCAGTTCTTGGCAAACTTGTCCTGAATTCGATCTCACGAGGGTATTTGTAAGGGGCAATCGATTTTTTGACAAAATCCTGAATTTCCTTAACGAGCGTATCATCCGCATTCACCTCTGGACGTACGACGATAAAAGCCTTAACGATCTGGCCGCGCTCCTCATCAGCAAGACCAACGACTGCGCATTCAGCAGCAGCAGGATGCAACAAAATAGCCTCTTCAACTTCAGGACCGGCAATGTTATAACCCGCTGAAATAATCATGTCATCAGTACGTGCGCAGTACCAGAAATAACCATCCGTATCCATCAAGTAGGCATCTCCAGTCAGATTCCAGCCATTCAATACATATTTTTTTTGGCGTTCGTCGGCCAAGTAACGACAACCCGTCGGCCCTTTTACGGCAAGACGTCCGATACGCCCAGCACCGAGTAAGTTGCCGGCATCGTCCATAATGCATGCCTGATACCCAGGAATAGGTTGACCAGTCGCGCCAGCTCTAACGTACTCGTCAGCGGCGGAAATGAAGATATGCAACATTTCAGTCGCACCGATACCATCAATCATCAACAAACCGGTTGCCTCCCGCCATGCCTCACGGGTGGCGGTAGGCAATGCCTCGCCAGCGGAGACTGTTTTTCGCAAACTGGTGAGATCAAACCGGCTAACCAAGCCAGTCATCTGCCGGTAAAACGTTGGCGCAGTAAAACAAATGGTGGCTTTAAAGTCGGCAATCGCCTTGAGCAGAGATTCAGGGGTCAACTTTTCCAGCAATACTGCCGTACCACCGACACGCAATGGGAATAACAGTAAACCACCCAAGCCAAACGTAAAGGCCAGTGGTGGTGTCCCGATAAATACGTCATTGGGCTCAGACTTGAGTGTCGAGCGCGGGAAACAATCACAAATCGCCATCACGTCACGGTGAAAATGCATCGTTCCTTTGGGCTTACCTGTGGTACCAGAAGTAAACCCAATCAGACATACATCTTCAGCTGACGTATCAAGCGCCGCAAATGCTGTCGACTTAAGGCCCATACGAGACTCAAGAGCGTCTTCCCCCCCATTAAAAAACAAAACATGCTGCAAGGGAAGGTACTGTTGCTGGGTCTGGTCTAATTCGTCCCGCAGGGAAGATGCACACAAGGCGTGCGTTATTTCAGCCTTCTCGCAGATCACGCTTAATTCCTTCACCCTCAACAGGGGCATGGTCGGAACGGCAATACCTCCCGCTTTAATGACCGCCAAAAAACATGCCGCCATCATCGGCGTATTTGCGCCTCTAAGCAGCACCCGGTTTCCGGGCAGCATCGCCAGATCATCAATCAACACATGGGCAATGCGATTCACGGCCTGCAGTAGCTGTGCATACGTCCATGTTTCTGAATAGGTGCGGATCGCCACCTTATCACCAGCACCGTTAAGCACAGCTTTATCCAGAATTTCATGAATACAGTTGAGCCGATCCGGATAATTCAGTTCAGGTAAAGAAAAAATGAGCTCCGGCCATTGCTCACGAGGCGGCAGATTGTCTCGAGCAAACGTGTCCACATGTGCGGACGACGTGCGTACACCTAAAGACATATTACCTCCTATCACTGAGGGGACGGTTCGAAAAGTCATTATCACGCATTCAATTAAAATATACTTTAAACCTAAACTATTTAAAGGTAAAGTATTTTTTGACATGCATGAATCCTGGCGACGCCATAATTGGATCCAATCAATAGAGGGAATAAAAAGACCGGAGAAGTGAAAAATACGTTTGGCGACCTATCAATCAGTCAACCATTAGATAAAAGAAAATAAAAAACCAAATAGGATACGAGGCGTGAAATGTGTGAACCGGCGACGATACAACAGATGCTTGTACTAGGACATTTTTGGCTGGGCTCCATCAATCTTGCGCAATACGATGTCTCCCTCATCAATTGCTCGCTGCAAATCACTCGTCTCTTGGACAGACATAACATCAACGCCATTCAGAACCTGCTCAATTCCCAGGGCTTGATTACGTCCGGCAGATTTTGCCATGTACAAGGCAAGGTCACTCAAATGCAATGCCCGCTCCCAACCAAGATTCAGCGCGGAAACACCAGGCAATGGCTGCAAGACATAGCCCGCAGAGATTGTCACTGACACGGTATGGTTCGCAAATGTGATCAGTGATTCACCGACAATATTGATCGCCCTATCAACAACGGGCACCACGCGCTGAACCGGAATACCATGAAGAAAAATCAAAAACTCTTCGCCACCCCATCGTATTAACATGTCATTTTCGCGCAAAATACTTTGTAGACGGCGGCCAATCTCAATCAATACCTGATCACCAAATAAGTGCCCAAAATTGTCATTGATTTGTTTGAAGTGATCAATATCAAGCAAAATTAACACGTTGACGAGTCCCGACTCAGTGCTATGTTGCGGCAATTTTGATTGCGATCGCATGAAGTTCTGAAAAGCCCGACGGTTCAACAATCCAGTAAGTGGATCACGCGTAGATTGATCTACCAATGTCACATTAGCATTTTCCAAACGGAGATTATTTTGCCGTGCACGACGATATAGCCAAGCAATCAGTCCACTAACGACCAATACGACAATACAAGCAAGAAAAGCGATAATCCGCTGCAATCCTTTATTCTCGAGCTCAACTTCCTGTACCTTATTTCTTTGCTCCAAGACGTCGATTTGCTTTTGACGCTCACTCAGATTAAACCGAACTTGCAACTCAGAAACCGCCTTATCGCGCTCTTTCTGAAATAGATCTTCACTTACCTTACGTTGCTCTATCATTGCAGCCAGAGCATCTTTATACAAACCTGCTTTTTCATAGGCAGCAGCCAGATCACCCAACGCCGATTCCATATTTGGTGTAGCCTTGGTTTGACGGGAAAAGTTGATCCCTTGTTTAGCCTCTGCAGCTCCCTGAGAAACCAAACCCATATTCATGTGACAGACGCCAATGTTGCCGTAAGCGATTGCGACTATATCAAGCTTACCGTCCTTTTGTGCGATCGCAAGTGATTTCTGGGCATAATCGACGCATGCTGGATATTTACCCTGATTCAACGCCGCATCAGCCATATTATTGAGCGCAAGCATCTGATCATGCCGATCTCCAATACTGCGTGCAATAGTAAATGCCTCGGTATAAGCAGCGTTCGCCGCAGGCCAATTCTCATCATTCGCAAACGCATACCCACGCACGTTGGCGATGTTTGCCATCAACACGCGGGCATTCAACTTCTTCGCTAACGCATCGGCCTTAGCGTTATAGTCGAAAGCCATCTTTTGATCTTTTAAGCGCAAATAGAGGCGACTGATATTATTGAGATTTTTAGCACGTTGCAGATCCGAAAGTCGAGTTCCATCCTCAACCAATGCCATCGCGCTTAGGTCATGCTCAAGCGCCAATTTGAAATTACCAACATTGGCATACAACTCCCCAGCCAGCGTATTCACTTCGTTGTTAAGGCGTGCTTCAGACACTGTTTTTGATATCACCAGTGCTTGTTCAATGATACCGATCGCCTCAACCAGCATGCCTTGATCTTTGAGCATTGAAGCCTGATATGCCAATCCCATCGCGCTCGCCACGGGATCATGAAATTGCCGGCCATGCAACATCAGACTCTCGTTTAGCACCTTTGCTTGCTGCCCATCACCTCCATCAATATACAAGGGAATCAAAGCAATCAATAATTCACGCCTGTCTACTACTGTCGCATCATCTGGCATTCGCTGAAGTAAGGCCTGCATCTGCTTAGTGGCCTGATCATGCTCAGTCTCAGCCAAATCCTGTAACCGGACAATGTCAAGCGATACCGTTGAAGGTGCCGAATACGCCGAAATACAATGCAGCTCTAAAAAGCTGGCTATCACTGCGTAACGAAGGATCAAAAAATAATGGCGGTGGAACGCTTTAAGCATAAATTAGGAATTCAGAGCGACTTGGCACATAGTTAAAAAATACCAACAACACTTATAGTGTCATAGGGCAATATATAAATGCAATCTCCATATATTAATAATTCCTACAATTTTCTGCCGCACAACACCAGACGCCCGTTTCGACTCCAGAAACCAACGATATCAATTTGTCGGGAGATGATACAAAAATTGATTGGACGGGGTGACGTAACGCATTAAAAGTCTGCGTTTAACTTAAAGCAGAGCCTTAAAATGTCGAAAACCACGTTAATGAATAGAAAAAGGCAGTGATACGTCACCAGACTAACGTCTATCCAAACGTATCAAATTTGAGACCCACCAAGTTTTGGTCTATACGCAGCGTTGTTGATTAATTGACTTTTATCTGCAGAGAGAAAACGGTAGTGACACTAAAAACAATGCGACGATTAAGTAGGAGGAGAATGCGCTAAGGACAAAGCATACTCGCGTTTGCGTCAGTGTTTCGTACTCGTTTTTTTAGAATTAGCAGCGGGAGCAGGGTCAGTAAGCTTTGTCGCTGGAACGGAAGGAGGCATTATTGCGTTTGAGTCGAGAATTTGAACAAAGACTTCGTCTTTTTTTATCATGCCCAATTCAAAACGAGCACGCTCCTCAACAGAATCTGTACCAGACTTAAGATCAGCGACCTCAGATTCAAGCTTGGCGTTACGTTCTTTGAGTTGATTATTGTTAGCTTGCGCCTGTGCTACCTGACGCTGAAACTCCCAGACGCGCAGCCAACCGCCTTTCCCAAGCCAGAGTGGGTATTGAATCAATGCCAGTAAGAGAATAAAACAAACAGCAATCAGGCGCACAGAGACTCACAAAAAACAAAGGTACACAAATAAAAAGGGGAACATCGTTCCCCTTTACTATCTAAAAACGAGTAATTACTTCAGATTATAGAATGCATCACGACCTGGGTAGCTAGCGATTTCGCCCAAATCTTCTTCGATACGCAATAATTGGTTGTATTTTGCCATACGATCAGAACGGGACATAGAGCCCGTTTTGATTTGCAAAGCATTCATACCAACAGCGATATCAGCAATCGTACTATCTTCAGTCTCACCGGAACGATGGGAAATAACTGCAGTGTAACCTGCACGTTTCGCCATTTCAATCGCTGCGAACGTTTCTGTTAATGTACCGATCTGATTGATTTTGATCAGAATCGAATTAGCAATACCCTTTTGGATACCTTCTTTCAGGATTTTGGTGTTAGTCACAAACAAATCATCACCAACCAACTGAACTTTTTTGCCCAGTTTTTCTGTCAGAATTGCCCAACCTTCCCAGTCACCTTCTGCCATCGCATCTTCAATCGAGATGATAGGATATTTATCAACCCAGGTTGCCAGCAGATTAGTGAAATCTGTCGCAGACAACGTCAGACCTTCACCTTCAAGGTGGTATTTGCCATCTTTGTAGAATTCACTTGCTGCGCAATCCAGGCCCAGAGCGATTTGCGTACCTGGCTCATAGCCAGCAGCTTCAATCGCTTGAATGATCATTTTGATCGCTGATTCGTGGTTGTCAACGGAAGGAGCAAAACCACCTTCATCACCAACTGCGGTCGTCAAGCCTTTTTCTTGCAGGATTTTTTTCAATGCATGGAATACTTCAGCACCGTAGCGAATTGCTTCACGGAACGTTGGCGCACCCACTGGAATGATCATGAATTCTTGAATATCCAGATTGTTATCAGCGTGAGCACCGCCATTGATGACGTTCATCATTGGTACTGGCAATTGCATTGCGCCAGAACCACCGAAGTAACGGTACAGCGGCAAGCCAGCTTCTTCTGCAGCCGCTTTAGCCACTGCCATCGACACTGCCAGCATCGCATTTGCACCTAAGCGACCTTTGTTTTCAGTACCATCGAGGTCAATCAGCGTACGATCTAGGAAAGCCTGTTCATTCGCATCCAGACCCATAATCGCTTCAGCGATTTCAGTATTGATATTTTCGCAGGCCTTCAAGACGCCTTTGCCGAGGTAGCGAGATTTGTCGCCATCACGTAATTCGATCGCTTCGCGAGAGCCTGTAGACGCGCCAGAAGGCACAGCAGCGCGTCCCATGACGCCAGATTCCAGCAATACATCACATTCAACTGTTGGGTTACCGCGTGAGTCAATAATTTCACGACCGATAATATCAACGATGGCACTCATTCAATTCTCCTAAACGATCAACAATATAGCGAACAAAGTAAAAAACTGATGCAACTCAATGCTTATTCCATCCAACTGAGTCAACACATAAAAAATTACAACCCAGGTTTGATGCTGCACAATTCAATCAATAACTCAGGCAAATTTCACACTGGCATAGGTGTCAATGTGAACGATACCTGTCAGCCTTAATTAAAAACTTGTTTCAAGGAAGCTTGTTTTCTTCACGACGCGGTCAAGATCAACCAACGTAGAAAGCAATTCTTTCATGCGATCTAACGGCACTGCATTAGGGCCATCACACAAGGCCTGAGCTGGATTTGGATGTGTCTCCATGAACAAACCAGAAACACCAACAGCCACCGCCGCACGCGCCAGCACAGGCACGAACTGACGCTCACCACCGGAGGAGGTTCCCTGACCACCAGGCAACTGCACTGAATGCGTCGCATCAAATACAACCGGACAATTGGTCTCACGCATAATCGCCAGCGAACGCATATCTGATACCAGATTGTTATAACCAAAAGAAACACCACGCTCACACGCCATGAAGTTATCTTCGTTCAGACCAGCTGCTTTCGCTGCTGCACGGGCTTTAGCGATGACATTGACCATATCATGCGGGGCAAGGAATTGCCCTTTTTTGATATTCACTGGCTTGCCTGAGCGACCACACGCTTCAATAAAATCCGTCTGACGAGACAAGAATGCAGGTGTTTGCAAGACATCAACGACAGCAGCAACGGGGATAATTTCTTCAATGGAGTGAATGTCCGTCAAGACAGGTACGCCAATTTCCTTTTTAACGTCGGCCAGAATTTCCAGACCTTTTTCCATTCCCAGACCGCGGAATGAATTACCAGAGGAGCGATTAGCTTTATCAAAAGAGGACTTATAAATAAACGGAATACCTAATGCCTGTGTTATTTCTTTCAGATAGCCCGCCGTATCGAGCGCCATCTGACGTGACTCGATAACACATGGGCCAGCGATCAAAAAGAAAGGCTGGTCAAGACCAACATCAAATCCACATAACTTCATGTTATTTATCCTTGTGCCTTTTTGTGGGCAAGTGCTGCTTTAGCAAACGCGATAAACAATGGGTGCCCATCACGCGGCGTCGATTTAAATTCAGGGTGATATTGAACACCGATATAGAAAGGATGAACTTCGCGTGGCAATTCCATGATTTCGCACAAATCTTCGGTCGCTGTACGGGAAGAAACGACCAAACCTGCTGCTTCAACGCGCGTCAGGTAGTGGTTATTTGCCTCGTAACGATGACGATGACGTTCTGTCACTACATTGCCGTAAATTTCTGCAGCCAGCGTGCCTGGTTTGATGGCGCAAGTTTGCGCACCCAGACGCATCGTGCCACCGAGATCAGAATTTTCATCACGTTGTTCAACTTTACCGTCTTGATTTTTCCATTCATTGATCAGCGCAACGACTGGCTGTTCAGTTTCAGGATCAAACTCAGTGGAGTTAGCCATTGTCAGGCCTGCCATGTGGCGAGCATATTCAATCAGCGCAACTTGCATACCCAAGCAAATGCCGAGGTAAGGGATTTTATTTTCACGGGCATAACGTGCGGCGAGAATCTTACCTTCGACACCACGCTTACCGAAACCACCAGGAACCAGAATCGCGTCGTACTTTTCTAAGGCTTTTGTGCCGTTCGCTTCGATTTCTTCAGAATCGACGTATTCAATGTTAACGCGGCTTTCAGTATGGATACCAGCATGGCGCAACGCTTCTGTCAGCGATTTGTACGATTCAGTCAAATCTACGTACTTACCAACCATACCGATGGTCACTTGTTCTTTTGGATTTTCGAGGGCATAAATTAATTTATCCCACATCGTCAGATCAGCTGGTTTTGGTGATAACTGTAATTTTTCACAAACGATCTTATCCAAGCCCTGATCGTGTAACATTTGTGGAATCTTATAGATCGTGTCTGCGTCCCAAACAGAAATAACACCTTCTTCTGGTACGTTAGCAAACAGAGAAATTTTTGCGCGTTCATCATCAGGGATAGGACGATCAGCACGGCACAATAGCGCGTCTGGGAAAATACCGATTTCGCGTAATTTTTGAACGCTATGTTGTGTTGGCTTGGTTTTCAATTCGCCAGCAGCAGCAACATAAGGAACCAGCGTCAAATGCACAAACGCAGCCGCATTGCGACCAGCGCGCAGGCTTAATTGACGTGCAGCCTCTAAAAATGGTAAAGATTCGATATCACCAACCGTACCACCGATCTCAACCAGCGCAACGTCAGCACCAGCTGCGCCACGATGAATGAACTCTTGAATTTCATTGGTGATGTGCGGAATAACTTGAACAGTTTTACCCAGATATTCACCGCGACGCTCCTTGCGGATCACGGATTCATAAATCTGGCCTGTTGTGAAGTTATTCACTTTCTTCATCTTTGCAGTGATGAAGCGCTCATAGTGGCCCAGATCCAGATCAGTCTCAGCACCGTCATCGGTTACGAAAACTTCACCATGCTGGAATGGGCTCATAGTACCAGGATCAACGTTGATATACGGATCCAGTTTAAGCATAGTAACTTTGAGACCACGCGATTCTAAAATAGCGGCGAGAGAGGCGGCAGCGATGCCTTTGCCTAATGAGGAGACTACGCCCCCCGTAACGAATACGAACTTAGTCATTGCAGAAGGTGCCAGACGGCACAAGCGGGAAATTCGAATTATACATCACTCTGCCACAGAGTTCACACTTTCCCGCTTAAGCTGAACAAAAAACGCTAATTACATCGGATAAATAAATTGCAATCTGACAATATTTTGATTGCCAGTGGCGTTTGACATCTCTTTCATTTCGTTTGCACGCCTGAAAATGGACGCACTAAAGGCATACTCACTTCCCTGCCACAGGTATCCCACTTCCACTTCCCCGCCCTGCTTTTTGGCATGAACTTTATGGGTATCATCACTGAAATAAGCACCCTCAATTGTCGCGTTATACCCGACTTCTTTCACATCTGCGCGGATAAATCCATAATTCGCGGACTGATACGGCATTGCATTCAGACGCCCAAAGCGCACCTCAACCTCAGCACCAAAATCGGTAAAGATGTTACCGAAACGCGCATGAACTTTAGGCGTAATATCAACACCAGAAAATGGGAGAAGACGGCCAGGCGACGCCTCTCCGGACAAGACGACGCCGAGTTCATTGTGATACTGGGTACTCCAGCCCTGCGGCAAGGGTTGATTGATAAACCGGTGCAACTGGGCTTGAGACCGAGCCCCACCAGCACACTGACCAAAACAACCAACGTCAACACCCCACCGCCAGCTCTTGCCAGTGACATCCACATTATTATTGAATACGCCACCATACAGCCAGCCCGCATAGGGATGATCATTGGGAGATAATTGTGAAGGCAATAACTTTACATCGGAGGCCGTGTATAAGTCCTGCCCGACTCGCCAGCCATATTCAACTGAGAGTAAATCCGTCTGGGATACATACGTTTTCTGCAGATGATCGCCTGCGGTATAAAATTTATCGTCTTTATTGAGCAGAAAACTATCATTTTCCAACTCCAGCATCCATATGGCGCGGCCATTCTGCATCACCGACTGCGCCTCTTGCCAAGATGGATGGCCAACCAAAGCAAAACCAACACCGTCAGCCAAGGCAAGGCCAGAAATGGCAGCTAACGACAAAGCCAGCATGGGTTTAATCATTATGTTCGATCGCTTCATCATTCCTCAATCTACGCAAATCAAAATTAGTTCAATTGTAAAGTCGCCAGCATCGCCAACACAGCAGAAGCTGTTTGCAGCGGTACTTCCATCGGAATTAAATGTCCACCGGGTATCAATACATAATTCGGAACCATCAGCTTTTTGGTATAAAAATGTCCGGCTTGGGCGCATTCCACAGAGTCTGTCCCACCAACAAAACCAATTGGCACTCTCGGCCTACGGCGAATCAGGCGCCCCATCACGTGAGGCAAACTAAGGTAAACTTCCGTTTCCACCTCACGGGTAAAACGTAAGGTTACTCCGTCAGGGGTCTCCACTGTGCCAGCATTGATGTAATCCCACAATACTTCCGTTGGCCAGATCGCGAATATCTCCTTGGCAGCAAAATGATCAAAGGCTGCCTGTCGATCCTTCCAAAGATTTTTACGCTTTTCTGAAAAACGCGCTGGACCATATTTTTTATCCACGCCAATCCATTTGGACACTCGGACCAATAACGCGCGCCACCCTGCCACAATCGGGGAATCAATTACAACGACGCCTCGAACCAGATCAGGCCTTGCTCGCGCCACCATCAGCGACAAAATCCCCCCCAATGAATGTCCTAACAGAATAACTGGTTGCTGATAGCGTGCGACGAGTGTATCGATCAATTCCTGCGCGAGATTGCTCCAACCATCATCCACAGGGTACGCAGGATGATGTCCGAGCATATCAGAGGCTTGCACCTCATATTGCCCACGCAATTGATCAAGGAACAGTCGATACGTTCCTGCTGGAAAACTATTCCCATGTACAAAATGGATAATCGGTTTGTTGGCGTGCTCGGTCATGGTTTCTTACCGCGTCATTGATGATACCAATAGCGCGCATGCTCCTGTCTGAATTGGGAAAACTGCAATAATGCGCCAAATTGTAATGTGATTGCACCAGATTCGTCTGTTCTTAGACGATTTACTCCAAATTCTGCATAGCGAGCAAACACCTCGGATTTGGGGTGATGGTAACGATTTAAGTAGCCAACCTGAAAAATCGCCAATGACGGATGTACTGCCTGGAGAAATGCCGCCGTCGAGGAAGTACCACTACCGTGGTGTGGTGCAAGTAAGACATCTGCCTTTAACTTATCAGGAATACTATGTACTAATTCATCCTCCTGAATAGCCTCAATATCACCTGGAAGCAATAACGCATAGCGCTCTGTACTCACACGCAAAGTGCAACTACGGGCATTAGGTCGCCATTTACTGCTTTCATAACTAATCGCCACGGGCTGCAATACTTCAAAATGAACACCATCCCAATCCCACTGATCCCCAGCATGACAGCGCTGATGCTGCCCCGCCTGAGCGACGATAGGGCTATCCAGACTTAAAGAACTACTCATCAACGTAACGGGCAACTGCTGAAGGATCGTCAATGCACCTCCAGAATGATCGCTGTCATTATGCGACACCATCATCATGTCTAATGCATGAATACCACGCGCTTTGAAGTAAGGCAAAATCACCCTGTTTCCGCCATCCGATTCTGGCGAATACATTGGCCCCGTGTCATATAAAAGACGGTGATGCGCAGTTTCAAGCAACAACGACATTCCCTGCCCCACATCAAAAGCAATGACACGTAACTCGTTATTTGCAACAGGAAGCGGCCTTTGAAAAATTAACGGAAAACAACATATGACACCGAGCCAACGCATTGGCCATCCCTTCGGCATTAATAGCCAACAGGTACCAATAAGGGCCAATAGAAAAATAGGAAAAGATGGTAGGGCGGCATTCCAGACTGCAAAGGACGTGTCACTCAACCGTTGCAATACCCAAACCAGTCCCTGAATCAGCACATGGGCAAGTTTCAATACAACAACAGACAAAGGTTTCGGCAAAATACTACCGAACAATGCCAGAGGCGTTACTAGAAAGCTCACCAAAGGAATGGCAATCGCATTAGCGAGCGGACCAATAAGCGATACCTGCCCAAACAATAACATCGTCAACGGCACCAATCCTACTGTTACCGCGTATTGTGTACGACCAGCAATACGCACTTCGCGACTAAAATTTTGCGCACGCCCATCGGCCAATGGCTGCAACTGACCACCCGCTGCAAAAATAATAACGGCGACCGCACCAAATGACAGCCAAAAACCCGGCGACAGCACAGCCCAGGGATCAAGAGAGACCACCAATACAAGCGCAAGTGACAGCACCGTCGAAAAATTACTGAGACGCCCCGTCCACAGCGCAAGTGCTACGACAAGTAGCATATACATTGTTCGCTGCGAAGGCACGCCAAATCCAGCAAGCGCTACGTACAGCAATGCCGTCATTGCGCCAGCTAACGCCGCCATTTTCTGCACTGGAACATACAGCGGCAAATCCCAAGACGCAAAAAAAGAGCGTCGCCACAAAAATGCCACGAGGCCGGAAAACAACCCTGCCACCATCGTAATGTGCAGACCTGAGATGCTAATGAGATGACCAATTCCCACCCGATTAAAGATAGTCCAGTCTGATTGTGGAATTTCTCGTTGATCGCCAATCACCAGTGCCACAATCACACTAGCATAAGGGGAGTTCGGCAACGCCTCATGAATACGGTCTCGCAACAAAGCGCGACCACGTTCGATTAAATTACCCACGGTCCATACAAAAGCATTTAATCTACGGTTAGAACGTTCATGTCCATCATTATCAACACGAACTGTTCCTGTAGCTCGCACCCCCTGCTCTAGCAACCAGACTTCATAATCAAAACCATCTGGGTTTGCCGTACCATGGGGACGTTTTAATCGCACCTTCAATTGCCAACGTTCACCGGGCTGCAACGTTATCGCGTTCTGCTGCGCATCTGATGATCCAGTCTGGTACCAGGATAAACTAATTTTTTTCGGAAACACACTCTGCTCAGACGGGATCATCTGCCCTTCGCGCACCTCGTCGACTGCAAAAATAAAACGCTGACCTTCCGCCATGTGCATCGGCAAGCTATCAACTGTACCAACTAGAACAAGATCTTTATTTTCCCAATTGGGCGACAGCGAAGAGTATAAATAATAGTGAGCAAATAGACTTGCCCAAACAAAGCCGACAATAAACGCCAAGGCGCTGCGATTACCTGTACGCCATCGATCTGCACGAATGCTTGAAGAAATAAAGCGTTGAATTAAGACAAAGATGATCAGCGCAACAGCAATCAACGAACACAGCTGCGCAACTGAAAACAATGCTGCTTGTTGCTGCAGACAAGCGATCCCCACCACAAAAGATACGCAGACCGCACGCATTCGGAGTTACCCATTCATCCTTGGCAAAACAGCTTTTGCGTTATTGCTGGTTCCAATAGCGATCTCTGATAGATCACGCTGTCGCAGCTCAGCTAAGACCGTGCCTATGCGTGGCAATTCTGCAGGGCGATTAATGCCTCGTGAATCCCAGCTTGGTGGAATATCTGGCGCGTCAGTTTCGAGGACAATAACATCGAGCGGCAAATCAGTCGCTAGACGACGAATCTGTAGTGCCCGCGTGTAGGTCATTGCGCCACCAAAACCAAGTTTAAAACCCAGATCGATAAAATGCCCCGCCTGCTGCGCACTTCCATTGAAAGCATGGGCAATCCCACCAACCACCTTGATCCGGCGTAGATGTTTGAGAATCATGTCTTGCGAGCGCCGTACATGCAGTAATACGGGCAAACCAAAATCACGGGCGATTTTTAATTGTTCAGTGTAAAAAAATTCCTGTTTTTCTCGCAGAGGGCTTTGTGTAAGCGCTGGCACGAAGTAATCCAAGCCAATTTCACCAATCGCGACAAAGCGTTGCCCACGCTGCTCATCATCCATCAAAGAAGCAACCGTTTTTCTCAACAGCGTTAAGTCCTTTTCATCGGACGTCGGCACATACATGGGGTGAATACCCAAGGCAAAAAAACAAGTATTTCGCTGCTGGGCTAGATTGGCGACATGATCAAAATTATTTTTATGCACTGAAGGAATCACAATACCAGTGACCCCCTTATCAACTGCAGCATCGGCAACGGCCAATGAGTCACCAAGAAATTCAGAAGCATCCAGATGGCAGTGGGTATCTATCCACATTGCGGTACCCAGTAATAAGAAATAATTGTAGAGAAATATGTTGGACTATTTTGCATAGCCCAAATTATGCAGGAGGAAACACAAAGAACTCAAACAAGATTTCAAGTCATCTGTTTCAATTTTACAAATATCGGAACAACTTACAAAATGAAAAGTCGCCGGGGACAGATTATTGCTGCTCTACCAACCCGGCTACACATCATCAATCTAAGGCCTGCGGCGAAACCAGAACGCCGTCAATATCTGCGTAAATCCAGTCACCTGCGTTAATCGCCACACCTTCGATGCTTACACGTACGTCGTGTTCGCCACCACCGCGTTTTATGCTTCGTACAGGCATCACTGCCAATGCACGAACGCCAATCTGACAGGCATTGATTTCTGCGACATCGCGGATACAGCCATGCACAATGACGCCTGCCCAACCATTTTTCTGTGCAAGAACACCAAGATTACCGCCTAAAAGCGCACAACGTAGACTACCGCCGCCATCGATAACCAATACACGACCATTTCCCGGCGCATCAAGAATGGTCCGCACCATGCCATTATCTTCAAATAATTTCAGCGTACTGACCTGACCAGAAAATTTTTCTACTGCACCAAATGCCTTAAAAACCGGTGGTAAAACTGCTATTTCACCAGTCGCCAATTTATCTTCATTCGCATCACATAGATCACACGTCGCAAACGTCATCGTTTCTTCCTTTCAAATGGGATTTTCATTTTAGCCCGCGATGTTGTGACCGCCAACTATTGCGAGAGGTAAGTGAAATACAAACAACAAATCAATGGTATCTGCAAACAGGCTTAGTTGCAGTTAAGATAGTGGTATCAGCGATCTTATTTACGCCAGCAGGTCTTTACTCCAATGCCAACACCGATACTGACGCACAATCTCCCTGTCACCGCATCTCACTTCCCGACGATGGAAAGACCTGTGCGCCTGGTCGCCCGTAACTTAAAAATATCACAAGATCTCGCTCCACATAGCCACCCTTGCGGTCAAATCACTTATACCCCTCAAGGAATGTTACAGGTAATTGCAGAGGGAACAGTGTGGTTTGTGCCGCCGATGCGGGCGATTTGGATTCCACCGGACACCGTGCATGAAGTCCGCTTACTCACAGAATCCAACCTCCGTGCTATTCATATTCATCAAGACTTTTCACCACTTAGCAAAAAACACTGTCTGGTGCTGGAAGTATCGAGTCTGTTGCGCGAATTAATTTTTAGTCTGGAATATGCCGAATCAGGAAGTATCCGTGAACAACATTTAGTGCAAGTTATTCTGGATGAACTGATCGCAGCAAAACCGCTACCAATTTATTTACCGATGCCGAAAGATAAGCGTTTAAAAAACTTGTGCGAAATCTTACTTACCCATCCCGCCAGCAATGAGACACTGAAAACCTTGGCGAACAAGGTGGGTGCCTCATCCAGAACGCTTACACGACTCTTTGAACAGGAGTTACATATGAGCTTTGGCGACTGGCGACAACAAATGCGTTTAGCCCGTGCATACCCGCTCATCGCGAATGGCACACCTTTGTCGCAGGTTGCTTCAGAACTGGGGTACGCCAGCCAATCAGCTTTCTCTGCAATGTTTAAAAAAACCTTTGGCGTCTCACCATCGAGTTTTTTCAGGCAGGCCGAGTAACCCCTCCCCGCCAGCGGGAAGGGAGATTACCTCTACATTAGACCTTACTAAACACCAATCCACCATCCTGCACATTGATTGCAATCACGTCTTTAGGACCAAACTTACCTTGCAAGATTTGTTTAGACAACGGGTTCTCTATCTCTTGCTGGATTGCGCGTTTCAATGGACGTGCACCATAAACAGGATCAAAACCGGCTTCGGCAATTTTTAACAAGGCAGCATCGCTGACCTGTAAGCCCATATCCATTTGCTGCAAGCGGCCTTCCAGTGTTTTGAGCTGAATCTTGGCAATCGCGCCGATGTTTTTCGCATCGAGGGCATGGAATACGACGATCTCATCAATCCGATTAATGAACTCCGGACGGAAATGCGCTTTGACTTCACCCATCACCGCCATCTTCACAACCGCAGGATCACTGCCCTCCATCGCTTGAATCTGGTGCGATCCAAGGTTGGATGTCATCACGATTACCGTATTTTTAAAATCAACTGTACGCCCTTGACCATCGGTCATACGACCATCGTCAAGCACTTGCAAAAGCACGTTAAAGACATCGTGATGCGCTTTCTCGACTTCATCAAGCAAGATCACGCTGTATGGCTTGCGACGCACTGCCTCGGTTAAATAACCGCCCTCTTCATACCCAACATAGCCCGGTGGTGCACCGATTAGACGGGCGACGCTGTGTTTTTCCATGAATTCACTCATGTCGATCCGGATCAACGACTCTTCGGTATCGAACATAAATCCAGCAAGCGCCTTACACAACTCAGTTTTACCAACACCAGTTGGCCCGAGGAATAGGAAAGAGCCATACGGACGCCCGGGATCACCCAAGCCAGCACGTGAACGGCGAATCGCGTCAGACACAGCGACAATGGCCTCATCCTGACCCACGACACGTTCATGCAGCGCATCTTCCATGTGCAGCAGTTTTTCGCGCTCACCTTGCATCATGCGCGACACAGGGATACCTGTCGCACGAGAGACAATTTCTGCAATCTCCTCTGCCCCAACCTGTGTTCGCAAGAGACGCAATTTACCGCCAGCTTCTTGGTTTTTATCTGCTTGCGTATCAGCTTGCTTCAATTGCGCTTCAAGCTCAGGCAGACGTCCATATTGCAACTGCGACATGGTCTGCCAATCGCCTTTACGTTTCGCATCCTCCATTTGCAGACGGATTTGTTCTATCTCTTCTTTGATATGCGTACTACCTTGAACAATCGCTTTTTCTGCTTTCCAGATTTCTTCTAGATCGGCGTATTCACGGGAGAGCTTTTCGATTTCCTCTTCGATCAGCCCAAGACGTTTATGCGACGCTTCATCTTTCTCGCGTTTGACCGCTTCACGCTCAATCTTCAACTGAATCAAACGGCGATCAAGCTTATCCATGACCTCTGGTTTGGAATCAATTTCGATTTTAATTTTTGCAGCGGCTTCATCGATGAGATCAATTGCTTTGTCAGGCAAGAACCTGTCAGTAATGTAGCGATGCGAGAGTTCTGCAGCAGCGACAATGGCAGGATCAGTAATATCGACGCCGTGATGCACCTCGTATTTCTCTTGCAAGCCACGCAGAATCGCAATCGTCGCTTCGACACTTGGCTCGTCGACGATAATTTTCTGGAAGCGACGTTCGAGAGCTGCATCTTTTTCAATGTACTTACGGTATTCATCGAGTGTCGTCGCGCCGACACAATGCAATTCGCCACGCGCCAATGCTGGCTTGAGCATATTGCCAGCATCCATCGCACCTTCTGCTTTGCCTGCGCCCACCATGGTGTGGAGCTCATCAATAAAGACGATGGTCTGGCCTTCATCCATCGCGATTTCTTTGAGTACGGCTTTCAGACGCTCTTCAAATTCCCCTCTGAATTTCGCACCTGCCAACAAGGCTGCCATATCCAGTGACAATACGCGTTTGGATTTCAGACTATCCGGTACCTCTCCATTAACGATGCGCTGCGCCAACCCTTCGACAATCGCGGTTTTACCAACACCTGGTTCACCTATGAGAACGGGATTATTTTTACTACGACGTTGCAGAACCTGAATGGCACGACGGATTTCATCATCGCGACCAATCACAGGATCAAGCTTACCCAGACGCGCACGTTCGGTCAGATCGAGGGTGTATTTTTTGAGCGCTTCGCGCTGTCCTTCCGCATCCTGCGAATTGACGTTACCGCCGCCGCGTACCGCTGTAATTGCCGCTTCGAGTGATTTACGGGTCAGGCCGTTTTCGCGGGCTAATTTTCCCGCCTCAGATTTATCATCTGACAATGCTAACAAGATCATTTCACTTGCTAGAAACTCATCGCCGCGTTTTTGTGATTCTTTATCTGCAAGATTCAGCAATCCGGTCAATTCACGGCCGATTTGTACCTGACCATCCGTACCTGAGACTTTAGGCAAACGATCCAACCCAGACTTTAACGCCGTCTGCAGCACGTTAACATTGACGCCAGCCCGCTGTAAGAGCGAGCGGCTACCGCCATCACTCTGGTCGATCACGGCCAGCAAAAGATGGATGGGTTCTATGTACTGATTGTCATTGCCAACAGCCAGACTCTGCGCATCCGCTAAGGCTTCTTGTAATTTGGTCGTCAGTTTATCGAGACGCATTGTTTGCTCCTGAATGATTAGTTACCAGCACAATTTGGGGCTGTACAGCTGATTTCAAGCAGTGTGGAGCAGACGATATAAAACTGTTTGTGATAGCGCAAACTTACCCAAGGTATACATTCCCGTAGGCAAGCAAATACCCATCATTACCCGCTTAGTCGAAACGCGCCTGTTTCTTAAATTGCTCAGTAGCGCGCACTAACGCCGATGCGATACCCGGCTCCATTGCTGCATGACCTGCGTCACCAATCACGTGAAACGCGGCAGTTGGCCACGCCTGATGCAGCCGATAAGCAGAGACTGGTGGGCAAATGACATCGTAACGCCCCTGCACAATCACCGCAGGAAGGTGAGAAATTGCAGCAATATTGTCAATCAGCGCATCATCGTCCATGAAAGCACCATGCAGCATATAATGCGCCTCAAGCCGACCAATCCCCAGACTGACCTCGTCTGACTCAAAGCTAGAAATAGCATCCGCTTGCGGCTCCAAAAATAAACAAGAGCCTTCGTAGCGACTCCAGTTACGAGCTGTTTCAACGTAAATGGCAGGGTCATCGCAGAACAAGCGTTTGACATACGCTTGTAGCAAATCGCCACGTTCCGCTACCGGAATGGCGTCAGCAAAGCGCTGATGGACTTCTGGGTAAAAATACTTTATTCCGTTAACAAACCATTCAACCTCGGTCTTGGTACAGAGGAAAATACCTCGCAAGATAAAGCCCAGACACACTTGCGGATGTGTCTCACCGTAAGCCAGCGCCAGCGTCGAACCCCAAGACCCGCCAAATACCAACCATTGTTCAACACCAAGCATGACACGAATTTTTTCAATATCAGCAATTAAGAGCTGAGTCGTGTTCTGCCGATACTCACCTAACGGCGTCGATTTACCGGCTCCGCGCTGATCGAATAAGACAATGCGGTAATGTGCAGGATCAAAGAAACGGCGATGTCCGGGACTCGTACCAGCACCTGGCCCGCCGTGCAGAAACAGCACTGGCTGTCCGTTTGGATTACCGCACTCTTCCCAATACAATGTATGGAGATCATCTACCGCTAACATGCCTGTACGATACGGTTCAATTGCCGGAAATAACGGGTAGCTAGCTGAATTGGTAGCGTCTGACATAGGATCTCCTTGTTGATTAGACGATGTCACCTGACATGGGCCATAGGAACAGCAATGGCAGGCAACGATATCGCTATTATAAGATGAATGTCTCTCACATTTCTTCTATCAGAATCGTTGCTCCCACAACAAATGCCAGACTGCATTGGCGGGCTGACTGGTCTGCTGTGTCGCCCGAATTTGCGCATCCTCGTACGCTGAAAATCCCAGTTCAGTCTGAGGTCGCAAATGACTCACCGACAATCTAAGCTGCCCCTGTGATGTTACCTGCCAGAGACTATACAAATCTAAACGATGCGACGTACTTTGAGTCGATACCAGATAAGCAGAGGCGCGCTCAGTCCCTTTCGATTGCAGGGAATACGTGCCACCGGCTGTCCAGCCTGGCCTTAGCTGATAATCGAGACTCAGATTTGCACTGAGTTTGACCTGATCGGCGATCCGATTATCTTGCCCCAGCACATTCTTCACGCGTGACCAATTCCGATTCACATTAGCATGTACATTAATTTTTGGTAAGGCTGCGTTCAAGGTAACAAGAGAAAATTTCGTCTCAAATTCAACACCCGCCACATCTGCACTGCCATTGTTCACAGGCATCGTTAACCAGCCATTTGGCTGTTGCAGCAACACGTCCTGAATGACATCCTGAATTTTGCGGACATACATACTGGCACTCAGGGTGTTGCCATTGATATGAAATTGCTCATACGCGATATCGAACCCCCACGATTTTTCTGCATGAAGCGCGGGGTTACCTTGCTGATCAGGATTCAGTGGTCCATTATCGTTATCAATCCGGATCACGCGTGGGATCAATGTCATCAGCACTGGTGCTTTTATCGTACGATTGAAGGCAAAACGCCATTGCCGCTGATTATCGAGTTGTAGAATTGTTTGTAATATTGGCGCAAACAATCGATCCGAATGTCTCATAGCAAGAGCAGATGGCTGCATACTCTGAACCTTGACATCCTCCCAGCGCACACCAACATATGCCAACCACTGCGATGAGAGACGCCATTCATCCTGTGCAAACAGCGCAAACTTACTTATCGATACGGCATACGGTTGATCGGTATTGAGCATTGGATTTCCTTGCGGGTCCAGATTCAGCTCCTGCCGAGATTCATGGCGTTGTCCGCGACTCGACTCCCATCCCAACGAGACACTATGATTCTCTGAAGGTGACAACGCATATTTTCCATTCAAGCGAAACTCATCCTCAATCGCTTGAACGCTCACATCTCTTGTCTGCAATAACTGATTATTGGCGTCGTTACCTAGGAAATGAAAAAATGAGACGCGTCTGAAAAAATTCCAGCCGCCAGTTACACTTAATTTAGCATCATCTTCAAGCCGTCGATCCCAGGTAAGGGTATTTCTGGCTGTTGTGATATGCGCGTTCCAGACACCGACATTGTTTGGAAAATCTGTACTCGCGCCGACGGACTCAGATTGGGTTTCCTGTTTCTGCTGGTGAACGTAAAGCTGATTCAAAAACCCTTGCCATCCAAGTGTATCATCCGACTGAATTTGCCAATGAACGTGAGGCGTCAGGCTCAACGTTTCGCGTTGTAGCTGTGTTACGTGTGTGAGCTGCCGTGATGCGACAACCGTTGGTGCAGCGTTGCTACCTAATGGTCCTTTTTGTAGTAAGGCTTCGCTGATCTGGTCTATGTTATCGCTATTACTACGATCAACGACGGCATTGAGGTTGTATCCAACCTTGCCTGCATTACCGCTGCTGCTAAGAGACATCCCAGGGCTCCATTGATGACTATTCTCATTGAGTCGCCATTTAATTTCCGGCGGCAACTGACTGGTTTTTTTACGGAGTACGATGTTGATACTGCCCGCAATACCCTGCGCACTTTTATCTGCGCCAGCAACTCGCATGATTTCGATATGATCAATCGCATCAGGCGCAATACTGTCAATGGCAAAACCGTCAGGCATTGGCTCACCGTTGAGTAGTATCTGCGTATATCCCGTACCTAAACCACGCAACGAAATCACGGTTTCTTTGTTCTTATTTTCACTGACAGTAATGCCTGGCAGTCGCTTTAATGTGTCACTCAAGGACGTATCGCCATAGCGTGCTAATTCCTCGTGTCCATAGAGACTGACGATCGTCGGTTCGGCCTGACGAATTTTATCGTTCGCATTCACTGTCGTCATTTCAACCGTCTGCAACTGATCTGTATTTGCATACGCCACTGTGGAAAAAATACAGAGCTGGGCAACTTGTGCACTGCTTGAAAGGCAGCACCATTTGAATAATTTTTTCATAAAACGAAAACCCATCCCCCTCACGCTTTTCCACAATAAAAAGGCGCAAAAGTGCAGATGAAAAATGGAAGAAAAACGAAGGCGCGATAGCGTTCAGGCGCTACCTCACAGCGCATTGACAATAAAAAGGCCTTTCAACTATTGCGCTCAATAGCCTGACGAATATTGACGATATCGGCGGCTCTACCTTCAAGACTATCTGCACCCATCAAGACCATCGTAATTGCACGGCCTGCGACTTGCAGATGCATTAGGATGCAACGCCCCGCTTCTCGTGTGAAACCCGTTTTTGATACATGGATGTCCCACTCTTTTTGTCCAACAAGCACATTGGTATTGTCGCGTGCAGCCACCCTGTGATGAGGATCATTACTGAACGTCGACGCTGCGCTGGCGATATGTACTAACTCAGGATAATGCGTTGCTTCTTGCGTGAGACGTGCCAGATCTGCCGCACTGGCAACGTTCTGCTTGCTATAGCCGGCGGGCTCTTCCATATGCATATGAGTAAGCGCTAACGCCTCAATTTTACGTTGTGCCGCCATCAGGAACGCTTGCTCGCCACCAGGAAATGTGCGTGCCAGCACTTGTGCAGCACGGTTATCCGATGGTATCAACATCATTTCTAGCATCTGATGACGGGTAAGGTATGCACCTACGGGCAAATGAGACATTGCACCTTTTAATGCTGTGACATCCTCAAGTTTCACCGAAAGGTTCTCCTGCATATCCAGACCTGCATCAAGAATGACAATAGCAGTCATTAATTTAGATAACGAGGCCATCGGCGTCGACCTGTTCGCTTCTTTTTGCAACAGGACCTTCCCACTCGCATCATCGATCACCACTGCATGCGCTGAGTTGAGATTGACCAGCAATGGAACTGGTGCCCTGTCGGGAACCGTGCCTGACGATTTGTCTTGTTGAATGACACGGTTCAACGCCTGATGCTGCGCATCATCCACATCCTGGTCATGTTGCGCTACAGCACTGGCCACAATACCCATGAACAGCACGCCAACGATTGGGGTCGCCATTGTCCAATGCCATTCCTGCTGATCGTCTCTGACCAGACGTTTAATACGCGCCAATAAATGTCCGCCGTTGGCCGCTGGTGCCATCTGTGGCGCCCCAGCTTGCCACGCATCCAACTTTTGGAGCGCCAAGGCCAATGCCTGTGGACGCCGCAATACTGACGCTGCCAGATCATCCGCTATCTGCTCACGTTCTACTTCAATTCTGAATGAAATCCACCATACGGCCGGATGGTAAAACAACATGGCTACAACGCATTGCTGGACAACATTGACGACATAGTCCCACCGTTTGATGTGTGCTAGTTCATGCGCCACCAACGCATCGAGCAGCTCAGGTGACATACCGGTGATCAACGACAAGGGCATCACAATCACTGGTTGCCAGCAACCAGTAGTGACTGGTGTCCGCAAACGCTGATCAAGGCGAAAATGCACTTGACGTTGCAATCCAAAGCCGATTGCCAGCACAGTGGTCCGAGACTGCCAATGGATCAATTGTTGTTTTTGCTCATCTGCATTCAACGTGTCGCCCAACTGCCGCACCCATAACATCCCAACAAGTATTCTGGCAGTCATCAAACAGACGCCGCCTAGCCAGATAAATACAATGATCGGCAAATAAGCTTGCATCCCAGCAAGAAATTGATGTCCATGGACAAAAACAATGTCGAACCGACCTGCCGACTGTTGCATGAAGGCCAGGGCAGTTTCTAATTGCACTGCGCGTGGCGCGTGCAATTCCTGATAGACGCCATACACTGGCCAGCAAATACATGCCAGCAAAGCACTACATAAAATCAGATAACGCGACTGCGGACGGGCATTTCTCATGATGGCACACAGCAATGACGCACCGCAGCCGATAAGGGCGCCCTGCCATAGGAAATTCAATAATGGCCAGCCAAGCACTTCCACCAATGAAACGTCCGCGTTCATGATTTATCTTCCTCAAGAAAACGTTCAATCTCGGCACGTTCCTGTTTGCTGACGTGGCCGCGTAATGCCGCCATCACCAATGCCTTGCCTGAACCAGCAAACACTTTCTGTATCAACTCTTTGAGCAAGTTAGTTTGGATATCGTCTTGCTCCTGCACCGGTGCATAAACGTGGGAACGCTGTCCCTCATCCCGCTTCAGGATGCCTTTGCTGTGCATTAACTGCAAATGACGCAGTACCGTTGCATAGGCTAATTCTGGGCGATCCGCTTGCGCTGCTGCGTGTACCTGTTTGGCAGTAGAAGGACCGATTTGCCACAGGACTTTGAGTAAATTAATTTCAGCGGCAGTTGGCTTGGGCGCTTGTCGTGTTTGTAGTACTTGTTTTGGTGAACTCATAGTGGCTTTCGGCATAGAAGTTGTCGAAAAAGGAGACTTCAGGGGTCATAATTTATCCAGAATAAATGTTCTAGAAACTTTTGTCTAGAACTATTTTTCTACTTCAAGGCAAAATAAAACCGACCAGCATAAAACGGGTCGGTTATGTTGAAATCACGCTATATCAAGAGGATGGCGGCGTCCATTTTTGCAATGCACTCTCATCGCTCTCACGAGCATCTACCCAGCGCGCACCGGTCTCTGTTTGTTCTTTCTTCCAGAATGGCGCCTGCGTCTTCAAAAAATCCATCATGAATTCACAAGCAGAAAAAGCGTCCCCGCGATGTTTTGACGCCACTACCACTAGGACAATTTGATCCAACGGCAGCAAGGGGCCGACGCGATGGATGATCAAGCTGTCAATCACTGACCAGCGAGCAGCCGCCTGGACTGAAATATCTTCCAGTGCTTTCTCTGTCATGACCGGATAATGCTCCAGCTCCATGGCACTGACCGTCTGACCATCATTGAGATCGCGCACCAAGCCCAGAAAACTAACTACCGCGCCTATCGTCGGGTTTCCCTCTCTGAGTTTCCTGACTTCTGTCGACAAATCAAAATCTTCTGTCTGGACCCGGACATGCATACCTTAACCTCCCGTGACCGGCGGAAAAAAAGCAACTTCAGAACCATCGGCAATCTCGGTATCTACTTCGCACATCACATGATCGTAAGCCATGCGCAATGCCGCGTCCGGCGCGAGCGTCTCAGCCCAAAGTTCGCCGCGCGAGGCCAGCCATGCACGGACATCACCGACAGTACGCACTTCATCAGAGACGTTGACGATCTCTTCTGTGACACCTAATTTTTCACGCACACTGGCAAAAAAACGTAATTGTATTTTCATATAACACTAGCGTAGGACGGCTGTCATGATGATTATATTGAGCATCACAGCCCTCGGATTAAAACGATGAGAATGGAATAAATTTTACCTGTTCGCCAGAATGTACAGTTTGACCCGGCGTAAGTTCGATCAATCCATCACCCCAGACTGTCGACGTTAACACACCCGACCCCTGATTTGAAAACAAATCAAGGCCACCAGCAGGATTAATTCTGGCACGCAGATATTCTTGTCGACGGTCTGGCTTGAGCCAGTCAAAATCAGCACGCATCAAAAATGCTAACGGCGCGACGTCGGCCACCCCTTGCATACGCAAAATAAAAGGGCGCACGAACATCAAAAAGGTCACGAAGCTCGATACAGGATTACCGGGCAGGCCGATAAAAAATGCATCACCAACCTCGCCAAACGCCAGTGGCTTGCCTGGTTTCACCGCGATTTGCCACATAGTCAGACTTCCTTCTGCCTCAACAGCAGGACGAATATGATCTTCTTCGCCGACAGACACACCACCGGACGTCAAGACGAGGTCGTGGCCTTGTGCTGCCAAGCGCAGCGTCGCTCTGGTTGCCTCAAGCGTATCAGGAACAATGCCATAATCGGTCACTTCGCAGCCAAGGTCATGTAACAAAGCACTGAGGGTAAAGCGATTAGAATTATAGATTGCGCCGGGCTTTAATTCTTCACCCGGCATCGCTAATTCATCACCCGTAAAAAATACAGCCACCTTCATTTTGCGCCACACAGGCAAACTAGCCAGACCAACCGATGCAGCTAGGCCGATCTCTTGCGCGCGTAAGCGCGTTCCAGCATGCAATATCGTAGCACCAGTCTGAATATCCTCCCCGCGACGGCGAATCCATTCGCCAGCGCGCGGTACGTGGTTGATCATGACATCATCGCCGTCCGCCACGCATTGTTCTTGCATCACTACTGCATCAGCACCGACCGGAATCATCGCCCCCGTAAAAATACGTGCGGCAGTTCCTGCCAGCAAGGGTTCTCCAACATGACCTGCCGGGATTCTTTGCGTAATACGCAATGTCGCCTGACCACCCACACAATCCGCAGCGCGTACTGCGTAGCCATCCATTTGCGTATTATCCATGGGTGGCACATCCAATAGCGAAGTCTGCGACTGCGCAAGCACCCTTCCTGCAGCTGCCAACGTGGAAAGTGATTCCAGTTCTTTTAACGGACGTGCTGCATTCAATAGAAAAGTGAGCGCATCATTGACGCTCATCAATGGTTTTCTTAGATTCATAAACGAAAATATTCAGTATTAAATGTCGACACAAAATGGGTAAAGCAAGTGAATGGGTGAACATTGTAGCCGTTCATCAGCAAATCCACCTTACCACATACGAAGCAGAAAGCTTCACACCCTCCGTTCCGCGCAGAACATTGAGGGACAAATAGGCAAAATGAGGTACAAATAAGTACGAATAGGTACCAATAAGTGAAAAAAAATGCAAATTTTATTCCTTTACCGCAAATCACTCTTAAACTATCTATAATCATAGCAAATCGCACAAAGAACCATTCAACCACAACCGCCACTCCATTGAGGCCACTATGTCGAACAATACCGCTTTGCGCAACGTCCACATAAGGCGATTGATTTTATGGGTAAGTACGGGACTGTTAGCGCTAAATGGCCTCTATGCCAACGCAGGTACCACGATATATCGGTTTTCGCCTGTCAACCAGTACGATATCAACCTTACCGCAGCTTACTGGAATCCAATCATTAGCTACGTCTCAGAAAAAAGTGGCGTTAAACTGATTCTGAAGATCGGCCGCACCTCTGCCGATACCACCAGCTACGTTTTGGCAAGAGAGGTTGATTTTGCATTTACCAACCATCTATTCTCCGCAGAGCGCGAAAAATTAGGCTGGAAAACGTTCGGACGCCGCAACCTCCCCCCTGTTTCTGGTGAAATTGTGGTTCCAGAGGGTTCGACGATTACATCCATCTCTCAACTTGATGGAAAAGATATGGCGTTTCCGGGACCTGAAGCTTTAATTGCTTATAAAGTGCCAATGGCATATCTAATGAGTCAACAAGTTAAGGTCAATGTTGTTTTTGGCGGCAACCAAAACGGTGCTTTTGCACAGTTATTTGCTGGCCAGGTGCAAGCCGTTGGAGGCAATTCTCAACTCATTGAGAGTTACACCAACCGTGAAAAGAAAAAGTTTCACGTAATTTGGAAATCCGAACCTTATTACGACCTCGCTCTGATGGCATCCAATAATGTCAATCCTGCCGATCTTAAAGCAATCTCTGCGGCTTTCTTCGGCATGAAAGATGATCCAGAAGGTAAAGTCGTTCTCAAGCAAGCATCTGCCAAGATAGGATTGACCGATAACATTTACTTCATTCCATCCGATGGCAGTGAATATGCGAACTACAAGAAGTTTTTCCAAACACTTCCAGCCAGTTTGCGTTAATTTCACATCAACTAAGAGGCTGATTTGCGTCTTTTAAAATATTTCCTTCCACAATCACTGGTATTGCGTGTCTACGCGCTTTACACGGTGACGTGGTTGGCGTTCATGTGCGCTGGTGTGGTGCTCTATTTTGAAACGCGGTTCACCCAAGAAATTGAAGATGTACAGGAATCCGCCGAAACCATGCTGGAAGTGGCATCGAACAGCATATCAGACAGTGCCGTTATCGGTGATTTCGATACGATTAAGCGTACCCTCGATCATATGATCGTCAGCCCCAACTTTCTGTCGGCAAAGTTTATTCCACTTCAGCAGGGTTTTGTTAGTAGCCGAGAAAAATCGACCGACGAGCATGACTATATCCCTTCATGGATTACAACACGGGTCAACGATCACTTGTTTGATGACAACACGATCATTAAAGTTGGCGGTGTTGATTACGGTGTCTTGCGCCTGAGCTTTGATAACCTACACATTGCCAACCGCATGTGGAAAATGATGCAGGTCGCTCTGGCGCTGTGCTTAGCGGGTTTTGTCGGGGGCCTAGTGCTAATCTGGTTTCCTCTACAAAGCTGGCTCGGCAAACTAAAAGAAAGCCGGGTATTAGAATTAGGCATGATCGAGGGACGCGACCTTGAAAATGAAGAACTCATCAGCAAAGCACCGATCGAAGTTCGTCAGACACTCCTGCGATTACAAAATACCGCATCCCAACTGCGAAATGAATTAGCAGAACGGGAAAATACCCTGCATTCGCTCCGACAGATTCTCATCAGCCTGCTACCTGAGAGCGCCGAAAAGCCACTTGAAGATCAAAATATCGCAGTCATCCTCACGACCATCGAAGACTTGATTGCAGAGGGCGAGCAATCCCGTACGGCACTGGTTATCGCAAAAGAAAACGCTGAACACGCTAACCAAGCCAAAAGCACTTTCCTTGCGAATATGAGTCACGAAATTCGCACACCGATGAACGGCATCACAGGCATGATCGAGCTTTGTTTGGAGACGCCGCTTGATCAAAGACAAAAGGATTTTTTGGGGATGGCAAAGTATTCCGCTGACCATCTGCTCGTGATCATTAACGATATTCTTGATTTTAGTAAAATTGAAGCGGACAAAATAGAAGTTGAATCGATTCCTATCTCTATCGTCAGCCTACTTCAGGATTTGAGTAGAACGGCTGAATTTACCATTCAAAAGAAAAATATCGTACTCATCAAAGAGATTGACGCTAGCTTGCCTGAATTTATTCTGGGTGACCCCGTCAGACTTACGCAGATCATCAACAACCTGCTAAGTAATGCGATTAAATTTACCGACACAGGACATATCACCTTGTCTGCTCAGGTTAGCGCTGAAGCACCAAAAAGATTGCGCATCAGCGTTACCGACACAGGGATTGGCATTCCCGTATCGGAACAAAAGCGTATCTTCGATGCTTTCTCCCAACAGGATATTTCAACTACCCGACGCTTTGGAGGGACAGGCTTAGGGTTAAGTATCTGCAACAAACTTGCCCAACTCATGGGGGGCAGTATTCGCCTTATCAGCCACCCCGGAAAAGGGAGTCAGTTCACCTTGGATTTACCGGTACTTTTACCGACTGCAGAAATGGCTTATTCAAAGGCAGCTTTACGAACTGCTGAGAATATACAGGTACCCAAATTGGATATTTTAATCGCGGAAGACAATGCCATTAATCAAAGCCTGATGCTTAACCTACTCACCCGACAAGGGCATGCATGCAGCATCGCCAATAATGGTGACGAGGCCATTAAGCTATGGCAAGAAGGTCACTTTGATCTGATTTTAATGGACATGCAAATGCCAGTAATGGGCGGATTAGACGCAACCCGTGAAATTCGCCGTATCGAGGCACAAACAAAACGTGAAAGAAAAATCCCTATCTTCGCATTGACGGCATCAGCAATGGCAAGCGAACAGCAAGAAGCCATCGAAGCAGGTCTCGACGGCTACCTGACGAAACCAGTGAATCGTCAGGTCTTGTACGATGTATTAAATACGATCGCTATGCAATCTGAGAAGTTGGCTGCAGCTCAGGAACCAACATTAATCAATGCGCCGCTTTAGCTGCAACGTAGTGATGTGCTATAGCAGCAATCTTGTCATGACTGCCTTGGTTGTTTGCATAATCCATCAAACGCCCACACTACCCAGTGATGAGAACTCTTAAGGCGATCAAAATAAAGTGACGGGACGGACACGATTTGCCTGATCAACCCAATAATGGCGTTCAGCCTCAGTTACTGCCAATTTAGCTGCCTGCCTGAATTGTCCCTCAGCCGCGTTCCTGAGTGATTGTTCGGTATATTCCGCCCCCAAAAATGTTGTATTCGCCGGCCAACTTTCACTGTTGGTGCGTTCAACCAAGAGATTCATCAACCGACCAGCTATCTGAAACACTGAACCACCGGCACCAAGCACCGAATGGATCGCTGTTTCGGCGATTTGCATGACGTCAATATCGACCGTATGCGGATAGGCCAACAACATTTCTCCAACGCAGAGTTGGGTCTGTGTATGCAAAGCGTGATTATCGGAAACACGTTTTAAGATGTGAAGAGCCGCCGTCAAACGACCAGCTTTTGCATGACAACGTGCAGCCCCGAAGTGCGCTGTGACATAGGACGGATCAACTCGGCCAACGCGGTCGTAATATGGCAAGGCAAGCCCAATGTCGTTAGCTATTTCAGCCGCAAAACCCATTGCTAAACGCGGTGCAAGTTCGCCAGGCATTTCAAAATAACATCGCTCAAAATAGGGTAATGCTTTAAGCCCCTCATTCTGGGTGATCCAATAAACCCCATGATACCAACTTGGTCGCCAATCAAACGGGTTAGCCTGTTCGAGTTCTATCAAGGTCGAGTCAATCACGCTATCTCGCTCAGTAGGAAGTAATAACGGGTGCGCAATCAATAGTTCAACCAATCGTAAGCGGGGTTCTACCGCCCTATCTCCATATTTCATCACGAGTGCCTGCAATTCACTGAGCTGATCTTGAACACTCATCAGACTCAAGATGCAAATAACTTCCCCCGCAGCTTTATCATCGATTCTGACGCGTGGACTTGGCAGTGCTAACGGGTTAATCTCTGTCGCTAACTCTTTGGCTGTTGCATACACTAATCGATCACCAGTAAATATCTTGCTATCCGCAGGCTTTGGGCCTGATTGCAAGGCCACTACTTCTCGCAGTACACCGTATAACTGATCGGACATCTCGTCCGCCGTTTGAAAACGTACATCGGGATCTATATGCGTAGCGCGTAACAAAAAACGGTACAAAGACGCATTGTCGGCCAGAACTTCAAATTCCTCAGGCGATGGCAATGTCAATTCATAGTCCGACGAGAATTTAAAATCCATAACCAACAGGGCAAGCGTGCGCCCCAACGTATATAAGTCTGAGACAGCAATCGGATCGCTACGCGCTTCCGGCGCTGAGAAGCCTATCGTCCCATAGACGGCACCACTGGTGTCACCAATCTTCCGTATAGCGCCCATATCAATCAATTTAACATCACCGGCCTCAATCATGATGTTATCAGGCTTAAAGTCACAGTAAACCAAACCTTGCCTATGCAAATAAGAAAATGCTGGCAGAATACCCAGAATATATGAAATAGCTTCTGTCACTGGTAACGGTCCGCGCTGCTTGCGCAAGCGATGGACAGTTTGACCACCCACATATTCCATAATGATAAAACCTTCCGCACCCTGACTAATAAAATCATAGATACCGACAATTTGGGGATGCTTAATCGCAACCAAGTAACGGCGCTCTGCTACGGCAACAGCTGCACTTGCCGCATCATTTGCGCTCAATAGACCTTTGAGCACAACCCATCGTTGCAGCACTAGATCCCAACCAAGATAAATCCATCCCAGACCACCAAATGCAATTGGCCCTTTGATTTCATATTTTTCAGCGATCACGTCGCCTGCTTTCAATCTAACCACAAAATCATATGGCGCACCGCAAGAGAGGCAAAATCCTTTGGTAACATTGACCTTGGCATCGCATTGTGGGCAGCGCAGCTTATGCGCTGGCACCTCAGGATCCGTTATGAGTAGTGTTAACGGATCCTGATTAGGCAGGTCTGGTAGCGATATGAGCCCACCACCGAGGATATTATGGTATGTCACTGGACGCGCGGGATACGTTACCGTGAAGCGATTCGTCCTACTGGTAAGCCTCGTGGTCTGATTGATTGGAGGAAAACGTCCGGGCGTAGCAACAGAAGATCGAGCCACAGAAGATCTCACCTCCGAGTCACCAGTCACTTCAGTAAACAAGGCCTTAACTGCGGACTTACCACAGTATTGACAGACATCATCGACAACAACACCACGACAATATTGACAGGACGGAGTCATAACATCACCTCAACGTTTTACAAGCAAAAGTTTAACCCTAGCAGATCAAGACATAACGGGCGATCCGAATCTGAGCATTCATTGACATCGGTGTCGATGAGAACAAGTCGCCCACATCACTCACTCGCGATACTCCGACAAACGATGTTCAATACCGATAAAGCTACCGACTAGCGGCACGAATAATAGCGTCAACCACAGGTACTTCATGATCTCAAGGGCATTGGTAGCCCGCTTAATCGCCGCATCAAATGCACTCTGATTGATTTTTATTGCCTTAGTTAAAGCTTGAACAAAATGATCAAATGCCCAATCACTCTGGTGCTCCAGCTTGCCAACGCCTAGCGCAACCGCTTGCTCATGTTGGCCGGCAGACTCAAGACGACGGATTTGTGTATCAATTGCGACATATTCGGCCCACGTTTTTAAACTTTCCGCAATCGCCTGATGCTCTCCCGGAAAAGTAATATTCGCTAACTCGTCCCCAAGAAATCCATGCGCCTTGAGAACATTAGGTTGGGCAATCAAAGCGGAGGCAACACCGATCCTTGTATCAAAAATCTGATTTACCTTTGCTATGAATAAATTAGTTTGCTGCCCCTGTGAAGGGTGACCATGCATCAAAAGATAGATACTCTCTTGCGCATTCGCCGAGTATGCAATCGACTGTGCCTCGGTCAGGGAATGCACAGAATCAAATGCATCCGCTTTTGCCGTATGCAAATCAGCATTCAACGCTATCACTTTAACCACCATCAAAAATACACCGACCAACAACATCAACATGCCTAAAAATAGCGGTGGATTAAGGATGCGTTTAAAGTCGCTGTATAGTTTTATCTGCGTCTCGACCATTACTACAAGCAACATCACAGAGAACAATAAAAATGCAAAAAAATAAGTTTTTGCGTCGCGCAACTCGTCTTTGTAGCTGGTCGTTAAATGCCTAAAATTGACCTGTTCAAGCATCGAAACAGAGGGAAGCAGACGTTCACGCATCAATGCATCGGCCTTGAGAATTAACCCATTGGACTCCTTGCTAACTAAGGCCATCCCCACTAAGCGCTCATAGTCTGATAATTGCCTCATCGCAGCTAGAATAGGCGCCCGCTCTTCATTGCCATAAGTAATGTTCTGCGCAACAGTCAACAGGTCATCATGCGCCTGATTAATTGCCGCCACATAGGCAAGACCTGAAGGGCCATCGGCCGCTTCCTTTAATAAAAATAAGTTGGCAATCTGCGTATGTGCACGAGCGAGACCGGTACGTATCTGCTCGGCCGCAATAATCGACGGTACCGTTTCTTTTCCTGTTATATCTATCATATGGAGATAGCTATGATAGGTAAAAAAAGCAGTAATGCCGACACAGATGCTCAACAGAACAGCTATTTTTTGTCTTATAGTCAGTTGCCGCGGTATATCAGAGATCGGCAGCAAGTCCGTAGCGATCGTGGGCAGATCAATGGATCTCGTCGTGGTCTGAGGCAAAGGAGAAGACATAAATAGCGATCCTTATACAAATAATCGATACGGTGTTTTTATCAAATAAAACACGAATGTGCATCCACATCTACTGATCCCGCAAATCAAATCACCATCAATATTCTGACGCACAAGACTCGCTTGGAATGATTGTTGATCGATGAATGTGCCATCGACGGTGTCCAGATCAAAGTGCCTCACTTTGTTGGTGCACTGACTAGGCATAGAATCGCTAGATCTGGTTCAGTGTAAAACGAAGATTCAACCGCGATGATGAGCTTTAACCCTTGTGTCTGAACAGGGGTATTGACTGTAACATGTGTAATAGTTGTAACTAGTGGAGCAAGCGCTTTTGCATAAGCAGCATCAGACCCAATGATCGTCGTGGTCACACCAGATGAATTCATGGCTGCAAGTCGAAAGATGCTCAGAGAGGATCTTGATTACCTATGTTACAACCATACGGTTTCTTCCATCCTTTTTTGCTTGATATAGATGTGAATCCGCCAAACGGAACACATTCTCTACATCACCCAATGCTCTTTCGACATGGGCTCCGCCAATTGAAATTGTTACCTTCGCCCCCTCTACACTCGCTTCATTTGGGATCAACAGGTTACGGACAACATCAATGATTGATTGAGACAATTGAATAACCGCTTCTTTTGGCGCTCCTGGGATAACTACCGCAAATTCTTCCCCTCCATAGCGAGCGACGAAAGCGCACTTGGTAATTCCGCTGCTATTACCATTACTCACCGCTGATTCAAGTGCTTTTGCGACATTTTGCAAACAATGATCGCCTGCTTGATGTCCATATTGATCGTTGTATTTTTTAAAATAATCGATATCAATCATGAGCACAGAAAATGCATTTACATTTGCAATTGCGTCAAGCCAAAACTGAGATACTTTTAAATCCAAGCTTCTACGATTCAATAAGCCCGTCAAACCATCATGATCAGCAAGGCTTTGTAATTTTTCATTTGCTATAGATAATTTATGCCGCAGAGAAGCAATCCGCCCCATCGCTTTCATCTTGGCGTTTAACACCGGCTCTGGGGTATATTTAGACATGAAATCATCACCACCAGATTCAATCGCAGTCACTAAATTATTGACGGTATCAGATGAAGTCAAAAATATAATAGGGGTCCATGCCCATTGCTTTTGCGTTTCTAGTTCACGGATTTCATTGGTTGATTGAAAACCGTTCATCACGGGCATTTCAATATCCATCAACACAAGATCAGGCGAAGTCGCTTCAAATTTTTCAATTGCAACTTTACCATTTTCGGCATGTACGACTTCGTGTCCATAACTAGACAGTCTAGCCGTCATTAGTTGCGTGACTGTGCGAGAATCTTCAACCAATAATATTTTCATAACATCTCACTTACACTACTACCGTCACCAATTATAGTTTCAAATCCAAATTTGAATTGTGATGCTTGATGGTCTTCCACAACGCTCCTTGACGAGGTTGAACGACTAACTTGCAGCATGTGACAAATTTCAATGTAGATTAACACAACGTATTTCTTTTGAGCAAAGGAACTATAACGTTGACCTCATTACTTTAGGCGCAAAGATAAGCTTATGCAAAATTGATACAGCAAGACCCCCTTAGCGAGGTTCAAGAAGACTATTTTTGAGGTAAGAGGCAGATGACCACTTTCTACCGCCACAAAAGAAAAAAGATCGCATTTAGCGATCTTCTTAAATCAGCGGAAACCCGCATGAATATTGGCGG
>Ga0209913_1000027_pt1 | contig 196972 bp, 181 predicted proteins | sample PersoiDNA2013203_FD_185805 | JGI IMG/M metagenome (GOLD analysis project Ga0209913, IMG submission 185805) | Permafrost soil microbial communities from the Arctic, to analyse light accelerated degradation of dissolved organic matter (DOM) -... | ecosystem: Environmental > Terrestrial > Soil >... | reverse complement strand
AGCGGTCAAACAGGTAAGCAACATCCATCGGGCCCGGCGACGCTTCAGGGTGGCCCTGGAAGCAGAAGGCCGGCTTGTCCGTGCGGGCAAAGCCCTGCAGGGAACCGTCGAACAGCGATTCATGGGTCACGCGGCAATTCGCGGGCAGAGTTGCCGCGTCGACTGCGAAACCGTGGTTTTGCGAGGTAATCAAGACCTGTTTCGTTTCCAGGTCTTGCACCGGGTGGTTCGCGCCGTGGTGACCGAACTTCATCTTCAGCGTTTTCGCGCCGGAAGCGAGCGCCATGATCTGGTGGCCGAGGCAGATACCGAAGGTCGGGATGCCCTTCTCGATCAGTTCGCGGGTAGCAGCGATGGCGTAATCGCACGGTTCCGGGTCGCCGGGGCCGTTCGACAGGAAGATGCCGTCCGGATTCAACGCCAGGGCGTCGGCAGCGGTGGCTTGCGCCGGCAGCACGGTGACTTTGCAGCCGCGCGACGTCAGCATGCGCAAGATATTGCGCTTGACGCCGTAGTCGAAGGCAACCACGTGGTATTTCGCGTCAGCGTCAGCCAGTTGACCGTAGCCTTCGCCCAGGGTCCATTCCGTTTCGCGGTACTCGTAGGCGGCCTTGCTCGATACCACCTTGGCCAGGTCCATGCCGGCCAGGCCGGGGAAGGAGCGGGCCAGTTCCAGCGCTTGCGCGGCGGATGGCTCATTGCCTTGCGTACCGACCAGGATGGCGCCGCCCTGCGCACCTTTTTCACGCAGGATGCGCGTGAGCTTGCGTGTATCGATGCCGGCGATGGCGACGATATTTTCAGCTTTCAGGTAATCGGACAGGGAGAGCGTGGAACGGAAATTGGATGCCAGCAATGGCAGATCACGGATGATGAGGCCAGCGGCGTGTACCTTGGAAGACTCGACGTCTTCCGGATTGACGCCCGTATTGCCGATATGCGGATAGGTCAGGGTGACCATCTGGCGGCAATAGCTTGGGTCGGTAAGGATTTCCTGATACCCGGTCATCGAGGTATTGAAAACAACCTCGCCCGTGGTATGACCGGCGGCACCGATCGAAAAACCTTTAAAGATCGTTCCATCAGCAAGCGCTAATATGGCTGGAACGGCAGGGCCAGAAAAAAATGGCGGCAAGGGCAACTCCTGATAAAGTTACCGTAGCTGCGCCACGTCAGACCGACCGCCTAGATACCCGAGCCAGATGCACTCAGGGTGTTTCAACGGTCATTTTGAATGAGGGGATGGGTAGTCGCTACGGTATATGTGTGATTGGCTAAACCTTTGAATTATAACCAAAAGGAAGCTTTTCCACAAGGAAGAAAATATAGAAGGCCTGGCATTTTTTGCGCAGCAGCATAAATCCTGCACCCCATGAAAAAGCCGCCCGGCTTGCGCGGGGCGGCTGCTTCTGCAACTGCGGCGACTACTTAGGCCGTCAAAGCAGCAATACCTGCTTTCGCGATTTGCGCATCTTCGGCCGACTTCACGCCCGAGACGCCGACGGCGCCCACGTAGTGACCATCAAACACGATGGGCACGCCGCCTTCGAGCAAGCCGTCGATTTCCGGCGCGCTCAGGAACGATACGCGGCCGCCATTGATCATCTCTTCATAGATGCGCGATTCGCGGCGGCCCAGCGCGGCCGTCTTGGCTTTCGATGGGGCGATGTGCGACGAGATCGGCGCCACGCCATCCATGCGCTGCAGCCACAGCAGGTGGCCGCCGTCATCGACGATGGCGATCGCGACCGCCCAGTTATTCTTGACCGCTTCCGCTTCGGCGGCGGCAGCGATTTTCTTTACGTCGTCCAGGGTCAAAATCGGTTTCGATTGCATGGTGCATCCTTGTTATGTTGAAACAAAATTGTATACGAAATGCGCGACGGCGCTATCCATCACTGCTCGCGTTTGGCCTTCAGCTTTTGCTTGAGCTGCGCCATGACGGCAAACGTCGCCTGCTCGCCCGCCAGGATGGCCTGGTTGCGGCTGTTGAAATCGTTGCCCTTCATGGTACCCAGGCTGGGCTGGATCACCACGTCCGCATCTTTCAATTCGAACTGGTTGATGCGCTGGCCCATGATGGCGAACGTCTGCATGATGACTTCCATCGAACTGATGGCTTTCTGGGTATCCGTCTGCGACGAAATATTCACGGCGATGATGAAATCGGCGCCCATGTCGCGCGCAAAGCGCACGGGCACGGGAGCGACGAGGCCGCCATCGACATAGGTGTGGCCGGCGATCGTCACGGGCTGGAACACGCCCGGCACGGCCGACGAGGCGCGCACGGCCATGCCAGTGTTGCCACGTTGGAACAGGATCGGCTGGCCATTTTTCAAATCGGTCGCCACCACGCCGAATGGAATCTTCAGCTTTTCCAGCGGCACGCCGCCGACAGCCTTATTGACATAGCTTTGCAGCGCTTCGCCCTTGAGCACGCCGGACGACTTGCCAAACAGGGGCAAGGCCCAGTCGGAAATGGCCGCCTCGTCCATGTCGAACGCCATTTTTTGCAGGGCAAAGCCGGAGTTGCCCGCCGCATACAGGGCGCCCACCACGCTGCCGGCACTGGTGCCGGTGACGATGTCGGCGTGGATGCCCTGCGATTCGAGCGCCTTGATCACGCCGATATGCGCGAAGCCGCGCGCCGCGCCACCGCCCAGCGCCAGGCCGATCTTGATCTTGCGCGGCGTGACGACGATGGGTTCCGGTGGCGTCAATACTTGTATCGGTTTCGGGGCGGTGGTATCGCAGCCGGCCAGCGCAAAGGCGGCCAGGGCAAGCAGGGTCAGGCGTTTAGGGAACATGGTGGAGAGTGAGAACCGCACGCGGCAGTGGCAACAAAGGAGAGCCGATTGTAGCGCAAGCGGGGCCGCTGGCACTGAAGACAGTCTTAAATGTTTATGATGACAAGGTTCGTGCGCACCGCACTCTGCCACCACACGACTGCTAGACTGGCGCCTGTTTTTTACTTGTTCCCGATATGTCAGAACATCAATTTGCCGACAGCCGCGCCTTGGGCGCCCCATTTGCACAACAGTTTTCCAACGATCCGCCCGACGGCGCCCTCGCCTGGCTGACCGCCATCCTTGCCACGCAGGCGCCCGCGCTGCGTTCGTCGAATGCCATCCTGCTGGCCTACACGGGCAACCCGGCCGCCATCGACTGGATCGACGCGAATATCGGCTCGCCTGTGGCAGGAGCATGGGGCGTGGCGGCAGCGCTGCTGGGCACGCCCTGGCCGCGCATTCTTGACTGGCTGCAGCGCGGCGGCGCGCACCGGCTGATGGCGCTCGATACCCTGCGGGCCTACCGCAAGCCGGCCGTCAACATGTCGCCGCTGGAACAGATCGCCGCGCCTGTGCTGCCGCAAGCGCCAGCGCGCGCCGAACTCGACGCGGCGCTGGCCGCCTGCCTGGCCGTGTCAGCCACGCCACGTATCCAGGCGGCGGTGAGTACCATTACGCAACACGCCGACGACATCCTGCGCGGCGGCCCACGCGGCGTGGCCGTGGCCGACTTGCCGCGCCTGTACCTCGATCCGGCACCGTTCAAGAATGCGCCCGCCATCCTGGAGCAGCACGAGTCTGTAATGGGCGGCATGCGCGAAAACCTGCAGAATTTGCTCAAGGGCATAGTGTGAACAGGCAAACCCTTGTGACGATCGACTTGAGCGATATCAACACCGCGCGCCAGCTGCATGCCAGCCTGGCGGCCGCACTGGCCTTTCCTTCCTTCTACGGCATGAATTGGGATGCCTTCTGGGATGCCATCACGGGCCTGGTGGACATGCCGCAACAGCTGGAACTGCGCGGCTGGCCAGCCTTCGCCGCACGCCTGCCCGCCGATGCGGCCATGCTGCAGCGCATCGTGGCGCGCATGGCACAGGACATGCCAGCCCTGGCAGCGCAGGTGCGCTATGCCTGAGCCTGCGACATTGTCTATTTCGAATAACCCTGCTCATTGAACTGTCCCGCATCCAAGGTCGCCCAGGCATGCCGGATGCCCCACCACATCAAATACGCATTGCCGCCACCACGCGCGCGGAACGCAAGACGTCGATGCCAAACACCAGCACGCCGCCACTGGCGTCGGGCATCCAGGTGCTGCTGGCGCGCTGCGTCAAGGCCTGGATGCCTTGAATTTGCCGTTGTGACATGAGTGAAGCAGGCAAATCATGCAGCGCCAGCATTTCCTGAAACAACGCCAGGCCATCGTCCAGCAAAGACTGCTGATTCAAGGACAGCAATGCCAGAAAACGGGCTTGCGCAGGCAAGTCGGCTTTAAAGCGATACGCCGGACTGGGCTGGCGCAACAGGCGCACCGGCAGCGCGCCAGCCACCCCCTCGTGCCGCAAATCGCCATCCGGAGCACCGACTGGCAATGCACTCGGCAAGTTGCGATTGCTGTAAGTCAGGTCGACCGATACCGTCGTTATCCCGGCATAGGTATCGTCCTCGTCGCCGTCGACAAACGCCAGGCTGCTTTCGTAACCGGGATGGCTGAGCGCCCGCGCCTCATCGCGCCGCGCCACCCGGCACGCCGCTGGCGTCCACGTGGGCGATCGAACACGCGGGAAATGGCCTCAGGTAGTGTGGAAAATTCACTTCCAGCATGGACTCGGTGAAAACATGGCGTGCATCATCGATCTTCTTGGCCGTGCGGGCGTTACACAAGGCATATGCCTCGATCAGGCGCTCGATATGCGGGTCCTGGCAACTGTTGCCAGTCAGACCCAGTGCACCGGCGACGCCGGGATAGCGCGCAGCGAACTCCTGCTGATGCGTACGCAGCATGCCCAGTTCGAGTTCATAGTACTTCAGCAACGATTCCGTGCTGGCAGCTCCAAAGCAGGGCGGGCGACACAGGTCGCCAGACGGAAACTGCATTATTCAATAATGATAGAAAAGTAAGTTGCGCAGGAACAATAAGTCGAGCTGCGGCGTGGCAGCAGCATCGCTCCCTGCCGAAATATGCTTGACAGCCCCGCCCCATTTCCCTTACATTAAGTGCATGTCCTCCTTCAAACATTCCTCCCCTTCCCTGCTGTCGCTATCGCGACTACTGCTAGCACGCGCATAAGTTTGCCGCATTGCTTCGCCTGGCCACACGCCGGCGTGTTTCAAAAACCCTGGAAGGTTTGATGATGTTTGCACCATCCCCCGCTACACCCGTAACTTCTGACGCGACCGCCACCGCTGGCGCCGTTGCCCTGCTTTGCCTGCTAAAACTACCGACCGCTTGCCTGGCCTAGTGTTGCGTGGCCGCCCGGCAAGCTTGCGCCACAACCATTGATTTCCCCCTATCTTCAGGAGTACCCGATCATGATGTTGCAAAACCCAGCTTCCAAATACCGCGCTTTTCCTCCCGTCAAATTGACCGACCGTCAATGGCCGAACCAGATCATCAGCAAACCGCCGATCTGGATGAGCACCGACTTGCGCGACGGCAACCAGTCCTTGATCGAGCCGATGAGCGCGGAAAAGAAGCTGCGCTTCTTCGAGATGCTGATCGCCATCGGCCTGAAGGAAATCGAAGTGGGTTTCCCATCGGCATCGCAGACGGATTTCGACTTCGTGCGCAAGCTCGTCGATGAAGGCCGCATCCCGGACGACGTCACCATCATCGTGCTGACGCAGTCGCGTGAAGAGTTGATACGCCGCACGGTGGAATCGGTGGTCGGCGCCAAGCGCGCCATCGTGCACCTGTACAACTCCGTGGCGCCCGTATTCCGCAAGGTGGTGTTCGGCATGTCGCGCGAAGAAATCACGCAGATCGCCACCACCGGCACCACCCTGGTCAAACAGCTGGTGGCGCAGCATCCGCAAACGGAATGGGGTTTTGAATACACGCCGGAATCGTTTTCCACCACGGAACTCGATTTCTCCAAGCATATCTGCGACGCCGTCAGCGCCATCTGGAAGCCGACGCCGGCCAACAAGATGATCATCAACCTGCCATCGACCGTGGAATGCAGCACGCCGAACGTGTATGCGGACCAGATCGAATGGATGTCGCGCAAGCTGGCGCGCCGCGATTCCATCATCATCAGCGTGCACCCGCATAATGACCGCGGCACGGCCGTCGCGTCGGCCGAGCTGGCCGTGATGGCGGGCGCCGACCGCGTGGAAGGCTGCTTGTTCGGCAATGGCGAGCGCACCGGCAACGTCGACCTGGTCACTTTGGCGATGAATTTGTACACGCAGGGCGTGCACCCGGGCCTGGATTTCTCCGACATCGATACCGTGCGCAAGTGCGTGGAAGAGTGCAACCAGCTGCCCGTCCACCCGCGCCACCCGTATGCGGGCGACCTGGTCTTCACGGCCTTCTCCGGCTCGCACCAAGATGCCATCAAGAAGGGTTTTGCCAAGCAACAACCGGACAGCATCTGGGAAGTGCCGTACTTGCCGATCGACCCGGCCGACCTGGGCCGCAGCTACGATGCCGTGATCCGCGTCAACAGCCAGTCCGGCAAGGGCGGCATGGCGTATTTGCTGGAACAGGAATACGGCCTGGTCTTGCCGCGCCGCCTGCAGATCGAATTCTCGCGCGCCGTGCAAGCCGTGGCCGACGCCACGGGCCGCGAAATCGCCGCGCAGGATATCCACGACATCTTCCAGAAGGAATACCTGCAGCAGACGGCGCCGTACGCCTACGCCGCGCACCGCATGGTGGAAGACACCAGCAGCGATGAATCCGTGCAGATCGACATCAGCCTGTCGCACCGCCAGACGCCATTGGCCCTGCAAGGCGGCGGCAACGGCCCCATCGACGCCTTCGTCAATGCGCTGGGCCTGGACATCAAATTGATGGATTACCATGAGCACTCGATCGGCTCGGGCGCCAACGCGCAAGCGGCGTGCTACGTGGAATTGCGCCTCGATAATGGCCCGACCCTGTTCGGCGCCGCCATCGACAGCAATATCGTCACCGCCTCGTTCAAGGCCGTACTGTCGGCAGTGAACCGCCGCATCAAGCAGACGGAAGCCGAAAAAACAACAGCGGCCGACGTGGCGGCCAGCGCCGCCTGAGCACGACCCGGGCCTCCCTCATAGGGAAAAAAAAGCGGTACGGCTTGATCGCCGTGCCGCTTTTTCATTTCTCCATGGCAATTGTTGCTGCAAAAGAAGTATCACGCGCCGTATAATCGTTTCATAATAAGACCAGCGGAGACAGAACATTAGCTTACCGAGGGAATCAGTATGAAATTGACGGATATGAAGATAGGCGTGCGCTTGGGCGCCGGTTTTGGCGTGGTGCTGCTGCTGATGGCAGTGCTGATAGGCACGGGATTGTTGCGCCTGGACAAAATCGGCGGACTCAGCGAGTCCATCATCGAGAAAGACTGGGCCAAGGCCGACGCCATCGCCACCATCCGCAGCACCACGCGTTCAAACGCGGCGCTGGTTCTGGAACTGTTCATCCATGAAGATCCCGCCCGCGCCAACGCCATCCACGGCGAAATCGATGCCAACAAGGCCACCATCAGCGATGCGCTGGCCATCCTCGACCGCCTGATCGTGCTGCCTGAAGGCAAGGAACTGCTGGCCACCCTGAAGCAGCAGCGCAAAGCTTATGTCGTCTCGTTCAGCCAGGCCGACAAGCTGCTGATGGCAGGACAACGCGCGGAAGCGGCCGTGCATGTGCGCGACGATACCCTGCCCGCCCTGAACCGCTTGCAAACGACGGTGAACCAGCTGAACGAGCTGCAGCGCGCAGTGGTCGTGCATGGCGGCCAGCAAATCCAGCAGAATATTTCAGCAGCGAATGTGCTGATGGCCAGCCTGGGCACGGCCGCCCTGCTGCTGGGCGTGCTCTTTGCCTGGCGGGTCACGCGCTCGATCACCACGCCCATCGCGTATGCGCTGCGCGTGGCGCAAGCCGTGGCCGCAGGCGACCTGAGCAGTAATATCGTGGCCGACGGCAAGGATGAAACGGGCCAGTTGCTGCAGGCGCTGCGCGACATGAATACCAACCTGGCTACCCTCGTGGGGCAAGTGCGTGGCGGCACGGGCACCATCGCCGTGGCGTCGAGCCAGATTGCCAGCGGCAATGCCGACCTGTCGGCCCGCACGGAAGCGCAGGCCAGCGCGCTGGAAGAAACGGCCTCGTCGATGATCGAACTGACGAGCACCGTGCGCAGCAACAGCGACAATGCGCGCCAGGCCGACAGCCTGGCCCGCTCGGCATCCGCCATCGCCCAGCGCGGCGGCACGGCCATGGCGGAAGTGATCGGCACCATGGATGCCATCAATGCGTCCTCGCACAAGATTGTCGACATTATCGCCGTCATCGACGGCATCGCCTTCCAGACGAATATCCTGGCCCTGAACGCGGCCGTGGAAGCGGCGCGCGCCGGCGAGCAGGGACGCGGCTTTGCCGTGGTGGCCTCCGAAGTGCGCAACCTGGCGCAGCGCTCGGCAGCAGCGGCAAAAGAAATCAAGGAACTGATCGCCGACTCCGTCAGCAAAGTAGGCCAGGGCGCGCAGCTGGTCAGCCAGGCGGGCGCCACAATGGATGAAGTGGTGGCCAGCGTGGGCCGGGTCAGCGCCATCGTCGGTGAAATCAGCGTCGCCAACCACGAGCAAAGCGAAGGCATCGAGCAGATCAATGCCGCCATCACGCAGATGGACCAGACGACGCAGCAGAACGCGGCCCTGGTCGAGGAGGCAGCCGCAGCGGCGGCAGCCATGCATGAACAGGCGAGCGAACTGGAAACCCTCGTCAGCCAGTTCAAGCTGGAGCACAATGCCGGCGGCAAGGCGCCAGCCCGCCCTGCCGCGTCCGTTCCGCGCTTGCAGTAAGCAAACTATTCCAGCTGGCGCGCCAGGCGGATGCCGGAAAACTGCCAGCGCGCACCCGCCGGGAAGAAATTGCGGTAGCTGGCGCGCGCATGGCCGGCCGGCGTGGCGCAGGACGAGCCGCGCAGCACATACTGGTTCAGCATGAACTTGCCGTTGTATTCACCCAGCGCCCCGGGCGCCGTGCGGTAGCCGGGATAAGGCGCATAGCTGCTGCTGGTCCACTGCCAGCAGTGGCCGAACATTTGCAACAATCCCGCTCCCGGCGCACCGGCGGCCGGATGCAGCTGGCCCACTTGCACGGCGACGCCTTGCGCCGCCACTTCCCATTCCGCTTCCGTCGGCAGGCGCGCGCCCGCCCAGTGCGCATACGCGTCCGCCTCGAACAGCGACAAGTGTGTGGCCGGCGCCTGCGGGTCGAGCGGGCGCAGCCCGAACAAGGTGAATTCCTGCCAGTGGCCGGCGTCATCGCGCTGCCAGTACAACGGACACGCCAGTTGGCCGCTGCGCACCCAGTCCCAGCCTTCGGCCAGCCACCAATGCGCCGTGCGGTAGCCGCCCGCCTCGATGAAGGCGAGAAATTCGCCATTCGTCACCAGCGCAGTGGCCAGCTCGAACGGCGCCACATACTGCGGATGGCGCGGCAATTCATTGTCGAAGCAAAAACCATCGCCCGCATGGCCGATCTGCGCCAGACCGCCGTCAAACGCTAGCCAGGCCGTGGGCTGTGCCTGTTCTTGCGCGGGTGCAGGAACACTGTCCGGCGCATTGTCCAGCGGGTTTTCCAGGTAAGCGGGAAACAGCGCGCTCTGCGCCAGCAGGTGTTTCACGTCCGTCAACAGCAACTCCTGATGCTGCTGCTCGTGTTCGAGGCCCAGCGCCAGCAGCATGCTCAGGCGTTCGCGCTCGGGCCGCGCCAGCTCGCCCGCCAGCAAGCATGCGATGCGCGCATCGACATCGATCCGGTAGGCGCGCACTTGCGCCATGCCGGGGCGCGTCAGCAAGCCCCGCTGCGCGCGCGGATGCTTCTCGCCCACGCCGTTGTAGTAGGAATTGAACAGCACGCGGAAGGCGGGGTGGAACGGCGCGAACGCCGCCTCCATGCTTTCCAGAATAAACGTTTCGAAAAACCAGGTGGTATGCGCCAGATGCCATTTCACGGGGCTGGCGTCCGGCATCGACTGGGCGCCGCAATCCTCGTCGGACAGGGGTTGGGCCAGCAGCAGCGAGTGCTGGCGCACTTTATTGTAATGATCGATCAGCATGGTAGTTTTTTGTTTTGTGTTGGCATCTTGAACGCCTGACAAAACCGTAGCGAGCGGCAGTGCTTTGTGGCTAAGAAGCGCAACCGTACTTTAGTACGGTGAGCATCGCAGGCCGCAAAGCGCGACGCGCAGTAGGTTTGGTCAGGCGTTGTTAGTCTCTGATGACACGCGCGTAAATGACGGCAAACCACTGCTGCGGGTCCGTCCAGACTTGTACGGTGGAAAACCCTGCCTGCTCCAGCAAACCGACGAAACTTGCGCGCGTGTACTTGTAGCTGTCTTCTGTATGGATGCGTTCGCCTTTCGCGAAACGCCGCTGGCCACCTTTCCAATGTACAACTTGTTCGCTGCGCGCTTCCAGGTGCATTTCGACGCGGCGCTCGTCGGCGTTGAAAAAGCCGTGGTGCTGCCAGGCGCGCACGTCGAAGTCGGCGCCGATCAGGCCGTTCACATGGCGCAGCATGTTCAGGTTGAAGGCGGCCGTGACGCCCAGCGCGTCGTCATAGGCGGCGTCGAGGATGGCAGCGTCCTTGATCAGGTCGACGCCGATCAGCAGGCCGCCATCGCCGTCCGCATTCGCGCGCAGGCGGCGCAAAAAGGCGGTCGCTTGTTCAGGCGCAAAATTGCCGATCGACGAGCCGGGATAGAAGAACAGGCGCCGCGCCTCGCGCACGCTGTCGGGCAAGTCCAGGCGGCTGGAGAAATCCAGGCCCAGGCCCGTCATCTCGATGTGCGGAAAGCGCTGCTGCAGCCGGCTCAGCGATTCACTCAGGAAATCATAGGAAATATCCACGGCCACATACTGGGCCGGGTGCAACAGGGGGAACAAGCTGGCGGCCTTGGCGCAATTGCCCGCCCCCAGGTCGATCAGGGTGCTGCCCGGTCCCACGGCGTGCGCGATCTCGGCGCCGTGACGGGCGAAGATGGCCGCCTCGGTGCGCGTCGGATAATACTCGGGCAAGGCGCAAATGGCTTCGAACAGTGTCGAGCCCAGCGCGTCGTACAGGTACTTGGGCGAGGTCCAGGCATCGCGCGCCAGCAGGCCGCTGCTGATCTCGACTATCGTGGCAGGAGTGGCGCTGGCCACTCGGACGTTGCTGGCGGGAGACAAATCTGACTGCTGTTGCGCGAGTGGCATGGTCATGGGCTGGCGTCGTCTATCAAGGTTCACGAAGGGCTTGCACGGTCAGCCACCGGGCGCCGCCCCTGCTACAGCGGTTTGCGGGCGCCTTTCCGATGACTTTTTTCCATCATAGCGGAATCCGCACAAGCCAGCCGTGCGACAGGTAACTTAAGGTCAAACGAGCAGTGTGCAAACAAAATTGGTATTGCCCAGCAAAAATGATAAGCCTGTCGTATACTACACATTGCCGGCCAAACAATCCGCGCCCCTTTGCAGTTCCCAGGCCCCCCTCTCCCCCGCGTGCCTCCCTTTACGATAGCCGTTATTAATCAAGATCACCATGCTCGAATTGCGCCATCTGTCGAAGTCCTATGCCCATGCCCGTCCCGTGCTGGCCAACATTTCCTGCCGCTTCAAGGCAGGGGAATTCATCGCCATCATGGGTGACTCGGGCGTCGGCAAGTCGACCTTGCTGAACCTGATCGCCGGCCTCGATACGCCCGATGCGGGTGCCGAAGCGCACCCTATCCTGGTGGACGGCATAGCCATGTCCAGCCTCGATGACGCCGCCGCCACCCGGCTGCGTCGCGCCCGCATGGGTTTTATCTTCCAGGCCTTCCACGTCTTGCCGCACCTGACCCTGCTGCAAAACGTGGCCCTGCCGCTGCTGCTCAACGGACTGCCCCAGGAGCGTGCCGCCAGCATGCTCGAAGCGGTCGGCCTGGGCGGACGCGGCGGCGACTTTCCGCAGCAATTGTCCGGCGGCGAAATGCAGCGCGTGGCCATTGCCCGCGCGCTCGTGCACAAGCCGGCGCTGGTGCTGGCCGATGAGCCGACCGGCAACCTCGATCCCGATACGGCACACGGCATCCTGCAATTGCTGCGCGCCGAAATCAAGGCCAATGGCAGTTGCGCGATCATGGTCACGCATTCGCTGGCCGCCGCCAAAATGGCGGACAGAACCATGGTCCTGACGAAAAACGGCTTACAAAATACAACAATCGTCGACCAAATTGATCAAACAATCAGTTAATTTAACTGACCATCTTTCACAAGTTTTGTTATCGTAGTATTATTGAAAACACTTGCCTGGTTATCAATGTTGTAACGCGAATGGTATCACGTCACCCGGAGAGCCGTACTGCGATGACGAACTATAGCTGGGACCACATACAGTGGTCTCGTCCCTTGCATAACCTGAAGGAGGAGTAAATGAACGTTCGGCAAAAGAAGCTGGAAATGATTGAAGCGATGAACCGGGCGCGTGCGCTCGAACCATCGAGTTTTGTGCCCAACAAGCTGCTCGATACCCTGATCGAGAAGATGAACCTGAAAAATGATGCGGAACTGTGCCGTGTTCTGGAAGTCCAGCCCCCCATCATCAGCAAGATTCGTCACGGCAAACTGTCGGTCGGTGCAACGATTTTATTGCGCATGCATGAAAAATCGGACATCACCATCCGCGAACTGAAGGAACTGTCCGCCACGCCAGTCCACTGATATACATGCTGTTGTAATGCCATGCCAGGCACCCAGGTCCCCGGCGCCATGAACTTTTGCCATACAATTCGCGCAGTTCGCTCACCGCACCACATCCGCGCACGATAGCGAAGAGACCCAGCCCAAACCATGCTGACCGTTTCTCTGCCACCCGCTCCAGCGCCATCCCCGCCCCGCTTTCACTCCGCATTCCCCCTGCCAGCCAGCATTTCCACTCAAACTTGATCTGACACAACACGCATAGTCTGCGCAGGCATCAAGGTCAGCTTTTAACCAGCGATCCCAACCGCATGTCCAGCGACCCTCCCGCGCCGCCCGTGCTGCGCCTGACGCTCACGCGCGATCCCCTCGCCGACGCCGGCGACGGCCCCGCCGCGCCCGGCTGGCACAGCGAGACCCACGTGCTGTCGGGCGCGCGCGGCATCGGCAGTTGCCGCACGGCACTCGATATCGGTCCGGCCGACGTGGTACAGCTGCTGCTGTGCGACGGCAGTTCACTGCTGGCGAGCAGCCTGGACCTGCCACGCTACCTGGGGCCGGCCACGGCGGCACGCGACGGCGCGCCCGCCAGCATCGAAGTGGGACAGGCCTTGCGCCCGCAGGCGGCGCGCCCGCCGCCCGGCGCCAGCCGCGACGGCCTGGGCGCCTGGATGCTGCGGGCCGTGCGCGTGTACCGCTGCGGCGCCGCCGCCATGACGGCGCTGGCGGCGGCGGGCGCCTTCCAGGACCGCCAGCTGGAACAGCGCCTGGGCCTGTACCGCTGCGGCATCGAAGCGGGCAGCATGACGTCCGTCGCCAGCGTGCCCGCCGGGCCGGAACCGGTGCTGCTGCTATTGCACGGCACGGCGTCGTCGACCCAGCGCAGCTTTGGCGGCCTGTGGCGCAATGGCCTGGCGCCGCAGCTGGCGGCGCAATACGGCAACCGCATCTACGGTTACGAGCACCGCAGCCTCAGCGACAGCCCCATCGCGAACGCGCTGGCCCTCGTGCGCCAGCTGCCGCACGGCGCCGTGCTGCATCTGCTGACCCATTCGCGCGGCGGCCTGGTGGGCGAATTGCTGGCGCGCGCGCAGCGCATCGACAGCCGCGGCGCCGTCGACCTGGCTGGCGACGGTCTGGAACGGCTGAGCGAAAACACGGTGGGCGGCGAAGCGTTCAACAGCCACGATATCGGGCACTTCACGGCGCAGGCACGGCTGGGCGGACGCGGCGGCCACGACGCGGATGCGGCGCGCCTGCGCGAACTGGGCGAGGAGTTGAAGACGCGCGCCATCCGCATCGCCCGCTTCGTGCGCGTGGCCTGCCCGGCACGCGGCACCACCTTGATGTCGGGCCGGCTCGACCGCTGGGCCAGCGTGATGTGCAACCTGCTGCCGCAGGACGATGTGCCCGATGGCGGCATGGCCTTCCTGCTGGCCGTGGTGCAGCAGCGCTGCGACGCGCGCATCCTGCCGGGCCTGGAAGCGATGATGCCCGACTCGCCCCTGGTGGCGCTGCTCAACGCGCCCGACGTGCGCGTGGCCAGCCCGCTGCACGTGCTGGCCGGCGCGTGCAGCGGCGATGGCTTGCTGGGCTGGCTGGGCGACTGTCTCGGCGACCGGCTGTACGGCGGCCAGAACGACCTGGTGGTCAATTGCGCCTCGATGGCGGGCGGCGCCACGCGCAGCACGCCGGTGCGGCAACTGCTGTTGCGCGGGCCGCAGATGCACCACCTGAACTACTTCGAGCGCGCAGCGTCCGGCCTGGCGGCAGTGCAGGCGCTTACCGGCGACGACACCGCCTACCAGCCGCTGCCCGGCATGGAGCACGGCGCGCTGGCGCGCGGCGGCGAAGTGCCGAAGCGGCGCGCGCACGCCCCCATCGTGCTGCTGCTGCCCGACATCATGGGCAGCCATCTGCAAGTGGGCAGCAACCGCATCTGGTTCGACCCCGTCAACCTGGTCGAAGGGCGCATCGAGCGCCTGGCCGTGGGCCAGCCGCACATCGTCAGCGCCGGCTGGGTCGAATCGTGCTACGAGCCGTTGGCCCGCTTTCTCGCGCAAAGCCAGGAAGTGCGGCCCTTTACGTATGACTGGCGTTTGTCGCTGCAGCACTCCAGCAACGCCTTCCTGCCCGTGCTGGACGAGGCCATGCGCGACGCCGAACAGCGCGGACAACCGTTGCGTATCCTTGCCCACGGCACGGGCGGACTGGTGGCGCGCCTGGCATTGAAGGAGCGCTGGCAGCGCTTCGGCGCCCTGCCCGGCAGCCGCCTGCTGCAGGTGGGCACGGCCAACCGGGGCACGCAGGCGATGGTGCAAGTGCTGCTGGGGCGCGATCCGCTGGTGCGGATGCTGGCCTGCTGGATCGGCTGGAAGCACACGCGGCGCCAGTTTCTCGGCTTCGTGCGCGCCTTTCCAGGCGTGCTGGACATGCTGCCATGGCCGCAGCCGCAGGTGGCGGGGAGCATCGATTATTTCGACGCCAACGCCTGGGCGCAACTGGCCGCCGGCGACGCGCAAGCGGGCCTGCCCGACGGCTGGCAGGCGCCCGAGGCGCCAGCGCTGGCGGCGGCGCGCGCCACCGTGGCCTTGCTGGAGGCCGCCCCGCTCGATGCCCGCCATTGCAGCTACCTGGCCGGCTGCGCCGACACGCCGGTGGCGCTGCGCCTGCGCGACGGCGGCATCGAGACGGCCTGGTCGCCGGACGGCGATGGCCGCACGGCCTGGCAAGGCGCGGTGCCGGACGGCGTGGAAGCGTGCTACCTGCCGGTGGCGCATGGCGACCTGCTGCTGCAAAAAGAAAGCTACCCGGCCATCGCGCAACTGCTCGACAACGGCCAGGGCGCCGGCCTGTCCCGGCGCCCGCCGCACGCGCCAGGCGGCACCCCGCCCCGCTTCCGTGCCTACGCCCCCGATGCGCGGCCGCTGTACCCGCAGCCGCCGGAACTGCTCGACGCCGCCCTCGGCGCCAGCGGCCCCGCCAGCGCGCCCGAGAGCCGCGCGCCGCAGCTGAGCCTATCCGTCATCCACGGCAGCATGGCTTCGGCCGACGCACCCGTCATGAGCGGCTGCTACGCCTACGAGTCGCTGCGCGGCAGCATGAGTTTTCTCGACCGCCTGCTGGCGGGCAAGCTGCAGGAAATCCATGCGCTGGGGCGCTTCCCGCAGCGTCCCGACTCTGCCCTGGTGGTGCTGCAGCCCGATGCCGCGCGCCGGCCCGGCGGCGCCATCGTCATCGGCCTGGGCGCGCTGGGCGAACTGACGCCGGGCGAACTGGCCCGCGCCTTTGCCGGCGGCCTGCTCGAATACGCGTGCGTCTGTCTGCAGGTGCGCGCCGCCGGCCATGCGGCTGCGCCGCCGATGGGCGCACACGGCTTGCGCGTGGCCAGCCTGTTGTCCGGTTCCGGCTATGGCGGCTTGAGCATCGCCCTGTGCACGCGGGCCCTGATCGACGGCGTGCGCAGCGCCAACCGGCGCCTGGAAGACGCGGGCATGGCGTGCCGCATCGGCCACATCGCCATCTATGAACAATCCGAGGCGCGCGCCATCGCCGCCGCCGTGGCCATCGAGCAGATCATGGCCGAGGCGCGCTACCAGGGCGGCTTCACGTTCGAACGGCGCATCCGCCACAGCCCGGGCGGCTACCGGCGCATCCTGCCCAGCCTGAGCGGAGACAATGGCTGGCGCCGCGTGCAGATCGTCGCCGCGGACCTCTCCGGCGCGCTGCGCTTCACCGTGCTGACGGACCGCGCCCACAACAGCGTCGACGAGGAGCCGAACCAGCGCCAGGCCGTCGATGGCCTGATCATGGACGCCACCGACAACACCACCGACCAGCCGGGCCTGTCGCGCGCCCTGTACGAACTGTTGCTGCCCAATGGGCTGAAGGCAGCCATCCCCGAGATGCGCGGCCTGATCCTGGCCGTCGACCAGAGTGCCGCCATCTATCCGTGGGAGCTGATGCGCGACGAGGCGGGCAGCCAGGAAAGCCCGCTGTCGACGCGACATCGGCATGGTGCGCCAGCTGGCCAGCCTGCGCGAGCAGCCGCCCGCCGCCAGCCCGCCCAGCAACAGCGTGCTGGTGATCGGCGACACCGATTCCGGCCTGCCCGAGCTGCCCGCCGCGCAAGCCGAGGCGCAGGACGTGGCGCGCATGTTCCGCGCGTACGGCTACCAGGTGCGCGAGCTGCTGCGCCCGCAGGCGCAGCGCGTGCTGGTGCACCTGTTCGACGAGCGCTATTTCGCCATCCACCTGGCCGGCCACGGCGAAGTGGCCGGCCCCGGCATCGCCCATACGGGCCTGGTGCTGGGGCCGAAGACGCGGCTGACGGCGGCGCAGGTGGGCAAGCTGAAACGCGTGCCGCAATTCGTCTTCATCAATTGCTGCCACCTGGGCGACATGCGCCCGGACGCCATCGCGCCATGGTCGAAACTGGCCGCCAGCCTGGCAACGGCCTTCATTGAAATGGGCTCGCAGGCGGTCATTGCGGCCGGCTGGCGCATCGACGACCAGGCGGCCAGCATCTTCGCGCACAGCTTTTATCACGCCATGCTGAGCGGCGAATACTTCGGCGACGCCGTGCGCCTGGCGCGCGAGGCGGCGTATCTGCAGTTCCCCGCCTCGAACACCTGGGGCGCCTACCAGGCGTATGGCGACGACCGCTACCGTTTCCCGAATACCCAGAGCCGGCCCTGGCAGGCGCCCGATTACCACTACCACGGCCACCTGCTGGCCGACCTGGAAACCCTGCATGCGCGCCTGGCGGGCGCCGATGCGGCGCGCCGCGCCGCCATCGAGGAAAAGCTGGCCAGCATCGAGCAAGCCGTGCGCGCGCGCTTCTTCGGCTGCGCCGACATCCGCGAAAACATGGCCGCCACGCGCGCCGGCCTGGGGGGACTGGAGAACACCCTTCGCGCCATCGAGCACTACCGCGCGGCGCACAGCGCGGCCGACGGCAAGGTGGGCTTGCGCGCGCTGGCGCACTGGGCGGAACTGGAGATACGCCAGGGCGCGGCCCTGTGCGGCATCGATGCGGGCGCCGGCATCGAAATGCCTGGCGTGCCGGATATGGCGCAGGGACGACAGTTGCTGCAGGATGGAAAACAGCATATCGACTTGCTGGTGGCGCTGGCGCCCACGGCGCAGCGCCTGGCCCTGCTGGGACGCTACTGGGCCTTGCAGGCACGCCTGGCCTGCGCCGGGGGGAACTCCGGCGCGCCGGCGCTGCACGCCATGACCGATGCCTGCCTGGCTGCGCTGGAAGAAGCGCGGCGACGCAGCGGCGTGGCCGACTGCGACCTGATTTTTCAGGTGCTGACGGGCGCCCTGCTGTTGAAAGCCCATGGCGACAGCGACGCCTGGCGCGCACTCGATGCGCAACTGGGCGACTTGCTGCACGACGCCATCGCCTATGCGCGCCAGCGCCACGCCGACGAACACCGCGCCATCGACGCTGGCACCCCCGTGCGCGCCGCCCTGCTGGCGGCCCTGTGGCAAGTGCCGGACGGCCAGCCCTTCGACGCGCCCGCGCGCGCCGCCTTCCTGGCCCTGTACCACGACGCCGTGCGGCGCCACGGCAGCATCGGCGAGCCCGAAGCGATCATGCTGCCGCTGCGCTTCCTGCTCGCACTGCTGCCGCCCGACAGCGCGCAGACCGGCTTGCGCAGCGCCGTGCAGGCGCTGGCCAGCCAGCTGCAGCCCTCACTCCCCGGCGCCAGCCTTGACAGCCCTAGCCAGGCACCACGCCATAATGGCGCGCATAGCGCTCGTCCAGATTCGCCAGCGGCATCATCATGAACATGTCGGCGCTTTCGAAATCAGGGTCCCATGCCGGTTCGCCGCAAATCCAGGCGCCCGAACGCAGATAGCCCTTGATCAGCGGCGGCACTTGCGGCTTGTGCGCCGCTTCCACCTGGTGGATGGGGAAAGGCAGGTGTGGCGTGACGCGGTATTCGCTTGGGGCCATGTGCTTTTCCGCCAGCGCCTGGTACACGGCGACGGCGTTATGCCCGCCATCGGCCAGGCTGATGCTGGCGCAACCGACCAGGTAGTCGCAGCGCTCGCGGCGCATGTACTCGGCCAGGCCCGACCACAGCAGCATGATCACGCTGCCGCCCCGGTACTTGGGATGGATGCAGGCACGGCCCGCTTCGACCATGCGGCCCCGCAAGTTCTTCAAGCGGCTCAGGTCGAACTCGTTTTCCGCATACAGCCGGCCGATCTTGGCCGCCTTGGCCGCGCTCAGCACGCGGTAGGTGCCCACTACTTTCAGGGTATCGGCATCGCGCACGATCAGATGATCGCAATGCGCGTCGAACTCATCGCTGTCGAGGCCATCGGCATTCGCCAGCGAGCTCAATCCCATGGTCTCGATAAACACCTTGTAACGCAAACGCTGGACTTCGCGCACTTCCGCCGCGGTCGTGGCCTGGCTCAGCACCAGTTGGACCGGACGTGCCTTGGCTTCGTTTGATGCGATTATGTTTTGCATGGTTTCATCCCTGTGATCAAGACGACTCCAGCGTACTTGCCTAATATGTCAGGAAAATGACAGCCGAATGTCATTTCCATGACGCAAGTCAATGCCAGGGGAAGAGCGTGCGCATTTACCACACTCGCCGGCGCCGTCAGTGAAAACACCGCTTACAGGGTGATGCCGGGCGTGTAGTCGACGAAAGCATCCTGGCGGCAAAAGCCCACCAGTTTCATGCGCGCCTGCGTGGCGATGGAAATGGCCAGCGAGCTGGGGGCGGAAATGGTCGCCAGCAGGGGAATCTGCATGCGCGCCGCCTTGCGCGCCAGCTCGTAGCTGCCGCGGCTGGACAGGAACACGAAGCCGCGCCGCATGTCGACAGCGTGCAGCGCGAGGTGGCCAATCAGTTTGTCGAGACCGTTGTGCCGGCCGACATCCTCGAACACGTGCACGATAGCGCCGTCGGGCGTGCACCAGGCGGCAGCATGCACGCCGCCCGTTGCCTGCATCAGCGCCTGGTGTTCACGCAAGCCCGCGGAGGCGCGCGCCAGCGCGGCCGGCAAGTCGACGTGGATCAGGGATGGCGGCAGCGCCGCAGGCCGCAAGTCGAGCATGTCGATGCTGTCGATGCCGCACACGCCGCAGCCCGTGCGGCCCGTCAGCTGGCGGCGCCGGTCCTTCAGGCGCACGAAATCTTCCTGCGCGATGCTCAAGGACACTTCGGCGGAGTCAGGGCGCAGCAACACTTCACAGTCGAAGATGGCGCCGGCCGAAACGACCACGCCTTCCGTCAGCGCGAAGCCGTAGGCGAACGCTTCCAGGTCGCGCGGGGTGGCCATCATGACGACGTGGGAAATGCCATTGAAGACCAGCGCCACGGGGATTTCCTCGGCAACGTAGTCGATGGCATCGGTGGACTGGCCCGCGCGGTGGCGAACGATGGCGCGCTCGACGAAGCCGGCGCGTTCAATACTGGTTTCTTCTGACATGGCAACCATGGGGGAACTAACACAGGCCCCATGGTAAACCAGAACGGGCAAGCGGGGGGCGGCCCCTCCGCTGGCGCCATCAATCCTTCTTCGGACGGCCCGTTTTCAGCTGCGGCAAGCCGGCCAGCACGTTTTGCAGGGTCGCCAGGTCGATCTGGCTGATCAGCGCCACGCCGATGCGCAGCAACTCGCTTTTCTTGATCTCGAAACCGGCCTTCAGGCAAGCTTTCTTGACCTGGCCCAGAACTTCATACTCCGCTTCCGGCATGGTGAAGCTGTCGCGCACCAGTTTCGGCTTGCGGGCTTTTTCCTTGACGGCGGCGACCTTGGCGACAGGCGCTTTTTTCGCGGCGGCCGGCTTGGCGGCCGCTTTGGCTACCGGTTTGGCGGCGGCTTTCACTGCCGGCTTGGCAACGGCCTTGGCGGCTGGTTTCGCAGCAACCTTGGCGGCCGGCTTGGCAGCGGCTTTGGCGACTGGTTTGGCCACGACGGCCTTGGCTGCCGGTTTGGCGGCGGGCGCCTTGGCAACGGCAGGCTTGGCGGCAACGGGCTTGACTGCTGCCGGCTTCGCAGCGGCGGCTTTGGCGGCCACTGGCTTGGCCGCGGCCTTGGCCACCGGCTTGGCGGCCGGCTTGGCTGCCGGCTTGGCTGCAGGCTTGGCGGCCGGTGCGGCCTTGGCTGCTGCCGCATTGATCGAAGCGCTGGTGGGGAACATCGATACGGGCGCGCTGTCGGCTTTTTTCACTGGGACGGTTTTGGTCATGGATTTTCCAATCTAATAAATAATATAAACAATATATACTCTTTTTTGAAATCTTGCTTGCTGCACATCAAGCCATGCGCACGGCATGCCCTATCAAGCGCTGGCGCGGATGGTGAAATCGACCCCCACCTCATCCCAGAATTCCTGCTCCTTCTCGATCCAGAACGACACGGTGGGATGGTGCGCCACCCAGCCGCGCTTGATGTCAAGCTCGATGCGGCTCTTCATGCGCAGGCGCAGTTCGCTGAAATCGGCTTCGATGCGCGCGTGCATGAGCAGAATCGACAGGCGCAGCGCCAGCACGGCCTTGGCGAAATCGGGGTCGGACAGCACTTCGCCGATCTTGCGCAAGTTGCCCTTCTGCGCCAGGATCAAGCGGCTCATGGTCTTCTGTTCGCGCGTGGTAAAACCGGGCAAGTCCGCGTTTTCCACGATATAAGATGCGTGCTTGTGGTAGCCCGTCTGCGACACGGCCAGCCCCACTTCGTGCAGCAGGCTGCTCCAGCGCAGGCATTTCACCAACGCGTCGGAGGTGGGCTTGAGCTGTGCATACATGGCCAGCGCCTGCTCGGCCACCCGGCCGGCACGCTGCTGGTCGATATGGAATTTTTCCATGCAGCCCTGCACCGACTGTTCCCGGCGGTCGCGCTTGGTCGAGCGCAGGTACAAATCCCACATCACGCCCATGCGCAGGCCCGCCTCGATCGGCGTCATGACGGGAATGGCCAGTTCGCGGAACAGGCCGATCAAGATGGCCAGGCCGCCGACGATGGTGCTGGCGCGGTCGGGGCGCAGGCCGGGCATGTCGATGCGGCTGGTGTGACCGAGTTCGATGAAGCGCCGCACCAGCGCATCGAGACTGGCGCTGGTGAGCAAGCCATCACCGAGCTTGTTGCGGGCGATGATGTCGGCGATGGTGCGGATGGTGCCGGAAGAGCCGTAGGCCGTCTTCCAGTGCTGCGGACCGAATGGTGGCGCACCATCCTCGAAATGGCTGCGCGCCGACAGGATGGCCGCCTCGAACGACGGCGCGTCGATGCGCCCGCCGATGAAGAACGACAGGCTTTGCTTGACGGTGCCCAGGCTGAACGACTCGACGCGTTCGATCTCGTTGCCGCGCCCCAGTATCAGCTCGGTCGAGCCGCCGCCGATATCCATCACCAGCCGGCGTTCGCCGGGGATGGCCAGCGCATTGGCCACGCCCATGTAGATCAGGCGCCCCTCTTCCTCGCCCGAGATGATCTCGATCGGATGGCCGATGGCTTGCTCGGCCAGCGGCAGGAAGACGGCGCCATTGCGCGCCACGCGCATGGCCGAGGTGGCCACCACGCGCACGGCATCGAGTTCGAAGCCCGCGAGGATGGCGCGAAAGCGCTGCAGGCAAGCCAGCGCCCCCTGCATGGCCGCCTCGGTCAGGTCGCCATTGGCGTCCAGGCCGGCGGCCAGGCGTATCGGGTCGCGCACGCTCTTGACCACGCGGATGGTGTCGCCATCATGCTTGCCGACGTGTAAACGAAAACTGTTGGACCCCAGGTCCACCGCTGCATACATACTGGCCTCTTGTCTTGTCATTGCTATACCAACTGAAAAAGTTGGCAAAATCAGTTGCTAAACTATATAAATCATTTAGACGATTTAAAAATCCTACCACACTACCCCCATCGTATGACAGCGGCGTGACAGGATTGTGACAAAACGGCAGGCGTGCGGCAGCTTATGGCACGATGGTGGTAAACAGGTACACGGCGAAAATCACCAGGTGCACCGTGCCCTGCATGACCGTGGTACGGCCCGTGCCCAGCGACAGGGTGGCCACCATCAGCGACAGCAGCAACAGCACAGTCGACTTGATATCGAGTCCCAGGGTGATCGTCAGACCCGTGGCCAGCGACACCACCACCACGGCGGGAATCGTCAGGCCGATGCTGGCCAGGGCGGAGCCGAGGGCCAGGTTCAAGCTCGTTTGCAGGCGGTTGGCGCGCGCCGCGCGCACGGCGGCCAGGCCTTCGGGCAACAGCACGATGGCGGCGATGACGATGCCGACCAGGGTCTTTGGCGCACCCATGGCGGCGATCGCCGTCTCCAGCGCGGGCGCCAGCGACTTGGCCAGCAGCACCACGGCGCCCAGGCACACCAGCAGCGCGCCGGCACTGACCCAGGCGACGGTGGGCGTGGGTGGCGCTGCATGCACCTCTTCGTCGCCGACGGCTTCCTTGGGCAGGAAGTAGTCGCGGTGGCGCACCGTCTGCACCAGCACGAAAGTGCCGTACAGGACCAGCGAGATGACAGCGATGAAAATGAGCTGGCTGGAGTTGTAGTACGGGCCGGCGGCGCTGGAAGTGTAATTCGGCAGCACCAGCGTCAGGATGGCGATGGCCGCCAGGGTGGCCAGCGACGCGCTCACGCCCAGCAGGCCGAAGGTCTGTTCGCGGTGGCGCCCGGCACCCAGCAGCAGGCAGATGCCGACGATGCCGTTCAAAATAATCATGATGGCGGCAAACACGGTGTCGCGCGCCAGTCCCGTCGTTTCCGGCCCGCCGGCCAGCATCAGCGAGACGATCAGCGCCACCTCGATCAGGGTCACGGCCAGCGCCAGCACCAGGGTGCCATACGGTTCGCCGATGCGGTGCGCCACCACTTCCGCGTGGTACACGGCGGCCAGCACGCTGCCGATCAGGCCAGCCACCAGCAGGATCTGGTAGGCGCCGCCAACATTGAAGGTGGAACCGAACAGGAACAGCCAGCCGGCAAGGGGGGCGGCAAGCGGCCATACAGGCAGGGATTTGAGCATTTTCATTATGGGCCTGGCAAGAGTAAAAAAGGGGAACTGCGGTGCGGACGACAAGGAAGGCCTAGCATGCACCCCACAGCATAACTTGCTTAGCTTAAATGAAAGTTAGGGAATGCACACGTTCGGCTGCCGGCGCCCCGCATCTGGCTCACCGTTCAATCATCTTGCCACAGTGCACCTGCTTGCTACCAGTAACTATAGTCGCTTAGGTAACATGCCGTTGCAATTTCCTTGTCTTTTTGCTTCCGGCTGCCATCATAATGCAGGGTCCGCCTTCCGGCACCGATCAAGGAGAAACCATGATTTCAGTAAATAACGCAGCCATGCGCACCTTCGTTTTCGCGGGCAGCCTGCTGTGCGCCGCCGCGCACGCGGACACGCCGCCAACGCAGGCAGCGCAGGTTGACGCGAACTGGGCCACCCCGCCTGCGCCTGCCGCTGAGTCAAAGTGGCAAGACAGCCTGCCGCCCGCGCCACCGGTGGCGCCGCGCGAAGAAAAGATACTGCCCAAAAGCGAATGGCTCACCGTCGAGCCGATGAAGGCGCCTGACCGGCGCTGCGATCCCGGCCTCGACGCCCTGTTCCTGAGCAAGGAATGCGGCAAGGAACCCAGCTGGCTGGGCTCGCGCAAAAAGTAAGCCGATTTAACTATCCAGGGTGCTGGCGCCTTGCGCTTCCACCACCCTGTTGCGGCCCGCCTGCTTGGCTGCCTGCAGCGCCTCGTCGGCCCGCTTGAACAGGCTGACGGTGCTGTCCTCGGCGCGGATGGTAGTCACGCCCAGGCTGGCCGTCAGCTGCAGCACGGCGCGTTCCGTCTTGACCGGCAGCACTTCGACGGCGGCGCGGATGCGCTCGGCCACCATCAGCGCATCGGCCAGGGTCGTGCGCGGCAGCTGGATGGCAAATTCGGCGCCGCCCAGGCGACCCATCAGGTCGCTGTCGCGCAGCTGCTGGCGGCACGTGTCGACGATGGTTTTCAGCACCGCATCGCCCACCGGATGGCCATAGCTGTCGTTGACTCTTTTAAAGTGGTCGATATTGAGCACCACCAAGGCCGTCGGCAAGCCGGGCCGGCGCGCCAGCGCCATCCACGGCGCCAGCGCCTGGTAAAAGCCGCGCCGGTTCGGCACGCCCGTGGCCGCATCGAGCACCTCCAGGCGCGCCAGTTCGCCGCCCAGTTTTTCACGCGACAGCAGCAGGTAGCCGAAGGCGTTCGTCAGCATCATCAGGTACAGGGCGCCAAAACCGGCCAGTTGCAGCAGCTCGGCGTCAACCTCCGGCAAGGCGGCAGCGAGCACGCCGCGCGCGGCGATCAGCAGCGACAGGATGCCCATGCTGACGACGAGGAAACGGCGCAGCATGCTCGCCTCGCGCCATTTGAGGCATAGCGCGGCCACGCCGGCGAGGAAAAAGCCGGCCACGATCAGCGAGCCGCCGGCACTGCGCAGCAGCGGCGCCATATTAAACAGGTAGCAGGCGGCAAACAGCGCCACCGACAGCCCCAGCACCGGCAGCATGGTACGGCGCCAGCCGCTGCGCCCGGCCGCCTGCCACAGCGCGCCCGCGTCCAGCGCCATGCCGGCAAACAGCAAGCTGTTGCCCAGCAAAATGGACAACATATCGGGCAGCACGCCGCGGAAATACAGCAAACACCAGGCCACGGCCTGGCACTGTTTGGCGACCGCCCAGGTGGACAGGCTGAGCGACTTCTTGCGCTCATACTCGAAGAAGAACAGGGCCGCGCACAGGCTCAGGTTGCCGAGCGCCAGGGCCAGTACCAGGGTCTTGATATCCATGGGCTACGCTATCGATGCGCAGGCGCGGCGCGCCAGGTCAGATTTCGTGTTCGACATTCGTGCTGCCGTCGCCGACCTTGCTGGCCCACGCCTGCACGAAATACTGTTTTTCCACGTCACTGGGCGCCTCATGCCAGAATACGATGAGGGTGCCCTTGTGGTCGTGGATCTGCGCCACTTTTTCAATGAATCCGAAGTTGGCGGCCACGTCGGCCAGCGCCGCCGCATAACCATAGACGCGCGTCAGCCGCTCGATGCGGTCAGGCTCGGTAAAACTGTTCGTCGCGGTAATGATGGGGTGATCCAAAAACATGCTTGTCTCCATGGTGCCCGACTGCGCGGCCGTGCCGCCGCGCGTCATATACGTATGCATAGACATATACGCATGCTCGGCGCGGATTAATCGGGTATGCTCACGGGAAGCTTATCAGATTTCTCTGAATGCAACAAAGCATCTCCCCCAGTCCACTCAGCGAAGTCGTCCTATGCCGGATAGCAAATTACCTGCCGTGCGCGCGCCCCAGGTGCATACCTGTGGCGACCGGCGCCGCCTGGAATTCCAGCCAGGCATGATCCAGAGCGAAATGCTGCTGTCGCGCCCCGACCATCTGCTGCTGCGCTATGCGCGCGCCATGATGTGCTTCACCCTGTTCGTGCCGCGTCCCCGGCACATCCTGATGGTGGGACTGGGCGGCGGCTCGCTGCTGAAATTCTGCCACCGCCATCTGCCCGAGGCGCGCATCACGGTGCTGGAACTGCGCGCCGACGTGATCGCCCTGCGCGAGCAGTTCATGCTGCCGCCCGACGACGCCCGCCTGCGCATCATCGAAACGGACGCCGTCAGCTATATCCGCCAGCATCCGGGCTGCGCCGACGTGCTGCTGCTCGACGGCTACGACGCAACGGGCCTGCCGCCCGCGCTGGGCAGCGCGCGCTTCTATGCGGACTGCCTGCGCACCCTGCTGCCCGGCGGCGTGCTGGTAGCCAACCTGTTCAGTTATGACGAGCACTACCCTGCCATGCTGGCGCGCCTGATGCTCACCTTCCGCGGCGCCGTGTGCCACTTCGACGGCATCGCCGGCAACAACCGCATCGTCTTCGCCGCCAGGCCAGACAAATTCGGCATGGGCCGTGCCCTGCGCGTCGTGCGCCTGGTGCGCTGGCGGCGCGTGTGCGGCCTGGGTTTCCTGAACCGCTGGCTGCCCGCATGGCAGTTGTGGCGTGTACGCCGGCGCTCAGGCGCGGGCAGTGACTGAACGTCATCTTCCCAGCCATGGATCTTGTTGCTTAATAGCAGTAATTTGGTGCAAAATCAGCATGATGGATGTGGTTTATGACAAACTATGGCCTGCGCGGGGCCGGCAGGCGCCGCCGAATCCAAGTATCCATGAAGTGAGATAGGAAAAACCATGCTGCGTGGCCGCCTGCCATTGTCGATTTCCGCCGCGGCCGCGCTGACCCTTGCCTGCGGCGTCAGCATCACCGGCGTGCTGTTCGCCGCCATCAGCCAGCTCGAATACGACAAAATGAGCCTGAGTCTGCAGCAACGCGCCGGCGCGCGCGTGGCCGCCATCGAGCAGGGACTCGACGACGCGGTCGAGGTGCTGACCACGACCAACCAGCTGTTTGCCGCCGTCGTACCGGTCACGCGCGAGCAGTTCCACGACTTCACCACGCCGCTGCTGCAACGCCACCCATTCATCCAGGCCTTCAATTTTCACCGCCTCGTGCCGCACGCGCGGCGCGCGGCGTTCGAGACGGAGCTGCGGCGCGTCGTGCCCGACTATGCGATGACGGAAATGCGCAATGGCGTCATCCATCCCGTGGCCGAGCACGCGACCTACCTGATCGTCGATTATCTCGAACCGCTGCAGGGCAACCGCCCCGCTTTCGGCATGAACGTGCGCCCTGACGGCTTGCTGGCCGGCGCGCTGGAACAGGCCATCATCAGCGGCCAGACCACCGCCACCGGCCTGCTGGCCCTGGCGCAGGGTCCGCAGCAAGGTTTCGTTATCCTGCGCCCCGTGTACCGCCATGGCGTGCCCCTGCAGACGGTGCCGCAGCGGCGCGCGGCGCTGATCGGCGATACGGCGGCCATCATCCGCGCCGGGGAACTGGTGCAGAAAATCCTCGCCGGCGCCGACCTGCTGGGCGACCCGCAGCTTGAACTGAGCGTCTACGCCGACGCTGGAGCCGACCCGCGCCAATTGATCTTCCGGCATGGCCAGGCGCATGCCGCCGAAGCGGGCGACGCCTGGGAGTCGCTGCCACGCTGGCTGCGATTTGCCTATCACAGCCATTATGACCGGGGCTTTGCCTCCGCCGGCCGGCCCTGGCATGTGCGCGTGGTGGCCCATCCGCGCCCCTTCCTGGCCGACCATCTGGGCTCCTTGTTCACCCTGATCACGGGTTTGCTGTTCAGCGTGCTGACAGCCGCCTTCGTGCAATCGCTGACGCAGCGCTCGCGCCGCGTGCAGCTGCTGGTGGAACAGCGCACGGCCGATCTCGAGCGCAGCAATGAACTGCTCAGCGCCGACGTGCGGGCGCGCCAGCGCACGGAACGCGCCCTGCAGGAAAGCGAAAAGCGCTTCCGCCGCCTGCTGGCCCTGTCCTCGGACTGGTACTGGGAACAGGATGTCAACTTCTGCTTCACCCACATCACCGGCGGCTTTGCGGACAAGTCGAACATGCCGCTGGAACGCTTCATCGGCACGACGCGCTGGGACAACAACCCGGAGATGCGCAATTCGCGCTGGGGCAAGCAGCATATCGCCAACCTGGAAGCGCACCTGCCCTTTTCCAACCTCGAATATGCGATGAAAGACCGCGATGGCCAGCTGCGCTGGTTCAGCATCAATGGCGAACCGCTGTTCAACGAGCTGGGCGAATTTCACGGCTACCGGGGCACAGGGTCCGAAATCACGGAACGCAAGCTGGCCGAGCAGAAAATCCAGCACATCGCCCACCACGACGTACTGACGGGCTTGCCCAACCGCGCCCTGCTGCGCGACCGCCTGGCGCAGGCCATGGCCCTGTCGCGCCGCAAGAACCGGGCCCTGTGGGTGCTGTTGATCGACCTCGACCGTTTCAAGTTCGTCAACGACAGCCTGGGCCACAAGGCCGGCGACCTGCTGCTGAAAACCATCGCCACGCGCCTGCAGGCCAGCCTGCGCGAAAGCGATACGGTAGCGCGCCTGTCGGGCGACGAATTCGTCGCCATCCTGTGCGAACAGGCCGACGAAGTGCTCAGCGGCGCCATCGTGCAGCGCGTGATGGATGCCGTGGCGCAGCCGGTACTACTCGACGGCAAGGAATTTTTCGTCACCTGCAGCATCGGCGTGGCCGTCTACGACATGTCGCGCTACGACGCCCCCGGCGACGCGACCTTGCATGGTGAGACGCAGAACCTGATCGAGCAGGCCGACATCGCCATGTACTGCGCCAAGAAACAGGGCCGCAACAACATCAAGTTCTACACGACGGCCATGAACCAGGCCACGCTGGAGCGCCTGCGCATCGAGACGGCGCTGCGCAACGCGCTGGAACGCGAGCAGTTCGTGCTGCATTACCAGCCGCAGGTGGACCTGGCCAGCGGACGCATCGTCGGCGTGGAAGCGCTGCTGCGCTGGCAGCACCCGGAACTGGGCATGGTGGCGCCGCAGCGCTTCATCGCGCTGGCAGAAGATACGGGCCTGATCGTGCCGATCGGCGCGTGGGTCATGCGCGAAGCGTGCACGCAGGTGAAACGCTGGCATGCGGCGGGACTCGACACGCTGCGCCTGGCCGTGAACCTGTCGGCGCGCCAGTTCAACGAGCCGAACCTGGTCGCCTTGATCGCCGAAGTGCTGCTGGAAACGGGCCTGCCGCCCGCCTGCCTGGAACTGGAACTGACGGAAAGCCTGTTCATGCACGACGTGGCGCTGGCCGTCAGCCAGCTGCACGACATGAAGGCGCTGGGGGTGCAGCTGTCGATCGACGACTTCGGCACCGGCTATTCCAGCTTCGCCTACCTGCGCACCTTCCCCATCGACGTGCTGAAGATCGACCGCAGTTTCGTCGGCGACGTGGCGCGCGACGCGGACGACGCGGCCATCGTCGTCTCCATCATCGCCCTGGCGCACAATTTGAAACTGCGCGTGGTGGCCGAAGGCGTGGAAACGGCGGAACAGCTGGACTACCTGCGCCAGCACGGCTGCGACGAAGCGCAAGGCTATTACTTCAGCCACCCGCTGCCCGCGCACGAGGTGGAACCGCTGCTGCGGGCCGAAGAAACACACGCCATGCCGTAGCGGGCGGCGCCAGTCATGTCCGCTTCCTACAGCTTCTGCTGCAGGAATTCAAGGAAGCAGCTGATGCGCTGCGCCAGCTGCGTATTGCGGTAGTACACGGCGTGGATCTGCTGGCGGTAGCCCGTGTAGAACGGCTGCAGCACCTGCACTAGGCGGCCGGCCGCGATGTCGTCCTTCGTCATGAAGTCGGACAGGCAGACGATGCCCTGGTCATGCAACGCCAGCTGGCGCAGGGTTTCGCCGCTGGAAGCGGCCAGCGCAGGCACGATCTGCAGGCTGTTGCCGGCAGCGTGGCGCAGCGGCCAGTTGTTGCCCAGGTCATACTGGGCAAAGCCCAGCAGCGCATGGCCGGACAGCGCTTCCGGCGTGGCCGGTTCGCCGTGGCGCGCCAGGTAGGCGGGCGTGGCCAGCACGTGCAGGGGACTGGCGCTGAGCGGGCGCGCATGCAGGGTCGAGTCGACCAGGGCGCCGATGCGGATGGCGATGTCGGTACGGTGCTCGAGCAGGTCGGCGATCTGGTCGTTGCTGGTCAGCTCCAGGCGGATGTCCGGGTACATGGCGCGAAACTCGGCCACGTGGGGCACCACGCAATGCAGCATGAAGGGCGAGGCGGCATCCACGGACAGGCGCCCGGCCGGCTTCTGGCGGCGGATGCGGATCGATTCTTCCACATCCTCCATCGAGGCGAGGATGGCGCGCGCCTTGTCCAGGAACAGCTGCCCCTCCTCCGTCAGCTCCATGCGCCGCGTGGTGCGCGTCAGCAGCGAAGTGGCCAGCTTGTCTTCCAGGCGCGACAGGGCACGGCTGACGCCCGAGGTGGTTTGCCCCAGGTGCACGGCGGCCGCGCTCAGGGTGCCGCTGTCGATGACGGTGACGAAGATTTTCAGGTCGTCCGAATTGATATCCATTGCTGCCTTATTGTTGCCTGCATTTCACATATCGCGCCATTATAATGGAATCGCGGCAACAGTGAAGACTGCAGGCTACGTCAGGCAACGTAGAACAAAATGGCGATAAAATGAAAGCTACTGCCGGCCAGCACGAACAGGTGCCAGATGCCGTGGCCATGGCGCAGCTTGTGGTCGGTGGCGTAGAAAGCGATGCCGCCCGTGTAGCACAGCCCGCCTGCCACCAGCCACAGGAAGCCGTTCCACTCGAGCGCCGCCAGCAGCGGCTTGATGCCGATGACGACCAGCCAGCCCATGGCCACGTAAATCACCAGCGACAGGATGCGCGCGCCTTTCGCGTACACATATTCCTGCACGATGCCAAACAGCGCCAGGCCCCAGACCACGCCAAACAGCGACCAGCCCCACGGCCCGCGCAGGGTCACCAGCATGAAGGGCGTGTAGGTTCCCGCGATGAGCAAATAGATGGCACAGTGGTCGAGCCGCTGCAGCACGGCCTTGGCCTTGCCGCGCACGCTGTGATACAGGGTGGAAGTGAGGTACAGGGTCAGCAGCATGGCCGCATACACGCTGCAGCTGACGATTTTCCAGGGGTCGCCCGTACGGGCCGCCGCGATGATCAGGATGACGCCGCCGATGGCCGCCAGCGCGGCGCCCACCGTATGGGAAATGCTGTTGAAGCGTTCACCGTGGTACATGGCTAAGCCCTGCCCACGGAAACGCAGCAAAATTCCGGGGTCAGACCTTCAAGGTCTGACCCCAGTTCTTGCTTTGGGGTGTCAATCAAGCCGCTTCCGCCTTCTTGCGCGCAGGACGGCGTGCCGGCGTCTTGCGCGGCGCCTTGGCCGGCTTGTCTTCAACGACCGGAGCGACTTCCACCGGCGCAGGCTCGATGACTTCGACTACCGCCTCAACCGCCTTCTTGGCCGGCTTTTTCGCCGCTGCCGTCTTGCGCGCCGGCGTGCGCGGCTTGGCCTTGGTCTTCGCTTCGGCGACGGCTTCCAGCATCACTTCAGCGACAGGTTCAGGCACTGGCTCGGGCGCTGGTGCCACCTCGACCACCTCGACCACCTCGGCGCGCGCTTCACGGGCGCCATCGCCATTCTTGCGGCCACCACGGCCATTGCGGCGCGAACCGCGCTTGGCGTTGCCGTCTGCCACCACCTCGGCCACCGCTTCAGCCACCTCGTGCAGCACTTCCGGCTGCTGCGCCGGCGCATACTGCTCGATGACAGCCGATTCGGCCTCGGCCACCGGCACGAAAGCCTGTGGCGCGGACTCGCCGCGGCGCTGCTCATTCTGCTTGCGGCCGCCACGGCCATTGCGGCGCGAATCACGGCGGCTGCCGCCTTCGCGGCTGTTGCCCTCTTCCGCCGTCGCACCGGCCTCGCCACTGGCGATGGTCTCGCTGGCGGCATCGGCGTTCACGGCAGCGGGTACGGCCACCAGGCCGCTGCTGCGGTAGACATACGCGCCCGATTTCTCGTCGCGGCCAAATTCCAGCAAACCGCGCGTCTGCGCTTCTTCCAGCAGGTTGCCGAAGGTGCGGAAACCGTAATACGATTCGCTGAAGTCCGGTTTGCGGCGCTTGATCGCTTCTTTCAGCATCGAGGCCCAGATCTTGCCGCTGTCGCCCCGTTCGGACACCAGCGCGTCGAACGTTTCGACGGCCATCTCGATCGCTTCCGTCTTGCGCGACTCGTATTTTTCCTTGCGGCGCACTTCTTCGTCGGGCGAGCGCTTGACGGCGGCAGCCGGGCTTTCGCGCGCGTCGCGCTTGGCGGCCGTGCGGCGGCTCTCGCGCACCAGGTCATCGTAGAAAATGAATTCGTCGCAGTTCGCCACCAGCAGGTCGGAGGTCGACTGCTTGACGCCCACGCCGATCACCTGCTTGGCGTTTTCGCGCAGTTTCGACACCAGCGGCGAAAAATCGGAATCGCCACTGATGATGACGAAGGTGTTCACGTGAGCCTTGGTGTAGCACAGGTCCAGTGCATCGACCACCAGGCGGATGTCGGCCGAATTCTTGCCGGACTGGCGCACGTGGGGAATTTCGATCAGTTCGAAGTTCGCCTCATGCATGGTGCCCTTGAAACTTTTATAACGGTCCCAGTCGCAATATGCCTTCTTGACAACGATGCTGCCCTTGAGCAGCAAGCGTTCGAGGATGGGCTTGATATCGAATTTTTCGTAATTTGCATCTCGCACGCCGAGCGCGACGTTCTCGAAGTCGCAAAACACGGCCATGCTGAGGTTTTCTGGGGATGACGCCATAAGGGTGAATTCTCGCTGGATAATAAGGGCGGACGGGAAGCGCAACGCCTCCCTTTTCGCCTAGTATATTCGCCCATCGCCCGTTTCGGCGACAACTATCGTGCGCGGCAGTCTATTGCGCACCGCCGACGGCGCTGGCGCCCGGCCAAACCACGCTTTCATCGACCGAATACAACTGGCACGGCAGGCTGCTGCGGCGCTGGCACGAAGCGAGTGCGCGCACATCGGGACTTTCGCCCTCCTCGGCCCAGCCCCAGGCGCCGCTGGCCGACAGGGCAAAGGCGCGCGGCGCGGTTTTCGCCAGGAAGACGCGGTAGGCCGCGCGGCCCTGCTCTTCCAGGTAGGGCACGGCGGCGATATCGTCCTGCGGCGCGAAATGCGTGGCGGACGGCGACGGCGCATCGGCCACCCGGTAGACCTGGCGCACCGGCATGCCGATTTTCTGCAGGAAGCGCTCCGTGGCGGGCAGCCACACGGCCACCCCGTCGCGGCTGCCCAGGGTCAGGTGGGCATCGCGCTTGAACGGGCCATACGCGACCAGTTCCGCCTGCCCGCCGGAACCCGTGAAAGAGCGGAACAGGCGCTGCGCCAGCGCCGGCGAAAAATACGAATCGTTCGCGCCATACAGCCACAGGCTGGGAATATGATTGTAGGCGCCGAAGGTGGCGAAAGTCTTGGCCAGCGCCCCTTGCCAGTCGCAGCCGGGCATATCGACGCGCAGGCCGCCGGCAAAGTTGAGCACGCCGCGCACGCCGGGCAGCACCCGCGTGGCCAGCGCCAGCGCCGCCATGCCGCCGTACGACTGGCCCGCGACGACGATGCGTTGCGGGTCGATCCAGCTCTGGCGACGCGCATACGCCAGTGCGGCCAGCATGTCGCGCGCCTGGCCCTGGGCGTTGCCCAGCATGTCGCAGCCGAAATCGCGGTAGGCGCCCGTGGAGCGGGCAAAGCCGGCGCGCATGGGCAGCATCACCGCATAGCCGCGGCGCACGAACTCGGTGGCCATATAGATGAAGCGCTCGCGCTGCTGCAGCCGGGCCGGGCCAGCCTGCTTGCCGTGATTCATCAGCAGCAAGGGAAACGGGCCGGGGCCGGCTGGACGGAACACCGTCGTCTCCAGCGCCTCGCGCAAGCCGTCGCCGGCAGGCAGCATGATCACCTGCTCGTTCAGGCGCGCATCGAGCGGCAACTGCGAGAGAACAAGCTGGGCTTTCAGGGGCAAGCAAGACAGACTGAGCAGCAAACCCAGGAAAATGGGGCGACGCAGAGGAAAAATGGCGGACTCCGTGGATGACTTCCCTGCCAGTCTAGGCAGTGAAATGCCACAGGGCAATATGAAAAAACTACGTGATGCAACTATTTTCCTGCTGGCGGGAGTAAACTGGACGTATTCTGAAGGAGTCGCCATGTCCATATCCGCCCTCACCAGCGGTACCTCGGGGCTGACCGCCAACCAGCGCGCGCTGGATGTGGCCGCCAACAATCTCGCCAATGCGACTACGCCGGGCTTCCAGCCGCAACAAGCCGAATTCCAGGAGTCCAGTCCGGCCGGCACGGGCGTGACGCTCTCCGTCGAAGGGCGCAAGCTGGCCGCCAGCGAAAGCGTCAGCGGCGCCAATGCGACTGCGGCCAAGGCGGCGGAAAACCGGCCGAACGGCGTCGGCCTGGCGTCCGAACTGACGGATAACCTGGTCTACAAGGCCGGTTTTAATTTATCGGCGAATGTCGTCAAGGCGGCCGACCAGGCGCTGGGCAGCCTGATCGACGTCAAGACTTGAAGCCATGAGACTATCTACACCATAGCCAGCGCCAGCGCCAGCGGCACCATGGCAGGCGCAATCAGCGCCAGCAGCCGTTCGGCGGGAATGCCGTCGCGCGCCTGCACCGACAGACCGTGCAGCAAGGCCGCATAATAGTCGCCCAGCGCCTGCACGTCCGCTTCCGCCTTCAACTCCCCTGCCAGCTGCGCCGCGCGCAGGCGCTCGATGACCGCTTGCGTGCGCGCGCGGCGGTGCTGCGCCAGCCAGTCGGCGATGCCGGCGTTTTCCGCGCTCGTGTTGGTCGCGGCCGTGACTACCATGCAGCCTTGCGGCTGGCCGCTGCGCGTGTACAGCAGCACGGCTTCTTCCAGCATGCGCGCCACCGCGTCGCGCACATTCAGGCTGGCGGCCAGCGCGTGCACGGCAAAGGCGCCCTCGCCTGACTCGTACAGTTCCACGGCTTCGCGGAACAGCTGCTCCTTCGAGCCGAACGCCGCATAGATGCGCGCCGAGGCGATGCCCAGCGCCGCCACCAGGTCGGCCATCGATACGCCTTCATAGCCGCGCGTCCAGAACGCGTCGCGCGCTTTTGCCAGCGCCAGCGCGCGGTCAAATTCCCTCGGTCTTCCTGCCATTGTCATCCTCTGCTTGCAAACTGGCGGCCAGTATAACGCCTGGCATGCCACCCGCCTTCGCGATTTATTTTGCAGCTACGCCTTGACCGCGCCAACAATTTCACCTATTCTTTGTCGATCGACAAACAATAGGAGCCGATATGAAAACCATCCAAGGACCGAGCCTGCACCTGGCCCAATTCGCCGCCGACACGGCGCCCTTCAACACCCTGCCCGCCATCGCCGAGTGGGCGGCCGGCATGGGCTTCAAGGCCCTGCAGATTCCCGCCTGGGATGCGCGCCTGTTCGACGTGGCGCAGGCCGCACACAGCCAGCAATACTGCGATGAACTGGTCGCCATGCTGGCCGGCCATGGCCTGGTCATCAGCGAACTGACGACGCACATCCTCGGCCAGCTGGTGGCAGTACACCCGGCCTACGATGCGCTGTGCGACAGCTTCGCGCCGGCTCACCTGCACGGCCAGCCGGCCGCGCGCACCGAGTGGGCCATCGAGCAAGTGAAACTGGCGGCGATGGCCTCGAAGCGCCTGGGCCTGACCGATATGGGCACGTTTTCCGGTTCGTTCGCCTGGCCCTATCTGTTCCCGTTCCCGCAACGCCCGCCCGGCCTGATTGAGGCGGCCTTCGACGAACTGGCGCGCCGCTGGCTGCCCATCCTTGACGTGTGCGAGGAACAGGGCGTCAACCTGTGTTATGAAATCCACCCCAGCGAAGACCTGCATGACGGCATCAGCTTCGAGATGTTTCATGAACGCGTGGGCCGCCACCCGCGCTGCAAGATGCTGTTCGACCCCAGCCACTTCGTGCTGCAGCAGCTGAACTACCTGGAATTCATCGATATCTACAAGGACCATATCCGCATGTTCCATGTGAAGGATGCGGAATTCAATCCGACCGGGCGGCAAGGCATTTATGGCGGCTACCAGTCGTGGGAAAACCGCGCCGGGCGCTTCCGCTCGCTGGGCGATGGCCAGGTCGATTTCAAGGCGATTTTTTCGAAGATGGCACAAAACGATTACGCGGGCTGGGCCACCCTGGAATGGGAATGCTGCCTGAAGGACCCGGAGGTGGGCGCGCGCGAAGGCGTGGCCTTCATCAACGCCCACATCATTCCCGTCACGAGCAAAATCTTCGACGACTTCGCCGGCGCCCCCGTCAGCGCGCAACAGATCAATACCCTGCTGGGCATCGAGCACAACTAATCAAGGAAACCCCATGAACGATTTTACCCACGAATTTACACATGATTACGTCCGCATCGACGGCCAGCGCCTGCATTGCGTCATTGCCGGCGCAGGCAAACCCGTGCTCTTGATTCCCGGCTGGCCGCAAACCTGGTATGCCTGGCGCCACGTGATGGCAGCGCTGGCCGCCAATGGCTACCAGGCCATCGCCATCGACCCGCCCGGCAGCGGCCACTCCAGCCGCCCGGCCGATGGCTACGACACGGGCGCCGTGGCCGCCACCCTGCACCGCGCCATGCTGGCGCTGGGCCACGCGCAGTACGACGTGGTGGGCCACGACATCGGCATGTGGGTCGGCTATGCGCTGGCCAGCGATTTTCCCCAGGCTGTGACGAAACTGGCGCTGACGGAAGCCGTGATTCCCGGCCTGGCACCGGCGCCGCCCATCTTCGTGGCGCCGTCCGACAATATCTTCCTGTGGCACTTCATGTTCAACCAGGTGCTCGATTTGCCGGAAATGCTCACGGCAGGCAAGGAGCGCGAGTACATCCGCTTCATTTTCGACCGCTGGTCGTACCGCCGCGACAAGGTGGCCGTCGACGTGTATGCGGAAGCGTACTCCACGCCGGGCGCCCTGCGCGCGGGCTTCGCCTACTACCGCGCCATTCCCGAAACCATCCGGCAAAACCTGCAGCGGGCAAAACACAGCCTGCCGATGCCCGTGCTGGCCATCGGCGCCGACCACGCGACGAATGACGCGCCCCTGCTGACCATGCAGGGCAAGGCGGATCATTTACAAGGCGCCATCGTCGCCGAATGCGGCCACTTCATCATGGAAGAACAGCCGGAAGCGTTCATCGCCCACCTGCTGCCCTTCCTGGCCGCAGAAAAGTCAGGAAACAACGCATGAGCCTCGATCCGCTAATCGCCGCCTGGCTGGAAAAGAACAAAAATGCGCCGCCGCCCGCCTCGCTGGCAGACCTGCGTGCGGCCACGGAAACGGGCTTGCGCCAGCTGCACGGGCCGCTGGAGGACGTCGCCTCGATCAAGGATTACGTGCTGCCCGGTGAACATGCACTGGTCGTGCGCGCCTACGTGCCGGCCGGCGCGCAGGCGAGTTCCCCGCTGCCCGCCATCGTCTTCGCGCATGGGGGAGGATGGTGTCTGTGCTCGCTGGACCTGTACGACAACCCGTGCCGCGCGCTGGCCAACGCCACCGGTTGCGTGATCTTTTCCGTCGACTACCGGCTGGCGCCCGAGCACAAGTTCCCCGTGCCACTGAACGACTTTTATCGGGCCTTGTGCTGGGTCGCCGAACATGCGGCGGCGCTGGGCATCGATGCGAAACGGCTCGCCGTGGGTGGCGACAGCGCGGGCGGCAACCTGGCCGCCGCAGCGGCACTGATGGCGCGCGACCAGGCCGGTCCCGCGCTGGCGCACCAGCTGCTGCTGTACCCGGCGCTCGATTTTGCCTTCGACACGGCTTCCTACCAGCGCTATGCGCAGGGCCATTCGCTGACCCGCGAAGCCATGCGTTTTTGCTGGTCGGCGTACCTGAACGCGCCGGCCGAGGGCGCGCAGCCTTATGCTGCGCCCCTGCGGGCCGCCTCGCTCAAGGACTTGCCGCCTGCGACGGTGCTGGTGTGCGAATTCGACCCGCTGCATGACGAAGGCGCGGCGTATGCACGGCGCTTGCACGATGACGGCGTGGCGGCGCAATGCGTGCAGCTCGACGGCATGATCCATGCAGCTATACACATGCTGGGCTTGGCACCAGCGGCGCGGGGATTGTTCGACGTGGCGGGACTGGCGATGCGAACAGCGCTGGGAAGGTAAAAAAACCGCCGCCGGGGATGGCTCCACGGCGGCGTATCACGTCAGTCCACCAGCTTGCGCACCTCGATGCCATTCAACCATTTCACATGGCGCGGCCCCGTGCGAATGTCTTTTGCCGAGATCAGGGCAATCTCGCCATCGTTGTCGTCGAGCGCCTTGCCGTTTTTTTCGTAGTAGACGATCACGCCCTCGCCGGCCGGCGCGTTATACAGCTCGCCCCAGGAAAACACCACCGCATAACCATCGGTGGCCGTGGCGATGATGGCGACCTTCTTGACGTCGTTATGGCCTGGCGCATCGAGAACCGCCTTGTCGAGGATGTCGCGCAGGCGCACGCCCTTGTAGCTGGTGATGCTCTCGGCCTTGTCGCCGTTATGGCGCGTGACGGCAATCTCTCCGCCATTCGCCGGCGGCAGCTGGCGCAGGTCGGCCACCGTCAGGGTCAAGGGCGTTTCCACCATGCCCGTCACGGCCAGCGCGTGGCTCATGTTGTCGCGCGCGGCAGCGGGTGCCGACCAAGCGGCCGGTGCCGCCGCCAGCAACGCCGCTGCGGTACAAACAGCGAATATTTTCTTGAACATGCTAAGTCCTTTCATGGAACAGTCAAAAAATCAGAACTGGTACAGTGCATTGGCCAGCCAGGTGCGCCCGGCGCTGGGAAAACCGTCGGACAGCGCGTAATTGCGGTCACCCAGGTTCGCCACGCCCGCTTCCAAGGTCAATGCCGGCAAGGGGCGGTACATGGCCTTCAGGTTCAGCGTCGTGAAACCGCCAAGTTCCAGGGTATTCGAGACCCAGCGCCCGCTATTCGATTCAGCGATGGCCACCACGTCGACCTGGCGCGCCGCGTGCAGCACGGCGTGCGCCGTCAGTTTGTGGCGCGGCACGTCCGTCAGGCGGATGGCGCGGTCGCTGACATTTTTCATGTCCGTGTACGTGTAATTGCCGCCAAAATCGAGCCAGGCGCCGGCGCGGCCGCGCAAGCCCAGTTCCACGCCGCTGATATGCGCCCTGCCCGCGTTCTGCATTTGCGAACGCACGCCCGCCACATTCGCCACGCTCTGGATCTTGTCCTTCACGTCGCTGTAAAACACTGCCGCTTCCAGGCTGGCGCCCTGCAGGTTTCCTTGATATCCCAGCTCATAGTTCATCGCCTCCTCCGCGCGCAAGGCCGGGTTTTCGATATACGTGCCCAGGCGCTGCGAGTAGCGGTCCTTCAGGGTCGGCAGGCGCGACTTGCGCGCCACGGTGGCATACACGCGCGTATCAAGACCGATCTTGTGGAACAGGCCCGCCTGCAGGTCGGTGGCCGATTGATTATCCGGCAAGGTGTACGCATTGCCGCCGCTGTAGACGGTGTCCGGGCGCAGTGCATTGCGCGAGGCGCCCAGCGACAGTTCCGTCGCCGCATTGAGGGCGATGCTGTCTTCCGCACCCAGGGTCCACAAGGCATCCTTGTACCAGGTATTGCGCACGCCCTTGGCATCGAGTTCCTGGTGCTCGTCGGCCTTGACACTGGCAACGACGCGCAGGCTGTGCGCGGCCAGGCGGAACGATTCAATTTCCACCGCGCCGCCGTTCGTGCGGTCGTTATAGATGCTGCGACCGCCGCTGACACTGCCCTGGCCACTGGTTTTCAGGGTCGTGTAGCTGCCGTTCGTGTACGAGGTGATTTCATTGCCGTAGCTGTCGTGGTACAGCCGCAGTTTCAGGCGTTCCTGCTGGCCCAGGCGCGTCTGCGAGACGAAATACACGCTTTCCTTGTTCCAGTACGGCCATTGCCAGTAGCGCGCGCCGACGGGGTTGGTCGATGGCGGCTGGCCCTTTTCGCCATGCTGCTTGTAGTAGCTCAGTGCATACTCGTCGCCCGCCTGCGCGCCATCGGGCGTGTAGCCCACCTTGAACGACAGTTTATGGTCCTTGCGGTAGGCATTGTTGCGCGTGCCGCCGTCTTCCGTGGCCGTGGGACGGAAGTCGGACGACAGGGGGAAACCATCGCTGTCGATATACGACACGCCCGCCTGCAGATACCACAGGCCCTGATTGGTGCCCACGTTGGCCGATACCTGGCGCTCGCTGCCCGAGCCGAAACCGATCGAGGTATCGCCCTCAAGGCGCGCCGCAGGTTTGCGCGAGATCAGGTTGATGGCGCCGCCCAGGGTATTGGCGCCATACGCCACGGAGCTGAAGCCCTTGGCCACCTGGATGGCGGCCAGGTCGGCCGTCGTGAAGCGGTTGAAATCGACGTAGCCGTCATACGGCACGTAGACGGGAATGCCGTCGATGTACAACGGCACCTGGCGCGCATCGAAGCCGCGGATGGCGACGGTTTTTTCGTTGCGCGAATTGGTCGACAGCGACACGCCGGACAGCAGATTGAGGGCGTCGCCCACATTGTCGCGGTTAAAGCGGCGCATCTCGGCGCGGCTCACTTGCGAACCCACCTGCTGCTCGCCTACTTGCCCCGGCTGGTCGCGCTGACCGATCACCGTCACCGTGCCCAGCACGAACGGCGCCGCCTCATCTTTGCCTGCTGTCTGCTGCGCCTGCACCGTCTGCGCCAGCGCCAGCATCACGGCGCCTGCCACTACCTGTTTCACCATCGTCATCTTGTCCTCTTCCGTTATATATCGTTTTATATAGCGATATGCGGCGGCCACTCGTGCGGCGGCCGTCATCCAACAGCGCAATATACAGTGGTATATAGCGATGCTCAAGCGAGACGGCCAAAAGCACGCGCGCAAGTCAAATTCCACGCTTTTTTCATGCAGCGCAGCATTTCGCTGTGCGAACGCATGTTTCACAAAACGGTTGACATGCGCAATTCGGCTAGGCAAACTGGTTTCCAGGGAGTCAAAAAATGAAGGCAAATATGAGCACTATTCAAGCCGCAGCCGATCCGGAACTCATCGTCTTCAGCGATGACGAAGAAGGCAAGGACCGCCAGTTCGTCAACGCGCTGGCGCGCGGTCTGGAAGTGCTCCGGTGCTTCCGTCACGGCGAAGTGTTCCTGTCGAACGCGGACATGGCCAAGCGCACGGGCATCCCGAAACCGACGATTTCGCGCCTCACCTATACCCTCACCAAACTCGGCTACCTGAATTACTCGGATAGCCTGGGCAAGTACCAGCTGGGCGCCGGCGTGCTGGCCCTCGGCTACCGCATGCTGTCGAACCTCGATGTGCGCAAGATGGCGCGCGCGCTGATGGAAGAGCTGGCCGAGCATGCGCAGGCCTCCGTGTCGCTGGGCACGCGCGACCGCCTCAGCATGGTCTACGTGGAAACCTGCCGCAGCAGCGCCAACGTCACCCTGCGCCTCGATGTCGGTTCGCGCATCCCCCTGATGACGACAGCCATGGGCAAGGCCCTGCTGTGCATCCTGCCGCAAGCCGAGCGCGACTACCTGATGGACCATGCGCGCCTGCACGAGACGCAGCGCTGGCCGCGCATCAAGGCCGGCATCGAGCAAGGCTTCAAGGATTACCAGGACCGGGGCTTTTGCATCTCGGCCGGCGAGTGGCAGAACGACGTGCATGCGGTGGGCGTGCCCATGCTGGGTGCCGACGGCGAACAGGTGATGGCCTTCAATTGCGGCGGCCCCGCCTTTTTGCTCTCGCGTGAACAACTCGAAGGTGACCTGGGACCGCGCCTGGTCGCCCTGGTCAAGACAGTGGAAAAAAACCTGGGCCGCGGTTAGACTGCGCGCCCCCTCTCAACGACAGCTCAAATCAAAGCGCCGAGGAAACCGATGATACGCGACGAAGAAACCCTGAACATCCTGCTCGACAGCATCGCCCGTTTCGTACGCGAAGTGCTGGTGCCGAACGAGGCGCTGGTGGCCGAAACGGACACGATCCCACCCGCCATAGTGGCGCAGATGCGTGAACTGGGCCTGTTCGGCCTGTCCATCCCGGAAGCCTACGGCGGCCTGGAACTGAGCATGGAAGAGGAAGTGCGGGTCGCGTTTGAAATCGCCCGCACCTCGCCCGCCTTCCGCTCGCTGATCGGCACGAACAACGGCATCGGCTCGCAAGGCATCGTCATCGACGGCACGGAAGCGCAAAAACAATACTACCTGCCGAAACTGGCGGCCGGCGACATCATCGGTTCGTTCGCCCTGACGGAAGCCGGTTCCGGGTCCGATGCGGCATCGCTGCGCACGAGCGCCGTGCGCGACGGCGACTTCTATATCCTCAACGGCAGCAAGCGCTATATCACCAACGCGCCCGAGGCGAGCATTTTTACCGTCATGGCGCGCACGGACCCCGTCAAGCGCGGCGCCTCGGCCATTTCCGCCTTCATCGTGGAAAAGGATACGCCGGGCCTTTCTTTAGGCAAGATCGACAGGAAGATGGGCCAGCAAGGCGCGCATACCTGCGACGTGATCTTCGAAAACTGCCGTGTGCCGGCCGCGAACATCATCGGCGGCAAGGAAGGCGTGGGTTTTAAAACGGCCATGAAGGTGCTCGACAAGGGGCGGCTGCACATCGCCGCCGTCTGCGTGGGCGCGGCCGAACGCATGCTGGCCGACGCCCTGGCCTACGCCATGGAACGCCAGCAGTTCGGCCAGCCGATCGCCGAATTCCAGCTGATCCAGGCCATGCTGGCCGACAGCAAGGCCGAGATCTACGCGGCGCGCAGCATGGTGCTCGATTGCGCGCGCCGGCGCGACAACAAGGAAGACATTTCGACGGAAGCGTCGTGCTGCAAGCTGTTCGCCTCCGAAATGTGCGGCAGAGTGGCCGATCGCTCCGTGCAGATCCACGGCGGCGCCGGCTACATCAGCGAATACGCGGCCGAACGCTTCTACCGCGACGTGCGCCTGTTCCGCATCTACGAGGGCACGACGCAGATCCAGCAGATCGTCATCGCCCGCAACATGATCAAGGCAGCGCAAAAGTGAAGGAGACCGCGATGGACATTCCCGCCCTGCTGGCCGGCTTGCCTGCGCGCCTGTCGGCCATCCCGGCCAACTGGGCTGCGCGCGCGCCGGACGCGCCGGCGCTGCATGAAGGGGGCCGCAGCTGGACCTACGCGCAGCTGCAGCACAGTGTGGAAAGCGCCGCGCAATTGTTGCGCCAGCTGGACGTGCGCGCCGGCGACCGCCTGATGGTGGTGGGCGAGAACTGCGCGCTGCAGGTGGCGCTGATTTTTGCTTGCGCCAGCATCGACGCGTGGATCGTCAACGTCAATGCGCGCCTGTCGGCGCGCGAGATCGACACCATTGCCGCGCACAGTTCCGCGCGGCGGCTGCTGTTCCTGGCCGGCGCCTCGCCGGAAGCGGCCGCGCATGCCGCACGTCTGGGCGCGGCCAGTGCCACGGTCGACGGCATGGGTGAGCTGCTGGCGGGAGAATTGAACGAGGCAGCCATCGCGGAAGACACGCTCCCCGGCAACGAACAGGTGGCGGCGCTGATCTACACGACGGGCACGACGGGCCAGTCAAAAGGCGTGATGCTGACGCACCGCAACCTGCTGTTCATCGCCGCCGTCTCCAGCACCTTGCGCGGCCTGACGCGCAGCGACCGCGCCTATGGCGTGCTGCCGATTTCGCACGTGTATGGCATGGCCTCGGTGGCCCTGGGCACCCTGTATGCGGGCGCTGCCCTCTACCTGGTGCCGCGCTTCTCCGTCGACGGCCTGCTGGCCGCTTTGAAAGACGATGAGTTGACCATCGTCCAGGGCGTGCCCGCCATGTACGCCAAGCTGCTGCAAACCCTGGGCGGCGCCGACACGCCGCTGCCCACGCGGCTGCGCTTTGCATATGCGGGCGGCTCGCCGCTGGCGCCGTCGCTCAAGCGCGAGGTGGAAAAGCTGCTGGGCACCGCGCTGCACAATGGCTACGGCATGACGGAAAGCGCGCCCACCATCAGCCAGACGCGCCTGGATGCGCCGCGCGGCGACGCTTCGGTAGGCATGCCGATCCCGGGCGTGGAAGTGCGCGTGGTGGACGTGGCAGGCACGGACGTGACGCCGGGCGAGCCGGGCGAATTGTGGATACGCGGACCGAATATCATGGCCGGCTACTACCGCGAACCGGCCATGACGGCGGCCACCATGCGCGACGGCGGCTGGCTCAATACGGGCGACATGGCGCGCCAGGATTCCGATGGCGCGCTGTTCATTGTCGGGCGCACCAAGGAACTGATCATCCGCTCCGGCTTCAATGTGTATCCGCTGGAAGTGGAAACGGCGCTCAACGCCCACCCCTGCGTGGTGCAGTCGGCCGTGGTCGGGCGCACCCTGGACGATGGCAACGAGGATGTCATCGCCTACGTGGAGCTGGACCCGCGCCAGCCGGCCAGCGTGGCACAATTACAGGCCTGGCTGGCGCAGACCCTGTCGCCGTACAAGTGCCCGTCCGCCATCATCGTCATGGAAGCGCTGCCGGCGGCCGCCACGGGCAAGATTTTAAAGGGGCAGCTGCGGCAAATGGCGCAGAATGCCCGATAAGTTGACCATAATGTACCAGACCCGAGAATAAAACCAAGCCACATCACCGGAGGAGACACGATGAAACGCACCTACACACGCATCGCCATGGCAGCGCTGGTTGCCAGCGCCTGGATGACGCAGGCCAGCGCCGACGAATTCCTGGTCGGCGCGGAAATCCCGCTGACGGGCAACCTGGCGCGGGTCGGCGCCGGCATGCAGGAAGGGATCATGGTCGCAGCCGAGGTCTTCAACAAGACCAACGGCAAGCACACCATCAAGATCATCACCGTCGACGACGAATCGGCGCCCGCCAAGGCCATCGCCGCCGTGGAAAAGCTGGCCAGCCAGGGCGTGGTCGCCATCACGGGCGGCTATGGCTCGAACAATATCTCGCCCGCCTCGGACACGGCCAATAAGCTGGGCCTCGTCTACATCACCTCGGGTGGCGTGGACGACAGCCTGGTGGCGAGCGGTCGCAAGAATTTTTTCCGCATCAATAACACGGCCGGCTACGAAAAAGCCATGCTGGGACTACTGCAGGATGTGGGCGCCAAGTCCGTCTCCATCGTGTATTCGACCAAGGACGCCACCACGGGCCTGGCCAAGGATGTGGAAAAGGCCCTGACGGCCAAGGGCGTGAAGGTGACGACGCACTCGTTCGACCCGGCCATTACCGACTTCAAGCCCATCATCAACAAGATCAAGCTGCAGGATAAATCCGAAGTGGTGGCCATGGTCGGCTACGAAAACGATTACGTGGGCATCATCCGCGCCGCGCGCGTCCTGAAGCCGAAGATCAAGGCCATGGTGGGCGTGTGGTCGCTAGCCACGCCGAAGATGGCATCCGACTTCCCCGACCTGATGCCGAACGTGTTCGGCACTGCCCTGCTGCCCTTCCCGACCGAATTCAAGACGGCCGACGGCAAGGCCTTCAGCGACGCCTATAAACTGCTGTACAAGAAGGAGCCGGACTACCTGGGCCAGTTCGGCTACGTACAGTCGATGCTGCTGTTCGAAGCGATCGCGCGCGCGGCCGACAAGGGCACGCTCAAGAAAGGCGGCGTGGCCGAGGAAATGCGCAAGACGGACCGCGAAACCCTGATCGGCCGGGTGCAGTTCGCCGCGAATGGCGACAACCAGAACTTCGTGCACCGCATGGCGCAGCACCAGGACAAGAAAGTGGTGATCGTCTGGCCGAAGGAGCACGCCACCGGCAAGCTGGCCTACCCGGCCCTGCCCTGGTAACAGCAGCCGCCCCCTGCACACGCGCGCGCCTGACGGGCGCGCACCGATGAACGGCAGCCCTGGCGCATCCTTCGCGATGCGCCAGGGCTGCCCGACGGGATGACGACATGACAGAATTAATCTTGCAAGCCCTGTATTCAGGCTTGCTGCAGGGCGGCTCCTACGCCCTGATCGCACTGGGACTGGCGCTGGTCTTCGGCACCATGAAAGTGATCAACCTGGCGCACGGCGAACTGGTGCTGCTGGCCGCCTACATCGCCTACAGCGTGGAATCGGGGCTGGGCCTGGGGCCCATGTTCGCCATTCCCATCGCGCTGGTGATCGTCAGCCTGACGTCCGTGGGCGTGTACCTGATCGTCAGCCGCATCAAGAAAGACCGCGAAATCAATTCGCTGATCCTCACCTACGGCATCGGCGTGATACTCACCAATGTCATTTTGCTGGTGTGGAAAGCCGACATCCGCTCGACCTCATCGAGCTGGCTGCAGGAAGGCATCGAGATCGGCCCGTTTTTCAGCATGCGCAGCGAAGTGATTTTCTTCGGCGTCAGCCTGGTGCTGATGGCGGCCCTGTGGCGCTGGCTCGCCACCAGCTGGTATGGCCGCGCCGTGCGCGCCGTGTCCAGCAACCGCGACGCGGCCAAGCTGATGGGCATCGACCCGGGCCGCACGGAACTGGTCTCCTTTTTAGTTGCCGGCATCCTGGCCGCCTTCGCCGGCGTCGCCCTGTTCAGCTATGGCGTGATCCAGCCCGCCTACGGCGGCGCGCTGACGGTGAAAGCCTTCATCATCACGGTATTGGCCGGCATCGGCTCCATCCCCGGCGTGCTGCTCGCCGCCGTGCTGCTGGGCGTGGCCGAAGCGCTGACCGTCACCCTGGCCAGCTCCGCGCTGCAGGAATTGTCCGGCATGGTGCTGTTCCTGCTGGTGCTGTTCATCATGCCGAACGGCCTGTTCGGCGCACAACGGAGGCGCGGATGAAGCGCTCGACATTGATTTCAACGGCCGCTTTGCTGCTCGCCGCGTATATCGCCGTGCCGCTGGCCCTGGGCGGCAACCAGTATGTGATGAGCATGGTGGTGGCGGCCCTGATCATCGGCGGCGTGGCCATGTCCTGGGCCCTGCTCGGCAACCTGGGCGGCATGGTCAGCTTCGGCCATGCGGCGTTCTTCGGCGTGGGCGCGTATGTCTCCGCCCTCACGACCGTAAAGCTGGGCGTACCCGTGTTTGCCGCCATGCTGCTCGGTGGCGCGGGAGCGGCCATCGCCGCCGTCATCATGCTGCCCGTGCTGCGGCTGCGCGGGCCGTATTTTGCGCTGGCCATCCTCGCCTACGCGCACATCTTCCGCATCCTGGCCACGGAATGGAGCTCGGTGACGGGCGGCGCCGGCGGCATCAACAACATCCCCGCCCTGCCCACCGTCTTCGGCTTCGACCTGGCCAGCAAGACGGGCGCCTACCTGGTAGTACTGACCCTGGTGGTGTGCTGCGCGTTTGCCTACAGCCGCATCCGCGCCAGCCACTACGGCATCGCCCTGCGCGCCATGCACGACAGCGAAGACGCCACGCGCGTCGTCGGCGTCAACAGCACCTTGCTGAAAGGTGCCATGCTGCTGGTGTCGGCCTTCATGGCGGGCCTGTTCGGCGCCTTCAACGCCCACTACATCAACTTCCTGGAGCCCGACTACGCATTCAATAGCCTGTGGGTGACGTTGCCGATCGTGGCGGCCATCTTCGGAGGCTACCGCACGATACTCGGCCCCGTGCTGGGCGCCGTGGTGGTCTACCTGGTCGACCAGCTGATCTTCAAGTCGCTGATCCCCACGGGCCACCAGTTGGTGCTGGGCGTGCTGCTGGTGGCGATGATCGTCTTCAGTCCGAACGGCCTGCTGCCACTGCTGCAAAAATGGCTGAAAAAAGCGCTGGCGAAGGAGAAAGCACATGCTTGAACTCGATAATGTGTCCGTGCGCTTCGGCGGCCTGACGGCTGTCGATTCCGTCACCTTAAAGGTGGGCAGCCACGACGTGATCGGCCTGGTGGGCGCGAATGGCGCCGGCAAGACCACGCTGTTCAATGCGATTTCCGGCCTGGTGCGCCCTACCAGCGGCAGCATCCGCTTCGAGGGGCGCGACATCATGGCCACGCCCATGTACCAGCGCGCGCGCCTGGGGCTGGGCCGCACCTTCCAGATTCCGCAGCCGATGCATGAATTGACGGTGCGCGAAAACCTGATCGTGGCGCAGCGCTTCGGCACCGGCAAGGTCGACATGCGCAAGATCGATGAAATCCTCGATTTTACGAGCCTGCTTGACAAGGCCGGGCGCGACGCGGCCAGCGAACTGGCGCTGACGGAACTCAAAGCGCTGGAAGTGGCCAAGGCGCTGGCGACGAACCCGAAACTGCTGCTGCTCGATGAAGTGCTGGCCGGCCTGGAAACGAACGGCAAGCGCCGCTTCATGGGCATGCTGAAGGACTTGCACGCCGCCTTTGGCGTGGGCATCGTCATGATCGAGCACGATATCGAAACCATCAGCAACCTGTGCCAGCGCGTGGCCGTGCTCAATTTTGGCCAGCTGATCGCCGACGGCACGCCCGATGCCGTCTTCCGCGATCCAGCCGTCATCGAAAGCTATACGGGAGCCGAGCATGCTTAACATAGAGAATCTGCGCGCCGGCTATGGCGCCATCAACGTGCTGTGGGATGTCTCGCTGGCTATCCAGAAGGGCAAGCTGACCACCATCATCGGCCCGAACGGTGCCGGCAAGACCACGCTGCTGCGCGCCATCATGGGGTTGCTGCCCGTGGGCGCGGGCAGCATCGCGCTCGACGGCGTGGCCATCAACGGCACGCCCACCTGGAAGATGAGCGACGCGCGCGTGACGATGATACCCGAGGGCCGCATGACGTTTCGCGACATGAGCGTGGAAGAAAACCTGATCATGGGCGCCTTCCCGAAAGAGCACCGCAGCCACATGCCGGCGCGCCTGGCCGAAGCCTACGCCATGTTCCCGCGCCTGCACGAGCGGCGCAAGCAACTGGCCGGCTCCCTCTCCGGCGGCGAGGCGCAGATGCTGGCCATGGGACGGGGCTTGATGTCGGACCCGTCGCTGCTGATCATCGACGAGCCTTCGCTGGGCCTGGCGCCGCTGGTGGTCAACGAGCTGTTCGAGATCCTCGCGCGCCTGAACGACGGCCGGCGCACCATCATCCTCGTCGAACAGAACACGGCGCGCGCCGTGGGCGTGGCCGATCACGTCTATCTGATGCAAAGCGGCAAAGTGGCGCTGTCGCAGGCAGCGCGTGACGTCGACCTGGAGCACCTGCACGCACTCTATTTTGCACGCTGAGTGATATCAGCCGCACGCGGCTGGCATCACTCGTCGTCGTCGGCCAGTTTGCCAAACGCCAGCAGCTCACTCTTGCCCAGTCCGGTCGTCACGAAGGGATCGTCGGCAGGAAAGTGGCCGCTATCGGCCAGCATGCGCAGCTTGCTCAAGCGCTCGCCCACCGCCAGCGCTTGCGCCTGCGGATCGGCATCGGCATCGACGCCCGCCTGCCCGATCGCGCGGGTCACGGACTGGGGAAACTCCCACAATTCGGAGATCCGTACCGACAAGATGCGCGCTTGCGCAAACACTTGCGCAATGAAGGCGTCCGATTGCGGAAAGACATCGGGTCCATGCATCTGGTCGATCAGCCGAAACGCTACCACCAGGCCGACATTGGCCATCAGCCCCGCGAGATAGGCATCGAAGGCGTTGGCATGCATCGTCGGCGCGACCAGGCTGGCCGCCAGCGCACATTTTTCGGACTGGCGCCAGATCAGCGGCGCCGTGCGCACGGTCAGCCCGCCGCTTTGCATGCTGACGATGGGACGGAAGGCGACGCGGGCAAGCAGCATGCGCATGCCGTTTTGCCCGAGCAGCATGATGGCGCCTTCCATGTTGTTGATCGACGGGCTGGCGTTGTAGCGCGACTGATAGCAGGGCCGGTTCGCTTCGCGGTAGACCTCGGCGACCAGCAGCACGTCCTGGGCCAGCTGGGCCGACAGCTTGGCCGCGCTCATGTTTTCATCTTGCAAGGTCCGCATCAACTGCGGAATGATGGCTGGAATGCGCGGCACCAGCGCGGCGCCAGCGATCGGTTCACGGGCCAGGCGCGCCAATTCGTCCAGAATCTGCTGTTCCGTCTCCGCCGGAGCCTGCGCCGAACCCGCAGCCGCCAGCCAGCGGTAGTACATGGCATCGATTTCGGTGATGGTGGCTGGCTGCCGTGTCGCCTCGGGCGCCGCCGCTGCCGTGGCTGGCGCAGGCTTGTTTTTTTCGTCGCCGCCGTTCAGTAATTTTCCTATCCAGCCCATTTTGCTATCCCAAGCCCTGTATGCATCATTATCGCGAAGTTCGCTCCGTGATTTTACTTGATGACAGCGGCGCTGGTGCGGCTGGCGTGAGCGCTTTGTCCACCTGCCGCAACATGCTACAGTGGCACGACATGCACCCTGCCCTGCTCGACCAGCGATCCAACATGAACAATCCACTTGCGCACTACATCACCAGCCAGGCGTATAACAACGCCTGGGCCAACCACCGCCTGCTGAAGGCTTGCGGGCAGCTGACCCAGGCCGAGTTCCAGGCCACGCGCGTCAGCTTCTTCCCCACCATTCAGTTCACGCTGAACCACATATTGACGTGCGACTGGTTTTATCTCGACGCGCTCGAACGCGAGCTGCGCGGCGCAGCGCCCCATCCCGACTGCTACACCTTTTTCGAGCGCGACGAACCGTTCGATAATTGCGCCGCACTGCAGGCGGCGCAGCGCGCGTCGGACCTGCGCCTGATCGCCCATTGCCGCAGCCTGTGCGACGCGGACCTGGCGCGGCCCGTGACGATCCTGCGCGATCATCCGCAAATCGACACGCGCCAGCGCTTGCTGGCGCATGTATTCCAGCACCAGATCCACCACCGGGGGCAAGTGCACGCCATGCTGGCCGGCACGCGCATCGAAGCGCCCCAGCTCGACGAGTTCTATTGCGCCGGCGAAGCGGACGAGCGCGCGCAAGATTTCCTGGAACTGGGCTGGACGGAAGACGACGTCTGGGGAGAGCGCTGAATCATTCCTCGGCGTGGCAGCAGACGCACAGCTTGTTGCCGTCGAGGTCGCGGAAGTAGGCGCCATAATAATTGGCGTGGTAATGGGGCCGCAAACCGGGTGGCCCCTCGCACACGGCGCCCAGCGCCAGCACGGCCTGGTAGCAGCGGTCCACCTGGGCACGGCTGGCCGCCAGCCAGGCCGTCATCTGGCCATTGCCGGGCGTCGCCGGCAAGCCGTCGTGCGGCGCCGTCAGCACGAACAGGGGGCGCGGCGCCTGCTGCGCCATCCAGCCGGCCCAGGGTTGGGCCGGATCATGAAATTTTTCGATCAGATCGAGTTCTCCCAGCAGGGCCGTGTAGAAGGCGTAGGCGCGGGGAAAGTCGTTGGTACCGAGGCAGATATGGGACAGCATGCGGCTCCTTCATGAATTCAAGCATGTGCGGCGAAATGCGCCAGCTGATTATATTGGCGTATCGTTGCCGACTCCATCCTATCTCGGCAAACAGGTCGCTGGACGCAGCGCAAAACCTGGGGTCGATCGCCATCATGCCGGGCAACGGTTTTCACCCATAGGGCCACTCGGATTGGCTGTACTTTGAACGGTACAAGGAACACGCTGGCGCCTGAAAAAACCGAACGAACGCTCTATTTATCCGCCGACCCTCCCGCTGACGTTGTAAAATAGGCAAATATGGCACGACATCGGCCGTGCCGCTTGCAAGCCTTTCGCGCATGCGGATGCGCTCACATTCAGGAAAAAACCATGACCAATACAGACAAAAAAGCCTACCTCGTCGGCGGCGGCATCGGCTCGCTGGCCGCGGCCGCCTTCATGATACGCGACGGCGGCATGCAAGGCAGCAACATCACCATCTTCGAAACGTCGCCCGTGACGGGCGGCAGCCTCGATGGCGGCGGCAATGCCGAGGATGGCTATACCTTGCGCGGCGGGCGCATGCTGACCACCGATAATTACGAATGTACCTGGGACTTGTTCAAGAGCATCCCTTCGCTCGAACATGCGGGCCAGAGCGTCTATGATGAAACCATCGCCTTCAACGAACGGCACATTCCCCACTCGCGCGCGCGCCTGGTCGACCGCAACCGTTTCAAGGTCGATGTCAGCAGCATGGGCTTTTCCATGCAGGACAGGCTGGAACTGCTGAAGCTGACGGAAGCCGATGAAGACACCCTGGGCAGCAGCGCCATCACGGATTGGCTCTCGCCCGAATTTTTCGACACCAAGTTCTGGTATATGTGGGCCACCACGTTTGCCTTCCAGCCCTGGCATAGCGCCGTCGAGTTCAAGCGCTACCTGCACCGCTTCATGATGGAATTTTCGCGCATCGAAACCCTGGCCGGCGTCAAGCGTACCGTCTACAACCAGTACGACTCGCTGGTGCGCCCGCTGGTCGCGTGGCTGCAGGAGCAAGGCGTGAATATCATCATGGATTGCACGGTGACCGATATCGAGGTACAGGAACCCGAAGGCCGCCTGACCGCCACCGCCCTGCACTGCCAGCGGCGCGGCCTGGCCGACGTGATTCCCGTCGCCGCCGGCGACCTGGTGTTTTTCCAGAACGCCTCGATGACGGATGCCTCCAGCTATGGCAGCATGCACAGCGCACCGGCCAAGCGCACGAAAAACGACAGCCAGGGTTGGCTCCTGTGGGAAAAACTGGCCGAAGGCCGCCCGGCGCTGGGCCGACCAGCCGCCTTCAACAGCAGCATCCCCGAATCGTACTGGGCCTCGTACACGGTCACCTTGAAGGACAGCGCCTTCTTTGACAGGATGGAGCAATTCACGGGCAACAGCGCGGGCACGGGCGGCCTCGTCACCTTCAAGGACAGCAACTGGTTCATGTCCATCGTGCTGGCGCACCAGCCCCATTTCGCCGGCCAGCCCCAGGGCGTGCAAGTATTCTGGGGCTATGCGCTGCACCCTGACCGCATCGGCAACTTCGTCGCCAAGCCCATGTCCGACTGCAGCGGCGAGGACATCCTGCGCGAGCTGTGCGGCCACCTGAACTTCGACCTCGACATCATGGCCACGGCCAATTGCATTCCCTGCCGCATGCCCTACATCACCAGCATGTTCATGCCCCGCGCAAAGAGCGACCGCCCCCTGCCCGTGCCGGCCAACTCCGTCAACCTGGCCTTCGTCAGCCAGTTCGTGGAGCTCGCCGACGATGTCGTCTTCACCGTGGAATACTCGGTGCGCGCGGCGCAGACGGCCGTCTACCAGTTGCTCGGCGTGCAGCGCGACGTGCCAGCCATCCAGGCGCACGACAAGTCGCTGAAGGTCAAGCTTGATGCCGTCATCAAGGCCTTCAAATAGCCGCGTTGCTGACGCTTGCACGCAACAACGGCCGCGCCATCGGCCGCGCAGGCGCTTGATTTAAGACTGGCTTCAGCCTCGCCGTGCATCGTGCATAGGGCGCCAGCAACCATGGCGCCTTCCCTCACACTCACGGGCACGGCCCAGCGAAAGAGCCAATATGACACCATGGATGCGCGCCAACAAAGGTTTTTTGATGTTTCTGTTGCTGTTCGGCGTGTTCCGCATGGCCGTGGCGGACTGGAATCCGATACCGTCGGCGTCCATGCGCCCCAACCTGCTCGAAGGCGACGTGGTCTTCGTCAATCGCCTCGCTTTCAACCTGAAAGTGCCGCTCACCGATATCGTGCTGCAGCGCCTGGGCGAGCCGCAGCGGGGTGATATCGTTACCTTTTCCTCGCCGAAAGACGGCACGCGCCTGATCAAGCGCATCATCGCCCTGCCCGGTGACACGGTGGAAATGCGCAATGAACAGCTGGTCATCAATGGCCAGCCCGCCCGGTACACGGCGCTCGACACGGCGCCCGAAAGCATCGCCAACGTGGGCCAGCTGACGGCGCAGCGCATCAGCGAGCGCAACGCCACCGAGCAGCACCGCATCCAGGTCTTGCCGCAAATCGCGGGCGCGGCGCGCAGCTTTGCCCCCGTGACGGTGCCGGCCGACCACTTCATGATGCTCGGCGATAACCGCGACAACAGCGCCGACTCGCGCTATTTCGGCTTCGTGCCACGTGAATTGCTGATCGGCAAGGCCGAGCGCATCCTCGTCTCGGCCAATATTCAGGACCATTGGCAGCCGCGGCTGCAGCGTTTCGGCATGAAGCTGGAGTAAACTTCCGCCCTTGCAACGGCGCCATGCTTTTCGGTTAGCATGGCGCATCATGAAAAATTTTCCCTCAGCCAGCCTGCAAGCCTCCAGCGACGATGCCGCCCTGGAGCAGCTGGCGCAGTTCCTGCAGCGCCATCCCGCCGTGCTGCTGCTGACGGGCGCCGGCATCAGCATGGCGTCCGGCATACCCGACTACCGCGATGCGGACGGCGTGCAGCGCGGCAACGCGCCCGTACAAGGCCCCGACTTTCGCCGCCAGGAAGCCGTGCGCCGCCGCTACTGGGCGCGCAGCATGGTGGGCTGGCCCACCCTGGCGCGCGCCATGCCCAATCCCGGCCACCTGGCCATCGCGCAATTGGCCCGGCGCCAGCAGATCGGCGGCCTGGTCACGCAAAACGTCGATGGCTTGCATCAGCAGGCCGGCAGCGCCGCCGTCACGGAGTTGCACGGCAGCATACACGGCGTGGTGTGCCTCGATTGCCAGGCCCGCCACACGCGCCGCCTGATCCAGGAGCAGCTCGAACGCGACAATCCGCAGATGCTGGGCACCACGGCCACGCCGGCGCCCGATGGCGACGCCTTGCTGGAACCAATGCAGCTGGCCACCTTCCACCTGCCCGCCTGTCCCCGCTGCGGTGGCACCCTGCAGCCCGACGTGGTGTTTTTCGGCGATGGCGTGCCTGCCGCCTGCGCGGCCGAGGCCGAAAACAAGATGCAGGCCGCCAGCGCCCTGCTGGTGGTAGGCTCGTCCGTCATGGTGTATTCGAGCTTTCGCCTGTGCCGCATGGCGGCCGAGACAGGCAAGCCCGTGGCCGCCATCAACCTGGGCAAGACGCGCGCCGACCATTTGCTGGCCTTCAAGACCGAAGCGCCGGCACAGGACATCTTGCCAGCATTAGCGGCCATGCTGGGCTGATGCCGCCTCAGCGGTGCGTCACTCTGGCTATACTGTGCGATTGACGAGGAGAATTCATGCTGGAACTATTGAGTGAACACGCCTGTTTTGGCGGCGTACAACGCTTTTATCGCCACGACGCGCACGCCATCGGCTTGCCCATGCGTTTCTCGGCCTTCATTCCCGATACGCCGCCAGGCGCCACGGCCAGCACCAAACGCCCTGCCCTGTTTTACCTGGCGGGCCTGACGTGCACGGAAGAAACGTTCATGATCAAGGGCGGCGCGCAGCGCGTGGCGGCCGAGGAAGGCCTGATCCTGATCGCACCCGACACCAGCCCCCGTGGCGCGAATATCGCGGGCGAGACGGATGCCTGGGATTTCGGCGCGGGCGCCGGCTTTTACGTCGATGCCACCGAAGCGCCATGGAGCAGCCACTATCGCATGTATAGCTACCTGCTGGAACTGCGCGCCCTGCTGGTACAGGAACTGGCGATCGATGCGCAACGCACGGGCATTTTCGGCCACTCGATGGGCGGCCATGGCGCGCTGGTGCTGGCCTTGCGCAATCCAGACCTGTTCCGCTCCGTCTCCGCCTTCGCCCCCATCGCCGCACCGAGCCAATGTCCGTGGGGCAAAAAGGCATTCACGGGCTACCTGGGCAGCGATGCAGCCAGCTGGCAGCAATACGACGCCAGCGCGCTGATGCGCGGCCAGCAAGGCCAGCCGGCACTATTTCCTAACGGCATCTTGATCGACCAGGGCCTGGCCGACAAATTCCTGCCCGAGCAACTGCACCCCGAAGTCTTCGAAGCGGCGTGCCGCGACGCCGGCCAGCCATTGCAGCTGCGCCGCCATGCCGGCTATGACCACGGCTATTACTTCATCGCCAGCTTCATGGAAGAGCATGTGCGCTTTCATGCGAAGAATTTGCGCGCCGCCTGACCTGCTGCCCTACTGCGCCGTGCTGGTATGCCCGTTGAAATGGCGCGTGTACCAGTCGGTAGCCAGCAAGGCCGCCTGGTGGCGCGTGTCGGGGCCGCCAGGCGCGGCGATCTGTTCCAGTTGTTTGTCGCAGCGCAAGGTGGCAAACGCCATGCGGTTCAGGCCGGCGACGTCGGGGTCGCGCCCGCCCACGATCAGCAGCGATGGCACGCGCACGTTTTCCAGCGCCGCCTTGCCCGCCATTTCCACCTGGCCATCGCAGACGGCCAGCGCGGCGATTTCTGCGCTGCGCCAGGCCGCCAGCTGCATCACCACGGCGGCGCTGGTGCCATAGCCATACAGGCCGCAGGGCAAGCGCCGTGTAGCAGGGTCGACTTGCAGCCAGCCCAGGGCTTTTTCCAGTTGGCGCGCCAGCAGCACGATATCGCTGCGCACGAAATACGCGTGCCCATTGCTGCCGCCGCCAGGCCCGACACCGGCCTGGTCGAAGCGCAGGGTGGCGATGCCCGCGCGCAAAAAATCCTGGGAAGTGGCGTGGCTGGATGCGCCCAGGTAGTCGCTATCGGCGCCTGCGCCGTGGGCAAACAGGACGATGCCCACGGGCCGCTCGGGCATTTCAAGCACGCCGTCCATTTGAAGTTCATCGGCCGTGATGCTGACAAATTGTTCTTGCATGGCTGCCTCCGCTATCGAACTTGGATCAAGCTGACATCAAGCTGCTAATGCGCTGATTTTGCCGGACCGGGCGCCGCCTGCGCGCCCTGAGCGGCAATTCTCAGTGTACCAGCCTGCGCCCGTTCACGTGCGGCGCACGTCATTTTTCCCCGCACCCGCATCAGACGGCGCCGTGCCGGTCCAGCCCCTTCAGCACGGCTTCCGGACGGATCGGCAAATGCCGCACGCGCGACGCTACGGCGGCAAAGATGGCGTTGGCTATCGCTGGCGCCACGGCCGTCGTGGGCGGCTCGCCCATGCCCGTCGAAGTTGCCGTGCTGGCCACGAATTCGATGTCGAGCTCGGGCACGTCGGCCATGCGCAGCGGTGTGTAGGTATTCAGGTTGGTATCCTTCACTTCGCCATTCAGGAAAGCCGTACCTTCGTGCAAGGCCATGCTGACGCCCCACAGCGCGCCCCCTTCCGCCTGCGCCAGGGCGCCATCGGGATCGACGATGCTGCCCGCGTCGATGACCATGAACAGCTTTTCGACTTTCACCATGCAAGTGCTGCGGTCTACTTTCACCCGAGCAACGCAGGCCGTCCAGGTCGGCATGTCGCGCTCCTGGCCGAACGTGGCGGCGATGCCCAGGCCCGTGTCGGGCGGCATGGCCGTGCCCCAGCCCGCCTTGTCCGCCACCCGCTGCAGCACGTGGGCCAGGCGCGCGGCGCCGCCGACGGCATTCGGCGCGCTGCCCGCGTTGCGCCCCGTCGCCTGCAGCAGCGACAGACGGAAGGCCAGCGGATCGACCTTGGCCGCCTGCGCCGCCTCGTCCATGAAACTTTCCACAGCCCAATTCGTCCAGCCCGGGCCCACGGAACGCAGCCAGCCGGGGCGGAAACTGCTGTTGGCCAGATCGTTCGACACGGCCCGCACGCGCTGCGCGCCCACCGTGTACCAGTGGTCGGCGCCAGCGATGGCAAACGGGTCATACGGATGGCCCTGCTTATCCTTGGCCAGGAAGGCAGGGATCATCGCTTGCGTGGGCCAGCCGGCGCTCGCTTCGTGCACCATGGCCGAGACCTTGCCCGCGTCGTCGAACGCCATGCGCACATGCTGCACCGATGGCGAACGGGGCGAATCGAAACGGGCATCGTCGGCGCGCGTGCAAATCATCTTGACGGGACGTCCCACGGCTTGCGCCGCCAGCGCGGCCGGCACGCAATAATCGCCATTCAGGCGCCGCCCGAAGCCGCCGCCCAGCAGGTAGGTATGCAGCATGACCTTGTTTTCAGGCACCTGCAACGCCTGCGCCAGCACGGGCAAGATCAGCGATTGCCACTGGTTGCCCGCATGGATATGCCAGACGCCGTCGATTTCCTGCGCCAGCGCATTCACGGGTTCCAGCTGGAAATGCAGCACGGTGCTGGTCGTGTAGTGGCGTTCCAGTTGCAGGCTGGCATCCTTGAACGCTTGCTCCACGCCCTCATCATCGACCACGCGGGCGCCCAGGCTGGCATCGGCCAGTTGCTTGCCCGCATAGTTGACAATATCCTGCTCCGACACATGGGCCGCCGCGCCGGCCCGCCATTTCACTTGCACCAGGTCGGCCGCGCGCATGGCGGCCGCATACGTGTCGGCCACCACCATGACCCAGCCGGGCACCGTGCCGCTGGGGTCTTGCAAGGCGAACGAGCGCAAGTAGCCCTGGACCTTTTTTGCGGCCGTATCATCGATGGACACGACTTTTGAGCCGTAGCGCGTGGGCGGGATCTTCGGGCGCGCATACAGCATGCCTTCCACCTGCGCATCGATGCCGTACACGGCCGTGCCATTGATTTTCGCCGGGATGTCCAGCGCCTGCACCTGCTGGCCGATCAGCCTGCGCTGCTGCGGCGTTTTCAGCACGATGGCCTTCAAATGCTCCGCCGTGTACTGGCGCGCCAGCTTGCCACGGCGCACGATGTCGCCATAGCTGATCGACCGTCCCCGTCCATGCACGACGCCGAGCCGGGCGTGGCAGGCGGACACGGGCAGGCGCAGCAGGCGCGCGCCCTCCTCGACCAGCGCGAGGCGTCCGGCCGCGCCGGCACGGCTGAGCGGGTCGAAATTCTGCCAGACGGACCAGCTGCCGCCCGTGACCATCAAGCCCCATTTCGGGTCCGTGTCGACGTAATGCAGGCGCACCTTGCTCCAGTCCGCTTCCAGCTCCTCGGCCACGATGCGCGCCAGGGCCGTGCCGATATGCTGGCCCATTTCCGCCTTGGCGATATTCACGGTGATCATGCCCTCGCGGTCGATCTGGAACCAGATGCTGGGGTCGAACACGGGCGCAGCGCCTTGTTTTCGCGGCAGGGGCGCCACCTTGCCGGCGGCCAAGGAGCTGTCGGCGCGCAAAAAGGCCAGGGTAAACCCCGTGCCGGCGGCGGCGATCAGGAAACCGCGCCGGCCCAGCGCAGGGGGACGGGCGCCTGAATTCTCTTTCGGCAACTTAAACACCGGGCGCCTCCCGCATGCCCGCCGCCAGTTTAATTGCCTTGCGGATCCGTACATACGCCATGCAGCGGCACAGGTTGCCGCTCATGACGGCATCGATATTCGCATCCGTCGGCTGTGGATAGTCTTTCAACAAGGTGGCCGCCTGCATGATCTGGCCCGACTGGCAATAGCCGCACTGGGGCGCCTGCGTGGCGAGCCAGGCCCGCTGCAGCGGGTGCGTGCCATCGGGCGAGAGGCCTTCGATGGTGGTGATGGCGCAACCGGCCACGGCGGCAATCGGCGTGATGCACGCGCGCATGGCGCGGCCATCGACGTGCACGGTGCAGGCGCCGCACATGCCGATGCCGCAGCCAAACTTGGTGCCTTTTAATTTGACTTCGTCGCGCAACACCCACAGCAGGGGCGTCTCGGCGTCGGTCTCGGTGCCGAAGGGCTGGCCATTCACAATAATGTTATACATGAGTGTTATACATAAGAAACTTTCAATAATTACTTGCCGGCCCGCGTGCGCGCCACGGCCGCTTCCAGGTTCGTCCAGGCGGGCTGGGGGCTGCGGCTGCGGCGCAGATAGGCTGCCAGCTGGGCCACGTCGTTGTCCGTCAGCGAGGCGGCAAAACCGGGCATCAGCACTCCAGGCATGGCGTCGTCCTTGCTAATGCCGTGCAATATCACCTGGATCAGGTTGGCGGGATCGGGCGCACTGACGGCGCTGTTCAGGCTCAGTTCCGGACGCAGGGCCACGGGCCGGCCGTCGCTGTTCGAGTGGCACGACGCGCAGGCGGCCACGTACAGGCTGGCGCCACGGTCGTTGTCGACCAGGCTGACCCGCTGCGAACGCTGGATGCCGGCTTTCACGACGGTATCGGTATCGATCTGACGTTGCTCTGCGCCGGCCACGCCGGCAAAATACGTGGCCAGCGCGCGAATATCGCTGTCGGGCGACGCACCCATGCCTTCGTGCACGACGGCCGACATGGGGCCGGCCGCCACGCCGTGCAGGGCCGTCGCCCCCGTGCGCAGGAAGGCGTACAGCTCATCCTGCGTCCACGGCAACGGTGCCGTGTTGGCGCTGGTCAAGGCCGGCGCATACCAGTGATCGATGGAAGCGCCCAGATACGACGAGCCGGCAAGCTCGGCGCCCAGCGCATTGCGCGGCGTGTGGCAGGCGGCGCAATGGGCCAGGCCTTCGGCCAGGTAGCGGCCCCGGTTCCAGTCCAGTCCTTGCGCGGCATCCAGCTGAAAAGTCGCTGGCTTGAAAAACAGCAACTTCCAGCCCGCCTGCAAGGGACGCAGGTTCAGGGGGAATGGCACGCTGTTGGCGGGCGCGACCGCATACACGGGCGGGCGCGTCATGAAATACGCGTACAAGGCCGTCAGGTCGGCGTCCGAGACGCCGTTGAAGTGGGTGTACGGAAAGACGGGATACAAATGGGCGCCATCGCGGCCCACGCCTTCGCGCATGGCGCGCTGGAAGGCGGCCAGCGACCAGCGGCCGATGCCCGTCTGCCGGTCCGGCGTGATATTCGTCGCGTAGATCGTGCCGAACGGCGTGACCAGGCCATGGCCGCCCGCGTAGTCGGCGCCGCCCTGGGCCGTATGGCAGGCGGCGCAATTGCCCATGCCGGCCAGGATGCGGCCCTGCTCCACCACTTGCGGGGAAAATGCCGTGGCGGCAGGCGGATCGATGGGCGCCAGCGCGGGGCGCCAGTAATACAAGTAGGTAGCCAGCGCCGCCACGATGAGCAATGCCAGCGACAGCAGCAGGCCGGTGAAAATCTTTTTGAGCAAAACAGGAGTCCGGTAAAAGGCCAAGCACAAGGCTAAGCACGCGCCTGCCGCGCACGGACGGCAGCAGCAGGGCAGATTGTGGCAATGAATGGGAGAATCTTACCGCGATTGTGACTTGTTGTATGTACGCAATGACACGCAGGCAACGCTACGGGCGGGCTGCGCCTTATAATCAGCGTTTCAGCACGCCGCCGCTCCTTCATGCATACCGTTACCATCATCCTCATCCTCGTCCTGAGCGTCGTCCTGTGCGGCTTCCTCGCCCGTTCGCGCTGGGTCAAGCTGCCGCTGCCGCTGATCCAGATCGCCGGCGGCACGGGATTGGCCCTGTTTGGCGTGCAAGTGCCGCTCGATCCCGATATTTTCTTCCTGCTCTTCATTCCGCCGCTGCTGTTTCTCGATGGCTGGCGCATACCCAAGGGCGCCTTCTTTTCCGATGCGCGCTCGATCCTGATGCTGGCCATCGGCCTGGTGCTGTTTACCGTGCTGGGCATGGGCTTCTTCATCGACTGGCTGATCCCCAGCGTGCCGCTGGCTGTCGCCTTCGCGCTGGGCGCCATCCTCTCGCCGACGGACCCCGTGGCCGTCTCGGCGATCGCCGCCGGCAACCCGATCCCGCCGCGCCTGATGCACATCCTCGAAGGCGAATCGCTGCTGAACGACGCCTCGGGCCTGGTCTGCTTCACATTTGCCGTGGGCGCCATGATGACGGGCGGCTTTTCCATCGGCGCCGCCTCGCTCAGTTTCCTGCAGGAAGCGGGCGGCGGCATCGTCATCGGCCTGGCCATCTCGTGGGGCGTGGGGCTGGCAAATAAATGGCTGGTGAGCAAGGTCGGTGAAGAGCCGGGTTTGCAGATCCTGATCAGCATCCTGATCCCGTTTGCCGCCTACCTGGGCGCCGAGCAAATCCACGGCTCGGGTATCCTGGCCGCCGCCACGGCGGGCGTATCCATGCATTACGCCGACCTGATCGGCCGCCCGCTGGCCGCCACGCGCACCCAGCGCAAGGCCGTGTGGGATACCGTGCAACTGGTCTTGAATGGCGTGATCTTCGTCATGCTGGGCGCACAACTGCCCACCACCGTGGCCGGCTTGCCCGCCGCCTCCATGGAAGTGGGCGCCGGCAGCGCCTGGAAACTGCCCCTGTTCGTCATCGCCATCACGGTGGGGCTGACCTTCATGCGCTTCATATGGGTCTTCATTTCCATGAAACTGACCCTGTTCAAGCACCACAAGAAAATGGCCGGCGAAGCGAAGGACGCGGCGCTGCTGGCGCGTCCCAGCCTGCGATTGCTGCTGGTGGCCTCGTTTGCGGGCGTGCGCGGCGCGCTGACCCTGGCCGGCATCCTGACCCTGCCGTTGTTCTTGCCTGATGGAAATCGTTTCCCCGCGCGCGACCTGGTCATTTTCCTGGCCATGGGGGTGATTTTGCTGTCGTTGCTGCTGGCCAGCGTCACCCTGCCCCTGCTGACCAAGGGCCTGGTGTTCGCGCCGCCCGCGCGCCGCTCGACGGAAGAGCGCAATGCGCGCGCCGCTGCCGCCGAAGCGGCCATCGCGCGGCTGGAAAAAGTCTGCGAAGGCATCGACAAGAATGACAAGCAGCAAGTCGTCACCGAGGCGGCCAACCGCCTGATCGAAGCCTACCGGCGTCGCCTCGCGTACGGCGAAAGCAGCAACGACGAGGCGACGCGGCTGCAGGAACTGGCCAAGGCCGAACGGGCGCTGCGCCTGGAAGCGCTGAACGCGGAGCGCGATGAACTGTTCCGCCGCCGCATCTCGGGCGAACTGGACGACACTATCCATCTGCGCCTGCTGCGCGAAATCGACTTGCTGGAAGCGACACTGGAAGAATAGCAACACTCTGTTGCACGACAATAGTGTCGATTAGTCAATTTTCATGGTAAAGAATGCAAGTTTCAGCATTCGTGTTTATAATGCAATTTTTATGGCATAGCGCCATGATTTACTTTCAGCATGGACTTCCGTACAGTCTGAGTTGTTGAGTAAGAATCTGAATAGCCGCCCGACCTGCATAAAGATACCCGACGCCGTGCCCTCCTCCCACCGCCACCGGCAGCGCTGCGCGCTGCCCGCCCTGTTCGCCGCCGTGCTGCTGGCATCGCTGTTCGCCTGCGGCGTGCTGGCGCCGGTCGCGGCGTGGGCGCAGGCGGGCGTGGCGGCCGACGCCAAGCGGCCGGCAGAAGTAGCCCAGGTCCTGTTTGGCATCATCAGCTATGTGCGCTGGCCCGTGGCGCGCCCGGAAGTGCGCGTCTGCATGCTCGGCGTGCCCCACTACGGCGCGGCCATCGTCGACAAGCCCGCCTCCAGCCTGGGCCAGCGCATCCGCGTGAAAGTCCCGGCGGCGGCAGCCGCTGCCAGCGAATGCGACGTCATCTACCTGGGCAGCCTGCCCGATGGCGAACGCGAACATCTGCTGGCGCAGATCATCGGCAAGCCGATTTTATCGGTCGCAGAACCCGGCACAGCCTGCAGCGTGGGCACCATGTTCTGCCTGCGCCTGAACGACGCGCAGATCGGTTTTGACGTCAACCTCGACGCCATCGCCCGCAGCGGCCTGCGCGTGCATCCGAACGCCTTGCAAATTGCACGTCGCAAGGCACCGTCGCCATGAGCGCCAGCATGCCTCCCCAGTCGGCGCGCAAGCCCCGCCCCACGCTCGACAGCGTGCTGCGGCGCGCCCACCTGAGCGTGTCGCTGATCGCCGTGCTGGCGGCCGGCCTGACCCTGACGGCCGTGGCGCTGCTGGCCCTGCGCGTGTATTCGGACCAGAACCTGCGCCTGGTGGCCCGCTCGATGAGCTACACGGTGGAAGGGGCCGTCGTCTTTGGCGACTCCATGGCCGCCAGGGAAGCGCTGGCCTTGATCGGCGTCAATGAAGATGTTGACCAGGCGCAAGTAAGCGACATGGCCGGCAAGGTGCTGGCCCGCTGGGAACGTGGTCAGCACGGCACCCGCTACTACATCGAACACGCGCTGACGGGCTGGATACTGCCAGATTCGCTGACCTTCCCCATCATGCGCAATGAGCAGGCCATCGGCAGCATCAAGCTGGTGCCGCACAGCCGCAGTCTGCTGCCCTTCCTGCTGAGCGGCCTCTCCTGCCTGCTGGCTTGCCTCGTGCTGAGCCTGGTCGTCGCCGTGCGCCTGTCGCGCCGCATGGAAACGGAAATCACCTCGCCCCTGCGCCACCTGGCGGAAACGGCCCACCGCGTGCGGCGCGACCGCTCGTTCGAATTGCGCGTGCCGCCCGCCAACATCGCCGAACTGAACCAGATCAGTGACGACTTCAACGCCCTGCTCGACGAACTGGAGGCGTGGCAAAGCCATCTGCAAAGGGAACACGCCTCGCTGTCGCACCGCGCCAACCACGACAGCCTGACGGGCCTGTCGAACCGCGCCTTCATGGAAGCGGAGCTGGAACGCGCCATCCTCGAAGCGCGCATCGGCAATGGCAAAGTGGCCGTGCTGTTCCTCGACAGCGACCGTTTTAAATATATTAACGATACGTTTGGCCATGCCTCGGGCGACCGCGTGCTGGTGACGATCGCCGCGCGCATCAAGCAGCAATTGCGCGAGGGCGATCTGGTGGCGCGCCTGGGCGGCGACGAATTTGCCATCCTGCTCAAGCCGCTGCGCAACAGCAGCGACGCCATGCACATCGCCGACAACATCATCGCCGCCATGGCGCAAGCCATTGAACTGCCTACCGGCAACAGCATCGTCAGCTCGCTGACCATCGGCGTGGCCGTCTTCCCCGATCACGCCATCGACGCCGTCTCGCTGGTGGGCGCGGCGGACGAAGCCATGTACCGCGCCAAGCAGGCGCAGCGCGGCACGCGCCAGGTGGCGCGCCTGCCGCAACCCGACACTCACCCCTGACCTCAAGGAGCAACACCATGCAATTCATCTACAAGCATTTACGCCTCGGCTTCCTCGGCCTGTTCTTCGTGGGCCTGCTGGCCGCCTGCCAAAGCACGCCTGAAGTGAAATCACCATTCAATGCGGAACAGATCGCCACCCTGAAAGACCAGGGCTTCTACCAGACGGACGATGGCTGGGAACTGAGCTTTACCGACAAGCTGCTGTTCGATTTCGGCGCTTCCAGCCTGACGGCGCCGAGCCGGGCCGCCATCCAGAAAATCAGCGCCGCCTTGCTGAAAGTGGGCATTACCCACATGCGCGTAGAAGGCCATACGGACAACGAAGGCGCCGAAGTGCTGAACAACAAGCTGTCGCTGGCGCGCGCCAACGTGGTGGCCGATGCGATGGGCGTGGCGGGCATTCCACGCGGCAATATCGCCGTCAAGGGCCTGGGCATGAGCAAGCCCGTCGCCTCGAACGCCACCAAGGCGGGCCAGGCGGAAAACCGCCGCGTCACCGTCATCGTTTCGGCGCCATGAACGCGGGCGTGCCCGTCGTGCGCTGGGTCGTGATGGGCGTGTCCGGCTGCGGCAAGAGCGCCGTCGGCAGCCTGCTGGCCAGCGCGCTGGACGTGCCCTACGTGGAAGGCGACGACGTACATCCACCGCAAAACGTGGCCAGGATGGCGGCCGGCATTGCGCTCGACGATGCCGACCGGGCCGGCTGGCTGGCCGCCTTGCGCGAGCGCATCGCCACGGCCCGCGCGCAAGGCAGCGGCCTGGTCGTCTCCTGCTCGGCCCTGAAGCGCGCCTACCGCGACGTGCTGCGCGAGGGCGACCCTGCCTTGCGCTTTGTCCACCTGGACGGCCCGCGCGCCGTGCTGGAGCACCGCCTGCAGCGCCCCGGCCATTTCATGCCGGCCAGCCTGCTCGACAGCCAGCTGGCTACCCTGCAGCCCTTGCAGCCAGACGAAGACGGCATGGTGCTCGACATCCGCCAGCCGCTCGCCGTGCTGGTCGAACAGATCCTGCAAGCGCCCTGACCGGCAGCCGCGCGGCTGGACAGCCTGCGCCCCCCTGTGTAGACTGGCGCGCACTTGCATAGGGATTTTCATGAACACACCAACGACAAAACCAGCACCAGGCCCGGAATTCTGGGAACGCGCCGACCAGGTCATCGCCCTGGCCAACGAGCAGTGCGAACATAGCCGCGGCAATGAAGTGGCCACCTCGCTGCTGTACGCGGCCGCCCGCTTCAACGCCTTCCTCGTCGCCAGCAAGAGCAACGACGTAGCCAAGATGCAGGAAGAAAAGGAAGGCGCCGTGGCGTTCTTCACGGAACAGTACAAGCGCATGCTGACCGACAACTTCAACGACTACATCACCAACTTCGACAAGTACACGCAACCGTCGTCGGCCCCCAAGGATTGATAACGGCTGCCAGCCTGGACAGCCACCGCGCCCGCGCCACGCACACCGGCAGCGTGCTGGACGGCGCGGTGCGCCATGCGCCGCCGCCATCGCTGTGGCTGACGGCCATGCTGGCCGGCGCCGTGAGCGGCGCCCTGCTCTTCTTCAGCTGGAGCGGCCTGCTGCTGTTTCTCAGCGGCACTGCCATCGTCCTGCTGTTCGGCCACTCGCTGGGCAGCCACCGCAAACTGATACACGACAGCTTTCATTGCCCAACATGGCTGGAGTATGTCCTCGTCTACTTGGGCGTGCTGGTGGGCCTCAGCGGCCCGCTGGACCTGCTGCGCCAGCATGAGCTGCGCGACTATGCCCAGCGCCTGCCCGACTGCCACCCCTACCTGCGCCACGGCGCCGGTTTCTGGCGCGATGCCTGGTGGCAATTATTCTGCCGCCTGGACCTCGACCATCCGCCGCACATCGCCATCGAACCGCGCATCGCGCACGACCGCTTTTACCGCTTCCTGGAAGCCACCTGGATGTGGCAGCAACTGCCGTGGGCCCTGCTGTTCTACGCCTGGGGCGGCTGGGGCTTCGTCTGCTGGGGTGTCTGCGCGCGCGTCAGCGCCGGCGTGCTCGGCCATTGGCTGATCGGCTACTTCGCCCACAACCACGGACAAATGCACTTTCATGTCGATGGCGCCGCCGTGCAAGGCAGGAATATCCGCCTGACCTCGCTGCTGACCATGGGCGAATGCTGGCACAACAACCATCACGCCTATCCGGGTTCAGCCAGGCTGGGCCTGCTGCCGGGCGAATGGGACCCGGGCTGGTGGGTCTTGCTGCTGTGGCAACGCATGGGCCTGGTGTCCGGCCTGCGCCTGCCGCAAGACCTGGCGCCGCGGCCGGAACTGCGCCGCCTCGATCATGCCGACAATCAGGCGTCGTCGCCACCGGCCAGGTAATTGTTCTTCACACGCACATAATGTTCGGCCGAATAGCGCAGGTAGGCGATCTCCGCCGCAGTCAGTGCGCGCACCTTGGCGGCGGGCCGGCCCACGTACAGATGGCCGCTTTCCAGTACCTTGCCCGGCGACACCAGGCTGCCCGCGCCCAGCATCACGTGCTTTTCCACCACCACGTCATCCATGACGATGCTGCCCATGCCGATCAGGCATTCGTCGCCGATGGTGCAGCCGTGCAAGATCACGGAGTGGCCGATGGTCACGTACTTGCCGATGGTCAAAGGAGAACCGTCGGGCTTGGCCGCATTCTTGTGCGACACATGGCCCATGGAAAAGTCCTGGATATTGCTGCCTTCGCCGATCACGATGCGGTTGACGTCGCCGCGCAGCACACTGTTGCACCAGATGGAACAGTCGTCGCCGATCTGCACATCGCCAATCACTTGCGCCGTGTCATGCAGGTAGACTCTTTCGCCCAGCACAGGACGGGTATTCAGGTAGGAACTGACAGGCATCGCTTTCTCGCTTTTCATTAAAAGTAAACATTCACACCCAGCCGGCGGCCAGCGCAAAAATCGCCAGGCCATGCGCCAGGGAGGCGCCCAGCAAGCCCGCACGGCAATATACCAGTCCCGCCACCACGCCTTCGATCACGGTAAACACCAGGATGGGCGCGCCCACCTGCGTGACGCTGGTGGCAAGAAAAGCGTGGCACAGGCCAAACAGCAAGCCCGACACGAGCGCCGCGCGCCAGGCCGGCAGCCAGGCGCGCAATTGCTGCTGCAGCAAGCCGCGAAACAGCAATTCCTCGTAACAGTTGGCCGCCAGCGCAAAGCCCAGCAGCAAGGGCAGCGCGGATGGGGAAACGGGCGCCAGGGACGGCAAGTTACACAGCGCTTTCAAGCCCGTTGCCAGCGCGATGATCAGGCAAGCTCCCGCCACGCCCAGCAGCACGGACAGGGCCGGGCGCATGCCGAACCAGCGGATCTGGCGACGCGCCTCGCCTTCCAGCCAGCAGGTGGTGGCCACCAGCCCCAGCGACATGGCGCCCAGCGCCAGCAAGACCGGCGGCGGCGCCGTGAAGCGCAAGCCACCCGCCGCCACCTGCCAGTAGCCGTGCGCCGTCATCGCATCGCGCGCCAGCACAAAAAATAAAATGTGCACGAGCACGCGCAGCAGCGGCACAGTGCGTGGCGCAGTACGTGGCAACACCAGCAGCAAGGCGGCGCAGACGAGAAAGGCGGGCGTGATCGCCAGCAGATACTGCGCCAGGGAAGTCATCTCGGGCATCGTTCAGATTGTTCGGTAGTGCCAACGGGCACGGGCGCAGCAATTGTATGCGCCTGCTGGCAAAACGGGCAACCTGTCTTGCTATGCCGCCTTGCGCCAGCCATGCATCAGCACGTGCGCCGCCAGTCCCGCTGCCAGCCCCCACAGGGCGCCGCCCACGCCCAGCAGGGTCACGTTCGCCGCCGTCGCCAGGAAGGTAATCAGCGCCGTTTCGCGCATGCGCACGTCCGCCATCGCCTGCGCCAGGCTGTTGCCGATGGCGCCCAGCAGGGCCAGGCCCGCCAGCGCCGTGATGAAGCTGCGCGGCAAGACCATGAACAGGCTGGCCAGGGTGACGCCGAAGATGCCCACCAGGATGTACAGCACGCCGCAGGCCAGCCCCGCGACATAGCGCTTCGACGGGTCCGCATGCGCATCCTTGCCCGTGCAGATGGCCGCCGTGATGGCCGCCACGTTGAAGGCGTGCGCGCCGAACGGCGCCATGAGCAGCGAACCGAGGCCCGTCACCGTCAAAATGGGATTGGCGCTGACGGGATAGCCGTCATTGCGCAGCACCAGCATGCCGGGCATGTACTGGCCCGTCAGCGTGATCAGGAACAGCGGCAGCGCCACGCCCAAGAGCGACGCCACGGAAAAGCGCGGCATCTCGAATACGGGCGCGGCCAGGGCCAGTTCGATGCCTTGCGCATCGATGCGTCCCTGCGCCAGCAGCAGGGCCAGGCCGATCAGCATGATACCCACCACGGCAAAGCGTGCCGTGAAACGGCGCAGCACGGCGTACGACAGCAGCAGCACGGCCACCAGCAGTGGGTCGGCGCTGGCGCCGCCAAACGCGTTCAGGCCGAACTGCAGCAAGATGCCGGCCAGCAAACCCGCCGCGATGCCGCCAGGTATCCATCGCACCAGGCGCTCGAAGGCGCCGGACATGCCCAGCAGAATGAAGGCGATGGCCGACACCATGTAGGCGCCGATCACCTCGGCATACGGCGTATGCGGCATGACGGTGGCCAGGAAGGCCACGCCGGGCGTCGACCAGGCCGTGATGATGGGCGCGCGGTAGCGGCAGCTGAGCCAGATGCCCGTCACGCCCACGCCGATGCTCAGCGACCAGACCCAGGACGCCGTCTGCGCCGCGCTCAGCTGGGCCAGCTGGGCCGCCTGGAACACCAGCACGAAGGTGCCGCCATAGTTGACGAGGACGGAGATGCAGGCGGCCATCGTGGGCGCAGCAAGATCGCGCCAGTGCAGCCGGTCGGCCATGGCGGCGCTTGTTGTAGTGGTTGTGGTTGTTGTTGTCATGTACATGCCCCTGCCATTGAAAGGGAGCATCTTAATGGCCTTATGGACTGCTCAAGCAGTCCAATTCAAGCATATACAACAGACCACTTTGACGGCATCAGCCCAGGGCGCGCGCCAGGCGGACGATGCCGCTGTCGATCTCGTGCGGGCTCAAGGCAGCAAAGCCCAGCAGCCAGCCACCGCGCGCCGGCGGCGTCGCGTACAGCCGGCTCAAGCCCGGCAGCACGATGCCTGCCTGCGCCGCCAGGCGTAGCGTTTCCAGCTCGTCCCTGCCTTCATGCAGCAAGCAAGGCAGTTGCAAGCCGCCCGGCGGCAGCTGCGCCGTGACCACGTGCGGCAAGTGCAGCCGCACGGCTTGCGCCATCGCATCGCGGCGTACGGCGTAGACCTTGCGCATGGCGCGCACATGGGCCGCGAAATGGCCGTCCGCGATGAAACGGGCCAGTGTCAGCTGGTCCAGTTGCGGCGTGTGACCATCGAGGATGCTGCGCGCATGCGTCATCGGTTTCACCAGCGCGGACGGCAGCACCATGTAGCCGATGCGCAGGCCCGGATACAGCGACTTGGCGAAGGTGCCCAGATAGATCGTGCGCTGCTGCGTATCGAGCCCCTGCACGCAAGCCGTCGGCAAGCCGGCGTAATGAAACTGGCTGTCGTAATCGTCTTCGATGATCCAGCCCTGGCGCTCGGCCGCCCAGGCGGTCAGGGCGAAGCGGCGCTCGAGCGCCAGCGTGACGCCCGTCGGATATTGATGCGACGGCGTAACGTAAATCGTGTTGGCGCCGCTGCGGTCGGCCCGCAGGTGCTCGATCGACAAGCCATGCGCGTCGACGGGCACGGGCAGTACCTGCAATTGCGCCATCTCGAATGCCTTGCGGGCGCCAAAATAACCGGGGTCTTCCATCAATATCGGGCCATGCGCATCGGCCAGCACCTGCGCGCACAGGTACAGCGCCTGGCGCGTGCTGCTCAAGACCAGCACCTGATCCGCCGTGGCCCGCGCGCCCCGCTCCAGGTTGACATAGTCGGCGATGGCTTGCCGCAGTGGTGCGGCGCCTTGCGGGTCGCCGTGCAGCAGCACGCCGGCAAGGTGTTCGCTGGCCGCCTGGCGCCGCAAGCGCTCCCACACGGCGAGCGGAAAAGCCCGCGTTTCCGGCAAGCCGGTGGCAAACGCCTTCACGCTCTGCTGGTCGGCCACGCCGCCGCTGGCGAGAATCTGCGCGCCGCGCATGCTGAGGGCCACCGGCTGCGCGGACATGGGCGGCAGCGCAGCCGCAGGCTTGCCCAGCAGGCTCGCGCCTATCGTCGGCGAGACAAAGCTGCCCGATCCCGCCTGCCGCTGAATGTACCCGTCCAGGCGCAGCTGCGCATACGCCATTTCCAGCGTATCGCGCGACACGCCCAGCGATTGCGCCAGCGCGCGCGTGGCCGGCAGGCGCAAACCGGGTGCCAGCACGCCATCGAGTATCAGCTGGCGCAGCGCGCGCTGCACCCGCACGCGCAAGTCGAGCGCCGCCATATCAGACGCGGCGAGGCGGATTTTCAGGGTGTCGAGTTCGAACTGCGGCGTCATGGCGCTTTCGGCGCGGCGCGGGCCGCATCCACGGCCGCCATGCTGCTGGCGTGCGAAAAGCCGTGCTGCTGCAGCACCGCCACCAGCTGTTCGCTGGCGCAGCCCAGGCGCAGGTTTTCCGCCACCCAGTCCTGCCATGCCGCGCCGATCTCCGGCATCGGTTCATCGTCCAGCGTGAGACCGAGTATGCAGCTGGCCAGCAAGCCGTTGATGCGTTTGGTGTCGATCAGGTGCTGCACCACCGCATGGCCCGACTGGGGAAACGGATGCAGGGTACAGCGGCCGAAGGCGGCCAGGCGCTGCGCGTGCATGGCGTCGAGGTTCACCGATTCGCTGGCGCTGGCACTGGCACCCCCGTTGGCCGCGTCGGGCCGCGTGCCGAACACCAGGTGCAGCTGCGTATGCTCGGTCGCCCTGGCGCGGCACAGGGCCGCCAGGTCGTAGTAACCCGAGAGCGGCGGGTCTTGCGCCAGCGACTCCATCACGGACAGCCAGCGCAGCTCATGGTACAAACGCGCCTGCCGCACATCGAGGAAGGACAGCGGCCCGAAGGCGACGATCTGCTGCGCGTCGAGCAGCAAGCCAAACATGACGGCCGCATACGCGCCCATCGACTGGCCCAGGGTAGTGACCTGGCTTGGCGCAATGCGGTGCACCAGCTCGCGCAGGGACTGCGCCGTTTCATCCACGTGATTACCCAGGCCCGCGATCTGGCGGTGATACCAGGCATTGCCCGAATCGCGCACGAGGATTTTGTTCAGCGGCTGCCCGCTGGCCTGCTCCAGCTTTCTCAGGCGCCCGTAAAAATCGAAGGCGGGACGCGAGGTCCACGAAACGAAGCCGAAGGCGATCACCAGCGGCGCGCCGGGCACGATGCGCTCGACCAGCACGTCGTCGCCAGTGGTGGCGACCAATCGATTATCCAGCGCTTGCGCTTGCAGCATCGGCCCGGCTCCCGATCAAGGTTGAAACAGCAGAAAGCATGAGTTTAATGCCAGGACTGGCAAAATGGAAACAATCACCGCTGCCGTGCGCTGAGCGGCGCGCAAAACCTGCTAGTCTGCGGACATTCCCCTTCACAGGAGCATCCCATGCTGCATCGCCTGAAATACCTTCCCCTTGCCGCCGCCATCGCCATGGCCGGTGGTTGCGCCGCCACCGGCGACAGCGCCAAGCCAGACAACAGCCTGGCGCCGCAGGCCAGCCTGACCAATACCTACTGGAAGCTGACGCAGCTCGATGGCGCCCCGGTGACGATGGCGCCGCAGCAGGAGCGCGAAGTGCGCATCACCCTCACCGACGATGGCAAGGTCCACGGTTTCACGGGCTGCAACCGCGTGATGGGCGGCTATACGCTGGCCGGCACGGCCCTGCGCTTCACCCAGCTGGCTGGCACGCGCATGGCCTGCCCGCCGCCCCTGATGCAGCTGGAAAGCGCGGTATTGGCCAATTTGAACAGCGTGACGGGTTACCAGCTTGAGGGCGAGAAGCTGATCCTGCTCAAGGATGGCGCGCCCGTGGCCCGCTTTGAATCGGTCTACCTGTGAAATAAAAATCGACTGCCGTTACAATGGCTTCCAGCCCATCATCCGGAAGGAAGCCATGTCCGCACTGCCCTCGCCGTCTTCATCCCCGCCACCATCGGCCGCCGGCCGCTACCGCGCTTTTCTGTTCGACATGGACGGCACCGTCATCAATTCCATCGCCGCCGCCGAACGCATCTGGGGCACCTGGGCACAGCGCCAGGGCCTCGATGTAGCGGCCTTTTTGCCCACCATCCACGGCGCGCGCTCGGTCGACACCATCGCCAGACTGCGCCTGCCTGGCGTCGACGCGCAGCGCGAGTCGCAGGGCATCACGGATGCCGAAATCATCGATGTGGAGGGGATTATTGAAGTCCCGGGTGCGCTGTGCTTCTTGCAGTCGCTGCCGCCCGCGCAATGGGCCATCGTCACCTCGGCGCCGCGCGCGCTGGCCACTGCCCGCCTGAAGGCGGCCGGCATGCCCATCCCCGCCATCATGGTGACGGCGGAAGACGTCAAGGCCGGTAAACCAAAACCCGATTGCTATTTGCTGGCGGCTGAAAAACTGGGCGTGGCGCCCTTGGACTGCCTGGTGTTCGAAGATGCGTCGGTCGGCATCGAAGCCGGTGAAGCGGCGGGCGCGAAGGTCATCGTCGTCACGGCCACGCATGCGCACCCGCTGGTCACGCGGCACCCGGCCATCGACAGCTACGAGAGCATCGTGGCAACCGTCGATGCGGATGGTTTCATCGTGCTGGCCGAGACGGCTGCAATACCCGCGACAAGATAGCCTGCTCCAGCGCGGCGAAAGCCGCATGGCCGCGCTGACGCGGGCGCGGCAAGTCCACCTGCACATCCAGGGTAATACGCCCATCCTCGATCAGCAGCACCCGGTCGGCCAGGGCCACCGCTTCGGCCACGTCGTGCGTCACCAGCACGGCCGTGAAACCGCGCGCCAGCCACAGCGACTCGATCAGCTGCTGCATCTCGATGCGCGTCAGGGCGTCGAGCGCGCCCAGGGGTTCGTCGAGCAGCAGCAGTTGCGGCTCGTGCACGAGGGCGCGCGCCAGCGCCACGCGCTGCTTCTGCCCACCCGACAGGGCTGACGGCCAATCGTCGGCGCGTTCGGCCAGGCCCACCGTCCACAGCGAGGCGGCCGCCGCGCCGACGCAGCGGGGCAAGCCCAGGGCCACGTTGTCGAGCACCGTTTTCCACGGCAGCAGCCGCGACTCCTGGAACATGATGCGGATGTCGGGCGCGCCCACGCCGCTGCCGATGGCGATTCTGCCTTCATCGACGCTTTCCAGCCCCGCGATCGAGCGCAGCAAGGTGCTCTTGCCGCAGCCGCTGCGCCCCACGATGGCGACAAATTCGCCCGCTTCCAGCTGCAGGTCGACGTTTTTCAGCACGGACCGGCTGGTATAGGATTTACTCAGGTTTGTCAGTTCCAGGGGAACGCCACGCCGTTGCAAGGGGGCGGACGGCGCCTCGGCCTGCGGCGGCGCGCTGGCCGGGTCGTACTGCACGAAGTGCGACAAAAAATCCGTTTCGATCTGGATGGGGGCGAGCAGCATGGTGTCTTCTTTCGTCAGTCACTATCGGTAGGCGGGATTCCAGCGCAGGCAGTGGCGTTCCAACCCCCGCGAGAACAGATCGGCCAGCTTGCCCAGCAAGGCGTACAGCAAAATCCCCACCAGCACCACGTCCGTTTGCAAAAATTCGCGCGCATTCATGGTCATGTAGCCGATGCCGGCCTGCGCCGAGATGGTTTCGGCGACGATCAGCAGCACCCACACGAGGCCCAGCGAAAAGCGCACGCCAACTAAAATGGAGGGCATGGCGGCCGGCAGGATCACGTCGCGGTACAGGGGCCAGCCGGACAAGCCATAGCTTTTCGCCATTTCGATCAAGCCCTGGTCGGCCGAGCGGATGCCGTGGAAGGTGTTCAGGTAGACGGGAAAGAACACGCCGACGGCCAGCAGAAAGAGTTTCGCCGTCTCGTCGATGCCGAACCACAGGATCACCAGCGGGATCAGGGCCAGCGCCGGGATGTTGCGCACCATTTGCAATGTCGTGTCGAGCAGGGTTTCCGCGTGGCGGAAGCTGCCCGTCAATAGCCCCAGCAGCAAGCCCAGTCCCGCGCCGACGGCGAAACCGACCGTGGCGCGCCACAAGCTCGTTTTCAGGTGCAGCCACAATTCGCCCGACACGGCCAGGTGCCAGAAGGCTTTCGCCACGGCCCACGGCTCGGGCAGGATGCGGCTCGACAGCCAGCCCCACTGCGCGGCCAGTTGCCAGGCCAGCAGCAGCGCCACGGGCAAGGCCCACGGCGCCAATGCATGACGCAGCGCAGGCCACGGCGCGGCGCTTGTCCGTTTTGTGGTGCCGGCCGCCATCTCAGGCCGCCTTTTTCTGCGCCGCGGCCGGCACGATATTGCTGGCCATGACTTCGCCGAAAGGCCCCGTGAGTGACTGCTCACCGACGGCCTTGCCCTTGCCCAGCAGCGGGAACACCAGTTCGGCGAAGCGGTACGCTTCTTCCAGGTGCGGGTAACCCGAGAAAATGAAAGTGTCGATGCCCAGGTCCGCGTATTCCTGCATGCGCGCCACCACGGTCGGACCGTCGCCCACCAGGGCCGTGCCCGCGCCGCCGCGCACCAGGCCCACGCCGGCCCACAGATTCGGCGACACTTCGAGCTTGTCGCGCCGCCCGCCGTGTAGGGCCGCCATGCGCTGCTGGCCCACGGAATCCATCTTGCCGAAGGCCGCCTGCGCCTTGGCGATGATGTCGTCGTCCAGATGGCTGATCAATTCATCGGCCGCGCGCCAGGCCGCCTCGTTCGTTTCGCGCACGATCACGTGCAATCGGATGCCGAAGCGCACCGTGCGACCGTGTTTTGCGGCGCGCGCGCGGATGTCGGCGATTTTCTCGGCCACGGCGGCGGGCGGCTCGCCCCAGGTCAGGTACACGTCCATCTGCTCGGCCGCCAGTTCATGCGCGGGCTCCGACGAGCCGCCGAAATACAGCGGCGGATACGGTTTCTGCACGGGCGGGTACAGGGTTTTCGCGCCCTTCACCTGGATATGCTTGCCCTCGAAATCGTAGCCGGCCGCGCCGCCCTCGCCTGCCAGCGTGGCGCGCCACACCTTGATGAATTCATCGGAGATTTCATAGCGCTTGGCGTGGTCGGCAAACAGGCCGTCCGCTTCCAGCTCGCCCTGGTCGCCGCCCGTGACGACGTTGATCAGGAGGCGCCCGTTCGACAGGCGGTCGAAGGTGGACGCCATGCGCACAGCCAGGCCGGGCGTGGACAGGCCTGGCCGCACGGCCACCAGGAATTTCAGCTTTTGCGTCACGCTGATCAGCGACGACGCCACCACCCACGCATCTTCGCAGGAGCGGCCCGTCGGCAGCAGCACGCCGTCGTAGCCAAGCGTATCGGCGGCCAAGGCCACCTGGCGCAAATAATCGGCATCGACGGGGCGCGCGCCCTGCGACGTGCCCAGATAGCGGCTGTCGCCGTGGGTGGGAATAAACCAGAAGACATTGAATGACATGATATTAGTTCCTTATTTTGTGCTGGTAGCGAGCTGGCGCGCCGGCAGCAGCGCGTCCTTGACAATGATCGGTTTGGGAATCAGCTTCAGGCTGGAAAAGGCGTCGGCCACCCTTTGCTGCGAAGCGATGACGTCGACGGACACGGGTTTCACGCCATACGCATAGCGCGAGGCGGCCAGCGCCACGACATCCTTGCCCAGCCCAGTCTGCGCCGACAAAATCGTCGCCACTTCCTCCGGGTTGTTGCGGCCCCAGTCATCGACCTTGGCCACTTCATCGAGCACGATGCGCAGGATTTCGGGATTTTTTTCCGCATACGTGCGCGAGGCCAGGTAAAACTGGTAATTCGCCACCAGGCCCTTGCCGTCGGCCAGCACGCGCGCGCCCAGCTGCTTTTCGGCGGCCGCCAGGAACGGGTCCCAGATGGCCCAGGCATCCACGCTGCCCCGTTCAAAAGCGGCGCGCGCATCGGCCGGCGGCAGGAACACGGGCTGGATGTCGGCATACGCGACACCGGCTTTTTCCAGCGCCTTCAACAGCAGGTAGTGCACGTTCGAGCCCTTGTTCAGGGCGATTTTCTTGCCCTTCAAGTCGGCCAGGGTACGCAGGCCGGAACCCTTGGGCACAACGATGGCTTCGCTGGCCGGCGACGCCGGCTCATTGCCGACATACACCAGGTTAGCGCCCGCTGCCTGCGCAAAGATCGGCGGCGCCTCGCCCACGGTGCCGAAATCGATACTGCCCACGTTCAAGCCTTCGAGCAGCACAGGGCCGGCCGGGAACTCCGTCCACTTCACGCCCACGCCCTGTTCGGCCAGGCGTTTTTCCAGCGTGCCGCGCCCTTTCAGCAGGGTCAGGGTGCCGTATTTCTGGTAGCCGATGCGCACCTGGACCTCCCCCTTGGCCTGCGCGAGCGCCGCAGCCGGCATGCCGGCCGCCATCACGCCGGCGGCGGCGGCAAACAGCAGGGCCAAAGTGGTACGGCGCGAGAGTCGTTGTGCGTGGCGGTGTGTCATGGCAGTTCCTTGGTCGGTGAATAATCAGGCGGCTTGATAACGGGGAGCGTACGGCTGGTCTCGCAGCGAGCGAGCGGGCACGCAAGCATCCGCAACCACTGGTGCTGGCGGGCGCTGCCCCTGCAGCACGAACAGGCCGGTGGAGAGCTCCTCGATGCCGGCCTGCACCCTTTCGGCAATTGGCGCGTCCAGGCTCAGGCCCCGCTCTTCGTGCCAGGCCAGCTGCTGCGCATTGGCGTAGATGCTGGTGAAGACTTGCTTGGCGCCCAGCGCATGCAGCACGGGACGCAGCGCATAGTCGAGCGCCAGGGTGTGGGCATGGCCGCCGCCCGTGGCCAGCGGCAGCACCAGCTTGCCGGCCAGGCCATCTTGCGGCAGCAGGTCGAGGAAGGCTTTCAGCAACCCTGTATACGCGGCCTTGTAGATGGGCGTGGCGATCACGATGGCGTCGGCGTCGGCCACGGCGCGCACGGCGCGGGCAATCGCCGCGTCGTCGTAGTCGGCCAGCAGCAGGGCACGCGCCGGCAGATCGCGCACATGCAGCTTGGCGTAGCTGTGGCCCTGCAGCGCCAGCTGCTCGCCGATATGCAGCAGCAGGCGGCTGGAACTCGATGGGAGTTGCGGGCTACCGCCCAATAACAAGATGCTCATGTGATGCCCGTCCCTGAAGGTTGTCGAAAGTGGCGTTGCTCGGATGCTTGCAGCCTATCGCCATCAGCCGCCCGGCAAAACGAATGCTTTCGCGCTTCGATATGCGTTTTTTGACTATCCGGGCCTGACGCCCCGCAAGCGAATGCGCCGGTTCCCGCGCGGCTTTTTTCGCATATCCATGCGCGGTTTTCTTCGTGTACGGCACGCGCCTGGCGGTGCAATATCGGCCTCATCGTCTTTCTGGAATGCCACTCATGTCTAGCGCTTTGCTCCATGCCTCCCTGCCCCAGTCGCCCGTACCGGAACCCTTGCAGGACGCCATCCGCATCGCAACAAAGCTGGCCGCGCGCCTGGCCGAAACGGCGAATGCCCGCGACCGGGCCGGCGGCCATGCGGCGCAGGAGCGCGAATGGCTGCGCGAGTCGGGTCTGCTCACCTTGTCGATTCCCGTGGAATTCGGCGGCCAGGGCGCGTCGTGGCCCCTCGTGTATCAGGTGATCCGCATCCTGGCGCGCGCCGACAGCGCGCTGGCGCATGTCTTCGGTTTCCACCATTTGCAGCTGGCCGGCCTGCAGCTGTATGGCAGCGCGCAGCAGCAGCGCCGCCTGCTCACCCTGACAGTCGACGAGCGCCTGTTCTGGGGCAATGCCTTGAATCCCCTCGACAAACGGGTCACGGCCAGCGACAGCGACGACGGTTTTATCCTCGACGGCATCAAGAGCTTTTCTTCCGGCTCGGTCGGTTCCGACTGGCTGACCGTCTCGGCCTGGCACGCGCCCACGCAGACGGCGCTGATCGCCGCCCTGCCCACGCGCCAGGATGGCGTGAGCGTGCAGGCGGACTGGGACGCCTTCGGCCAGCGCCAGACGGACAGCGGCAATGTGCATTTCCAGGCGGTGGCCCTGCCGCACGAGCTGGTGCTGCAGGCGCCCGCGCAGGCCGCCACGCCGCAAGCCACCGTGCGCTCGCAGATCGCGCAACTGATCATGAGCAACCTCTATCTGGGCATCGCCGAAGGCGCGTTCGAGGCGGCGCGCCGCTACACGGACGAGCAGGCGAAAGCCTGGTTTGCCTCGGGCGTGGCCAAGGCAACGGACGACCCTTTGATCCAGCACCGCTATGGCCAGCTGTGGCTCTTGCTGCGTCCCGCGCAAGTGCTGACCGACTCTGCGGCACAGGAACTGGAAAAAGTGTTCCGCAAGGGCGCGCTGGTGACGGCGCGCGAACGGGGCTTGCTGGCCGTGGCCGTGGCCGAAGCCAAATGCCTGGCGCACCAGGCAGGCCTGGAAATCAGCAGCCAGATGTTCGAACTGACGGGCGCCCGCTCCACCTCGGCCCAGTATGGCTTCGACCGCTACTGGCGCAACGTGCGCGTGCATACCCTGCACGACCCTATCGACTACAAGCTGCGCGACCTGGGACGCTTTGCCTTGACCGGCACCGTGCCCGAGCCCACGGCGTACTCATAATTCACCCACCTAGGAGCCAGCATGACCATCGTCCGCCGCACCGTATTGCTTACCGCCCTGAGCCTCGCCCTGGCCAGCAACCTTGTCCACGCCAAGGATCCGAAAGAGATCACCATCGGCACCAGCGCCGGGCCGTACGCGGACCAGATCAAGTTGGGCATCAAGCCTATCCTGGAAAAACAGGGCTACAAGGTCAAGCTGGTGGAATTCAATGACTACATCCAGCCGAACTTCGCGCTGGCCGAGGGTTCGCTGGACGCCAACGTCTTCCAGCACATCGTCTACCTGAAGAAATTCGCGCTGGAACACAAGCTGGCGCTGACGGACCTGATCACGATCCCCACGGCGCCGATCGCCATCTACAGCAAGAAGCACAAGACCCTGGACGATGTGAAGGAAGGCACGACGGTGGGCTTGCCGAACGATCCGACCAACCAGGCGCGCGCGCTGGTGCTGCTCGACCAGTTGGGATGGATCAAGCTGCGCGCCAGCTTCGACCCCGTGCGCGCATCGGAAAAGGATATCGCTGTCAACACCAAAAAAATCAAGCTGCTGCCGCTGGAAGCGGCGCAGCTGCCACGCTCGCTGGGCGACACCGACTACTCCTTCATCAACGGCAATTACGCGCTAGCGTCGGGGCTGAAACTGACGGAGGCGCTGGTGGCCGAGAAAATCTCGCCCAACTACATCAACCTGGTAGCCATCCGCACGGCCGACAAGGACAAGCAGTTCGCGAAAGACCTGGCAGCCGCCTACCGCTCGCGCGAATTCCTCGCCATCACGAATAAACACTTTGCCGGCTATTCGAAACCCGATTACCAGCAAGCGTTGCAAACGGCGGCAAAATAAGCCATGGCAAAGACGATACGCTTCAACGCCTTCCAGATGAATACCGTCGGCCACCAGTCGCCGGGGCTGTGGACACACGCGCGCGACCGCAGCCACCGCTACACCGATCCTGCGCACTGGACGGAACTGGCGCAGCTGCTGGAAGCGGGCCTGTTCGACGCGGTTTTTCTTGCCGACGTGCTGGGCGTGTACGACGTGTACCGGGGCAGCCTCGATGCGGCCCTGGAACACGGCGTGCAGGTGCCGCTGAACGACCCGCTGGCCCTCGTGCCCATCATGGCGCAAGCCACCACGCACCTGGGTTTCGGCGTCACCTGCGCCCTCACCTATGAACACCCGTACACGTTCGCGCGGCGCATTTCCACCCTCGACCACCTGACGGGGGGACGCATCGGCTGGAATATCGTCACCGGCTACCTCGACAGCGCGGCGCGCAACCTGGGCATGCAACAGCAACTGGGTCACGACGAACGCTACGACCTGGCCGACGAATACCTCGACGTCGTCTACAAGCTGTGGGAGAAGAGCTGGGACGACGACGCCGTCGTCAACGACAAGGTGCGCGGCATCTACGCCGATCCGGCCAAGGTACATCCGATCAACCATGCCGGGCGCCACTACCAGGTGCCCGGCATCCATTTGTGCGAGCCGTCGCCGCAGCGCACGCCCCTGCTGTACCAGGCGGGTACCTCGCCGCGCGGCACGCGCTTTGCGGCGCGCCATGCGGAAGCGACCTTTGTCAGTGGCCCCAGCAAAACGGTGGTCAAGCGCTACGCCGACGACTTGCGCGCCGCCGTGCGGCACAGCGGGCGCGATGGCGATGCGCTGCTGATCTACGCGCAGGCGCTGGTCATCACGGGCGCCACGCAAGAAGAAGCGCGCGCCAAGCACGCCGACTACCTGCGCCACGTGAATATCGAGGCGGCGCTGGTGCTGCTGTCGGGATGGACGGGCGTCGATTTCAGCCGCTACCCGCTCGACGCCACCATCGACTACATCGATTCGCCGGCCGGGCGCTCGGCGCTGGCGTCGTTCAGCCAGGCCGACCCGGACCGCACGTGGACGGTGCGCGAGGCAGCCGAATACATCGGCCTGGGCGGACGCGGCCCGGTGCTGGTGGGCGATGCGCGCCAGGTGGCCGACCAGCTGGAAAGCTGGCTCGACGAAACGGGCATCGACGGTTTTAATCTGGCCTTCGCCGTGGCGCACGACAGCATGGCCGACGTAGTGACCCACATCGTGCCGGAACTGCAGCGGCGCGGCCGCTATCGCACCCATTACGAGGAAGGCAGCCTGCGCCACAAGGTCTTCGGCCAGGGCCCGCGCCTGCCCGCCGGCCATGCGGGTCGGCAGGTCAGCATCCCGCCCGGCAGCGCCACCCTGGCTGCGGCCTGAACACCCGCTTCGCCAGCAGCGATGCATGCAAGGATGCGTTTGCGTCCAGCTCCGTTCCGTGTCAGCATACGCCACCCTGGCAACACGGATAAGGATTGCAATGCCCCTCACTTTTACACGCGCGCTGGCACTGGCGCTGCTGGCAGGCCATGGCTGCCTGGCAGCAGCGCAGGCGCCAGCCACGCCGCCGACGCCGGGCTGCGACGTCTGCGCCACCTGGAATGCCGACCAGGCGCCGTTCCGCATCTTCGGCAATACCTATTATGTGGGCGTGAAAGGCCTCAGTTCCGTGCTGGTGACGTCGCCGCAAGGCCACGTGCTGATCGACGGCGGCTTGCCGGAATCGGCGCCCAAGATCATCGCCAATATCGCCACCCTGGGCTTGCGCATCGAGGACGTCAAGCTGATCCTCAATTCGCACGGCCACATCGACCATGCGGGCGGCCTGGCCGAACTGCAGCGGCGCAGCAATGCGCTGGTGGCCGCCAGCCCGTCGGCGGCGCTGGACCTGGCCTCGGGCGAAGTGGGGCCGGACGATCCGCAATACCACGCGCTGCCCAAGTATCCGCCCGTGAAGGACATGCGCCTGGCGCGCGACGGCGGCCAGTTCAATGTCGGCCCCATTCAACTGACGGCGCACGCCACGCCGGGCCACACGCCCGGAGGCCTGAGCTGGACGTGGCAATCGTGCGACGGCCCCCGCTGCCTGAACATGGTCTACGCGGATAGCCTCAACGCCGTCTCGCGGCCCGGCTTCAAGTTCAGCGCCAGCAGCGAATATCCGAACGCGGTGGCAGATTTGCGCCACAGCTTCGAGACACTGGAAAAGCTGCCCTGCGACGTCCTCATTTCGGCGCATCCGGAAGCCTCGCAGCTGTGGGAGCGGCTCGAAGCGAGCGCCACGGCCGGCAGCGATGCCTTTGTCGATCCGCAGGCCTGCCACGTCTATGTGGCGGCGGCGCGCACCTTGCTCGACGCGCGCCTGGAACAGGAAAAACAACCGTGAATTTGTCAACCGTGCACGCTGGCGTGGCGCCAATCTGCTACGCTGGCGCCATTCATTTGAAGAAGGAAATGCCATGTTCACACTCGCCAGACTGATTCCCCTCGTCGCCATCGTCGCCATCACCGCCGGCTGTGCGCAAACGCCCGTGCGCAGCGACGCTGCCGCCGCCGCGCCAGGCGCCACCTCGCCCGCCAAGCCGGCGCCCAAGCTGACGGGCACGCAGTGGAAGCTGAAGGAATTGAAGGGCAAGCAAGTGGTGCGCAAGGCGCCCGAGCAGCGCGAAGTGACCCTGCTGCTGGCCGAAGGCCGCGCCAGTGGCCACAGCGGCTGCAACCAGATGATGGGCGGCTACACCAGCGATGGCGTCAGCACCTTGAACTTTGCACAGATGGCCGGCACCATGATGATGTGCCAGCCGCAGGACATGGACCTCGAACGCCTGCTCCTGACCACCCTGGGCGAAGTCAATGGCTACCGCTACGCCGACCAGGAATTGCTGCTGCTGAAGGATGGCGTGCCCGTGGCGCGCTATGAAGCGCTGACGGTGAAGTAAAACCCGCACTCCAGCATGTGAAGAGTGCCCGAAAAACGTTCAGGGCAAGGCGCAGCGCCGCCATGGACGTTTTCTCGGCCACTCTTCAATCGTTGCGCATCTGCGCCTGCGATACATTGCTATTTGGCGGCACGCTCTGCGTCAGCCACACATTCCCCCCGATGGTCGAACCCGCGCCGATGGTGATGCGCCCCAGCACGGTCGCGCCCGCGTAAATAACCACGTCGTCCTCGACGATGGGGTGGCGCGGCGTGCCCTTGATCAGCGCACCGCTGGCATCGGCAGGAAAACGCTTGGCGCCCAAGGTGACGGCCTGGTACAGGCGCACCCGCTGGCCGATGATGGCCGTCTCGCCGATCACCACACCCGTGCCGTGGTCGATGAAGAAGGACGCGCCGATGTGCGCGCCCGGGTGGATATCGATGCCCGTCAAGGTGTGCGCGATGTCGGCGATCAGACGCGCCAGGAATGGCGCGCCCAGCGCGTGCAGCCGGTGCGCCAGGCGGTGGTAGAGGATGGCGATGGTGCCCGGATAGCACAGCATGATCTCGGCCACCGAGGTGGCGGCCGGGTCGCCCGCGTAGGCGGCCTGCACGTCCGACACCAGCAGCGCGCGGATATCGGGCAGGCTGGCGGCAAACGCGCGCGTGATGTCGCGCGCCTGCTGCGCCAAGGCCGCATCATCGCTGGCGCCATCGCCCTCATCGCCGGCCGGCACGGAGAACAGCAGGCCGCGCCGCACCTGTTCACTGAGGCGGTTCAGGGTGGTGTTGAGCGTGTCGCCGACAAAATAGTCGATGCTTTCATCGGTCAGGTTGGGCCGCCCGTAATGCGTGGGAAACAGCGCTGCCGACAGGCCGTTGACGATGGTGGTCAAAGCTTCGCGCGACGGCAGTTCGCGCACCCTGCCGTTATGGCGGATCTTGTGCGTGTCTTCGCGCGAGGTGCGCAAGGCCTGGATCACGGGCCCCAGGTTCCACTGGGCCGTGTCGTCGGCGGGCGCTGCGGGATAAATGCTGTGCATGGCGTATCACTTCCAGAAAAAGGCAAACAGGCCGGGTCGCCTCAGCTTAACGGCGCAGACAGGCAAAGCCAACGAACAATTGCGAGGTTTGATATGCGAAAAACGCATATGCATGGCAAACAGCGTCGGCGCCAAACCCGATTCCGGTCACTAGCGTAAAATGACGGACTAACAAAAACACTCTTTGACATGACTAAATTATTAACCTGGATTTTGGCGGGCCTGGCGATGGTCGGACCGCTTGCAATTGACACCTATCTGCCGTCTTTCCCCGCCATCGTGCAAGATTTCAATGCCAGCCCCCTGCTGGTGCAGCAAACCCTGAGCTTTTTCCTGTTCACGTTCGCCTTCATGATGCTGTTTTACGGCACCCTGTCCGACTCGTTCGGCCGCCGTCCCGTGATTCTCGTCTCGCTGGTGCTGTATGTGATCGCCTCCGTGGGCGCCGCGCTGGCGCCGTCGCTGGGCTGGCTGCTGGCCTGGCGCGTGCTGCAGGGGCTGGCGGCGGGCGCCGGTTCCGTGATCGGCCGCGCCATCGTGCAAGACCGCTATTCGGGCGCTGCGGCGCAAAAAATCCTTTCGCACATCATGATGGTGTTCGCGCTGGCGCCGGCCATCGCGCCCGTGCTGGGCGGCTGGCTGCAGGTGGGCCTGGGCTGGCGATCGATATTCTGGTTCCTCACGGCCTTCGGCGTGCTGATGTTCATCGTCGTCTGGCGCGCGCTGCCGGAAAGCCTGCCGAAGGAACAGCGCCACGCCTTCCACCTGGGCGACATCGCCGTCAATTACTGGAAAGTGCTGTGCCACCGCCAGTTCCTGCTGCTGTCGACGGCCATCGGCGCCGCCTTCGGCGGCTTCGCCCTGTACATCGGCTCGGCCGCCTACTTCATCATCAACATCCTGCACCTGCCGGAGACGGCATTCGCCTGGCTGTTCATACCCTTAATTAGCGGCATGGTATTCGGCTCGGCCCTGTCGGCGAAAATCGCCCACCGCTATAGCCAGCGCCAGATGATCTGGGCCGGTTTCATCCTGATGCTGGTGGCGGCTGCAGCCAACATCGGCTATAACTACTTCTTTGCCGCCGAAGTGCCGTGGGCCGTGCTGCCGCTGTTCTTCTACTCGTTCGCCCTGTCGATCGCCATGCCGCCGATGACCCTGATGGCCTTGAACCACTTCCCCAACAACAGCGGCCTGGCCTCGTCGATGCAGTCGTTCATCCAGATGCTGCTGTTCGCGCTGGTCTCGGGCCTGGTGGCGCCGCTGCTGTTCGACAGCGCCCTGAACCTGGCATATGGCGTGATGGCGGGACTGCTGGTGAGTTTGTTGTGCTGGGTGTTTGCGCAGGGTAAGGCAGAAGCGTAGGTCGGATTAGGTTCGCAGAACCGTAATCCGACAACATTGTTGGCGGGTGACGTCGGATTACGCGCAAGCGCTAATCCGACCTACGGCCAAGATTATGGCCACGGTGCAGGGGTCACGTCAACATACTGCGCCCCGCCCTGCTCCGGGGCCGGCTCCGCCGCATCGCGCGCGGCTGGCTGCTTCAACGACCCCGCCGGCGAACGCAAACTCAAAATCTCCTTGCGCGCCTCGACAAAGTCGGCGGAACTCAAGGGATGTTGCTGGTCGGGCCAGTGGCTGACGGCCCATTCCTGCAAGGATTCAAAACGCCGCCACAATTCGGCGATGAATTCGCGGCGCGCCTCTTCGTCCTGCTGTGGCGTCTTTTCGGCGCCCTCCCCGAGATGTACTTGCATGGCTGCTCCCTGGCTGATCAATCGTCCTGCCAGCCTACGCAGGCACCAGCCAGGCGTCTGTTCGCGAACGAACACAGGATTTATTCGGGCATCTTGCGGAAACCCACGGCCAGGCGATTCCAGGTGTTGATGGAGCCGATGGCCAGGGTGACGTTGACCATTTCCGCCGCAGTCAATTGCAGCGCCAGCGCCGCATACACGTCATCGGGCGCCTGGCTTTGCGGCAGCAGGGTCAGCGCTTCCGTCCAGGCCAGCACGGCCCGCTCGCGCGGCGTGAAGAAAGGCGTTTCGCGCCAGACGGACACGGCATACAGGCGGCGTTCCGTTTCGCCCGCCTTGCGCGCGTCGCTCGTGTGCAAGTCCACGCAAAAGGCGCAGCCATTGATTTGCGAGGCGCGCAGGCGGATCAGCTCAAGCAGCGAGTGTTCCACGCCCAGCTTGGCAATCGCCGCTTCCAGCGCGTACATGGCCTTGACGGCGTCGGGCGAAGCTTGTGTAAAATCGAGTCGTTGCTGTGTCATGATGCATTCCTTGATGATGAGAGATGCACTATTGTAGAAGCGCGACAACAGCGCGCGGCAGGCCAATCCCCCCGAAAAGCAGCAGACCACCAGCAGAAACCCCATGGAATTACATATCCTGATCGACGGCACGCGCGACCTGGGCGGCCAGCTGTATCGCCAGCTCAGCGCAGCCATCCGCTCAGGCCGCCTGACGGATGGCCAGCAATTGCCGCCCACGCGCCTGCTGGCCAGCCAGCTGGGCCTGTCGCGCAAGACGGTGTCCGACGTGTATGACAAGCTCGGTTATGAAAAATTGCTGGTCGGTAAAGTCGGCGTGGGCAGCTTCGTGCAGACGCCGCACGCCTCGCCGCAGCGCCGCTATGCCAGCACGCCGCTGGCCAGCGCCCAGCGCATCGCCGGCTGGGAAGCGACGCCCACACCCCTGCGCCGCGCCAGCCAGGAAACGCCCGCGCGCTACGCCTTCATCGGCGGGCGCGCCACGCCCGCGCACTTCCCGCAAGATGCATGGCGCGCCTGCATGCTGCATGCGCTGCGCCAGGGTGGCCAGGCGCGCGGCCGCTATGGCCCGGTGGAAGGCTTGCCCGGCTTGCGCGCGGCGATCGCAGGCCATGCCGCCTTCAGCCGCGGCATCCATTGCACCGAGGAACAAGTGCTGGTCACCAGCGGCGCGCAGCAAGCCTTGCAACTGCTGGCGCAAACTTTGCTGGAGCCGGGCGACACGGTTGCCGTGGAAGAACCCGGCTACCCCGTGGCGCGCGCCGTATTCGCCAGCCAGGGCGCGCGCGTGGTGGGCATCGACGTGGACGAGGATGGCCTCGTCGTCGCGCAAATCCCCGACGGCACGCGCTTGATCTATGTCACGCCTGCGCATCAATTCCCGCTCGGCATGCCGATGAGCATGGCGCGCCGCCATGCCTTGCTGGAGCGTGCCCGGCAGTTGGGGGCCATCATCATCGAGGACGATTACGACAGCGCCTTCCGCTATGAAGGCCGGCCCGAGGATGCGCTGCAAAGCATGGACCGCTATGGCGTCGTGGCGCACGTGGGCAGCTTTTCCAAGATCATGCTGCCGGAATTGCGGCTCGGCTATGTGGTGCTGCCGCAAGCCATCGTGGCCGCCATGCAGACGGTGAAATACCTGAGCGATTGCCATACGGCCAACCTGGGCCAGCATGCGCTGGCCAAGTTCATCGTCGACGGCCATTTGCTGCGCCATATCCGCCGCTGCCACGACATTTATGCGGGACGGCGCGAGCGGCTGCAGCACTGGTTCAACGGCCCGTTGTCGCCGTGGTTCCGCCTGGTGCCCGCCAGCGCCGGTTTCCACGTGGCGGCGCTGGCGCCAGCGCCGCTCGATATCGCCGAATTGCTGCGCCGCGCGCGCCTGGCCGACGTCAGCCTGTATGCGCTGGCCAGCTTTTACCATGGCCCCGCCCGCCACGAAGGCCTGTTCCTCGGCTATGGCGCCATCGACAAGCTCGATATCGACACGGCGCTGGCCCGTGTGCTGGCGATCCTGCAAGAGATCGCTCCCCTGCCCCTCAGCGCGGTTGCCAGCGATAGTGCCCCGTAATCGGATAGCTGAATAAAATGTTTTCCTCGCGCGCGCCCTCGCCGATGTTGTGGATGATCAGCGGCACGCCGCTCCACGACTGTTTGTCGCTGACGATGCCGATGTGGGTCAGGTTGCGCGGCAGGCGCCATGTGACGATGTCGCCCGCGCGGTAAGCGTTCGCTTCCTTACTTGGCCGCAAGCTGGTGCCGTGGCGGGCAAAGTAGGTGCCCAGGTTCGGCACGCGCCGGTGGTCGATATTGCGGTCCGGCCCTTTCATCTGCCAGCGTCCCTGCTGCTGGTACACCTGCCACGCCTTGCGCATGTCTTCGTGCACCAGCACCTGCAAGTCCTGCCCCAGCTGGCGGTAGGCCCGAACGACCACGTCCGTGCACACGCCCCGCTCCAGCGGCACGTCGCCGCCCGGATAAGCGAGCCGTTCGTAGCGCGGGTCGTACTGCACGGTCACGCCCACCTGCTTGCGGGCGGCGGCAACGAGGGCATGCGCAGTGGCAGGGATTGCCGACGCCAGCATGGGCGCCAGGGCAAGTATCACGGTGAAAAGCAGTTTGATGGGCATCAACGTCGGGGCTTGAGTGTAAATGCCAACTGTATCGCAGCGGCAAGAAAAACGTCGGGCGCTAGGCTGCGGCCAGCTGCGCCAGGTGGCCAGGGAAATCCACGGCCGGACCGGCCGCATTGACGGTGTCGAAATAATCGTGCCAGCCCGTGGCGGCAATGCCGGCCAGCAAGGCGTCCAGTGCCGCCTCGTCCGGGAAGCGCCAGACGGCATAGAATTGTTGCACGGCCGCATGCAGCTTGCCGCCATCGATGGCGCCCATGGCCAGCGCTTCGGCGCCGCTGCCGGACAAGGCCGCCATGCCGGCGCCCACCTTGGCGAAATACGATTGGCGCGCGGCGCCATCGAGGGCCAGCCAGGCGGGTTTCGGGCGGTACAGCTCTAACAGATAATGCATGGTTTCTCCTTCGATGATGAATGATCAGGCCAGCGAGCGCAGGGCGCGCTTGCAGATGCGTGCCGTGGCGGCAACGGGGCTTTCCAGCAGCCATTGCGCGCACAGGCTGCGCACCCAGTCCGGCTGGCTCTTGGCCGCATCGTTGAGCCAGTTGGCCACGGAATCTTGCACGTAGACGGCCAGGTCGGCTCGCAAGGGCTGCAACAGGGGCAAGGCCAGCTGCGGCTGCTCTCTTAATTGGGCGATATGCGCGCACCACACGCCGCGCGGACGCAGCGCTTCGCAGGCAAAGCGGCGCACTCTGTCCGACGGGTCCGCCGTCCACGGCGCCAGCAAGCGAATGGCTTCGTCAAGACTCGCCGCCATTCGGGGCCGCAGCGCCAGCCAGGCCCATTCGCGCACGCCAAAGTGGCCATCGTCGGCCAGCGGACGCATGGCGGCCAGTTGTTGCGGCAGGGTACTGCCAGCCTGGGCGGCGATGGCAAAGCAAGCCCATCCACGTACCGTGTCGGATGGATGCGCTTGCAGCACAGCCAGGTCGGCATCGGCCTCCAGCAGCAATTGCGCCGCCAAGGCCATGCGCCGGGTGATGCCCGCAGCAGCCTGCGCGCGCATCCGCTCCAGCCGGGCGGCACCGATGTCGGGTACGGCTGCAGCCAGCAGCTGGGCGAAATCGATGGCCAGCCCTTCCGTCAGGGTGGCGCTGGCTACGCTGCCCCCATTCAGCAGGGCCAGGCGCGCGGGAGCGATGTCGGCGATGCCACGGCTCATGCAGCACCCCGGTCCGTCTTGCGCCAGGCTTTTTCCAGCAGCGCACTCAACAATTGCATTTCCTCGGCCGTGAAATCGGCAAACAGGCTGGCGATCCATTGCGCGTGTTCATCGACCAGGGTGGCGGCGGCAGCGTCTCCCTTGGCGCTCAGGCGCACCAGCAGCTTGCGCCGGTCGACCTGGTCAGGATGGCGCGCCAGGAAACCATCGCGCTCCAGGCCGTCGAGCAAGCCCGTGATGGTGCCGCGCGTCACGCCGGCCCGCTCGGCCAATGCATGCGGCGAGAGTCCGTCAGGCACGTCGCGCAGCAGTGACAACAGCACAAATTTCCCTTCCGACAAGCCGTGCCGGCCCAGGCGCGTGGCGCAATCGGCATCGATGGCGGACGCCAGGCCCAGCACTTCAAAGCACAGGCGCAAGCGCGCCGTGGACTGCGTCATGTCGAAACCGCTGGCGCGGCGCTGCACGTCACCCAGCAGGGCCGTGTATTTCTGTTCGAGCTTTATCATATGGCGCAATATAATATGGCGCCATACTAAATGTCAAATACAAACCCGTGACGCTTTTCCTGGCGGCTCACAGGCGGGCTTTGTCCCTGGCCCAGGCGATGATGGCTTGCGCATCGATGGCGCCCGGCTGGCGCGCCACTTCCACGCCGCGCACAAACAGGGCCAGGGTGGGAATGCTGCGGATATTGAAACGGCTGCCCAGGTCCGGCGACGCTTCCGTATTGACCTTGACGACACGGAACGCCGGCTCCAGCGTCCTGGCCGCTTGCACATAGAATGGCGCCATGCTGCGGCACGGGCCACACCAGGGCGCCCAGAAGTCCACCAGCACGGGAATGTCGCTGCGTTCGATATGCTTGAGGAAACGGGCGCTGGCCAGGTCCACGGGCTGGCCCGTAAACAAATCTTTCTGGCACTTGCCGCAAGTGGGCTGTTCAATCAGACGCGCGGCCGGCAAGCGGTTGACGGCGTCACAATGGGGGCACACGATGTGCAGGGAGTCTGGCGTGGTCGGGGTCATGGCATTCCTGGAAAGGGTAGCGTACGGTTGCCGGACATTTTACGGCGTATCGTGCGGCGGCGCTTATCTGCCTGGTCCACTATAGTGTGCTGGAACGGCGCGCATATTGCCCAGCCAGCCAAGGAGAAACATGCCTGATGTCGCAAACAACATGGAGCTGAAGAACGCCGAGCTGGCTGCCGCCCTGGCCGTGCAGCGTGCCGCCTGCCTGGCCCACCCCGTGCCGACTCTGGCCGAGCGCAAACGCGACCTGCACACCTTGCAGCGCTTCATCCGCGAGCATAAAGACGCGCTGTGCGAGGCGATCAGCGCCGACTATGGCAACCGTTCACGGCACGAAACCTTGCTGGCGGAGATCTTTCCCGCCATCGACGGCATAGACCATGTCGTGAGCCACTTGAAAAGATGGATGAAACCGCAACGCCGCAATGTCGACTGGCGCACCTTCCCTGGCGCCCACAACCGCGTGCTGCCCCAGCCGCTGGGCGTGGTGGGCGTGATCGTGCCGTGGAATTTCCCCGTCAACCTGAGCCTGGTGCCCTTGACCTACATCCTCGCCGCCGGCAACCGCGCCATGGTCAAGATGAGCGAGAATTCGCGCCACCTGGCGCAGCTATTGATCGAGACGATGCCCGCCTATTTTCCGCCGGACAAACTGCAGTTTTTTGACGAGACGGGCGGCGTGGGCATCGCTTTTTCACAACTGCCGTTCGACCACCTGCTGTTTACGGGTTCCGGCCAGACGGGCCGCGCCGTCATGGCGGCGGCCGCGCGCAATCTGTGCCCCGTCACCCTGGAACTGGGCGGCAAGGCGCCGGCCATCGTCTGCGCCGATTTCGATGTGCGCACGGCAGCCGAACGCATCCTCTTCGTCAAATACCTGAACGCGGGGCAAATCTGCACCAGCGTCGACCACGCCTGGCTACCCGAGGCCAGCATCGCCGCCTTCGTCGAGCATGCGCGCCAGATCATGCCCACGCGCTACGCGCGGCTGGACACGCCCGATTACACCTCCATCATCGACGAAGCCGCCTTTGAGCGCCTGCTGCAAGCGCTCGATGAAGCGCGCGCGCGGGGCGCGCAAGTGATTTCGCTGTTGCCCGGGCCAGCGTATGACCGCGCCACGCGCAAGATCGCGCCGCACATCGTGCTCGACGCCCCCGCAGACAGCCTGCTGCTGACACGGGAAATCTTCGGCCCCATCCTGCCGCTGCGCGGCTATACAGATCTGCACACGGTGATCGACAGCATCAACGGGGGACCGCGCCCGCTGGCCATCTATCCGTTCAGCAACCAGGCAGATACCATACAGCGGCTGATCGACACGGTGATGTCGGGCGGCGTGTCCGTCAACGACGCCCTGTACCACGTGGGCCAGCACGATCTGCCCTTCGGCGGCGTGGGCGAGTCCGGCATGGGCCACTACCACGGGGTCGAAGGTTTTCACACCTTCAGCAAGCTGCGCCCCGTGTTCTATCAGGCGCGCTACAGCGCCTTGAAACTGCTGTGGCCGCCATACGGCAAGCTGGCCAGCCGCATATTGAACTTCCTGACCCGCTGATTACAGGAACAGCGAGGCGGCGATGGCCCACATGACGAGGGCGATAATGCCGTCGAGCACGCGCCAGGCCATGGGCTTGGCAAACACGGGCGCCAGGTAGCGGGCGCCAAAGCCCAGCAGGAAGAACCACAGGGCCGACGCCATGATGGCGCCGCCGGCGAAGTAGAAGCGTCCCACGCCTTCATGCTGGCCGCCGATCGAACCGAGCAAAATCACCGTGTCGAGGAAGGCGTGCGGGTTCAGCAGGCTGAACGCCAGCGCCGCGCCGATCACGGCCCAGTACCCTTCAGGCGACTTGGCCGCCGACACCGTCATGGCCGTTGGACGCCAGGCCGACTTGGCAGCGCGCATGCCGTAGGCGATCAGAAAGGTGGCGCCAGCGGCCTTGGCCCACAGCAGGAAATCAGGATTGTCGGCAATAAAAGTGCCCATGCCGGCCACACCGGCCGTGATCAGGATGGCGTCGCACAGCAAACAGACGAGTATGCAGGTGAGCACGTAATGGCGCTTCAGCCCCTGCTTGAGCAAGAATGCGTTTTGCGTGCCGATGGCCACGATCAGGCTCGCTCCGAGCCCCATGCCTTTCAAGAAAATTGCGCTGTCCATATCGATTCCTTTCAATTGCTTTCCATCACGCGCACGGCCGCCCACGCTCTGCCGGCAACGGCAAAGTCATCAGAGGTAGGTGGAGGGTGGTGCGGAACCAGGAGGACCGCGCGGGAGAGTGGAGTTGTTACCCTATTTCAACAGTGTAAAGAAAAAGTAAATATAAGTATAATGAATGATTCTAACCATATATAAGAGAATCTTATGCGCGTCGTCGATTACCGTGGATTGGCCGCCCTCGACGCCGTGATCGGCCTGGGCAGCTTTGAAAAGGCCGCGCAGGCGCTGGCGATCAGCCAACCGGCCGTGTCGCAGCGCATCCGCACCCTGGAAAACCTGGAAGGCACTTTATTGATCATCCGCAGCCACCCGCCCCTGCCCACGGAAGCGGGCCAGCGCCTGATCGCCCATTACCGCCAAGTCAAGCTGCTCGAGGCGGCGCTCGACGCCCAACCCGGCCCCACCACGCAATTGCCGGAACTGGCCATCGCCGTCAACGCCGACAGCGCCGCCACCTGGATCCCGGAAGCGCTGGGCCCGCTACTCTCGCCACCATCCTGCCTGCTCGATATCCGCCTCGACGACCAGGACCACACCCTGAGCCAGCTGCGCGAAGGCCGCGTGTTTGCCTGCGTCACCAGCGCCAACGACCTGGTGGCCGGCACCACGGCCACGCCGCTGGGCGGCATGCGCTATCTGTGCGTGGCCTCGCCCGCGTTCGCGCTGCAATGGTTTCGCCATGGTTTTACGGTGGAAGCCGTCAGCCAGGCGCCGGCCATCACGTTTGGCAGCAAGGATGCCCTGCACGAGCGCTATCTGCAGCACCGCCTCGGCTATACGGGCCGCTATCCGCACCATGTGCTCGGTTCGGCACGCGACTTCGTGCGCTTCATCGAAGCGGGCTATGCCTACGGCATGGTGCCTTTGCTGCAGGCGGAAACGGCGCTGGCCGCGGGCAGGCTGGTTGACGTGGCGGCCGGGCAAGCGCTCGATGTGCCCCTGACCTGGCATGCCTGGGATATCCAGACGCCCCTCACGCGCACCTTGTCGGACGCCGTCATCGCTACGGCGCGCAAATGGCTGCTGCAAGATTGAAAAAAACATGCAACAGTTACCTGCGCCAGATTGCAACTTCCCCATGTCCGCCCTGCCCTGGCTGGCCTACACTACAAACATGATCCATCACCATCAGGAGCTGGCATGACGACCCTGCGTACCACATTGCTCGGTTTGCTGGCGACCATCCCGCTCGCCGCCAGCCTGGCCGCCTGCTCACCCTTGAGCGTCATCAATGCCTTGTCGTCCGGCAGCGCCTCGCAAGTGACGCGGGGCCTGGCCTACGGCCCCCTGCCACGGCAAAAACTCGATGTCTACGCCCCAAAAATCCGCACGGGGCCCGTACCCGTGGTGGTGTTTTTTTATGGCGGCAACTGGACGGAGGGCGAGCGCGCCGACTATGCCTTCGTTGGCCACGCACTCGCTGCGCGCGGCTACCTGGCCGTGATCGCCGACTACCGGCTGTATCCGGAGGTGCACTACACGGAGATTTTGCAGGATGCCGCCCGCGCCGTGGCCTGGGCCGCGATGGAGTCGAGCCGCCATGGCGGCGACCCCGCCCGTTTGTTCGTGATGGGCCATAGCGCGGGCGCCTACAATGCGGCAATGGTGGCGCTCGACGCCAGCCTGCTGGCGCGCCACGGCATGCACCCGCACGACTTGCGGGGCTGGATAGGCCTGGCCGGTCCCTACGATTTCTTGCCGATCGAAAACACCACCACCCGGCCCGTCTTCTTTTACCCGGACACGCCCGCCGCTTCGCAGCCCATCCATCACGTGACGGCCGAAGCCCCGCCCGCCCTGCTGATCGCCCCCTTGCCCGGACAAGACAAGCTGGTCAATCCGCAACGCAATACGGGCGGCCTGGCCAAGGCCATGCGGGCACTGCACCGGCCCGTGACGGAAACGTATTTCGACAAGGTCAGCCATACCACCCTGGTCGCCTCGCTGGCCAGCCCCCTGCGCATGCTGGCCCCCGCACTGGACGCCGTGAGCGCCTTTATCGACGCCAACAGCAAGGTCGATACCATGCTGACACCTAACATGGGCGCGGGCGCGGGCGTGGGCACGGATGGGCGGGAAGTTCCTGCCACGCCGCCACATCCTGCAATGGCGCAGAGCGCCGCCACGCAGGCTGCCGTCGCGCACACCCACGACAAAACGCCCGCCCCCTGAAGGACGGGCGCTCTGCCCAGACCACTACGCATGATGCTGAGCCAGCTAAGAACATCCCAAGGCTAGCCCCTCGCGATGCGAAGGCAGCTGCCATTCAGCTACCGGGAGCAGCCCGCTTACTCTTTACGGCTGGCGCCGCTGGTTTTGCTTTGTGCGGCGCCCGCTTGCGATGCGCTGCCGCTGGCGGAGCTTTCGCTGCCGGCCGACTGCTGGCTACCCTGCTGGCTGGCGCTTTGCAGGCTTTGACCGTCACGGCTTTGCGCGCCGCGCTGCTGGTCGCGGTTGGCGCCGTTTTGATGGTAAGCCTGGAACGGTTCGGCGACGCGCTGCATGGCTTCCTGCTGCTTGCGCACGTTTTTCTGCGTTTCTTCCGCAGCCGTGCGGGCCACTTCTTCGGCCAGTGCCTTGGCAGTACGGCTCGTTTCATTCACATGCTGCTCGGCCACGTTGGCCAGTTCGACCTGCGTATCGGCGGCCAGACGCGACAGTTGTTGCTGATACTTGCGCAATTGCTCGGCGGCTGGCTGGCCCGCTGCGGCAGCCACCTGGAACGCATCTTCAGCGCGCTCGACCGTCAGCAGGTTCTGGCTGGTAACGGTGCCTTCTTCCAGCAAGCCTTGCGCCAGCTGCATGTTCAGGTCATTGAAGTGCTGCACCGACTGGAACATGGACTTCGACAGGCTATTGAAAAAAGCCAGTTGCGCTTCCAGGTGGTTTTTGACGGCAGGGGTAACACTACGGGAATATGGATACATGGAGTTCCTCATTAAATAGCGGTTGGGTAGATACAAGGCGACACCGGTTGTCGAACGGTGAAGCAGACGACCGGGCTACGCCACGAAACGCGAAAAAACATATCCGATTGGTGGGAAGATGCTTTGCAACGCGAGTCCCAAGGCTACGTGAGCACCGCAGGTGAGGGATGATCTGGATCAAAGGTGCGCTAAGCTGCGCAGAAAGTTTTGGCTGGACTGCTTGCCCTTGGCAAACGTCAGTGACAGGAAGGAAAATCTGTGCCTGGCACGCTCAACGCGCGGCGCCGGTGCCCGGCACGACGGGCTTGTAGCCATGGCTGCGCAGCGAGGCTTCCAGCCAGCGGTTGCCATACCAGCCACGTGCCAGCAGGTAACTGAGCTCTGCGGCGGCCATCAGCAGCATCATCGGACCGATGTGCAGTTCGGTGGCCAGATGGCTGCCAAACCACAGGCAGACATCCATCGCCAGCATCAGCAGCAACAGCCACCAGCGGCGCTTGGCCACGGCCCAGAACGAGCCCAGCAACAGAGCCGGCCAGGAAAATCCCGCTTTCACGTAGGCATAGCGGCCCGCATCGTCGGCAAACAGGGTGGCGCTGTGCTTCATGCTGCTCTCTTCTGGTAATGACCGGTGTCAGGGTTCGGGATGGTGGCAGACGGCTTCGACATTGTGACCGTCCGGCCCCAGCACGAAGGCGCCATAGTAATTCGGGTGATACATGGCGCGGATGCCGGGGGCGCCGTTATCCTTGCCGCCCGCTGCCAGTGCAGCCTGGTAAAACGCATCGACCTGGGCGCGGTTGTCCGCCGCGAAGGCCAGATGCATGCCGGCATGCGGCGTGCCGCCCACGCCAAACCAGAAATCGGGCTTGCCCTCCTTGCCCAGGCCTACCCAGCCCTGCTCTTCCATCACCACCGCCACGCCCAGAGGCGCCAGGGCGGCCGAAAAGAAGGCCTTGCTGGCCTGGGCATCGCTGACATTCAAACCGATGTGATCAAGAATCATGATGGTGCTCCTTGCAGGTAAGGGGACAGGTAAGGGGATAGGAAGCGCAGTATGCGCCAATATTGCCTTTTAAGCAAGCAAGGCTGCAAATCCTGCGCGTAGCGGAGAATGCCCGCGCAGTTGCCCCGCAGTGTTGGCTGTGCGCCCGCCTCGCCTAGCGCAGGTTGCCCGTATGACCGAGCGAATAGCGGCCCGGCTGCGGCCACACGGTCAGGCCGTGCGGTTCCTGGCCGACTTTCACTTTCGACACGTCGCCACTGTTCGTATCGATACGGTAGACCACGTCGTCGAAACGGCCGGACAGCCACAGATACTTACCATCGGCGCTCACATTGCCCATGTCGGGGCTGCCGCCGCCGGGAATCGGCCAGTTCGCCACCACTTTTTCGGTGGCGAAATCGATCACGCTGACGCTGCCCTTGCCATTGCGCTTGCCGTGGATGCGGTGCGTGCCGCGGTTGGCCACGTACAGTTTCTTGCCGTCACGGCTCGGGTAGAGGCCATGCGCGCCCACGCCCGTCTGGATGAAGCCGATTTCCTTCAGGGTGGCGCCATCGACGATGTGCACGCCGTCGGCATCCATGTCGGCGATAAAGAATTTCTTGCCGTCCGGCGAGATGCGTATGTCTTGCGGCATGCCCTTCTTGACGCTGCAGATTTCATTCGCGGGACCGCCCACGGGGCCGGACTCGGCAAAGCGCTTGGCCGGCATCTGCAATTTCAGGTAGCCGTCGACCTTGCGCCCCACCAGATCGATCTTGGCGATGGTGCCGTCGAACTCGCAAGTGAACATGGCGTAGCGGCCGTCATTCGAGAAATCCGCATGGTTGATGCCGCCGCACTGGGGCGTGTCGATCGAATACTGTACCGCCATGGTCTTGGGATCGCGGAAATCGAGGCGGTGGCGCGCTTCGGCCACGACGATGGCCGACTTGCCATCCGGCGTGAAATACATATTATAGGGGTCGTCGACGGGCACTTCCTTGCCCGGCTTGCCCGTCAAGGGGTCGACCGGCGTCAGACTGCCCTTGTCCGTGCGTTCGGCATTGTTCGCCACCCACAGCGTGCGCAAGTCCCACGACGGCACCACGTGCTGCGGGCCGCTGCCGACCTTGAACTTGTCGACCACTTTCAGGCTGTCCTGGTCGATCACGTAGACATCGTTCGAACGCAGGTTCGGCACGTAGACTCTGCGCAAGTGATCCTTGACGACGGGGCTCATATTGCTGCTGGCGATGCTGCCGTACACGTTTTTCGGGTCCACCAGCGGCGGCATGCCCGGCAGCGGCGAATACGCGGCAGCCGGCGCTACAGCAGCAGCGGCAGGAGCCGGCGTGCTGGCGCCGATGACCTGGCTGGCCACGCCCAGGCCGGCCAGTGCGGCAGCCAGGGCGGACAAGGTGACGATGGTACGTCGTTGAGATTTTTTCATGTGATTTCGCGTCATTTCGTTGCAAAAGCCGGAAGTTCAGCACTTCCGGCGGAGAATTTACTTGTTGCGTTGCAGCAATTTCTTGATGGCGGCCACCGAGGTGTCCACCTGCAGCTTAATGCCGATCTGGCCCAGTTCAGCCGTGGCACGCGTGGCGTCGCCGCGCACGCCGTCCGCCACGCCGGGCTTGGGTCCGTGCGCCATGGCCTCGCTGCGCACCAGCGACGGGTCCGTCGCCAGCATCAGCGCCGCGTCCGCCAAGCCCGCGTGCAGGCCGATCTCGGCGCTGCTGTAGCCGCGCTTTTGCAGCTCGGCAATATATTGCGATTGCGTGATGTCATAGTAGTCGAGCAAGGCATACGCACGCGCATCTTTCGCCGTGGAAGCTTTGCCCCAGGCCCGATTCAGCTTATTCGCCACATTCTGCTCGTTCTTCTGGTAACCGCCGTGATCGCCGAGGAAAATGATGTCCCGAAAACCATGCTGGCGCAGGCTGGCGGCCGCCCCTTCCAGCACGGCTTCGAAAGCGGCGGGCGGTATCGAGATCGTACCGGCAAAGCGCATGTGGCCAGCCGGTGGAGAAATACTGCCTTCCGGCACGTAGGACACGACGGGCGCGACAATGGTATTGCCCAGCTTTTGCGCAATTTGCCGCGCCAACAGAGCGGCGCGCACATTGTGCTTGCCCAGCGCGATATACGGCCCGCTCTGCTCGACGCCGCCGATCGGCACCAGCACGGTGGTGGCGCCGTGGTCGATACGGCTGCGCAACTCCGTGCTGGTCAGCTCTTCCAGCATGACGCTGCTGCCGGCAGGCGTGGCCGCCAGAGCGGACGCCGCAGGAATCAGGCAGAACAGGGTCAGGGCAAACACGGAGCCGAATGGCTTGGACAGAATGGAAGGCGCGCGCGGCGCAAGGGGTACATTCGGCAGGGGGAACTGCAGCGTCATAAGCAAACATCTTTCCGAGGTCTAAGCGTGACGCCGTGCCCGGCCTTGCCAGGCAAGCTGGCTGCCACGCAGGAATTGTATTCCATCATGACAGGAAGGGCACGTTAATTTGACGCGGTGCTTTGCAAGGAATTGACGTGGGGGAACTATCTGTCAGACGATGCTCGCCTTGACCCCGTCCACCTCGCCATCATGGAGAGTCGCGTGGCGCTTCTCGGCATAGGCCTTGAGAGAGCCCATCGTTTTGGGTAGCCCTTGCCGGACTTGTTTGGCAACGCCTGGCCCGAACAGAAAGGCCAGCGCTCCAGTGAACCATACGCGGTGAACGACTGCCGAGCCGCCGTCTACGGAAGTAACCGTGTGCTCGAAGTGGATGCGGAACAGGGGGATGTAGCCCTCGACGGTGAACGAGCGGCCTGCAGTGCGCTCGGTAACCACCATTGCAATACCCATCCCCTTGTCCGGCACTATCCTGCCCTGTGTTCCAGCGGCGAATGGTCCATTGAGGCGAGCTTGCTTTGTGTCCGAATCCCACAGGTGCCATCGGTCGACTTCGCTCCAGATTTGATCGATGAGCGTGGGCGGGACGGCAATGTGGATGCTTTCTTCGATTTGCATCAATTAGGTTCTCCCTACTATTATCAATAGAATGGAATTCCGGCTGTACTAGCCGGGCCATGACGACCGCCTTGCTTGAGCCTGTCCAAGCGCTTTGCCAGTGAGCAGGCGCGCTTGACAAGGCAAGTGGCCAGGCATGTATGTCACACCTGGGCGCGATGCTACCCTAGAAACGCTGCCCAAGAGCACCTTGGATGTTGAGAGATTATGAACGCAGCACGTTGGCGGGCTGAAGAGCTAAAGCATCACTCTGCGGATATCGTCTGGCTTGATGCCGAGGGCACTCGCCGTGCCTATGATGTAGTGGGCCTGCATGACTCGAAGACGCATCTCGGCTTGAACATTAACACCGTAGATTCCATCGAGCGGTTCGCATTCGGCAATGATGCGGCCATCGCGACCAAGTGCTTACGTGCTTGCGTACCGGAAATTCAGCAGGTCGTGGTTGTGTTTGGAGAAGACGAAAGCTTTATATGCAGCAGTGTGTTCCTGGTGAACATTGGTCGCATATTTTTTGTCCCTTCACGTGACGATGCGATGGTCTATTCGAACGACACGCCGCTTATCCTGTTTTATAGCCATGAAAATGAATTCGAGGTGGGGCAGCGAATTGTCTTTGATTAAAGGCCAAGTTCGGCCTATTGTGTTGAAGAAGTGGAGCGGCAACAATTTCGGGAGGTCTCAGACTTCCAAGCAGGCGGTGATCGTTCAATAGCGGCGGTTCTGACCAGTCTGGGTTGGCAGGATTTCTATCTAAACGTCAACGTACCCGCGCTTTTCAACACATTAGGCCAAAATCAGTCATTGTCAGCCGCGTCAACTCGACGTTGCGCAGCGCTTCGCGCTCAAGCCGACGGCTTGATTGGATACGATTGAGGTAGCCATAGATGTAGAGCTTGAGTAGCACGGCTGGGTGATAGGCTCTGTTTTTGCCGGCTGCACACGCTCGAAACCGAGTTCGCCCAGGTCGAGTTCGTCGACAAAGACATCGACAACCCGAACCGGATTGTTCTCGGCAACGTAATCGTCCAGCAGCTCAGGCAGCAACGTACCCTGGCCTCGGTATTCACCCTCGATAAATCGTTTCATCTGGCACCTGTATTGATGAGATACTGGCTTAACGTTTACTCAACGGCATCCGTTTACACAAAACCGCGCTTTTACACAGCCTGGGCCATTTGCGGACGTTGGGGGGGCTGATTATTCAAGGCAACGATAGCTCGCAATAAAAATCCCGCACGTCAAGCACAAGGATGTGTTTCGAATTTGGCGCATTCACAAAGAGCTAATAGCTGCGCAGGTAGATTCTTAGTTTTGAGCGGCAACTGATTTCACTTCAGCTCGGTGTTGCTGAACAACTCAGTCGTCCAGTCGGCGAACGCTCGCATCGCCGGAGATAAAAAGCGGTGATGGGGGTAGAGCAATGATACCGGCATCGGCGCCGGCCGCCTGTCGGCCAGCACCTCGACCAATTCTCCGGCCTGCAATTGGTCCGTTACCAGAATCTCAGCTAACTGCATCAAGCCGAAACCATCAAGGCATAACTTGATGTACAGCTCTGTCTCGTTGACCGCCACCGCGCCCGGCACCGGGACGGCAATGCTGATACCCTCTTCGACGAAATGCAGATCGCTCCCTCGCCGCGTCGTGTTGGAAAAGTAGTGGACCGCCCGGTGTGCTGGCAAATCCTCCAGGACCTCGGGAACACCGTGTTCGGCCAGGTAGGAAGGCGTCGCGCAGGTGATCCGGTTCAGCTCGCCCAGGCGTCGCGCGACCAGCGCCGAGTCATCGAGGCTGCCGGTGCGGATGACGCAATCGACACCTTCCTGTATCAAGTCCACCTGGCGATCATTTACGCCGATCATCAGGTAGATATCCGGGTAGCGCTGCTGGAATTGCCGCAACTGCGGCAGGATTACGGCATGGGCAATGCCGCCAGGCATATCCACGCGCAGGCGTCCTTGCGGGCGCTCGTTCGAGCCTTGCAGGCTCGATTCGGTGTCGGCTATCAGGTCGAGTATTTCGCGGCAACGGTGGACGTAGCGCTCGCCTTCCGGTGTCAGGCTGAGGTTTCTGGTGGAACGATTCAGCAAGCGTGTCTGCAAATGTTTTTCCAGCCGCTTGATGATGCCGGTGACCGACGATGCTGGCAAGCCCAGGGTCTCTGCTGCGCGTACAAAACTCTTGCTCTCGACCACGCGAAGGAATACCTGCATTGCTTGTATGCGATCCATGTCTTGTCCGTGTGGCGCTAAAGAAACGGCACTATACCCCAACATTGTTTGGATTTTCTGCATGCTGAAAACTTCCTGGGCTGCTTTTTCTGCGTTGCTGCGCCTGCTACAGTGCAGGCATCATACCTACAGGAGAAACAACAATGTCCGATCAGGACCGCCAACTGCTGGTGCCGCTAAGCTATCCGATGAACCAAACGGATCCTAACGCCACGTCTCTAAACATTCTCGTGCTCGGTGCCGGGGAACTCGGCCTCCCGGTGCTACGCAATCTTGCGCGCCGCGCGAAGGATGTGGACGGTGAAAAAATCAGCGTGCTGCTGCGCGCAAGTGCCGTAGAGTCCAGTGCATCAGGCAGGCAACATGATATCGCGGAGATCCGAGGTCTTGGGATCGAGATCGTCATAGGCGACCTTGTGAAGAGCTCCATTGATGAGCTCGCGGGAGTATTTGCGCAATATGACACAGTAATCGGTTGCGCAGGCTATGCCGCAGGAATCGACACGCCAATGAAGTTGGCGCGGGCGGCCTTGCAGGCGCGGATCCCGAGGTACTTCCCATGGCAGTTCGGGGTCGATTTTGACGTGATCGGTCGTGGCAGTCCACAGGACATCTTCGACGCACAGTTGGACGTGCGCGAGTTGCTGCGCAGTCAGCACCAGACTGAGTGGGTCATCATCTCGACAGGGATGTTTATGAGCTACCTGTTTGAGCCGGAATTCGGTGTTGTTGACCTGCAAAACGACGCAGTCCACGCCCTGGGTAGCCTTGACACCGCTGTGACGCTGACGACTCCGCACGATATCGGAGCGCTGACTGCCGAGATCGTGTTCGCCAAACCCCGTATCCGGAACGAGATCGTGTATCTAGCTGGCGACACCGTGACTTACGGGGAGGTCGCCGACAAGCTTCAAGCGGCCCTTGGCCGCCCCTTCAGGCGTTCGGAGTGGAGCGTGCAGTATTTGTTGGACGAGCTGGCGCGCGATCCGCAAAATATGATGCGTAAGTATCGTGCGGCCTTTGCTCAGGGGCGGGGTGTCGCGTGGGACAAGCGTGGCACGTTCAATCAACTCCGCACCCTTCCTGTCACCGACGTTGCATCATGGATCAATGCAAGTCTTATTTCGGGTCACAGCAAGTAATTGTGAGTCCGACCGTCTAGGCAAACGGCATCGACGGCAGCCCCCCTGACCTGCTCCGGGCAGTTGGTTCGGTGACAGCCGCAAGAAATTACTCAGAAGCAATCTTTCCCTCGGAAACGCGACGCAGGAAAGCTACCGGATCCTGCGCAGCTTTTCGTTTCGCCTCACGTTGTGCTCGATGCATAGTCCTATTGACGGTTGACAGCGCGAAGATCCAAGATGGGGCGCAAACGGACTCACGCGCCCGAAAGTCAGGCTGATACCCTAATTGCTGCGGAACCGGACGGCGCCGCCCACCTTCCCTTCCGCCCGGCCAGCCCGAACAACTTTACTGCCACTCGCCATAGCTGCAGAACATCAACGCTCCCGCATGGGACAGCGCCACCACCAAAACCCCGGCGTACCGGGGCAGTCACAAGGTTCAGCCGCGGGCGCTGCGGCCCGGTAGCGCCAGGCGGCGGCTGGCGGCGCTTGAAACCGGGGCCGGCAAGCCGCCCGCCACTTTCAACGATTTTGCCTGGGCATCGCCGCGCAGGCGGAACACGGCCACTACGTCGACCAGTTCCACGGCGCGCTCTTGCAGCGAAGACGCTGCGGCGGCCGCCTCTTCCACCAGGGCCGCATTTTGCTGGGTCACCTGGTCCATCTGGGAAATGGCCTGGTTCACTTGCTCGATACCGGCGCTTTGCTCGTGGCTGGCGTTGGCGATGTCGCCCATGATGTCCGTCACGCGACGGATGCTGGCGACGATTTCTTCCATCGTCGCGCCGGCCTGGTCGACCAGCACGCTGCCCGTGTTGACTTTATCCACGGAATCCTCGATCAAGCCCTTGATTTCCTTGGCGGCCGCCGCCGAGCGCTGCGCCAGGTTGCGCACCTCGGTGGCGACCACGGCGAAGCCACGGCCCTGCTCGCCCGCGCGCGCCGCTTCGACGGCCGCATTCAGCGCCAAAATATTGGTTTGGAAGGCAATGCCGTCGATCACGCCGATAATATCGGCGATCTTCTTCGCCGATTCATTGATGGAGCCCATCGTGCCCACCACTTGCGCCACCACGGCGCCACCCTTGCGGGCCACGTCCGAGGCGGACACGGCCAGGGTATTCGCCTGGCGCGCATTGTCCGTGTTCTGGCGCACGGCCGAGGTCAGCTCTTCCAGGCTGGAGGCCGTTTCTTCCAGCGACGACGCCTGCTGCTCCGTGCGCACGGACAAGTCCGCGTTGCCGGCGGAAATCTGCGCGGCCGCCACGCTGACCGTATCGGCCGAGGTGCGCACGGTGGCGATCACGTCGACGATGCGTTCGAGGAATTTATTGAAGGCGGTGGCCGTGCGGCCCACTTCATCCATGCGCGCGACGGGCATGGCGGCGGACAGGTCCAGCGAGGCGCTAACCCTCTCCAGCGTATGTTCGATATTGCCCAGGCCGCCGCTAATGGTGCGGTAGATATGCCAGGCCAGCGCGCCCGTCAGCAGCACGGCCACGCCCAGCACGGCCAGCATGGTATTGAATGCCGTGTCGTAGGCGGCCAGGCTTTCGGCCTTCACGTCATCGACCAGCTTGTTGTTGTAGGCGATATGGTCATCCATGCTTTTTTTCGCGGCGGCGGCCGTGATGGCCAGCGGCGTGCCGGCCAGCAAGGTGGCGCGCACGCCATCCATGTCGCCCGCGTAGGCGGCGGCAAAGAATGGCGCCAGCGCGCGGCGGTACGCTTGCATGGCGGCCTGGTCGGCGTCGAGCATCTTGCTGTCCGTCGCGTCGTACAGGCGCTCGGCGCGGTAGGTGGCGATGACCTTGTCGAAATTCGTGTTGGCGTCGGCCACGGCCTTGTCCAGCGCCGTCTTGTCGGCCAGGTTAGAAAACACGGACAGGCGATAGCCGGCCAGACGCGAATCGGCCAGGAAACCCTTGGCCGCATTCAAGCCCTGGATACTGGGAATGATGCGGTTTTGCACGGTGTCAAAACGTTCCTGGGCCCGCTGCAGCTGGATGGCGCCGCCGGCGCCCAGCAATAGCAGGGCCAGCAAGGCGATGGTGAGGGTCAGAATTAATTGCTTGGTGATATTCATGGTGTTTCACAGTCAAAAAAGCAGCCTGGCAAGGCCAGGCGGGATGAGTAGCTGCCGATCAGGTGGCCGGGACCGGTTGCCGGCGGCGCGAGCTTAGGCCGCCAGCGGGGAAGCGTCAGACGTGCGGCGCAGCAAGTCGCCATGCTGGCGGCAAAACGCCAGGCCCGCCTTGTGGCCCACGTCGAACAGCAACTGCATGTTCGAGCTGGACCAGTCCAGGGTGTCGGGCCAGTGCTGCTCCGGGATGCCGCCCATCAGGTCGAGTTTCAGCAGGCGCCGCTTGGGCTGGCCCGTGCGCGCATCCGTGTTGTGCTCGAGTTCGAACAGGCGCAGTTCGCTCTTGGAAATTTTCACCAGCGGCGTGATGATGGAGCGCACCCAGGCGTCGTACAGGTTGCGCGGCTTGCGCAGCAAGCGTTCGTCGCCGAGGATGTCGAGGATGACCAGGGTGTCTGCGTCAGCGTGTTCGCCCTTGCCTTCGATAAACGGCTCGAAATTGAGCGTGTCGAGCGCCGCGCCTTCGATGTAGTCGTCGCCATCGATGGTGGTGGGCGCATACAGGAAGGGAAACGACAAGGCCGCGCGCACGTGGATGGGTGCGATCTCGTGCTTGCCCCAGATTTGCATGCGGTGCTCGCTGAGATTGTAGGCATTGATGTAAAACTCGGGACGCATGCGCGCCACGCCCGAGAAATCCACGGCTTTTTCCAGGAAGGGCAAGTGCGCGCACAGGCCCAGGCTTTTCGCCGACAGGTCCGATGGCGACAGCGACGATACCATCAATTTCCCCCAGTCCGACCACGCCGTGGGCACGCCCGCAAACGTTTGCTGGAAGGCCTGAAAAAAAGGATTGTTGGCCGGCGGCTGGAAGGCGTCGCGGAAAGTGCTCGCCTGCATGCCCGGCTTTTGGAACACCTTGTAGTTGATCGGGATCATCTTGTAGATGCTGTCGGCCACACCCGTGTCGGCCCAGCTTTGCAAGGCCTGGCGCGGCGTGGCCTCGTGCGGCGTCGTGTAAAGCAAGCCCATCAGCACGCCGGCGCCGGAGGCGGAAATGACATCGAATTCGATGCCCTCGTCGAGAAACGCGGCCAGCGCGCCTGCGATCAAGGTGGAATTTGGTGCACCGCCACCCAGCAGCAAGCCCGTCTTGCGGGCTGGTGCCGGATGTGGCGGCGTCATACTGACTGTCTTCATGCACACTCCCTGAACGGAACCGGGCTCACGCCCTAATTGTTGGTTACTACACGCTTACTACGCTGATGCATGCCCATGTTCCAGCAACAGGAAACTATTGCAATATTGCCGAAACAGATATGAAATTAACATAATTAAATTCCTTATGGCAATTTAATTAACGCATGATGGGTATTCAGAAACGGTATAAGTTGACGGCACGCGGCGTGGCGTGACGCATCGCAGCAAATAAATATTCTGCAATGTTAGGAAAAATCTCTTTGGGGTAGGAATATTCCTCAACCGGCGGCCATGGCGGCCGCCAGGCCGTTCAGGGGGCGGGAGGGGGCGCGGAAAAATGCAGGTGGGTACACAGATGGTCAACAAAGACGCGGATTTTCGGTGACAGATGGCGGCTCGACGGCCACAGCACCCAGAACTTGCTCGCGTACAGCAAGTAGTCGCCCAGCACGGCTTGCAGTTCGCCCCGTCCGATGGCGTCGCGCACGATAAAGTCGGGCAGATACGCGAGACCCACGCCCTGCGTGGCGGCGCCGATCAAGGCTTCGATATTGTTGCAGGTCAGGGCGGTCGGCAAGCGCAGTTCGCCGCCGCTGTCGCCCTCGGCACGCTGCAGCGCCCATTCCTGCAACTTGCCCGTGGTGGGGAATTTATAGCGCACGCAGGCGTGCCCTTCCAGCGCGCGCGGCGTGGCCGGCACGCCATGGCGGGCAAAGTACGCGGGAGAACCCACGATGGCAAACGCAAACGGCCCCAGTTCACGCGCCATCAGCCGCGAATCGGTCAAGGTGCCGCTGCGCACGGCCACGTCGACGCCTTCGGCCACCACGTCGACCAGGCGGTCGTTGAAATCGAGGTCGAGTTCGATCTCGGGATACTGGCGCGTAAAATCCGCCAGCAAGGGCAGGATGATGCGGTAGCCGATCACGGGCAGGCTGACCTTGAGCTTGCCGCGCGGCGCCTCGGCCAGGTGCGACAGTTCCGCCTCGGCATCACCGAGGTCGGCCAGGATGCGCTGGCAGCGCTCGTAAAACAGCGCGCCCTCGTTGCTCAGGCTGATACGCCGCGTGCTGCGGTTGAGCAGGCGCACGCCCAGTTTTTCTTCCAGCCGCGCCACGCTCTTGCCCACGGCCGAGGCCGACACGCCGAGCAAGCGCCCGGCCGCCACATAACTGGAGGTTTCCGCCGCGCGCACGAAGGCGGCAATGCCGTTCAAATTATCCATGCCACCTCGCCCTCTCCATTAAAGAAAATTTGTCCGTTATGAGTGGATTTTCAGCCACTTTTTCATCTATTACATCCATATTATCATCAGATTCCCTCTTTCTGGAATCGTTTACCATGGATACAAATCACCGTATGAAGCCCGCCTTCCCGGCCCGGCGCGCCTTCGTGCTGGCCGCCGTCTGCCTGGCCGCGCTATGCATGCCGCTCAGTTTTACGGGGCCGGCCATCGCCATCCCCGCCATCGCCGCCGACTTGCACGGCACGCCGCTGGCGCTGGCGTGGATCACGAATGCCTTCATGCTCAGCTTTGGCGGCTGCCTGATGGTGGCCGGCGCGCTGGCCGACCGCTACGGCCGCAAGCGCGTGTTCTTGCTGGGCATGGGCGTGTTTTGCGCCGCCACGCTGGCCCTCGCGGCCGCCCCCGGCATTGTGTGGCTCGATGTGCTGCGCGCCGTCCAGGGCCTGGGCTGCGCCATGGCCCTGTCGAGCGGACTGGCGGCCCTGGCGCAGGAATTCGACGGCCCCGCCCGCGCGCGCGCCTTCAGCCTGATCGGCACGGCCTTCGGCGTGGGGCTGGCTTTCGGCCCCTTTCTGGCCGGTACCTTGATCACGCACACGGGCTGGCGCGCCATTTTTGTCGCCACGGCCGCAGCCGGCCTGACCGCCCTGCTGGCCGCCGCGCGCGCCATGCGCGAATCGCGCGACCCGCAGGCGCAGGGCGTCGATTGGCCCGGCGCGCTGACGTTTACGGGCGCCCTGTCGCTGTTTACGTATGGCTTGCTGCAGGCGCCCGACAGTGGCTGGGGCAGCGCGGCCAGCCTGGGGCTGTTCGGTGGCGCGGCCTTGCTGCTGGCCGCGTTCATCCGCGTGGAACGCCGCGCCGCGCGGCCCATGCTGGACTTGACCCTGTTCCGCCTGCCAGCCTTTGCCGGCGTGCAACTGCTGGCCGCCGCACCCGCGTTTTCCTTCGTCGTGCTGCTGGTGCTGCTGCCGGCCCGTTTCATCGGCATCGAGGGTTATAGCGCCTTCGACGCGGGGCGCATGATGATCGCCCTGTCGGCGCCCATGCTGGTGCTGCCGATCCTGGCCGGCATGGCGGCGCAGCGCATCGCCGCCGCGCACATCTGCGCCTGCGGCTTGCTGCTGGCGGCAGGCGGCTTGCTGTGGTTGTCGACCTGCGCGCCGGGCCAGGCGCCCGCTACCCTGATCGGGCCGCTGCTGCTGATCGGCTGCGGCATCAGCCTGCCCTGGGGCTTGATGGATGGCCTGGCCATCAGCGTCGTGCCCGTCGAACGGGCCGGCATGGCGGCCGGCATCTTCAATACGACGCGCGTGGCGGGCGAAGGCCTGGCGCTGGCCATCGTCAGCGCGCTGCTGGGCACCTTTACCGTGGCGGCGCTGGGCGGCACTGCCGGCATCGGCGCGCAACAGGCGGCGCATGCGGGACCGTTCCTGGCGCTGGGCGAGTTGCGCCATGCGGCGACCCTGCTGCCGCAGGTGGGCGCGGCCGAACTGGCGCAAGCGTATGGCACGGCCTTCCGCCACTTGCTGTATGTGCTGGCCAGCATGACGACGGCCTCGGCCCTGCTGATCCTGGCCTTTTTGCGTCATCCCGCCGTTGCCGCAACGGACACGGCCGCCCTGCCCGCCTGCAAGGCACAACAGTAATTCACCATCGTAGTTTCTCTTGCCGTACACGGCGGCGCCCCCGCGCCGCCGCCCGCCTTTGATGTTTCTCCGCAACACCTCAAAAGTTTAAGAAGAATTCAAAGAACAAAACTAGTTTACTGATCAAAGCGCTTTGAACTATACTCAAAGCGCTTTGAAACATAGTTAAAGCGCTTTGGTTGTGCAAATTGATGCACGCCGATCCAACACCTATAAAAACACTGGAGACACAATGAACAAATTTTTCTTGAAAGCGTTGCCAGCGGCAGTGCTCATGGCCTTGAGCGCGTCGGCCCAGGCTGCCTTGCCGATCGACTTCGGCGGCTACATCCGCTCGGGCTTCGGCACCAGCAGCGAAGGCGGCAAGGAAGCCTGTTTCGGCCTGGCCGGCGCCTCGTCCAAGTATCGTCTGGGCAATGAGTGCGAAACCTACGGCGAGCTGAAATTCGGCGGCGAAGCCTTCAAGGCAGCCAACGGCACCACCTTCCGCATCAACACCCTGGTGGCGTTTTCCGTCAACCAGAATCAGGACTGGGAACAATCGGACCCGTCGTGGCGCGAAATGAACGTGGTGGCCGACAAGATCGGCACGGGCGCCTTCGCCGAAGCGCGCGCCTGGGTCGGCAAGCGCTACTACGACCGCCAGGACGTGCACATCACCGATTACTACTTCTGGAATAACAGCGGCCCGGGCGCCGGCCTGGAAAACATCGACCTGGGCGCCGCCAAGCTGGCCTACGCCATCGTGCGCACGGCCGACGACAAGGACAGCAAGCGCATGGGCCTGTCCCACGACTTGCGCTTTTCCGGCATCAAGGTCAACCCGGACGGTGAACTGACCCTGGGCCTGCAATTCAATCAGAAACGCAATGCGCAAGGCGCGGCCCCCATCGCCAGCGGCCACTTGCTGACCATCATGCATACGCAGGGCAATCTGCTGGGCGGCTTCAACAAGGTGGCATTGCAGTACGGCAAAGGCAGCGCCGCCAACACGGGCGGCTTCAGCCTGGGTGCCGACAAGGACGACAAGGTCGTGCGCCTGACGGAACAGATCATGATCCAGCCCAAAGGCGCCTGGTCGGGCATGGGCACTTTTGTCTATGAAGACAAGCAAACGGCAGGTGTCAGCAGCAAATGGACCTCGATCGGCGCGCGTCCCGTCTACCACTTCACGGACAACTACAGCCTGGCAGTGGAGCTGGGCCACGACATCGTCAAGCCGGAAGGCGGCGAAAGCCGCAACCTGACCAAGCTGACCTTCGCGCCGCAACTGTCGGCCGGCAACAGCTTCTGGTCGCGTCCCGTGCTGCGCGCCTTCTACACCTACGCCAAATGGAACAAGGCAGCCCAGTCGGCCGCCGCGGCGGAAACCGCGCTGTCGTCGACGGGCGTGTTCGGTGGCAAGACCAACGGCAGCTCGCTGGGTTTCCAGGTGGAATCCTGGTGGTAAGCGCGGGACGCTAGAACTTTGGCAAGCGTCCCTGGACGCCTGCCACAGGCAGTAACACCGCCCGCTTTTTCAGGGGCAAGGAATATCCGGACCCACCATTTCGCCGCTGCACGCGATGGCCGGCAGCTTCAATGTAGTGATTCAGCAGTATCCTCTTTTAGCGCGGGCGCCCCTGGGTTTGCCCGCGTATTTTTTTGGGCGCTGCCGCAGCTGGTCATCCCCCTGATCATTCCGGCATTTATCAGATAAACTACCCTGCATCGCTCCCGATCCACCCCAGACGCAGCATCCATGAACCTCAAAAATCTCGCCAAAACGCTAGGAATATCCGAAACCACCGTCAGCCGCGCCTTGAATGGCTATCCGGAAGTGAGCGAACGCACGCGCGAGCGGGTGCTGGCCGCTGCGCAGGCGGCCGGCTACCGCCCCAACCCCATGGCGCGCAGCCTGGCCGTGGGACGCACGAATATCGTCGGCATCATCTACCCGCTGATGCCGAACGACCTGGCCGACCCCATGTTCATCGACATCGTCGGCGGCATGTCGGAAGCGCTGGAAGCGCAGCAGATGGACATGATGATCGCGCCCGCGTCGGCCACCAATGAATTCCACACCTATCAACGCATGGTCAAGGGCCGCCGCATCGATGGCCTGATCGTCGGACGCACGAAACCGTACGACGAGCGCATCGCCTACCTGGCGCAACAAGGCATGCCGTTTGTCGCGCATGGCCGCACGCAGCTGAACCAGCCGCACGCGTGGTTCGACTACGACAACGAGGCGGGCATGCGCCTGGCCGTCGAGCGCCTGGCGCAACTGGGCCACCAGCGCATCGGTCTGATCAGCGCCACGCCGGACCTGAACTTCGTGCGCCAGCGCGTCGACAGTTTCCAGCACGCCATGCAGGCGGGCGGCCTGGCCGTCGATCCGGACAACCTGGTCGACAATGCGCACGACCGCCGCGCCGGCTACCAGGCGATGCAGCGCCTGCTGGCCCGCTCGCCCCGCCCTACCGCCGTCATCGTCGACAATCATATGTCGGGCGTGGGCGCGGTGCGCGCCCTGCTCGACGCGGGCATCGCCATCGGCAGCGAGATGTCGCTGATCGTCTGGGGCGTGATGGAAGACTCCCTGGCCGGCCACAACGTCACCACCGTCGTCCAGCCCGACCCGCGCGGCGCCGGCGCGAAGATGATCCACATGCTGCTGGCCCTGATGGATGGCACGCCCGTCGCCGATCTGCAGGAACTGTGGCCGTGCGAACTGTTGCCGGGCGAGTCTGCCGGACCCGTGCCGAACTAGGCGCTCTGCCCCTCCCTTACGCCGCCGGCCGCCTGGCTGGCGGTTCTGCATTGTCGTCCTGAATCACCCTCATAAAAAAATCGTATGTCTGGCACGTGTATCGCTTTACTTTTCAAAGCGCTTTGAACTATACTCATTTCATACCCAAAGCGCTTTGAATTTTAAAATAAGACGTTCGCCTACCAACCAGCAGCGCCGCCCTGATAGCCAAGGCTACAGGCAACTTTTAAGAAATCATTCATGCCGACCATCCAGAACCATCTCGCCCACCTGCCCGCCGACTGGTGGCGCAGCGCCGTCATCTACCAGGTCTATCCACGCAGCTTCCTCGACAGCAATGGCGACGGCATCGGCGACTTGCCCGGCATTACCTCCAAACTCGATTACATCGCCGCCCTGGGCGCCGACATCGTCTGGATCTCGCCCTTCTTTACGTCGCCGATGAAAGACTTCGGCTATGACGTGGCCGACTTCTGCGACGTCGATCCCATGTTCGGCAGCCTGGCCGATTTCGACCGCCTGGTGGCGCGCGCGCATGCACTGGGCTTGAAAGTGATGATCGACCAGGTGCTGTCGCATTCGTCCGACGTCCACCCGTGGTTCGTGGAAAGCCGCTCCAGCCGCGACAATGCCAAGGCCGACTGGTATGTCTGGGCCGACCAGAAACCCGATGGCACGGCGCCCAACAACTGGCTGTCTGTGTTCGGCGGTTCCGCCTGGCAATGGGAGCCGCGCCGCGGCCAGTACTACCTGCACGATTTCCTCGCCAGCCAGCCCGACCTGAATTTCCATAACCCGGCCGTGCAGCAGGCCCAGCTGGACAACCTGCGCTTCTGGCTGGAACGCGGTGTCGACGGTTTCCGTTTCGATTCCTGCAACTTTCCGTATCACGACCAGTTGCTGCGCGACAATCCACCGGCCGCGCAGCGCGACGCGAGCAGCGTGTCGGCTATCAATCCCTATGGCATGCAGGCGCACGTGTACGACAAGACGCAGCCGGAAAACATCGCCTACCTGCAGCGCGTGCGCGCCGTGCTTGACGAATACCAGGCCATTTCCATCGGCGAAGTGGGCGACGACAATGCGCTGGCCACCATGGCCGCCTACACGGGTGCCGACAAGCTGCACATGGCTTACAGTTTCAACTTGCTGACGGCGGAGTTTTCCGCCGCGCACATCCGCACGCAGGTGGAAGAATTCGAAGCGCAAGTGGCCGACGGCTGGGCTTCCTGGTCCGTGGGCAACCACGACAGCGTACGCGTCATGACGCGCTGGGGCGGCCAAAACCCGTCGCCCTCGCTGGCCAAGGTGGTGCTGGCCGTGCAAGCGGCGCTGAAAGGCACGCCGTGCCTGTACCAGGGCGACGAGCTGGCCCTGACGGAAGCGGACATTCCTTTCGAAGCGCTGCAAGACCCGTACGGCATCCCGTTCTGGCCCCAGTTCAAGGGCCGCGACGGTTGCCGCACGCCGATGCCGTGGGTGGCTGACGCGCCGCATGGCGGCTTCAGTTCGGCAAAACCCTGGTTGCCCGTGCCGCCCGAACACCTGGCGCGCGCCGTCGACGTCGAAGAGCGCGATAGCGCCTCGCCCTTGACGTTTGCACAGAACATTCTCGCCTGGCGCCGCACCCTGCCGCAATTGCTGCGCGGCGACATCGTTTTCTTCGATGCGCCGGAACCCGTGCTGGCCCTGCGCCGCGACTTGCCGGGACACCCGTCCGTGCTGGCCGCCTTCAACCTGGGCACGCAAGCGGTCACGTTCGCCTGGCCCGACGCGGCGCCAGCGACCGAGCTGGCCGGCCACGGCTTGCCAGGCAGCAAAGATGGCCAGCAGATCAGCCTGCCCCCGCATGGCGGCTGGTTCGGCACCCTGGTGTAAATCGCAGGCTTTGGCGGCCGTGCCGCCAATTACAATAACGAGCCCCGCGCATCAGCGGGGCCAAATTGAGAGAACGAGGACGACATGGCTGGACTGAAGTTAACAGGCCTGAAGAAGGCATATGGCGACGTGCAAACCCTGCACGGCATCGACCTGGAGATCGCCGATGGCGAATTCATGGTCTTCGTGGGGCCGTCGGGTTGCGGCAAATCGACCTTGCTGCGCAGTATCTGCGGCCTGGAAGAAATCAGCGGCGGCGATTTATATATTGGCAAGACGCGCATGAACGACGTACCGCCCGCCAAACGCGGTATCGCCATGGTATTCCAGAGCTACGCCCTGTACCCGCACATGAGCGTGGCGCAAAACATGGCGTTTGGCCTCAAGCTGGCCGGCATGAACAAGGTACAGATTGCCGACGCCGTGCAGCGCGCCGCGCAAATCCTGCGCATCGAACCTTTGCTGGAACGCAAACCAAAAGACTTATCAGGCGGCCAGCGCCAGCGCGTGGCGATCGGCCGCGCCATCGTGCGCAAACCCGACGTCTTCCTGTTCGACGAACCGCTGTCCAACCTGGACGCTTCGCTGCGCGTGCAGATGCGCATCGAACTGGCAAATCTGCATCGCGAATTGCGCTCGACCATGATTTACGTCACGCATGACCAGGTCGAAGCGATGACCCTGGCCGACCGCATCGTCGTGCTCAACGCGGGCCGCATCGAACAGGTGGGCGCACCGCTTGAGCTGTACCATCATCCCGCCAACCTGTTCGTGGCCGGCTTCCTCGGTTCGCCCCGCATGAACTTCCTCAAAGGCAAGATCCACAGCTATGTCGACGGCGTGGCCACCATCGCCACGAATGCGGGCGGCATGCTGCAGGCGGCGTTGACGCAGCCGCTGGCCAGCGGCACCCCCGTCACCATCGGCGCGCGCCCCGAACACGTGCAAGCGTGCGCGCCCGGCGCCACTGCCGCCATCACGGCCAGCGTGCAGGCGGTGGAAAAACTGGGCGACATCAGCTATCTGTATGTACACGTGCCTGGCGGCGACGAGCCGCTGGTGGTGCGCGCCGATGCGGAAACCGACTGGGCGATTGGGCAGTCCGTGGCGCTGCAGGTGGCGCCCGCCCGCGTCCACGTATTCGACGAGCACGGCCAGACCCGTACCTGATTGCGAATTTAAGGGGCCAGGCGCTACAGGCGCCGCCTGGCCTGGTTGCATCGTTTCAGCCTTGATACTCAACATAAACTTAGCATAAAAAAAGATACTGGAGATTGACATGTCCTTCACGCACCCGAAACGCAGCTTCATCAAAACCACCCTGATCGCCGCCGCCCTGGCCGGCATCGGCAACCTCGCTGCCGTCAGCATGGCGCACGCGGCCGAAGCAGGCACCCTCTTGATCTGGATCAATGGCGACAAGGGCTACAAGGGCCTGGCCAAGGTCGGCGAGGAATTCACCAAGAAGACGGGCATCAAGGTCGTCGTCGAACACCCGGAAGATGCGCCAAACAAATTCCAGCAGGCAGCGGCCGCCGGCAAGGGCCCGGACATCTGGATCTGGCCGCATGACCGCATCGGCGGCTGGATCGACGCGGGCTTGCTGCAACCAGTAACGCCAAGCAAGGAAGCGCGCGCCGCCATCCTGCCGCTGGCCTGGAACGCCTTTACCGTGGGCGGCAAGACCTGGGGCTACCCGATCTCCATCGAAGCCGTCGCCCTCGTCTACAACAAGGACCTGGTGCCGAATCCGCCCAAGACCTTCGAGGAAATCGCCGCGCTGGACAAGAAACTCTCCGCACAAGGCAAGAAAGCCATCCTGTGGGATTACACGAATACCTATTTCACCTGGCCTTTGCTGGGCGCGGGCGGCGGCTTCCCGTTTGAAGTCAAGAGCGACGGCCGCTACGATGCGGCCAAGACGGGCGTCAACAATGCCGGTTCGCAGGCGGGCGTGAATGCGCTGATGACCCTGATCAACAGCGGCGCCATGCCGAAGGGCGCCGGTTACGCGGAAATGGAAGCGGGCTTCAACCAGGGCAAGATCGCCATGATGATCAATGGCCCATGGTCGTGGGATAACGCGCGCAAATCGAAGATCAATTACGGCGTGGCAACGATTCCTACCGTGGCCGGCAAGACGGCCACCCCGTTCGTGGGCGTGCTGGGTGCGATGATTTCGAAAGCCAGCCCGAACAAGGACCTGGCGACGGAATTTCTGGAAAACCAGATGCTACAGCTCAATGGCCTGAAAACCATCAACGCCGACGTCCCGCTGGGCACGCCAGCTAATAAAGTGCTGTTCGCGGAATTGAAAGCCAACCCGAACATCCAGGCGACGATGGAAAGCGCGCAAGCGGGCCGCCCGATGCCGAACAACCCGGAAATGGGCCGTTTCTGGTCGTCGATGCAATCGGCGCTGGAAAACATCACCCAAGGCCGCCAGACCACCAAGGATGGCCTGGACGCGGCGGCGAAGCGGATTACGACCGCCAATTAAGCCATATTTTGTTTGAGCGTAGGTCGGATTAGCGTGTAGCGCGTAATCCGACATGTGCCGCCAACAATGTTGTCGGATTACGGCCCTTCGGGCCTAATCCGACCTACGTATCATTACAGGTATCCATCGTGCGCAAGTTTATCGGCCCTACGGTATTGACCATCAGCATGGCGCTGGGTCTGTATCTGCTCTTCATGTTGTACATTTCCGGCCAGACCATGCTGGCCGCCGTTTTCCTCGGCTTGCTGACCCTGACGACGTTTGTCTTCACGTCGCCGCGCGCCTATGCCTACCGTTATCTGTTTCCCGGCATCACGGCGGTCATCGTCTTCGTGCTGCTGCCGATGGTGTACACGGTGTCGATCGGCTTTACCAATTTCAGTTCGCGCAACCTGCTCACCTACGAGCGGGCCACGCAATATTTGCTGGACGAGACGCAGCGCGTGGAAAGCACGGGCTACGCGCTGACAGTGCATCCCGACAACAAGCAATACCGCTTGCGCCTGGAAAGCCCGGACACGGGCGAAGTACTGCTGACGCCGCCGCTGGCCCTGAAGCGCGCCGTACCTTTGACCGTGGAGGTGGCGCCGCCTGACCCCGTGCAGGCGCCCGTGCTGGCCCCGCCGCTGCCCATCAAGGACATCATCGCGCTGCAAAAGGATTTGAAACAGCTCACCCTGGTCATGCCGAACAAAATCGAACTGCGCATGGTGGGCTTGCGCGAATTCGGTCCCGTCGCGCATGTCTACAAGCAACTACCCGACAAGACCCTGAAGAAGATCGCCACGGGCGAACTGGTGACACCGAACTTCAAGACGGGCTTTTATGAAATGCCGGACGGCACGAAACTGGAACCGGGCTTCAAGGTCAACGTGGGCTTCGCCAACTTCGTCAAGATTTTCTCCGACGAAGCGTTCCGCGGCCCCTTCCTGCGCATTTTTGTGTGGACCATCGTTTTCGCCCTGATCAGCGTGGCCACCACGACGGGTCTGGGCATGGTGCTGGCCGTACTGCTGAACTGGGATGCGCTGCGCTTCCGCGGCCTGTACCGTACCCTGCTGTTCCTGCCCTACGCCGTGCCGGGTTTTATCTCCATCCTGGTCTTCAAGGGCTTGTTCAACAATAACTTTGGCGAGATCAACCTGGTGCTCGACGCCCTGTTCGGCATCAAGCCCGCCTGGTTCTCGGACACCACCCTGGCCAAGGCCATGATTTTGATCGTCAATACCTGGCTCGGCTACCCCTACATGATGGTGGTGTGCATGGGCCTGATCAAGGCGATCCCGTCGGACCTGTACGAAGCCTCGGCCCTGGCCGGCGCGGGACCGCTGACGAATTTCTTCAAGATCACCTTACCGCTGATCATCAAGCCGCTGACGCCGCTGATGGTGGCCAGCCTGGGTTTCAATTTCAATAATTTCGTACTGATCAGCTTGCTGACGGGCGGGCGTCCCGATTTCCTCGACACCACCTTACCGGCCGGCACGACGGACTTGCTGGTGTCCTACACCTACCGCATCGCGTTCGAGGATTCCGGCCAGAACTTTGGCCTGGCCGCCGCCATCTCGACCCTGATCTTCTTCCTCGTGGCCGCGATTTCGCTGGTCAACATGCGCCTGACGCGCATGAACAAAGCATAAAGGACAGTAATGGCTATCGTTGTCGACCGTTCCAACCGCTGGCGCATCCTGGCGGCCCACGTCGCCGTGATCGCGCTGATCGCGCTGGTGATGTTCCCCTTCCTGATGATTTTGTCGATCTCGCTGCGCCCCGGCAACTTCGCCTCGGGCAGCCTGATCCCGCCCGAGATCAGCTTCGAGCACTGGCGATTGGCGCTGGGCATGTCTTACCAGGCGCCCAACGGCACCCTGGTCGAGCCGGACTTCCCCGTGCTGCTGTGGCTATGGAATTCCATCAAGGTGGCCAGCATGAGCGCCACCGTCACCGTGCTGCTGTCGACCACCTGCGCGTATGCGTTCGCGCGCATGCAGTTCCGCTTCAAGTCGCAAACCCTGTCCGCGCTGATGCTGCTGCAGATGTTCCCTGCCGTGCTGGCCCTGGTGGCCATCTACGCCATCTTCGACGTGCTGGGCACTTACGTGCCATGGCTGGGCATCGACCACCACGGCAGCCTGGTGCTCGCTTACACGGGCGGCATCGCCCTGCATATCTGGACCATCAAGGGCTACTATCAAACCATCCCCATCGAGATCGAGGAAGCGGCCAAGGTCGACGGCGCAACGCAGTGGCAGGCGTTCATTTACGTGCTGCTGCCGATGACGGTGCCCATCCTGATGGTGGTATTCCTGCTGTCGTTCATCGGCGCCATCATCGAATACCCGATCGCTTCCGTACTGCTGCATGAACAGAACAACCTGACCCTGGCCGTCGGTTCGAAGCTGTTCCTGTACGAGCAAAAATACCTGTGGGGCGACTTCGCCGCGGCAGCCATTTTGTCCGGCCTGCCCATCACGGCCGTGTTCCTGCTGGCGCAGAAGTGGATGATCTCTGGCCTGACGGCTGGCGGCGTGAAGGGCTGACCATGCGACGCACCCTGACTACGCTGGCCGCCCTGTTACTCAGCGCTTCGGCGCAGGCAGGGAGTTTTGCAGACAATCCCATCGTCTACTTTGCCGTGACAGACCGTTACGCCAACGGCAATCCCGGCAACGACCATAGTTACGGCCGCGCGACCGACCCGCAAGGCGGCGATGTCGGCAGCTTTCACGGCGGCGACATCGCCGGCATCACGCAACAGCTGAAAGCCGGCTATTTTCAAGAGCTGGGCGTCAATGCCCTGTGGATCACGGCGCCGTACGAGCAGATCCACGGCTGGGTGGTGGGCGGCAAGCAGCAATTCCAGCACTACGCCTATCACGGCTACTGGGCGCTCGACTACACCACCATGGACGCCAACATGGGCACGCGCGAAGAATTGCGCGAGATGATCAACACGGCCCATGCGCAAGGCATCCGCGTGCTGTTCGACGTGGTGCTGAACCACCCTGGCTATGCGGACTTGCGCACCCTGGCCGAATACAAGGTGCCCGTGCTGTGGCCCGGCCACGATAAGGCCACCCTGCGCGATTATCACAGCTTCATCGACTACAACAACTTCGAGTTCAAGCAGTGGTGGGGCCCGGACTGGGTGCGCGCGGGCTTGCCCGGCTATCCCGACGGCGGCAAGGACGACTACACGATGCAGCTGGCGTATCTGCCCGACTTCCGCACGGAAAGCGGCAAGGCCGTGGGCTTGCCGCCTATCCTGCAACGCAAGATCGATACGCGCGCCGTGGCCCTGCCCGACACCACCGTGCGCGGCTACCTGGTCCACTGGCTGGCCGACTGGGTGCGCGAATTCGGCGTCGATGGTTTCAGGGCCGACACCGTCAAGCACGTGGAACCAAACAGCTGGCTGGCCCTGCGCGCGGCGGCCACCGATGCCCTCAAGGATTGGAAAACGCGCCATCCCGAACAGAAAATCGACGATGCGCCATTCTGGATGACGGGCGAAGCGTGGGGCCATGGCCCCGAACGCAGCACCTGGTTCGATGCCGGTTTTGATTCCATGATCAATTTCGACTTTCAAGGCCGCGCGGGCGGCGACTGGAAAAGCATCGATGGCGTGTACCGCCAGTACGCGGGCTTGCTGAATAAGAGTCCCCGCTACGACATCCTGTCGTATATCTCCTCGCACGACACCAGCCTGTTCCCGCGCGAGCAATTGAAACATGGCTTGTCCGCGCTGCTGCTGGCGCCGGGCGGGGTGCAGCTGTTCTATGGTGATGAAAGCGCGCGCCAGCCTGGCGCGGCGCCCGTTGGCGACGAGCAGCAGGCCACCCGCTCCGACATGAACTGGACATCCATGGACTCTGCCACCCTGGCGCATGCGCGCAAGCTGGGCCAGTTCCGGCTGCGCCACCCGGCCCTGGCGCGCGGCGAGCACAGATTAATCCATGAACAGCCGTATGCGTTCGCCCGCGTGATCGATGGCGACGCCGTCATCGCCGTGCCCGAGGCACAAGGCGCGCTCGACCTGAAGGTGCACGGCGTGTTCGCCGACGGCGCCCTGCTGCGCGACGCCTACACGCATCAAACATACTTGGTCAAAGATGGCGCCGTCGCCGTGAACGCGGGCGGCACCGTCCTGTTAGAAAAGGCAGCACCATGAGTAGCTATGACATATTAGTGGTCGGTGGCGCCGGCATCGACACCATCGTACGCGTCCACGACCTGCAATTGCCCGCCGCCGATTCGCTGCACGTGGCGCCCATCCTCGACTATGTGGCGCACACGGGCAATGGCGTGGCGCTCGGTTGCCACGCGCTGGGCTTGCGCTGCAAGTTCATCGACTTCATCGGCGACGATGCGCAAGGCGCGGCCATCCTGCAGCGCTATAAAGATGCCAGGCTCGATTTTTCGCACATCATCGAACCCTCGGGCACGCGGCGCAGCGTCAACCTGGTCGACCCGCAAGGGCGCCGGCTGTCGCTGTACGACGGCCGCCATCCGGAAGATGTGCGCATGCCGGCCGCCTTTTATCTTCCCTACCTGGGGCCGGCGCGCCACGCGCATTTTTCCATCATGGGCTGGGTGGCCGAACTGTTTGACGATGCGCAAGCGTGCGGCACCACGGTGTCGACCGATTTGCACGACTGGGATGGCGTCAACCCGCACCACAAGGTGTTTGCCCTGCGCGCCGACCTGGTCTTCCTCAGCACGGCCGCGCTGGGCGAGCGCCACGAGCCAGTCATGCGCGCGATTCTCGCGCAAGGCCGCGCGCAGCTTGTCGTGGCCATGGCCGGCGCGCACGGCGCGTATGTGCTGGAACACGCCAGCGGCGAAGTGCGCCACTACCCGACGGCAGGCTTGACGCTGCCCGTGGTGGACACGAATGGCGCGGGCGACTCGTTTGTCGCCGCCTTTTTGCACGCATGGCTGGATGGCGCGGGCATCGACACCGCCATGCGCCGCGGCGCCATCGCCGGCGCATTCGCCTGCGCCCAGCATGGCACGCACGAACGCTTCGTCGGCCAGGCGGAGTTGCATGACTTATATCAAGACAGCACTAGCTTATGACTTAATATTCTATCAAGCGTAGCAACGGGCTAACGGACGCATGGCACAATGACTGCGGATTTCACCACCGCATACCATAGCAACCGGAGACTACATGAGAATCGAAACCCTGGCCGTGCATGCCGGCTACACCCCCGACCCGACCACCAAGGCCGCCGCCGTTCCCATCTACCAGACGGTGGCCTACGCCTTCGACAATGCCCAGCATGGCGCCGACCTGTTCGACCTCAAGGTCGCCGGCAATATCTACACGCGCATCATGAACCCCACGCAGGACGTGCTGGAAAAACGGGTCGCGGCGCTGGAAGGCGGCGTGGCCGCGCTGGCCGTGGCGTCGGGCATGGCGGCCATTACCTACGCGATCCAGACCATCGCGGAGGCGGGCGACAATTTCATCTCCGCCAGCCAGCTGTATGGCGGCACCTACAACCTGTTTGCCCACACCCTGCCGCAGATCGGCATCGAAGTGCGCTTCGCCGACGCGCGCCAGCCCGAGACCTTCGCCGCCCTGATCGATGCGCGCACCAAGGCCATCTTCTGCGAATCGATCGGCAACCCGCTGGGCAATGTGACGGACGTGGCGAAACTGGCCGAAATCGCGCATGCGCACGGCATCCCGCTGATCGTCGATAACACGGTGCCCAGCCCCTATCTGTTCCGCCCGATCGAGCATGGCGCCGACATCGTTGTCCATTCGCTGACCAAATACCTGGGCGGCCACGGCACCACCGTGGGCGGCGCCATCGTCGACAGCGGCAAGTTCCCGTGGGCCGAACACAAGGAGCGCTTCAAGCGCCTGAACGAGCCGGACGTGTCGTATCACGGCGTGGTCTACACGGAAGCGTTCGGCCCCGCCGCCTTCATCGGCCGCGCGCGCGTCGTCCCGCTGCGTAACATGGGCGCGGCCATCTCGCCACTCTCCGCCTTCCAGCTGATCCAGGGCATCGAGACCCTGGCCTTGCGCATGGACCGCATCTGCGACAACACGCTGGCCCTGGCCAAACACCTGAAAAACCATCCAAAAGTCGCGTGGGTCAACTACGCGGGCCTGGAAGACCACCCGGACCATGCGCTGGTGCAGAAATACATGAATGGCCGCGCCTCGGGCATTTTGTCCTTTGGCTTGAAACTGGCCGACGGGGAAGATCCGCGCGCGGCCGGCGCGCGCGTGCTCGACGCCCTGCGACTGTTCACGCGCCTGGTCAATATCGGCGACGCCAAGTCGCTGGCCACGCACCCGGCGTCCACCACGCACCGCCAGCTCAATCCGGCAGAACTGGCCAAGGCCGGCGTGTCCGAAGACATGCTGCGCCTGTCGGTCGGCATCGAGCATATCGACGACTTGCGCGAAGACCTGGAGCAGGCATTGAACGCCGCCTGAGTCCTGTTGAAATCAGGCTGAAGGCCTGTCCCGGCATAGCCATGCAAACCCCGCCGGGACAGGCGCGGCGTTCTCTGGAACCCGGTGCCCGCACCTTTGCTGCAAGGTGCCACCATCGAGTTGTGCAGCATAGACAGCAGTGCCTGCACGAGTCGATGCCCGTATTCGGCTTGGCCACGGACAGTACGTTCAGCGATAGTATCTTTTCCACGGGCAATATCCGGCTGGACCACGTTCATGGCAAAAAATACCCCTTAAGCGAAATGTGCCACCCTGGCTTCTTCGTTCTTGGGATGCGTCGGCGTGCGTGGTGGCCCGACATGTCAAACGCGAGATTTATTAATTCAGAGAAATATTTCTTGAATCCCTATTTTTTCGTTGCTTACTAACAACATCATACCTACCGCTGCCAGCCCATAGTTGTATAGTTAAGTTGGTCTTATGGAAAAGATTGTTTAAAGTGAATCCATAAAACTTTTGGCAAAAATAAAGCAACAATAATTTCAATAAGGGATCGTTCACTGATACCAATAGCTTGAATTTTGTTGTTTATTAAAAATAATCAATTATTTACAAGGGCTCGGAGAATATGATTTTTCAAGAAAAAAAGAGCGTTCATGCGGTTAAAATCGCACTGAGCGTCATGGCCGGAAGCATTCTCATCGCTAGTCAAGTGCAAGCACAGCAAACCGACGTCGCCAACGATAAAATACAGCGCGTCGTCGTCACCGGTTCCAATATTTCGCGCGTTGATATGGAAGGCCCGACCCCAATCGAGGTCATCAAGCGTGCCGAGATTGCCAAGTCCGGCGCCTCAACCGTGATCGAATTATTAAGCAAACTGCCATCGATCTCCGTCTCCCTCGACGGCAACAGCAGTTCCACCTTCGCCTCCGGCGCCTCGTCGGCCGCGTTGCGTGGTCTCGACTCCAAGTACACGCTGATTTTGTTGAATGGCCGCCGCCTGGCCAACTACGGCTTCGCGATCGGCGCGGAGAATTCCTTCGTCGACTTGAACAGCCTGCCTTTGTCGGCCATCGAGTCGGTGGAAATCCTGCGTGATGGCGCTTCGGCTATTTATGGCTCCGACGCCGTCGCTGGCGTGATCAACTTCAAGACCCGCACCAACTACCAGGGTGTAGAGGGTAGCGCCAACATCGGCGCCAACCAGCAGGGCGACGGCCAGACCGGCAACGTCAGCCTGACCTCCGGTTGGGGCGATTTGGAGAAGGATGGGCGCAACCTGCTGTTAACGCTGGACTTGTACCGCCGCAATCCACTGGTTTCGGACAAGCATTCGAACCTGGCGGAGCACGATTTCCGCAAATTCGGCGGCTCCGACAACCGCAAGACCAACGAGTACCTGGGCTGGATCCGCAACCAGAGCAGCGGCGACAAGGGTTATGTGATCCCCGGTTGCCAAGGTACGGTAGGTGTCTCCAGCACCGGAGACAATGTCTGCTTCACCAATCCGGCTTCGAACCTGACGCCGAAGCAGGAGCGCGCCGGTATTTCTACCATGTTCACGCAGCGCCTCAACAGCACCGACGAATTGTTCCTGGAAGCCGGTTACACCCAGAACTCGTCGACCTTTACCGATGGATCCCCCAACTTTAGCAGCGCCAACTACAAGACGGCCGGCTCGACCAACCCCGGTCTGGCGACGCTGCCGGACGGCAGCGATGGCACCGTGAACGGCTTCTTCCCTGGCGATCTGGTGCAGGTTTTCCGCAGCGTCTACGAGGCCGGCAAGCGGACCTCGAAGGTGACCAGCAAAACCACACGCGTGGTCGGCGGCTGGCGCGGTACGCTGGGCAAATGGGATAGCGAAGGCGCAATCAGCCTGAACCAGAACAAGTTGAGCGACGACGCCGACAAGCAATCGCTGCTGGACAAGTCGACGGCGGCCTTGCAAGCCGGCTTGCTGGGCAAAGCGGGTGGCTACGATCCCTTTGTATTGAATAATCCGGAAAGCGCCTACTTGCCTTTCCTGACAACAACTTCGCACCGCTCAACGTCCAAGCTGAGCAGCGCCGAATGGAAGATGAGCACGCCTGAATTGTTCACGCTGGGTGGCGAATCAGTTGGCTTCGCCTGGGGATTGCAGGGTAGCCACGAGTCGATCGACGATGTCGCCGATCCGCAGATGACAGCCGGCAACATCGTCAACTTTGGTGCAACCAGCAGCAAGGCCAGCCGCACGGTGTATTCCATGTACGGCGAGTTGAATGTACCGATCGCCAAGCAAGTGGAAATGCAATTGGCGCTGCGCGGCGACCATTACAGCGATTTCGGCAATTCCTACAACCCGAAAGTGGCGCTCGCATGGCGTCCGAACCAGCAAGTGATGTTGCGCGGTTCGGCCACAACCTCGTTCAAGGCACCGACCCTGCCGGAGATCGCCTCGACCACCACCGCCTACGCCACCGTGGCCGACTGGGCGCGTTGCGGGCCGTTGGGTTACGTGGGGGTACAATGCTCCTACAGTCCCAAGGTTTACCTGTCCGGCAATCCTGATCTGAAGGCGGAAAAGGCGAAGAACTTCTCCTTGGGTATCGTCTTGCAACCGATCAAGAACCTGTCGGCTTCGCTGGATTGGTATAGCGTGCGTCAAAAAGACACGATCCAGACCCTGGATGCGCAATACGTGCTCGATCATGAAGACACGATTCCCGGCTTCGCCGCGCTGATCGGCCGCGACCCGCGCAATCCCGCTCTGGAAGCGAATAATCCCGGTTTGAACAAAGGCCGTATCAAGGACATGAAACTGCCTTTCCAGAACGTTGGCAAAACGAATGTCGAAGGCCTGGATCTGGATGTGAAGTACTCCTTCAAAGTGGGTGAATACGGCACCGTGAAACTGCGTGAGTCCAATAGCTACAACTTGAAATACGAGCAAAGCATCGCGCCGGGCAGCGAGCCGACCGACCGCCTGGACGGCATTTACCATCCGAAATGGTCGAACACGCTGCGTATCGGCTTCGAGCGCAAGGACAACGAAGTGGCCCTGACCGCCCGTACGTACGCCAGCACGAAGAATATTGACGATCCGACGAAACTGCAGGACGCCGCCATGACCAACAACCGTATTGGCGCGTACACAGTGTGGGACATGAATATCAACTTCAAGCCCGTCAAAGACCTGGATGTGAGTGTCGGCGTCAACAATATGTTTGATAAGGGCACCGTGTACTCGAACAGTGCGTATGTCGATACCTATGTCAACGCGATGAACGATATCGTCGGCCGTTATATTTACTTGAACGCACGCTACAAGTTCAAATAATCGCCGATGTCACATGGCAGTCCCCGGACTGCCATCGCTGAAAATCACCACCTGCAAGCGAATGCCGTTCAGTGTAGACTGAACGGCATTTTTTTTATGGCTTGTAAACGCCCGGGCCAGTTGTTCATTTGTACAGGGACGCTCGATGACAGCCACTAAGGTGGCCCCATCGGTCAAGACAGATTGTCTGCGCGTTTAAGCTGCGTCCGTTTCCAATGCTGCAGCTGGTCGGCGCTGCCGCGTGATCCCACTTTTACGCCGCTGGAGGGTGCCATCCTACAGCGGCTGCCCCCGGCAAGGCTTGCAGCGTCCATGTCGCTGCGAGAGCAGCCATTTCCACACCGCCATACTTGTCGATGATCAGCGCCCCTCATGCTCCGGGCAAGTCGTCGGCAGTTGGCCTATGCGCCACCGCTGATGGCCGATACGGCGCGCCAGCAGACGCGCATCCGCCAGCGCACGAAATGGACGATGGCGTGAAATCGTGTTGCAAAAACGAATCGAAACGAACAAAAAAGAAGAATTAGATGTTGTTAAATCTTCGAACGTGCGTAGAATAAACAAAAAAAAGCGCGTTATTCTTCACTTCAGCGCAGTTCTCATCCTGTTCGCATGAACGCCCGGATGCGCCCATGGCAGTGGCAGGCAGGCGCATGGCAGCGACTGCGTGGCGGGATGAGAAACACCTGAAACCATGCACTTTTTATAGCCCGTAGCGGCCTATCACCACCTCCAGGATCATGATGCAATCGACAATCAAGCAGCTAGCGCAACAGGACTGTGATCTTTTAATCGTCGGCGGCGGCATCAACGGCGTCGGTATCGCGCGCGATGCGGCCGGCCGCGGTTTGCGCGTCATCCTGTGCGAGCAGCACGATCTGGCCCAGCACACGTCCTCGGCCAGCACCAAACTGATACACGGCGGCCTGCGTTATCTTGAGTATTACGAATTCAAGCTGGTGCGCAAGGCCTTGCAGGAACGCGAATTGCTGTTGCGCACGGCACCGCACATCATGTGGCCGCTGCGTTTCGTCATGCCGCACGACGCCGGACAACGGCCGGCCTGGATGATCCGTGCCGGACTGTTCCTGTATGACCATCTGGCGCGACGCGCTTTCCTGCCGGCCTCGCAAGGCGTGTCGCTGCGCCAGCACGTGGCGGGCGGCCCGCTGAAAGGCGATTTCCGCAAGGGCTTCGTCTACTCCGACGGCTGGGTGGACGATGCGCGCCTGGTGGTGCTCAATGCGCTGGACGCGAGCGAACGCGGCGCCAACATCCTGACGCGCACCCGCTGCGCGGCGGTGCGCCAGGAAGGCCAGGGCTGGCACGCCACGCTGGAGAGCGAGCAGCATGGCCGCATCGAGGTGACGGCGCGCGCCATCGTCAACGCCGCCGGCCCCTGGACCGCGCAATTCGCCAACGCCGCTTCAGGCGTGAGCAATACGCACGGCCTGCGGCTGGTCAAGGGCAGCCACATCATCGTGCCGCGCCTGTTCGATCATCCTTACGCCTATATTTTCCAGAACCAGGACAAACGCATCATCTTCGCCATTCCCTATCAGGACGAGTTCACCCTGATCGGCACCACCGACCTGGAATACACCGGCGAGCCAGGCAAGGTGACGATCAGCGACGGCGAAGTGAGCTACCTGTGCGAGGTGGCCAACCGTTACTTCAGCAAACAGATTGCACCGGGCGACGTGGTCTGGACCTATTCCGGGGTGCGGCCGCTGCTCGACGACAGCGCGCAAAACGCCTCGGCGGTGACGCGCGACTACCTGCTTGAATGCGACCCGAACACCGCCCCCTTCCTCAATATCTGGGGCGGCAAGATCACCACGTACCGGAAACTGTCGGAAGAAGCGCTGGCCATGCTGCAGCCGCGCCTGGGCGGCGATGCGCCGGACTGGACCGCCTCGGCACCGTTGCCGGGCGGCGACTTGCAGCAAGCGGGCGCGCTGGTTGAGAACATCGACTTCGAGCGCTTTGCACAACAACTGCATGCCCAGTACCCATGGCTGCCGGGCAAGCTGGCGCAGCGTTATGCGCGCTGTTACGGCACCCGCGCCAGGCGCATGCTCGGCACGGCAAAGAAGATGACGGAGCTGGGCGAGGAACTGACGCCCGGCGTGTACGAACAGGAAGCCCGCTATCTGTTTGAGGTGGAATGGGCGCGCTGTGCCGAAGACATCCTTTGGCGCAGAACCAAATGCGGCTTGTACTGCCAGCCGCGGCATGTGGCGCGTCTGGAGGAATGGGTCAAACAGATGTCGATGCCCGAGATGAGCACTTGAAAAAACAAGCCTGAGAGCCAGGCGGCGTTGCCTTGCCCGGGCCATCTCCTTGGACACGGGATACCAGTTTTACCGAGTGACCGGCGCGGCAAAGACCGGCAAAAAAAATCAACTATAGACGGAGAAGAAGACATGCAGAAAATGGCGATGCAGGACCAATACATTCTTGCGCTCGATCAGGGAACGACAAGCTCGCGCGCCGTGTTGTTTGATCGGGCCGGCAACATCGTCTCGGTAGCACAAAAGGAATTCCCGCAAATATATCCGCAGCCGGGCTGGGTCGAACATGACCCGCAGGATATCTGGTCGACGCAGGCCGGCGTCGCCGCCGAAGCCGTCACGCACGCGGGACTGAATGGCGCATCGATCGCCGCCATCGGCATCACCAACCAGCGCGAAACGACCATCGTGTGGGACCGCGAGACGGGCCGCCCGGTGTACAACGCCATCGTCTGGCAAGACCGCCGCACGGCCGATTTCTGCGATGAACTGAAAGGCCGCGGCCTGGAAGCCATCGTGCGGGAAAAAACCGGCTTGCCGATCGATTCGTATTTCTCTGCAACCAAGATCCGCTGGATACTCGACAATGTTCCAGGGGCGCGCGAACGCGCCAACCAGGGCAAGCTCGCCTTCGGCACTGTCGACAGCTGGCTGGTCTGGAATCTCTCGCAGCAAGGATTGCACGTCACCGATGTCACCAACGCCTCGCGCACCATGCTGTTCAACATCCACACGCTGCAATGGGACGACGAGTTGCTGGCCATGATGGATATCCCGCGCAGCATGCTGCCGGAAGTGCATCCGTCTTCCGCCGTCTACGGCACCACCAAAACCACCTTGTTCGCCTCCGCCGTGCCGCTGGCCGGCATCGCCGGCGACCAGCACGCGGCGCTCTTCGGCCAGATGTGCACCAAGCCAGGCATGGTCAAGAACACCTACGGCACAGGTTGCTTCCTGGTGATGAACACGGGCGACAAACCGATTGAATCGAAGAACAATCTCGTCACCACGATCGCGTGGCAGATCGGCGAGCAAGTCAGCTACGCGCTCGAAGGCAGCATTTTCATCGGCGGCGCGGTCGTGCAATGGCTGCGCGACGGGCTCGGCATCATCAAGAGCGCCTCCGAAATCGAGGCGCTGGCGCGCTCGGTGCCGCATGGCGACGGCGTCTATCTGGTGCCAGCCTTCGCCGGACTCGGCGCACCGCATTGGAATCCGCGCGCCCGCGGCACGCTGTTCGGCGTGACGCGCGGCACCACATCGGCCCACATCGCGCGCGCTGCGCTCGACAGCATCGCCTACCAGTCGCTGGACGTATTGAAGGCCATGGAAGCCGACTTGGGCAGCAAGATCACCGAATTGCGGGTCGACGGCGGCGCGGTGGCCAACGATTTGCTGATGCAATTCCAATCGGACCTGCTCGGCGTGGACGTGGTGCGCCCGCAAATCACTGAAACGACGGCCCTGGGCGCGGCGTATCTGGCCGGCCTGGCGGTCGGTTACTGGAAGGATGTCAGCGACATACAGGACCAATGGAAACTGGACCGCCGTTTCACGCCGGCGCTCGACGCGAACACAGTGAAGACCCACATACAGGGATGGCAGCGTGCTGTCAACGCCAGCAAAGCCTGGGCCGATGCGGTCTGATCGACCACACGCCCATCTCCCCCACCTCACTGGAAGTTTCACATGCATCCTTTATTCGCCGAATTCATCGGCACCACCTTGCTCGTCCTGCTGGGCAATGGCGTGGTCGCCAACGTTATCTTGCAAAAAACCAAGGGCCACAACAGCGGCCTGATCGTGATCGCCATCGGCTGGGCGATGGCGGTCTTTGTCGCCGTGCTGTGCACCGCCACCGCCAGCGGCGGCCACCTCAATCCGGTGGTGACCGTGGCGCTGGCGGTGGTCGGGAAATTTCCCTGGGCAAAGGTCCCCGCCTATGTCGCCATGCAGATGCTCGGTGGCATGATGGGGGCGTTTCTGGTATGGGTCATCTACTACAAGCACTTCGAGGCCACCTCCGATGGCGACACCAAACTGGCGGTCTTTTGCACCGGCCCGGCGATCCGTGGCACCTTCGGCAGCCTGGCTTCCGAAATGATCGCCACTTTCGTTCTCGTGTTTGCCGTGCTGAACATGGCGGCGCCGAGCTTCGGACTGGGCGCCATGAGTGCCTTGCCGGTCGCCCTGCTGGTGCTGGGTATCGGCGTGTCGCTCGGCGGCACCACCGGTTACGCGATGAGCCCGGCGCGCGACTTCGGTCCGCGCCTCATGCACGCAATCCTGCCCATCCCGGGCAAGCGCGACAGCGATTGGCGCTATGCCTGGGTGCCGGTCGTCGGCCCGCTGCTGGGCGCCGTCCTGGCGGCACTGCTGTACAACTATAAAGTCTAAGTAATCCTCAGGAAATCTCAGCCTGCTCAAACAGGCTGGCCCGATTGCCTTACATATCAACTGAAGCCGACGACTGGCACGGTGAGCTGGAACCGGCCCTGAACGCGGCCTGAGGCCCTGTTGCAAACTGCGCGGAGGGGACTTCATGCCATAATCGGCGGCATGTCTTCTCCCCTTACTCCCCCTGAGCAGCCGGTATCTGGCCAGTTCCGCGCCGAATATGCGCGGCGCATGAATGCCGTGCTCGATCATATCGACCGCCATCTCGACACGCCGCTGGACCTGGCGCAGCTGGCCGACGTCGCGCATTTTTCGCGCTTCCACTTTCACCGCGTGTTTGCCGCCTGGATGGGCGAGACGCTGGGCGACTATGCGCGCCGCCGGCGCCTGGAAACGGCCGCCTTGCGGCTGGCCTGCCGCGCCGACGAAGCGATACTGGACATTGCCCTGGCGACGGGCTTCGGTTCCGGCGAAGCGTTTGCGCGCGCCTTCAAACTGAAATTCGGCTGTACCCCGACAGCCTGGCGCGCCGGCGTTGCCGCGAAAAACGCGTCCATGCTCACGGCCATGCGCCAGCGCCGGCAAGATAGCAATCCGGATCAGGCCATGCGCAATGCGGATCAGGAAAACGGGTCGAACTTCCAGCACCATGGGTACTCCAATCCATTTTATAGAGAGCGTCCCATGCAAGTTACCATCCTCGACCTGCCGCCCGCCAGCGTGGCGTGCCAGCGCCATATCGGCCCCTACGGCCCCGCCATCAGCGTCTTCTGGCGCGACACCGTCGCACCGTGGATGCAGTCGCACGGCCTGGCCAATGCCACCTGCTACGGCGTCGGCCATGACGATCCCAGCATCACGCCACCGGACAAATGCCGCTACGACGCCTGCGTCGCCTTGCCAGATGGATTCCAGGCGGGTGGCCGGGCCAGCATCACCACCCTGCCCGGCGGGCGCTATGCGGTAGCGCAGTTCAAAGGGCCGTCCAGCGCCATCGCCGAGACGTGGACGCGCATGACGCGCGAATGGCTGCCGGCCAGCGGCCTGCAGTGGGACGAGCGCCCCTGCTTCGAGCGCTTTTCCGCCGCCACGGCCATGGACCCGGCCACCGGCGAATTCACGTGCGAGATCTGCATTCCCGTGCGGCCGCTGTAACAACAGCGTAGGTCGGATTAGCGGGGCCGCCGAGGCGCGCGAGCGCGTAATCCGACGCCACCAGGGACATGGCCAACAATGTTGTCGGATTACGCTCCGCTAATCCGACCTACGCGCGAGCAACTGCGCCACCTGCCCGACCCTGTCTGCGACCGTGCCGGACACATCGACATACGCAATCCCCCGCCGCGCCAGCTCGTCCCTGTACCACGCATGCTGGCGCGAGCGAAAATCGCCGTCGCGGCGCGTGCCGTCCTGGATGAAGGGAAAGTCGGGCGCGCACAGCAGCACCAGGTCGTAGCGGTGTCCGGCCAGCTGCGCCAGTTCCTGCTCGGCCCTGCCGAACATCTCGACACAGTAAAAATAGGTGGTCAGGGGCGAGGTGTCGCAAAACAGCCAGCGCTGCGCGGCCATGGCGGCTTGCGCTTCGCGGCGCAGCTGTTCGCGACCTATCTTCAGCAAATCGTCGTAGTGCAAAATGCCATCCTGGCTTTCCCACAGCTCGCGGCCATACTCGGCCACCCAGCCGGTATCGCAATGCGCTGCCAGCGCGGCGGCCAGAGTGGTTTTGCCGCTCGATTCGCCCCCCAGCACGCACACGCGCGTGACAAAGTCGGCACGCACGACGGGCGACAGGAAGGCGCTGTGGGCCTGCGGGTCTTGCCTGACCCGTGTGCCGGACACGGGCACCAGCGTTCTCGCCTGGTCCACGCTGACATGCGCCACCGCGCCCGTCGCGTAATGCCGTTCCAGCACCTGCGCAAAACCGGGACCGTAGGCCTCGCTGCTGAACACCGCATCGACGGGCAGCGCCAGCACCGTCCAGCACAGCCAGCCCATGAAGTGGCGATGCGCGTCGCCCTCGTCGTCGTTGTGCGGCAGCGCACGCGCAGGCAGGCCGCGCGCTGCGCACAGGGCCGCCAGGCGCGCATCGTCGAGCACCACGATGTGCGCCTGCGGGAACTGCGCGCGCAGCCAGGTTTCCCGGCGCGCCGGTTCCAGGCCGGGAAATTCAGGCCTGATGTAGCTGACCACCAGCAGTTCTTCGCACCCGTCCGTGGCGCGCTGTATCAATAATTCATGGCCCAGGTGCAGCGGACAGAATTTGCCCACAACCAGACCCCGTTTATATCTGTTCATACTGCTGCTTCCTGCAAATCCGAGGTGTATTGAATGATCTTGTCTTCCGCCAGCAAGGTCTCGACCGTGACGGCGCCGAAAAAAGGCGCCAGCAAGGTGCGCGCCCGGTCAGCCTGCGGCATGGCGCCCGGCGCCAGGCGCAGCACGACGCCGCCATCGCCATGCTGGTGCACGCCGAACAGGGCGATGGCCAGCGGCTTCAGTGCGTGCGTGATGTCGATATTATTGATCCATGCGCCATTGATCGTCTTGTAGCGCAAGGGGCTGCGGCCCGCCAGGCCCACCAGCACGGGACCATGCGGGCCATGCGCCAGCGAGGCGTAATCGCCCGTGCGGTAGCGCAGCAGGGGCAGGCAAAAGTTAAAACCGCCCGTTACCGTGATTTCGCCGCGTGCGCCTTCCGGCACGGGCTGGCCCGCAGTATCGAGGATTTCCACGTAGAGCCGGTGCTGCAACAGCACGTGGCCGCCCGCCTGCTCGTCGTAGACGGCCACGGGTCCCACTTCATTGAGCGAATAGATGTCGAGCACGGGACAGCCGAAACGCTGTTCCAGGCGCGCGCGCATGCCGGGCAACAGCATCATCGAGACGGACATCAATGCGGCCGGCTTGTGCGTCATGGGCAGGGTCAGCAGCTCGGCAAACGAGATGGGATCGCCCGCGATCAGCTCGGGCGCCATGGCGTCCAGATAGCGCGCGCGGTCTTCAGCTTGACGCCAGTCGTCCACATGCAGATTGATCTTCGCCAGGCCCGATTCGTCCATCGTGGGCGTGACGGAGACATAGGTGAAACAGCGGCGCTGGTGCCCCAGCAGCATCACGCCCACCTGGCCCGCGCCATGGCGCAGGGTCACGCCGAAGCGGCGCAGCGCGCGCTTATGGAAAGCCAGGTAGCGCCCCGCCACCAATGGATGCGAGGCGATCAGCAGCGGGTGGCCCGTGGTGCCCGTGGTCTGGAAATTGATCATGCGCGCCAGATCCGCCTCGTCGGGCACGAAGGCGGCGATATCGTGCGCCAGCTCGGCGCGGCTGATGGGCGCCACGTCCGCCAGGCAAGAAGGCGGCGAACCGCAGGCGCGGTAGTACGGCACCGTGGCATAAGTCACCTTGAGAAAATCGGGCAGCCAGGTCGGCGGCGCGGCGGCGCTCCAGGCGACGACCGCCTGCATGACTTCCTGCTCATAGGCGCGCAGCGCCTCGACCTCCGCGGCCAACAGCTTGTTGCCGCTGCGGTTGCGGTACTGGGGCGCTGCGGGATGGCTGCGCAGTTTTTCCAGCATGCGCGCGCCCGCCGGCGTCAGTGTGGGACAGTAGTCGCGGTCCGATTCCCAGGCGCCACCCGGCAGATTGACGTCAGCGTTGCCAGCGAGCGTCATTCGCGCGACCACTTGTCGGCCGATTCCTCGGCCGCCTTTTGCGCCAGCGCCTCGCGGATTTCGCGCGCGCGCTGCTCGGCCAGCCGGCTCGCTTCGAGCAGGCGGCGGCGCTCCGTGCCGCTGATGGCGGACAACCTGTCCGTGGCCTGCGCCACGCTTTCGTCGCGCGGCCGAAAGCCCAGGCGCGCCAGCACGATGCGCGCCAGTTCCTCGCGCCGCTCCGGGTCTTGCGTGAACTGGTGGGCCGGCGTACTGGCGGCCAGTTCGCGCGCCGCCTCGCCCAGCACCTGCAGCAGATCATGCTGCGGCAACTGCTGGCCGATGAACCAGTCGTCGGCCAGCAGCCAGCACAAGATCATGGCCAGCGCCAGCCGGTTGCGATCCGCCTTCACCTGCGCGCCGATAAAACCCTGCAGCGACGCGGCCGGTGCACGGGCGCCATGCAGCAGCAAAATGTCGTTGACCAGCGCGGCCACCGCCACGGCCTGCGCGTTGGCGACGCCGGCGATGCGCGGCTCGGCGAGGAATTCGACGGGGGTGTCGGCCAGGCGGTGGGTTAAACTTTCGAGGTGGGGTCCGGGAGTCTGCATATCATGGTTGTATATAGTGGCGCCGGCTGAACGCGCGCGCAAAGTCCAGCAAGTCCTCGTAGCGCTCGACGGCGTGGATATCCCAGCCCTGCTCGCGGCGTGCGCGCTTTAAATCGTCATAGGTTTGCTGCAGCCACTTGTTGGCCGCCGCGCCATCCCAGTCGCGCTCCAGGTTCAGGGCCATGGTGCCGCCCGCGCCGCCCTGGGCCAGCGCTTTCGCCGAGATATCCCAGCCGCTGTTGCCCAGTTCATCGTTGTCGAACATGGTGGTGATGCCATCGTCGGAAATCATCAGAATGTGCGCGGGCCGTTCGCGCTTGGCCGCATAGGTCTGGCGCAGGCGGTGGATGGGGAAACACGTGCCGCCGCCAAAAAATTCCGTCAGCACACCCAGGATCAGGTCTTCATCGCGCACGAAACCTGGCGTTTGCATCACTTCGTTCTTGCCGCTCCACAGAGTCACTTGCACTTTCGCGCCGGCGCGCAGGGCGGACAAGGCGATGACGGCGCCGGCCAGGGTCAGGAACGAGGTGTGCGCCTGCGGGTTCGGCATGGAACCGGAACTGTCCACGTACATGTCCAGGTCGACGGGCACGGCGTCGATGGCGCGCGCCGGTTCGCGGCCAAGCACGCGGCGCACGGTGGTCACGCCCGGCACGGGGCGCGGCGACTGCATCACCGATTGCAGCCAGTCGATGTCTTCCAGCGGATCGCCGATCTCCCACGCTTCCAGCCCTTCCATCTGCGGCTCCTGCGATTCGGGCGCGGGGCGGCTGGGAAACGCCACCAGGTGCGGCAAGGCCCGCTCGCGGTAATAGCGGATGGCGATGTCATGGTCGCTCAGGTCCACGCCCGAGGCCTTCAAAATGTCGCCCAGTTCGAACGGTTCGCGCAGCTGGCCGCCGCCCGCCCTGGCCGGTGCAGCCGCTTGCGGTTCTTCGCCATCGAGGCCCGAGATGCGTTTGTCGTGCACGGGATGGATGGCGCCGCCCTCCTCGTCATCCTCGATCTGCTGCGCGCCATACGTCTGGCAGCCCCTGGCCGCGTCGCGCGTGTCCTGCAGATAGCGGCTGGGGTCAAGACTGGCACCCAGGGCGTCCGTATCATCGACCAGGTAAGGCAGCAGCAAGGTGGCGAAGCGGCCCGCCGCCAGCATCCAGTCGTTCGCGTAGACGCGTATCAGGCGCGCGCCCAGCCAGGCATCCGTGTCCAGGCGCTCATCCACATTGGCGCCACCCAGCTCGCCCTTCTCCAGCTGCCACAGGTTTTCATAGATGCGCATGTACAGGGTCCATACGCCGCCGCTGGCCTTGTCCTTGGCGTCAGCTTGCGCCGTGCGCCCCTGCTGCAGCTTGCGGTAGATGTCGGCCATGCGCAAATTCGCCTGGCGCTGCAAACGGTCGTTGATGAACAGGTCCGTGTACAGATTGGCCACCATGGGCGCGTGCTGCTCCAGCGTGGGCAAGGCGCGGCGCATGCGCGCCAGCAGGCGGAACTGGTCGCTGGCGCTGCCCGGCGCGAGGATGTGGTGGCCGATTTCATGCGCGAGGATTTCCAGCGCATAGTCGTCCAGCCCCAGTTCCGTCACCAGCGGCAAATCGACCACCACGCTCTGGTCCAGCAGGCGGATCATGGCGAAGCTGCCGGACAGGCCCTGCTTGCTGGCCTCGACGTGGCTGGCGCACAGGCTGGGGTCGCGCAGGCGCGTAAATTTGCTCCACACGGCCAGGGCGTCGGGCCAGGCGGCGCGCCAGGCGTCGATCAGGGTGGTGTCGGCGTCCTTCTTCATGCGAGCGGCAGCAGGCGGATGGCGTGCGTCCACGGCGACGTGATGGCCAGCGTGTGCGCATTCGCGGCGATGGCGATGTCGCCTGCCGGCACATCGAGCACGATGCTGCGCGCGCCGAGATGCACAGTGGCGCCGTCGAGACGCACGGACGCCGGCATGCCCGTTTGCGCCTGTGCAAACTCCTGCGCCGTGGCGCTGTGCAGCACGGCGCCATAGGCGTCGGCTACCAGCAAGTAATGGCGTTCGCCGCTGCGCACAGCAAAGCCGCAACCGTCCGCCGCTGCGCGCACTTGCGGCGGCGTGCCGAAGTCGCCCCCCAGGCCCGTAAAGGAACCGAACTCGCGACCGTCCGCATTGCCGCGCCACGGATTTTCCTGTAACTGCGCATGCACCTGCGACCATTGCGCACCGGGCTCGCCAAAAGCGGCCAGCGCCAGCGCTTGGGGCAAGGTATCGGCGGCGGCCAGCGCGCCCTGGCGGAAATGCGCGATGCCGGCGCGCCAGGCCAGCACCTGGCCCACGGCGCGCAGCTGCGCCAGCGTGGCGATCTGCGCTGCCAGCGTAGCCAGCTCGCGCTGCCATTGCGCGGGCCGCGCACCCGCCACTGAGGCTATGTGGATGGCGGCGTTGCTGAGCATGCCCAGCACCTCGATGGGCGCGGTGGCCAGCAGCGGCGCAAACAACGGCGCCAGTTCTCTCCACACGGTAGTTAAAAACGGATTTTTCGCGGTCGGACCGGCCAGGCCATGGCCCACCAGCTCCAGGGCCATGTCATAGGCGGCCAGGGTCACGCCGCCCACGCGCTCGGGCGCAGCGGCGGCCACGGCCACCACCAGCGGATCGACACCATCGTGTAAAAAGGCGCCGAAGGCGGCCATGTCGAGCGAGGGAAAGCGCCGGCGCGCTTCCGCCGCGCGGCCGTTGAACTGGGCGCGGCCGCTGGCGAGTATCGAGGCAAAGGCGGGAGAAATCATCGCAGCCCGTCAGTCGCTGTGCGAAAAGTGCAGCAGATAGCGTTCATCCCCCAGTTCGAACGCGATCTCGTCCCAGTGGATCGCGTACCAGAAACCGGCGGGCGGCGTCATCGTCACGGCGTACAGGGAAAATCCGCCCAGCGCGTCGTCGAGCGACGCCAGGAAGGCGGCCAGCAGCTGCGCGCGGAAGCGCCCGGGCGGCGCCGCCTGCATGTGCCGCGACGAGAAAAACCAGCGCTGGCACACTTGTTCCAGGTGCGCGCGCCCGCACGGCGCCGCATGGAGGTGCCACAAGGCTGCCGGCAAGTCGCGTGCCGGTTCAATGACGTGCAGGGCATAATCTTCGACACGCAAGCCCAGCGCCGTGGCGAGATCGGGCGCATCGGGCAGGCGCTGCAACTCGTAGCTCGCACACAGGTCGCTCGCTTCACTATTGAGTAGCGCCAGCGCTTCCAGGAAGCCTTGACAATGCAGGATACTCATTGCGAACGCAGCCAGCTGCGGTAATTCGTATAGCGCTGATGCAGGTATTTGAGTTTCAGCAAATCGTCGTACAGGGGGCCATACAGTTTTCTGCCCTTGGTGCGTTCGCCGATCAGCTTTTCGATGCGGTTCAGGCGCGCCAGGGTCTCGCGCTCGCTGACGCCATCGAGGCCCAGGTCGAATTCGGCCGACAGCACGCCGACGGGATCATCGCGGTCCAGGTCCAGGCGGTTGAATTCATCGTTCGACAAATCGAACAAACGGCGCAGCCAGCCCAATCGGTCGCTGCGGTAGGCGGCGTTTTCCGGCAGCGCGAAGAATGGCGCATCCGGGTCCGGCTGCAGCTTGTTATGCAGCACAAACGGCAGCACCTGGCGCAAGTCTTCCAGCTCCACTTCACCGTTACCGCGAAAATACGCCATGGCCTTGGCGTAGATCATCAGCGCCATCAGGGTGCGCACGGAGATGCCGTTCAAGGTCTGGCAACCGAGGTCTTTCAAGCGGTCGCGCCCATTGTCTGCCGCCTGCGCGGCGCCCCGGTCGGCGCCGGCCAGGCGGGCCGTATCCTTGGTCATGTATTCGAACTGGCCGCCGGCCGTCTCGAACAGCTCGAACTGGCTGGCGAAAAATTCCAGGCGCCGGCGCACGGCGTCCGGCATGCCCACCTGGCGGATCGCCTCGCCTATTTGATCCACCTCGCCTTCCGTAAAGATGATATCGGGTGGCACCAGCTCTTCGGGACGCACGTTTTCTTCCACGCGCAGCAGCAGTTCATTCAAAAAGCGCGGATTGAAGGCCAGCGCCTGCACCGTCACGTCGACCCGGTCGCGCAGCGCTTCGATCACCTGGTAGGTGCCGCCGCCCTGGTCGTCATTGGCCGTCAGATACCAGGCCGCTTCCGGGCATTCGTAAATATGGTTCAGCACTTCTGCGTAATTGTCGCCCATGACGGTCAGCAGCGCGCTTTGCGTGCGCGTGGGGATGCGGTTGTATTCATCGACGATTTTCACGCGCATGCCCAGCCAGGCACGCCAGGCGATGCGGATATCGTCCATGCTTTGCGCGTTCACCAGATCAAACGGCAGCGGATTGCCCAGCAAATCGGCCACCGTCATCTGCGGGTGGCCATGCTGCATCGCCCGTTTCACTTCCTTGACGGTGGAGCCGGCCAACACGCCCATCAGCAAGGCGCTGGCCGTCTTGCCCCGCCCCGGCCCGCCGACGAACAGGCATTTGCGGCGCGTGGCGAACGTCAGCAAGGGCAGCAAAATAAAACTCGAATAGCTTTGCGCCGATGGCAGATTCAGGGTGCGGCGGCTGTCGCCCACGGAGTACGTCTGCGACGGGCCATCGTTGTACTCGATGTCGTAATGGGGGCTGATGATGGCGTGATTGACGATCCAGAAATACGCCTGGCGCAGCTTTTCATCGAAAGGCCGCGCCTGCGCCTCGCCCTCCGCTCCCAGCGCGATGGGCCCCTGGTACAGGTCCGCCACATCGAACTGCCGCGCGGCAGGCGCCGCCTTGGGTTTGGTGGGGACTTGCGACAGGCGCTGGAACAAATTGAAGGCGGACATGGTTCGTTTACTTTAAATGGGGTCAGACCCGGCGGGTCTGACCCCGGGTACGAAATTATTGCATATCGTTCCCACTACGCCTTGTTCAAATCAACAACCGTTTCATCCAGCCTGCGCCAGCGCCACCAGCCCAGCGCCACGCAGGCTAGCAGCAAGGCCAGCAAGCCCGCCACTTCATGGCGGATTTCATACAGCGAAGCGCCCATCTGGTTAAGCGCGACAAAGCCCTGGATGCCGGCCGTCGATGGCAGCAGCCAGCGCAGCCATTGCAGCACGACGGGCATGGACGACACGGGCCAGGTCAGGCCCGCCAGGAACAGCACCGGCATCGAGGTGGCGATCATCAGCTGCGTACCGCGCTCGCGCGTGCGGAACAGCATGCCCAGCAGCATGCCGAAGGCCGCTTCCGCCAGCGAGAACAGCACCAGCAGCAAGAGCATGCCGCCAAAGTTGCCGCCACGGGGGTAATCCTGGAACCAGAAGACAAAACCGAAGAAATAGCAGCAGTTCAAAAACGCCACGCAGGCAAACGCCAGCAGCATGCCCACGTAGCCGCCCGCCGTGCGCTGACCCGCTATCGGAAAGCTCTTGCGCTGATACCAGGTGCCGAACAGCATGGTCATGCCGATCAGCAAGGTCTGCTGCACAATGAGCGTAGCCACTCCCGGCACGACATACGCGCCATAGCCTTCCTTGACGTTAAACAGGGGTACGGCATCGAAGGCGATGGGCGAACGCTGCTGGCTGGCCTGCACGGCCGACGGCGTGCCCGCGCCCAGACGCTTGAGCTCGATCCCGGCCGACACGGTGCCCACCACTTCGGCCAGGCCGTTCAAGGCCACCTTGTTGAGCATCAGATACAAGCCATTGCCCGCCACCTGCGCGTGGGCGGCGCGGCCGGCCAGCACGTCCGTCTGCAAGCCGTCTGGCAGGATCAAGACGCCCATGACCTGGTCGCGCCACAATAAATCTTGCGCGACGGGCAAGTCCGGCGTGACGGCCACGACTTGCAACGATGGATGGGCCATGGCGAAGCGCGTCAGCTGGCGCGACATGGCGCTGCGGTCCTGGTCGACGACCGCCACGGGCACGCGCTGGACGATTTCCGTCGAGTACGGCAAGGGATAGAAGAACGAGTAAATGATGCCGCCAATGAACAGCAAGGTCAGCGCGCCCTTGTCCGTCAGCATGGCGCGCCAGGTGGAGAGGAAGGATTGCCACATCATGCGCGCCCCCATGCGGCCGGGGCATTCGCGCGGCGCGCCAGCAGGAAGACGCCCACGGCGCCGCAGCCGATGGCGATACCAGCCAATATCAGCATTTCCTGCACGCCATAGCGCCACGGCGCGCCGGCCAGCCAGTATTTCGTTTGCAATTGCAGATAATGTGTGAGCGGCAAGGCTTCCGCCCAGGCGCGGGCCGGCGCCGGCATGGCCATCAAGGGAAAGGCCTGGCCCGCGAACGCGAAGGCCGGCGCCGTGATGAAGGCCGCGCCCGACAGGGCCAAACGCAGGGACAAGGTGGCCGCGATCAGCAAGGTGGCCAGGCCGCAGTAGGCCAGCACCAGCAGCAGCATGCTTAGCAGCAAGGCCGGCAAGCTGCCCGCCACGGCCCAGTCCCGCACCAGGCTGAAAAACAGCAAGTACAGCAGCGCCAGCGCACAGTAGGCGATGAGGGGAAACAGCAGCTTGGCGCCGACGGCGCGCAGCCAGCTGCTGTTGGCCGAGGCCAGCCATTGCGGCACGGTGCCGTCACGCAACTCACGCCCGATGCTCGTGACGACGGCGACGACGATGAAAATCTGCAACATGGCCGGCATCAGCGCCAGGGTCAAAAACGCTTCATAGCTGACGTTGTCGTTATACAGGCTGTTCAAGGTGGTGCGGATCGGTTCGAACTGGGCTGCCACCTGCACGCCCGACATGCCCTTTTTTACCCGCGCCGTCATCTCGATGCCGGCCGACAAGGTCGTGCTGACCGTGCGCACGTCGCGCAGCAAGGCGCCCGCGTGCGAGGAAAACTGCGCGTTGTACAGCCATTGCACGGTGGCTTGGCGGCCGCCCAGCAGTTTCTGTTCGAAATCGCCGGGAATGACCAGATAGCCAAACGCCGTGCGCTCGCGCAAGCGCTGCAGGGCTTCGTCGCTGGACGCCACTTTCGCCGCCACGGCAATGCCGGGCGAAGCGTCGAGCCAGCGCGTCAGCTGGCGCGACAAGGTGGAGTTGTCGTTATCGATGACGACGATGGGCAAGTCGCGCGCGATACCGGCGGAAAACACCAGCCACAACATGCCGCACAGCACGACGGGAATCCAGCTGAGCATGCCCAGATCCCAGAAATCGCCGCGCAGCCGCCGCCATTCGCGCGCCAGCGCCGCCGGCTGCTCTTTGTCAATCTCGCGCATCGGCTATCAGAGCGGTGGAAATACGACCGACATGCCAGGACGCAAGCCCTCGACCTTGATGGCCGGGCGCAGACGAATTTCAAACGTGCGCAAATCCGTGCCGCCCGGACGGGCCGCGCGCCACGTGGCAAAATCGGGTAGCACGGCCACGGAGCTGACCTTGAAACTCAGCTGCTGTTTCAGCGCCGGCACGTTGGCCGTATGCGTGCTGCCCATGCCAAACGCGGCCATCTCATCTTCACGCACCTGCAGCACGGCCCAGGCGTCATCGAGGTTCACCAAAGTAATCACCGGGAAACCTTGCGGCGCCAGTTCGCCGGGCTGTATCTGGATCTTGCTGACCTGGCCCGCCACCGGCGCGGCGATCTTCGTCTCGGCCAGGGCGATCTGCGCTTCCGTCAGCACGGCGCCTACCTGGCGCGCCTGCGCGGCGGCGGCCGTCTTGTCTTCCGGACGGGCGCCCTTTTGCGCCATGTCATATTGCGCGCGGGCCGCCTGCGCCAGCTGGTCGGCGGCGCGCCATTGCGCTTGCGCCTCGTCGCGTTTCTGCTGGGCGATCACGCCTTGCTCGAACATATTATTGACGCGGGTGTAGGTGGTCTTGGCGATGACGGCACCCGTTTGCGCCCGTTCCCAATTGGCTTTCGCCGCGGCGATTTCTTCCGGACGCGCCCCCGCTTGCGCCTTTTGCGCCACGGCCTCGGCTGCCTGCGTGGCGGCCGTCGCTTGCGCGATCTTCGCATCCACTTCCGGGCTCGTCAGCTGGAACAGCAGCTCGCCTTTCGGCACCGTCTGGCCCAGCTTGACGTACAGCTCGCCCACCCTGCCCGGCACTTTCGACGAGACATTGACTTCCTGCGCATCCATCTGTCCCTGCAACGGCAGGCGCTGTGGCTGGAATGCCTGGTACAGGCCCCAGCCGACGAAGGCTAGCACGATGACGGCGGCGACTATGGCCAAGGGTTTTTTGGAAGTACTCATTATTTGGTGTCCACAGGTAATTGGATATCGGCCGCGGCCGCCAGGCTGCCCAGGCGCTGCGTCTCGCCCGTCGCTTCCAGCAATTGCGCCAGCCCCATCACATAGTTATAGGCCGTCTGTGCGCGCTGGGTTTCCACCTTGGCGAGGTTCAGGCGCGCGTCGACCACTTCCAGCGACGTCACTTGCCCTTGCTGGAAGGCCACCGTTTGCAAACGGATGTTTTCGCGTGCCAGCTCCACCGACGAGGCCGTGGACAAATACTGGATGCGGGCATTTTCCAGCGCGCGCCAGTTCTTTTCGATCAGGGTGGGAATGTCGCGCTCGGCCTGGCGCGCCACCACTTCCACGCGCTCCTGGTCGAGCTTGGCGGCGGCGATCATCTTGCCCGTATTGATGCGGTGCACCAGCGGCACGGACACGACCAGGCCGATGGCCCAGTTCGAACGCACGAGCTTTTCGCTGCCGCGATTCAAATTGTAGTTACCGATGGCAAACACGGTGGGTGCGTACTCCTTGCCATGCAGCTTCAAGGCTTGCTCGGCCTGCACACGCTTGCTGTCGATCTTTTTCCAGTTCGCATTTTCGCGCATGCCCGTGCTGATGAACGATTGCAAAGTGCCCACCGGCAAGCTGTTGACGAACAGGGGCGTGCTGGGCAGCACTTGCGAGTTGACGGCAAGCAAGCGGTCGAGCGCCACTTGCGCGATTTCCTCATCGCTGCGCGCCTGCGCTTCCTCGCTGCGGGCGCTGTCCAGGGCCACGTCGGCGCGCAAGCGTTCGGCGCGCGAAATCAGGCCGCCCTTTTCCAGCCTGGCCGCATCGCGCTGGTGCTGCGTCACGCCGGCCGTCACTTCGGCCCGCACCGCCACCACTCTTTTCGCCAGCAGCAACTGGAAATAGCGCTGCGCCACCAGGGTGGCCAATTGTTCTTCCGCTTCCGTGTGCTCGGCCTGTGCGGCCAGGGTCAGGCTGGAAGCGAGGCCCTTGACGGCGTCCAGGCGCCCGCCCGTATAGATGGGCCACATGCCCAGCAAACCGAACGAGGTCAGGTCCGTCACCACTTCGCGGTTCAGGGAATTGGGAATGTGCGGCGTGGGCAAGCCGGGAATCGGCGGCAGCACCGATTCGATGCCGCCCACCACGCCGGCCAGGCCACTCGTATCGATACTCAAATCCGTCGACAAGCGGCCGCGAAACGCCGTCAAGTCCACGGACGGGCCATCGATATTCGACAAGGCTTCCGCCTTCAGTGTTTTTGCGCGCACGTCGAGCGCGGCGCCCTGCACGGCGCCCGAAGCCTTGGCCGCTTGCTGCAGCGCTTCGGTAAATGTCAGTGGTTCCGCCACGGCGGGCATGGCCGCGCCCAGCGCGCCCGCCAGCAATAATGATAAATGTCCTTGCAATCTGCCCATGTAGCGTCCAGTCAATGAATGAGGGGAAAGCACGGGGTTGCCATGTTTATACTTTCACAATAGCAATTATATCCACGGATGTCCATTCCAGGCTGCACTGTTGGTTACCAGATCTGCCACATAAAAACGGGCGCCTCTTGCGGGGCGCCCGTTCTACTCAGCGTAAGCGGCTAGCGGCTTACTTCTTGGCCTTCTTGCTACCCTTCTCTTTTTCCTTTTCGAATACGGCAAAGAACTCGGACGCCATGTTGCGGATGGCGCGGCCGATGTTGGCGTAGTCATATTCGTTCAGGTTGGCCAGCGAGACGCGGCCGGACGGATGCGTGGTGCCGAAACCGCGGCCCGGCAGCAGGATGACGCCCGTTTCCTCGGCCAGGCGGAACAGCGCTTCGTTCGGTTTGAGTTTTTTCAGCAGCCACTGCGAAAACTCCACGCCATGCATCTGCGCGGCCAGGGACTCCATGTCCAGCAGGTGGTAGTAGCGCACGGAGTTGGCGTCGTGCACCATCGGCAAGCCCAGTTCGCGGTACAGCGCTTCCTTGCGGCGCAGCACGATGCGCTTCATCGACTGCTTGTACTTTTGCTCCTCATCCATCAGCGAGAACAGCGAGAACAAGGTCATCTGCGCCTGCACGGGCGTGGACAGGCCGGCCGTGTGGTTCAGCGCCACCGTGCGGCTGTCGGCCACCAGGCGGTCGATGAATTTCAGCTCGCGCGGCTCCGTGGTAATGGAGTGATAGCGCGCGTCGAGCTGCTTCTTGATAGTTTCCGGCAACTTGGCAATCTTGTCGTCGAGCACATTGTTTTCATGCGTGGCCACTACGCCCATGCGCCAGCCTGTCGCGCCGAAGTATTTCGAGAACGAATACACGAGGATGGTGTTGAACGGGCAAATGGCGAACAGCGAGACGAAATTGTCGGCGAACGTGCCATACACGTCATCGGTCAGGATGATCAGGTCCGGGCGCTTCTTGACGATCTTGGCGATGTACTCCAGCGTTTCGTCATCGATCTTGACGGACGGCGGATTGCTGGGGTTGACGAGGAAGAAAGCTTTGACTTTCGGGTCCAGCAGCTTGTCCAGCTCTTTCTTGGTGAATTGCCAATTGTTCGATTGCGGCGCATCGATGTGCACGGTGTTCAGCTTGTAGTCGTTCAGCTGGGGAATCTCGATGTACGGCGTGAAGATCGGCATGCCCAGGGCGATGGTGTCGCCTTCCTGGATGATGTGGTTCGATTTCAGGCTGGAGAACAGATACGTCATGGCCGCCGTGCCGCCTTCGACGGCGTACATGTCGAAGTTGCCGATAAACGGGTGGTCACCGATCATTTCGCGGTGGATATACTGGCCGACGATTTTCTCGGACAGGCGCAGCATGCGGTCCGGCACGGGATAGTTGCAGCCCAGAATCGCTTCGCACATTTCATAGATGAAATCGCCCGCGCTCAAGCCCAGCTGGTCGCGCACATACGACACGGCCGCCTCGATGAAATGCGCGCCCGGGTTACCTTCGTGTTTACGCACGAAGATTTCAAAGCGCGCCTCGATGCCCTCGCGCGTGGGAAAGCCGCCCACGTCGTCCATGTACACATACGAGCGCTCCGCTTCCGTCATGGCGAACTGGCCGAACTGGAAGAAGCCATGGCGTGGCGTGGTCGCCAGGAAATTCGGGTTGCCGCGGCCCGCGTTCAGCATCAGGCGGTTGCTTTGCTTGGCCGTCTGGATCAGCGCATCCTTCAATTCGAAGGGGCTCAACAGGGCGAGTTTGCTTGGGTTACTGAAATCCATTTTTGCTACTCCTTATCAGACTGATAATTTTTAGGGTACTTGCACAGGTTCTTGCACATACATGCAGACTCAGACGAAGGCCACAATCAGCGGCCCCAGCAAGGTCAGGAAAACGTTGGCCAAGGCATAGGTAATGGCAAACGGTACGGTGGGAATCGAGTTTTGCGCCGCATTGAGCACTTCGCCGAACGCGGGATTGGCGCTGCGCGAGCCGGACAAGGCGCCCGCAAAGATGGCGACGTTGTCATAACGCAAGATGTAACGGCCGATCAGCATGGTCAAAATCATCGGCAGGATGGTCACCACCACGCCCACGCCAAACAGGGTCAGACCGTGTTCGCGCACGGTTTGCACGGCTTGCAGGCCGGACGTGAGGCCGACGACGGCCACAAAACCGGCCAGGCCCAGGTCTTTCAGGATTTGCACGGCGCCGCTGGGCATGTAGCCGAAGGTCTGGCGCTTGGCGCGGAACCAGCCGAATGCCAGGCCCGACAGCAGCACGCCGCCGCCACTGCCCAGTGTCAGCGGAATCGAACCGATGCGCGCCACCAGCAAGCCCACCAGCAAACCGACGACGAGGCCGGCGCCCATGTAGACGAAGTCCGTCTTGGCGCTCGGCACGATCATGTAACCCACTTCGGCTGCCACCCGCTTGACGTCCTGCTCGGCGCCATAAATGGTCACCACGTCGCCCGTCTGCACGACGGTTTCCGATTGCATGGGCAAGATCTTGCCCATGCGGCTCAGCTGCACGACAAAGATGCCGTGACGCACGCCGGGCGCTGTCGCGCTGCGGATTTCGCCCACCGTCTTGTTGTGGTAAGCCTTGTTGGTCAGCACCATGTCGCGGCGCTGCATCACCAGTTCCATGCCTTCGACGGCAAGCAATTCCTTGCCCAGCTGGGAAGAGACGCTGAGCATGGCTTCGCGCCGGCCCACCAGCAGCACGACATCGTCGGCCGCCAGCACCAGGTCGGGGCTGACGTCGATGATCTGGCCATTGCGTTTCACGCGCTCGATGGTAATGGCCGTGTTCGGATGCGCGCTTTCGATCTCTTCCACCGTGCGTCCGGCGCCGGGGCCCACATCGTAGATGCGGCCGATCAGGTCAGGCGCAGCCGGCGTCTGGCCAGGTCCCAGCACCTGCACGCCTGCCTGCAGCGCCGTTTCCGCCTTGATCGCATCTTCGCGGATGGTGCGACCCATGAGTTTCGGCAAGATATTGACGCAGACGATGATGGCGCCAAACGAGCCGAACACGTAGGTGACGGCATAGCCGACGGCCACGTTGCCCTGCAAGCGCGCCACCTCGTCGGCCGCCAGGCCCAGCTTGGTGATCGCGTCACCGGCCGTGCCGATGATGGCCGACTGCGTCAAGCCGCCCGCCGCCACGCCGGCCGCCAGGCCCTTGTCCAGGCCAAAAAGTTTGGCCATGATGACGACCGTCAGCAGCGCCGTCACGGCCAGCACCACGGCCAGGATGATTTCGCGCACCGACTGGCGCCCCAGGGAATTGAAGAACTGCGGTCCGCTTTCATAGCCGACCGCGTAAATGAACAGCGCGAACAGCACCGACTTGACGCCGGGATCGATCGCGACGCCTACCTGGCTGACGAGGACCGCCACCAGCAGTGAACCGGCGACCCCGCCCAGCTGGAACGAGCCGAACTTGATCTTGCCGATGTAGTAGCCCACTGCCAGGGAGAGAAACAAGGCAATTTCGGGCGACTTCTTGAATAACTCATGCAACCATTCCATACAGACCGCCTTTCGTGTTGAAGGAATTCTTTACTACGTCCGCCCTTGCGGGCGGCTTATGCGTGGACCGAGCCGGCCAGGGCCACGATGAGCGGCCCCAGCAGAGGCAGCACCACGTTCGAGATGGCATAGGTAATCGTGTAGCCCAGCAAGGGCGTGGAGTTGCCAGCCGCGTTCTGCACGGCCGACAGGGCCGGCGTGCTGCACTGCTGGCCGGCAATGGCGCCCAGCAGCACGGGCGCTTCCAGCTTGAGGAAAAAGTGGCCTACCAGCAAGGAGAGCGAGGCGGGAACGACGGCGATCAGCACGCCCATCAGCGGCAGCGACAAGCCGTACTGGCGGATCAGCTCGATCGCCTGCGGTCCCGACGCCAGCCCCACGCAGGCGATGAAGGTAGCCAGGCCGATATCTTTCATCATGTCGAGCGCGCTGGGGTGGATGCCCGGCATGCCCGGCTTTCTCGCCTGGTACCAGCCGAACACCAGGCCTGTCAGCAAGGCGCCACCGCCCGTGCCCAGCGAAAACGGGATGCCGCCCAGCCTGGCGGTAAAGCCGCCGATATACACACCGAGCACGATGCCGATGCTGGCGTAGACGATATTGCTGCGCTCGCCCGTGGGCACGCGCTTGCCGACGGCGGCCAGCGCCGTGTTCAGTTCGCGCCCTTCCACCGTGCCGTACAGGCGCAGCACATCGTCGCGCTGCAGGGCCAGGTCCGGCAGGGGCGGCATGCTGTGCTCGCCACGCACGACGGCCGCCACATGCACGCCGGAAGGCAAGGCCAGCTGGCGCAAGGGCTGGCCCACGAGGGCCGCCTGCTGCAGCACCACTTCGACGGCCGAGACGGCCATGTTCAAGCCCGTCGTGTCGGCAAATTCCTCGCCCAGGACGGCTTCGGCCGCCACCAGCGCGGGACGGTGGCCGATCACCAGCACTTCGTCGTTGTTGCGCAGGCGCAGTGCGGGTTCCAACGGCAAGACCTTGCCGTGCCGGCGCACGCGCGTGATGCTGGCGCGGCCCGCAAAAATCTGCTGCAAGCCATCGAGGCGGCGTCCCGCGCCCCGGCTGATGCGGTAGGCGCGCCCTACCATTTCCGGTGTCGCCTGCACGCCATCGCCATCGGTCTGCGCGCCGCCCATCTTTTCCCACAACTTCTCCGCTTCCTCACGCAGGTTGACGCGCAACAACAGCGGGAAAATCTGGCTGGTGACGATGACGATGGCGATCAGGCCGAAAATATAGGTGATGGAATACGCGGTGACCACGTTGGCCTGCAGCTCGGCGATGCGCGCGGCCGGCAGCGCCAGTTTCGAGATGGCGTCCGTGGCCGTGCCGACGACGGCCGATTCCGTCGCCGCGCCCGCCATCATGCCGGCCGCCGTGCCCTGGTCCAGGCCCAGGAAGCGCGTGGCCAACAGTACCAGCGCCAGCACCACCACCACTTCGATCAGGCACAGTATTCCCAGGCGCAAGCCCTTGGCATTCAGGTTGGCAAAGAACTGGGGACCGCCCGCATAGCCGAGGGCAAAAATGAACAGCATGAAGAAGACATTCTTGACGCTGGCGTCCAGGGTGATGCCCAGCTGGCCGATCAGCAGCGCGGCGATCAGGGTGCCGCACACGCCGCCCAGCTGGATGGGGCCGAAGCGTATCTGCCCTACCGCATAGCCCAGGGCCAACGCCAGGAACAAGGCCAATTCCGGCACCTGGTGCAATACCGACGCGATCGAATCGAGCATGGACGAACCTTCGAAAAGATAACGGATGGTTACAAGGGAACAGAGCGCTCGGCGGTTGGCGGCGGCTGGCTGTTGAACGGGCGCACGGGTCCCGCACGACACCTGCGGTAAGCGCTTGCGCCGGAGAAATGTTGTTACGAGGAATCATGTTCGGTGAAAATTTTACAAGTGTCAACAGGTGTTCTGTTGAACGCACCTTGCGTTTCATCAAACATCCTGCGCACGATTGAAGTACCTGTTTGACACCGATCAACAAAACCACTAGTAATGATTTTGACGATACCAAAGTACCTTGTGCGCCAGCGGCGGCGGCAGCGGAAAACTGAAATAGGGTAACTAAGAGCCTATCCCAGTAGGGAGCGTCTTCTGCTGGCAGTTCATCAGGAGCGCGGACAAGGCGTGAGGAGGACGCGTGGCGAGCCACGCGACGACGAGCAACGCCGTCCCCGCTTCTGAGGGGCGCCAGCAGGGGATGTATTCATCTACTGGGATAGGCTCCAAGTATGGAACAACAGCCCTTCCAGGCTGGCCAGCGGCGGTGGAAATTAATCCAGATCAATAAAACCGCAAATAGAAAATAAATCTTGCGTGCTGCTCTGGACGGCATGCGTACCCCTCGCCTACGCTGTTTTTTTATCTGAAAAACAAGAGGAACCCATGCAGACAGCACGCTTGAATATTATCGGGATGGATCACGAAGGCTGCGCCGACAGGCTGACGGGCGCGCTCGAGGCCGTCTCGGGTGTGGCCACCGTGTGCGTCTCGCTGGCGCGCCACGGCGCCACGGTGCAATTTGACGAACGGCTGGCCACGCAGGAGCGCCTGCTGGCCGCCGTCAACGACGCCGGCTTCATGGGCGAGGCTTCCGATGAGGAACAACTGCCATCCTGCAGCGGCGCCTGCGGTCACTGCCGCCACTGAACGCCTGCTCCACCCTTCTCCGCTCCGCTCAGCCCTCCCGCGCGCCCCGGTCGCGCAGATGCGCCAGCACGCGGCGCGGTCCCAGCGCCTGTAAATCGAACGGCGGCAGCTCGATGGCGTCGAGCGTATTCTTGAACAGCAAGCCCAGTTCCGTATCGCCTTCCAGGCTCAAACGGCGGCTGAAGAACAGCGTGTCAGGATCTTCCTGGCGCCGCGCCAGCAGCATCAAATCATGCACGCTGGCGGCGATGCACAGGTCCGGCACGTCCACATAGCGCTCGGCCACGAACACCGTGCCCTGCCACTCGAAATCGAAGGCGATGCCCGCGTCGACCAGGCGCAGGCGCAGGGTGCGCCCCTCCAGGCTGCGCCGCACATCGTCGGGCAATTGCGGCGCCAGCAGGCGGTTCAGGCCTTGCACGAACAACCAGGAGGCGGGATACGGCGGCAACTTGGACAGCAATTCGGCCAGCGGTTCGGGCAACCGGTACGACATGGCGTGCTTGCCCATGGCGGGCTTGGCCGGGACGGGCAATCTTTCCAGTTGATCTTGCATGGTGCTTCCTTTCGATGCGTTCAATGAGCGGCGTGCTGTTCCATGCCGGGCTGGCCGTGCCAGTAGCCGTCGCAGGCGCCGGCCGGCTGGCAGGCCGCCAGCTGGGCCTGGGCGCCCACGCCGCTGACCTGGCCGCGGCGGGCGCGGTCGAAAATGGCGATGACTTCTTCCGTATGCATGGCCTGCGGGCTGATGCGCGCCACCGCCACGCCCATGTCGCGCATGGCGTCGAGTTCGCGCACCAGGTTGTAGACGAGGGCAGACTGCGTCTGCGTGCCATTCAGTACGAGGAACGGCACTTCGTCGCGCGTGCGCAGCAGCAGGCCGTCCGGCTCTTCCAGGCAGCTGTAGCCGCAATCGTCCTTCGGCAGGTTGCGGTTGCGCGCCGTGAAACAGCGCGCGGAAAACGCCAGCGGCATGCGGCCGTAGGCGAACACTTCGGTATCCAGCCCTTCCGGTTTCTGGCGCTGCATCTCGGACAGCGCCGCCTGCCCCATTTCCAGCGGCATCACCCAGCGCCGCGCGCCCAGGCGCGCCAGCAATTGCAGGCTGGGGCCATTGAACAGGTTCAAATGGGGGCCGGCGACGAAGGGCGCGCCCTTTTCCATGCAGTGCACGGCGCCCATGTCGTTGGCTTCGACCATATAGCGGCCATTGCCCGTGATGCGGCGCAGGGTCGCCAGTTCGGCGCCCGCCTCGATCAGCGCCTGCGTCGACAGCACCACTTCCTTGCCGGCAGCGGCCAGCATGTCGGCGATATCGAGCCAGTCGGCCAGGCGCAGCTCATGCCGGCGCGAGCAGACGGTTTCGCCCAGATACACGATCTCGACGGCGGTACCGGCGATCTGCTGGTAAAACTCGAAGACGGTGGCGCGCGGCCAGTAGTACAGCAAAGGACCCAACGATAGTTTTAGCATGCCTTTTCCAGTATTTTTCAAGTTACAAAACCGTAGCGAGCGGCTCGCGGCGAGGCCGAGAAGCGCAGCCGTGCTTGAGCACGGGGCCGCCGAGGTGGTGAGCATCGCAGGCCGCGCCCCGGGACGCGCAGTAGGTTTTGCTATTTCCAGGAGCGATGGTAGGCGCCCAAGGTGTGCTGCTGACCTTCGGCCAGCTTGTCCATGGCCGCCATCCAGCCCGGCTTGACGGCGTAGCGCGGATTGCCTTCGCGGCAGGCGTCGATCGCTTCACGCCACACGCGCGTGACCTGCGCCACGTAGGCGGGACTGCGCTGGCGCCCTTCGATTTTCACCGCGCGCACGCCCATGGCGATCAGTTGCGGCAGCAGCGCCAGGGTATTCAAGCTGGCCGGCTCCTCGATCGCGTAATACTCTTCGTCATTGACTTCGAAGCGGCCCTTGCACAGGGTCGGATAGCTGGCATTTTCGCCGGGCGCGTAGCGGTCGATCAGCACACCGTTCAGGCGCGACTCCAGACCGTTCGGCGTTTCCAGCCAGCGCACGGCTTTCGCCGGCGAGCACACGCCGTGGGTGTTCGGCGCCTCGCCCGTCGCATACGACGACAGCGCGCAGCGCCCTTCGACCATCACGCACAGGCTGCCGAAGCCGAACACTTCGATCTCGACTTCCGTCTTGCTGATCAATTGCTCGACCTGCGCCATCAACAGCACGCGCGGCAGCACGGCGCGGGCGATGCCGAAGTGTTCATGGTAAAAATTGATGGCTTCGTAGTTGGTGGCCGAGCCCTGCACGGACAGGTGCAGGCGCAGCTGCGGCTGGTGCTGGGCCGCGTAGGCCATCAGGCCCGGATCGGCAACGATCATGGCGTCGATGCCCGCTTGCGCCGCGCGGTCGATGGCGCTGCGCCACACGGCCCAGTTGTGCGGCTGCGGATAGGTATTTAACGCCAGCAGCACCTTGCGTCCATATTGATGGGCGTAGCGCACGCCCTCGGCGATGGCCTTCTCGTCAAAATTGAGGCCGGCGAAATTGCGCGCATTGGTGGCGTCGCGAAAGCCCAGGTAAACGGTGTCGGCGCCATTGTCGACGGCCGCTTTCAAGGCAGGCAGGCTGCCGGCGGGGCAGACCAGTTCCAGCGGTCCGGCCACGCGGGTGGCGGTAGTTGATTCAAGCATCATGATGTTCACAGTCCCGTATCGGCTCAGGGTGCAGACTATAGCCCCGCCCATGCCGCCCAGTCCTTGATGCAGGTGAAGGAATGCATGCATGGCTGGCGCACCTTCAACTTGCTTGACCTGGCTGTAGAATGCCCCATTTTTCTCCCTCTTCGATTGCCCACCATGACCCGCAAACCGCTGCTGATTTTTCTTCTGACCCTGTTCCTCACTGCGCTGCAAGTGCAGTGGGCCGGCCCGGCCGATGGCTATGACGCAGGAACCATCTCCGTGCTGTCGCCGGAAGTGCTGGGCGCCTATCCGGGCGTGCTGCTGCTGTTCCTGCTGGCCGTGTTCGCGCGCCGCCAACTGCCGCTGCTGCGTCAGGCCGCCATCTGCACGGGCCTGCTGGCCATCTACTGGCTGCTGGCGAACTACGTCACCTTCGACGCGCGCGTGGCCAGCTGGAGCACCTATACGCCGCTGGAAATCTGGGCCCACGTGCTGCCCGCCTCCGTCGCCAGCATCGCCGCCTGCGGCGCCGCGTTCTTTTGCGCGAGCTGGCTGATCCTGCGCGAAACGCGCTGGAACAAAACCGGCTGAGGTGGTTTTTTCACCTGGATCAAGGATACGCGAATCGCTTGCACGCCACCTTTGACGGCACTACATTTAGTAGATAACCTTCATAAAAACACCGCATGTTGTGTTTATTGGAGGTTTCATGACGACGAATGCAGTTTCTCCCACACGCGGCCAGGTCGATGTCGCCGCGTCCATCAATGAATACCTGGAACGGCGCGACTGGCGCGTCAACGCCAACGCCAACCAGGGTTACTCGCTGGGTGGCCTGATCCTGAATGTGTCGGGCAAAGTCATCGCCAACTACTGGCTGGACCAGGTGTATCCGCCGGAAGTGGGCGCGGCGCACCGCGAAGCGGCGCTGCACATCCACGACCTCGACATGCTGGCCGGCTATTGCGCCGGCTGGTCGCTGCGCACCCTGCTGCATGAAGGCTTGAATGGCGTGCCGGGCAAGATCGAATCGGGCCCGCCGAAACACATGTCGAGCGCCATCGGCCAGATCGTCAATTTTCTCGGCACCCTGCAAAACGAATGGGCCGGCGCCCAGGCGTTCAGCTCCTTCGACACCTACATGGCGCCCTACATCCGCAAGGACAGCCTGCGCTACGAAGACGTGCGCCAGTACATGCAGGAGCTGATCTTCAACCTCAATGTGCCATCGCGCTGGGGCACGCAGACGCCGTTTACCAACCTCACGTTCGACTGGGTCTGCCCGGACGACCTGCGCGAGCAGATTCCCGTCATCGCCGGCCAGGAGATGGACTTCAGCTATGGCGAGCTGCAGGCGGAGATGGACATGATCAACCGCGCCTACATCGAGATCATGATGGCGGGCGACGCCAAGGGCCGCGTATTTACCTTTCCCATCCCGACCTACAACATCACCGAGGATTTCGACTGGCATAGCGAGAATGCGGAACGCCTGTTCGAGATGACGGCCCGCTACGGCCTGCCCTACTTCCAGAATTTCATCAATTCGGAACTCAAGCCGAACATGATCCGCTCCATGTGCTGCCGCTTGCAGCTGGACTTGCGCGAACTGCTGAAACGCGGCAATGGCCTGTTCGGTTCCGCCGAGCAGACGGGCTCCCTGGGCGTGGTGACCATCAACTGCGCGCGCCTGGGCCACCTGTGGCGCGGCGACGAGGCGGCGCTGCTGGCCGACCTGGACCGCCTGCTGGAGCTGGGCAAGGTCAGCCTGGAAATCAAGCGCCGCACCATCGAAGAACTGATGCAGCAAGGCTTGTTCCCCTACACGAAGCGCTACCTGGGCACCCTGCGCAATCACTTTTCCACGCTGGGCGTGAACGGCATCAACGAGATGATCCGCAATTTCAGCGGCGACGCTTACGACATCACGTCCGCCGAGGGCCATGCGCTGGCGATCCGCCTGCTCGACCACGTGCGGGCACGCATGGTGGCATTCCAGGAAGAGACGGGCCATATGTACAACCTGGAAGCGACACCGGCCGAGGGCACCACCTACCGCTTTGCCCGCGAAGACCGCAAACGCTATCCCGCCATCCTGCAGGCGGGAACAAGCGACAACCCGTATTACACGAACTCGTCGCAGCTGCCCGTGGGCCACACGGACGACCCGTTCGAGGCGCTGGAATTGCAGGATGCGCTGCAGCGCAAGTACACGGGCGGCACGGTGCTGCACCTGTACATGACGGAAGCGCTGTCGGATGCGAACGCCTGCCGCGAGCTGGTCAAACGCGCCCTGAGCCGCTTTTCGCTGCCCTACATCACCGTCACGCCCACGTTTTCCATCTGCCCGCGCCACGGCTACCTGGCCGGCAAACATGAATTCTGCCCTACCTGCGACGCGGAACTGATCGCCCGCAAGCAAGCCCACCCTGTTCCATCACTTGAGGAAACGCCATGAATGCACGTCCCGACTTCACTCCCGCCATCACCCTGCTCGACACCGAACGCCAGCGCTGCGAAATCTGGACCCGCGTGATGGGCTATCACCGCCCCGTCGCCTCGTTCAACATCGGCAAGCAGGGCGAATTCCACGAGCGCCAGTATTTTACGGAAGCGAGCGCCCGGGTCGGCCAGCCCGCCTGCCGTGGCTGAGTTGAAAGTGGGCGGCCTGACGCCTTTTTCCGCCACCGACTACCCGGGCAAGCTGGCCGCCGTGGTCTTCGTGCAGGGCTGCCCCTGGCGTTGCGGCTATTGCCACAATCCGCACCTGCAGGCGCGCACGCCGGAGGGCGCCATGCCGTGGCAGGACGTATTGACCTGGCTGCGCCGCCGCGTGGGCCTGGTCGACGCCGTCGTCTTCAGCGGCGGCGAGGCGTGCATGGACCCGGCGCTGGCGCGCGCCATGCTGGACGTCAGGGAACTGGGGTTCGGCGTCGGCCTGCATACGGCCTGCATTTATCCGCAGCGCTTGCAGGAAGTGCTGCCCCTGGTCGACTGGGTCGGCTTCGACATCAAGGCGCCGTTTGCCGACTATCGTCATGTGACCCGCGTGGCCGGCAGCGGCGACCCGGCACGCGCCTGCCTGGACGCCATCCTCGCCAGCGGCGTGGCCTACGAATGCCGCACCACCACCCATCCTGACCTGCTGCCGGACGAACAGCTGCTGGCCCTGGCCACCAGCCTGGCCGTCAAAGGCGTCGACAACTACGTGCTGCAGCAGTTCCGCGCCGAAGGCTGCCAGGATGCGGCGCTGGCCGGCCGTCCCCTGCACGGCTATCCGGCAACGAGCACTTTGGCGCAAATCGGCGCCATGTTTCCCCGTTTTACGTTCCGTAACCATGGCAGTTGAGCCGACAAGCACATAATTTTGCAAAGCCCCGCAAAATTACCCGTTCTGCAACGCTGAAATGTCTTGCGTGCTGTAATGTATCAACTGTGCCGCGCACCACGCGCAGCCCGTCAGATTCCTTACACCGCATCACAGATAAGCGTCATCCATGAACGATTTCACCGCAGTCAGCCCAGACACCCCTTCCACCCACGCCGACATCCTGTACGGCCCGCCGCGACCGGATCTGCTGCGCGAGGAAGTGCTGGCCGACCTGCTCGAAGCGACGGCCCTTCGCTGCCCGCAGCAAATCGCACTGATCGACGGCGCGCGCCGTATCACGTATGCCGAACTCGATGCGCAGGCAGGCCTGGCCGCATCGCGCCTGGTGGCCGCCGGCGTCAAGCCTGGCGACATCGTGGGCCTGTGGCTGCCGCGCGGCGCCCCTTTGCTGCAGATGCAGGCGGCGATTGCCAAGGCGGGCGCCGCCTGGCTGCCCGTCGATGAAGACACGCCCGTGGAACGCCTGCAGGTATGCCTCGATGATGCGAATGGCGCGGGCGTCATCAGCTGCACGCAGTTCGCGCCGCGCCTGTCCGATGCTGGCATTAAACGCCCCGTATGGACGGCGGAAAGCCTGCTGGCCCCCGCCGCACCGGGCGAACTGCTGCCCGCGCGCGCAACCGTGCTGCCCGAACACCCGGCGTATGTGATCTACACCTCCGGCTCGACGGGCAAACCCAAGGGCATATTGATCAATCAACGCAGCATCTGCCACTTCCTGCGCAGCGAAAACGCCGTGCTGGAAGTGACGCAAGCCGACACCGTCTACCAGGGTTTTTCCGTCGCCTTCGACATGTCGTTCGAAGAAATCTGGATCGCCTACCTGGTGGGCGCCACCCTGTGGCTGGGACCGAAGGAGATCTCGGGCGACCCGGAAGCCTTGCCGCGCGCGCTGGCAGCCAACCACGTCACCGTGCTGCATGCCGTGCCGACCCTGCTGGCCCTGTTCGCCGAGGAAGTACCGAGCCTGCGCCTGATCAACCTGGGCGGCGAGATGTGCCCGGAATCCCTCGTCGAGCGCTGGTCGCGCCCGGGCCGCGCCATGTTCAATACCTATGGGCCCACGGAAGCGACCGTCTCGTGCAGCCTGGCGCGCCTGCGGCCCGGCGTGCCCGTCACCATCGGCACGCCGCTGCCCAACTACGGCTTGCTGGTGCTGCAGGTGGCCGAGCCGGGAGAAAACCGTCCCCTGGTTCTGCTGCCGCGCGGCGAAACAGGGGAGCTGTGCATCATCGGTCCGGGCCTGGCCGAAGGTTATCTGGGCCGCCCCGACCTGACGCTGGAAAAATTCCTGCCCAATCCATGGGCGACCAGCGAGGACGACGCACGCCTGTACCGCACGGGCGACCTGGCGCGCATCGATGCCGACGGCCAGGTGCTGTGCCTGGGCCGCGCCGACGACCAGGTGAAAATTCGCGGCTTTCGCGTGGAACTGGGCGAGATCGAAGCCGTGCTGGCGCAGCAGGCAGGCGTGGGCACGGTGGCCGTATTGCTGCGCAAGGACGACGGCATCGACCAGCTGGTGGCCTACATCGTCGGCAGCGACGATGCCCCCGATGACGCCCTGGCGGCGAAAACCCTGCGCGCGGCCCTGAACCTGCATTTGCCGCCCTATATGGTGCCCGGCCGTTTCGAATTGCTGCCGCTGATGCCGCGCCTCACCTCCGGCAAGATCGACAGAAAAGCGCTGAAAGCCATGCCGCTCTCGACGCCGCCAGCCGGCGAGGCGGGCGAATCGGACGTGCCGGAAACGCCGGCCGAAGCGGCCCTGTTCGCGGCGCTGGCGACACTGTTCCCGGGCCAGCCGATACGGCGCCAGTTTGACTTCTTCAGCGACCTCGGTGGCCACTCCTTCCTGGCCGCCCGCCTGGCGTCCGCCCTGCGCGCCGATCCGGCCTACGCCCACATGACGGTGCGCGACATTTATCACAATCGCCAGATCGGCAAGATCGCCGCCGTGCTGAACGAAGCGCCCGCGCTGGCCACGCCGGAAGCGGATTGGACGCCGCCGTCCGCCATGAAGCGCTGGCTGTGCGGCGCAGCGCAGGCGGCGGCCGTGCCGGGCCTCGTCACCCTGCGCATGGCGCAGTGGATGGCGCCCTTCTTCACGTATCACTTCTTCACGGGCGACACGGGAGACACCGTGCCGCGCGCCATCGCCGCCTCGATCGGCGTGTTTTTGCTCGCGACCCTGGCCGAATTTGCCATCGCGATTGCCGGCAAGTGGCTCATTGCCGGGCGTTTGAAGCCGGGCAGCTATCCGCTGTGGGGCATCACCTATTACCGCTGGTGGCTGGCCGACCGCCTGGTCGAATCGGCGCCCGCATATCTGCTCAGCGGCTCGTCGCTGAACAGCTGGTGGCTGCGCGCGCTGGGCGCGAAAGTGGGCAAGGAAGTGGTCATCGGCTCGATGACCCTGCGCGCGCCCGACCTGCTGTCCATCGGCGACAACGTCAGCGTCGGCAATGCCGTCAACTTTGAAAACGCCCGCGTGGAACGGGGCCGTTTGCTGCTGGGCCAGATCAGCATCGGCGACGATGCCTGCATCAGCTCTTACGCCATCATGGAAGGCAATACCAAGGTGGGGGCCTTCGGCCACCTGGAGGGACAATCCGCGCTGGCCGATGGCGTGAGCGTGCCGGCGGGCAGGGTCTGGACCGGTTCGCCCGCGCGCGACATCGGCCCCTACGACCCGGCCAGCCAGCCGCCGCGCCCCGTCGTCTCGCGCCTGCGCCTGACGGGCGAAACCCTGTTCTTCTGCTTCGGCATGGTCCTCATCGCCGTGCTGTTCTTCATGCCCGTCTTCCCCAGCTTCGTGCTGATCGACTGGTTCGACGAACGCGAAATGATGCCGTGGCTGCAGGGCCGCGACGTGACGACCCAGCTGGCCCGCTACTTCCTGCTGGCCTTCCCCGCCAGCGCCGTGCTCATCGTGCTGACGGCCCTGCTGTCGGCCGCCATCCGCTGGGGCGCGCTGCCCCGCTTGAAGCCAGGCAGCTCGCCCGTGCACAGCAATATCTATTGCGCCAAGTGGCTGGTCAGCCATATCCAGGAATCGAGCCTGAACGTCCTGCACGGCATCTACGCCACCGTGTACGCGCCATACTGGTACCGCCTGCTGGGCGCCAAGGTGGGCAAGGGCGCCGAGATTTCCACGGCGCTGGGCGTGGTGCCCGACATGCTGACCCTGGGCGACGACACCTTCATCGCCGATGCCGTCATGCTGGGCGACGAGCAGATCGACGGTGGCTGGATGACCATGCGCCCCACCGTCATCTCGCACCGCAGCTTTGTCGGCAACGGCAGCTATATCCCGGACGGTACCGTGCTGCCCGAGCATGTGCTGATCGGCGTGCACACGCATGCGCCGCGCAATGAGCAGATGCACAGCGGCGATACCTGGCTCGGTTCGCCCCCGATGCACCTGCCCGCACGCGAACAGGTCAGCGGTTTTGCCGAGCACCTGACCTTCAAGCCGTCCATCCTGCGCCGCCTGGGTCGCAGCCTGATCGAGGCCTTCCGCATCGTCGCCCCGCACGCGGTGGTGATCGCCGTCGGCTACACGCTGGTGCTGGACGTAATGCCGATCGCGGGCGCCGGGCGCTGGGGCGAAGTGGTGGTCGACCTGGCCATTGCCGGCATCGCCTACGGCATCGGCAATTTCCTCGTCGTGGTGCTGTTCAAGTGGCTGCTGCTGGGACGCTACCGCAAGCACGCGGCGCCCATGTGGACGCCGTTCGTGTGGATTTCGGAAGGTGTCACGAACCTGTACGAAGGCATCGCCGTGCCCAACTTCATGCGCTATCTGCGCGGCACGCCGTGGCTGCCGCTGGCCTTCCGCCTGTTCGGCTGCAAGATCGGCCGCGGCGTCTACATGGACACCACGGACATCACGGAATTCGACTGCGTGCATATCGGCGACTACAGCGAATTGAATGCGCTGACCTGCCCGCAGACGCATTTGTTCGAAGACCGCGTGATGAAGATCGACCACGTGGACATCGGCCAGCGCGTCTACATGGGGCCGCGCAGCTCCGTGCTGTACAGCGCCAAGGTGGGCGACAATGCGCGCCTGGGCCCGTTGACCCTGGTGATGAAGGGTGAACATATCCCCGCCGGCAGCAATTGGGCCGGCTGCCCGGCGGCACCTTTGCGTAGCTGATGGCTTTTACGGTGCTCTGGTCAAGAGAAGGCGTGCTGGTGGTCGGCATTGCCGCCGTGCTGCCGCGCGCCGAGGCCCGCCTGCGTATCCGCGCCGCCGTGCGCGAGGCGGCGGCGCAGTGGCTAAACATCGCTATCGATGCCGTCACGCTGGAATCAATGCCGGGCCAGCCTCCCCGCTTGCTGCTGGCCGGCCGCGTTGTGGGCCTGTCGTTCAGCCATGACGAGGGGATCTCGCTGGCTGCCGTCCACCTGCATGGCGCGGTCGGCATCGACGTGATGCGCGTGCAGGATATTGCCGACTGGTTCAATCTGGCGCGCGATTACCTGGGGCCGCAGGTGGCCGGGGAACTGGCCGCCTGCCCTGCCGATCGGCGCGCATTGGCGCTGGCGCAGGCGTGGACGGCGCGCGAGGCAGCGCTCAAGTACTCCGGCCTGCAACTGGCAGAGTGGAACGGGGCCGCGCCGACCTGCCGCTTGCAGGATTTACCCTTGCCTGCCCCCTACGTGGCAAGCCTCGCCTATTAATCTTCCTTGTTATTTCCCGCCGCGCCGATCTGGACGAAAATCAGTTTTGCGATAATACTGACGAATATTCCCAGCACCCCGATCAATTCCAGCATGGTCTTTCCTTTGCAGTGACAGCAGAGCAATCCACTGTAGCCTGAACGCCGGGGCAAGGCCAATATCAAATCAGGCAGTCACCGATCTCGAAAAGGCATACGATTGATTTCCATCAGACAGTTCCGCTATTTTGTCGAAGTCGTCGATGCAGGTAGCTACTCGCGTGCGGCGGAAAAGCTGTATATCGCGCAGTCGGCCCTGAGCCGGCAGATCAAGGAGCTGGAAACCGAAGTACAAGCCTTGCTGCTGACGCGCGACTCTCGCCATATCGAACTCACGCCCGCGGGACAGGTCTTTTATGAACGGGCCAAGCGCATCCTCGAAGACATCGATGAAACCGTGCGCCAGACGCGCCACGTGGGACAAGGCGCGCAAGGCATCATCCGCCTGCTGCATTCGAGCTCCGTCACCCTCACGCCCGCCATCGGCGCCGTGCTGAACCGCCTGCTGGCGCAGTTCCCCGGCGTCTCGCTCGATGTATCAAAGGGATCGTCGGAAAACCAGGCCGCCGACATCGAGGAAGGCCGCGCCGACCTGGGCCTGGTGCGCCTGCCCACCCTGCGCAAGCATGCCAATATCGTCGTGCGCGAACTGTTTGCGGAAAAGCTGGTGGTGGCCGTGTCTGCGATGTCGCCGCTGGCCGCGCTGCAGCGCACGACGATCGCCGCCCTGCGCGACGAGGCGTTCGTCTCGATCCCGCACCAGGACCGCGGTGGCCTGAGCTACCTGGTGGCGGGCCTGTGCCTGGCGCAGGGCTTCTTTCCCAAGGCGGCGCGCGCCCTGTCGCGCAAGACCTCGCAGCTGAACCTGATCGAGGCCAATATGGGCATCGCCATCGTCCCCGACAGCATGCGCCTGGTGGCGCCGCCCGGCGTACGTTTTATCGCGTTGCCCGACGAGCAATCGCATTCCGTCGTCGGGCTGATCTCGCCGCGCGCGGCCAGCGGCATGGTGGCTGCATTTACGGAAGCGTTCGTGCGCGAGATAAACGCATTGGCAACGACGGCTTAACCTTCCGCATACAGCGCCGCATCCACGTCGCGCACGGCCGCCATCAGCAGGGCCAGCTTCATGACATCGAGCTTGCCATCGGTGCGCACGCGTGAGCACAGGTCGATGCCGTAGGGCCGCACCTGGCGCAGCGCCTCCATGACGTTGTTGGCATCGAGCCCGCCGGCGAGGAACACGGGACGCGGGCTGGCGCGCACGAAGCGCGCACTGACGGACCAGTCGTGCGTGCGGCCCGTGCCGCCCAGCTCCGGAACCAGCGCGCCAGGGCGGCCAGAGTCAAGCAGGAAGGCATGCACATGGGGCGCGTAGGCGGGGATCAGTTCCAGTGCCTCTGGCCCTTCCACGTGGATCACCTGCACGCGCCGCACATGCGGCAGCAGGCGCGCCAGTTCCTCGACTTCACGCGGGTCGATATGGCCGACGATCTGCACGGTCGATGGCTGCGTGGCGCGCACGTGTTCGGCGATGGCTTGCGCCGTTGTCTCGGACGTCAGCAGGAACGTGGCGACGGGGGGCGGCGTCCAGGCGGCGATCTGCGCGATGCGCGCGTCAGGAATCGGACCGGGGCCCGACGGCATGGCAGCCACCAGGCCCAGCGCATCGGCGCCGGCGGCAATGGCCAGTTGCGCTTCGTCGATGGAAGCGATGCAGCAGATCTTGATGCGGGTTCTCATGGCCTTGCATGTTCAAATGGGATGAGCAATATTACAACACAGGGCCGCGCGCACGCCAAGACACGCGGTCAAGACCCCGCACGATAGTGTGCCAGAATGGGGACATTTCCCACTTACAGACGATTCCATGGCCGACTACAAAAACCCCAGCTACGTGGCGCGCTCCATGCACCCGCGTTTCGATGAACTGACCTCGCCCGGCGAAGCCGTGCCGTATTCGGGCATCTACCGCTGCGACGGCTGCGCGCACGAAATCGTGTCGACAGAAGGCCACGTCATGCCGCCGCAAAACCACCATCAGCACAGCAGCGAGCAAGGTGCCATCCGCTGGCGCCTGATCGTCAGCCCGCGCTGATTGACAGGCGCCAGGTGGCGGACGATACTTGATTCATCCCGGATCGCCATTCGAACGTCACTGGAACACCAGCATGCGCATCGTCGACTTTGAAGTCCGCAAGGAGTGTCCGCCGCAGCTGTGCGACTGCGAACGCGAGCGCCTGCTCGACGATGCGCAGGCGGACCTGTCCATCCTGCGCCTGAACCTGAGGGAAGAAAAGCGTTTGCTGGCGCACATCGAGGGCATCGCCACCTATGCGCAGCTGCAAAAGCTGCAGCTGCTGCTGAAGAAAAACCTGGGCGTGCAATTGCAGATCGCGCCGGGTAGCGGCGAAGTGCGCAGCGTGCGCGGCTTCCAGATCCACCTGCAAGAGCAACCGGGCCTGTGCCGCAAGACGCGCGCGGCCATTCCGGCCGCCGTGCGGCGCTGCCTGGCCGCGCATCCCGAGATCGCGTTTGCGATATTGAATGAAAACGATTTGCTCGGTGACCTCTAGGCGGCGCTGGCACGGATGGGAATGACTTTCCCCTTCGCTTCACGCGCGCGCAACTGTCCGCAGCCGCCCTCCACATCCTGCCCGGCCGAATCGCGCAATTTGGTCAGCACGCCACGCGCATGCAGGGCGGCGGCAATGGCGCGCGCCTTTTCCCAGCTGGGACGCTTGAACGGCAAGTCGTCGATGGTGTTATACGGGATCATGTTGAGCACGGCGTACTTGCCCTGCAGGAGCGCCACGATGCCGTCCATCTCGTCGTCGCCATCGTTGACGCCTTCCATCAGGGTCCATTGATACTGCACCGGGTAGCCGGTCAGGCGTGCATACGACTCGCCGAAGTCCACCAGCTCGCGCGGCGACAGCCTGGGCGCGCGCGGCAGCAGCTGTTCGCGCAGCTCCGGCTTGGTGGTGTGCAGCGACAGCGCCAGCGCCGGCTTGACCCTTCCCTGCGGCAGGCGCTCGAACGCGCGCGGGTCGCCCACAGTGGAAAACACCAGGTTCTTGTGGCCGATATTGCCCTCGGTGCCCAGCAGCTCGATCGCTTCCATCACATTGTTCAGGTTATGCGCCGGTTCGCCCATGCCCATGAAGACGACTTTTTTCACGGGACGCAGGGTGCGCGCCAGTACCACCTGCGCCACGATTTCGCCGCTGGTGACTTGCCGGATCAAGCCGTCGCGGCCCGTCATGCAGAACTGGCAGCCGACGGCGCAACCGACCTGGCTGGACACGCACAGGCCGTCGCGCGGCAGCAGCACGCTTTCCACCGTCTGGCCATCGTGCAGTCCCACCAGCAGGCGCGCGGAACCGTCCGCGCCCGGATGGGTACTGAGCAGTTTCAGCATGCCCTGCAATTCCAGGTCGAGCGCGGGCAAGGCCTCGCGCACGGGCAAAGGCAAAAAATCCTCGGCGCGGCGCCGGCCCTGGTCGTGCGGCTGCCCCTGTATCCAGTCGCGCAGCACGCGCTGTTCGTGCAGGGGCTTGGCACCGAGGGCGCGCAGGCGCTGGCGGAGATGATCGATTTGCATGGATTCTGAATAAAAAAACGGCGCGCAGGAATGAAGCCAGCGCGCCGTGTTACAGGTAAAAGCGTTACACCTTCTTGACGAACTCGGTTTTGAGGCTCATGGAGCCGAAGCCGTCGATCTTGCAGTCGATATCATGGTCGCTATCGACCAGGCGGATGTTCTTGACCTTGGTGCCCATCTTGACGACGCCGCCGCCGCCCTTCAATTTCAAGTCCTTGATGACGCTGACCGTATCGCCATCCTGCAGGATATTGCCGGCCGAATCGCGGTACACCTTGGCGCCCTCTTCCGCTGCTTCTGCAGCCGTGGCCGACCATTCATGCGCGCATTCAGGGCAGATCAACTGGCTGCCGTCTTCATACGTGAATTCGGATTTGCATTGCGGGCATGGTGGTAATGTGCTCATTTTCTTCTCTGTCTGGTGAACAGCGTGTGCTGTAAAAGCCGACATTATACTGCCTACGCCCCGCATCAGCTTGCTTTTTTCACCATCATTGTCAAGGTCGGCGAATAATCTCGATGGTGCTGTGGACAATTTCCTCGTGGATGCCGATGCGCGCGCGCAGCTGGGCCGCCGTCAATGTGGCATCGCGGCTGACCACGGACAAGGCGCACGAATACAGCTGCTTGCCGACTCTCCACACGTGCAGGTCGACGATGCGCGGCGTGTCGCCGGCGCTTGCCACCTCCACCGCCTCGCGGATTTCATCCACCACGGGGTGATCCATCTCGCGGTCCAGCAAGACCTTGCCCGTCTCGTGCATCAGCTTTTTCGCCCACAGCGCCACCAGCACGGCGCCGACGATGCCCATCACGGGATCGAGCCACTGCCAGCCATAAGCCCACGCGCCGCCCAGCGCAACGATGGCCAGCACGGACGTGGCGGCGTCGGCCAGCACGTGGAGGTAGGCGGCCTTCATGTTCAGGTCTTCTCCATGGTGGTGGCCGTGGTGATCATGATGGTCGTGATGCTCGTGGCCATGCTGGTGATCATGGTCGTGGTGGCCACCGAGGATCAGCGCGCACACGAGATTGACAGCCAGGCCGAAAGCCGCCACCGCCATGGCCTGCGGATAGTGGATGGGCTGCGGCGAGAACAGGCGTTCCAGCGAAGCGAACACCATCAGCGCGGCCACGCCCAGCAGCAAGATGGCGCTGGTGTAGCCGGCCAGCACCTCGATCTTCCACGTGCCGAAAGCAAAGCGGGGGTCGCGCGCATAGCGGCGCGCCGCCGCATACGCAAACGCGGCCAGGCCGATGGCCAGCGCGTGCGAACTCATATGCCAGCCATCAGCCAGCAGGGCCATGGAGTTATACCACCAGCCGGCGACGATTTCCAGCACCATGGTGGCCAGGGTGATCCACATGACGATGCGCGCGCGGCGCTCCGCCTTGTCGCTGGCCCCGCCAAAGACGTGTTCGTGCTGCCAGGCGGACAAGTCTTCCTCGATATGTTGCAGTTTCATGCTGATCTCTCTGACGGATTATTTGAGGTAGGTGCGCAGGATGGCCGCGATGTCGTCGGCGCCCCTGGTACGCTCGTCACTGGCAAGGTCGGGACTGGCCACATGCTCGCGCAAATGTTCTTCGATCACTTCGGCCATCAGGCCATTCACGGCGCCGCGCACGGCGGCGATCAGCTGCAGCACTTCGCCGCAGTCGCGGCCCTCTTCCAGGCCCCGCTCCAGGCCTTCCACCTGTCCCCTGATGCGTTTGATCCTGTTCAGCAGCTTGGTCTTGTTGTGCGCCGTGTGTCCCATGCTTTCACCCTCGATAAATACTATAGGGGGGTATACTATCAAAGAGAACCGGGCGGCGCGATTTTTTGCAGCTTGCTGGCCAGCGAGGCATTGGACAATTCACCCAGGTGGGTATCGACCAGGCGCCCCTGCGCGTCATAAAACAGGGTGGTGGGCAGGGCCGAGGAACCGGCTGCCTTGCCCAGCGCCGCCGCGCTGTCGAGCACCACATTGCGCAAGGTTACACCGCTCCGGTCCAGGAAAGCGCTGGCGGCAGCCGCATCCTCGCGCTGGTTCGCATACGCGAAGACGATATCGGCGCGCGCCTGCTGCGCGGCGGCCAGCACGGGCATCTCGCGCCGGCATGGCGGGCACCAACTGGCCCACAGGTTGACCACCATCGGCTTGCCGCCGGCCAGCGCCGCCAGGGTCGTTGGTGCGCCGTCGAGCGCCTGCAGCGCCACGGCCGGCAAGGCCGTCGGCTGCTCATACGCCAGCGAGAGCCCTGCGCTCAACACACCCCAGGCCAGCGCGCCGGACGCCACGCTGATGGCCAGGGGCCGGCGCATGGCCGCCATGGCGGGACGCCGGCAGCGCCACGCGGCGATGGCCAGCGCGGCGGCGATGCCGGCCGGCGCCAGGAAACCGCCATCGCGGATATTCAAAATGGACCAGGGAGCCGCGAAGTATTGTTCGTGCCAGCGCAGCACGAACGCCAGGCGCGCCGCCAGCAGGCCGGCGATCAGCAGGTCGGAAACGAGGGGGCCGGCGTCGGGCAGCTGGCGGTAGCGCCGCAGCCACCACGCCACGCCGTAGGCGACGCACAGGGAAACGAACAGCAGGACCAGGCCCGTGGGCAAAGCCAGGGGGCCGATTTGCAGGGACAGCATGGGCGCTCTCTATCACGTCGAATGGACGGCCATTGTGCCCCATGCGGATTAAGCGTGCGTTAATCCGGGGTCAGGAAGCGGCCAGTGCTTCCTTGCGCACGAAATGCATGGCTTGCGGCTGGTCCACCAGCACGCACTGCTTGCCCGTGCGCTTGCAATGGTCATGCACACGCCAGTAGGCGTCGTGGCTGACGCAGCCCGTCTGGCAAATCACCAGGTCGGCCGCCACCAGGCCCGCTTCCAGTGTCGCCACATCGTCGGCGCCATCGTCGCCGCCCGTGTGGTGCAGGAAGCGCCCGCCAGCCTGCTCGACGGCCTGCTGCGCCATCAGCGCGCCGTCCGCAGCCTGGGTCAGATAGCTGCCCACATACAGCACGGCTTTTTCACGCACGTCGGCCTGCAAGCCTGGCACGGGCAGCCACTGCAGGCGCAGCAACTCGCGCATCAAGTCCTGCACGCGCTCGCCGAGCCACTCGACCTTGCGCGCCAGCCGCGCACGCGTCGGCAAGCCCGGCACGCTGGCCGCCAGCTCGGCCAGGTCGTCGCGCGCCAGCGCCAGCTGCGTATCGCGGATCACGACCTGCGCCCGCGCGCGCATCAATTCCGACTCCAGCTGCGCGATGCGCGCCGCCTGCGCGGCCAGCTGCGCACTGCAACGCGCCTGCGCCCGCCCATATTCGCCCATCAGCACGCGATGCTCATGCGCGATCGCGTCCTCGTTGCCATGCACACTGCCCATCATGCCCTCCTTCACCACCCGTGGCGCCATGGCGCCAGCCCATGCTACCCCCATTGCTCGCATTATAAATGAGAATCATTATTATTTGTGCGTACGCATGCGCGCAGCAGGGGTATGCGGTGGCCGCCAGCGTCACGTAGTCGGCGGGCAGGACAGCAGGCGCTGCAATACGTCATCCTGCACTGCGCGCACATGCCGCAAGCCGTCGGGGCCGCGATAGATGTCCAGCGTATTTGGCCACGCCATATCGATGAACAACTGCCGTGCCGGATCGATCAGCAGGGACTGGCCCACATAGTTGCCCTTGATCTCGCCCTTGTTCACGATCAGTAGGCGCGCGCCGCCCGCAAGCGCCCGCTCGTCCAGCGCCACGCCGCTGCGCTCGGCCACATCGCGCAGCCAGCGCTCGCGCCAGCGCGCCTGTTCCTCGAACTGTCCCTTGGGTGGCCGATCGAGCTTGACGACGGCCGCCACGGGACCGCCTATGCCCGCTTGCAGCGAAAAGCCCATGCGTTCCTGCAATTCGACCGTGTAGGCCTCGCCCTTGACGTCGATCTGGTAGCGCCCCGTCCCGTCCTGTACCAGCAGGTCGGCCTGATGATAGGCAGGCTTGACGCAATTGGCGTACTGATAGACGAGCACATCGAGGAACGGGAACGGCGGCGCGGTCGGGGTGGGTGCCGCCATGGCGGGCGACAGGCTGGCACACAGGGCCACGGCGGCGTATTTCATCTTGCTCATGCTTGCTCCGGTTCAGGTAAAAAGGCGATGACGGCCGAAAAACACCTGCGGCACGCCATCGGGTCGCTCATATTAGCCATTTTGTATATTTCTTTCTGGCAAACGATTCAATTGAATCGCGCTTGTTCGATCACGATTTCTAAGGTGTAATCTTGCAAACAAGTTATTACCTCAACTACCGGCACATTTACCTCAGCACAGGGATTTCCAGGCAATGTCCGCATTTTTCCATGCAAGCGCGTCGTCGTTACGCGTCGATAACGATGGCAGCCAGACAAGATGAACAATCGCCCATTCCCCGAGCGGCACCGCCAGCAATTTCTGGATGAAGAACTGTATGTCTACACGCGGAAGAATTAATTTATGCGCGACGATTATGGCAAAAAAACCGCTACACCAGTGAAGTTGCATGGCCGCAGCCATAATCAGCAAGGGACAACAATGCAGACGCTGAACGAAGAGGATTTTCTGGCCCGGCGCAGGGAAGCGCGGCTGTCCTACGCCATCTACCTTGAAAGCAAGGAAAGCCAGGACGAGTGCTACGACATGGTGGCAGCCGGCTTGCAACAGCCGGCGGAAGTACTGCAACATATTCCACCGGAAAATTTCATGACGGCCACGCGTGAGCGGGCCTGGGATGGCGTCGACCAGCTCGCCCTCGCCTACAGCGCCGGCCAACCGCTCGACGAATTGCGCGCCGCGTATCCCACGATACTCGGCTACTGGCTGGCGTTTGCCCGCTATGACATGGCATTTAACGCTCAGGCCGGCGAGGCCGAGCAGGGATTTCCCCACTTCGCCCTGCCCGGCGACGGCTACGAGCAGGTCAACCGCATGGTCTGCCTCGGCATTTTGCTGGGCTGGGGCAGTTTGCTGCCGCGGCTGGCGCCCGTCATCGATTTCAACAACCATGAAAAGGATGGCTTGCTGGAGCGGCTGCTGACATGCTTCGTTGCCGGCAGGGACGCCGCCTGGCCAAAGTGCACGCGCCAGCTGCCCTACGTCAATACACTCAAGATATTCGCGGCAGACAAAGAGGCCCGCCCTGCGCTGATGCAGGCCTATCTGCAGCAATGGTATGAGGCCAGCCGCCGCGAGCCCTATTACGACAGCCACCTGCGCGACACGTCGTTCTGGGGCTACTGGTCCTGGGAAGCGGCCGCCATCACCTGCGTGCTCGACATCGACGACAGCAGCTATCGCGGCGCGCCCTTCTACCCGGCCGACCTGGTGGCGTTCTGCCGAAGGCAAGGGAACGGTCCCGACGCATGAAAGCCACCACCACCATCGCCAGCGCCGTCACCGTACTTGCCGGACTCTGTTTTGCCCTGCCCACGCTGTCGCGTGTCGCCACCAATCCCTTTCCGGGCATTTATTCCATCATCGACCCTGTCACCGGCGAGACCAAAGATGTCCTGAAAGTCAAACCGCTGCTGGGCGAGTACGTGGTGCTCGCGCGTTTTACCGGCCACGGACCATGGACAGGCCCCATCTACGCCAAAGTCATGGGCAACGGCGACAGCTATGCATCGCCACCGCTGTTTCAGCAGGGCAGCATGGTCAGCGCGCTATCGCTGGACGAGATCGGCTACCTCTACCACACGCCGGGCAACAGCGACTCGCGCGTCGGCCCGTCCGATACCGGCTATATCAGCAATATCGCGAGCTTCGGCATTACCCCCCTGTTCCACCGGCCGCTCCTGGCGGGCCACGACGAGCGCGGGGAGCATGGCTGGCACGCGTACACGCCCGGCACCGGTGAGCGCAAGGTATCGGTCAGCACATTGAACTACAGCCCGCGCATGATACAAGTGGGCATCAGTTCCGTCGGCAATCCCGACAACGCTGTCGATACCGATCCCCTGCATCCCTACATGAGCAGCGCCGCCAGCTGCTGCTTCTACCTGCCGGCGCAGGCCGCGGCGCCATTGCAGGTCAAGCTCGAATATCGCTGGCTGCCCAAGGGCAAACCTGAAGTGCTGGCCATGACCTTGCCAGCCAACAGCGACGCCGACGAACTGCTGATACTGGTGCAGGCGGATGGCAGCATGAGCGTGGAATTTCGCACCCCCGGCAAGGACCTGGATCTGACGCCTGAGGGCGTCAGATCCATCAATGGCAAGTCATATCCGCTGCCACCGGCCGCCGAGCGCAAGGCGCGCCTGGCTGCGGAACTGCTGCGAAGAAAACATTTTTTGAAAGATATGTACAGACTGAGGGACAAAGGCACGGGCGAATCTGTCGAGGTGGCATATCAACTGCGCTACCTGATCGACGAATACGAGAAAACCATCACCTATCTGGTAGCGTTTTCCGCCTGCACAGGCACCCTGGCGACGTGCGACAAGCAAGCCACGGCAGCGGCCCGCGCGCCATGACAGTTGTATCAGGCTGAGACCTGCACGCCCGCGTGCAACTGGTGCCGGAACGGCGCGCAATGCCCAGCGCCTGGAACAGGCGGCGTGCCTGCGGGGAAGACGAGAGGACATGACAACTCCTCGATTGGACTCGGCAATGGAAGCATGGCTGGGCATGCGTATTTTATTATTGGCAACATTGCTATTATCGATAATGACAAAGAGTCAATACTCACACTAAGTCACTTATTGTATTTATGGCTGAGGAAGACGGGGGTAGGAATGGGGGTAGCGATGTGGCCTGATGCGGAGGGAGCGCTTGCGGCCAGTGCCTGAAGTGAGGGGACGGCGTTGGCCGCTGCGCGGCCAACGGGCCGCGCGCAGCGCGGTGGTTGGGCGATTCGGATAGCCTCGCGCCCCTTAGGGCGCTCCGTCTTCGAATCCCACCGTTCCGTCCAGACAAATAAAAAAGCCTCCCGCAGGGGAGGCTTTTTTATTTGATTCTGGCGGAGACGGTGGGATTCGAACCCACGATACAGGTATAAGCCGTATGCATCCTTAGCAGGGATGTGCCTTCGGCCACTCGGCCACGTCTCCTAGCTGATTACTCAACTATGTCTCTGTAGCTAACTGCGCTGCAGCGACGAACGTCATAATATCGACTGCCCCCCCTTTGGTCAAGGGCGTGGGGCAATATTTTTAGATATTTAAGCTTTTTCCAGCTCGAACGCTTTATGCAGCGCGCGCACGGCCAGTTCCATGTACTTTTCATCGATCAGCACGGAGATCTTGATTTCGGAAGTGGAGATCATCATGATGTTGATGCCCTCTTCCGACAGGGTACGGAACATTTGCGATGCCACGCCAACATGGCTGCGCATGCCCACGCCGACGACGGACAGTTTCGACACTTTCGCGTCGCCCGTGATGCTGGCTGCGCCCAGCGATTCGCGGTTCGCTTCCAGCACGGCCAGCGCGCGCGTGTATTCGCCGCGCGAGACGGTGAAGGTGAAGTCCGTTTTACCGTCGACCGACTGATTCTGTATGATCATGTCGACTTCGATATTCGCATCCGCCACCGGCCCCAGGATGTGGTAGGCCACGCCTGGACGGTCGGGCACGCCGAGCACGGTGATTTTGGCTTCATCGCGGTTGAAGGCGATGCCGGAGATGACTGCTTGTTCCATGTTTGTATCTTCCTCAAACGAAATCAGGGTGCCTGAATTGGCTTCTACTTCCAGCGGCAACATCGGGTCGGTCAGCGACGACAGCACGCGCGTGGGAACGCGATAGTTGCCGGCAAATTCCACCGAACGCGTTTGCAGCACTTTGGAACCCAGCGACGCCAGTTCCAGCATTTCTTCAAAGGTGATGGTCTTCAGGCGGCGCGCCTCGGAGACCACGCGCGGATCGGTCGTGTAGACGCCGTCGACGTCCGTGAAGATCAGGCACTCGGCCGCCTTCATGGCGGCGGCAATCGCCACGGCCGAGGTGTCGGAACCGCCGCGGCCCAGGGTCGCGATATTGTCGTTCTCGTCGACGCCCTGGAAACCGGTAATGATGACAATCTTGCCCGCATCGAGGTCGCGTTTGACTTTTTCGTCATCGATCGACTGGATGCGTGCCTTGGTAAAGGCGGAATCGGTCTTGATCGCGACTTGCCAGCCAGCATAGGATACGGCTTGTTTGCCGATCGCCAGCAGTGCCATCGACAATAGGCCGACGGACACCTGTTCGCCTGTCGAGGCGATCATGTCAAGTTCACGGGGATCGGGTTGATCCATGATTTCCTTGGCCAGTCCAATCAGGCGGTTGGTTTCGCCCGACATGGCCGATGGCACCACCACGATTTGATGCCCCGCGTCGTGCCACTTGGCAACGCGCTTGGCGACATTCTTGATACGGTCAGTCGAGCCCATCGACGTACCGCCATATTTGTGGACGATTAAAGCCATAAGAGTGAAGTTTCCGCTCAAGAAGAATAAAAAAGGAGGGCTTTACTCTACATGCCGCAATGCAAAATAACAAGCTAAAAAGCGCATTAGCTCATACCGATTGCGCATATGGAAATAACCAATCCATGCAGTCGGGAGCGCATGGGCAGCCACTTGCCGGCCACCCCGAGAGTGGCCGTGGCGGCTGCCCTCACGCTCAGCAGGAGAGCCAGCGCAGGGTCACGCGGGGACGCTCCAGCAGGCTCAGGCAATGACAATCGAGGCCAATACCCGCCGCATACAGCAATTGTTGCGCCGCACACACAAGGGGCAGGCGTTCGCGCTCCCAGGCGGGCACGTCAAACGCCTGGTAATGGTATTTCAGACTTTTAGTCGGGCGGTTCAGGGCCAGCTTCAGGCGCTCGCCCCCCTGACGGAAGTCGATGGTCAAGGTTTGAGATTGTAACCAGGCAATATCGATACCTTGCCCGCCCGCTTCCACCGCATCGAAATGCAGCACGCCGCCATACGCGGGGAAGGCCAGGCTCGCCTCGCCTTTCCACACAAATTGCTGGCCGGCCTTTTCCAGGCCGGGAATGCCCGCGTCGTCACGCTCGCGCATGCCGGCCAGGTCATCGAGCTTCGGCGTCAGATATAAACGGTCGCGGTGGCGCCGCACATGGCATTCGGGATGCGTCACCAGCAATTGCGCATCGGGCCGCGCCTCCAACAGTTGCGCCAGCATTTCCGCCAGCCATGCCGTCGACGGCATGCGCAAGCCGCGCGTGCCGAACCAGTGGCGCAGCAGGTTGTAGCAGCGGTCCGTACTCAGCTCACGCAATTTCGCCAGCTCGATGCAATCGCCGTCGAGGCAAGCGGCCAGATCCTGCGTCGCCAGTTCCGTCAGCAGGCGCTGCGCCGATTGCGCGTGCTGGGCGCTGCGGGCGAAACGCTCCTGGAAGCCGGGAAAGGCCTGCGCCAGCACGGGCATCACCTGGTGCCGCAGCGCATTGCGGGCAAAACGGGGATCGTCGTTCGACTCGTCGTGGATGTGTGCGATCGCATGTTGCGCCACATATGCTTCGAGCTGTTTGCGCGACACGGACAGCAGCGGGCGCGCCATCACCAAATCCGGGTTGCCCAGCAGCTCGGGCGCGCTGTTGGCGCCATCCATGCCGGACAAGCCCGCCGTGCCGGAGCCGCGCAGCAATTGCAGCAGCACCGTCTCGGCCTGGTCGTCCTGGTGGTGGGCGGTGAGCAGCAGGCGCACGCCGTGCGCCGCGCACAGCTCGCCCAGGGCCGCATAACGGCGCTTGCGGGCCGCTTCTTCCGTGCCCGTCTTCGCATTCTTTTCCAGGGTGACACGGCGTGCCTCGAAGGCGATGCCCAGGCCGGCGCACAACTGCTCGCAGTGGGCCAGCCAGGCATCCGCATTCGGGCTCAGGCCGTGGTGTACGTGAAACGCATGCAGGGCCACGCCCTGCTCCTGCGCCCAGGCATGCGCCAGGTGCAGCAGGGCCGCGGAATCGAGGCCGCCGCTGAGGGCGATGCCGACCGTCTCGCCGGCTTGTGGTCCGCAGGTTTCCAGCGCGCGGGCAAAGATATCGGCGACGGTGGCGGTTTGTTGCTTTTTCATTCGGACTCCGGGAATGCAAAGAGGGACAGGCGGCTAAACGGATGATGTCGTTTAGCGGACTGTCCCTGGTGTGTTCTACTGTCTTGTCGGCTTACGTCATGTCGGCTTACGTCAAGTCGGCTTACGCTGCGCTAAGCCGACCTACACCGCCCTACGCCGACCTGCGACGGCTTACTCGCTCGGCGTGGTTTCCTTGAACTTGCCGTAGCTCAGCAGTTTTTCATGGCGCGCTTGCAGCAAGTCCTTGGTTTTCATGCCGTGGAACTGGCGCAGGGTGTCGGCCAGTGCGCGTTTCAGCAAGGTGGCCATCTGTTTCGGATCGCGGTGGGCGCCGCCCAGCGGTTCGTTGATGATCTTGTCGATCAGGCCCATGGCTTTCAGGCGGTGGGCAGTCAAACCCAGCGCTTCGGCCGCGTCGGAAGCGCGCTCGGCGCTCTTCCACAGGATCGAGGCGCAGCCTTCCGGCGAAATCACGGCATAGGTCGAGTATTGCAGCATCAGCACGGCATCGCCCACGGCGATGGCCAGCGCGCCGCCGGAACCGCCTTCACCGATGATGGTGGCGATCAGCGGCACTTTCAGCTCGGCCATCACGTACAGGTTGTGGCCGATCGCTTCCGACTGGCCGCGCTCTTCCGCGTCGATGCCGGGGAAAGCGCCTGGCGTGTCGACGAAGGTGAAGATGGGCAAGTTGAACTTTTCAGCCACTTTCATCAGGCGCATGGCCTTGCGGTAGCCTTCCGGCTTCGGCATGCCGAAATTGCGCAGGGCGCGCTCTTTCGTGTCGCGACCCTTCTGGTGGCCGATGATCATACATGGCTGGCCGTTGAAACGGGCCAGGCCACCGACAACGGACAAATCGTCCGCATAGCTGCGGTCGCCATGCAATTCGTGGAAATCGGTAAAGATTTCATTCACATAATCCATGGTGTAGGGGCGCTGCGGGTGGCGCGCGATCTGCGCCACTTGCCACGGCGTCAGCTTGGCGTAGATATCTTTGGTCAGCTGCTGGCTCTTCTTGGCCAGGCGGTCGATCTCTTCCGAGATGTCGACGGCCGAATCGTCTTGCACGAAGCGCAACTCTTCGATCTTGGAATCGAGTTCCGCGATCGGCTGTTCAAAATTGAGGAAAGTCGTTTTAGTCATTGTACCTCCAGGTTTTACCGGCCACGGCGCCAGGGCGCGCGGCGTCATCTATGTTTATTTTACCGTACCGGCTGCTGCGCCGGGGGCTGCATCGGGTGCGGCAGGGGCGGCTGCAGGGTCGAGACTGCGCCACAAATACCACGTCGCCACGGTGCGCCACGGTTCCCAATTGGCGGAAACTTCGCGCGCATCGCTGCGGGAAACTGGTTCACCGGAGAAATAATTGACGCTGATGCCCTGGATCAAACCGGGGTCGTCGAGCGGCAAGACATTCGGCCGTAACAGATTAAATATCAAAAACATCTCAGCTGTCCAGCGGCCAATGCCGCGGATCTGCACCAGTTCGGCGATGACGGCTTCGTCATCCATCTGGTCCCACTGGCTCGCGTGCACGCGCTTGGCCTTGAAATGGTCTGCCAGGTCGAGGATGTATTCGGTCTTGCGCTTGGACAAGCCGCAGGCGGACAGTTGCTCGGCGCCCGCCTTCAGCACTTGCGAGGGCGTGCATTTCGGGCAAGCGGCCAGCAGCTTTTTCCAGGCGGCATCCGCCGCCTTGGGCGTGATCTGCTGCCCCACCAGCGAACGGGCCAGGGTAGTAAACGGGTCGCTATGGCCGACCAGGTGCAGGTCGCCAAATTGCGGGATGAGCTTTTTCATGATGCGGTCGCGCTTCATCAGCTCGATCTTCGCCTCTTCCCAATAGTGCGGCACCTGGATCACTTGCGCCAAGTCCGCCACCTTGGGGGCTTCCCCGTTTTCCCTGGACGTTGGCATCATGCGCGGCGCCAGTTGGTCGAGCCGTCAGGCTTGTCTTCAAGAATAATGCCCGCCGCCAACAGTTCGGCGCGGATCTTGTCGGATTGCGCAAAGTCGCGCGCCTTTTTCGCCGCGCTGCGCGCCGCGATGGCCGTTTCGATGCCAGCCGCCTCGCCCTCGCCACCGGCGGCAGCGCCGACGGTCGCTTGCAGGAATTGCTGCGGCGTGCGCTCCAGCAAGCCGAATACGCCCGCCAGGCCCTTCAATTGACGCGCCAGGGCCGGCGACTTGCTCTTGTTGACTTCCGTCGCCAGGTCGAACAGGGCGGCCACGGCCAGCGGCGTGTTGAAATCGTCATCCATGGCCTCGGCCACGCGCACGGCATGTGCTTCGCTCCAGTCGATGGCGCCCTCTTCCACCACCACGTCGGCCAGCGCCGTGTACAGGCGCGTCAGGGACAGGCGCGCATCATCGAGGTGCACGTCCGAGTAATTCAAGGGGCTGCGGTAGTGCGCGCGCAGGATGAAGAAGCGGATCACTTCGGCATCGAATTTTTGCAGCACTTCGCGGATGGTAAAGAAATTGCCGAGCGACTTGGACATTTTTTCATTGTCCAGACGCACGAAACCGTTATGTATCCAGTAATTCACGCTGGTATGGCCGAATGCGCCTTCGGATTGGGCGATCTCGTTTTCGTGGTGCGGGAATTGCAAGTCCGCGCCGCCGCCATGGATGTCGAACTGTTCGCCCAGCAAGGCGCAGGACATGGCCGAGCACTCGATATGCCAGCCCGGACGGCCGCGGCCCCATTTCGAGTCCCATTTGACTTCTTCCGGCTCGGACTCTTTCGACGATTTCCACAGCACGAAGTCGAGCGGATCGCGCTTGCCCGTATTCACGTCAACGCGCTCGCCCGCGCGCAGGTCGTCGAGCGACTTGCCCGACAGCTTGCCGTAGTGGGGGAAGTTGCGCACAGCGTAATTGACGTCGCCGTCAAGACCCTGGTAGGCCAGGTCTTTCGCTTCGAGCTGCTCGATCAGGCGCAGCATCTGCGGCACGTAGTCGGTGGCGCGCGGCGTATGGTCGGGCGTCAGGATGCCCAGCGCGGCCGTGTCTTCATCCATATACTGGGTGAAACGCGTCGTCAGCTGGGAAATCGTCTCGCCGTTTTCCACGGCGCGGCGGATGATCTTGTCATCGATGTCCGTAATGTTGCGCACGTAGGTGACGTCGAAACCGGAGGCTTTCAGCCAGCGGTAGATGACGTCGAACGCCATCATCATGCGCGCATGGCCGATATGGCAATAATCGTAGATGGTCATGCCGCAAACGTACATGCGTACCTTGCCAGCTTCCATCGGGACGAATACCTGCTTCTCGCGCGCCAGGGTGTTGTAAATCTTTAGATTGCTCATCGTACTTTGCAAGTGGAGCGGCCACCAGCCTGGCAAAACGACAGACAGGCGCGGACACCGGGGGTGCCGCGCCACTGAACTGCCGTGTGCGCCAAGACTGGTCGAGCCGCTATAGTGTTGTTCTTGTTTGTTAGAATTAGGGCGTTAGCGGTCAAGTATAACATTGATAAAAACCATACTGGCCCGATATGGATCAGGTTTTTACGCTGTTCAACCGAATTTTCACTTCTTTACAATTAAAGCAAGTTTAGAGAAAAATAACGATCAAGGACACCTTCATGCAAGAAATCAAATCGAAACGCCTGTCTTTCCTGGCGCGCTTTTGTACCCTGTTTGCCGGCCTCACCCTGGGCAGCGCCGTCGTGGCAGCCGCCCCCGCAAGCCCTTCGGCTACCCTCGATCCCACACCGCACGTAGCCCTGAAAACCAGCATGGGCGAGATCGTGCTGGAACTGGACCAGGAAAAAGCGCCGCAAAGCGTGGCCAATTTCTTGCAGTATGTCAAAAGCGGTTACTACAAGGGCACCGTATTTCACCGCGTCATCGATGGCTTCATGATACAAGGCGGCGGCTTCGACAAGAACATGAAGCAAAAAGCCACCAGGGCGCCGATCAAGAACGAGGCGCAAAACGGCTTGCAGAACGTCACCTACAGCATCGCCATGGCGCGCACGGGCGACCCGCATTCGGCCACCTCGCAGTTCTTCATCAACGTGGGCAATAACGGCGCGCTCGACTACCCTGGCCGCGACGGCTTCGGCTACACGGTGTTCGGCAAAGTCGTCAAAGGCATGGACGTGGTCGACAAGATCAAGGCCGTGCCCGTGACGGACAAGGGACCGCACCAGAACGTGCCCGTCACCCCCGTGGTGATCGAATCGGTGACTTTACTCAAATCAGCGCCCGCAAAACTGTAAAATAGCGTTTTTGCGGCCCTGAACCACGGGGGCCGTCGAATCATTCTTCATCTAATTTATTAAGGATCATCATGACCTCCGTCATCATCACCACCAATCTGGGCAAGATCACCGCTGAACTGGACGCCGAAAAAGCACCGAAAACGGTTGCCAACTTCCTGGCCTACATGCAAGCCGGTCACTATGACAACACGATTTTCCACCGCGTCATCGACGGCTTCATGATCCAGGGCGGCGGTTTCGAGCCAGGCATGAAACAAAAGCCTGCCGACACCACCGTGGAAAACGAAGCCAAGAACGGCTTGAAAAACGATACCTACACCCTGGCCATGGCCCGCACGTCGGACCCGCACTCGGCATCGGCCCAGTTCTTCATCAACATCAAGAACAACAGCTTCCTCGACTATCCAGGCCAGGACGGCTGGGGCTACGCCGTGTTCGGTAAGGTCACCGAAGGCAAGGAAGTCGTCGACGCCATCCGCGCCGTGAAAACCTCGCGCACCGGCATGTTCGCCGATGTGCCAGTGACGGACGTCATCATCGAGAAGGTAGAAGCCGCTTAATACGGCTCTGGCATCATGAATAACAGGCATTGCAGCGTTTTCGCCTCTCCATGCACTTCACTTCTTGGGAGCGTTGAACGATGACAATGCCTGCCGCACTCTTTATTTCCGACCTGCATCTGCAGAGCTCGCACCCGCGCACCAGCGCGGCGTTTCTTTCTTTCCTGGAACACCATGCGCAATATGCGCAAGCGCTGTATCTATTAGGCGACCTGTTCGAATACTGGGCCGGCGACGATGACCTGGAAGACCCGTTCAATGCGCGCATGACGGCCGCCATCCGCGCCGTCAGCGATGCTGGCGTGCACGTGTACTGGATCGCCGGCAACCGCGACTTTCTAGTCGGTTCCGGCTTTGCCGCCGCCGCCGGTGCCACCCTGCTCAGCGAACCGCACGTGGCCACGATTGCCGGCCGGCGCATCGTCTTGTTGCATGGCGACGCCGAATGCACGAAAGATGTCAGCTACATGGAGTTTCGCGCCATGGTGCGCCAGCCTGCCTGGCAAAAACAGTTCCTGTCCATGCCGCTGGCGCAGCGCAAGGCCATCATCGATGGTTTGCGCCAAAGCAGCCGCGCGCACAATGGCGAAAAATCCATGGATATCATGGATGTCACCCCCGATGCTGTCGCGCAAGTGTTTGCCGAACAGGCGAGCACCGTGATGATCCACGGCCATACGCACCGCCCTGCCGTGCATAAAGTTGATGAAACCTTGCGCTATGTCCTGCCCGACTGGGAATGCGACGTGACTGCGCCAGAACAGCCACGCGGCGGCTGGATCGCCATCGATGCGCGCGGCAACATCACGCGCCATGACCTGAGCGGCGAGATCATCGACTAGGCTTGCGCCGACCGCCGCACGGGCGTTTGTCCGATAGCCGCGCCCGCCTGGCCTTGCTGTAATGGCGCCATGCACACTATTTACATCGGCACGGCCGGCTGGAGCCTGTCCAGCGCCGCCGCCAGCCACTTCCCACTCGATGGCAGCCACCTGCAGCGCTATGCCAGTGTCTTGCCCTGCGTGGAAATCAACAGCTCCTTCTACCGCCCGCACCAAGCCGCCACGTATGCGCGCTGGGCCGCCAGCGTGCCCGAGCACTTCCGCTTCAGCGTGAAATTGCCGCGCAGCATCACGCACGAACGGCGCTTGCGCGACTGTGCGGCCGAACTGGAGCGTTTTGCGGGAGAAGTCATGCAATTGGGGAATAAACTGGGCTGCGTGCTGGTGCAGCTGCCGCCCAGCCTGCGCTTTGATGGGGACGTGGCCGCCGCATTTTTCCATGCGCTGCGCCAGCGCTTCGACGGCATGCTCGCTTGCGAAGCGCGGCACGCCAGCTGGTTCGCGGCGGACGCGACCGAGCTATTGACGATGCAGCGCATCACGCGCGTGCGGGCCGATCCGCCCGCCGGCCAGCCGGGCCCGCACGTGCCGACCACTAACGTGGCGTATTTGCGCTTGCATGGCAGCCCGAGAATCTATTACTCTGACTACCCGCCCGACTATCTGGCCAGCCTGGCCACCTCCTTGCAAGAACAGGCACAGGCCGGCAGCTGGTGCATCTTCGACAACACGGCAGCCGGCGCCGCCCTGCTCAATGCGCTGGATTTGCAGGCGCGGCTGGCCTGAAAATAGGCATTGCATTCTTGAGTCTTAGTGTTATAGTTAACTACAACACCATTAAACTATATCAGGGAGCCCCGATGCCTACAGCATTGTTCACGCGCCGCACCGCCCCGCCCTTGTCGGAGCGCATTCCATGAGCGCGGCATGGAACGACAATAGCCCCATCTACCGCCAGCTCAAGGCCCGGGTGGTGGGCATGATGCTCGATGGCGTGCTGCAGTCCGGCGACGCCCTGCCGTCGGTGCGCCAGGTGGCGGCCGATTATCAATTGAATCCCATCACGGTTTCGCGCGCCTATCAGGAACTGGTCGACGATGCCCTGGTGGAAAAACGCAGAGGACTCGGTATGTATGTCTTGGATGGCGCCCGCGATAAATTGCTGGCCAGTGAACGCGAGCGCTTCATGCGCGAAGAATGGCCGGCGCTGCTGGAACGCATCACGCAACTGGGCCTGGACCTCGATCAACTACTGCAAGCGAGCCGCGACAGTGGCGCACAGGGAGAGAGCGCATGAATGCATTGAACAACGATAGCGTCATCAGCGCACGCGGCTTGCGCAAGCAATATGGCAAGCAGGTGGCCATCGATGGCATCAGCTTTGATATCGCGCCAGGGCGCATCGTCGGCTTGATCGGGCCGAACGGCTCCGGCAAGACCACCACCCTGAAAGCCATCCTGGGCCTGACGGGCTTCGAGGGTGAGTTGTCCGTGCTGGGACGCGACCCGCGCGTGCAGCGTGACGCGCTGATGGAGGACGTGTGTTTCATCGCCGATGTAGCCATCCTGCCGGGCTGGCTGCGCGTGCGCGACGCGATCGATTTTGTCGCCGGCGTGCATCCGCGCTTCGACCGCAGCAAGGCCGAGCGCTACCTGGCGCACACCAAGCTGGCGCCGAAGATGCGGGTCAAGAGCATGTCAAAAGGCATGATCGTGCAATTGCACCTGGCGCTGGTGATGGCCATCGACGCCAGGCTGCTGGTCCTCGATGAACCCACGCTGGGCCTGGACATCCTGTACCGCAAACAGTTTTACCAGAACCTGCTGGAAGACTATTTCGATGAAAACAAGACCATCATCATCACCACGCACCAGATCGAAGAAGTCGAGCACATCCTCAGCGACCTGATGTTCATTCGCGACGGCAAGATCGTGCTGGCCTCGTCGATGGAAGAAGTGGGCGAACGCTACATTGAAGTGATGGTGGGGCCGCAGCACGTGAACCCGGCGCGCGCGCTGCAGCCGATCAGCGAACGCAGCGTATTTGGCAAGTCCGTGATGCTGTTCGATGGCGTCGCCCGCAGCCAGCTGGCCACCCTGGGAGAATTGCACACGCCGAGCCTGGCTGACCTGTTTGTCGCGACCATGAAAGGATCGTACCCATGAGCATCACCCCTGTGAACAAAATGAAATGGCTGATCCGGCGCGAATTGTGGGAGCACAAGGGCATGCTGCTGTGGACGCCCGCCATCATCGGCATCGTCATGACGGCGCTGGCCGCCCTGATGACGGCAGGCGCCGTCGCCAAGCTCAAGATGCGCACGGCGCTGATCATCAACGGCGAAGAGATGTCCTGGAGCGCCGTCTTCAACACCCGGACCTTGAGCCCGCGCCGGACGGAAATCATCGACACCATCGCCAACAACTACACCTACGTGGCAGCGCCGCTGTTCCTGGCCTTGGGCTTCCTGGTATTTTTCTATTGCCTGAGCGCCCTGTATGACGACCGCCGCGACCGCAGCCTGCTGTTCTGGAAGTCGCTGCCCGTCTCCGACGCCCAGACGGTGCTGTCGAAGCTGTCCATCGCCATCGTCGTCACGCCGCTGATCGTGGTCGCCGCGGCCTGCCTTACCTCGCTGGCGCTGATCCTGATACTGAGCGGCGTGCTGGCGCTCAACGGCATCTATGTCTTTACGGAACTGCTGGCCGCGCCGGGCTTGTATCTGGGCCCGCTGCGCCTGTTCGGCCTGATTCCCGTCTATGCCCTGTGGGCCTTGCCCACCGTGGGCTGGTTGCTGATGGTATCGAGTTGGGCACGCTCGAAGGTCTTGTTCTGGGCCCTCGGCGTGCCACTGCTGCTGCTGGTCCTGACCGTCTGGGTCGGCAAGCTGAGCATGACGGAAGCCGATATCGGCTGGATACAAATGAACGTGATCGCGCGCGCCCTGCTGGGCACGATTCCAGGCAGCTGGTACCTCTTCGAGCCGGGACTGCTGCCGCACATCAACACCATGGCAGCAGGCTCGCACATGGCGCGCATCGACATCTTCGCCAACTCCTGGTCCAGCCTGGCCATGCCAGCCGCCTGGCTGGGAGCGGCGGCGGGCGCCGCCATGCTCTACGCCGCCATCCGCCTGCGCGGCTGGCGCGAAGAAGGCTGAGTCCCCGCCTGCGTGGGGTGCCGGCGAGAATCAGGCCCGCGTCAACTGGCCGATCACGCTGGCCACCTTGGCGGTAATCATGTCGACTGCGGGGCCATTCGCGCCATGCGGCAAAATGACATCGGCATTGCGCTTGGTGGGCTCGATGAATTGCTTGTGCATCGGGCGCACGGTTTCCAGATACTGCTCGATGACGCTGTCCACCGAACGGCCGCGTTCCGTGATATCGCGTTGCATGCGGCGGATGAAGCGCACGTCGGAGGCGGTGTCGACAAAGATCTTCAGCGACATCATGTTGCGCAAGTCTTCGTCATACAAGGCAAACAGGCCTTCGATGACGATCACCGGCGCCGGTTTGACGGCAATGGTCCTGCTGGAGCGATTGTGCAGCGTGAAGTCGTACTCGGGCATCTCGATGGATTCGCCATTGCGCAAGGCCTGGATATGCTGCACCAGCAATGGCCACTCGAACGCCTGCGGATGGTCGTAATTCTGCTGGCGCCGCACTTCAGGGGTGAGGTGCGTCTGGTCGCAGTAGTAATCGTCCTGCATCACGACCGAGACCATGTCGGCGCCAAACGACGCCAGCACCTGCTGTGATACGGTGGACTTGCCACTGCCGCTGCCGCCAGCGACACCAATAACAAACGGTTGGAAGGAAATATTTTTCATGCCGAATGATACCGGAAACATGAGCGCACTGACAGGGAGCGGCTGCAAAGCCGGGCCTGTCACGCGCCATGCACCAGCCGCGCATACAGCTCGGCCACCCGCTCTGCCGTGATGCCGTCGCGCTGTTCGATGGCCAGCGGATGCTCCGTCGGCTCCAGCTCGATGGATGGGCGCACGCCATCGTCGCGCAGGTGGACGCGGGTTTTCAGGTTCAGGGTATCCGGGTACACGGGCAGCTGCGTGCTCAGCCAGCCGAAGAAGGGGCCGATGTGCGCCCGCTGCGCGTCATTGAAGCAGGCATCCCAAGAGTCGAAGCTCTCGACGCTCAGTGACACCCACACGCCCCAGCTGAACGGCTCATCCGAGCCATGCACGGGGATGTCGATGGTGGCGCGCACGAAACAGTGCGCTTCATCGACGATGCAGGCGTCGCTGTCAAGCTGGCAGCGCGCTTCGCGCTCTGCGGGCGCCATCTGCTCATACAGCCACGGCGCATCGGCGCCGAAGCTGGGCATGCCCGTGTGGGTTTCGCCGCAGGAGCGGCACAAGAAGGAAAAAGTCATGCGTGCAGTGACGTTATTCGAACTGCTTGCGGAACGCTTCGAATTGCGCCGCCAGGCCATCGAAGTCGCTGCGCAATTGCAGCACTTCCTGTTCCAGCTGGGCCACGCGGCTGCCCTGCTGCGGCGCGCTGACGGCGCCGGCGAAACCGGCCGCCGTCTCGATCTGCGCCAGTGCTTCCTCGCCGCCCAGCAAGTGGCCGTAGCGCGGCTCTTTGGCGCCGGGGGCGACGGCCAGCTTGGCCACCAGCGGCGGGTATTTGTCGATCAGGAACTGCAGGCCCGATTCCACTTCCGCCACCGACTTGAATTCATGCACGCGGCCGCTGCGGCTGCGGATTTCGCCCGCCGTCTGCAAGCCGCGCAGCATCAAGATCGCCAGGATGGCCAGTTTATCTTGCTCCAGCGACCACTTGATGCGCATGCGGTGTTCGTACTTGGCGACCCTGGCACCGGCCTGCGTGATGCCGTTGACGAATTTGCGCTGCATCAAACGCTGCAGCACGTCGTACACGGTTTCTTCGGACAGGGCCATGACGGGATCGCGGCTGGACAACTGGTTGCAGCCATTCGTCAGCGCGTTGAGCGAGAGCGGATAGCTGTCCGGCGTCAGCGCCTCTTTTTCGGCCAGCACGGCCAGCACGCGGATCTCGAAGGGGTCGAGCAGATTCGGATTGTCACTGCTTTTTTCTGCTGCGTTTTCAGCTATGTTTACGTCTGTAGTCATGCCTGTATCCTTAATCAACCAGCTTGTTCATTTGCTCAGAATCAAATTTATCACACTCAGGCACAGCCTGGCAGCAGATACCCGCCGCCTTCAGGGTGGCGAGGATGGTTTCGATGCGCTGCTCCTGTGCCACGGCATGCGTGATCAGGCCCTGCAAGGCTTTCGACAGCGGATCGTCGCCATTCGGCGTGACGCCATACGCGGCAAACAGATGCGCCGTACTGCCCTCGCGCAAGGCGCTGACATCCTTTTGCACAATGTGCGCGGGGTTGCCGACGGCCGTGGCGCCGGACGGCACGGGTTTCAACAGCACGGCGTTCGAGCCCACCTTGGCGTATTCGCCCACGGTGAAACTGCCCAGCACCTGGGCGCCGGCGCCGACGATGACGCCGCGCTCCAGGGTCGGATGGCGTTTGCTTCCGCTATGCAGCGAGGTACCGCCCAAAGTGACACCCTGGTAGATGGTGCAGTCGTCGCCGACGACGGCCGTCTCGCCGATCACCACGCCGAAGCCATGGTCGATGAAGACGCGCCGGCCGATGACCGCGCCCGGATGGATCTCGATGCCCGTGATGATGCGGGCGATATACGAAATGAAGCGACCCACCCACTTCATGTGCCGCTTCCAGCACCAGTGCGCCCAGCCATGCATGACGATGGCGTGCAAGCCCGGATAACAGGTCAGCACCTCCCAGCCATTGCGGGCGGCGGGGTCACGTTCAATGATGCTGTTGATATCTTCGCGCAGGTGGTGGAACATAATGAAAATGAATAAGGTGGAACGCAAATGGTAGCGTATTCGGCGGCGTGCTGCCGGAGAGGCAGATAAACAACCGCCGCCTCAAGGGCGGCGGCTGAATTTGGAAGCGCTACAAAACGGTCAGGACGTTTTTATGCTTCCAGCGCGATGCGCTGGCGGCGGGCTTCGTAGAGACACACGCCGGAAGCGACCGACACGTTCAGACTCTCGACGGAGCCAAACATCGGGATACTGACGAGGATGTCGCAGGTGTCGCGCGTCAAACGGCGCATGCCTTCGCCTTCGGAACCCATGACCAGGGCCGTCGGGCCCGTGAAATCGGCTTCGTACAAGCCTTTTTCGCCATCGTCGGTGGTGCCGATCAGCCAGATGCCACGCTCCTTCAATTCACGCATGGTGCGCGCCAGATTCGTCACGGTGATGTACGGGACGGTTTCGGCGGCACCGCTGGCGACCTTGGCGGCCGTGGTATTCAAGCCCACGGCGCGGTCCTTCGGCACGATGACGGCATGTGCGCCGACGCCGTCGGCCACGCGCAGACAGGCGCCCAGGTTGTGCGGGTCGGTGATGCCGTCGAGTATCAACAGCAGCGGCGGGCCATCGATGGCGTCCAGCAGCTCATCGAGATTGCGCGCCAGTGACAGCTGCGACGCAAAGGCGATTACGCCCTGGTGGCGGCGCGTGCCGACGATTTTATCGAGACGCGACGAATCGACGGGCATGACGCGCACGTTGGCAGCCTTGGCGGCGGCGATCATGTCCTTCATGCGGCCATCGACGCGGCTGGCATCGACGAAAATTTCTTCCACGGACGACGCTTCGTGACGCAGGCGCGAGGTGACGGCGTGGAAGCCGAAAATCATTTTATTCTTCATGTGTTATCGCTTCTTTTAACGCTTGCTTTTGCTTGTTTTTGATACAGTTTTTGCTGCACGTGGTGCTGCTGCGGCAGGTGCCGCAGCAGGTTTCTTGCTGCGCTTCGGCGCGGCGGCCTTGGCCGCTGCCGCCTTCGGGGCTTCCTTCAGGACGGCCTTGGCTGCAGGCTTGGCTTGCGCCTTGGCGCCGTTGGAACGGCCGCCGGAACCATTGCCGGGTTTGCCACCGTTGTTGGCGCTGGCTTTGATCTCATGGCGCTGCTCGGTCGCAGGACCGGGCTTGAGCATGGATTTCTTTTCGCCCTTGCGCTTGCCGCCGCCGTTCGGCTTGGCCGGCGCTTCTTCGCCCGCCAGTTCCGCATCGGTCACCAGGCGCAGGTCGATCTTGCGTGTTTCCAGGTCGACTCGTGCCACTTGCACCGTCAGACGGTCGGTCAGCTGGTAGCGCTTGCCCGTGCGTTCGCCGCGCAATTCATGGCGCGCATCGTCGTACTGGAAGTAATCGGTGCCCAGCTCGGTGACGTGCACCAGGCCTTCGACAAATAAAGTGTCGAGTTGCACGAAGACGCCGAAAGTGGTCACGCCGGTGATGGTGCCGGTGAACTCTTCGCCCAATTTATCTTGCATGAAGTAGCACTTCAGCCAGGCTTCCACGTCGCGCGACGCTTCGTCGGCGCGGCGCTCGTTGGCCGAGCAATGCACGCCCAGCGCGTCCCAGATGGTCAGGTCCGTCTTCTTCGGCTTGCCGTCGGCCTTGTCCTTCGCCTGCTGCTTGCGCGTGGCGTTCGACACGTTGGTGTTCAACACGACTTTATCGGACAGCTTCGGCTCGTATTTCTTGCCTTGCAAAATAGCCTTGATGGCGCGGTGCGTCAGCAGGTCGGGATAGCGGCGGATCGGGCTGGTGAAGTGGGCATACGCCTCGTACGCCAGGCCGAAGTGACCGATATTGTCCGGGCTGTAGACGGCTTGCTGCATCGAGCGCAGCAGCATCGTTTGCAGCAGGGCCGCGTCGGGACGCAGCTTGATCTGCTGCATCAGGGTCTGGTAATCCGATGCCGATGGCGTGTCGCCGCCCGTCAGGTTCAGGCCGACTTGCTTGAGGAAGGTGCGCACTTGCGTGAGCTTTTCCTTGGTCGGGCTGGCGTGGATGCGGTAAGTGCCTGGATGCTTATTGCGCAGCAACAAATCGGCCGCGCAGACGTTGGCCGCCAGCATGCACTCTTCGATGATCTTGTGCGCTTCGTTGCGCGTGCGGGGGATGATCTTTTCGATCTTGCCGGCGCTATTGCAAACGATATACGTTTCCGTCGTCTCGAAATCGATGGCGCCCCGCTCCGTGCGGGCTTTCAGCAAGGCGCGGTAGACGGCTTCCAGGTTTTGCAGGTGCGGCAGGATGTCCGCGCGGCGTGCCGCTTCAGGTCCCTTGGTGTTGCCCAGCACGGCGGCGACTTCGTCATACGTGAGGCGCGCGGCCGAATGGATCACGGCCGGGTAGAACTGGTACGCCTTCAGTTCGCCCTTGTCGCTGACGACGGCGTCGCAGACGAGGGTCAAACGGTCGACGGCCGGGTTCAGCGAGCACAGGCCATTCGAGAGTTTTTCCGGCAGCATCGGGATCACGCGGCGCGGGAAGTAGACAGACGTGCTGCGCTCGAGCGCGTCGATATCGAGCGCGTCGTTCGGCTTCACGTAATGGCTGACGTCGGCAATCGCCACGATCAGGCGGAAGCAGTTGGCGCGGCCGATCTTGACGGGTTCGCAATACACGGCATCGTCGAAATCGCGCGCGTCTTCGCCGTCGATGGTGACGAGCGGCACGTCGCGCAGGTCGACACGCTCTTTCAAGTCGGCGTCGCGCACTTCGAACGGCAGTTTTTCAGCTTGCTTGAGGGCGGCGGCGGAAAAAATGTGCGGCACGTTGAATTTACGCACAGCAATCTCAATTTCCATGCCGGGGTCATCCAGGGCGCCCAGCACTTCGACGATCTTGCCGACCGGCTGCTTGAAGCGCATCGGTTGCTCGGTCAGCTCGACGCTGACGATCTGGCCGGCCTTCGCCTTGCCCACCGAACCGGTGACTAAAATGTCCTGGCCGATGCGCTGGTCTTCCGGCGCCACGACCCAGGTGCCGTTTTCCTGGATCAAACGGCCGATGACGTGGCTATTGGCGCGGTAAGTGACTTCGACGATCGTGCCTTCCGGGCGGCCGCGGCGGTCCGTGCCGACGATGCGGGCCATGACCTTGTCGCCATGCAGTACTTTCTGCATTTCTTTCTCAGGCAGGAACAGGTCGGCGCTGGCGTCGTCGGGAATGACAAAGCCGAAGCCATCGCGGTGGCTGGTGACGCGACCGGCGACAAGCGCGCTCTGGTCGGCCAGGCTGAAAACACCGCTGGCGTCAGACTTCAGCTGGCCGTCGCGCTCCATCGCCTTCAGGCGACGGACCAGGACATCCATGGAATCGGCATGCACTTGCAGCGTTTTCCCGAGAGACTGCGGGTCAAGAGGCGCGTTGACGCTGCGGAATATGCCGAGAATGTCCTCCCGGCTGGGGATGGTGTGGGTATTTTGGCTCAAAAGTATTTCTATAGTTGTTATTGACAGTGATCAAACGGAAGACAAAGACCGATGACATCACCGTCAATATTGACACGGTGATGTGCGGTAGTGTACCGGAGGACGCCTTGGTTTGCCTAACGGACAGCGTGTCGGAAACAGTACAAGACGCCCGCCGATGAAAAAAAGGAGAAAAGCTGCGCAATGCATTTGACTTCGGCAAATATTGCTCTATAATCCTGGTCTCTTGCAGCGACAAACCCTCACGGGAATGCAGTTGCGGGAAGCGGTACAGGGTTGATGTGCAGTATGGAGCGAAAGCTCATCTGGCGCAAAACTCTTCAAGCCGCTATAATAGCAGAATTGTTGCTAAGTTATTTTGCAACAAGTAATACAGCAGCATCAGTGCCCACGTGGCGGAATTGGTAGACGCGCATGGTTCAGGTCCATGTGCCTTCGGGTGTAGGGGTTCGAGTCCCTTCGTGGGCACCATTACCTAATTCGCAAAAAGGCCGCAAACTTTCACGAGTTTGCGGCTTTTTTCATTTCCGCAGCGAAAAGCCCTCCCCTCCCGAGAAGCAAGTCACCAGACATGCCCGCAGACAGAAACCTGCAAGAAAACGCTGAAAAAAAAGGCAAATTTGACCTTTTTTCATAGAGGGCAGCCCTTTTCAGGCGAAAAAACATGTTTCTTGAAGAAAAGTGCAAAATGTTGATTGACCGAATGCGCGCCAGCCCTTATGATTTTGTCCTCGCTGCAGAACATGCAGCGACAAGCAGCAAGCAGTAACAATGCCCACGTGGCGGAATTGGTAGACGCGCATGGTTCAGGTCCATGTGCCTTCGGGTGTAGGGGTTCGAGTCCCTTCGTGGGCACCACCAGCAACGCGTTGTTTTCGTTGTGATCCGCAGTAAAGCAGTCAGCAGTTGAAGCAAGCAGCACAATGCCCACGTGGCGGAATTGGTAGACGCGCATGGTTCAGGTCCATGTGCCTTCGGGTGTAGGGGTTCGAGTCCCTTCGTGGGCACCACCAGCAACGAGCTGTTTTCGTTGTAGTCCGCAGTACAGTAGTGAGATACAGCAATAAGTAGCAACAAGCAGCATCAGTGCCCACGTGGCGGAATTGGTAGACGCGCATGGTTCAGGTCCATGTGCCTTCGGGTGTAGGGGTTCGAGTCCCTTCGTGGGCACCATTACCTAATTCGCAAAAAAGCCGCAAACTTTCACGAGTTTGCGGCTTTTTTCATTACGGAATGCCGCGCAGTCTTCCCGACTTGCGGCACCCTCGCCCCCCTTTATTTGGCCAGCGCCGCCTGCACGGCGTCAAGCAGGCTCGTCGTCGGACGGCCTGTCAGCGCGCTCAATTGCTTGCCGTTGTCTTCCAGAGCACCCTTGGCCGCGCCAGCATCGGAATCAGCCAGCAAGTCGGCAAAGCCTTCCGGCACGCCCACGCCCACCAGTGCGGCCTTGAAGTCCGCCTGCGGCATATCCTTGTAGACAATCGCCTTGCCCGACTGGCGCGCCACTTCGGCCGCATATTCCGCCAGGGTAAAGCTGTGGTCGCCAGCGAGTTCATAGATGGCTTGCGGTTTGTCGGCCGTCAGGACGGCGGCAGCGGCGGCAGCGTAATCAGCGCGCGCGGCGGACGAGAAACGCCCGTTTTGCGCCGCGCCCAGCACCACGCCATGCTCAAGCACGGGCGCCAGGTGTTCCGTATGGTTTTCCAGGTACCAGCCGTTGCGCAGGAAACTGTACGGCAGGCCGGACGCGCGAATCGCCGCTTCCGTGATCACGTGCTCGGCTGCCAGACCCAGCGGCGATGTATCGGCGCGCAACACGCTGGTGTAAGCCAGCAGGGCCACGCCGGCCCGCCTGGCCGCATCGATGACGTTCTGGTGCTGCTGCGCGCGCTGGCCCACTTCGCTCGACGAGATCAGCAAAATCTTCGTTGCACCTTTGAACGCCGCATCGAGACTGGCGCCATCGTTGTAGTCAGCCTGGCGCACTTGCACGCCCAGTGCCGCCAGGTTGGCGGCCTTGGCCGGATTGCGCACGGCGGCGATGATGCTGGCTGCGGGCACGGATGTGAGCAGGCTGGCGATGACGTGCTGGCCCAGGTTGCCTGTGGCGCCGGTGATGACAATCATGATTTCTCCTTGGTACGTGGGTGGTAAAACCCTATAATAGGACTATTACTTACTTATTGTAAGTACGTACCTTTTGGTAAGTATGAATTCACACTCCCCTCTTGAAGGCCAGCTATCATGTCCACAAACACTCCCGGCGCCAGCCTGCGCGCTGCCCTCGCCCGGCAAAACCAGGGAGCGCAACTGCTGGCGGCCACCTGCCCGTCGCGCGCCGTGCTCAGCCACCTGACCAGCCGCTGGGCCGTGCTGGTGCTGGTATTGCTGCTGAGCGGCACGCGGCGCTTCAGCGAACTGCGCCGCGAAGTGGGCGGGGTCAGCGAAAAAATGCTGGCGCAAACCCTGGAAGCGCTGGCGGGCGACGGCTTCGTGCTGCGCCAGGCCTATCTGGTGATACCGCCCAAGGTGGAATACAGCCTCACGCCACTGGGACGCGAGGCGGCCGAACGCCTGGCCGTGCTGGTCGACTGGATCGAGGATAATTACCCGCGCATCGAACAGGCGCGCGCCGAACTGGCGCTGCCGTACGCACAAAACGCAGCGTAAAAACTGCGCGCGCACGCATTGCTTTTACTCATCAAGAATTATCGTTTACTCCTCCTTGCCTTGGTGTAATACTAGGCCCATGAACCGCGTAAGGGCGCGCCACCATGAATCAGTTGATTTCTTCCATCACCGACCGGGCCAACGTGCTGCTGGTCAGCAATTCACCGAACGATGTGCGCGAACTGCTGTATGTGCTGGACCGGCATAACCTGGGCACGGGACTGGCGGGCGATATCGACGAAGGCGTGGAACTGGCGGCCGGCGGCACCGACCTGATCCTGCTCGACGCGGCCCTGGCGGGCACGAATATCGGCGCCACCTGCATGCGCCTGCGCAATGCGGGCGGACGCCACGGCGTGCCCCTGCTGCTGATGTCGGCCACTCCCAGCGCCGAAGAACAGGGCCGCAGCGTGGGCGCCGGCGCTAGCGACTACATCAAGATGCCCTTCAATGCGCGCGACGTGGCGGAAAAAATCCTCATGGAACTGGCGCTGCACAAGGCCGAGGCGCCCGCGCCGCGTGCCTCCACGCCGCCGCGCCCCCTGCATCCGCAAACGCTGGAAGTCAATTACCACTCCATCCTGGCCGGTTCGCCCGACGCCGTGCTGCTGTTCGATATCGACAACCGCCTGCTGATCGACGCCAACCACCTGGCCGAAGAACTGTTCGGCATGCCGCTGGCCGAATTGCTGCAAGGCGGCATGGAGCCGCTGTTCCCAGGGCATCAGGACGATGGCCGCGCCTCGCCGCAACTGCTGGAAGAAAAGATCCGCGATACCTTGCAAGGCAAGATCGTCGTCTTCCGCGCCAGCTGCTGCCACCGCGACAGCCACCCGATTGCCTGCGAAATCCGTTTGATGCGCCTGTCCGTGCCGGGCCGCCAGCTGGTGCATGCGCGCATCATCGACTTGACCGAACGCAACCTCGCCGAAGCGATGCGCGCGGGCCAGAGCGCCCTGCTGGAGATGGTCGCCAAGGGCGCGCCCCTGAGCCCCACCCTGAACCAGCTGATGCTGCTGATCGAAGGCCAGTCGTGCGGCGTGCTCTGTTCCCTCATGCTGCTCGACGACGACGGCATCCACATGCACAGCGCGGCCGGCCCCAGCCTGCCGCCCGAGTACATGGCCCTGCTCGAAGGCGTGCCTATCGGCCCCGGCGTGGGCTCTTGTGGCACGGCCATGTTCCTGCGCGAACCGGTGGTGGTCAGCGACATCATGCACGATCCGCTGTGGACACCCTACCGCGAGCTGGCTGCGCCGTTCGGCTTGCGCGCCTGCTGGTCGCGCCCCATCTTCGGCCAGGATGGCAGCGTCCTCGGCTCTTTCGCCATGTACTACCGCGAAGTGCGCCAGCCCGATGCGCGCGACCTGGAACTGATCGACACGGCAACCGACCTGGCCGGCATCGCCATCAGCCGCATGCGCCACGAACGCGAGCTGCAGCGCCACCGCACCCACCTGGAAGAGCTGGTGGCCGAACGCACGGCGGCCCTGACGCAGGCCAAGGAACATTCGGAGCAAACCAATCTGGAACTGGCCGCAGCACTGGAAAACCTGTCCATCACGCAAGAAGAACTGGTGCGCCGCGACAAGCTGGCTGCGCTGGGCGCGCTGGTGGCCGGCATCGCGCATGAACTTAATACACCGATCGGCAACGGCCTGGTGGTGGCCACCACCATGGCCGAGCGCACGCGCGAAATCCAGGCCAGTTTTCTCGATGGCTTGCGCCGCTCCGAACTGGGCGCCTACCTGACCCAGGCCAGCGAAGCGGACGCCATCATGCTGCGCAACCTGCAGCGCGCCGCCGACCTCGTCTCCAGCTTCAAGCAGATCGCCGTCGACCGCGCCAGCTCGCAGCGCCGCCACTTCCTGCTGCGCCAGTTCGTCGCCGAACTGATGCTGCCCATGTCCACACCCCTCAAGGCCGCCGGCCTGAGCCTGACGCAAGACGTGCCGGACGGCCTGGCCATGGACAGCTATCCCGGTCCGCTGGGCCAGGTGCTGAGCAACCTGCTGGAAAACTGCCTGCGCCATGCCTTCGAGGGCCGCAGCGGCGGCACTATCGCCATCGCCGCGCGCGGCAGCGACGACGGGCAGACAATCACCCTGTCCATTGCCGACACGGGCGTGGGCATCGCCGCCGACGACCTCGTGCATGTCTACGACCCTTTCTTCACGACCAAGCTCGGCTCCGGCGGTTCGGGTTTGGGCCTGCATGTGGCGCACAACATCGTCACGGGCGTGCTGGGAGGCCATATCGACGCCATCAGCAGCACCGGCGCCGGCAGCGGCACCACCTTCACCCTGCAACTGCCCGCCGCTGCGCCGCAATCGCCCGTCCCCTGAATGGCAGGCGCGCTACAATGCCCGCAGGATTTAACTTCGGAGCACCTATGAAATACCTGATCGCCACAGCCCTGCTGGCCGCTTGCCCCTGCGCAATGGCCGGACCGGCGCCCTGGTACCAATGGCGCAGCAAGGTCGACGGCACCCTGTCGTGCGCCCAATCGACCTTGGGATTTGGCTGGGAACTGGCCTCGGGACCGTACAAAGATAGCCGTTGCGAAAAACCGGCGCTTGTTAAATAATGGGGGTATGACCACACGGGGCACCGGCTTGAAATCAAGCGATGGCATTGCGGCGTCGAAAGAGTATGGAACGATAAGAACGTATCTATTCAAACCGAGGAGACCACATGTTTACGAATCCCGAACAATTCGCATCGGCCACCAAGGCCCTGTTTGAATTCCAGCTGATGACCTTCAACACCCTCACCTCCAAGGCCGTGCAAGGCGTGGAACAGGTGCTGGCGCTGAACATGGCCACCGCCAAGTCCGGCATCGAGGACGGCCTTGCCGCCGGCAAGGAAATCAGCCAGGCCAAGGATCCGAAGGCCGCCATGGCCGCCGCCGCTGCCCAGCTGCAACCGGGCGTGGCCGGCGCAAAAGCATATAAACAGCAACTCGACGACATCATCAAGGAAATCCACACGGAATTCACCACGGCCGCCGAAGCCCACGTGGCCGAAGCGAAAAGCAATTTGAGCGCCCTGATCTACGACGTCACGAAAAACGTGCCGCCAGGCTCGGAAAACGCCGTGGCCATCGTCAAGGCTGCCATCGACAACGCCTTCCTCGGCTACGAGCAAGTGACCAAGGCCACGAAACAGGCCGTGAAAACCGTGGAAGATCAAATTGCCAAGGCCAGCGCGCAAGTGGCGCAGGCCACGGCTGGCGTACAAGCTGCGGCTGAAAAGGCGGCGCCTGCTGCCAAGCCGAAGGCGGCTAAAAAGTAAGCGATGTGGGTCGGATTACGCGCTTGCGCGCTAATCCGACCTACCCGACCTGCAACGAATCCACCCGCACGATCCAGTACCCGCACCGCCCCCCCTCCAGCAGATATTCGCCGCCCCCCCCCCA